>Ga0209483_1000047_pt1 | contig 126246 bp, 110 predicted proteins | sample NGEPerA_FD_184508 | JGI IMG/M metagenome (GOLD analysis project Ga0209483, IMG submission 184508) | Arctic peat soil microbial communities from the Barrow Environmental Observatory site, Barrow, Alaska, USA - NGEE PermafrostL2-A... | ecosystem: Environmental > Terrestrial > Soil > Wetlands >... | reverse complement strand
GGACTGATCGGTGTCAAGCCGACCTACGGGCTCGTCTCTCGTTACGGTCTCATCGCCTTCGCCAGCTCGTTGGACCAGATCGGTCCGCTCACCAAGACCGTCACCGACGCCGCGATGGCGCTCGAGGCGATCGCGGGACACGACCCACTCGATTCGACGTCGCTCCCCGAGCCGTCGCCGTCGTTGGTCGCCCACGTCGAAGACGGCGTCGCGGGCAAGCGCGTCGGCGTGGTTCGCGACCTCATTGATGGCGCGGACGAAGATGTCGTGGCCGCAGTCGAGCGCGCGGTCGAAGTGCTCAAGGAGGCCGGCGCCACGATCGTCGAACTCTCGGTGCCCGAATTCCGTTTGGGACTGAGCGCGTACTACTTGATCGCTCCGGCCGAGGCCTCGAGCAACCTCGCGCGTTTCGACGGCGTGCGTTACGGGTTACGCGTGAACGCCGACGACGTCACCGCAATGATGGAAGCCACGCGCACCGCCGGATTCGGTGAGGAAGTGAAGCGCCGCATCATGCTCGGCACGTACGCGCTCTCGGCCGGCTACTACGACGCCTACTACGGACAGGCGTTGAAGGTCCGCACACTCACGATCGACGCCTTCCGCCGCGCCTACCACGAGGCCGACTTGCTGCTCGGTGCCACGACGCCGTCGGTCGCCTTCGAATTCGGATCGAAGACCGCCGACCCGATGGCGATGTATCTGTCGGACGTCTTCACCATTCCGAGCAATCTCTCCGGTGAACCGGCGATCTCGATTCCCTTCGGCACCGGCGAGGCGGGACTCCCGATCGGCGTGCAACTGCTCGGTCCGGGCTGCAGCGAAGCGCAGCTGTTCGCGGGGGCGCGCGTCCTCGAGATCGCCGATGGTCGAACATGAACTTGCGCGACGGCTGGGAGATGGTGGTGGGGCTCGAGGTCCACACGGAACTCAAGACCAACACCAAGATGTTTTGTGGTTGTGCCAACGCCTTCGGCGCCGCGCCGAACACCCTCGTCTGCCCGGTCTGCCTGGGGCTTCCCGGCTCGTTGCCCGTGCTGAACGTGCGCGCCGTCGAATTGGCGATGGCGATCGGGACCGCTCTTCAGAGCACGATCTCGCCGTCCACGTTTCACCGCAAGAACTATTTCTATCCCGATATGCCCAAGGACTTCCAGATCAGTCAGTACGACCTGCCGATCAACGCCGGCGGCTACCTCGACTTGCCGGACGGTTCACGGGTTTCAATCGAGCGCGCCCACCTCGAAGAGGACACCGGCAAATCGACGCACCTGGGGGGTGGTGGTCGCATCCACGGGGCCGACCGCTCACTCGTCGACTACAACCGATCCGGCGTGCCCTTGGTCGAGATCGTCTCGGGACCGGACATTCGAAGTTCGGCCCAGGCCCGGACCTACGCCGCCGAGCTTCGCGGCATCTTGATCGCGACCGGCGCCTCGGACGGACGAATGGAAGAGGGTTCGATGCGCATCGACGCCAACGTCTCGGTGCGCCGTTCGGGAGAACCGCTCGGCACTCGCTGCGAGATCAAGAACCTGAATTCGCTGCGCAGTCTCGTGCGCGCCATCGACTTCGAAGCCGCGCGACAAGTTGAGTTGCTCGAAGGGGGCGGCACCGTCCGTCAAGAGACTCGGCACTGGGACGAGAACCTCGGCTCGACCTCGACGATGCGCGTCAAAGAAGAAGCCGACGACTACCGCTACTTCCGAGAGCCCGATCTCGTCGATCTCGTCCCCGATCAGGCGTGGCAGGACCGGGTTCGCGACGGTCTCCAACCGATGCCCGCCGAGCGTCGCGCCGTTCTGACGCAACGCCTCGGCGATCGCGCGCCGGCCCTGCGTGACGCGCTCGAGGTGGTGATCGACCTCGGTCTCGACTCCTTCGTGATCGCCGCCCTCGATGCCGAGGTCGACGCAGATCTCGCCTTCGCGCGTGCCGCCAACGAGATCGCCAGCGACCTCGTTCACGTGGATAACTTGAGCGTCGAATCGTACGTCGCGACGCTGCGTATGGAACAGAGTGGCGACCTGTCCGCGACCCAGGCCAAGACGGTACTGGTAGAGATTCTCGCGAACGGGGGAGAGCCCGTGTCGATTGCGCAGAGCAAGGGATTCGAGCGACTCGCTTCCGGTGCATTGGGTGAGGTCGTGGCCAAATTAATTGAAGAGAACCCGGACGAGTGGTCGCGCTACCGCGACGGTGACGAGAAGTTGGCGCAGTTCTTCATTGGCCAGGTGATGAAACTCACCAAGGGCCAGGCGAACGGCAAAGAAGTGATCGCCGCACTCCAAGCGCGTCGCTAAGGGACCTTCGCTGACCTCAAGTCGGTTGCTCGAAGAAGTAGGTTTTTGCCATGCGTCGTTTCCCCCTCGTCCTCGCGGCAGTGCTGAGCGTGAGCGCAATCGCGACGAGCGTCAGCGGCGCCGATACGACGACCACGACGTCCACGTCGCCGAGCACGTCGCCGACCACGAGGACGACCGTGGTGCATCGACGCGTCGCGGCGTTGACGGGCCTACCGGACCCGACCGCCGTCACCAAACGCCGTTCGGCGCTCACTATCAAGATGGACAACACCCCTCAGGCTCATCCGCAGTACGGCGTCAACGAAGCCGACGTGGTATACGAAGAGATCGTCGAGGGTGGAATCACTCGACTGGCCGCCATCTTCAATTCGAACTTGCCGACCAACGTCGGACCGGTGCGATCGGTTCGCCGCACGGACCGTGAGATCGTCTTTCCTATCGGCGGGATATTCGCGTTTTCCGGCGGTGCCCAGTACGCCATCACCAGCATCGAGACGGCGCCGGTCACGCTGATCGATCAATCGAACGCCGGTGCGGCGATGTTCCGCGACCCCACGCGCCCGGCGCCGCACAACCTGTTCGCCAACGCAGTCCTGCTCATGAAAGAGGGTGGCAAAGTCCATACGCCGCCGGCGCTCTTCAGCTACGTGCCCCGGAAAGCGCCCCCGGTCGGCGCGCCGGCCGGTTCGTTCACGGTGAACTTCGGATCGGGCTTCGCGACGTCGTATCAGTGGGACGCGAAGACCCACGACTGGCTGCGCTCGATCTTCGGCGCACCCGACGTCACGGCGACCGGCGTGCGAGTGGCACCGACCAACGTGATCGTGATGAGCGTGAAGTACTACGGCGGCGTTGGCGTCGAAGGCTCCTACGCCCAGATGGTCGGCTCGGGCCCGGTCGAGATCTTCTCCGACGGACGACTTCAGAAGGGGACGTGGTTTCGACGCAATATCCGACTGAAGACGGCCTATCGCTCAGCGTCGGGCAAGGTCATTGGGCTGCGTCCCGGTCAGTCGTGGGTCGAACTGCTCGCGACCAGTGAGACGGTCAGCGTGTACGCGCATTCCTAGCTCGTCACTGACTATCAACCACTACGAGGGCCCCAAGTTCGGCCCCGGGATGCGCGAGATGTTCATGGTCGCCGGCGATATGTAGGGCGCTGGTTGCGGAAAGGGGAGCCGTTACCATGAAGAAATCATCTTGTGCTGTCGTGTCGGATGTGCTTAGATAAAGACGTGGCGACCCGTAACGACATTCTCGTGGTGGTAGTAGGCGCGCGGCGCCGGTAGTCACGCTCACACGTACTCCGGAGGCCTCCCAAACATGGGAGGCCTTTTTGCTTATCTAAGAACAAAGGAACATTGTGCAACTCACAGGAGCCCAGGCACTGATCAGGAGCCTCGAACAAGAGGGCGTCGACACGATATTCGGGCTGCCCGGTGGCGCCATTCTCCCCGTGTACGACCCGCTTCTCGACTCCTCAATTCGCCACATCCTCGTTCGCCACGAACAGGGCGCCGGTCACATGGCCGAGGGTTACGCCCTGGCGACCGGGCGACCGGGCGTCGCCATGGTCACGAGTGGCCCCGGTGCGACGAACATCGTCACGCCGATCGGCAACGCTCACATGGACTCGACGCCGCTCGTCGTGATCACCGGCCAGGTCGCGACCGCCTCCATCGGTACCGACGCCTTCCAGGAGTGCGACATCACCGGCATCACCATGGGGATCACCAAGCACAACTTCCTCGTCCAATCGGCTCAGGAGATCCCGCGCGCCGTCGCGGCGGCCTTCCATTTGGCGACGACGGGTCGACCGGGACCGGTCTTGATCGATGTACCCAAGGACGTGACCCAGTCGATGATGGACTGGTGGTACCCGGCGAGCATCGAGGAGTACGACTTGCCGGGCTATCGTCCCGAGATCCCGCTCGACCAAGAGGCCGTTGAGCGCGCGGTGGCGCTCATCGCCGAATCGGAGCGACCGGTGCTCTACGTCGGTGGCGGCACGTTGAAATCGCGCGCATCACAAGAACTGCTGGCCTTCGCCGAGCGCACGGGCATGCCGGTCGTGACGACGTTGATGGCTCGCGGGGCGTTCCCGGACTCGCACGAACAACACCTCGGCATGCCCGGCATGCACGGCATGTACACCGCGGTCACCGCGATTCAAAAGAGTGACCTGCTGATCTCACTCGGCGCGCGATTTGATGACCGGGTGACGGGCAAGATCCCCGCCTTCGCCGCTGGTGCGAAGGTCATCCACGTGGACATCGATAAGGCCGAGTTCAACAAGGTTCGTCACGCCGACGTCGCGATTCAGAGCAATGTGGCAGCGGCGCTGGCGGCATTCGACGCCGCCCAGGCCACGCCGCGCAATCTCGACGTGTGGTGGAAGACCATCAACGACTGGCGCGACCAGTACCCGCTGGTCTACGACGAACCAACGATCGACGGACCACTCCGACCGCAACACGTCATCGAGGCAATCGCCGCCAAGGCTGCACCGGGCACCATCGTCGCATCCGGCGTCGGACAACACCAGATGTGGGCATCCCAGCACTGGAAATTTGAAGAGCCCGGAACCTGGATCAACTCAGGGGGAGCGGGGACGATGGGATTCGGAGTGCCCGCCGCGATTGGCGCGAAGGTCGGTCGACCGGAACGTACGGTGTGGTGCATCGACGGCGACGGCTGTTTCCAAATGACGGCCCAGGAGTTGACGACGGCACGCTCGGAGGGAATACCGATCAAGGTGGCGATCCTCAACAATGCCTACCTGGGCATGGTTCGACAGTGGCAAGAGATGTTCTACGAAGAGCGCTACTCCGAGGTGTACCTCAGCGCCGACCTTCCCGACTACGTGAAGTGGGCCGAGGCGATGGGTTGTGTCGGACTTCGTGCGCGCACGCTCAAAGAGATGCACGAGGTGATCGACGAGGCCAACACCATTAACGACGTGCCGGTCGTCATCGACTTTCGCACCGACGCCGAAGAGAAGGTCTTCCCGATGGTCGCCGCGGGCGCGAGCAACGATGACATCCTCGTGCACCCGCTGCAGCGAGGTGAACGTCGATGAGCCCCGAACCGTACTTAGGAGAGGTTTCTCGCACACCGGTGCGTCACCACATCCTCTCCGTGCTCGTTGAGAACAAGGCGGGTGTGCTGGCTCGAATCGCCGGGTTGTTCGCTCGTCGCGGGTTCAACATCTACTCGTTAGCGGTCGCCCCGGCCGAGAGTCACGCCAGGTTCTCTCGCGTCACGATCGTCGTCGACGCCGAATCTGCGCCCCTCGAACAGATCGTCGGACAACTGGACAAATTGGTCAACGTCGTCGCGATCAACGACCTCGCGCCGCGCGACGCCGTGGAACGCGAACTGCTCCTGGCGACGCTGCCCTTGGGTGACGAGCATCGTTCGGCCATGCTCGACACGATCACGAAGGCCGGCGCGTCGATCGTCGACGTCGGACCGACGTCGGTCACCGTGATGCTCGCGGGAACGCCGGGCGCGTGCGACGAGCTCGAACGGGCGCTCGAAGACTTCGCCGAGGTCGAGCTCCATCGAACCGGTCGCGTGGCACTCCCTAGACTTGGTTGACCGAAGACTGACAATTAGCAGAATGAAGGACTCCCCATGACCACGATGTACTACGAAGCCGACGCCAAGCCCGAGCTCTTGAAGTCAAAGAAGATCGCCATTCTCGGCTACGGATCCCAGGGCCACGCGCACGCGCTGAATCTGCACGACGGTGGCTACGACGTTCGCGTGGGACTGCGAACCGACTCCTCGTCAATCGCCAAGGCCGAAGCCTCGGGACTTCGGGTGCTGTCCATTGCCGACGCCTGCGCCGAGGCCGACGTCATCATGGTGCTCGTGCCCGATACTGAACAAAAGCGCACCTACGACGCCGAGATCGCGCCCCATCTCACGGCCGGCAAATGCCTACTCTTCGCGCACGGCTTCAACATTCGCTTCGATCTGATCGAGCCGCCGGCCGACGTCGACGTGGCGATGGTCGCCCCGAAGGGGCCGGGACACCTGGTGCGACGCACGTACTTGGAGGGTGGCGGCGTGCCCGCGCTCGTGGCCGTGCAACAAGACGCCACCGGACACGCCCACGACATCGCCCTCGCGTACGCGCACGGTATTGGCGCCACGCGCGCCGGTGTGCTCGAGACGACGTTCACCGAAGAGACCGAGACCGACCTCTTCGGTGAGCAGGCCGTGCTCTGCGGCGGCGTGTCGGCGCTGGTTCGCGCCGGTTACGAGACGCTCGTTGAGGCGGGCTATCAACCGGAGAGCGCCTACTTCGAATGCCTGCACGAACTGAAACTGATCGTCGACTTGATGTACGAAGAGGGCATCACCGGCATGCGCTTCAGCGTTTCGGACACTGCTGAGTACGGCGACCTGACCCGGGGACCGCGGGTCATCAACGAATCGGTGAAGAAGGAGATGAAGCAGATCCTCACTGAGATCCAAGACGGAACCTTCGCCGCCGAGTGGATCTTGGAGAACGAGATCGGACGTCCTCGCTACCGCGAACTCCGCGACGCCGGAAAGAAGCACCCGATCGAGGACATTGGCCAGAAGCTTCGCGCCATGATGCCATTCGTCTCGGCCGGCAAGCAGAAGGTCTCCGAGGTTTCCGGGGGAGACACCGACTGATTTTCTGATCTCTCGCAGGAACCGATGAGGATTTGAATGTCGCGATTTAGGGTCAGATGAGGATACTCAACATTGACTAGATCCGTACTGAGGCATTTGAAGTGAACAACCACGACCGGGATTACTGGAAGACTCCATTTGTTGTGAGGGCAGCCCTAATAGTCGTAATGATGGCCATTACTGTCCTCATCTTGGTCCTGATCACGCGGGCCCATCGGTCCAATATTTGGTATGGGTTGGGCGTTGGGATCAGCATTGGTGCATGGTCATGGCTAATACGCGCCGAGAGGTTTCATAGATAGCCGAACCGGTAACCCGCCGTAGCAGTTGCCGCATCGGCAGAAGCTGTCACCCTTGGGCACCTGTTTTGTTGAGTTGGGATGAACTGCCCTGCCGACAGCGCCGCTGAGTCCTGCATCTTCTATTTCACGCTCGGCAAAATACTGTCGAACTACACCGATGTTATTCCTAACGCAATAAAACAGGCGGAATATTCTTAGGGCCGGTAGAGCCCTGCAGGCTTCGGCCTGCGACGGCTGAATCTAGGCCACTACCCGAATTGCCGATAAATCGGTTGGAGCAATAACTATTCAAACCTTCTCTTCCCAAGCTTTATGATACTATTTGTAGTAGTTCTATGCAAATATCAAAAGTCAACAAAGACGAACCTGTCGCGCTGCACGATCAAGTGGCCGCGGAGATTCGAAGAGCCATCGCTGATGGTGAGGCCGCACAAGGTGAACGCCTCCCCCCGGCAGTCGATTTGGCGACAGTACTGGGAGTGAACAAGAACACCGTGATCCGTGCACTTCACATTCTTCGCGACGAGGGACTCCTGGACTTCACGCGAGGTCGCGGTGTGCGTGTTGTAGGAACACCCCAGCGCGGGGCAGTGATGACGCGCATCGAAGAATTACTTATCTTTGCTCGAACCCAGGGATACCGACGTGAGGAAGTAGTTGCATTAATCCAAGCGCGAAGTTGAAGAAGCGCTTCGAACGCTCTTCGATCTCGAAATTATCAAGCTAAGTATTGGCAGTCATCTTGCTTTTGCGTCTTGTGTCAGAGGGCCGACGTCAACAACCTCCGTCGTGAGGATCCGAACCTGGCGATAGCTACTTACGAGGTGGCGTGCGCCGGGCCGCGGACAGAGTTTATGAGTTTAATTGCTCGAGCGAATCGGGGCCACGACGAATGGTCCCAGGAAGAGTAGCTACGAGATGGCTAAGAGCCAAATGACAAATGCCATGTATCCGGAAATGATTAACCAACCGGATCGCCTGCTGAGGCCACGGTGGGCAAAGGCCAGAACGAGGACGAGGGCGGTAAGAACAAGGTAACTCGCCTCGGTGAGATTTCCGGTGAACGATGGTGACGCTAAACCAATGAGCGCGCCGGGAATCAAGAGACCGGCGACCACATTGAGATTGTTGCTGGTCAGGGCAGTACTGAGAGCGGCAGCGCCTCGGCCCTTCGTCGCCAAATGCACGGCCGCGACTGCGTTGGGCAGGCTCGTGACTGCCGCGAGTGCGATTCCACCAACGACAGCATCAGAGATACGAAAGTGGCGACCCAGTGTTGACGCGCTACGCTCCATCGCAACACTTGAGAACACGACGACAATTAACGCTCCAATTGCCAGGATCACATCAACCGGACGTCCACGCGAGGGCCGAATCGACGTGTCGAGTTCGTCCTCTTCTTCGTCGACGGCCAACGAAAGCCATGACGTGAAGACTCGCGGGAGGGGCAGGCGCCCGAGGGCATTGCGGTGAAGTCCAAGGACAATGAAATAACCGACCAGGACGATCGACGCAAAGAAGAGACTTACCAGCGGAGAGATGAGTCCGGTCGAAGCAACAATGCACCAAGCGGCGACCCACATTGCCACGAAGCCACCAAGAACGACCACTCTCCGGTGAAACGCGATGAAGCCGGAGATGACGGCGCCAAGTCCCAAGAGTGCAGCCAAATTGAACACATTTGATCCGATGACCACGCCGGCGCCTATCGCACGCTGGTGCTGAGAGATCGCCGAGATCGCCGACGTGATTTCCGGTATGTCGGCGGCGAACGCGGCCACGACCCCTAGAAGAGCTTCTGAAAGGCCAAATCGCTCTCCGACCCTTTCAAGGCGAGTGACCAACAACCAACTTGTGGCGAGGCTGACGATGGCGCCTGCCACAAAGACAGTGAGCGCGAGAGCCAAGACGGTTTCCTCCTAGAACAGATACCTCGCCGACCAGGCTTCCCGGCTCTCCGGGACAGAGGCTAATCGACGACGGGCCGACGTACACAATCTCCGAGTGACGGCTTGAAACTTGGAAGCGTCAATTACGAGGCAACCATTGCCGAAGTCAAGGTGTGGCGAGAAGGATTTGGTACGCCGTCGCCCAGGCCGGCACCCGCGAGAGCAGACCTTGCCCTCGTCGGTTACGTAAGGAACTACGTGGATCCACGTCCACATCCACGTCTCGGCAATCTGCTGTTCGAACGAACGCCACCCGACGATATTCTTCGGTTCTTCATCCTTTCATTGGCTGTGAGAAGAATGTTGGTGTCGTTGAGTCGGACCTGACTCATGCATTGGCTGGCCGCGAAGTGTCTTTCAGTCGATTTGTCGATCCGACTCAACGACGTCACCACGTGCTGATCGCCAGTCGGCTAAGTGGCGCAATCCAGCGCCGTTAGGCTTTCGAAGTGACCTCCGCAGACCAATCTCGAATCAAGAGCGCGTCAATCGCGGGTCGGATCATGTCGCCCGACGAGGCAGCCGAATTCATACGACCGGGCGACAATGTCGGGATGAGCGGCTTTACGGGGGCGGGCTATCCCAAGAAGGTACCCGGGGCTCTCGTGCGACGAGTCGAAGACGCGGCCAAACGAGGTGACCGTTTCGCGGTGAGCGTCTGGACCGGGGCGTCGACGGCTCCCGAGCTTGACGGTGCGCTCGCGGCGGTCGACGCGATCGACATGCGCATGCCGTACCAGTCTGACCCGGTGAGTCGCGCCAAGATCAATGCCGGACTGCTCGACTACCTCGATATGCATCTCTCGCACGTCGCGCAGATGGTCTGGGAGGGCGCCTTCGGACACCTCGACGTCGCGGTCGTAGAGGTGTCCGGCATCACCGCGGACGGCGAACTGATTCCGTCGTCCTCGGTCGGTAACAACAAGACGTGGATTGACATGGCCGATCGCGTCATCCTCGAGGTGAACGCGTGGCAGCCCGCCGCGCTCGAGGGGATGCACGACATCTATTACGGCACCGCACTACCGCCATTTCGCAAGCCCATCCAAATCCTCCAAGCGTCCGACCGCATCGGCGTTCCGTACCTGCATTGCCCACCAGAGAAGATTGTGGCCGTCGTCGAGACGAACTCCCCCGATCGCAACACGGCCTTCAAACCGGTCGACGACACCTCGCAGCGAATTGCCGAACACCTCTTGGAGTTCCTGGCCTACGAGGTGAAGGGAGGGCGCTTGCCCGCGTCGCTCCTGCCCCTGCAGTCGGGCGTCGGCAACATCGCCAACGCCGTCCTTCGCGGACTCGACGGTGGGCCGTTCCGTCCGCTGACCGCGTACACGGAGGTGATCCAGGACGGCATGCTGGCGTTGCTGAACTCGGGCACGATGAGCACCGTCTCGGCGACCGCCTTCTCGCTCAGTGAGGAGGGAGCGGCCGACCTGCACGCCAACATCGCTGAATACCACGACCGAATCATCCTTCGACCCCAGGAGATCAGCAATCACCCCGAGGTGATACGCCGGCTCGGGTGTTTGGCGATGAACGGCGCCATCGAGGCCGACATCTACGGCAACATCAATTCCACCCACGTCATGGGCTCGAGCATCATGAACGGCATCGGCGGCTCGGGAGACTTCGCCCGCAACGCCTACGTTGCGATGTTCCTCACGCCCTCGACGGCCAAGAATGGCGCGATCTCCTCTATCGTGCCGATGGTCAGCCACGTGGACCACACCGAGCACGACGTGCACGTCGTCATCACCGAATGGGGCGTGGCGGACCTGCGCGGACTGGCGCCGCGCAGGCGCGCTCAGAAGATCATCGACAACTGCGCGCACCCCGACTACCGGCCGATGCTGCAGGACTATTTCGACCGCGCGAACGCCACGGCCCCCGGCAAGCACACCCCGCACTTGATCGAGGAGGCGCTCTCGTGGCACGCGCGCTACCTACGCGAAGGCACCATGCGACCCTCCTGAGACTCGCGCGGCTCGACGCTCAATCTGTTTGAGTGCGCCCGACCTGGCGCGACTTCGTTGTTGTGGAGTGGGTATCGCTTTGACGCAGTTTCTCCTGGTAGTGAAACATTCCAACTGATTCGCTAATTTGGTTTCCCAGACATATCAGCAGCATCAGCGGCTCGGAAACAGCATTACTCCAAAGAGTGGTCCTGTCCAGACCCATTAAGTTCTGCCACCTGGCACTGGCGAGTGCCCGAGGATTTTCGTACCGCGCCGTTCGAGCACGGTGAACAATAATGCAGGAATGACAAAGTTGGTAGCCCCAGTGCTTCCGCCGGGTTCGATGGGTGGCCGCCCACAGCCCGTCCTTCGAGTCGATGATCGGTTTGTGTTGCGCCCCTGGACCGAGGAGGACGCTCCGGCACTCGCAGTCGCTTTCGCCGATCCAGACATTCAACACTGGAATCTCAACACCTTTGATGTGGCCGGGGCGAAGCATCTGGTTTTGAAATGGAACGACGCGTGGAAGAGCGAGTCCGGTGCCTCCTGGGCCATAGCAAAATCCTCAGACAATATTGCTATTGGCCAGGTTGGCTTGCGCATGGTTGATCTCGCCGGAGGAGAAGCGGAGATCTGGTATTGGATTACGCCCGAAGCGAGAGGTGTTGGAACGTCCTCACTTGCGACGAACGCTCTCAGTGAATGGCTATTCAAAGACCTGGGCCTTCACCGTCTTGAACTTGGACACTCCATTCACAACCCGGCGTCTTGTCACGTTGCTACGAAGGCGGGATATGTCCTGGAGGGTACAAAGAAGAGTGCGCTACGACACTCAGACGGTTGGCACGACATGCACTGGCATTCCAGGATCAGCGAAATGGAAGCCGAAGGTTGAGCACTCTAAGTGTGTTGGCAAAGGGGGCCCGATGTCCACGATCTCCGACTGGAGGCTGGCGATATGGTCAGTTTGCGTAGGTTGGATTGATGGGAATAAGGGGCGCGGTCGTGTTTTACGTGCTCGCGCTGGTAGCCGTCGTGGTCGGCGTGGACGTCTTGTTCTTCAGGCACCACTTCTTGGAGCGGCTGATGGTAAACGTCGGAATTGTCCTGGTGTTCGCGGCGTTCTATTTGATTTTCCTGAAGCGTCTATGAGCGCAGTCGCCGGAATGCGGCTCACCCAGCTCCACGGCGAACCTCAATCAACGCTCGTCAGGCGTAACAGTTGTTACCTCCTCGGAAACGTAAAGAACCCATTGGTGTCGAAGGCCCGACGCCACAGATATGCAACCTTGCATTGGAGGCTTCAGTAGGCGATTCGAGCACGAACTCTGCTCGACATAGTCGAGACTTGGTGCTTAGAGTGTTTCATAATGACTATTCACGATAAGCGCGTAATCATGTGCATTATGGCATCTGGTTTGTTGTTGGCAGCGTGTAGCGCCACGGCGTCCACGCTCAAAGCTCCGGAAAGCCAACGTCAACTTGAAACAGCCGCGTGCACGCTCATAAGCGTCCCTCCGAAACCGGCCACTGGCACGGATAGCTTCGAAGCGATATCCATGCCGATCTCCACGTTGTCAGCTCTCAAAAAGACGGACGACAGGTCTCTCCAGAACGTGGTTCGCGACTTCGACGCCGCCGCAAGTGAGCAGAACACTGTTGCCATGATTCGTGCGCTCACCACCGGGGTGAGAATATGCCATGGCCTTGGCTTGAAGACAGCAACTTAGGAGCCGAATGGTTCACGACATAATCACGCGAGACACCTAAGTCCCGTGGCCAAGTGTCGGAGGGCCGACCTAAACAATCCGACTGGCGGATCACGAGTTGGCATCGGAGCGATTGAATCTGATCAAATCTAAAAGTCTTCACGCCTAGTTAATCTGCACAGTCCCAGTCAGGAATGCAACCTTTCATTGCGGCTCGCAATCGGTGGGCGTTATGTGGGGAGTTGGCGACGCCTGGAACACCACGACAGCCACGAGCGCTGCGACAAGAATGCCCGCCGCTCCCGCCAGTCGAGCGCTCCGTGGGACGCGACGACGCTCGGGAGCCGTCAGGTTTTCTCTCAATGAGTTCCAGGCGTTGTCAACTCGTGATTCGCTGGGAGGTCCCGCGGGATTCGCGGCTTCGAGTTCCTCAATGACGGTGTCGATGTTCACGGTAATGCTCCTTTGATGGGTGGAGAGTTCACGTTCCGGTTCGTGTTGTCAGCGCCGTTCCTGAGTTGTTGTGGTGGCATCTGATCGTGGAGTCGTCGCAATGCGCGGTGATAGCGAACGTTGGTGGCATTCGGGGTCAAGCGGAGAGCTACCGCGGCCTCGGCGCGCGTGAGCGCATCCCAATGGATTAGTCGGAGGATCTCCTGGTCCGCAGCAGAGAGGCGAGAAAGTGCGACGACCACTTCCGTCTCGTCGAGGTCACTAATCGTGGATGACGAGGGTTCTCCCGACACTTCGAAAGAGACAACGTTGTTCCACTTGCGCGCCGAACGTCGGTGGTTGGAGATCTCGTAACTCGCGATTCGGAGCAACCACGGCAGAGTTGGGTGTGTTGTCGACTTCTCGAATTTTCGCCACGCCACGACGAAGCTGGCGGCTACCAAGTCGTCTACCTGCGCATGCGGTACTCGACGAGCAACGTATTGAAACAGTTGGGAATAGTTCTCGCGAAAGAAGACCTCGAATCGATCGAGAACTTCATCGTTGTCCGATCGACGAGAACGCTCCATTACTTCCTATACGTAGCCCGAAAGCCGAATCATTACAGAGAATTCTTCAGATCGGGGAAAGTTCGAGTTCGGTAGCAGGGTAGTAAACGAGATCGGGACGGTCTTCGTCGAGCGCGGGTTCATATCGGAGGGCCGACGTACACAATCTCCAACTGGCGAGTCAATGTTTGGAATTCAATCGACGGGCATGAGCGACTGCGGTAAAACCCAAGTTGACCAAGTCCATTTTGCGCAGCGAAATCGCCCCACACATTTATCCTCCGAGAACTCCTGGAAGAGAATCGGTAAACAGTTGCGTCCGCAGTCAAAAGTCACGATTAGTTGGTTAGGTCCGTGCGATCATTGGACCAGAGGAACTCCTTCACTCGGAACTATGAAGCGGATGAAGGTTACATTGGCGATGCAATCAATGATCCCGTGGACCAGTGGTCGAATTAGGAGGCGAGTTTGAGGTAAGCGCGCGCAATCTGCTTGGCGATCAGTGTGTAACCCGCGTTGGTCGGGTGAAGGTTATTCACGCTGCACATCCCAGTGAGAATGCAAATCTGGGCCACCGCATACGGAATCTCGCCGTAAGTCGAATAATTCACCAACTGAGTAAGCGGGGTGTAGGCACCGGACGCAGCAGTGATGTCCACGAACGTAACGTTCGACGAGGCGTACGCTGCCTTCCAATCTGGATTGATAACTTGCTGGAACGCCATCACCGACTCCTCAGCGGTTGTGATGCCGCTTGGGCCGCTCAGCCAGTCAGCAAGGTCGGCGTCAGGATATGTGAGCCCGATGATGGGCACCAATCTGCCCGCCGCAGCGCGAAGCTGCGCAGAGATGATGGCAATGTTGGCCGCTATCGGCGGCACGTTGTCAGCGGTGCCGCCGAGGTCGTTACCGCCAATCGTTATGGTTATTAATCCAATTCGACCGTGATGCTCATCGATGAAGCTGATTGCGGCAGCCAACTGTGTTTTCATCGGGTAGATCACGCTAAAGGGCGCATGGAAAAAGCCAGGGCAACCAATATCATTCATCAGCGATGTCGTCGTTGCACCACTACATGCGAAACTGCGCAAAATGAGTCTGTGTTTCGGGGCGACGTCGGTGACCACCTTGGTGGCGTACCCACCGATCGGTCCAGGACCAACTTCGGCTCCAACAGCGTAAGAGTCGCCAAGACTGACGTAGAACATTGGAATTGTCTTCTTGGGTGCTGAAGCGAAACTCGGCGACGCCAGTATGACGCCCGAAACAAATATTGAGGCCACAACGATGGCAGCCCAATCAGGCAACGTCATCCGTTTCTTCATTGACCTCCCATCAGCGGTGTTCAACGAGTTATCGATTGATGCTAACTGGTCTGCAAGATTCTCGAGGCGATTAAGTCCGTACGCGCAGGACTCGTCGTCTAGTCAATTGCACTTAGAGTGCTTTGCCACAACGACGACCACCGGCATCACATGAGTTCAATTGTTCGAATTGCTTTTGGCGTTGCTCTGGGCACTCGGGAATTGTTGGCGTCGGAGGCCCGACGTGAACCCGCACACCTCGATTGCGAAACTCGGAAACTTACAGGTTCCCGACGACGTAGTTGATGCAAGCGCATAGTGACGCGACATCCTCCGAGTCAATACTTGGGAACATCGCAATTCGAAGTTGGTTGCGGCCGAGTTTGCGATACGGATCCGTATCGACGATTCCGTTGGCTCGAAGGATTTTCGCGATGTTCGACGCGTCGATGTCATCGTTGAAGTCAATCGTTCCGACGACGTTGCTGCGAAATGCCGGATTCTCGACGAAGGGCCGGGCGAAAGGTGACGCTTCGGCCCAGGTGTAGAGGATCTCCGCCGACGTCTTCGAACGACCCGCGGAGAAACTCAGTCCACCGTTGTCATTCATCCATTTGATCTGTGAGGCGAGCATGTGGATGGTGGCAAGGGCTGGCGTGTTGTAGGTCTGATTAAGTCGTGAATTGTCGAGCGCGATCTTAAGGTCGAGGGACGCCGGGGTCCAGCGGCCCGACGCGGCGAGCGACTCGATGCGCTCGATGGCGGCCGGCGAACACACGGCGAGCCAAAGTCCACCGTCGGAAGAAAATGATTTCTGTGGCGCGAAGTAATAGCAGTCGAACTGTGATGCGTCGACCATTAGTCCGCCCGCTCCCGACGTGGCGTCGACAATGACGAGGCCCTTCGCATCTTTGGGACGCTCGATGTTCATCATCACGCCCGTTGACGTTTCGTTGTGCGTCAGTGCGTAGGTGTCAACGCTCTCATCGGCGACCGCAACCGGGTGTGAACCCACGTCGCTCTTGATTACTTGCGGATCTTTCAAATGTGGTGCTTCAGTGATGCACGTCGCAAATTTTGACGAGAACTCGCCGAAGCTGAGGTGCTGTGACTGATCGTTGATCAAATGGAACGTGGCGGCATCCCAGAATCCCGTGGTGCCGCCGTTACCAAGAAGAACCTCATAACCGTCGGGCAACGAGAAGAGATCACGCAGACCGTCGCGAACTTCGGCGACCTTGTTTCGCACCGTCGATTGTCGGTGGGACGTGCCCATGTAGGACGTGCCGTCGGCGACGAGAGCGCTCAACTGTTCGGTACGAACTTTCGACGGACCGGAACCAAATCGTCCATCACGGGGGAGTAACTCGGTGGGAATCTTTAATGTGTCGGGGGAACTCATAGACTTATTCTTACGGATATTGAACGGAGCCCCCGATGAGTTCGAGAGTGAGTCACCTTCTAGGCGGCTTGGCCCCCAGCGCGACGCTGGCCGTAGACGCCAAAGCCAAGGCCCTGAAAGCCGCTGGCGAGCCCGTCATTGGCTACGGCGCGGGTGAACCGGACTTCGCGACTCCTGTCCACATCGTGGAAGCGGCCGCGAAGGCTTGCTATGACCCGGTCAACTACAAGTACACGCCGACGGCCGGATTGCTGGAGCTGCGCGAGGCGATCGTCGCCAAGTCGATGCGCGATTCGGGCCTGCGCACCACGCCCGGTCAGGTGCTCGTCACGAACGGGGGCAAGCACGCGATCATCACCGCCATGATGACCAAACTGAACCCCGGTGATGAGGTCCTTATTCCCGCGCCGTACTGGACGACGTACCCCGAGGCGGTCTACCTCGCCGGTGGAAAACCGGTACCGGTCATGACCTCTGAGGCGAACGGTTTTCGCGTGACGGTTGATGAACTCGAGCGAGTTCGAACATCCAAGACGACGATGTTGGTCTTCACGTCGCCGTCGAATCCCTCGGGCGCGGTCGTTCGCCCCGATGACGTCGCGGCGATCGGTCGTTGGGCCGCTGAGAACGACATCTGGGTTCTCTGTGACGAGATCTACGAACACCTGGTGTACGGCGACGCCGAATTCGCCTCGATGCCGGTCGTGGCACCGGAGTTGGGGGACCGCTGGATCGTCGTGAACGGCGTCGCGAAGACGTACGCGATGACGGGCTGGCGTGTTGGTTGGATGATCAGTGCGCCCGACGTGATGGACGCCGCCGTCAACTATCAGAGTCAGACGACGTCGAACATCTCCAATATCTCCCAACGCGCGGCAATCGCCGCCTTGAATGGCGATCTGAGCGCGGTCTACGAGATGCGTACCGCCTTTGATCGACGCCGCAAGGTCATGACGTCGATGCTGAATGCGATTGACGGCGTCAGTTGCGCTGAGCCCGAGGGCGCCTTCTACTGCTACCCGAACGTGTCGGGACTATTGGGTCGCTCGTTCGGTGGGCGAGTGGCGCACTCGTCGGCGGAACTCGCCGAGATTCTCCTTGAATCGATCAAGATCGCGGTCGTTCCGGGCGAAGCTTTTGGCACCCCGGGCTACTTTCGACTCAGTTCCGCGTTAGGCGACGCCGACCTCGCCGAGGGCCTAGAGCGTTTCGCGAATTTCGTCGCCGCGGGCTGATATTCACTCGATTTCCCTTAGTCTGAGAGGACTCAACGAAAGGTGACCTTGTGGCTCGTGTATTGGTAACCGAAGAGATTGCCGACTCCGGTCTTCAAGAGTTGCGCGACGCCGGGCACGACGTGGAGATCCGATTGGGACTTTCACCGTCTGAATTGATTGAGGCTCTGGCGGGTGCTCACGCTTTGATTATTCGCTCGGCGACCAAGGTTGACGCCCTGACCCTCGAAGCGGCGAAGGATCTCGTCGTCGTGGGACGAGCCGGTATCGGGCTGGACAATGTCGACGTCGCCAAAGCGACCGAGCTCGGTGTCATGGTCGTCAACGCGCCAGTCTCGAACATCCTCTCCGCGGCCGAACAGACCATGGCGCTCTTGTTGGCGCAGGCGCGAAACATTCCCCAAGCCCACTCGGCGTTGAAGGCCGGCAAATGGGAGCGCAGTAAGTGGGAGGGCGTTGAACTTTACGGCAAGACACTCGGTGTCGTGGGACTGGGCAAGATTGGCGCGCTCGTCGCCCAGCGTGCGTCGGCCTTCGGCATGAGACTGATTGCTTTCGACCCGTTCATCACCGAGGATCGGGCGCGACACATGGGCGTCGAGTTAGTCGACCTCGACACGCTGCTCGCCCAGAGCGACTTCATTACGATTCACCTTCCCAAGACGAAGGAGACGACGAACCTCCTCGACGCCGCGGCGTTGGCGAAGACCAAGCCGGGCGTGCGCATCATCAACGTCGCTCGAGGTGGCATCGTCAACGAGGCCGATTTGGCCGACGCCATCCGCAACGGACACGTGCAGGGTGCGGCGCTGGACGTGTTCGAAAAGGAGCCGACGACGGAGTCGCCGCTGTTCGAACTGCCCTCGGTCGTGGTGGTTCCTCACCTCGGCGCTTCGACGTTCGAAGCGCAGGACAAGGCCGGGATCACGATCGCGGAGCAGGTGCAATTGGCGCTCGCCGGAGATTTCGTTCCCTTCGCCGTCAACGTGGCCGCCGGCGAGGTGTCCAACGCCGTTCGCCCCTTCATGGGTCTAGCTGAGGTCCTCGGTCGTTTCATCGGCGGACTCCTGGACGGCAAGCCCGCCGACCTGGAAGTCACGTACTTGGGTGAGCTCGCCGGCTCGGGGACGAAGATCCTCACGCTCTGTGCGCTCAAAGGACTTCTCACGGCGACCGGCCACGACGGGGTCTCCTTCGTCAACGCGCCGCAACTGGCCGAGGACCACAACCTCACCTACAGCGAGATATCGACCGTCGAATCACCGGAGTACGTGAACCAGATCTCGGTTCGATCCGGAGAACACGCGGTCTCAGGCACGCTCGTCACCATCGGCACGCGACTCGAGACGCGGATCGTTGGCGTTGACGGTCACAGCGTCGAGATCCCTCCCGCGGCGTCGATGCTCGTGGTGCACAACGACGACCGCCCGGGCATGATCGGCATGGTCGGCGTGGAGCTCGGCAAGGCCGGCGTTTCGATCAGTTCTATGGCTGTCGGTCCCGACCAGCGCACGAAGACCGCGTTGATGGTCCTCTCGACCGAGATTCCGACGCCGTCCGACGTCATCGATCGACTTCGTGAGACCGACGGTATTCAAGACATTCACCTGATCACGCTCCGTTAGAGCCGATGTGGCGACTCAGTCGGCGCAGTTGAGGGAATAGCCGACGCCCGTGACCGTGTTGATGAGTTCGGCCGACTCGTCGTTCAGCTTCTGGCGCAACCGGTGGACGTAGGCGTGGACGTACTGGGCTTCGGCGCCGTAGCCGCTACCCCAGACGGCACTGAGAATCATCTGGTGCGTGCACGTCTTTCCCGAGTGGCGAGCGAGGAATGCCAGGACCTCGAACTCCTTGGTGGTCAGGGCGACATTGACACCGTCACGCGTCACGTCGTGATGGACTAGATCAAGCTCGAGCGTGCCACAGGTCAAGGTGGTCTCGGCGGGATCGTCATGGTCGAGGCCACGACCACGAGTGACGACCCGTATCCGCGCCTCGAGTTCGGGCATGCTGAAGGGCTTGGTCACGTAGTCGTTCGCGCCGGCGTCGAGCGCAGTGATTTTGCGATTCTCGGCTCCGATCGCCGAGAGGATGATGATGGGTACGTCGCTCCACCCACGAATAGTGCGACACACCTCGATACCGTCCATGTCGGGCAGTCCCAAGTCCAATACGACCACGTCCGGCGCGGTGAGCGCGGTTTGGGAGATGCCGTGTTCGCCGGTTGAGGCGGTCGTGACGTCGTGGCCGCCGGCCTGAAGGCCCAGGCGTAACGCTCGATTAAGTGATGGGTCGTCGTCGATCACCAGAACCTTTGCCATAACGTTTACCGTAGCGTCGCGGTCTCGTCAGCCACCGGGAGGGTGAAGACGAATCGTGCGCCGTGGTTCGGGGCATCCTCGTACCAAATCTCCTCTCCGTGGGCTTCGACGAAGGTCTTGGCGATCGTGAGGCCGAGTCCCGCTCGGCCCCCGGTGTCGAGTTGTGCGAATCGTTCGAAGACCTTCTGTCGCTTGCTGGGCGCGATGCCAGGTCCTTGATCGGTGACCGAAAGAATGGCCTGGTTGCGATCTCGTCGCGCTTCGACGGTGATGACGCCGTCAACGGGCGAGTGTCGAATCGCGTTGTCGAGGAGATTGATCAACACTTGGCCGATCAAGAGCGGGTCGACGTTCACCGCTGGCAAGTTCATCGGAACGATCGAATCGACGCGGTGAGTGCTCATGGTCGGTTCCATTGCATTCACCGCTTCGCGCACCAACTCTTGGATGGATGTCGGTGTCGGGTGGACGGTGAAGACTCCGGCTTCGATGCGCGTGATGTCCAGGAGATTTGAAACTAATCGCGTGAGACGATCCGACTCGACCTCGATGAGACTGTAGAGCTCGGCCAGTTCCTCTCCCGAGAGCGAGGCGGACCGGTTCGCCAGTGTCGAAGAGGCGACCTTGATGGTCGCGAGAGGAGTTCGAAGGTCGTGGGACACTGCGCCCATCAAACTCTGGCGAAAGCGGTCAACCTCTTCAAGGAGTTTCGAGCGCAGTGCCTGCTCGCGTAGTTGCGCACGCTCTAACGCCAACGCCGCGTCATTGGCAAACGTGGTGAGGACGGCGCGATCGTTCTTTGAGGTTGGTAGACCGCGAAGCACGAGGATACCGACGGCGTGACCGGACGCCGAAAGCGCGATTGTGCGTAGTTCCCCAGACGATTCGGTGTCGGTGCCAATGCTGATTGGCTGTCCCGAGTGTGGTCCGAGGTGTGCGAGTTCCTCTTCGGAGAGCGGATCGCCCGCGGAAGCCACAACCTTCAAGAGCCCCTCGTCGAGGACCAGAAGCGAGACACCGGGGATCTCGAAGACGACGTGGACCGCCGACACGATGGTCTCGAGCAGGTCGTCAACGGGGCGATCGCCGACCAAGTGTTCGGAGAGTTCTGAGAGGCGGTGCGCCGCCTCGCCGCCCCGCTTCGCCTCGATTCTCGATGAATCCAGGCTCGCCACGACGCTCGCGATCGCCAACATGACGATGACGTAGACGGCGAGGGCGGTCCAGTTCTGTGGCGTGCCGACATCGAGTGTCTTATAGGGCGGTATGTAGCCGTAGTCGTAGACGAGGAACCCAGCGATCACGCTGGCAATTCCGGCTCGTATTCCCCCGATAGCGGATCCGACCACGACCGGTACGACGAGGATCAGCGCCGCGGTCGACACGCTGATGTGCGAACGAAGGGGCAGCATCGCGAATCCGAGTATGAGGACACTCGCCACTCCGACGACCGATCCGACGAGATGTTTGCGCATCGTCTCAGTATTGTCCAGCGCCCGATTCGCCTTTTGCGAGGCAAAATAAAGAGATTATTAAGACGCCAAGTTCGTTTTTAAGATTGGATTAAGGACGCGCCGATGACACTGGAGTCATGGCAGATCTATTCACAGCATTAGGCATTATTGGGTTCACCGCGGCGATGCTCGGACTCATTTGGGCGTTGGACCGCGTATGAGTTTTTCCCAGATCATTCTCTTTTGCGTCGCCGTCGTGATGTTCGTTTACGTCGGCTACGCCATGTTCAAGCCGGAGAAGTTCTAAATGGGTTTCTTCCTCACTATCCTCGCCCTCGTGGTGACGCTGGGCTTGGCCTGGCGCTACCTCGGCTCGTACATGGCGGCCGTCTTCGACGGACGCGTGCACTTCCTCGGCTTCATCGAACGCCCGATCTACCGAATGCTCGGCACGAGCCCCGAACAAGAACAGACGTGGAAGCGCTACGCCGGTGCGATGATCATCTTCTCGGCCGTGTCGATCGTCTTCACCTACGTGATTCTTCGGATTCAGGGCTCGTTGCCCTTGAATCCACAGCACTTGGGCGCCGTCGGACCGGCGTTGAGTTTCAACACGGCGACGTCTTTCGTGACCAATACCAACTGGCAGAACTACGGCGGCGAGACGTCGATGTCGTACTTCTCTCAGATGGGGGCCCTCACCGTCCAGCAGTTCGTCAGTGCGGCTGTGGGTATCTCGGCCGCCATGGTGCTGGTTCGAGGCTTCTCGCGTCGTAAGTCGCCCACCATCGGCAACTTCTGGGTCGACATAACGCGCTGCCTGTTCTACGTCTTGTTACCGATCTCCTTCGTTGCCGGCATCGTGCTCGTCGGCCAGGGCGCGGTGGACACCCTAGCTGGAACCACGACTTTCCACGACGCTTTGAACGGCGTCACTCAGACCATCGCCCGTGGCCCGGCCGGATTTATGGGCCCCATAATGCAGCTGGGAACCAACGGCGGCGGGTTCTTCAACGTCGATCTGGCCCACCCCTTGGAGAACCCAACAGGTTTGACCAACCTGCTCTACATCTGGCTCACCCTGTCCATCCCGTTCGCCCTCACCTACACCTTCGGCAAGATGGTGGGGAGTATCCGCCATGGTGTTGCTCTGCTGGCGGTCATGGTGATCATTTTCGGGGTGTGGGTGGGCTTCAGCGCCAACGCTGAGCACCAGAACAACCCGGCCGTCGCCGCGGCGCACGTGTACTCGCCCGTGGGCAACATGGAGGGCAAAGAGGTCCGCTTCGGCGACACCACCAGCGCCCTGTTCAACGTGTCTATGACTCAGACCTCCGATGGTGCCGTCGACAGTGCAACCGATTCGTACAACCCGATGGGTGGCTTCGGCCCCTTGACGGGCATGATGCTCGGCGAAGTGACGCCGGGTGGCACGGGCTCGGGGCTCTATACACTGCTCATCTACGCGATTATCGCCGTGTTCATCGGCGGATTGATGATCGGGCGCACGCCTGAGTTTCTGGGTAAGAAGATCCAGGCGAGAGAGATCAAACTCGCGGGCCTCGGGGCCCTCGTTATGCCCATTACAGTGCTCGTGCTCACGGCGCTGGCGGTCTCCCTAGCCGCAGGGCGCGCGGGACCCCTCAATGCCGGGCCCCATGGCTTCAGCGAGATCCTCTATGGGCTCACCTCGCAGGGAAACAACAATGGCTCGGCCATGGCCGGCCTGACCGGCAACACGCCCTTCTACAACATTATCGGCGGAATTGACATGTTGATAGGTCGCTTCGGCATCATGATCCCGGCGCTCGCGCTGGGTGGGGTCCTGGCGGCGAAGGATGTTGTGCCCGAGAGCCTCGGTACGTTCCGTACCGATAACGGAATGTTCGTCGGTCTCACGATCGGAGTGATCCTGATCATCGGGGGACTGACGTTCTTCCCCGCCGTCTCACTCGGCCCAATTGTCGAACAACTTAGCCACTTGAGGTTCTTCTAATGACCACAGTTATGAATCAGCCAACCGCTGAGCCGGGCGCCCACGGCGTGGCCCAGGCCCGGGGACTCTTTGACGGGCCGATCCTGCGCCAGGCGTTGAAGGGCTCGCTCACCAAGCTCGATCCGAGGTTGCAGGTCAAGAATCCCGTGATGTTCGTAGTGCTGGTCGGCTCGGTCATCTCACTCTTCGAGGCGTTTGCCCACCCCAGCACTTTCACTTGGTCCATCACAATCTGGCTCTTCCTGACGGTGATCTTCGCGAATTTCGCCGAGGCCATGGCCGAGGGCCGGGGCAAGGCCCAGGCGGAGACCTTGCGCAAAATGCGTTCGGAGACCGAGGCGCGTCGCCTGCGACCGGACGGCACGGAAGAACTGGTTCCCGCCGCGTCCCTCTCCAAGGGTGACCTGGTGGTCTGCGAGGCGAACGATGTCATTCCCTCCGATGGCGACATCATCGAAGGGATCGCGTCGGTGGACGAATCAGCGATAACCGGCGAATCGGCGCCTGTGATTCGCGAGTCCGGAGGCGACCGATCGGCCGTCACCGGGGGCACGAAGGTGCTGTCGGACCGAATCGTGGTGCGCATCACGGCCGAGCGCGGCCACACCTTCATCGACCGGATGATCTCGCTCGTCGAGGGCGCCAACCGCCAGAAGACCCCGAACGAGATCGCCCTCACGATATTGCTCGCCGTGCTGACCATCGTCTTCATCCCAGTTGTGGTCACTCTGGTACCCTTCGCCAACTTCGCCCACGGTTCCGTGTCGGTCGTCGTGCTGGTGGCCCTCCTGGTCTGCCTCATCCCTACGACGATTGGCGCGTTGTTGTCAGCCATCGGCATCGCGGGCATGGACCGTCTCGTCCAGCGCAACGTACTTGCGATGAGCGGACGGGCCGTCGAAGCGGCCGGGGACGTGCAGACGCTGCTGCTGGACAAGACCGGCACGATCACGTTGGGCAACCGCATGGCGTCCAACTTCTACCCGGTGGGTGGACACAGCGAGCAAGAGGTCGCGGACGTGGCCCAGCTCGCGTCGCTGGCGGACGAGACTCCCGAGGGTCGCTCCATCGTGGTGCTCGCGAAGGAGCTCTTCGACATCCGAGGGCGTTCGCTCGAGGCCGATCACGTCTTCGTGCCCTTCACCGCGACGACCCGCATGTCGGGGCTGGACATGGGCGAGCGACAGATCCGCAAGGGCGCGGGTGAATCGGTTAGGCGCTGGGTAAGTGAACAGGGCGGCACGCCGCCGAGCGATCTTGATGAGATCGTCGAGCGGGTCTCGCGCGCCGGATCGACTCCGCTGGTCGTGGCCGACGGCGCGGTCATCTTGGGCGTCATCGAATTGAAGGACGTCGTGAAGCAGGGCATCCGCGAAAAGTTCGACGAGATGCGCCAGTTGGGTATTCGTACCGTCATGATCACCGGCGACAACCCGTTGACCGCGGCCGCGATCGCGCAGGAGGCGGGTGTGGACGACTTCCTCGCCGAAGCCACGCCCGAAGCCAAGATGGCGCTCATCAAGAAGGAGCAGGAGGGCGGCAAGTTGGTGGCCATGACCGGTGACGGCACCAACGACGCTCCGGCGCTGGCCCAGGCCGACGTCGGCGTCGCCATGAACACCGGCACGACGGCCGCCAAAGAGGCGGGCAACATGGTGGACCTGGATTCAAACCCCACGAAACTGCTCGACATCGTCGAGATCGGCAAGCAGCTGCTCATCACCAGAGGGTCACTGACGACCTTCTCGATCGCCAACGACATCGCCAAGTACTTCGCGATCATTCCCGCGCTCTTCGTAGTGGCATATCCCCAGCTGCACTCGCTCAACATCATGGGACTGCACAGTCCCGAGAGTGCCGTGCTATCGGCCGTGATCTTCAACGCCCTCGTGATCGTGGCACTCATCCCCTTGGCGCTTCGAGGAGTCAAGTTCCGTGCCGCCAATTCGGCGGCGATTCTCAGGCGCAACGTCTTGATCTACGGGGTGGGCGGCATCATTATCCCGTTCATCTTCATCAAGCTCATCGATCTCGTGCTCGTCGCGCTGCACGCCTACTAAAAGGAGGTTCGTCATGCTCGTACATCTTCGCCGCTCTCTCGTTCTGGCAGTCATCTGTCTCGTGTTCTTCGGGTTCGTCTACGCCTTCGCGGGTATCGGCGTGTCTCAGTTGCTGTTCAAGTACCAAGCTGACGGTTCACTGACGGCCAACGGATCGACGCTTATTGGCCAGAACTGGGCCGCCACCAAGTGCCCGGGAAACCCTCTGGGTAGTTGCGTCTTCAACGGTCGCCCCGATGACACCGGACCCTACGCCGCCAACCCCAAAGACAACGTGTCCGGTGGAGACAATCCTCTCGTCGCCAATGGCGTCAGTGGTGAGTCCGGGGCGACTAACCTCGGTCCCCGTTCCAAGGTCCTGCTCGCCGACACCAAGGCGCTCGTTGCGTACTGGCACAAGCTCGGTGTCGACCCCACGCCGGATCTGGTGACCACCTCGGGCAGCGGCATCGACCCCGATATCTCGGCGCTGGACGCGACGGTTCAGATTCCGATGGTGTCCAAGGCCACCGGGATCTCGCCGGCCCGACTGCGTACGCTCATCAGGCAACAGACGCACCCGGCGCAGTGGGGATTCTTGGGTTCCAGTTACATCGACGTGTTGCAATTGAACGAGGGCCTCGCGAAACTAGAGAAGTGAACGACGTGGTGAGGTCCGAAGTCTGCCCGACGACAGATTTCGGTTCCGGTGTTGAAATTCACACTCTGACGGAGGCAACGTGAAATGGGGGCCGCCATGACACGCCGTGTTCTTCTCTATCGCAATCGACTGGCGGTCGCCGCCGCGGTCCTCGCGCCCATCGTTGTTGCGGCGGTGCTCGTTCCCTTCCGCGGCACCTTCGCGAACACCGCGGCAGCCCTCACGATGGTGATCGTCATCACCGCCGTTGCCGTGATCGGTCCTCGACTCGCGGGCATGGTGGCCAGTGCGTCGGCTGCGCTCTGGTTCGATTTCTTTCTCACCAGTCCCTACGACCGATTTGCGGTAAGTCATCGACCGGACCTCGAGACCACCATCGCGATCTTCGTCGTCGGGGTGCTCGTGACCGAGCTCGCGGCCCGCAGCCGCCGTCATTGGCAGGAGGCGAACAGCGCCACGGCGTACGTCGCGATGATTCACGGCGTGGCCGTGCTCGCGTCGAACTCGGCGCCGGTCACGGAGATCATCAGCCAGACGACTGATTCACTCATTCGACTGCTGTCGCTGCGCGCGTGTCGGTTCGATCGAGTGCTTTCGGATCCGCCGCTCGCCCGAATCCAATCCAACGGCGATGTGGAACTGGTCGGAATGCGTTGGCCCGCCAAGGAGATCGGCATTCCCGGTCCCGAGGCGGAAATCCTGGCGAAATGGCGCAGCCGCGTTGTCGGTCGATTCGTGATGACGCCAACGCGGGGCGCGGCGGTCACGTTGGAGCAGCGAATCGTGGCCGTGGCCCTGGTCGACGTCGCCGCCGCGTACCTCGTCGGCGAGTTGCATGCGATGTAAATCGAGGGCAATCAATGGTCCGAACGGGCGCCTTCATTCGATGAATTGCGATGGGGTGTCGCGCACGATTTGGCCCCGACGTCAAATCGTCGAAATCGAACGTCGATAAGGGATACTGGTTCAATGCAGCGAGGAGTCCTACGGGTCTATCTGGGGTCGGCGCCCGGGGTCGGCAAGACCTTTCGCATGCTCGATGAAGGTTGGCGTCGTCGAGAACGTGGTACCGACGTGGTGGTCGCCTACGTGGAGACGCACGGTCGCGCACTCACCGACGCCCAACTCAGGGACCTCGAAGTGATTCCGCGCGCGAGACATGAATACCGTGGCGCGATGCTGGAAGAGATGGACCTCGACGCGGTATTAGCGCGTCACCCAGCCGTCGCATTGGTCGACGAGTTAGCGCACACCAACGTCACCGGCAGCACGCACGAGAAACGCTGGCAGGACGTCGACGTCCTGCTCGACGCCGGCATCGACGTGATCACAACCGTCAACATTCAACATCTGGAGTCGGTGAACGACGTGGTCGAGAAGATCACCGGTATTCACCAACAAGAGACCATTCCCGACGCCATCGTCCGTCGAGCCGAACAGATCGAGATCGTCGACGTCACGCCCGAGGCGCTTCGTCGCCGGATGGCGCACGGCAACATCTACGCCGCGGACAAGATCGACGCCTCGTTGTCAAACTATTTCCGCGTCGGTAATCTCAGCGCGCTTCGCGAGTTGGCACTGCTGTGGTTGGCCGATCGCGTCGAAGACTCGCTGCAGCGCTACCTCGACGATCACGCGATTGATCAGACCTGGGAGACCCGGGAACGGCTCATCGTCGGGATCACCGGCACCGCCACGGACGCGGACCTGCTACGCCGTGCCGCCCGCATCGCGTCGCGGACCGGGGCGGAGCTCTTCGCTGTACACATCGTGAAATCCGATGAGATGCATCACCTCCCGACAGACACCTCCGAGGCCCGCGAACTCGTCGAAGAGTTCGAAGGCAAGTTCCAAGAGGTGGTCGATGACGACATTGCCACCGCACTGGTCTCCTTCGCCCGTAGTGAGCGCGGGACCCAGATCGTCCTTGGCGCGAGTCGACCACGTCCTTTCTGGCGACCGGCGAATGGAGTTGTGGAAAAGGTTCTTCGTCGCGCACGAGACCTCGACGTGCACATCATCGCCGTGGGGGGAGAACGGCCGCCCCACGTTCACCAGAGAAGACAGACCAAGCGCGTGACGTGGCCGCGCCAGATATTGGCGACCATCGTCATGTCGCTGGTTCTGCCGTTACTCACGATCGTCATGAGTCAGATTCGCTCGAGCCTCTCCCCGTCCACGGTGTTCCTGGTGTACCTCGTCGCGATCCTCGCCCTCGGCACGTGGGCCGGTGTGATCGTCGGTGTGCTCAGCGCCATTTTCGCTTCGGGATTAGAGAACTACTACTTCGTGAAGCCGTTGCACACGCTAGAGGTCGCCCGCCCCGATGACGTCGTCGCCATTGTCGCATTCTTGCTCTTCGCGGTGGCAGCGAGCGTGATCGTGAATCGTTTCGCGCAGAGGACCCACGAGGCCGACCGCGCCCGCTCCGAGGCCCAAATTCTTGCTGGAGCCGCTGCCAGTGTCGCCTCTTCGCACGAAGACCTCCAGCCGCTGCTCGAATCCCTGCGAACCGTCTTCGCGGCCTCGAGTGTGGCGCTGGTTGTCGAACGAGATGGACAGTGGGTCAGTGACCTCGTGAGTGGCGAAGCGATCGACGTGTTCGAGACCGGTTCATTCTTCGAAATCGATGACGAGCATCGTCTGTACGTGATTGGGACGACGCTGAGCGATCAGGACAATCAACTGGTCAGCGCCTTCGCGCGCCGAGTCGCCGCCGGACTCCGGAGCCAGATCATCGCGCGTGACGCGACGCAACTCCAAGAGATCGCCGAAGCCGAGTCACTACGACTGGCCCTGTTCAGAACCGCTTCGAAGGAGCTACTCGGACCGCTTGAGAAGGTGAGGGCCAATATCTCTTTGCTCGCCGGGAGCCATGAGCGCCGCTCGCTTGACGAGAGGAACGCCCTACTCGCGGGCATCGATTCCCAAGTGCGACAAGTCACGCGTCTCGTGGTCAACCTCATTGACGCCGGGCGCCTCGAGGCGGGCGAAGTGTCGGTTCATCCGGAGTCCGTGTTGCTGAATGCGGCATTGACGAACGTGGTCAACAACATTGACACCCGGGGCCGAATGGTGGAGTGCGACGTACCGAGTGATCTGCCGGCGTTGCGCACTGACTCGATATTGTTGCAGCGCGTCATCGGCAACATTGTGAGCAACGCTTGTCGATTCGGACCGGCCGATAAGCCGGTCACCATCAAAGTGGGCGTCGTCGGCGACTACGTTCAACTGCTCGTGGTGGACCGAGGACCGGGCATGCCGGTCGCGCAGCGTGACGCCGTACTCGCACCATTTGACCGACTGCGGGGGGCTCAACTCAACGCGGGACTCAACCTGACCGTCGCCTCCGGATTCATTCAACTGTTGGGCGGGCGGCTCCTCTTTGAGGACACACCGGGCGGGGGTTTGACCGTCGCGGTCGATCTCCCAATGATGGCTCAGTCTTAATCGGGCCGACATACTCGCGTCGATGATCGGTCGCTTCGAGCCGACACCACAGCGAGGATCACGGACGCCGTTAACCTCGTCAGCGTGAACCACACGGCCCGTTCGATGCGACGCTGGCAACTCTCGTCGCAAACCCGACTTTCCGCTCGAGCGGCCCTATGTCTGGCGACACCTCTGGTCGTGGGCCTGATCACCGGCCAGCGAGCGTACGGGACGCTCGTGGCCATCGGAGCACTCTGGGGCGTCAGTCAAGACGGTTCGGATCGCTGGCGCAACCGATCACCGAGAATGCTCGGCGTCGCTCTTGCGGGAGGTCCGGGGCTCGCCCTCGGTGCGCTGTTCGTCAATCACGTCAGCGCCCCGTGGTCACTCGTCGTGCTCTTCGGCGTCGTCGCCTTTGTCGCCGGACTCATTGAGGCGTCACTCTGGGCGACCCAGGGTATGTACCTCTTGTTGGGCGCCATCCTCGGCGGGGGACTGGGTTTTGCCGGACGAGTCTGGCAGTCGGCGTTCTGTCTCATGGTGGGCGGACTCTTCGTGTACTCGGTCGCCAGCCTGACCGATGGTCGCAGCAGACGAGCCGACCAACGTCTCTGTCTCGAGAATTCGATGCAGGCGCTCGCTCAACTCCTGGACGCTGTCGGCACCGAGGCACTGAATCACGCGCGCAGCCGCGCCGTCGTGATCCTGGACGCCGCCCAAGACGTGGTCGGCGCGAGGAAACTGCCGAAGGACGAAGAGGGCGTGGCGATCCACCAAGTGTTCGTCGTGGTTCTGCAGATCGGTGAACTCGTCTCGTACTTGACGAGCAAGGTGGAAGCCGTCGACGTCGTCGTGTCCGAGGCTCTGCGCGAGGTAGCGGTGACGATTCGAGAGCGCTCGTGCGTGGACGCGGTTGCGCAGTTGAACGGCTTGGCCGCAACGTTCGCTACGACGCTCGCGTCTCGGTCCCGTCGGCTCGTCGCCGACTCATTTCGTTGCCCCGAGCGCACGACGCTCGTGAGCGAGATGCCCTTTCGTTCGACCATCCAACGGTTACCGATGATCGACCGATTGCGATTCGCGCTGTTGTTCGCCGGTGCGGTCGTCGTCGCGACGATCATCGCGCACGCGCTGGACGGCCCAAGGGGCTACTGGTTGCCGATGACGGTGGCGTTCGTCTTCCGTCCGGATTTGGGCCCGGTGATGCGTCGAGCAATGTCACGAGTCATTGGGACGCTCGCCGGCGTCGGCATCGCCGCTCTCGTGGCGATCGCGGGCAATCAACAGGTCTCGCTCATCATTCTGTGTTGCGCCATGGCCGCGGCCGTTCCGTGGGCGGCGCAACGAAGTCACGCGCTCACCGTCATGGTCTTTACGCCAATCATTTTCGTCTTCGTGGGCGTGCTCGGCCCTGACCAGAGCCTGTTCGGACCTCGCATCGTTGATACCGCGATCGGCGCATCGATCGTCTTGGCAATCGACTACGTGATGTGGCTGCACGCCCCGTCGCTACGGCCCCGTCAGCAGCTCGAACAGGTCGGCGTGGCCGTGGAGAACTATAGGCGGACGTCTTCGACGAGCGATCCCGTCACCCGTCATTCGCTTCGTCGCAACGCCTTTCGATCGGTGACCACGGCGCGCAGCGCGATTAAGCTCGCCGGCATCGAACCGCATCTATTCCACGAGTCGGGTGCCCCGTACCTCGCACAATTGAATACGTACATCGACGAGATCGACGATCACACTGCCGAACTCTTCGAGAGCTCGTCGCGACCTGAAGGCTGAGGGTGTGGCGAAGCTGTCGATCAGGCCGCGAGCAACGCGCGTACGTGTGCCTTGGTCGAATCGATCACCGGGAAGGGCTCCACTTCGCTCATGAGCATCCCGAACTCGGTACAACAAAGTCCCACGATGCTCGCGCCGCGCTCGAGACACGACGAGGCGACTTCACGCAGGTAGGCGCGCGAACCTTTAGTGACGACGCCACGAGTCAACTCCGAGAAGATGATGAACTGCAGGCGTTCGGTCTGCTCCTCGGTCGGCTTGATCGAGGTGACGCCCAGTTCGTGTAAACGATCCGAATAGAACTCGCCCTCGACTAGGTACTTTGTTCCGAGCAGTCCCATGGTGTGGTGACCGCTGCCGAGCGACTCCTTGGCGACGGCGTCGCGCACGTCAACCACTGGTATGGCGACGGCGTCTTGCACTCGGGCGAAGTTGACGTGCATCGTGTTGGCGCCGATGCCGAGCACCGTCGCGCCCGCGCGCTCGAGACGTTGTGCCGAGGCGGCCAGGATCTCTCCGGTCGTTTCCCAATTGCCCTCTCGCTGCAGTGGCACGATCGCCCCGAAGTCGACCGAGTCGATCAGGAGTTGTGGTTGCGACCACTCGTTGGCCCCTTCGAAGAGCTCGTTGAAAAAACGATAGTACGAGGCCGTGGATTTCCAGGAGAGACCGCCGATGATCCCAATACGCGTTTCACTCATCGAGGACGTCTAGAAGTAACTGATGAGATCGACGCGTTCCATTATCTCGGGCGTGAGCAGCGGCATCACGTCGAGGGCCGTCATGTTCTCTCGAACCTGCGCGGCGTTCGAGGCGCCCGTGATGACCGTCGACACGTGCGGGTTCATCGCGCACCACGCGAGAGAGAACTGGGTGAGTGAGACGCCCAGTTCATCGGCGATGACCTTGAGGTCGGTGACCTTCTTGTTGCGCCCTTCGTCGGTGAGCGTGCCCTTCAGCCACTCGTATCCCGGTAGCGACGCGCGCGAACCTTCCGGCACGCCGTTGAGGTACTTGCCGGTCAAGAGGCCCGAGGCGAGTGGTGACCACGTGGTGGTGCCGAGTCCGATGTCCTCGTAGAGACGCAGGAATTCCTTGTCCACCTTGTCGCGGTGAAGGATGTTGTACTCGGGTTGCTCCATCAGCGGCTTGTGGAGATGGTGGCGATCGGCGATGTCGTAGGCCGCGCGGATCTCGTCGGCGCTCCACTCCGACGTGCCCCAATAGAGGGCCTTGCCCTGGGTGATCATGTCGCTCATCGCCCAGACCGTCTCTTCGATCGGCGTCTCGGCGTCGGGACGGTGACAGAAGACCAGGTCGACAAAGTCGAGGCCGAAGCGTTCGAGCGAACCGTCGATGGCCTGGGTGAGGTACTTACGATTCAGAGTGTTACGCATGTTGGGCGCGCTGTGCAGCCCCCAGAAGAGCTTGGTGGAGACGACGTACTCGTGGCGCTTCCAGCCGAGCTCGCGAAAGGCTTCGCCCATGACGCGCTCGGACTCGCCGGCGGCGTAGGCCTCGGCGTTGTCGAAGAAGTTGACGCCGGCCTCTTTGGCGGCGTGCAAGCACTCGGCCGCCTGTTTGCCGGTCTCGATCTGGTCGGCGTTGGCGAAGGTGACCCAACTGCCAAAGGACAGCAGGCTTACTTTGAGACCGGAACGGCCGAGTCGGCGATATTGCATGTCAGTCATGGTTTCTCCTTGCGATGGGGTGTTGGGGAGGGTCTATTCAGAATCGGGATTGCGCGGTACGTCGGGCCATTCGTCAAAGGAGACGGGACCTGGTTCCCTGGGCCGCTTCACCAGCATGACGACGCCGGCGATGCTCGCCGCGACGACCAGAAGGAACATGAGTTTGAGAACTGTTTTGAGTGCGCCCATGACCCTTAAGTTTAGCGGTGAGTTTCTCTGGACATTTACGCCCCTTGGGGTAGAATGCAGGAGTGACAACCGGCCAGAACGACCTGCTGCTTCGATAGGGGTGAGCACTCGCTCGCCCCGACCCCCGCCTTGGCGGGGGTTTTTTTGTTTCTCGTTCGACCGCGATGGAGAGGAAACCAGGTGAAGGACAACCAGCAGCCCAGCCCTATGGCCTACGACAAATACGTCGCGACGGTACCGGTTGACCTGCCCGACCGCACCTGGCCCGACCGCCGTTTGACCAAAGCGCCTCGGTGGTGCAGCGTCGATCTGCGCGACGGCAACCAAGCACTTATCGATCCGATGGACCTGGAGCGCAAGAACGCGATGTTCGTCCAACTCGTCGAGATGGGCTTCAAGGAGATCGAAGTGGGATTCCCTTCCGCCTCCCAGCCCGATTTCGACTTCGTGCGACACATCATCGAGAACGACCTCATCCCCGAGGACGTCACGATCCAAGTGTTGACGCAGTGTCGCGAGGACCTGATCCGGCGCACTTATGAATCGGTCGTCGGCGCGCAGCGCGCCATCATCCATTTCTACAACTCGGTTTCGACGCTGCAGCGGCGAGTGGTCTTTGGTCTCGACAAGGTCGGTATTCAGAAGATCGCGACCGACGCCGCCGCGTTCTGTCGGACGCTTGAAGCGATGTCACCGTCGACCGAGTTCTACTACGAGTACTCGCCCGAGAGTTTCACGGGTACCGAACTCGACTACGCACTCGAGGTCTGCAACGCGGTGATTGACGTTATTGATCCGACGCCGGAGCGGCCGTTGATCCTGAACCTCCCGGCGACCGTGGAGATGTACACCCCGAACCTCTACGCCGACGCCATCGAGTGGTTCCTGCGCCACGTGGATCGTCGCGACAGTGTGGTGCTCTCGTTGCATCCGCACAACGACCGCGGCACCGGCGTGGCGGCCGCCGAGCTGGGCGTCCTCGCCGGCGCCGACCGCGTCGAGGGCACCCTCTTTGGCAACGGGGAGCGCACGGGCAACGTGGACGTCGTGAACCTGGCCCTCAATCTCTTCTCTCAGGGCGTGGATCCCGAACTCGACATCCGTGACATCGACAAGGCGCGCCATGTCGCTGAGTACGCCAATCGTCTGCCGGTGCACATGCGCCACCCCTACGTCGGCGAGCTCGTCTACACCGCGTTCTCCGGTTCACACCAGGACGCGATCAAGAAGGGAATGCTTGCGATCGGCGACACCTACGGCGTCTGGGCGGTGCCGTACTTGCCAATCGACCCCAAGCACACGGGACGTACCTACGAGGCGATCATCCGCGTGAACTCCCAGTCGGGCAAGGGCGGCGTCGCCTATCTGCTGAGCGCCGAGCACGGCCTGGAACTGCCGCGCGCGATGCAGGTGGAGTTCTCCAAGCAGGTGCAGGAGTTGACCGAGGCGACCGGCACCGAGATCTCGCCGGCCGAGATCTGGGACGTCTTCACGACGACGTACCAGCCCGAAAACCCCACGATCCAACTGCTCTCGAGCGAGGTCTCGGCCGACCAGGCCAGTACCCGCATCTTCGCTCAGTTGGTCGTGAACGGTCATCACGTCACCGTGAAGGGTGAGGGCAACGGTCCGATCGACGCGCTGATGGACGGTCTGCGCACCGAGATGGACGTGAAGTTCAGCGTCCGCGACTACTCCGAGCACGCCCTGACGGCGGGTTCGACCGCGTCGGCCGTCGCCTACGTCGAAGCCGAAGGCGACGACGGCACCACGTGGTGGGGTGTCGGAATGAGTTCGTCAATCCTCGACGCATCACTCGAAGCCGTCGTATCCGCAGCAAATCGCCGTCGTTAGAAATCGTCGCAACTAAACTGGAGTGATGACTTGGCACTCCATCACGATCTCGATGGGGTGGCTGGCCGTGGCGAGCGGTGTTGTCGGGACCTCGTACCAACTGCGTCGCGTGCGCGCGTTGGGCATCGAGGGGGTCTCGCTGGCGACCTGGGTTCTCTTTGTGTATATGGGCGGTTTCTGGATCACTTATGGCTTTGCGGCCCACTCGGCCGAGGTCGTCCTCGGCAGTGCGTTGATTTTACCGATCCAACTTTCGATCCTTTTTCGACTGGCTCCCTGGCGCCGGTGGGCCGTACCCGCGAGGGCGCTGGGCTACTTCGTGGTGTGTTGTGTGATGCCGACACTGCTGTGGGGTTGGGCCGGTGGCGTCTTCGGCACGGGCGTGGCCATGACGATCAACCGCGCACCGCAACTCATTGAGTTGGTGCGCCACCCCGACGCGACGGGCGTGTCCGCGACTTCGTGGTTCGTCGGAGCGATCGGGTGCACACTCTGGATTCTGTACTACACCGGTGTGCACTTGTGGGCCGCGCTCACCGCGACGGCCTTCGCCGGACTCGCCAATCTCGCTATTGCGTTGCTCGCGACGTGGCGTCATAGTCAGGCTCGCCACGACATGATCGCGCGAGAGGTGTTCGCTCATTCGACGTAAGGATCGACGAAGTCCTTCGACGCGGGAAAACTTCCGTAGGATTCGCTGAAGCCGAAGAGACGCCCGGCCGTGATTGCAGGTTCGCGTGACGAATGAACTCCTGAACGATGCCCTGACGATCAGTGACGCGTGGTCGAGCGAGCTTGACCTTCGAGAACTGATCGACACCGAGCTACGGGCGTCTGGCGTTATGAGTCACTCGGTCGACGTCGTCGCAGTTGGTAAGGCCGCGCGCGAGATGGCGTTGGCCACTCGCGACCTTCTCGGAGCACACGTGCGCCGTCAGCTCATCATCGTTGATGAAGGGCCAGCATTCTCTATGGACTCCGACGTCGAGTTCGTCATCGGCGAGCACCCGCTGCCCGGTCTGGGCAGTCTGATGGCCGGCGAACGACTGGTCGAGTTTCTCGAGACCTCGACGAACGTCGAGTGCACGATTTTCTTGGTGTCCGGGGGAGCGTCGAGCCTCTGCGCATTGCCGCAGTCGCCCATGGATCTCGACGATCTGCACGAACTATTCGCGGCCGCTCTCGAATCGGGAACCGACATCACGGCGCTCAACCAACTGCGCGCGGCGAGCTCGAGGATCGCCGGCGGCGCGGTTCTTCGCCTTGTTCGCACGCCGCACTCGCTCGCTCTGATCATGGTCGACAACGTGGTGTCGGGGGAGCGCTGGGTGGCGTCGGGCCTGACGTATGACTACGAGCCGAAGAGTGACGACGTTGAATCCTTGCTCCAGAAAATCGGCCAAGACACGGGACCGTTGGCCGCGAAGATTCTCGAAGCCCGGAATCGGCGTGGTGAAGTGATGCGCCGTCCGGTCACGAGCGCCCTTGACAATCGCGTGATCGCCGAACCAGCCGGAGTGCTGGCTGCGGTGGCCCAGGAAGCGACCCGACGCGGCTATCGCGTCATCGACCTGGGCGGCTCCTTGCACGGCGACGTCCAGGACGTCGTTGCACTGATGGGTGAGCAACTGTCGTCGGGATTGGTTGAGGATGGCGCTTTCTGCGTCGTGGGGGTGGGGGAGGTGACCCTGCGAGTTCGGGGTACGGGTACCGGCGGCCGATGTCAAGAGTTCGCGTGGCGTATGGCTGAATTGCTCGATGGTTTTGAGCGCAACGTGGTGGTCGCTGCGCGGGCCACCGATGGGCGAGACTTCGTGAAGGGCATTGCTGGTGGTTGGGTCGACGAGACGACGTGGCGTCGCGCTCGTGAGCGCGGCATCGATTGGTCGAGTGTTGTTGAAGAGAGTGACAGTTATTCCGCGCTGAACGAGTTGGGACAACTCATCACCGGTGGTCGGACAGGTTGGAATTTATGCGACGTGTATCTCGCCGTCGTGGGCGAAGCGTGAATTAGGTTCGCAGCACGACGTTCAGGGGCTCCTCGCCTCGCTGCATTCGTTCGATCTGTTGGTGAACGAGTCGAGCAATCCTCGGTATCGCCGCCGAACTCATCCCGCCGACGTGGGGCGAGATGAGAACGTTTCCGAGCGCGAAGAGCGGGTGGCCGTCCGGGAGCGGTTCGGGATCCGTCACGTCAAGAGCGAGGCGAAGTCGCCCGCTCTGGGCTTCGGCGAGCAATGCCGAAGTGTCAGCGACGGCGCCGCGCGAGACGTTGACGAGGAGGCCGCCGTTGGGCATGCGGGCCAGAAAGTCGGCGTCGACGAGATGATGCGTGTTCTCATCGAGCGGCACCGCGACCACCACGATGTCGGCGAACGGGAGAAGTTCGATTAACGACTCGCGACCGTAGACGCGGCCGCGGTCGTCGTTTCGTTCGTGGTGGGCGAGTCGCACCACCGTCGTTTCGAAGGGCAACAGTCGCGATTCGATGGCGCGACCTACGCCGCCGTAGCCGACGAGCAGCACCGTGCGATCGGCCAAGCTCTGATGCCACGAGGGCGACCAGGTACCCGCTTGCGCCGCTCGCACGAACTCCGGTATCGCTCGCTGCGACGCGAGGATTAGGGCCAACGTCAATTCGGCGGTCGACGTCTCGTGCACCGACGCGGCATTGGCGAACGTCATGTGCGCCGGCAAGACGTCGGCGACGCCGTCGTAGCCGAGCGAGAGACCCTGCACGAGTGCGACGTCGAGGCCCTCGAGATTCTTGAGGCCCTCGTGTGATTCCAGGTACGGCGGGATCACCATGTCGGCGCGCGCGAATGGCGCCGGTCCCGACATATCCCACTCCACGACTTCCACGTTGCTCGGCAACTCGCCGAGTGTCGCGCGCACCAATGCATTCGGAACGGTGACGATGAGGGGGGTGTCCACGGGTGCTTACTTGAAGAGGCCGGCGTAGGCGTTGAGGGCCGGCTGGCCCCCCAAGTGAGCGAAGAGCACGTTGGCGTCGGGCGGGATCTCGCGGTCCTGGACCATATGAATCAAACCGGCGAGTGATTTGCCCTCGTAGACCGGATCGGTGATCATTGCTTCCAAGGAGGCCCCGAGTCGCATGGCGTCGAGCGTGCGGTCATCGGGGATACCGTAGGTACCCGCGTGAAAGCGGTCGTCGAGGATGATCTCCTCGTCGGGGATCTCTCGTTCGACGCCGATGAGCCTTGCGGTGGCACGCGCGATACGAGCAATCTGTTTCCAGGTCTCATCGGGTTTGGCCGACGCGTCGATGCCGATGACGGTATGCGCATCGTCGCGCAGGGCAAAACCGGCGACCATACCGGCCTGCGTGCCACCGGTCACCGAACACACGAAGACGTAGTCGAAGGTAACGCCGAGCTCGACCTCTTGTTGCTCGACCTCATTCGCCCATCCGGCAAAGCCGAGGCCGCCCAGGGGATGGTCCGACGCGCCCGCCGGGATGGCGTAGGGCTTGCCCCCACGATCTTCGATCTCGAGGATCGCCTTTTCCCAGCTCTCTTTGAATCCGATGCCGAAGCTCGCGTCTACGAGACGGACGTCAGCCCCCATCAAGCGGCTGAGCAGTATGTTGCCCACGCGGTCGTAGGTCACGTCGGGCCACTCCACCCAACTCTCTTGGATGAGGACGCACTTCATCCCGGTCTTGGCCGCCGCCGCGGCCACCTGTCGCGTGTGGTTCGATTGCACGCCTCCGATTGACACGAGCGTGTCACAGCCGCTCGCCAAGGCGTCGGCGACGAGATATTCGAGCTTTCGGGTCTTGTTGCCACCGAAGGCGAGTGCCGAGTTGACGTCATCACGCTTGGCCCACACGGTGGCGCCTTCGAGGTATTCGGTCAGTCGATCAAGCCGATGAATCGGCGACGGGCCGAACATGAGCGGGTAACGGGGAAACGATTCCAACGACATGGCGCCTCCTTGATTCATTCGCACTTTTGAAGTTATCGCAACGCCACCGATCACTCCTCAGTCGAGGTTGAGTTCTGCGGAACGTGCTCGCAGCGGGCTCCGTAGGATCGAAGTTACGGACTTCGATTTCAGCGACCAAGCGCGCGACTACGTGGCGGCGCGCGGCGGAACCCTTTTTTGCGCGTGCGACACAATCGATGCTGCTCCGGTGGGCTGACCTTTCTCGACGCCGTCACGAGCGCGCACCGAGACGGCGACCGGTATGAAAAGGTGAACGGGGAGAATCCCAAAGTTTGTCTCCTGCCTCGGCTCGGTCCCACCGACGAACGTGAACGTGGAAGTGCGTAGGCGACGCCGACCTCATCTGTTGGCGAATTGGGGGTTGCGCGTACTGACTCTGACATACGTTCAGCCACCCGCTTTGCTGAGAGACCTCTGCGATATCTGTTCTTGAGGATGTCCACAATTTCACAAATTACGCACTACCGTTGAAAAAACGTTGGTCTCGAGTCGGGCCCATCGCCTAGTTTTGGCACGGTTCTTCCGAACGAAGACTGTCAGGAGGTCGGGAAATGGTTGACGACACCGAAGAAGATATCCACCCGAGTCATTTCCGTTACGTGCGTCGAGATGACGCAGCGTCGAGGACGACCGCCGTGGTACCGCTTCAGCCTCACGTCGGCGAGGCGTCGGAGTCATCGCGAATCCAGGATCTCTCGCCCTACGCGTGGACCGCGTTCGGTGTCCTCGGCGTCATGGTCGTCGTCTATCTGATTTCGCTGCTGGTGCGCGGTCCCAATTCGGGCTGGACGTGGCTCGACGGTTGGGTCGTGTGCTCCATCGAAGTGGCGGCGTCACTGATTTGCATCGTTCGCGGCCTCGATAAGAATCCGGGCCGAATCGCCCCTCTCGCTCTGGGAGTGGGCCTCTTGTCGTGGTCGCTGGGCGACGTCTTCTTGACCATTGAGTCGCTCGGCGGAAAGACGCCCCCGACGCCGTCGCTCGCCGACGTCTTCTACATCGGGTTCTACCCGTTGGCCTACGTCGCCACGGTGCAGTTGCTGCGCGCCGCGATGGGTCGGCTTTCGCGGCCCAATTGGCTCGACGGCGTCGTGGCGGGGTTCGGCGCGGCCGCCATTTGCGCGGCCTTCGCGTTCCATAGCATCTTGCACGCCGCGGGTGGCAGCGTGGCCGCGGCGGCGACCAACCTGGCGTACCCAATCGGGGACCTCTTGTTACTTTCGTTGGTCATTGGCGGCACGGTGCTGCTGGCCGGCCGTTCAACATTTGCGTGGTTCTTGCTCGCGGCGGGAATCACCCTCAATGTCATCGGCGACACCGCAAATCTCTTTTCGTCGTCCACGATCTTCGCGTCGAAACTCGGCAGCGATTTCAACGCCGTTGCCTGGCCGGCCTCGATTCTGCTCATGTCAATGTCCGTATGGCTGAAACCGCGAACACTCGATCCGCTACGAGCGCAACGCGTCGCCGGCGTAGCCCTGCCGAGTGTGGCTGCCATTGGCGGTCTGGCCATTCTTTTGATCGGCTACGTGCACACGGTGACGTGGGTGGCGTTGTGGCTGGCGACGGCGACGCTGTTGGCCGCCGGACTGCGATTGACGCTCTCGGCGCGCGACCTTCGGATCTTGACCGAAGAGCGCCATCGACAGGCCCAAACCGATGAACTGACCGGCCTCGGCAACCGCCGCTATCTCTTCCACGTCCTGGAGACGTTCTTCGCGGACTACGCCAATCCGTGGACGACGTCGCGCAATTTGGCCTTTCTCTTCATCGACCTCAATCGATTCAAAGAGATCAACGACTCCTTCGGACACCCGGCGGGAGACGAGTTGCTTCGCCAAATCGGCCCGCGACTCAACCGGGTGGTGCCCGCGACCGGTTCGGTGTTTCGCTTGGGAGGCGACGAACTCGCGGTGGTGTTGGTTGACGCCGACGAAGCCGCCGCCGGAGCCGCCGCTGAGGAGATCCTGAAAGCGATCTGCGAACCGTTCGTCCTGCAAAAGATGAAGGCCAGCGTCGGCGCCAGTATCGGCATCGCCCTCGCGCCGTCCGACGCTGCCGATGCGATTGGACTGACGTGGTGTGCGGACACCGCGATGTACCGCGCAAAATTGGGCAGTATCCCTTACGTGTTCTACGACCAGGAGATCGACGGGGGCGAGCAGAAACTCAATCTGGTCGAAGAGTTACGCCTCGCGGTCGACGAAGGTAACTTTGTCCTCCACTATCAACCGCAACTGAATCTGCACACGGGCGAGATCCTTGCCGTTGAGGCCCTTATCCGCTGGCCCCACGTCACCCTCGGACTGGTACCGCCGATGAAATTCTTGCCGTTGGCTGAAGACGCCGGTCTGATGCAAGAACTGACGCACTGGGTGCTCTCCGAGGCATTGGCCCAATGCGCGACGTGGCGCGATTCCGGTCGCAACTTGATGATGTCGGTCAACATCACGACGACGAACCTCTTAGAAGAGGGATTCACCGAACTCGTCACGCAACTCCTTCTTCAACACAACTTGCCCGGCAGCGCGCTCATCATCGAGATCACGGAGACCAGCATCATCACTGACTTCGCTCGCTCCAAGGCGGTGATCGAATCGTTGAAGGAAATCGGCGTCGTCGTGTCGATTGACGACTTTGGTGCCGGCTTCACGTCTTTGGCGTACCTCAGTTCTCTGGCGGTGGGCGAGCTGAAGCTCGACCGGGAGTTCATCACCGGACTCGGCGGCGCCGGGAAGGAACGCGATCTCGAGTTGGTTCGCGCCACCATCCAATTGGGTCACGATATGGAGCTACGAGTGGTGGCCGAAGGTATTGAGGACGTCGCCACGCTGGATCTCTTGAGTGAACTCGGCTGTGACGTCGCCCAGGGTTACTTCATCAGTCGACCCATGCCCGCAAACAAACTGTCCTTTCAACAAGAAAGCATGTCCGCTCCCGCCGGTGTCACGCCCGAAGCGATTGCGTCGTCCTACATTTCGACGTCGTAAGCGCGGTCGATGGTCAAAGGGCGTCATTGAGCCGAGTGACGAGGAAGAATGAGCAACGTGAAACTGTCCGCGCCGGTGGCTCGGCGCTTCTTCGAGCGACCTCCCGATGACGTCGCCTACGACATGGTTGGATCGTGGCTCGTCCTCCACGACGCGCAACAAGAACGTCGCGCGCTCATCGTCGAAACCGAGGCCTACGGCGGGAGCGACGATCCGGCGTCGCACGCCTTTCGTGGACCAACCAAGCGCAGCGCGATCATGTTCGGACCCGCGGGGTTCCTCTACGTGTACTTGATCTACGGCATGCATTGGTGCATGAATGTCGTGACCGAGCCGGAGGGCACGGCCACCGCGGTGTTACTGCGCGCCGCCGAGCTCATCGTTCCCACGCCCAACGGCGACGAAGAATCGGTGGCGCTTCGCGGTCCCGGCAATCTGACCAGAGGCCTCGGCATCACCGGAGCTGACAACGGGCTCGATTGCTGCGGCGGCGAAGGACGACATCTCACGTTCCATCGGGCTTGTCGTGGCGCGAACGATTTGCCGACGAGACAGTCGAAACGCATCGGCATCACTCGAGAGATCGATCGTCCTTCGAGATATTTCCTGGATGGTCACGTCGCCGTGTCGAAACTGCTCGCGAACCCTTCGACGACGAAACGTTCAGGACGAATTCGAAAGTCTCCGGGCTAGCGCAGGGGGCGAACGTCGGCGTAGCGGAAGCACTTGGGACTGTGGTCGTTGACGAGGCCGGCGGCCTGCATGAGCGAATAGCAGGTCGTGGGGCCGACGAACCGAAAACCGCGCTTCTTCAACTCCTTGCTCATAAGCGTGGCCCGAGGAGTCGAGGCCGGAACATTTGGGTCACGAGTCCAATTACGTTGGAGCGGTTTGTTGTCGACGAAGGACCACAGAAGTTCATCGAGGCTTGAGCCGTTCTTTTGAAGATTGAGAACAGCACCGGCATTGTTAATGGTTGATTCGATCTTGCCGCGGTGGCGAATGATGTCGACGTTCTCCAGCAGTCGCTCGACGTCGGCGTCGTTGAAGGCCGCGACGGCCTTCGGGTTGAACTTCTTGAAGGCCTTCACGTAGCCGGGACGGCGCTTCAGTATCGTCAGCCAACTGAGCCCGGCCTGCGCTCCTTCGAGGGTGAGCAGTTCGAAGAGTTTCGCGTCGTCGTGCAGTGGCACGCCCCACTCTTCGTCGTGGTAGGGGCGCATTTCCTCACCTTCGGCCCACGAACATCGCATGGGAGAACCGTACCAAGTGGCGAGCGATATCTGAGCTTCCTCGCGAACTACATCGACGCGTCAGCCGACGTGGCGCGACCATTTCTTGTCGCGGGTATAGAGGGTCGGAAACTGCTGTCGTCGGACGCGGTAGAGCTCGGCGACGTCCTCATTGGGCGTGAACGTGCGGCCACGAGGGCGAAGTCCGGCGACGTCATCGAGGTGATGTCGGCCCAGGTTGATCGCCGCCAAGAGCGCGGCACCGCGAAGTTGCGCGACCATCGGATCGGGAACCTGTTCGACGGCGCGTCCGAGGGAATCGGCGTAGATCTGGCACCATTCGCTCGACTGCGCACCACCGCCGAGAAGTCGTAGTGGCGTCAGCTCCCTCCCGGCGAACTTTTCGACGTAGCCAAGCAACCACGCGCTGTTGGCGGCGACGCCCTCGAGCACGGCGTGAATGAGATCGGCCGTCGTCGTGGTGAGCGCGAGGTTCGTGAAGCCGCCGCGCAGGTGCTTATTGCCAATGGGCGAACGTTCACCGGCCAGCCACGGCGTGAAGAGCACGCCGTTCGCGCCCGGTGACGACGTCGCCGCGAGCGCGGTCATCTCCTCATAACGCATCGGTGTTCCCGTGCCCGCCAGGAGAGTTCGCAGCCACTCGAGTGACTTGGCACCCGTTTCTTGATTGTCGATTATCAAATATGAATCGTTCGTGAGTCCCGGAATCGCAGCGATTGAGTGGATGACGTCAGTCTTCTTCTTGGGCACCGGGCAGCTAATCCACGAAGTGGTGGAAAGCGCGACGTGTGTTTCGTACAAGCCAGTGCCACCCGACCCGATCGCCGCGGCGTGAAGGTCCGGAATGCCCGTGATCACGATGGTGTCCGTCGCGAGTCCGAGACTTTCGGCGACGTGACGCGTGACCGTTCCCACAACGCTGCCAATTGGTTGTAATGGCGGGAGAAGTCGTCGGTCGAGGCCGACAATTTTGAGGAGCTGCTCGTCGTATTCGTATCGCGTGAGCACGCGATTGTCCGTCAGCCAACTCGCCAGTCGCGACGCGTGTGTCGCTGACGCCACGCCCGTGAATCGCATCGTGAGATAGTCAACCGGCTCCATCATCCAGCGCGTCGCGCTCATGATTTCGGGTTCGCGGTTCATCAAATACAAGATCTGCCCGATCGGGTCGGCACCAGAGGGCGAGGGCCCGCCGCCCGACTTTCGCACGAAGGGCAGGATCTTTCGCGGGTTGTAGCCCTCGATTGGTCCGCCGACGGCCCGGCGCGAGAATTCGCGTCCGCGCGTGTCGAGCCACATCGAACAAGGACCAGTCGGAACGCCGTTCGCATCGACCGGCACCGTCGACGCGTATTGACCGGTGACGGCGACGGCCTTCACGCGATCCTTAGTGACGTCCGCTCTGCCCATGAGTCGTCGTGTCGTGTCGCAAATGAGTGTCCACCACAGCGCTGGATCCTGCGTGGCCCCCCCGTCACTCGTGTACGTCGTCTCCACCGCGTGGAGTTCGTGGTCAAGAACTTCCCCATCGAGGCTGACGAGGCCGATCTTCGGGCCGCCCGTTCCCAGGTCGATGCTGAGACAGACTTCGTCGCTCATGCAGAAGGAATTGCGGCCTGTTGGTCCATCATGTCGGCCATGACGGCCCGGATGAATTCGTCGGCCTCGGCGCTCATGCCGCCGGCGACGCCGCCGTAGATGGCGCCGGACTTGGCCGGTTCGTCGCGGTGGGCTTTGGCGTACGCAACGGCTTCGGCGAGGTCGCTCGTCCATCGCTCCACTACGCCCGGCTGCGTCTGGGGACGAGTGACCGCCATGTGAATGGCGTTGGGGTACTGCTGGCCGTTCATTCGCCATCCCTTGGTGCGCAAGAAATCGTTGACGAGATAGATGTCGAATTCGTCCGAAGTGAACGAGAACAGAAAGCTGGGTTTACCCATGACGCGCAGTGAAGGATGGCTGCGAATCGCGTCCTGCATCGCCGCCGAGGTCTCGAAGATCGCCTTCGCGTACCGCAGGTAGCCCGCTCGGCCGAGACTCACCATCGCCGCCCACGTGGCCGCCAAGAGTCCGCCGGAACGCGACCCGTCCATCCCCGGTGAGCAGTACTTCCCGCCGGACCAGTCCGTCAGGTAGAAGTACTGCGAATTACGAAGCGACTGGTCGGCGAAGGCGAGCACACTCGTGCCCTTCAACGCATATCCGTACTTATGCGTGTCCGCCGAAATGGTCGTGACCCCGGGCACCGTGAAATCGAACGCCGGGATGTCGTAGCCCAGCTCGCGACCGAAGGGGAGGAGGAAACCGCCAAGGCACCCGTCGACGTGAAGTCCGATCCCGTGTTCGAGCGCGAGCGCCCCGAGTTCGGTGATCGGATCGACCGTACCGTAGCCGTAGTTCGGCGCTGAACCGATGAGCGCCACCGTGTGGTCGTCAATGTTCGCTCGCACCCATTCGAGGTCGACCTGAAGTGTCACCGGATCGACGGGCGCGATCTTCATGTCGACGCCGAAGAGATGCCCGGCCTTGGCGAAGGCCGGGTGCGCGGTCTCGGGTTTGATCATGTTGGCGCGCGCAACGCTCGGATTTCCTTCGCGGTAGGCGAGCACGGCGTGGGCGATTGACCCTGAGCCGCCCGAGGTCACGAGACCGCCCGGATTCTTCCCCTCCAACGATCCAGCGCCGAGCATGTCGAGCGTCATGGCGATGATCTCGGCTTCGAACTTGGTGGCGCTCGGACACATGTCGCGTTGCAGCGTGTTCACGTACGAGAAGTTCGAGAACGCCGCGTTCAAAAAGTCGTAATGGTCATGGTCACCGCAGTACATCGTGCCCGAGCACTGCCCGTCTTCCCACACGACGTTCTCGCGTACGGCCATGTCGTTCATCATGGCGAGGATCTCCTCGCGTGGGGTTCCCTCATCGGGCATCGTGCGATGAACTTCGTACTCGTCGAGGTAAGGGAATCGACTCACTGCGTCTCCTATCGGTGGCTTCAAAAAATGGTAGACCGAAACGATCTGATGCCGAAGTACGCGTTTAGCGCACGTGACCGGCGTCGTCGAAGATTCCTTCGAGACTCGGTGCCTGTTCGGTCGCTTCGAAGGCAGTAATGGCGGGCTCGCGTAACAGCGTGAGACCGATGTCGTCCCATCCGTTGAGCAGGCGCTCGCGCGTCATCGGATCGATCTCGAAGTGGCGTTGGAAACCGGCCTCGGGAACCTCCACGAGTTGTCGATCGACGTCGACCACGACGAGTCGACTCGGATCGTCCTTGATGAGCTTCGACAGCTCTTCGACGTCGGCGAGGGCGAGCACCACGATGACGAGACCCTGTTTCGAGGAGTTGTTGACGAAGATGTCGCCGAAGGACGGCGCGATCACGGCTTCGAACCCATAGTCCATGAGTGCCCAGACCGCGTGTTCGCGTGAGGATCCGATGCCGAAACGCGGACCGGCGACGAGGACGCTCGCACCCACGAAGTCGGGCCGATTGAGAACGAAATCGGGGTCGTCGCGCCACTCGCTGAAGAGTCCTCGACCGAAACCGGTGCGCTCAACTCGTTTCAACCAGTCCGAGGGAATGATCTGGTCGGTGTCGACGTCCGAGCGCTCGAGCGGGACGGCGCGACCCTCGACGACACGAACGGGTTTCATGACAACTCCTCGGGCGAAGCGAATCGACCCATGATTGCGCTCGCCGCCGCGACCGCCGGTGAGACGAGGTGTGTACGGCCGCCGCGGCCCTGGCGACCCTCGAAGTTTCGATTCGATGTCGACGCGCAGCGCTGCTCGGCGCCGAGTTGATCCGGGTTCATGCCCAAACACATCGAGCAACCGGGCTCGCGCCACTCGAAACCGGCGTCGAGAAATATCTGGTCCAAACCCTCGGCTTCGGCCTGGCGTTTCACGCGGTGCGAGCCCGGCACGACCAGGGCTCGAACGCCCTCGGCGACGCGGTGACCTTGCGCGAGCGAGGCCGCGACGCGCAGGTCCTCGATGCGTGAGTTCGTGCACGAACCGATGAAGACGACGTCAATGGGTATCGAGCGAACCGGTGTGCCCGGCGTGAGGCCCATGTAGGCGAGGGAGCGCTCGGTCGTCGACTTCTCGTCGGGATCGACGATCCCTTCGGGCGACGGTATGACGCCGTGGAGTGAGACGACCTGCGCCGGGTTCGTGCCCCACGTGATCGATGGCACGATGTCCTCGGCGCGCAGGACGACCTCGTCGTCGAACGTGGCGTCGTCGTCACTTACGAACGTCCGCCAGCGCTCGGCGGCGGTCTCGAACTCGTCGCCCTTCGGGACGCTCGGCCGCGAGCGTAAATACTCGATGGTCGTGTCGTCCACGGCAACCAGTCCGGCACGGGCGCCCGCTTCGATGCTCATGTTGCAGACTGTCATTCGACCTTCCATCGAGAGGTCGCGAATCGCGTCGCCCCGATACTCGATGACGTGGCCGGCGCCGCCACCGGTGCCGAGCGTCGACACGATGGCGAGCGCGATGTCCTTGGCCGAGACGCCCGGTTGCAGGCAGCCCGCGAGCGTGACGGCCATCGACTTGGCCTTTTGTTGGGGGAGCGTCTGTGTCGCGAGCACGTGCTCCACTTCGCTGGTGCCGATGCCGAAGGCCAGTGCGCCGAAGGCGCCGTGGGTCGAAGTGTGCGAATCACCGCAGACGATGGTCATGCCCGGCTGGGTCACGCCAAGTTCCGGACCGATCACGTGGACGATCCCCTGATTCTCATGTCCCCGAGGGAAGACGGTGATGCCGAACTCCTCACAGTTCTCTTCGAGCGCCTCGAGCTGGCGTCGTGACACCGGGTCGCTCACCGGCGTCGAGATCGGATCGGTCGGAACGTTGTGATCGGCCGTGGCCAAGGTGCGTTCGGGTCGTCGCACGCCTCGGCCGTTCAGTCGCAAACTCTCGAAGGCCTGGGGGCTCGTCACTTCGTGTACGAGGTGCAGATCGATATAGAGCAGCGTCTGTTCGCCGGACGCCTCGATGGCGTGCTCTTCCCAGATCTTCTCGAAGAGGGTCCGGCCAGTCGGCACTTAGCGAATTCCCACGATCTTGAGACGCAGGACACCTGACGGAGCTTCGTATTCGACTGCGTCGCCCACGGCGTGACCGAGCAGGGCGCTGCCCAGCGGTGACGTGGGAGAGGCCACGAGTACGCCGTCGGGCTTCTCTTCGATCGAGCCGATGAAGAACTCCTGGCGGTCACCGTCGTCGTCGCCCTCGTAGACGATCTGGACGATGGTGGCGTGTTCGACCGTGTCGGAATTCTCGTCGCGCTCGACGATTTCGTGATTTCGTATCACGTTGTCGATCTGGCGGATTCGCGACTCCATCTTGCCTTGGCTGTCCTTGGCGGCGTGGTAGTCCCCATTCTCCGAGAGGTCGCCGAGGAGTCGGGCGGACTCGATGACCCGAGCGATCTCGGTACGACCCACGGTCGTGAGTTCGTCGTACTCGGCTTGTAACTTGTCGAGTGTCTCTTGGGTGATGCGGTGAATTTCGCCGGCCATAGCCTTCTCTTCTAGGGGAGAGATGGCAATTGTACCGTCCGGACCTGAGGAGGCCTCCGACGGGTTTGCTACGCACACGGGCGGGCGAGCAAAATAGACCAAAGAAGGAGACGGCCCGTGAGCAACGAACGCACCTACCGCGTGGCGGTCATCGGTGGCGACGGCATCGGCCCCGAGGTCACGGGCGCAGCGCTTGACGTCGTTCGAGCCGCCGGCGTCACTCTCGCGACGACGTCCTATGAACTGGGCGCCGCTCGGTACCTGAAGGACGGCTTCGTCCTCGACGACGCCACGTTGGAAGAACTTCGGGGCTACGACGCCATCATGCTGGGCGCGGTCGGACCGGCAATTGGCGACACTCGAATTCCCGGGGGAGTACTCGAGCGCGGGTTACTGCTTCGACTGCGATTCGGACTCGACCTCTACATCAACTACCGACCGTTTCGCGGTGTGGCCGGTTCGATCGCGCAAGGTTGTGAGTTCGCCATCGTGCGCGAGAACACCGAAGGGCCCTACGCCGGTGAGGGTGGGATCCTTCGACGCGGGACACCGCACGAAGTGGCTACCCAGGGATCGGTCAACACGCGCTTCGGCGTTGAGCGTTGCGTGCGCTACGCCTTCGAGCGGGCGGCGTCGCTCGAGTCCCCTCGATTGACGCTCGTGCACAAGACCAACGTGCTCACCTTCGCTGGCGACCTCTGGTCGCGTGTCGTGAGCGAAGTGGGTGCAGAGTTCCCCGACGTCGCGGTCGACTACAACCACGTCGACGCCGCGTGCATCTATCTGGTCGAGAGTCCGCAGCGCTACGGCGTCATCGTGACCGACAATTTGTTCGGCGACATCCTGTCGGACTTAGCCGGTGCCGTCACTGGCGGCATCGGTTTCGCGGCGAGCGCGAATTTGAACCCCGCGCGCACCGGCGCCTCGCTCTTCGAGCCGGTCCACGGCGCGGCGCACGACATCGTGGGCACCGGTAAGGCCAATCCCTTGGCCGCAGTCTCGTCGGCCGTTCTCATGCTCGAGCACCTAGAAGAAGTTGAGGCCGCACGACGTATTGCTCAGGCGGTGGCAGACTTTGATGGTGACGTTGCCGTACTGGGTACGGACGGTGTCGCGAAAAATCTAATTGGAAGGTTGTAAATGGCTTTAACCCCCACGAAGAAGATCTGGATGGACGGAGCGCTGGTCGACTGGGAGAACGCGACCACCCACGTACTCAGTCACACGCTGCACTACGGGATGGGCGCCTTCGAAGGCATTCGCGCCTACAAGACACCCCAAGGCATGGCGATCTTCCGTTTGCGCGAGCACATGGAACGACTGCTGCGCAGTTGCAAGATCTTGATGATCGACGTGCCCTACACGCTCGATGAACTATGCGACGCCACGGTCGAAACGGTGCGGGTGAACGAGATGAACGACGGTTGCTACATTCGACCGCTCGTTTACCTCGGCTACGGCGAGATGGGCGTGAACCCGTTGGGGGCCCCGACCAACGTCATCATCGGCGTATGGCCGTGGGGCGCGTACCTGGGTGCCGACAGCCTCGAAAAGGGCGTGCGGATGAAGATCTCGTCCTGGGCCCGACACCATCCGAACTCGATGCCGACGGCGTCTAAGACCGTTGGCGGCTACGTCAATTCGTGCCTCGCCAAACTCGAAGCGGTGAAGGCTGGCTACGACGAAGCGATCATGCTCGGTACGGACGGCCTCGTCAGTGAGTGCACTGGTGAGAACCTGTTCATCGTGCGCGACGGACTGATCATCAGCCCGCCGCCGTCCGAAGCCGGGGCGCTGCGCGGAATCACCCAGTCGAGCATCGTGAAGATCGCGAACGACCTTGGTCACCGCGTGAGATTCGAGGCGATGCGACGCGACGACCTCTACCTCGCCGACGAAGCGTTCCTCACCGGTACGGCCGCCGAGGTCGTACCGATCGACTCGGTCGATGACCGCGTCGTTGGCGCCGGCAAACCCGGTCCGATAACCAAGGAGATCCAGTCGACGTATTTCCAGGCCGTGCGCGGTGCGCGACCGGCCTACGAGAGTTGGCTGACCAAGGTCTAAAGGACCTCGTTGTAGTCTCACGAAGTGACCCAACCAACGTTTTCCCCAGTTTCAGCGACGGGCCAAGTTCGCCCCACCATGGAGACGGGAACCGCAGAGTTCTCTCGGACGCCCAAGGCCGGGCTGTTGCACGCCGTGCCCGCCGCCGGTCAAGCGGGTCGCGGCACCCAGGCGCCCGGTGAAGGATTTGCGTTGACCATCGCCGCTCGCGAGTGCGCGAAACTGATCTTCGATCACGAGCACGACCGTCACGACGTCGCCCTCGGCATCGGACTGGTCGCCGCCAAGCGCGCCAGCCTCATCGGACGCGGTCCGCAGTTGGGCGACGTAAAGGTCGCGATGGACCTTTACGGACTGCGCGACGCGCCGTCGATCGATCACCAGTTGAGCGAACCGTTTCGTGGTCTGGCGCACAGTTACGTCCTTCAGCGCCGGTTCGTCGACGCCGTCGACGGCGATGAACTTGTCGCGACGGGTTCCCCAACTTCTCTTTAGTTCTCAACTCGTAAAGGAGTGACATGAGTTTCGTCCTCACCGAAGAACAACGGGCTTTTCGCGACGTGATGCGCAGTTTCGTCGACGAACAGGTCGCCCCCTACGCCGCCGAGCACGACCGCGATCAGACCTATCCCCAAGAGAGTTTCGACGCCTGCGTGAAGATGGACCTTCCCGCGATGCAGGTCCCCGCCGCTTACGGCGGCGTCGGGGCGGACATGGTGACCCAAGCAATCATGGTCGAACAGTTGGCGCGTGGATGTGCCTCGACGTCGGTCACGATCCTGATCTCCAAACTGGCGATGCTGCCCATCATGAACTTCGCCTCCGAAGAGATCAAGCAGGCCTACCTGCCGCGTATTGCGTCGGGTGAGATCCAGGGGAGCTACTGCCTCTCGGAAGCCGACGCCGGATCCGACGTCGCGGCCATGCGCTGTCGCGCGGTACGCGACGGCGACGACTACGTCTTGAACGGTTCGAAGTATTGGATCACCAACGCCGGGGTCTCGGACACCTACACCGTGTTCGCGACGACCGACCCGACAGCGCGCACCCACGGCATTACGTGTTTCCTCGTCGAGAAGGGTCCCGGCGTCGAATTTCCCAAGCACGAAGACAAGATGGGACTCCGAGCCTCGCCGACCGGCGAGGTCGTCTTTCACGACGTTCGTGTCCCGGCATCGCATCGGATCGGCAACGAGGGTGAAGGGTTCCTCATGGCGATGCACACGCTGGACCGGTCCCGCCCGACGATCGGCGCCCAAGCTGTCGGCATTGCCCAGGCGGCGATTGACTTCGCCGCTCACTACATGAAGGGTCGCAAGGCCTTCGGTCGACCGATTGCTGACCTGCAGGGACTGCGATTCATGCTGGCCGATATGGCGATTCGTACCGAAGCGGCGCGCGCGTTGGTCTATCAGGCGTGCGCGACAATCGACGCCGGCGATCCCGATGGCAACCTCTCGTACCTGGGAGCAGCCGCGAAGTCTTTCGCCTCCGACACCGCGATGAGCGTCACCACTGACGCCGTTCAGCTCCTCGGTGGTTACGGCTTCACGAAGGAGTTCCCGGTCGAACGTTTTATGCGCGACGCGAAGATCACGCAAATCTACGAGGGCACGAACCAGATCCAGCGCGTGGTCATCGCGAAGCACTTGCTCAAGTAGCAATTCTTACGAATTTTCTCGTCGCCCCTTCCTTTTGGTCCCTCATGTTGCAAGTCCAATTGTTTGTCATGTTCATGAGTGGCAAAGAAGATTGGAAGGACCAAGACGAAGATGAATTACGTGAACGGGACACTTCATATGGTCTTCCCCCGTCTTCCCATGTTCATTACTCCCGCCTTTCGGCCTCTACTCCGGGCATGAAGTTGGAAAGCAGAAGAACGACTGGAGTGAGTTGAATCCAGTTAGGGATTGATGAACATCAGATATCGAAATCAACTGCTTGGCTACTGCGTTCACCCCTTTTTTACTGCAAAACTGCCAGTCTCCACTGCGCATTTACCGTCATCGAGTCGATACTAAACCTATGGTCGATTTCCTTGCTTCTCCTGGCTTCGTTACCTGTACGGTCGCGGCCGCGCACGATGGGAGTGCGGATTCTCTACTCGCCTTCAGTGGAGTTGGTCAACGAGAAGTTTGACTTGTCAAGTGGCGAGTTTGGCGCTTGGGAGGAGTTGGTTTTGGTCGGAGTTAAGGAATTATGACGAGCTGCAATTGGTTTTTAAGAACTTATTCGTACACGACCCGCGAAAATTGAAGGGTATTGAAAACACCTCCAGGAGGGAATAATGAGTATCGAAAGTGCTTCTAATTTTACGAACCGCCATCACAAGCGTGAGGAGCCGCGAGTGAGTCTCAACGAACGCCGGGCGGAGAAGAGAGTTGCGTTCAACCAGAAAATGGACGCGATTGCGAAGCCGGCGACTGCGAACGTCGACATTACGGTGTCTCAGGAACGGCGCGCAGTTCGCGGTCCTCTGTGGGTCCTCGTAGGCGCCACATTGCTTGGTACCTCCCTTGACGACAAACTTGCCGAGGGGCATGCCCCAGACACCAGTCCTCTGCTCGCCGCACGGGCCCAATTACTGGTCTCACTGACAAAGCGCCGGGCGCTGGCTGAGAACTGGCTTGACCTTCTCATTCAGGTTCGCCGACCGTTTTCGCCGCTGGATCCAAGGGTACCGATCGTTCGCGGCCGGATCATCGGCGCGCAAGCGCAGGTAGAGGCGCTGGCAGAAGCCCTGCTGACTCCGATGCCAACCTCGCGTGGCGTGGCGATGGCCAGTTCATTGCTGAGCGATGGCGCGGGTCCGATCTACAACAGCGCGTGTTCTGTCGATTTGGCTTCGACGCTGTGCGAGATAATCACGCACCTCGATCCGGTCACCGCGTAGGGCTGGCGAAACCGCTCGGAGGCGGGCCCCGATCCACCGCACTGGTTGTGAGTTCTCGAGGCATGTCCATCGGTGCTGGCATGAGTCCGGCGCCGCTGAGGGCTTGGGTGCCCCCCGCATCTATGCCCTCAGCGGCGCTCTGTGTCGCGCTTGTTTGAAGGATTGCCCAACGAACAACAACTGATCCTTCGACTTCGACAGAGGTGGCATTTGCAAGACTGCCAGATTTCAGCCAGCAAGGCATACGCGGAGTCGGGCGGGCCAACCCACCGACGTCGGACTTAACGCGTGGACCTTCGCAAAGGGACGACTCAGCGTGCACCAGCGCGAAGAAATACTTCTCGGGCTTCACCACGGAATGTCGGTACGAGCGATAGCTCAAGCGCTAGAGCCTGCGCCCTCAATGGTCACGAGGAAGTTGGCCGGAAACGGGGGACGAGGGAGCTATTGCCTCTGGCCCTCGCACCAGCGAGTACGAATTGGTACGAAACGGCCTAATGCCGCCGAGCTCTACAATTCCGCGTGGTCTTAGAAGGCGACGCCATGGCTCGAAAAGTTCTGGTCACCCGACGAGAAATCGCGTCGTCTGCATCGAACGTTTCCCGGTGAGCCAATCATGCAGTTAAGTCGCGAGACCATCCGTCAATCGCTCTACTTGCACGGTCGAGGTGAACTGCATCGGGAACTAGCTCGGTGCCTGCGCTCGAGTCGGGCCGAGATGGTGGGCCTCGGTCATGAGATTAATTGACTAGATGATGCTAATTCCAGTTAGGGATTGATGTTGACGAGATGTCGAAATCAGTTGCTGGGTTGTTTCATTCACTATTTTTTTACCGTGATAGCGCCGGTCTCCACCGCGCAGTTACCACTACCAAGTTGATACTGGCTACATGGCTGATCTTCTAGTTGTTCTCGGCACCGTCACTTTTGTGGGCGCGATGCTGGCTTTGATTTGGGGACTGGGGCGAGTATGACTTTGACCAACGGGTTGCTACTTGCGTTGTCCGTCGCCGTGTTTATCTACCTCGGGTTCGCGTTGTTCAAAGCTGAGCGTTTCTAATGGGGTTCGCAGGGACAATCGTCGCGATGATCGTCGTGTTGGCAATCGCTTGGCGGTTCTTGGGCGCCTACATGGTGTCCGTGTACGAAGGGCGCACCCGCTGGCTATCCTACATTGAGCGGCCGATCTACAAGATCGCGGGCATTGACCCCGAGGCGGAGCAGTCATGGCAGCGCTACGGTGCTTCGCTCATTATCTTTTCCGGCGTCATATTGCTGATTGGCTACACGCTCCTTCGACTGCAAGGACACCTGCCGCTGAATCCCCAGCACCTGCCCGACGTGGGCCCGGCGCTGTCGTGGAACACGATCGTGTCGTTCGTAACCAACACGAACTGGCAGTCGTACTCCGGCGAGACGACCATGTCGTACCTGTCCCAAATGGGGACGCTCGCCCTACAGAATTTCCTCAGCGCCGCGGTAGGCATCGCCGTCGCGGTGGCACTCATTCGAGGATTCGCTCGTAAGGACTCGAAGACGATTGGCAACTTCTGGGTTGACCTCGTCCGCGGGACCCTGTACATCCTTCTGCCCATCGCCTTTATCGTCGCGATCATCTTCATGGCCCAAGGTGCCATCCAAACTTTGGCCGGTCCGGCGCACATCCACGACCTCATAAACGGCGTGCGTCAGACGATTCCCCGCGGGCCTGTCGCCTCTCAAGAGACGATCAAGCAGCTCGGCACGAATGGGGGCGGATTCTTCAACGCGAATGGCGCCATGCCGTTCGAGAATCCGACCGGTCTAACGAACTTCCTCTCGATGGCGCTCATCTTGTGCATTCCTGTCGCACTCACGTATGTATTTGGAAAAATGGTTGGCCACGTCCGCCAAGGCGCGGCCGTGCTCGCCGTCATGGTGATCATTTTCGGATCGTGGCTCGCGATCGGCGCTGTCGCGGAGCACCAAGCCAACCCCGCCATAACAGCGGCGGGATTGAGCCACCAGCCAACCGGCAACATGGAAGGTAAGGAAGTTCGCTTCGGTGACACCTCCTCAGCCTTCTACAACATCACGTCCACCCAGACCTCGACGGGCAGCGTCGACTCGGCTAACGACTCGTACACACCGATGGGTGGGTTCGCAGCCATGACTGGCATGATGCTCGGTGAAGTCAGTCCCGGCGGGGTGGGGAGCGGGCTGTACACGATTCTTCTCTTCGCCATCATCACCGTCTTTATCGGCGGATTGATGGTTGGACGAACTCCGGAGTATCTGGGAAAAAAGATACAGGCCCGGGAAGTGAAGCTCGCCGCCTTCGGGGTGCTGGTCATGCCAATGACCGTTCTCGTCCTCACTGCCATCGCGGTGTCGGTCCATGCCGGGCGGGCCGGGCCGCTCAACGCCGGGCCCCACGGCTTCTCCGAGATCCTCTACACGTTCACCTCGGTCACTAACAACAACGGTTCCGCCTTCGCCGGCCTCAGCTCCAACACCCCCTTCTACAACATCATCGAGACGGTGGGCCTGCTCCTCGGGCGCTTCGCCATCATCATCCCGGTACTCGCGTTGGCCGGGGGCCTGGCCGTCAAGAAGGTCGTCCCCGCGTCGCTCGGGACGTTCCGCACTGACAAGCCGATGTTCATTGGACTATTGATCGGTGTCATCCTCGTGGTGGGCGCGCTCGTTTTCTTTCCCGCCGTCTCGCTCGGACCCATCGTCGAACAGCTCTCTCACGGGAGGTTCTTCTGATGACGACGCGTTGTCGCCGAGGCACCTGGTCGTCGTCTGAGTACAGAGGACGTGTGCGTGTCGCGCACGCCGTAGCGCACGACGAATTTGTCGTCAGCCCACCCCTGGCGGAGTCCCCTGAACCGCCGCGCGGTTTGAATAGAACGTGGTTTGCCACCTTGAAGGAGGTACAGCTTCATGAGTAACGTTGATTTGGCCGTCCCCGCGTCGAGCGACGCGCACTCGGGCGCGCTCAAGGGTGCCGGTGGCATGAATCGCCGGCGCGGGCTGTTCGACCGAGAGATCCTCGCTCGGGCGGCGTGGGATGGGCTCAAGAAATTCAGTCCGCGGACTCAGGCGCGTAACCCCGTGATGTTCATCGTGCTGATCGGCACGGTCGTGACCTTTCTCGAGTCAATTGCTCATCCGAGCCTGTTCGACTGGCTCATCACGATCTGGTTGGCGCTCACGGTATTCTTCGCCAACTTTGCCGAAGCAGTAGCCGAGGGACGGGGTAAGGCTCAGGCCGAAGCTCTACGCCGGATGCGCGTCGAGACCGACGCGCGTCGGCTCCACCCGGACGGTAGTGAAGATCGTGTGGCGGCGGCAGATCTTGTTCGAGGTGACCTGGTCGTATGCGAAGCGGGCGACGTCATTCCCTCGGACGGAGAGATCGTAGAAGGCGTGGCCTCGGTGGATGAATCGGCGATCACGGGTGAGTCCGCGCCAGTCATTCGCGAGTCCGGCGGGGACCGATCCGCGGTGACAGGAGGAACGCGTGTTCTCTCGGACCGGATCGTGATTCGCATCACAGCCGAACGGGGCCACACGTTCCTCGATCGTATGATCGCGCTTGTTGAGGGCGCCCAACGTCAAAAGACGCCCAATGAAATTGCGCTGACAATACTCCTGGCCGCATTGACCATCGTCTTCGTACCCGTCGTCGTTGTCCTCCAGCCCTTCGGAGCGTTCTCCGGCGCGAGCGTCTCAGTGATCGTCCTCATCGCGCTCTTGGTGTGTCTCATCCCGACCACCATTGGTGCGCTCTTGTCGGCAATTGGTATCGCCGGCATGGACCGCCTCGTTCAGCGCAACGTGCTCGCGATGTCCGGTCGTGCCGTTGAAGCGGCCGGTGACGTACAGACTCTCCTGTTAGACAAGACCGGCACTATCACGCTTGGCAACCGCATGGCGTCAGCGTTCTTCCCGGTGGGCGGTCATAGCGAAGAAGAGCTGGCCGCGGCGGCGCAACTGGCCTCGCTGGCCGATGAGACCCCCGAAGGTCGCTCGATCGTCATACTCGCGAAAGAGAAATTCAATATCCGCGAGCGCGACCTCGGTGCTGAGCACAACTTCGTTCCCTTCAGCGCTCAGACCCGCATGTCGGGCCTCGATGTTGACGGTCGCCAGATCCGCAAGGGCGCGGCCGAAGCGGTTGGGCGCTGGGTGAGAGAGCAGGGTGGACAAACATCGAGCGAGGTCGACCAGATTGTCGAGCGAGTGGCTCGGGCGGGCTCAACTCCGTTGGCCGTCGCAGACGGTCCGGACATCCTAGGGGTCGTCGAGCTGAAGGACATGGTGAAAGAAGGTATCCGCGAGCGTTTCGCCGAGTTGCGTGCGATTGGCATTCGCACCATCATGATCACCGGCGACAACCCCCTCACCGCTGCCGCCATCGCCCAGGAAGCCGGCGTCGATGACTTCCTGGCTGAAGCGACTCCGGAAGCCAAGATGAATCTGATCAAGGCTGAACAGGAGGGCGGCAAGCTCGTCGCGATGACCGGCGACGGCACGAACGACGCCCCCGCGCTGGCCCAAGCCGACGTCGGTGTCGCGATGAACACGGGTACGACGGCGGCAAAGGAAGCGGGGAACATGGTCGACCTCGATTCGAATCCCACCAAGCTCATCGACATCGTGGAGATCGGCAAACAGCTCCTCATCACTCGAGGCGCGCTCACCACCTTCTCCATCGCCAACGACGTCGCCAAATACTTCGCGATCATCCCTGCGCTCTTCGTTGCCACCTATCCGCAGCTTCGAACGCTCAACATCATGCACTTGCATAGTCCAGAAACAGCGGTGCTTTCGGCAGTGATCTTCAACGCGCTCGTGATCGTTGCCCTCATCCCATTGGCCTTGCGCGGTGTGCGATTTCGGGCCTCGAGCGCGGCTGCGATCTTGCGGCGCAACGTCTTGATCTACGCGGTCGGGGGAGTCATCGCACCGTTCATCTTCATCAAGCTCATCGACATGATCCTCACCGCGACGGGAGCCTTCTAATGCACAGTCAGATCCTTCTCAATCTGCGTCGAGGACTGCTCGTCACGTTGTGCTTCTTCGTCCTTCTTGGCATCGCCTACCCGCTAGCGGTGACGGGGATCGGTCAAGCCTTCTTCTCATCTCAGGCCAACGGGTCACTTACGAAGAACGGTTCCACGCAGATCGGTCAGCAATGGAAGGGGCCGAAGTGGTTTCAGGGCAGGCCCGACGGCGACGACCCGATGGCGACGGGCGGCACCAACCTCGGACCACGCTCGAAGACGCTCGTGAAGGACGTGAAGGAACAGATTGCCCTGTTGAAAAAAGAGGGGATCACTCCAACGCCTGATCTCGTGACCACCTCGGGCAGTGGTGTCGACCCTGATATAGCCCCCGTCGACGCCTACGCCCAAGTGAACGCCGTGGCGAAAGCCCGCGGCCTATCGGTCGCCGCTGTGCGTCACCTGGTCTCAACGCAAATTCATCCGGCTGAATTTGGGTTCCTGGGGTCGTCGTACATCAACGTGCTCCAACTCAACGAGGCACTCAGAACCCTGCGATGAGCAGCTTCGAGCTCACTGACGCCACGTTCTGGGAGGACTTGCCGGTGGCTCGACGCGTGATCGACGCGCGTCCGCGGGCCCGTGTTGTCGCAACGGGCACCATTATCGCTACCGAGGTCACTAGCCGTGGGAGCAGCCCCGTGTTCTGCTGCACGCTTGATGACGGCAGCGGCGAGATGGACGTTCTCTTCCTCGGCCGATCTTCGGTGCCGGGCTTTAGCGTGGGAACTCGTTGCGGTGTCGAAGGCCTGGCTCTGACTGAAGACAATCGCTTGGCGGTATGGAACCCGCTTTACCGCTTCGAAGCGCCGGTCACTGATCCTGGACCGAGCGACGAATCCTCTGTCGGCGAAGAATTGGCGCCGACCGATGAGCCAGCGTCGGAGAGAGCGTGGCCAGTATCATCACCGGCACGTGAGAGCGACGACGACGTCGAAGTTACTGGCCATTTCCGGATCTACCTCGGAGCGGCGGCGGGTGTGGGCAAGACGATGGCAATGCTCGACGAAGGACATCGACGTCTGGCGCGCGGCGCGGACGTCGTGATCGGGGTGGTCGAGTCTCACGGCCGAGCGCTCACCAAGGAACGAACAATCGGATTAGAAGTCGTGCCGCGACGAGCGGTTGAGTACCGCGGGGTCGTCCTTACCGAGATGGACCTCGAGGCGGTGATAGCACGCCATCCCGACGTGGTGCTCGTTGATGAACTGGCGCACACCAACGTGCTGGGATCAGGCAGCAACCAGAAGCGCTGGCAGGACGTCCTTGAGATACTTCACGCGGGCATCGACGTCATTGCGACGGTCAATATTCAGCACCTGGAGAGCATGGCGGACACGGTCGAGCGCATCACCGAGGTCCCGGTGCGAGAACGGGTTCCCGATTGGGTCGTGCGGCGCGCTGATCAGATCGAGCTGATTGACTCATCTCCCGAGCAGCTTCGCCGTCGGATGCTGCATGGCAACATCTATACGCCCGAGCGGGTGTCCGATGCACTGGCTCACTTCTTTCGAACCGAAAATCTCACCGCACTTCGGGAAATGGCCCTACGGTTCCTCGCTGATGAAACTGACGAGGATCTGCTGGAATATCTCAGTCATTCCCATCCCGAGGTGATCTGGGAGACCGCCGAGCGCATCATGGTTGCCGTCAACACCGCGTCTGGCATGGACGGCATTCTCCGGCGAGCCTCACGGATGGCGATGCGTATCAAAGCCGATCTCCACGCGGTTCACGTGAACAGTTCGGGAGCTTCCCACTCCGTCGAAAGTGCGTCGCTCGAGCAACTTCGCCTGCTCGCGGTTGACATCGGCGCGACTTGGCACCAGCTTGACGCCGACGAAAAGGTGACCGCCCTCATTGACTTCGCCCAAGGCCAACAGATCACTCAGATCGTGATTGGCTCCAGCCAGCGATCTCGTCGCCGCGAGATCTTCGGTGGGGGATCGACGGTTCATGAACTCACGCGCGCGGCGAACACCAAAGGCGTTGATGTTCATATCATCGCTCGACGTGACGACCTCGACGTTCCGCGTGTCGTTACGCGAGGACCGAAGCTGCAGAAGGGCTCGTCACCGGCCTGATTTGGCGGACCAGGCGCCCGTCGTCAGTCCTTTGCGCAAAGACGTATTGACTAGAGGGAGGCGTGCGACGATAAACACCGGAGGTTTGGCGATGAGACGCACTTTTCTTGGCACGGCGTACGCACTGTTCGCCACGGCGGTGGTGACCGCCGGCATGCTCCCACTGCGAAGTCACCTGAGCAGCGCCACGACGGCGCTCATCCTGGTCGTGCCCGTCGTGATTGGCGTAGTCACGGGTGGAGTGCTCGCGGGCACCATCAGCGTCGGAGCCGGGTTTCTCGTGTATGACTTCTTTTTCCTCCGTCCCTATCTCACACTGTGGGTGGGGGCCCCTCAGAACTGGGTCGCGCTCGGTGTCTACGTGGCGGTCATGGTGCCCGTCTCCCAGGTAGTCGCCAGGATGAACTCGGCCAAAGCCGAGGCTCGTCGTCAAGGGCGCGAGATCCGAGAGCTCTTCGAACTTTCTCACCTCCTCGTCGAAGACAAGTCGCTCGAGGTGCTGCTCTCTTCCGTGGTCACGACGCTCGCCGAAGTGTTCAGCGCTGATCAGGTGGCCTTGCTGCTTTCCGAAGAAGAGAAACTGGAGGTAGTCGCCTCCGCTGGTGAGCCGTTGAGCGACGCCCAACGTCGCTGTGTTCTCCCTGCTGCGGGAGAGCTCGCAACTCTCGAGACTCGACCGTTCGAGCGCGAGGGATTGCTCGTGGTGGCACTGACTGCCACCGGTCGGCCGGTCGGCCTGCTCGTGCTCTCCGGCATGGCTGCAGCCCGCCACGAACGCGAGCCACTCCTGCTCTTCGCTAACCAGATCGCTCTCGCAGTTGAACGCGTGCAACTACGCGAGAAGGCCCTCCAGGCACGGCTCGCCGAAGAGGTCGCCCAACTCGCCAAGACTCTCGTCACCGCCGTCTCCCACGACCTCCGAGCGCCGCTGACCTCGATCAAGGCATCATCGTCCACGCTCGTCGATACGGAGTTCGCTATCGATCCGGACACCACGCGAAGCCTCGCGACGCTCATTGACGTGCAGGTTGATCGTCTCGCCGAACTCGTGCAAAATCTGCTCGACATGAGCCGTATTCAAGCTGGCGTTCTTCAGCCCCGCTGCTCCGTTGCGTCGATCGCCGACATCGTGATCGCGGCCGTCGACGACCTCGCCCCGCGTGGTTACAACATACGCACGGAGATCGAGGATGACCTGCCGCCTGTCGACGTTGACCTCGTTCTTATCAGTCGAGTCCTCGCCAACCTGCTGGAAAACGCCATACGCCATGGTCCGAAATCCGAGCCCATTACGGTGTGCGCCACACTGACAAAGGAACATCTCATCGAGGTCACGGTGACGGACAAGGGTCCTGGTGTCAGCCCGCAACGACGTCACGAGATCTTCGAACTGTTTGCCCGCCGAAGTGACGACGCCGGCGCCGGGCTCGGGCTCATGATCGCAAAGACATTCATCGAAGCGCACGATCAGCGAATCTGGGTGGACGACGCGCCCGGGGGCGGCGCCAGATTCTGCTTCACCCTTCCTCTTGCCACCACCCTTCCCGAGGAGCCGACGCATGCCGCACATTCTCATCATTGACGACGACCCCGATCTGCTCAATGTGTGTCGCGTCGGGCTGGAGGCTCTCGGCCACGAGCTTCGTACCGCAGAGACCGGCGACGAGGGACTCGTTGAGGCGGCCGTCTACCCTCCCGACGTCATCGTCCTCGACCTTGGTTTGCCCGACCTCGACGGCCTCGAGGTGTGTAAGAGGATTCGCAGTTGGAGCAGCGTTCCTATTATCGTGCTCTCGGCCGACGGGTCAGAGGACCGTAAAGTGAGCGCCCTGGACGAGGGGGCCGACGACTACATGACCAAGCCGTTCGGGATGCGTGAACTGAACGCACGCCTCAATGTGGCAATGCGCCATCATTCCACCGACAACGGCGATCACCCCCAAGAGATTGAAGTTGGATCGCTTCACCTTGATCTCGTTCACCGTGAAGCAACACTCTCCGACGAGCGTCTCGATCTTACGCCTAAAGAGTTTGATTTTCTCGCTTACCTCGCCCTCAACGTCGGCAAGGTCTGCACCCGTCGGATGATCTTGGAGAACGTCTGGGGACCGGGCTACGGCAGCGAGTTTCACTATCTAAAGGTGTATGCGTACCGGTTGAGACGCAAGCTAAACGACGAGAAGGGTCTCTTCCTGCAGAGCGATCCATCGGTTGGGTACCGACTCGCGCAGGCGCAGTGATTGAATTATTCGCCAGCGAGGTGACCGGTGACATGACTTCAGCGGCCTGCGCTCAACCTGGTCTCCGAGAGAGGTTGTCCCTCGGAGCAACGGCTATCGAATTGTTTAGTTGGTTGGGCTCAGATGTGCCGGACTGACGCGAAGATAGTTTCCGCTTAAGCGGCAGTTGGCTCCAGAGCCACCGTGTAGCCCAAGTTCCGAATTTGGCCTAGCGCACGCCACTTTGCTCTGTCAGGATTGCGTTTGGAGTAGAAGTCGCCATAGGGATCATTGAACGTTTCGTCAGTTTGGAGCATGTTCCAGTTGGCGATGAGCATCGAATGTTCGATGGCGACGAACGCCCTGACGGCCCCGCGACCCCTCGTGGTCAAAGGAGTACCGCTTCTTTGCAGTCTCGTTCACCTATTTTTTACCGCGACGACAACGGTCTCCACCGCGCAGTTACCGTCAGTGGTTCGAAACTGACTTCATGGCTGATTTTCTCGTTTGTCCTGGGCATCGTCACTTTCGTGGCGGCGATGCTGGCGATGATCTGGGGACTGGGGAGAGTATGACGGTGACTAACGAGTTGCTAATTGCGTCGTCCGTCGCCGTGTTTATCTACCTCGGGTTCGCGCTGTTCAAGGCGGAGCGTTTCTTGTGGGGTTTGCGTGGACAATCGTCGCGATGGTCATTCTGATGGCGATCTCCTGGCGGTACCTGGGCGTTTGCAGGGTGTCCGTCAACGAGAACCGCACGCGTTGGCTCTCATTCATAGAGCGGCCGATCTACAAGATTGCGTTCTTCTGATGCGCCAGTTCGCCCGGCCCGGCGCCTCCACCCCCGACAACGACATGCTCGCCGGCGACTCGGGCGGCTCGTTCCGCGGGGCACTGGTCCCGGTCGACTCGTTCGCGGAGTCGATCAACGCACTGGCGATGGCAGTATGCATCAGTCAAACCACGGGCGGCCCTTTACGCCTTGTCCATGTACGGATGTGGGACCCGCCGATTCCCAGGGGTGGCGGGCCGTTCTCTCCCGAGACGAGCGAAGAAGCCACGACGGTGCTCGACAACGCCATGAACTACGCGTGGGCTCGCGGGGTCGAGGCCAGCGGGGTCGTCATGGAAGCGCAACGGTCATGTATGGCCACCGCGATTGTCAGGGAGGCGTCCCGGTGGGGCGCCGATATGATCGTGTTGACGGCCCGGCCTCGACGCTTCGTCACCTTCGGGGTGTGGAACAAGGCCACCCGCCGGGTCATGCAGGTGGCGTCGTGCCCGGTCGTCATCGTGTACCCGAGTCGGCCATGATCGGCGTCGCAGCCCTCAGTCGTCGTCGGGCCGCCGGCAGCAGCCGACACGCCCCCCGGTTCGACCGTCCTAGTTGATCGCGTGAGCAGTCAGATGGCCCGCACCGCCGGGAGCAATCGCCGGTCCTCGCGTTGTGATCGCAGCACTTGCCAGTTCGACGGAAGGGACTGGATGGCCCTGCTCGACACCCTTCCCGGCCCGCCGGTACGGTGAGGACGCGTGGGCTTTCACCGGATCGTCGTTCCTGTCGATGCCGCCGGCCGATCAAGCGACGCGTTGGCAACCGCTCTGCGGGCCGCTGACCCCTTCGAGGGCCGGCTGCGGTTGGTTCATGTGCGGACCTGGCAGCCGCCGCCGCCACCGTCCCGAGAGGACGGGTTCTTCCCGGTCGGCGGCGGGGAACTGTTCACCGAGACGCCCCAGCAGGCCGCCGACTTGATCGAAGATGCCCTTCGCTACGTTCGAGACCGCGGGGTGGTCGCCGATGGCGTGGTGGTTGAAGCGCCGCGGCCGATGGTGGCGTCGGCCATTGTGGACGCCGCTTCGACGTGGGGCGCCGAGGTGATCGTCGTAGTCCGCCGACCGAGGCAGAAGCTCAGCGTCTTGTTGTGGGGCAGCGTGTCCGAGCAGGTAACGCACGACGCGTTCTGCCCGGTGCTCGTCGTTCGACCGAGGCCGGCATGAGCGGCCCGGGCGCTCGGGCCGAACGAGCGTCTCGCACTGTTCTTTCGAGATTGGTTTCTGGCGCAACCCGAAGCAGTCCCCGCCTACGGCACCTTTAAGTCATCTCTCGCAGACATCACAGAAGACACCGGCATCTACGCGGACGTTAAGGATCCGGTCGCAGACCTGGTGATCGCGGTTGCCGAGACATGGGCTGCGCAGACTAACCGGCGGCCGTGACTCGATGGAATCGGTGCCAGATTCAGGTCCGTATCATCCAGTCGAGTCAACTCACGCCGCTGAGTGCTTCGGTAATCGCGGCGAGGAACGAGTCGCTTACGCCGTGACCGGCATCACCGATAACGGCCAGCCTGCTCGTTTTCCAACGCTTAGAGAGTTGTCAGGCAATGTCGAGAGGGCTGCTCACGTCGTAGCGACCGTGGATTAGGGCGCCCGGTATGCCTTCTAGTGAAGAAACGTCACGCATCACTTGATCCTCGCCAAGGAACGAGTCGTGTCGTTCTTTCTTGTCGATTTTCATTTGGCATTCCGTCGATACGTTGATTGCTGAGCGAGCAGGAGAAATGGGCCGACGATGGCTGGCAAGTCATCGAGCAATTGATAGCGACGACCTCGCAATCGCGGCGACCGCGATGATCACCGGATGCGAACTTCTCACTTGCAATGTCAAACACTTTCCGATGTTTGCGGGACTGAAGAAAACCTATTGAGATCAATCACTGAGGAGCCAACTCTTTCGCTTCCTCGAGTCGACCGAATTGCAGAACGAGTTCATTTCTGAATACCGACTCATGTGATTGAGAACGTGCTTCGCGATTAGCGAAGCGCTTTCCAGCGCCATCGCTCGCCCCGGCCCAAGCGTTCTGGGACTGACTGTCGCGACGTGGCGAAGACTGACCCAAGAAGCGTCAGTGACGTCAAGAGGATTGCGTTTCGAGCAACGAAATCACGTATCGCGAGGTACGTAGACGTCTCGAGTGAATTGTGGATGAAGAGCCAGGGAATGAGAAAATTCGCGAGCGCGAGTACGCACGCCCGACCGAGCCAGCTACGCAACCCGACCTCTCGGATGACGAGCACCAGCAATGGCGCGAAGGCGAAGTAGTGGTCCCACGCCACTGGGGAGCCGAGGACGCTGGCGTAGAGGACACAGACCATCGCGGAGATCTCGCAGTCCATCTTCCACAGTTTCTGGGAAGCGCAGAGACCCAGGGCGATGACCAGGACCGAAAATACTCCGTCCCAGGCCCAATTGAGTAGTCCGATGTGGAACGGCGCGCGCATGAAGAACGAGGTGATGCTCGAGCTCGCGTACGTCGCGGCTCCGCCGTTGGCGAATCGTCCGAACTCTTTGTGACCGACGATGAGGACACGCACGAAGGTCGAGAAACTCGTCGGCCAGAGGATCCACGCTATCGACGTCGCGACGGCGGTCGTGACCAATGCCGTGATCGCTTCACGGAACTGTCGACGCCAGAACCACATGATGATGAACACGACCGGGTAGATCTTGAAGGCCGTGGCGAGTCCCACCAATATTCCGCGACCGCGGCCCTTCACGACGAGCGAGTCGAGTACCACGATCAGCAGCAAAATCGTCGACGTCTGTCCCCAGATGAGGCATTCGACCTCGACCGGCATGAGCACAATGGACGCGAGAGCGAACCAACAACCAATAGCGAGCGAGGTGGTCCAGTGTCGAGGCGTCAGTCGGTTGAGACAGACCGCGAGCGACACCGCAAGACAGAGAATGCTCAACCACGTCCACAGGAAGGGAATGGTCGACGTCGGCAGCCAGACCAGGGGCCAGAAGAAGAAAATCGCCTCCGGCGGGTAGGTGAACGCCTCGACTCCGAAGGGAACGTAAATGTTGCCGGTGCGTCGCAGCGTCTGAAGGTTGGTGACACGACCCTTGAGGTCTTGGAACACGTAGGTATAGCGGCCCGCGAAGGTCCACGGGTGAAAGCCGTGCGTCCGTGCTACGAGCATCGACATGACGAGTGTCGCGAGAAGTCCGAGGACGGCAACGCCGATTCCTAACGGCGTCACGCGCCGAGGTCGATCGAGAAGCGTCAAAGTCGCCTCAGCGATCAGCGACGCCGTGACAGCACGGGACGCCAGCCAGCTCCATCGCCCCAGGCCGCGACACCATCAGACTCTCCCCAATCTGCGTCCTGAGTACATTTCTCGCTGCAACAACACGATGCTCGTCCTTCCTAAGGGCTCGAAGAAATCAAAGTGAGTTTTCCGTAATCTTCAATGTGGCGTTGGTTGATACCGCTTTTGTTGGAGCCGAACCGAGTTTGACCGCGATAGCGTGGACTATGTCCTCTCGTCATCGGGCCGAAATGGTCCCCCCGCCGTTCTTTCAATCTACGAGGTACGACCACACCTCTTGGGGCCAGGAACGGTTGGGCGAGGACCTCGAATTAGTCGTCGCCACCGCCAAGAAGAGAGTGAACTATGGCCGCGACCACGGGTAACGCCGCCGAGACGTCGCGACGGGGATTGCTCAAGATCAGTGAGTCGACGATCCTCACCGCCGTCGACGGACTCGATCTCCGTGGCCACGCCAAGATCAGTGCCGTCGTGGGTATACCGCTTCGAAACCTGCAGCAACGACGCGAGGTTGCCACCTTCGCGGCCACCGCGCCCATTGCCGCCGTCACCGCAATGCTCGAGGTGCTCGCCATGGCTCCTCTGGAAAGAGTCATTGCTGCACTGGGCGAACACGCGGACACGCCGAACTTCGAACAACTCAGCGAGGCCATCGACACCGTGAGTCGCGACGGGGCGACGATCGACGACGTCGTCGCGGTGCTCACCTTCGCCATCGCCGAAGAGTTCCCGGCCGCGCCGCATTGTCGCCGACTGCTCGACGAACGCGCGGAATTGGGGCTACCCGATTTGCCCGACGTCGTCGTTACGTCAACGCTGCTCGCCCCGAAAGAGACCGCCCCCGAAATCAAGGAACAGCGACGACGGCGTCGCGAGGAAGAGAAGAAACGGAAACGAGGACCGACGTCGCAGCGCCCCCCTCGACCGACCAAGGTCAAACCGTCTCCGAAAGTGCGCCCGCCGCAAGGTGAGACACGAAGCGTCGTTGATGAGTTGGGCGAACGTCGCCGACCGATGATCTTCACACCGGCGGAGCTCGATCGCTTCGATCCCGAGCACGCCCTGGTGGGTACGGTCGTCATCGCCGAGGTACCGTTCGACGACACTGATCCCTCCGTCCCCGAACAGAAATCGAAAGAACGCCCGGCCCTCGTGGTCGCGGCTAGCGCCGACGCGGTGCTGGTACGTCCTATCTATTCCAGTGGCGCCTCGACGAGGAACGTCCTTCAGGCGTGGCGTCGACTCGGTCTCGATCACGTCTGTTATGTCGATGACATTCGTGTTGCTCTCAACGTCGCTCCTAGTGAGTCACTGGAGCGCGTGGGTCGACTGACGGATCTGGAGTGGAACGCCCAACTCTGATCTGGCGCACGAGCAGCACGACGCCCGAGAGCGCCAGGACGAGACCAGCAATCTGAACGCCGAGGGAACCGCTGTGGGACTCTTGGCCGAGAAGTAAGCGCTCGTCGAGCGAGCGTACGACGCCCCAGACAATTAACGCGACGCCAGTGAGAACGCCGACGCGACGGTTGACGCGAAGGTGCTCGATTGCGAGTAGTGCGAGCCACAAGAGGCCGTCTTCCGCACCCTGGATGAGCGGCACCGGGACTCGTTTGCCGACTTGACCGGCGTAATGGATGCCGAACCATTGGTGCGTGAGGTGACCTCCGCCGTTCACCATGAACTGAGGACCGAGCACGCGTCCGAGCGCCCATCCGGCGATGAGCGCCGGCACGAGCGCGTCGGTGAAACGCGCCAGTGAACTCTCGGGCCACCACCGACGCTGGAGGTAGAGACCGACCGGCAGGGCCAGTGCGATGCCTCCGAAGCTCGCGAGACCACCCTGCCAGACGGCGATCCATCGCGCGGGGTGATCGGAGTAGTAGCTCCAATTGGTCGCGATGTTGGCGAGGCGCGCACCGAGTAAACCAGCCACGATGAGGGAGAACGCGTACTTGCCAAACGGCGCGACGTCGAAGTCAGACTGAGAGAGTCGCTTGCGAGCGTAGAGGAAACAGACGTAGGCCGCGATCGCGAGACCGAAGCCGTAGGTGTGAAAGTTAAGAGGGCCGAGATGAAACGAAGTGGGAACGCCCGACACGGCTAGGCCCGCGGGCGACCAAGACCAAAGAATCCGTAGCCGAGGCGCACCGGCACGACGTGCACCTGCGTGCCGGTCATCTCAGCTTCAATCATCTTGCCGTCACCGACGTACATTGCCACGTGCTCGTCGCCGCCATAACCGTAGAAGAGAAGGTCACCGGGCTCGATGTCGACGAGCGGTACGCGCAGGGTGTCCTGGTACTGCGCCCCGGAGTAATGCGGGAAGTCAATGCCCGCGGCTTGGTAGGCCAACATGATCAGTCCCGAGCAGTCGACGCCGGATTTACTCGCCCCACCCCAGACGTACCAGGTGCCGATGTACCCCATCGCCGCGCGGATCGCGATGTTGGCCCGCGAGTCCGGTGGGGGATTCGTGATGCCGTCGGCGAGGGACTGCGAGTTGAACGACGTCACTACCTTGGCTGACGCGGCCGCCTGGGCCTGGGCGATGAAGGTGGCGATGTTGCCCTTCACCTGCGACAATGCATGGTTGAGCGACGATTGGTACTCGTTCGCTGAATGGAACGACTTCGCCGCGGCCCGAGTAAGACTGGCCGCCCGGCCCACCTCACTCGCCAGGATGCTGCGCTCCTGGGTCAGTTCGATCTTGTAGTTCTTCAGGTTCGAGAGGGTTGCGGCGACGTTGCCCTGGGCCAGCTGGTTGTAGACGTTGGTCGCGCCGATCTTCGAGGCGCTGTTGGAGAAGAGGGGATTGTTGCTCGCGGCCGACCCGTTGGTCACGTAGGCGAAGACGGCTTCGGCGCGCAGCTGCGCGTCACCCTTGGCGACGTTCTTCTTGATCACCTTGACGTCAGCCTTGGTGTTCGTGATCTCGTTGGCGATCTTGTCCAACTTGATCTTGGCGAGGTCGTACTTCTGTCCGAGGTAGTCGACGTGCGCGCCGATTCGATTGATCTGCTTGAGGAGTTGGTTCGCCCTCGCGCGGTCCGTGCTGAGGGTCGAGGCCGACGCGAGATGCGAAGAGGAGGTCACAGTGCCAAGACACACTGCGACCACAGCCAAAATGGAAAATATCCATCGGAAGCGCCTGAGTTCCCTTGCTGGCCGTAGCGTCGGAGGCGCAATGCGCACGACGTCAGTCACGCGACAAGGTTACTGGTTGTGGCCATTCCCGTGCAGGCGCGATTGAGTAGGAAGTTCTCTAAGACCTGATCAACGCTGGTGAATCGCCGCGACATTCGTCGTAATTCTGACGAAGGTTCGGACTGATCGCGACCCGAGAATAGGCTCGTCGCATGTCGAATCGTTCTCGCGTGTTACCGCGTCGTTCATGTCTCTCGACGCCGGGCTCGTCCGAACGCTTTCTCGCTAAGGCACCGACGGCGACGACCGACTTTTCATTTCTCGACCTCGAGGACTCCGTCGCACCGAACGAGAAGGTCGCTGCGCGCTCCAAGGTGGCCCAGGCGATCCGCACCCTCGATTGGGACGACCGGGTGCTGTGCGTGAGGGTGAACGCGTGGGATACGCCGTGGACCTACGGCGACGTGATCGACGTTGTCTCGAGCGCGGGGCCGCGTCTGGATGAGGTCATGCTCCCCAAGGTACAACGGGCCTCGGACGTTGTTGCGCTTGATCTGCTTCTCACGCAGGTGGAGCGAAACGCTGGCCTGGAACCCGGCCACATCGGCATCGAGGCCCAGATCGAAACGGCTGAAGGCCTGATCAACGTGGAAGAGATCTGCGCGTCGTCACGTCGGCTGGAGTCGATCGTCTTCGGACCGGCCGATTTCGCGGCGTCGATCGGCATGCCCGTGACGACGATCGACGAGACGATTCATCACGCCCCGTCGAATCCCTTCAGCTACGTCTTCGCCAAGATCTTGATGGCCGGACGGGCCAACGGCCTGCACGTGATCGACGGACCGTTCCTCAAGGTCCGTGACCTCGAGGCGCTGCGCTACGCAGCACAGATCTCGGCCTCCTACGGATTCGACGGCAAGTGGGCACTCACACCCGATCAAGCGATCGTGCTCAACGAGGTCTACTCACCCAGTCAAGAGCTCTTCGACAAGTCCTTCGACATTCTCGACGCGTATCGCGACGCGACGGAGAAGGACCACACCGGCGCGGTGATGTTCGGCGACGAAATGATCGACGAGGCGTCGGCGAAAATCGCGAACTCGTTCGTCGCTCGCGGAGCGCGATCCGGGATGAAGCGATCCCAGTAAAAAAGATTGTTAATAGGAATTATTCCTATTAAAGTGAGGGCATGGCCACCGCCTTCGCGCCAGGCTCGACCAGACGCAGTCGAGTTCGCGCCTCGTTCTCACCCAGTGAATGGCGTCGCCTCTACGGCATGTTTGGCTTCATTGCGCTCCTGCATGTGGTCGGCTGGACGTTGCTCATACTGGCGTCGACACACCACTACGGCATTGGCACCAAGGGCGTACTCGGTGTCGGCACCGGAGTCCTGGCGTACTCACTCGGCATGCGTCACGCCTTCGACGCCGACCACATCGCGGCGATCGACAATACGACGAGAAAGTTCATGGCCGAGGGGAAGCGTCCGATGTCCGTGGGCTTCTTCTTCTCGCTCGGTCACTCAACGATTGTTGTATGCCTCACGGTCTTGTTGGGACTCGGGGCCCGAGCGCTCGGATCCCAGGTTCGCAACAACAACTCGCCATTGCACCACTACGGCACGCTCGTGGGCACCATTGTGTCGGGCAGTTTTCTCTATCTCATCGCGACGTTGAACCTCATCATCCTCTGGGGGATTGTGCGACTCTTCATCCAGATGCGCCAAGGGCGCTTCGATGACTCGGAGTTAGAGAAGCACCTCAACTCACGCGGTTTCATGATGAGGTTTTTCGGACCGCTCGCTCGCTCCATTGACGAGCCCTGGAAGATGTACCCGTTGGGCGTGCTCTTCGGTCTTGGTTTCGATACCGCCACCGAAGTCGCGTTTCTGGTGCTGACTGGCACGGTCGTCGCGGGCGGACTGCCGTTCTGGGCGGTGCTGAGTCTGCCGATCCTCTTCGCGGCGGGCATGAGCCTGCTCGATACGATCGACGGCTCATTCATGAACTTCGCCTACGGCTGGGCCTTCTCCAAGCCGGTGCGCAAGGTCTATTACAACATTGCGATCACCGGCCTGAGCGTCTTCGTCGCGTTCTACATAGGGACGCTCGAACTCTTGCAGGTCCTGCAGAGCCAGTTGAAACTGCACGGTGGCATCTGGAACTACGCGGCTGGGTTCTCCATCAACGGAGCCGGCTTCGTCATCGTCGGCATCTTCGTCGCGACGTGGACGTTCGCTCTGCTCTATTGGAAATACGGTCGCGTTGAAGAGCGCTGGGAGCGCGCTGCCTTGAAGGCTCAACAGGCTCGCGGCGAGAAGCTCGACTTGCACTCGGCCGGCATCACGCTCGGTAAGGTCCACAAGCCCTTCACCATCGACGGCGAGTAGATCGTTACTTCGCTCCTTCGAGCAATCGACGCGCGATCACTTTCAGGCAGAGTGTCTCGTCGGCACCCTCGAAGATTGACAGTACTCGCGCGTCGACGAAGTAGCGACTCACCGGATACTCCTCGGCGTAGCCCATGCCGCCGTGGATTTGCATCGCCTCGCGCGTGACCCACTCGGCCGCGCGACAGACATAGGCCTTGGCCATCGACGCCTCGAGCGTGCCACCGCCGCGCGCCATCTCGCGAGCGACCTCGAATGAGAACTGGCGGGCGCACTGGATGATGGCGGCCATCGTGCCGAGTTTTACGCGCGTCAGTTCGTAGTCGATGATCGCTTCACCGAAGACGACCCGGTTTTGCGCGTAGGCGAGCGCCGCTTCGTAGGCCGCCTGCATGACGCCCACGGCGCGCGCGGTCGTCTGCAGTCGCCCGTTCTCGAATCCGGCCATCTGGAAGTAGAAGCCCCGGCCGAGTCCCTCCTCACCGCCGACGAGGTCGGCGTCGGGCACGAACCAGTGGTCGAAGGCCAGTTCGTAGGAGTGCATGCCGCGATAGCCGATCGTGTCAATCGGACGACCTTCGAGTCGACCTTGGCCGTGACCCGGTCCCACGTGCGCGCCCTGGGTCAGCACGAAACCTTCGCTCTCGGCCTGGTCCTTCTCGACCAGGAATAAGGACAGTCCCCGGTGCGTGGCGCCGCGGTCGGCGTCGGTTCGTGCGAGCAGCATCAGGACGTCGGCGCGGGCCGCGAACGTGCACCATGTCTTCGTGCCATTGATTAGCCAGCCGCCCTCGGTCTTCGTCGCACTTGTCGTGACGCCGGCGACGTCGCTGCCGAAATCCGGTTCGGTCACCGCCACCGCGGCGAGGATTTCACCAGACGCGAGTCGGGGCAGCCATCGTTCTTTTTGCTCTTGCGTGCCGCCATTGACCAAAGCGCGCGTCAAGATCTCCGGACGCGTGATCAACGAGCCACCGACGCCGAGAGCGCCCCACGACAGCTCTTCGGTCGCCACGACCATTCCGAGGTACTCCGACTCGCCACCGGAGGCAAACCCCCCGAACTCTTCGGGCACCGAGAGACCGAATCCGCCGAGTTCAGCTAGTCCCGAGATCACGGATTCAGGAATGTCGGCGTTCGCTCGGTGCACGTGTTCGGCGTGCGGGCGCACCTGCTCGAGGGCGAATCGGTGAAAGGTGTCGGCCACCATTTCGAAGTCCTCACCCAGGCGACGCGGTCCGGGGCTTTCGGCGAGGCCCGCGACGAACTGCGGATCGCGGTAGGTGCTCACGAACGCGGCGTAGGGCCGGTACCAATCGTCCTCGACCGCCCAGAGAACTTCACGTCCGAGAATCCGCGTCGCGAGGTCACTCAGTGCAATCGCGAGGAACGCGGCGACCAGATTCGACTCGACCTCGCCATGGGCGGCGTAGGCGAGCGACGCGCGCGCCGTGGCGAGAGCGCTCGCGGCGTGCGCGACGTCGTAGGCGAGGCTCTGGTGGGCGTCGACGCCACCACCGCGCTTCAGCGAAATCAGTGCGCCGTCAATTACTGACTGCGCGCGCTCGACGAGTTCCGCGGCGTTGACGAGATCGAGCGGGGGAACGGTCACTCCAGAAATTTAACGGGTGGAGCGAGCGGTCTGTGAGACCTAGGCTCCTAAGCGTGAATGTGACAATGCTCCTCGCCGATTCGGCCCAAGTGGCCGACGGAAAGCTCTACATCCTGGGTGGTGGCTGGTCGGTCACCGGACCGGATCCCACGCCGTCGGCCGTCGCCATAAAGGTCATGGTCGATTGGCACGAATTCAGTTCCAGCCATCACTGGGAACTGTTCCTCGAAGACGCCGACGGCCAGCCGGTGCGTCTCGATACGCCCGACGGTCCCCAGCCGATTGAGGTGCGCGGTGATTTCTCGGCCGTGGCGCCCGACGGTGTGCCGGTCGGCACGCCGGTTGACGTGCCGATCGCGGTCAACTTCGGACCGATTCCCCTGCAAGCGGGCTCTCGATTTACCTGGCGCATGGTGATCGACGGTGACTCGTTGCCCGGCGCCACCGTTGCCTTCACGACGCGCCCGTCACTACCGAGTGTCGACGAAGAGTAAGTCGAAGTGATCGCGGCGTGCGAGAGGATGGACCCGTGAGTTCATTTGAACGTCCCTTCGGGCGCTACTTCGAAGAGTTCGAGGTCGGCGACGTCTACAAACACTGGCCCGGCAAGACGATCACTGAGGCCGACGACCACCTCTTTTGCATGATCACGATGAACCATCATCCGTTGCACACCAACGCGTGGTTCGCCGAACACGAGACGGTGCACCACAAGAACGTCGTCGTCGGAAACCTCGTCTATTCCCTGGTCCTGGGAATGAGCGTCCCCGACGTCTCGGGCTCGGCGATCGCGAATCTCGAAGTCGAGACATTGGTGCATCGAAACCCGACGTTTCACGGCGACACGATCTACGCCGAGACGCGCGTGCTCGAGAAGATTCCTTCGACGTCGAAGAACGACCGGGGCATCGTCATCGTCGAGACGAAGGGCTTCAATCAAGACGGCCTCGAAGTCTGTTACTTCCGACGCAAGGTAATGGTCTGGAAGCGAGCGTTCGCTCCGGAGCGGCAGCGTCCGTACAGTGGCGACGTCTGGTCGTAACGACCACGCGGCGTTTCGACGAGTCCTGCGTCGACACGCGACGCAACTGGCGCGCGATCTGCCCTGGGTAGAGCACGCCGATCCCTGGGCGGTGTTGGTGAGCGAAGTCATGCTCCAACAGACGCAAACGTCGCGGGTCATTGCTCCGTGGACGAAGTTCGTCAACGCCTTCCCGACGCCAACCTCGTGCGCCAACGCACCATTGTCCGAGGTACTACGGCTCTGGAGTGGACTCGGCTACCACCGTCGGGCGAAGGCCCTGCACGACGCGGCGACAATGATTCGCGACGTGTTCGATGGTGCGGTGCCCGGTGCCGTGGTGGACCTGCGACGACTTCCCGGCGTCGGTGAGTACACGGCGAACGCCGTTGCTTCGTTCGCCTTCGGCCAAAGCGTCGCCGTCGTTGACACCAACGTCGGTCGAGTTCTCGCGCGCGCCATCGCGAATCGGACCCTCAGCGTCGGCGACGCACGGTCCACCGCGAACGAACTCCTGCCACGAAAGGACGCGGCGTCGTTCAACCAGTCCATGTTGGACCTCGGGGCGCAATACTGCACGTCGACGCCGCGCTGTCAGTCGTGTCCCGTAGCTCGCGTCTGCCAATGGAACCGGGAAGGCGGCCCGGACCCGGCGCCGCGAAGCGCGGGCGTGTCGCGACCGCAGTCGAGATTTCAGGGATCGGATCGTCAGGCCCGGGGGCGAGTACTGGCGGCACTTCGGGAGCGGCCGCGCTCCATGCAACACCTCGTGACGTGCGTCGACGACAATGACCCCCAACGCAGTGCGACTCTGGTCGCCGCATTGATTGCCGATGGTCTCGTCGAAAAACATGGACAACGCGTGCGCCTGATCGGCGACGAGTAAGGAACTCAATGTGCTCGGGGCGTGCTCCGCCCTCGATAATCTCGACTTCGTGAGTTCTATCGACGTTGCACGATTCAAGGAGGTCCTCGGACATTTCGTCACGGGAATCGCCGTCGTCACCGCCGACACGCCCGAGGGACCGGTCGGATTTACCTGTCAGACCTTTGGCGCTCTTTCACTCGAACCCTCCCTGATTTCGTTCTCCGCCGTGTCGGCCAGCAATTCGTGGCCACGGGCTCGTGAAGTTGGCGTGGTGGGCGTGAATATTCTCTCCTCCGAGCAAGAGGCGGTCGCCCGGGTCTTTGGCAAGCCGGGCAACGCCAAGTTCGCCGGTATCGGCTGGTCACCCGGGCCGAGCGGCGCGCCGATGATCGACGGAGCGCTCGCTCATTTGGAGGGCCGAATCGAGTTCGTCACGACCCAAGGTGACCACGACATTGTCGTAGTGGCGGCGGAGTACGTCGTCAGCCACCACGGTGCGCCGCTGGTTTTCTACCGGGGCGGTTTTCGCGGCTTCGATTGATTCGAAAGATTTCACTACGCTTCGTTGCATGATGGCACTCGTCAGTCCCGTTGGTGTTCGAACGAGGCGCTGATGACGCTCGCTCTCAAGATCATCATCGTTGTCGTGGTCATTCTGGTCGTCGGGGTCGCCGCCCTGCGGATTCGCAAGCTCCGGCGAGACGAAATTCGAGAACTCTCACAGCCGGTCGAACGTCGCCTCATGTCACCACCGCCATCACCGTACGCGCCGTCGAAGGGATTCCGACTTCTCGACGGGCCACTCGACGCGACCCGCCGTCCCGAGCCCCTTCGGCCCCGACTCGAAACCGATCGAGAGTACGTCTTCAGTGAAACGCAAATGTCCGGCGACGGTGAGGTGATCCCGTCACATCTTCGCCACAATGAGCAGTGGGCATTGTCGAAGTCCGCGCGACATTCGGCGTCGTTCACGGGAATGCGCGTCGGCGTCATTGCGTTGATCATCGTCGTAATCGTCGGTGGGATCGGTCTCTACCTCCAGCATCGCTCGAAGGCCGTCCCCACGACGTCGACAACCACGACCACAACCAGGCCACATTCGACGACGACAACAACCGCGCGGGCGCTGCCCTCGTCGTTCGTCGCGACGTCCACGAGTGGCGAGACCGCGACCTATCGCGTGCCCCTCAAGAACTACGCCGTCGTCGTGCACGGTGCACTCGGGCCGACGTGGGCCGTGTACAAAATGGGTCCTCGGAGCACACTCGAATGGCAGGGCACCGTCAAGCAAGGAGCCATCGAGTCACTTCAGATGATTGGGGATTCGCAGATCACGATTGGTGCGCCCAAGAGCGCGAGCGTCACGGTCGAAGGGAAAACCGTAGTCTTCCCGTCACCGCTGCCGACGACGCTGGTGTTGTCCTTCGTCTCGTCATAGCGCGCCGATCTCCTTCAGCGTCCATGCGAGGACTTGGGCTTCGTCGCGCCACGCGTCGTAACGCCCCGACGGACCACCGTGGCCCGCGCCCATCTCGGTCTTCAAGTAGGCGACGTTCTCGGCGTTCGCGTCGCGGATCTTCAGAACCCACTTGGTCGGCTCCCAAAATCCGACGCGCGGGTCATTGAGTCCGCCCGACGCGAAGAGGTGCGGGTACCTACGCGGCGTCCCGTCGGCGTTCGTCGCGACGACATTGTCATAGGGGGAGTAGCTCTTCATCGTGCGATAGGCCGTCGCGCTCGAGTCGGGATTGCCCCACTCTTCCCACTCACCAACGGTGAGCGGGAGCGACGCGTCGAGCATCGTCGTGAGGGCATCGACGAAGGGCACGTCGGCCACCACGCAGCGAAAGAGCTCGGGGGCCAGGTTCATGACGGCCCCCATGAGAAGGCCGCCGGCCGACCCGCCACGAATCGCCAGCTGCTCACTCGTCGTCCAACCACGCGCAATCAGCTCTCGAGCGACGGCGACGAAGTCGCTGAAGGTCGTGGGCTTTTGGGCGAGTTTCCCCGTCTCGTACCAGGAGCGGCCCATCTCGCCGCCGCCTCTGACGTGGGCGATCGCGAAGATGACACCACGCTCGAGCAACGACAGCCGCAGCGACGAGAACGCGGGGTCGATCGAGATCTCGTAACTGCCGTAGCCGTAGAGCACGAAGGGGGAGGGCGCCAATGCGCGGAGGTCGCCGTCAGCGCCCACCTCAACGAGGTCGGCGCGTGCCACGACCGAGACTGGTATTCGCACTCCGTCGCTGGCCGTCACCCACAGACGTCCCGTCGCGTACTGATCGGCGTCGTAACCGCCGAGAACGATTTGTTGCTTGCGAACGATCATCTCTCCGGTCGCGATGACGATGTCGCCGACCAACCGGGGAGTGACGAGTGAAGTGACCGACACCCGTAACTGCGCCGTATCGAAGTTGGGGTTCACCGAGAGCGACACGGTGCTCGGACTCGCCGGGCCCTCAACCATGCGTGAGCGTTCGAGGAGGTCATCGCCGAAGGGATCCGCGCCGCTCAACGTCGACACGAGTCGAACTGCCGCACCGCCGTCGTGCCGTTCGCTGATCGCGAGGAACGATTTAAAAGCGTCGACGCCGTCGAGTCGAGATCCCGGTCGCTCGGGGATCACCTCACGCCATTCACCGCCGTCGACTTCGCGCGCCAGCAACCGAAAGTCCCTCGCCCCTTCGTTGGTGACTTTCAGCCACCACGCGACACCGTTTTCGTCGACGAAGTGTTCGATGCCGTATTCGATGCCGTGTCGGCGCGCCTCGAGCAATGTCAACGCTCCGGTTGGATCGTGGGCGTCGAGAAAGTGCACCTCGGTCGTCATGGATGAACCGAGGTGCACGTAGATGACGGCGTCGTCGCGACTGCGACCGACGGCCAGGTTGAACTGGGCGTCGTCCTCTTGAAAGATCAGCACGTCGGTACTGGTGTCGGTCCCGAGTCCGTGGCGCCAGAGTTGAAACGGTCGCTTGGCGTCATCGACGCGCGTGTAGAAAAAATGTCGACTGTCCATGGCCCAGGCGAAGCCGTAGTGGACGTCGTCAAGTTCATCGTCAACGGAAGGCTGTCCGGCGAGCGGACGCACCGTGACGTGGTGGAGTTCGTCGCCGTCGAAGTCCGTTCCGACGCAGACCCAGTCGTCGTCGGGGCTCACGGCGAGAACTCCGACCGAGAAGTAGTCACTATCGCCGGCTTCTGCGTTTTCGTCGAGGATCACCTGCTCGCCGGCGAGCGTCGTTAACGGGTCGATCTGCGGCGGCGTCAGATCGTCGCCGATGGCGGCCACGCGACAACTGAGCGGATAGTTCAGTCCCTCGCGCGTTCGTTCGAAGTACCACCACGCCCCTTTGCGAACGGGCACGGAGATATCGGTCTCTTCAATGCGACTCTTGATCTCTTCGAACAGTTCGTCCTCGAGTGGCTTCAACTCGGCGAAGCTCTGGCTCAGGAATTCGTTCTCGGCCCGCAAGTGGGCGAGGACCGCCTCGTCCTCGCGGTCCATCAACCAGTAGTAAGGGTCGTTGCGGACGTCGCCGTGGCGCGTGATCGAAAAGGGGTGTTGTGGGACGGTTGGGGGACTGGGCACCGCTCTACTTTGCCTTATTTGTTGACATGTCCCGATTCTGAGTTAGTACTATGGACGTAGGGATTATCCCAAGGGAGCGCCATGTCAGTCGACAATCTGGATTTCAGCAGGTACCAACTGGGCTGGTCTGACGATCAGATTCCGGTCTTCAAGCCCAAGAAGGGCATCAACGAAGCGATCGTCCGCGAGATGTCGGGCATCAAGAACGAAGAAAAGTGGATGCTCGACTTCCGCCTCAATGCGCTCAAGAAATTCGAGAAGAAGCCGATGGTGCCGTGGTTCGCGGACCGCATGCCGGACCTCGATTTCAACGACATCTACTACTACATCAAGCCCACCGAGAATCAGGTTGACCGTTGGGAGGACCTCCCCGACGACATTAAGAACACGTACGAACGCTTGGGCATCCCCGAGGCCGAGCGCAAGTACTTAGCGGGCGTCACCGCGCAGTACGAGTCCGAGGTGGTGTTTCACAGAAACCGCGAGGACCTCGAGCGTCTCGGCGTCCTGTTCTGCGACATGGACACCGCCGTGCGCGAATACCCCGAACTGGTTCGCAAGTATTTCGGCACTTTGATTCCGCCGAACGACAACAAGTTCGCCGCGCTGAATTCCGCCGTATGGAGTGGGGGATCGTTCGTCTACGTGCCGCCCGGCGTCAACGTCGACCAGCCGCTCCAGGCGTACTTTCGCATCAACACCGAGAACATGGGTCAGTTCGAACGCACGCTCATCATCGCCGACGAGGGTTCGCAGGTCCACTACGTGGAGGGCTGCTCGGCGCCGGTCTATTCGACCGACTCGTTGCACTCCGCCGTCGTTGAGCTCGTCGCCTTGCCCGGTGCGCGCATCACCTACACGACAATCCAGAACTGGTCGAATAACGTCTACAACCTCGTGACCAAGCGCGCTCGCGCGGAAGCCGAGGCGCACGTCGAGTGGATCGACGGGAACATCGGTTCGCGACTCACTATGAAGTACCCGTCGGTGTACCTGATGGGTCCCAAGGCCTCGGGCGAAGTTCTTTCGGTTGCCTACGCCGGACCCGGTCAGGTTCAAGACGCGGGCGCCAAGATGATCCACTGCGCGCCGGAGACGACTTCGACGATCATCTCGAAGTCGATTTCAAAAGACGGTGGCCAGACGACGTACCGCGGCCTCGTGAAGGTCGAAGAGGGTGCGACCGGCGCCAAGAGTTTCGTTCGCTGCGACGCGTTGATCTTGGACGAACAGTCAGTCTCTGAGACCAAGCCCTATATGGAGGTCGGCGAGCAAGACGCGTCGATTGGTCACGAGGCGACGGTGTCGAAGATTGGCGACGACCAACTGTTCTATCTCATGAGTCGCGGCCTCACCGAGAGCCAGGCGATGGGCATGATCGTGAACGGTTTCATCGAGCCCGTGACGCGAACGTTGCCGATGGAGTACGCCGTCGAGTGGTCGCGATTGATCGAACTGCAGATGGAAGGCTCGATCGGCTAACGAGGCGCGCGCCACATCGTGTAATACGGTGGAGCGCCCTCGACCGGGGTCAAGGTCTCGATCAGTTCGTAGCCGAAGCGCTGGTAGTAGGCGACGTTGTCCAGGCGTGGCGTTTCGAGGTGACTGCCGACCCCTTCGGTGTCAACCTGCGCGAAGGCGTGCTCGAGCAGCAACGTGCCCACGCCGCTCCTCTGCGCCGGTGGATCGGCGCAGAGCACCATCAGGTACCACTGCGGATCCTTGCGATGCGCGCGCACCAGCGCCGCCATGTACCGATTGCCCGCCATGAGGGCCCGGGGCCGTCGATAGAAGGCCCGCAGCGATGACGGCACCTGACTCAGTTGCACTTTGATCGGCAGCGGGTAGCCGCCGGTCGTCAACCACGCCGCGACCCCCAACGCTTCGTCAGCGTCGTTGCGCACGGTGACGATTCGACCGTGTTCGCCCATGTGGGTGTAGACGGCGCGGAAAAAGAACGGGAGTCGTGATCGTCGCATCGCGTCGTCGGGGAGCAGGTACGAGAAAAACGGATCGTCGAAGAAGGCGCGACTGGACAACTCGACGACGGCTGACAAATCGGCCCCGACCAGCGGCCTTTCATCGATTCGGCGTTGCGGCATTCGCAATTCTTACCAAATTTGCCGTCTCGACGTGGAAGAATAGCGGAATGGGAATGCGCGAAGAGTGCAAGCACTTTCAGAGCCGGACCTACAAGTCCGGGGAGGTTGCGCGCTTCTGCGTGATTGGCAACGCCCCCGATCAGCCCTGGTCCTGTCCGGAGAACTGCGTCACCTACGAGCGACGACTGGCCGACGTCGGCTGGTCCCACGGATCGCTTGTCGATCGACCGGTCGAAAAGGCGCCCGAGACCAGCGCCTCTGTGGACGAGCGCCGAGAACTGCTCAACACGGCCAGTGAGATCGTCAACAGCGTCGCGCCCGAGATGTACGAAGAGCGGCGCAAGGAACTCGACGAGATGGAGCGCAAGCAGCGCGGCTGGAAGTTCTGGAAGCGTTAATCGCCGTGAAAGACCGGTGGTCGTTTCTCCATGAAGGCCATCATCGCCTCGCGCAGGTCGTTGCTCTGTAGATACATCGTGCTCCAGCGAGCGACGAATTCCAGACCCTCGTCGACGCTCCGTCCGTCGTTCGCCGCGAGCACCGCCTTCGTGCCTTGAACGGCGAGCGGTGAGTTCTGGGCGATCTCATTCGCGAGTGCGCGAGCACCGGCCAGCACCTCATCGCTATCTCCGTACACCGCGTTCACCAGGCCGATGGCGAGCGCGCGCTGCGCGTCGATGTCCTTGCCGGTGTAGGCCAGTTCGGCGAGGTGGCCCGCGCTGATGATCTTGGGAAGTCGTTGCAGCGAACCGAGGTCCGCGACAATGGCGACCTTCGTTTCGCGCACCGAGAACTTGGTGTCATTCGCACACAGGCGCACGTCACAGGCGCTGACGAGATCGACGCCGCCGCCGATGCAGTACCCGTGAATGGCGGCGATCACCGGCACCGCGAGATCGGCGATTGAGGTCACCGACGTCTGCATCGAGCGCACGGCCGCGTAGGTCTGCGCGTTCGACGCGGCCTTGGACGACGATGACGCACCCGCCGCGAAGCCGCCGCCAAACTCCTTTAAGTCAAGCCCGACGCTGAAGTGCGGTCCCTTCGCCGCGATGATCAGGACTCGTACGTCTCGCTCATTCGCGAGCGCCGTCGCGGCGAGGGGCAGGTCGCGCCACAGGGCGCTGCCCATGGCGTTGCGGGCCTCTTCGCGGTCCAGCCACAACGTGGCGACATGACCGTCGACTTCGAGGGTCAATACATCGGACGAAAACTCCACGCGTGCTCCTTGATCGAATCGCCCTCAGCCTAGGACTGGACACGAAGGAGAACGAGGTGAGCCCAGTACACTGCCTTCGTCCCGATATCTATGAAAACCTTCGCTGATTCAGCCTCCGCCTTCATTGCCGACCGACCCGACGCGGCCCCTCGCCAACTGGCCTGGGCGGCGTTCGAAGCGGCGGGGCTCCCGACCACGAGCGACGAGGTGTGGCGCTACGCCCCCTTAAAAGACTTCGACCTGGACCGATTTGGCGTCGCTTCAGAGCCCGCAACAAGAACCGATTCGGCCTTCGCCGCTCAGCTCTGTGAGCGCGCGGGTCTCGTCGTGCGCGTGGTCGACGGCTTTTGTGTGAACACCGGCACAGGTCTCGAGGGCGTCAGTGTCGAGGTCGTGGAGTCCACGAAGTCGCTCGCCGGAACGACCTTCGCGGAACGGTACCGCAATGACACCTTCGCGATTCTGAACGCGGCGCTCGCTCCGGCGACGACGGTGATCCGAGTCGGTGCCGGAGTGAACGTCCAAGAGCCGATTGTCGTGTTGAACCTGTCGAACTCGACGGCGTCATTCTCGCGCACCCAGATCGAACTCGGACGCGGCGCGAGTGCGACGATCGTCGAATACTTCGAAGGCGGCGCCAACGCCCTCGTCGTACCGCTCAGTGAGTACCTCCTTGACGACAACTCGTCGCTGCAACTGATCACGTATCAGCGACTGGACCAGAGCGCCTGGCATGTCGCTCGAACGACGGGCTTCGTGAACCGCGACGCGCGTCTGCGCCAAGCCGTCGTCGGCATCGGTGCTCACTACAACCGCTCGCGCAATGACGCCGAGATGCGCGGCGCCGGTTCGGAGAATGAACTGCGAACGACGTTCCTCGGTTCGGGTGTTCAGGTGCACGATTTTCGAACCCACCAGATGCATACCGGTGCCCGTTCGCGTTCGACGCTCCTTTCCAAGGGCGCGGTCGCCGACCAATCCCGCTCGGTCTACACCGGACTCATTGAGATCGAGAAAGGGGCGAAGCGCACGGACGCGCGACAAACGAACCACAACCTGTTGCTCTCACCCGCGGCGCACGCCGACAGCGTGCCCAACCTGGACATTCGCGAGAACGACGTCATGTGCGCGCACGCCTCGAGCGTCGGACCGCTCGATGAACTGCAGCGTTGGTACCTCGAATCTCGTGGGGTCAGTCGCGAAGATGCCGAGCGTCTCATGATCCAGGGCTTCTTTTACGAGATGCTCGCCAACCTGCCGCCACAGTTGGCCGAACTGGTCGAGCGTGACGTGACCTCGGTTCTCGCGACGGTAAACGTGGTGACGCCGTGACCACCGTCGACATCGGACAACTGAGCGACTTTGAAAGTGGAGTGCCGCATCAGATTCGCGTGGAGAACCGAGTGTTGGTTCTCGTGCGGATCGAAGATGACGTCTACGTTCTCGACGACCGATGCAGCCACGAGGATTTCAGCCTCGCCGAAGGCGACGTGGACTGCGAAACGGCCGAGATCGAGTGCGCTCGTCACGGTGCGATGTTTCGGTTGAAAGATGGTGAGCCGGTCTCACTCCCGGCGACTCGACCGGTGGCGCATTATGACGTGCGCAACTTTGATGGCCATCTCGAAGTGGTACTCCCGTGACCTCCACTCTGATGATTGAAGGACTACGCGTTGAAGTCGCCGGCAAAGAGGTCCTGAAGGGTTTCGACCTCTCCATGAAGACCGGTGAGGTTCACGTGATCATGGGACCAAACGGTTCCGGTAAATCGACGCTGGCGCACGCCCTCACGGGGCATCCTGGATACAAAGTGTTGGGAGGTTCGGTGCGCATCGACGACGTCGAACTCTTGAGCATGTCGCCGACCGATCGAGCACGGCACGGGCTACTCCTGGCGATGCAACAGCCGTTGGAAGTTGCCGGCGTGCGCCCCATCGACCTGCTGGTCGCGGCCGGTGTCGATCCGACGAATCTCCGCGAACGCATGCGCCACGAAGCCGATCGCGTCGAACTTCGACCCGAGATCCTCGATCGATTCGTCAACGTCGACCTTTCGGGCGGCGAGCGAAAGCGTGCGGAGATGGTGCAGTTCGGGATGCTGCGTCCGAAGTTCGCGGTGCTCGACGAAATTGACTCCGGCCTCGACGTTGACGCATTGGGTGCGGTGGCTCGCCGACTGTCATCCGCGAGCAACGAGTGGGAGTGCGGCATCTTGGCGATCACGCACTTCAAACGCCTGTTACAAGAACTCACGCCGACGATGATCCATGTCTTGAGCGAAGGTCGGGTTGTCGCGACCGGCGGACCGGAACTCTCGGAAATTCTCGAACGCGACGGCTACGAGCCGTTTCGTGCCGCGTCCACTTGACCACGTCAATGAGCGGCCGAAGGTTAAACTCGTCGGATGACTGACGGAAGCAACGGCGCTCCTCGCGGCCCTTCAGATCGATCTACTGCGGCCAAACGACGAGCCCTCGCCAACGAAGGACGACTCGTAGCGTTGGGTGAGGCGGTCGATCGCAAATCGGGAGGGACACCGAAGCGGCGTCGTCGGCGCCGTAGCCGTGGGCGAACGTGGCTCATCGCGGGCGTGTCGGTCATCGTGCTCATCGTCGGTGTCCTGGGCGGTGGCTACATCTACGCCAACTGGCGATTCGGCGCGATCCCCAGGTTCACAAGTCTGCCGATCCAGTATCCCGTGCCCGGTCAGCCGTTCAATATCCTCGCCGTGGGTTCGGACTCGCGCGCGGGACTCACTGGCGCGGTCGCGGTACAAACTGGAGCGGGCGGCGGCTCGGTGGTTGGGCAACGCAGCGACGTGATCAAGATCGTCCGCGTCGATCCGAGCGCGCGCACGATCACGATCTTGTCGATACCGCGCGACACGGAGGTCACGTTGCTCGCCAATCAGGCGCTCTATGGCCAGTTCAACCGCATCAACGTCAACTACGCCAACGGACCGTCGCTCTTGGTCCAAACCATCAAGGCGAACTTCGGCATCACCATTAATCACGTCGTCCAGGTGAACTTCAACGGTCTGATCAACTCCGCGGTCGCGATCGGCGGCGTCTATCTGGACTTCCGCTACCCGGCCATCGATCCGAATTCCGGTCTCGAGATCACGCACACGGGCTGTCAGTTGATCAATGGAGCCGCAGCGCTCGAGGTCGCGCGCAGCCGCCACTACTACTACGCACTCAACGGCCATCCGGTTTGGCCGAATCGGCAGGAATTCAAGCACATGACCGACGCCGCGATCAACAACGAGATCTTGAACGACGGCTTTGTCTACGACGGCTCGAGTGACTTCGGTCGCATTGATCGTCAGACGTCATTCCTGCGAGCCATGTTCGAGCGCGTGAAGAGCAAACTTGACAACCCGGTTGCGATGAACGGTTTTCTTTCCAACCTGCCCACAGGCATCACGATCGACAACACCTTTTCACTGAATGAACTCATCGGTCTGGCGCTCAAGTTCCACAGCTACAACACGAACGCGATGCAGACGTACACGCTGCCGGAGATTCCCGCCGTGGTCAACGGAGCTGATGTCGAAGTCGTCCAGCAGCCGGAGGCCCAGCAGTTGCTCGTCAACATCTTTGGCAACACCTTGCAGCGTCCTACGAACCCACCGCCGAACGCCGCGAGTCAAACCCCGATGCCGCCGGTCATCGCGCCGACGACCACCACGACGGTGAGGACGACGACTACCACGAAGCACCACCACGCTCCGACGACGACACCGACGATCAATCCGACGTTGGCCGTGCCGCCCTTCGACCCGGTGCCCTGCTCGCCCTAAGAACTCAGTTCAGTTCGTCGAGCCCTTGAATCAGTGTGTTCCACGAGAGCGTGGCGCACTTGATGCGGACGGGGAACTTGATGACGCCCTGGAGCGCGGCGAGTTCGCCGAGCGCACGTAGATCAACCACGGGCGCTTCGCCATCGTGGGCGAGCGTGGCCTCTTGGACCGTCATGAGCTGCTTGAAAGTCGCGATGGTCTCGCGAACCTGATCGAGTGGCTTGCCCTTCACGGCAGCGCTCATGAGCGAGGCCGACGATTGGGAGATGGAGCACCCGCTGCCCGTCATCTTGATGTTCTTCAAGACGCCGTCCTCCACGTCGAGGTACACGACGATCTCATCGCCACAGAGGGGGTTGAAGCCCTCGACGCGGATCGCCGGTGGTGAATCGAGCTCCCCGCGATTGCGTGGCGAACGATAGTGATCGAGGATGATCTCGCGATATAGGTCATCGAGGTTCGAGCCGAGGTTCGACACGTCGCTACCCAAACATCTTCACCGCGGAGCTGAGCGCTTCGATCAGCACGTCAGTGTCCTTGGCGAGTGAGTACGGCCCGTAGGAAGCGCGCACGGTCGCGGCGAGATTAAATCGCCGCATCAGCGGCTTCGCGCAGTGGTGACCCGGTCGCACGCAGACGCCGAACTGGTCGAGTACCTGGGCGACATCGTGGGGATGGACGCCCTCGACGTCGAGACTGATGACCGCACCGCGATCGGTCGTATCGCTCGGTCCGATCACGCGAACGCGACCGTGGAACTCGAGCGCGAGTCTGGTCAAGGCGTCGCGCGCCAACGCGCGTTCGTGTCGCACGATATTCGTCATGCCGAGGCCCTCGAGGTAGAGCACGGCCGCGTTGAGTCCGACCGCTTCGGCGATCGGTGGTGTGCCGGCCTCGAACCTCGTCGGTCCGTTGGCCGGCGTGTAGCCGTCGGTGCGTACGTCGGCGATCATGCCGCCGCCCCCGAGGAACGGTGGCATGGCATCGAGAATATCCTCGCGGGTCCAAAAGACGCCGATGCCCGTGGGTCCGAGCATCTTGTGACCGGTGAAGATCAGAAAGTCGATGTCGAGCGCGACGACGTCAGTAGGCGCATGCGCGACCGACTGAGCACCGTCGACCGCGATCAACGCGCCGTGTTGGTGCGCAATGGCGGCCAGTTCGTTGATCGGGTTGATCGTGCCCAGCACGTTGGACATGCCGGTGATCGAGAGCAGTCTCACGCCCTGCATTAACTCGTCAAGTTTCGACAGATCGAGTCGGTAGTCGTCGGTCGTCGGGATGAAGCGAACCTCGATGCCGGTCTGTTCGCGCAACTGGAACCACGGCACGATATTGGCGTGATGCTCCATCTCACCGACCAGGACGACGTCGCCGGCCTTCAGATTCTTGGCGCCCCAGGATTTGGCGAGCAAGTTGAAGGACTCGGTCGCGTTCTTCGTGAACACGACCTCGCCAGCGCCGCCGGGGGCGTTGATGAATCGGGCGACCGCTTCTCGGGAACCTTCGTACGCGGCGGTCGCCTCGCTGGCCGTTTGATAGACGGCGCGGTGCACGTTGGCGTGGCGCAGTTGGTAGTAGCGGCTCATGGCGTCGATGACGGCATTCGGTTGCAACGACGTTGACGCGGTGTCGAGGTAGGTCATGGGGCGGTCGAAGATCACGCGATTCAATTGCGGAATGTCGGAACGGACTCGTTTGGCGTTGAAGCTCGTCACGTCGTCACCGGACGCCAGGCGTCGTAGCCCTCGAGTTCGATGCGTTGGGCCAGCTGCGCGTCACCCGAGTGCACGATCTGGCCGTCCACCAAGATGTGGACCTGGTCGGGCTCGATCTCTTCGAGGAGTTTCACGTAGTGAGTAACGACGATCACGCCCATGGTTGGGTGTTCGCCACGCACGGTGCGCACGCCCTTGGCGACCACGCGAAGGGCGTCGATGTCCAAGCCGGAGTCGGTCTCATCCAGGAACGCGACGACCGGTTCCAACAGCGCCATCTGGAGAACTTCGTTGCGCTTGCGCTCGCCGCCGGAGAAACCGTCGTTGAGGTGACGTTCGGCGAAGGCCGGGTCCATCCCGAGCCGGTCCATCCACTCCGCGAGGTCCAGGCGCACTTCGAGGATGCTGAGTTCGTCGAGGCCCTTTCGAGCGGCGATCGCCTGACGCAAGAACTGCACGACCGAGACGCCGGCGATGGCCTCGGGATACTGAAAGGCCAGGAAGATACCGGCGCGGGCGCGTTCGTCGGGCGTCCATTTGGCGATGTTCGCGCCGTTTAACAAGATCTCGCCACTGGTGACCGTGTAGCCCGGGTGGCCCATAACGATGTTGGCCAGCGTCGACTTGCCGGCCCCATTGGGACCCATCAGGGCGTGTACTTCGCCCTCGCGTACCGTGAGGTCGACGCCTCGGAGAATCGAGGTGCCCTCGGCCTTAGCGTGGAGGTTGCGAAGTTCTAAAAGGGGCGTCAACACGGTGACGAGCCTAACGGCCCGATTCGGGTAAAAGACCAGTTATTACCAGCCGCGCTCGACCCATTCGTCGAGGTGGGGCCGCTCGTTGCCGATGGTGGACTCGCCTCCGTGACCGGGCCAAATCGTCACGTCGTCGCCAAAGACGCCGAAGATGCGTTCGTCGATCGAGGTGATGATGGTCGCGAAGTCCTGAGCGTTGTGATTGGTGTTGCCGGGACCGCCGGGAAAGAGCGTGTCGCCCGTGAAGAGCATCGGCGTCTCTTCGAGCGCGAAGCAGATACTGCCCGGCGTGTGACCGGGCGTGTGCAATGTGCGCAGGCGCAGGTCGCCCACCCGGTGGACCGCGTCGTCCTCGAGCAGGTGGTCGTAGCCCGGGAGCATGTCGGCGTCTTCGCTGCGCACCCACACGTCAATCCCGGCCGCGCGGACCTGCTCGACCGCGCCGATGTGGTCCCAATGGCCGTGCGTCTCGAGCACCGAGGTCACGCCCAGGCGACTCGCCACGCGCAGTAGTCGGTCGTGTTCGTTGGCCGCGTCCAGAAGTGTCGACTCGCCGGTTCGTTTGCAGCGCACGACGTAGACGTTGTTTTCAATTGGCCCCACGACGAACCGGTGCACTTCGGCGCGGCCGTCGGACCAGACCAGTTCAACGTTGTCCATGACCCACTTTGCCACTTGGCCGACCCCGGTCGCGGTTGACTAATGTCGAAGAGGCTGGGATTACCGTCCAGTACGCACGGAAGGACTGCGATGAACTTTGGATTCAGCGAGGAGCAAGAAGAGCTCCGAAAGATGGTCAAGCGTTTCCTGGAAGAGAAATCGCCCGAATCCGAAGTACGTCGATTGATGGCCACCGTCGAGGGTTACGACTCGGCCGTCTGGGATCAGATGGCCAAGGAGTTGGCCCTACAGGGACTCGGTATTCCCGAAGAGTTCGGCGGACAGGGCTACGGCCCAGTCGAGCTCTACGTGGTCTTCGAAGAGATGGGCGCCGCGCTCTTCTGCTCGCCGTACTTCTCGACCGTCGCCCTCGCCGCGAACGCCGTGCTCTTCGTCGGCACCGACGACGACAAGGCGGCGTACTTGCCCGGTATCGCCTCGGGCGAGACGATCGCCACGGTGGCGCTGACGGACGACGCCGGTCTCTGGGACCTCGCCAAGACCTCGACGACCGCGAGCGCATCCGGTGACGGCTTCGTGGTGAACGGCGTGCGCAGTTACGTCACCGACGGCAACACGGCGTCGGTCATCTTCGTGCCGGCCGTGACCGACAAGGGTCTCTCGCTCTTCGCCGTTCAAGGCGACGCGAAGGGCGTGGCCCGTGAGTCGCTCGCGACCATGGACCAGACGCGCAAGCAGAGTCGCGTCGTCTTCAGCGACGCCCCGGCCATGCTCGTCGGTGTCGAAGGCGAAGCCCTCGCGGGTCTCGAGACGACGTTGCAAGTGGCCGCCGCGGCATTGGCCGCTGAACAGGTCGGCGGCGCTCAGCGCGTGCTGAACAATTCCGTGGAATACGCGAAGAACCGCGTGCAGTTCGGTCGGCCGATCGGCTCCTTCCAGGCGATCAAGCACAAGTGCGCGGACATGCTCCTCGACGTCGAGTCGGCGAAGTCCGCGGCGTACTACGCGGCCTGGGCCTCGCAAGAGCGCAATGATGAACTGCCGATCGCGGCGAGCCTCGCGAAATCGTTCTGTTCCGAGGCGTACTTCCACTGTGCGGCGGAGAACATTCAAATTCACGGCGGAATCGGTTTCACGTGGGAGCACCACGCGCATCTCTATTTCAAGCGCGCGAAGAGTTCGGAGCTATTCCTGGGCGACCCCGCCTATCACCGCGAACTTCTGGCTCAGCGCCTAGGCATCTAGCTCGGTGCTCGCCCACGAGCAACTCCAGAGCGGTGCGTCGCTGCTGGACCTTCGAATCGCGACCTCGAGCGCGCGGCCGCTGGCCAGCCACGCGCTGATAATCGTGCACGGACTACCGAGGGCCATGGGGATGGGTCGTCAGGCGGCGGGTCTCTTGCCGGAATTGGCCGAGCACATGGCCACGGAGTCAGGATGGATCGTCGCGACCGGCACGCTCTCCGGCGTTGGCGGAAGCACCGGTACCTTTTCGGCGACGCAGTGGCGCGCCGACTTGAAGACAATCCTCGAGCGCGTCGACGAAGGGGAGCGACGGATCTCGATGGCCGGTTTCGGTTTCGGTGGCGCTCTCGCCCTGGCGACGGCGGCCGAGGACGAACGAATTCGCGGCGTAGCCACGTTTGCGACGCCGGCGCACCTGGAGCCGTGGTGCGGCAGTGCCGAAGATTTCCGTCGGGCGGTGCAGATAGCCGGCGTGGTCGGTGACGAACGCGACCTCCTGCCGGCCGAAGAACTCCTCGACGACGTCTTCGCGATCGATCCCCTGGTGTCAATCGCGAAAATTCCCCCGCGTCGGCTCATGATCGGTCACGGTACTGAGGACATCGAGATTCCGCACTCCGATGCTCGCGACCTCGTGGCGGCCGCTGAAGGTCGCGCCGAACTTCGATTGATCCAGGGCGCCGGTCATCAACTACGCGCCGACCCTCGGATGGTGGCGACGTTGTTAGGTTGGCTCGACCGGCACCGCTGACAGTGCCTCGTCGAGCGCGACGCGGATTCGCTGGGCCGCCACCTCGGGGTCCTTCGCCTCGGTCAGCGCGCGAACGACGACGAAATGACGAAGACCCGCGACGACGAGTTCGCCGACGTTCTCGGCGTTCACGCCTCCGGTCACGAAGACCGGTCGGTCACTTCGGGCTTGACTGGCGACGGCGTACGTGATCCCCGTTCCCTCTCGACCCGGTTTGGTCGGCGTGGCGACGATCGGTCCGGCGCTGAAATAGGTGGCCATCTGATTGAGCGCCTCGTCGAACTCACGCGGCGAGTGCGTCGAAAGTCCGACGATCGCGTCGTAGCCCAACAGTTCACGACAGCGCAACACGCTGACGTCCTCTTGGCCCACGTGCACACCGTCGGCGTTCACGGCGACGGCCAACTCGGGCGAGTCGTTCATGATGAAGGGCACGCCGAACTCGCGACAGATCGGCACCATGAGCTTCGCGTCAGCGATCCGGGTCTCGTCGTCGAGGTCCTTTTCTCGGAGTTGGACGACGTCGACGCCGCCGCGCAGGACCGCGGGCAAAAAGGTCACGAGGTCCTCGCGGTGCGGCACGCAGAGATAGAGATGGCGATCAATAAGGGCGAACATGAGGTCCACCCTAGGAGTCGCTCGTCATTGGCTGCGGTGGGGCAGAATGGGAGAATGCAGATCCCCGCCAAGACCGACTACGCGATTCGAGCGCTGCTCACCCTGGCCGCGAATGACGTGTCAGTGAGTGCGGAGCATCTGGCCCAAGAACAAGACCTCCCGGCCAAGTTCCTTGGCGCAATCCTCTCGGACCTTCGTCGTGGTGGTCTCGTGACGAGCCAGCGCGGACCGGAAGGTGGCTTCAAACTGGCCCGCGACGCCGATCAAATATCCATCGCCGACGTCGTGCGTGTGGTGAGCGGACCGATGGCCGGCGTGCGCGGTATGCGTCCCGAGACACTTGAATACGAGGGCGAGGCCAAGCACTTGCGAGAAGTCTGGATCGCGGTGCGCGGCGCGCTTCGCGAGGTGCTCGAACACGTGACGCTCGGCCAAGTCCTTCGAGGCGAACTGCCCGACGCCGTGACGCGTTTCACGACCGAATTAGATTCGTGGCTCACCCGGAACGTATGAAGCAGATTCATACCGACGGCGCCTGCCGCGGCAACCCCGGACCGGGTGGCTGGGCGTGGGCGAGCGGCCGCGACAGCTACGCCAGCGGCGCCGCCGCGCACACCACGAATCAGCGCATGGAGGTCATGGCCGTCATCGCGGCCCTGCGCGAGAACGAGGAGAACCCGCTTGAGATCGTGAGCGACTCCTCGTACGTCGTGAAGTGCTTCAATGACAAGTGGCACGTCGGGTGGCTTCGCCGGGGCTGGAAGAATTCCCAGGGTCAGCCGGTCGCCAATCGCGATCTGTGGGAGGAGCTCTTCGCGCTGGTCCTCAACGCGAATCGCGACGTGCACTTTTCGTGGGTCAAGGGTCATTCGGGGGACGTGATGAACGAGTTCGTCGACGTGCTCGCCACCGAGGCGGCCGACACCCAGCGAGGTCGTCACTCGTAGTCTGTGGTACCTGACACGAATTGGCGAAGGACCCAAAACATTAGGATTCCCCCGGGGGTCATCCACTACGAGATTGAAGGACAGAACGTGACTAACGAGGCCCAGCAGTTCGATGTTGTCGTCATCGGAGGTGGCCCGGGAGGCTACGCCGCCGCACTCTACGGAGCTTCCGCGGGGCTCAACGTGGCCATTGTCGAGCGCGACAAGGTCGGTGGAACCTGCCTGCACCGCGGCTGCGTTCCGGCCAAGGAGTTCTTGGAGACCGCGCACGTTCGTCGCACGGTTGAACACTCGGCGGAGTTCGGCATCACGAACAATGGAACGACCGTCGACTTCGCGGTGAGCCAGAACCGGAAGAACGAAATCGTCGATCGCCTCTTCAAGGGCCTTTCCGGTCTCTTGAAGGGTCGCAAGGTCACGATCTTTGCGGGCACCGGTCGCCTCGAAGCCGACGGTACCGTCACCGTGGTCGACGGCGCCGACGCGGGGGTCATCGCCAAGGGTGCCAACGTCATCCTGGCGGCCGGTTCGGTACCGCGCACACTCCCCGGATTCGACGTCGACGGAACCATCGTCGTTACGTCCGATGAATTCCTCGATCTCTCTGCGCTGCCCAAGAGCGCTGCGGTGATTGGTGGTGGTGCCATTGGATGTGAGTTCGCGTCGCTCCTCGCCGACATGGGAACGACCGTCACGGTGTTGGAAGCGCTGCCGGCGATTCTCGCGGGCTGCGATACTGAAGTCGCGAGCGTCGTCGGGCGTTCCTTCAAGAAGCGTGGCATCGAAATTCGCACCGGTGTCAACATCACGGGTCACGCACCGAAGAAGGGTTCGACCACGATTTCGATCGAAGGTGGTGACGACGTCACCGTCGACATGGTCGTCATGTCGGTTGGTCGCCGTCCCCGTACCGAGGGCCTCTTGGCCGAGGGTACGGGCGTCGAAATCAACGACCGCGGCTTCGTCGTCGCCGACGGGCACCAACGCACCGCCAATCCGAACGTCTACGCCGTGGGCGACGTCGTCGCCAACACGCCACAACTCGCGCACGTCGGTTTCGCCGAGGCGATCGTGGCGATCAAGAGCATTCTCGGCGAACCGAGCGTCCCGGTCGACTACGACCGAGTGCCGTGGGCCATCTACTCCAACCCCGAAGTTGCCTTCTGCGGTCTCACCGAGGCCGGCGCGAAAGAGAAGGGCTACGAGGTCGTTGTGAAAAAGGATCCCTTCGGTGGCAACAGCCGCGCGCAAATCATCGGCGACACCGAAGGCGTCGTCAAGATCGTCGCCGAGAAGCGCGCCGACGGAACAGCGGGGCAGATCCTGGGCGTGCACATGGCCGGACCGTGGGTGACCGAGCAGCTCGGTGCCGGGTACTTCGCCGTCAATTGGGAGGCGACCGCCGAAGAGGCGGCGGCGCTCATCCAGCCGCACCCGTCTCTTTCCGAGACTTTCGGAGAGACGCTGATCGCGCTCGCCGGTCGGGGACTGCACGTTGGTTGACGTCACGCTCCCGTCGCTCGGCGAGTCGGTTACCGAAGGAATCATCACCCAGTGGTTCAAGAAAGTAGGCGACGCCGTCGCGCGCGACGAGCCGCTCTTTGAAGTTTCGACTGACAAGGTCGACTCAGAGATGCCGTCACCAGCCGCGGGCGTCTTGGTCGAGATTCTGGCCGAAGAAGGCGACACCGTGGAGACCGGTTCGAGAGTTGCGGTCATCGACGAGTCGGGTTCCGCAACACCGAGTGCGCCCCGCATCGACGAGCCGCAAAAGAAACCGATTGCCGAAGAGCCGTCGTCCACTCCTGCGTCCGTTGTCGCCAAGAGCACCGACACCGTCAACGGTGTTGTCGTGTCACCGGTCGTTCGTCGCATATTGGCGGACGGCGGAGTCGAACCCTCGACACTTCAAGGGAGTGGACCAGGTGGCGCGATCACGCGTCGTGACGCTGAGCGCGCGGTGTTGGACGGACCGACCGAAGAGGTCGTCGTCGCACTCTCCAATGGTCGTCGTCGCATGGGACAGCACATGGCCGTTTCGGCCCAGGTCACGCCGCACGGATTCGTCGCAATTGAAGTCGACGGTGCCGTCTTCGCGAAGCTCGACGCGCTCGGTCGTTCAACGCGCGACGGCGTCGCAGTCAGCGACGAGATGCTGGTGAGTCTCGCCGCCGTTCGTGCCTTGGCGGAGTTCGAATTTTTGAACGCCACGTTTACTGGTGACGGTCTCGTCGTGCACCGCACCGTGAATCTCGGCCTCGTGCGGTCGGTCGCCGATGACGGCATGCTGGTGCCGGTCGTCCACGCCGCGGCGGGATTGACGCTTCGAGCGCTGGCACGTCGCGTCAATGAACTCGACGAACGCGTCGCCTCTCGTCAACTCACGACCGATGATCTCATGGGTGGGACCTTTACGGTCCTCGGTGCGCCGAGCGCCAACACCCTGTGGTCCGAACCAATCATCATCCAACCGGAGGTCGCCGTACTCTCGGTCGGCGCCGTGCGCGAGGTACCGGTCGTGATCACCACCGACGGCGTGGCCGCCGTGGGCATCGGACGACGCGTCGTGCTCGGTCTTTCCTTCGACCACCGGGTCAGTGAACCGGTGGGAGCGGCGGAGTATCTCGAGCGAGTCGGACAACTGCTCGCCGGCCTTGACGTCGAGGGCGAGCGCTAGGTGTTGCGTCGTCGTCACCTCGGTCGAATTTCCTTCGCGGAGGCAAATGACTTCCAACGTGCGCTCTTGCAGGCCAGCGACGACTACATATTGGTGTTCGAACACCCGCCGACGTACACGCGAGGCATTCGAACCATGGAGGAACACTTCTTGGTTCCGCCGGAGTCGCTGAACGCCGTCGTGATCGACGCCGATCGCGGCGGCGACGTCACGTATCACGCACCCGGTCAAGTCGTGGCGTGGGCGATCGTCACTGTCGCCGACGATCCCTCGGCCGGCAAGGTCCACGTCACGCGACTCGAGGACGCCGTCATCGCGACCGTGCGACACTTCGACCCCGAGGGCCGACTTGGACGGGTCGACCGGTTGGACGGCTATCCAGGCGTCTGGGCCGACGTCGATGGTGTTCCTTCCAAGATCGCCGCGGTGGGCGTTCGAACTGAACGCAACGAATTGGGACTTCGTCGCACCCTGCACGGTGTCGCGTTGAACGTCGACATCGATATGGAGGGGTTCAAAGCCATCGTCCCGTGCGGCATCGCCGACAAGCCCGTCGCGTCGATGACGTCGCTCGGTCTCGCGGTCAGCGCGTCAGAAGTCGACGAGCAACTCGGCGTCGAGTTGGAAGAACGACTCGGGGCCAATGCCACCGTCGCGCGCGTTGAACGCAGTGCGGCGACGGTGAGTTCCGAGCGACCGCTCTTGCGGCGGCTGCGAAAAGCCGGCGTCGATCCCGACGCGGGTGTTCCGATTCACAGCCGCAAGCCCGAATGGTTGCGCATCGAAGCACATATGGGCGAGGAGTACCAATCGTTGCGCACGCTCACCGAGGACCTTCGGCTCGTCACAGTCTGTGAAGAGGCGGGCTGTCCAAATATCTTCGAATGCTGGTCGGCCGGCACGGCGACGTTCATGGTGAACGGTGAACGCTGCACGAGGGCGTGCGGGTTCTGTCTGATCGACACGCGCAAACCGTTTGCTCTCGACCCGAGTGAACCCGAGCGGGTCGCTGAAGCCGTCGTCCGCCTCAAACTGGCGCACGCGGTCATCACGTGCGTTGCCCGCGACGACCTCGCCGACGGGGGCGCCGGCGCGATCGCCGCGACAATTCGCGCCATTCGCGAACGCTCACCCGAGACGAACGTCGAGGTTCTCACCAGTGATCTCAAGGGCGACGCCGCGTCGCTGCAACTGATCTTCGACGCGCACCCCGACGTCTTGAACCACAACGTCGAGACGGTCGCTCGACTACAACGCGCCGTTCGACCGAGTGCCGGGTACTTACGCTCACTCACCGTGCTGGCCCGAAGTGTGCGGGCCGGACTCACGACCAAGTCCGGCTTGATGGTCGGACTTGGTGAGAGCGCCGACGAGGTGGAAGAGGTCCTGGCGGACATGGCGGCCGTGGGCGTGTCAATCGCCACGATTGGTCAGTACCTGCGACCAACGGCGGATCACTTGCCGGTGGCGCGGTGGTGGGAACCGTGGGAGTTCGTCGATCTCGCCGAACGTGGTCGGCGCCTCGGTCTCAAGCACGTGCAGTCCTCGCCCCTGACTCGTTCGAGCTATCACGCTCGCGAGGCATTGAGTGACGCCACGCCGGTCGCGGCGCCCAGTCGCCGCTAGTACGTTGCGTTAACCAAGTCAAAGCCGACCGGTCACCGAGAGTTCGTCGTCGGCCGCGCACGGTTTCCGGATGCTGTGAAATACTGCCGCTATGCCAAAACTTGACACGCACATAATCGGAATACCGGACTGGGTCGACGTCATGGTCGAGACCACGGAACAACGAGAAGCACTCATGAACTTCTACTCCGCGCTCTACGGATGGACGTGGGACATAGGCGACGAGAAGATGGGCTACTACTCAATTGCCCAGTTCGACGGCGCCCCCGTGATGGGACTGGGCCAGGGACCCGGTGGTACGGGCGCGATGGTGCCGTACTTCTTGACTGACGACATCAACGCCTCGGCGGCGACGGCGGCCGAGTTGGGTGGCACCGTGTTCATGGGACCGATGGAGGTTCCCGGTGCCGGCATCATGGCGTTGGTGACGGACCCGACGGGTGCCGTGCACGGACTCTGGCAAGAGGGCGAGTTCAGAGGCTTCGGCGTCGCCTACGAGGCCAACGCACCCGGGTGGTTCGACCACGCGTCCAATGACCCGGCGGCGGCCGCGGCCTACTACACGACGTTGACCGGACACACCGTGATCGAACCATCACCGGGAATGCAGGTCCTGAACGTTGGGGAACAGTGGTTCGCGAGTGTCTCGCAAAACCAGGTACCGGAGCGATCGGGCGCGCAGTGGAATTCGGTCTACGTCGTCGACACGCTCGAGGCGGCACGCAACAAGATTCGCGAGCTCGGTGGCACCATCGTGCTGGAAGAGATGCCGGTTCCCGGAAGCGCGATTTGCGTCTTCGTCGAGCCCGTGATGAATACGGCAGTCACGATCATGGGAACGGGCAGTCACGAATAGTCGTCGTGCGCCACGTCATTGGAATGACGACACGTCAGAGTTGAACGTTCGGCGTGATCGTAAGTTTTGTCGCGCTCTCGCCGCAGCCGCCCTCGTCGGGACAGTGGCGATCACGTTCGTCGGCGCGTCGCCGAGCGGTGCGGCGACTTTCAAGTCGTCAACCATAAACAACTACTGCGAATCGATGATCGCGGATCATCCGGCGCCGCCGACGAACAACAATCCCGCCGCCTATCACGCGTGGGCGAAGCAGAATCTGAAATATTTCGAGCACCTGCGGTCAGAAGCCAACACGGCCATCGCGAAGAGTTCGCTGCGTATCCTCGTTCCAATTCTCAAGGTCGAGGCCACGTCATCGAACATGAAGTCACTGGCAGACTACGTCGGGAGTCACCAAGTGACGTGGGCTCGCGAATGGCAGGACTTCGACAAGACGGTCGTCGTCTGCGCGAAGTGGGCCGTCGACCTGCTCTAAGAAATCGATCTGACGCCGACGGTCGATGTAGCGCGAGTTCCCTTAGGCGACGAAGTACTTCGCCATCGGGTGATGGCAGATGATCGCGTCGGTCGTCTGTTCGGGGTGTAGTTGGAAGCCCTCGGAGACCGTGACGCCAATGCGTTCGCTTTCCAGAAGTTTCGCGACCTTGGCGTTATCGGTGAGGTCCGGACACGCCGGATAGCCCCACGAATAGCGTCCCCCTCGATACTGCTGGCGAAAGAGTCCCGTCAGCGTCGGGCCGTCTTCTTCGACGTAGCCGAGTTCGGTGCGAATGCGTTTGTGCCACATCTCAGCGAGCGCCTCCGCCATCTCGACCCCGAGGCCGTGCAACATGAGGTAGTCGGTGTAGTGGTTGTCCGCGAAGAGTTCCTGACAACGCTCAGAGACGCGCGACCCCATCGTGACGAGCATGAAACTGGCGTAGTCCAGGTCACTGCTCTCGACCGAACGAAAGAAGTCAGCGATGCAGAGGAAGGGCGACACCCGCTGGCGCGGGAACGTGAATCGGGTAATTTCCTCGGTGCGGGTGTCGTCGCCATAGAGAATGAGGTCATTGCCCTCTGAAGCACAGGCGTAGTGACCCCAGACCGCTTGGGGCACGAGGAGCGACTCCTCTTTGGCGATCGCCAACTGTTCACGCAGCGTCGCGCTGACGCGCTCTTTGAAGGCGGGGTCGTCTTCACCTTTTTCGGGTCGGAATCCCCATTGATTGCGAAAGAGCGCGGTCAAGTTGAGGTACTCGCTGATCTCGTCAACGGACATGCCTTTGGCCACGCGACTTCCGAGGAACGGCGGAGTGAAGAGGGGATTGTCATCCTCGATGTCGGGACTGCGACTGGGGAGTCCTTCTGGTGCCTCGCCGGCGTCGCCGCGGATGCGCCGAAAGACCTTTCGCTCTGAAATCTCGCGACCGAAGGTGAGGTCTTCCTCGTCCCCACGGCGTAGTTCGCCCAATCGGTCGAGGACGCGAAGTCCCTCGAACGCGTCCTTGCCGTAGAACACGCGTCCGCTGTAGACCTGTCGGAGGTCGCGTTCGACGTAGGTGCGTGTCAGAGCGGCCCCGCCGAGAAGAACCGGCACGTGGCTCATGCCGCGCTCGTTCATCAACTCCAGGTTCTCGCGCATGATCAACGTGCTCTTCACCAACAGGCCGCTCATCCCGAGGGCGTCGGCCTGATGTTCTTCGAGGGCGCTCAACATCTCGTTCACCCCGACCTTGATGCCGAGGTTGAAGACCTCGTACCCGTTGTTGGTCAAGATGATGTCGACGAGGTTCTTGCCGATGTCATGGACGTCCCCCTTCACGGTGGCGAGCACGACGCGACCGCGACCGCCCTGATCGCTCTTCTCCATGTGGGGCTCGAGGTGCGCGACGGCCGACTTCATCGTCTCGGCGCTCTGCAGGACGAACGGCAGTTGCATCTCGCCCGACGCGAACAGGTCGCCGACTTCGCGCATGCCGTCGAGCAGGAGTTGATTCACGATGTCGAGCGGCGCCATGCCCTCGGCCATTGCGGCGTCGAGGTCAGCCTCGAGGCCGACGCGTGCGCCGTCGATGATGCGCCGGCGCAGCCGGTCATTGAGTTCGAGATCGTCGAGTGAACTGGTGGCCGCGTTCGACGTAGAGACGCCTTCGTAGAGACCGAGTAGCACGGTGAGCGGGTCGTAATCGTCGCTGCGCCGGTCGTAGATGAGATCCAGACAAACACGCCGGGCCTCTTCGTCGATTCTGTTCAGCGGCAACAACTTGGACGCGTGCACGATGGCGGCGTCCAGACCGGCGTCCGAGCACTCGTGCAAGAAGACACTGTTCAACACTTGTCGAGCGCCCGGGTTGAGACCGAAGGAGATGTTGGACAGTCCGAGGATCGTTCGCACGCCCGGCAACTCGGCCTTGATCCTTCGAATCGCTTCGATCGTCTCGATGCCGTCGCGCCGCGACTCGATCATTCCCGTCGAGAGTGGCAAGGCCAACGTGTCGATGAAAATGTCTTGAGGGTCGAGTCCGTAGCGCGACACGGCGAGCTCGGTGATCGCGCGAGCGGCGCGCACCTTCCATTCGGCGGTCCGTGCCTGGCCCTCCTCGTCGATGCACGTCGCGACAACGGCCGCGCCGAACTCCGCGGCGAGAGTCAAGAATCCGTCGAGACGCGTCCCCGGACCGTCGCCCTCTTCGAGATTGACCGAATTGAGGAGTGCCTTGCCACCGAGCCACGTGAGTGCTTGGCGAGCGACTTTGGTCTCGGTCGTGTCCACCATGATCGGCACCGACGACTGCGTCGCCAATCGACTCATGAGCTCGTTCATGTCCGCTACGCCGTCGGCCCCGGTGTAGTCGACGCAGACGTCAAGGATGTGCGCGCCCTCTTTGATCTGATCGCGACCAATGCCGACGCAGGCGTCCCAGTCGCCCTCGAGCATGGCGTCACGGAACTTCTTCGAGCCGTTCGCGTTCGTCCGTTCACCGACGAGTAGCACCGAGCGGTCCTGTTGGTAGTTCGTCGCGGAGTAAATGGAGGCCACGGCCGGCTCGAGCACGGCCGTTCGCACGGCGGGCGTAAGTGGTCGCACCGCCTCGATGACGCGCGCGACGTGTTCCGGCGTCGTGCCACAACAGCCCCCGACGATCTGTACGCCGTACTCCGTGACGAACTTCGAGAGGTGCTCGGCTAGGGCGTCGGGCGTGAGGTCGTAGTGCATCTTGCCGTCGACGACACTCGGTAGTCCGGCGTTGGGCAGGCACGAAAGTGGCACGAGTGAGGATTCGCTGAGATGTCGCAGCGGTTCGTACATCTCAACCGGTCCGGTTGCGCAGTTGAGACCAAACACGTCAATGCCGAGCGGACTCAGTGACGTCAGCGCGGCCCCGATCTCGGTGCCCGGGAGCATCCGTCCGGTGAGTTCGATCGTCACCTGCACCTGGATCGGCACGACACGCCCGTGTCGGACCATCGCGCGGTGACAGGCCGCGATGGCGGCCTTGCCCGACAGCAGGTCGTAGACCGTCTCGACGATCAACAGGTCGACGCCGCCTTCGAGGAGTCCGAGCGCCATCTCCTCGTAACTGGCGGAGAGGTCGTCGTAGGTGATCTGGCCGAGCGAAGGAAACTTCGTCCCCGGACCCATTGAGCCGGCCACGAAGCGCGGCGAACCAGGACTGGCGTAGGAATCGGCCATGCGACGCGCGATTTGGGCCGACACCATCGCGAGTTCGTGCGACCGCTCCGCGATTCCGTATTCGGCCAACACGACTGAGAAGGCCCCGAAGGAGTTGGTCTCGATGACGTCAGCGCCGACGTCCAAGAATGAGCGGTGCAACTGTTCGACGGCGTCGGGTTTGGTGACGACGAGAATCTCGTTACAACCTTCGAGCGCCGCGCCGCCGAAGTCGTCGGCGTGCAAGTCCTGGAGTTGCAGATTCGTTCCGGTCGCGCCGTCGTAAATCAGGACATGTTCGCGCAGTGCGCTGAGGTAGGGGTCGTTCGCGCTCGGTCGGGCGAAGGGTGGACGCGCGCGGGACTCCATTGAGTGTTCAGGCTACCCGCACACCCATGATTCACTACGCTGAATACGTGAAGATCTACACCCGCGACGGTGACGACGGCACGACCGGTCTCTATTTCGGAGGTCGTACGAGCAAGAGTTCGGACCAGATCGACGTGAACGGTGAAGTCGACGAAGCACAGTCAACACTCGGGTGGGCTCGCTCGCTGAGCGAACCGGGTTCTCGACTCAACGAGCTTCTCATCACGGTCGAACGCGACCTCTGGGTGCTGATGGCCGAAGTCGCCACGTCACCGGACAATCGCCACAAGCTCACGGCCGAGAAGTCGCTCGTCACGACCGAGATGATCGCCCGGCTCGAAATGGAAATCGACGCGCTCTCCGAAGAGATCGAGATGCCCAAGGAGTTCGTCGTCCCCGGTGAGAACCAACTCTCCGCGGCCCTTGACGTCGCGCGCACGGTGATCCGACGTGCGGAGCGCGTGGCCGTGGGTTATCCGCTCGAGGACTCCTTCGTCGTGGCGTATCTCAATAGACTCAGTGACCTCGCGTGGACGATGGCCCGATTCGCCGAGGGCTCGCAGCACCGCACCGCACGAATCCACCACTAGGAGAGACCGCATGGCCCGCACCGCACGAATCGCTACGCCGCTCGAAGCCGCGACGCAACCGACGGTCGTGGTACCCGTCGTCTTTGACGATGGTGCGGCGTTCATTGCCGAATCGGTGCCAGCGAGCCTGGGCGGCCAGAGCATTCCGCGGACCCTCTCCAAGGAGTGGTGCACCAAACAGGGTCTCCAACCCGAGGCCGGAAGCGTCACCGTGCTTCGAACGCTCAAAGACACGAACGTCGCCTTCGTAAGCCTCGGCTCGACCTACAACTCACTCGAGGGCTACCGACTGGCGGGGGCCGCGGCGACTCGTTGCTCGAATGACGCCTCGGTGGCCTTCTTCATGCCGACCGACGGCATCGACGACCCTCGCGACGCGGCCCAGGCGCTCGTCACCGGGGCATTGCTCGCGTCCTATAAGTACCAACAGGGTGACGCGATAACGACCTTCGACGTGGTCCCGCTCGGTTCACCGCTGCCATCGGTCGAGACCCACGACGACGTGACCGAGGGTGCGCGGCGCGGCGAGGCCATCGCGAACGGCATCAACTGGGCGAAGTTCCTCGTCGACTCTCCGGCGGGTTCGATGCCGCCCGAGGAGTTGGCGCACCAGGTTCAAACGCGACTCGATGACGACGAACACGTCACCGTCGAGGTCTGGACCGAACCGCGGATTCGCGAAGAGCGACTCGGCGGACTGTTGGGCGTCGGCGAGGGCTCGGCGCAGCCCTGTCGACTGGTGTACGCCACGTACGACCCGAGTCCCGACGTCGAACTGCCCCACATCGCACTGGTCGGTAAGGGTGTCACCTTCGACTCCGGTGGTCTGTCACTCAAGACCGGCGAAGGCATGATGGCGATGAAGACCGACATGAGCGGCGCCGCGATCGTGATGGCCGCGATCTCCATTGCCAGCCGCCTGGCGCTCGAAGTCAAGATCACGGCGATTGCTCCGATGACGGAGAACCTGCCGAGTGATCGAGCGATCAAACCCGGTGACGTCCTCACCATCCGCAACGGCATGACCATCGAGGTACTCAACACCGACGCCGAAGGGCGGCTCATCCTCGCTGACGGTCTCAGTCTCGCCGTCGAGGCGAATCCCGACGCGATCATCGACGTCGCCACGCTGACCGGCGCCCAGCGTGTCGCGCTCGGGGACGAAGTGGGAAGCATTTTCACTTCGACCGACGAGTTGGCTGACTATTTCGCCGTTGCGAGCGCGAGGAGCGGCGAGTTGCTCTGGCGCATGCCACTCTTCGGAAGTTACGAAGCGTCCATCGAGTCCGACGTCGCCGACATGAAGAACATCGGCAAGCCCGGCAACGGCGGGATGATCATCGCCGCGCTGATCCTTCAGCGCTTCACCGACGGACGACCGTGGGCGCACCTCGATATCGCCGGCCCCGGACGGTCGGACTCGAACCGTGGCTATACGACCAAGGGTGCGACGGCGTTCAGCGCGCGAACGATCGTCGAGTTCTTGGAGGCCGTCGCCGAAGAAGCGCGCGACTAGGGCTCGACCGAGCGCACTCGCGATTCGCGACTCGGGACGTCGCGCGCGAGCGAGGACGACGAAACGTCGTTGCCGTCGGCCCTTCCAATCAACACCGTCGCGAAGAGGTCTTCGTCGTCGATGCGCGCCCAGCGCAGGATCTCCTCTTCGTGGCGAAAGTTGCCCCAGAGAGCGGCCTGCCAGCCGCTCTCTTCAATGAGCAACAGCAACGCCATCGTCGCCATCGCGGCATCGGTGTGCCAGTAGGGGACCGGCCAATTCGTTTCGTCGTCGAGTCCGGAGTTCCGTTTGTCCGCCTCGGCGTAGCGAGCGACGTATTCGCCGCGGCGAGAGGTCACCAGCACGACCGCGCCGGCGCGCTGAAGTCCGTCGGCGCGTCGCGCGTTTGAGCGCCACTCCACATCGGTCGCCACTTCGAAGTACTCACGGGTCAGGGTGGGCCCGACGGTGTGTAAACGAACGCCGGCGCTGTTACCGGCCGTCGGAGCCCAGAGTGCCTGGGCGCAAAGTTCGCCCAACCATTGAGGATCGACCGGCGTGCCGTCGAACGAACGGACCATCCGGCGTTTGGCCAGCAGCTCACGAAGTTCCACGCGTCGGGTCTAGCAGAACGCCGAACACGATTGATGACCCAACAGGTAAGATTTAGGAACTGAGAAGGAGTGAACGTTGCCGACGCCTCGAGATCTACTGAACGCCGCCAAGGCCGAGATTACGGAGATCGACCCGCACGACGTCGCCGCACGACTTGATCACTTCACGCTGCTCGACGTTCGCGAGCCCGAAGAGTACGAACAGGGTGCCGTGCCCGGCGCGGTCCACTTGCCGCGAGGCAATCTGGAGTTCTCCGTCGAGAGCCGACTACCGGACAAGAACGCGCCAATCGCCGTTTACTGCGCGGGCGGCGTGCGCTCGGCCTTCGCCACCAAGACGCTGCAAGACCTCGGCTACACCGACGTCGTGTCGGTCATTGGCGGTTTCAACAAGTGGAAGGACGAGGGTCTCACGTGGACGACGCCACGCGTCCTGTCGGCTGAACAGCGCATCCGCTACCAACGTCATCTCCTACTACCCGAAGTGGGCGAAAAGGGACAGCAGCGACTCTTGGACTCGAAAGTCCTCCTGCTCGGTGCGGGGGGACTCGGATCACCAGCGGCGATATACCTCGCCGCGGCCGGGGTCGGCACGATCGGCATCATCGACATGGACGTCGTCGACACCTCGAATCTCCAGCGTCAGATCCTGCACAACGTTGACCGGGTCGGCATGCGCAAAGTCGACAGCGCGAAGATGACGCTCACCGCGATGAACCCGGACGTGAACGTGCTCACCTACGACACTCGACTCGGGGCCGACAACGTCTTGGACATCATCGACGGCTATGACGTCATCGTTGACGGTACCGATAACTTCCCGACGCGCTATCTGGTGAACGACGCCGCGCTCATCAAGAACATCCCCGTCGTACACGGTTCGATCTTTCGCTTCGAAGGACAGGTCACCGTCTTCAACCCCTACGTCGGACCGTGCTATCGCTGCATGATTCCCGAACCGCCGCCGTCGGAACTCGCGCCGAGTTGCGCTGAAGCCGGCGTACTGGGCGTGTTGCCGGGCATCATCGGATCGATCCAGGCGGTCGAGACCATCAAGCTGTTGCTCGAACTCGGCGACCCGCTCGTCGGTCGTCTCCTCACGTACGACTCGATGGACGAGAGTTTTCGGACCTTCAAGGTACGTCGCGATCCGAGCTGTCCGGCCTGCGGCGACGACGCCGGTCCGATCGTGATCGCCGAATACGACGACCTCTGCATGCCCCACCCCGTGAAGGTCTAGTTCCGCGTAGCCACGTGACGCACGAAGTACAGCGCCTATCGTTGTCATTGTGATGTCAGACGAGCGCCGTACGGATTCGGGGATTGTCGTCCAACCGGTCTACGACGGCTCTGACCTGGAGGGTTTCGACGCGACGACGGAGCTCGGCAGCCCCGGGCAGTATCCCTACACGCGTGGCGTGCAGCCCACGATGTACCGCGGTCGCCTGTGGACGATGCGCCAATACGCCGGCTTCGGGACGGCCGCCGCGACGAACCTGCGCTTCAAGTTCCTCCTCGAAGCCGGTCAGACGGGACTGTCGTGCGCCTTCGACTTGCCCACCCAGATGGGCTATGACGCCGACCACGTACGTGCGGAGGGCGAAGTCGGCAAGGTCGGCGTCGCCATCTCGTCCTTAGAGGACATGCGCGACCTGTTGGCTGACCTTCCACTCGACCAGGTGACGACGTCGATGACCATTAACGCGACGGCGTCAACGTTGTTGTTGCTGTATCAGTTAGTTGGAGAAGAACAGGGCGTGCGAGGCGATCAGTTGCGCGGCACGATCCAGAACGACATCTTGAAGGAGTACGTCGCGCGCGGCACCTACATCTACCCACCGCGTCAGTCCATGCGCCTCGTGGTGGACACCTTCGCTTACTGCGCCAAGGAGATGACGCAGTGGAACACGATCTCGATCTCGGGCTATCACATCCGTGAGGCCGGATCGACGGCCGTCCAAGAGATCGCCTTCACCCTCGCCAATGGCGTCGCGTACGTCGAGGCGGCCCTCGCCGCCGGCTTGGCGTTGGACGATTTCGCCCCGCGACTGAGTTTCTTCTTCAACGCCCACAACAATCTTTTCGAAGAGGTGGCAAAGTACCGCGCCGCGCGGCGCCTGTGGGCGTCGATCATGCGCGATCGATTCGGTGCGACCGACGCGAAATCTATGACGCTTCGATTTCACACCCAGACCGGCGGTTCGACATTGACGGCGCAGCAGCCCGAGAACAACATCGTGCGAACGACGATCCAGGCGCTCGCGGCGACCCTCGGCGGCACGCAGTCGCTGCACACCAACGGCTTCGACGAGGCGCTGGGACTACCGACCGAACGAGCGGCCAAACTCGCGTTGCGAACCCAACAGGTCCTCGGTTACGAGTCGGGCATCGCCGACACCGTCGACCCCTTGGCCGGTTCCTACTACGTCGAGTCACTGACGAATGAAGTTGAGCGACTGACGCGAAAGTACATCGAGGCGATCGACGAACGCGGGGGAGCCGTTGCCGCTATTGAGTCGCACTACATGCAAGACGAGATCGAATCGGCGGCCTACGAATTCGCCCGTCGCGTCGATCGTGGCGAAAAGGTCGTCGTCGGTGTGAACCGTTTCGAAGAGAGTGACACGACCAAGGCCGACGTCTTTCCGATCGATGAAGAACAACAACGAACACAAATCACTCGAGTGAAGGCGCTCAAGATGACGCGCGACAATGACGCCGTGCGCGTCGCGCTGGAAGACCTCGCAAACGTCGCGCGCGGAACCCAAAACGTGCTGTATCCGATGAAGACGGCGCTGTCGAGCATGGCGACCCTCGGGGAAGTGGCTGACGTACTGCGCGCTGAGTTCGGGGTCTACACGCCGAGTTAGCGAGCGAGCGGTTCGTGGAAGTGGGTCACCACCGGACGCTCGACGTAGAACGGGTGCGTCAATTCGCGCCACCGTTGAAAGTCCTCGGTCTCGCGCCACGCCATATGCGCCTCGATCGTCGACCAGCGGATCAGGAGCAGGTACCGCGAACCGTCTTCCTCCTGGCGATGGAACTCACCGCCGAAGCAACCCGCGGCCGTGTCCAGGATCGGGAGCGCCTGACGCGCGGACGCCTCGAACTCATCTTCGCGTCCGGGCGTCACCGCCACCACCACGTGTTCGAGCATCATGCCCGGGCCATCAATCGTGCGCGCAGTTTCTCATCGTTCGCGACGCCGATCGCGGTATGGGCGAGGGCGATCGCTCCGGCGAGGACCGCGCGGTCGGCCTCGGGAGTGATGCACGCCGCGGTGAATTCGGGTTGATGATTCACGGCTCCATTGGTGGGAATCATGAGCATCGGGTGAATCGAAGGCACCACTAACGAGACGTTGGCCATGTCCGTGGAGATTGCCGGTCGGTCGACTCCCTCGTCGTCGAGCGTAAAGCTGCGACCAAGTGCTTCGGCGGCGACACGGTAGTGCGACAGGATGTCGGGATCGGATTGCATGTGCGAGAACGCACTACCGATCTCTTCGATGCGCAGAGAAGCACCGGTAGCCAGCGCCCCGGCTTCGAAGCAGGCGTTGATCCGAACGCGCAATTCGGCCAGCCGATCGCTCGTGAGTGAACGCGCCATGAACCGTCCGATGGCGCGACTCGGGATGATGTTCGCCGCGGAACCGCCTTCGAGCACGATGCCGTGGACGAGGTCGCCGGGACGCAATTGCTGACGCAAGAGACCGATTGCCACTTGGGAAATCGTCAGGGCGTCGAGGGCGTTCACTCCGACCCAGGGCGCCGCCGCCGCGTGCGCCGCTTTCCCTTCAAAGGTGACGTCAAAGTGGTCGACCGCGAGACAAAGAGCGTCGAGTCGTTCGGTGGGGAAGGGGTGCACCATCATGGCGGCGTGGACGTCATCGAAGTAGCCGGCGTTGATGAGGTCGATTTTGCCGCCGCCGCCCTCTTCTGATGGTGTTCCCAGCAGCGTGACCGTGAGATTCAACTCGTCAGCGACGGACCCGAGGCCGATGGCGGCGCCGAGGGACGACGCGGCGATGATGTTGTGACCGCAGGCGTGGCCGACGTCGGGCAGCGCGTCAAACTCTGCGCAGTACACGATGTTGAGATCGCCGTCACCCATCGTGGCGCGAAAGGCAGTGGGCATATCGGCGACGCCACGCTCGACTCGAAAACCGGCCTCCTCGGCCAACGTGGCGACGGCCGCGGAGCTTTCGAATTCGACGTAGCCGAGTTCCGGGTGCGCGTGGACGAAGTGACTCAGTTCCACCAGGGCGTCGCCGTGGCGATGGATCGTGCTGGCGGCGACTTCGCGAGCGCTCACTCGACGACCACGACGGTGTCGCCCGCGCTGACCGAATCGCCGGCCGCCACGTTGATCGACACGACGACGCCGGACTTCTCGGCGTTCACCGAATTCTCCATCTTCATGGCTTCGAGGATAACGACCGTGTCGCCCGCTTCTACCGGTTGACCGACCTCGACGTTCACTTTCACGATCGTCCCCTGCATGGGGACGACGACGTTGGCCGATCCGCTACCCAGTACTCCCGCGTGGTGCTCTCGACGGGGTTTGGCGGCGGTGCTTTGGGCCCGCGGCGAACCGTCGTCAAACTCCGGCACCCATAGCGCGACCGTGACGCGCCGACCGTTGACTTCGGCGGTGACGACCTTGCGCACCTGACCGTCGCCGACGGAAACGGCGGCGGTGACGGCTTCGGGCAAAGTCGTGAAGTCGAGCTCGCTCTCAACCCAGTTCGTGGAGTGCGTACCTTCAACGAACTGCTCGTCACTGAGTATGACGACGTCCGCGGCCAGCGTCGTCGCGACGCCTTCGATCGTGGTCTCTTCGATGGCGCGCAACATCCGACGGCGAGCGCGCTCGCGATCCGGCCCCCACACGATGAGTTTCGCGATCAAGTTGTCGTAGTACTGGGAGATCGTGTCGCCCGCTGCGTACCCGGCGTCGAGACGCACCCCCGGTCCGGAGGGCTGGTCGAATCGGGTGATCGAGCCCGGGGTCGGGATGAACTTGCCGCCCGCGGGGTCCTCGGCGTTGATCCGAACTTCGATGGCGTGTCCCTCACGTCGAACCTCTTCTTGCGTGAAGTCCAGTGATTCACCAGCGGCGATGCGGAGCTGCCACTCGACGAGGTCCAGTCCGGTCACCAACTCGGTCACTGGGTGCTCGACCTGGAGACGCGTGTTCATCTCCAAGAAGAAGAACGCGTCGTCTTGATAGAGGAACTCGACGGTTCCGGCGTTCACGTAGCCGCAGGCCCGCGAGACCTTGACGGCCGCTTCGCCCATGGCGCGACGCACCTCATCCGGGAAGTTCGGCGCCGGTGACTCCTCGATCAGTTTCTGGTGACGTCGTTGCGCCGAGCAGTCGCGCTCGCCGAGCCACAGCGTGTTGCCGTGGGCGTCGGCGAGGACCTGCATTTCGATGTGACGGGGTCTCGTCAGGTAGCGCTCGACGTAACACTCGGGACGACCGAAGTAACTCTGGGCCTCGCGCTGCGCGCTCTCCAACGCCGCCGGCGCCTCGTCAGCAGAGTTCACGACCTTCATGCCGCGTCCGCCGCCGCCGTAGGCGGCCTTGATGGCGACCGGCCAGCCGAACTCATTGCCGAACTTGACGACTTCTTTGGCGTTCTTCAGTGCCTCGCTTCGACCGGGCACGCCCTCGACGCCGACCTTGGCCGCGGCGAGGCGACTCGAGATCTTGTCGCCCATGACCTCGATCGCTTCGGGCGGGGGGCCAATGAACGTGACGCCTCGCGAGGTGATGGCTCGCGCGAACTCTGTGTTCTCCGAGAAGAACCCGTAACCCGGGTGGACGGCGTCCGCGCCCGAACGGTGTATGACGTCGAGGATCGCTTCGGTATTGAGGTAGCTCTCGGCGGCGCTCTGGCCCCCGAGGGCGTACGCCTCGTCGGCCAAACGAACGTGCAGCGCGTTTCGATCGAGTTCGGAATAGACGGCGACGGTGGCGATGCCCATCTCTCGACAGGTACGCATCACGCGTACCGCGATCTCGCCGCGATTGGCGATCAGGACTTTCTTTAACACGCAAACCTCCGTAGCGGACCTGTAATTTTCTACCACTCGCTCTTGAAACTCTAGAGTTTCCTTGTGAGTCCAATCGTCTGGCGTATCGAGCACTTCGGCGAGATCGACTCCACGAACACCTGGCTGGCGCAACGCGCCCTCGAGGGCGCACCGGAGGGTCTCGTCGCGGTCGCGGACTTTCAGAGCGCCGGGCGTGGACGGTTGGAGCGCCGATGGGAGTCACCACCCGGCGCATCGTTACTCTGCTCGATCCTGCTGCGACCGGACGTCGCGCCGGATCAGCTCCAACTCGTGGTCGCCTGCGTCGCGCTCGCGGCGCGCGCCGCCCTCGTGCGACTCAGTGGCGTACGACCGGCGCTCAAATGGCCGAACGACCTGATCGTCGGGGACGCGAAGATCGCCGGACTCCTCGCTGAGATCGTGGCCGTTGACGAGCGATTGGCCGTGGTCGTCGGGATCGGCGTGAATCTCACGCACGAGGGACCCGCGAACGTCGTGTCGACCAGCGTGCGCGCCGAGTCGGGCGTGACCATCACCCCACCGGCGCTGCTCGATATCTTGTTGGACGAACTCGAAGCCCGGCGCGCGTCGCTCGACAGTAGTGATGGTCAGGCGACCTTGCGTGACGAATACCAACGTGCGCTCGTCACACTGGGCCGGCTCGTTCGGGTAGAGCGGACGAATGACGTTCTTGTCGGACTGGCTACGTCGGTCGACGAGTTCGGGCAGCTCATCGTCGTGGTCGACGGTGAAGAGGTCGCGGTCACGGTCGGTGACGTGGTGCACGTGCGAGTCCATGAAGGAGAACAATCGTGAGTCGCGCGACGCGCGTCTTGGTGACGGGCGCGGCCGGTCAGGTTGGTCTGGATATGCTCGACGTGCTCGACGGCGTGGTACCGCCCGGTGGCGAGAGGTCGTTCCAACCGGACGGCCGTCCGGTGCCCGAGGGTGAATTCGAGGTCCTCGCGCTCACACGTCATGAACTCGACGTCGCCGACTCCGACGCGGTGCATCGCGCGGTCCAGGCCGCGCGGCCGGACGTCATCGTTCACTTGGCCGCCTACACGGCGGTCGATCGCGCCGAGACCGAAGCGTCCACGTGCTTCGCCGTGAACGCGGCCGGCACCGAGTCGATGTCACTCGCCGCCAAAGAGAACGACGCGCACTTGATCGCGATCTCGACGGACTACGTCTTCGACGGCAACAAGGGTGGCGCCTACGTGGAAGGGGACGCCACGAATCCCCTCAACGTCTACGGTGCGTCGAAGCGTGCCGGTGAGTTGCTCTGTTCGAGTGACGACACCGTCGTTCGCACGTCGTGGGTGATGGGGGTGCGCGGTAAGAACGTTGCCCACGTCATTGCCGAGCGGGCCGCCGCGGGGGAGACCGTTCGATTCGTCAACGATCAAACCGGCACCGTGACGGTCGCGAGTGATCTGGCGCGCGTTTTGGCGACCTTGGTGCGTGAACGCCCCGGCGGTCTCTGGCACGTGGCCAATTCCGGTACGACGACGTGGTTCGACGTGGCCCACTACGTCGGAGAGATCCTCGGCCGCGACGAAGGATTCGCCACGGCGATCGCGACGGCCCATTTGGATCCGCCGCCGCTCGCCACGCGACCGATTCGCAGCGATCTGTCGACCGACAAGTTCGCGTCGACGTGGACGGCGTTGCCCGATTGGCGTGACGGGCTCACTCGTTTGATTCGTGACCGCGCTGCGCGAGGCGGCGCTCGATGAGCGACGTCGCAACCGACGTCGCCGCGGTCATCGTCGACTTCCACGCCGGCCAGGCGCTCGACGACTGCGTCGATTCACTGCACGCCAACGGCGTCACCGACATCGTGGTCGTCGAAAACGGCGAGGAGGGCTCGACGCTGCCGTCGCTCTCTGGTCAGCACGTCGTGCTCGTCGTGCCCAAGCTGAACCTCGGCTACGGACGCGGCGTGAACCGCGGCGTCGCCGCGGCGCCGGAGCGTCGCTACCTCCTCGTCTCCAACCCCGACGTCGTCGTGCACGAGGGCGCCGTGGCCGCACTAGTTGCCTTCCTCGACGCGCACCCGAACGTCGCCATCGTCGGTCCCCAAATTTTGCGGCCCGACGGCAGTGTCTATCCGTCGCAACGCGTCTTCCCGAACTTCTGGCTCGCCGGAGCGCACGCGTTGTTGGCGCCTCTTTGGCCCAGTAATCCGTTCACGCGTCGCTACCGATCGCCGCGCAAGGACGGTTCGGTCGACTGGGTCTCCGGTGCGTTTTTCCTGGCGAGACGAGACCAATTCGAAGAGGTCGGCGGATTCGACGAGCGCTACTTCATGTTCGCTGAGGACATGGCGCTCTGTTGGGAGATGCGCGCCCACGGCCATGACGTCGCGGCGACGTCCGACGCACTGGTCACGCACATCGAGGGCGTGTCGCGCGCCAGAGCCTCGCGAGCGATGCTGATTGCCCATCACCGCGGCGCCATGCGCTTCGAGTGGCAGACCGCGAGCGGGTGGCGACGAGTCTTGGCACCGATTGCGACACTGGTGCTCGGGCTACGACTCTGCGTGGTGCTGGTAATCCGACCCCCGACCTAAGGGCGTCACCGTCTAGAATAATTCCTGGGCTGCGAGTGGTTCTGTGGTTGAAAGTCGATGCCAGTCGCGGGCGAAACGACCCACGTAAGGCGTCTTGTCGACGCTGAGCATGGCGCGGTTTAGAAGTAAGTCCTGCCTCCAGGTGGCCAGAGCGGTCACCGGGAGAGCCGGTGAAGTGTGTGGTCGCATCGCCGGAGAGCCTCGTGCTGCTGGCGTGACCCACGGACACCGCCGCAGGCAAGTGTGGGGTAAAAGACCAGGTCAGCACTCGCAGCCCAATCGAAGTAGCCGTAACGACCGGTAGGGTACATCACGACATGAGTGTTTTTAGCAAGATTCTTAAGGCCGGAGAGGGCAAGCGCGTTCGCCAACTGGCCGAACTCGTGCCGCCCATCAACGATCTCGCCGACGAGATGGCGGCTTTGTCGGACGCGGAGCTTCGCGCCAAGACCGACGAATTTCGCGCCCGACTCGCCGAAGGCGAAGACCTCGACGACATGTTGATCGAAGCCTTCGCCGTCGTGCGCGAAGCCGCGACCCGGGTCCTCGGCCAACGCCACTACGACGTCCAATTGATGGGCGGCATGGCCCTGCACTTCGGGTGGATCGCCGAAATGAAGACCGGTGAGGGTAAGACCCTGGTGTCGACGCTGCCGGTCTACCTGAACGCGCTGGCCGGCAACGGCGTGCACGTCGTCACCGTGAACGATTATCTCGCGACACGTGACGCCAATTGGATGGGCTCACTGCACAAATTCCTCGGGCTCACGGTCGGACGAGTCGGTCCGGACTTGGCGGAGTTCGAGGACAAGCGCGCGGCCTACGCCTGTGACGTCACTTACGGCACGAATACCGAGTTCGGCTTCGACTACCTGCGTGACAACATGGCGCGGCGCGCCGAACACATGGTCCAGCGTGGATACCACTACGCCATCGTCGACGAGGTCGACTCGATCCTGATCGACGAGGCCCGTACGCCGCTCATCATCTCTGGACCGGCCTCGGACGTCACCAAGCTCTACTACCAGTTCGCTTCCATCGCGAGGGCGCTCTTGCGCGACGCCGACTACGAGGTCGACGAGGAGAAGAAGACGGTCGTGCCGACCGAAGCCGGCATCGAGAAGGTCGAGCGTCAGCTCGGCGTCACCAACCTCTACGACGCGGTCGCGACGAACTACGTGCACCAATTGGGCCAGGCCCTGCGCGCCAAAGAGCTCTACCACCGTGACAAGGACTACCTGGTTGACGCCGGCGAAGTGAAGATCGTCGACGAGTTCACGGGGCGAACCCTCGACGGTCGACGCTGGTCCGACGGCCTGCACCAAGCGGTCGAGGCCAAGGAACGCGTGCGCATCCAAGAAGAGAACCACACCTGGGCGACGGTCACCCTGCAGAACTACTTCCGCATGTACGCAAAACTCGCGGGCATGACCGGTACGGCCGAAACCGAGGCCGCCGAGTTCGGTAACACCTACAAGCTCTCGGTCGTGCCGATTCCGTCGAACACGCCGCTCATCCGCCTCGACCAGCCCGACCTCATCTACAAGACCGAAGACGCGAAGTTCGCCGCGATCGTCGAGGACGTGCGCGAACGCAGTGACCTCGGCCAGCCGATCCTCCTCGGTACGGCGTCGGTCGAGAAGTCCGAGTTGCTTTCTCGCGAACTCTCCAGGGCCGGAATCTCTCACGAGGTCTTGAACGCGAAACAGCACTTCCGCGAAGCCGAGATCGTGGCCCAGGCCGGTCGAAAGCACGCCGTCACCGTCGCGACGAACATGGCCGGACGAGGCGTCGACGTCGTGCTCGGTGGCAACTTCGAAGGTCTCGCGACCCGCGAGGCGCAAGGTCGAGGTTTCCAACCCGGCACCGAGGAGTTCGACGCCGCGTATCAGAACGAACTGGCGAACTTCAAGAGCGTCTGTGAAGCCGAGGGCGACGAAGTGCGCGCCCTTGGCGGACTGTATGTATTGGGTTCGGAACGACACGACTCGCGACGCATCGACAACCAGCTGCGCGGAAGGTCCGGTCGACAGGGCGACCCCGGCGAGAGCCGTTTCTATCTGTCGCTCCAGGACGACCTGTTGCGACTCTTCGCGACCGGTGCCGTCTCGTGGGTGATGGACCGCACGATGCCCGACGATCTACCCATCGAGGCCAAGATGGTCTCGAAGGCCATTGAACGGGCCCAGAACACCGTCGAAGGCAAGAACGCCGAGATCCGCAAGGACACGTTGAAGTACGACGAAGTGATGAACGAACAACGCAAGGTCATTTACGGACGGCGCCAACAGGTCATCGACGGCGAGGACATTCACGACGCCACCGTCGTGCTAATCGAAGAGATTCTCACCAACGTCGTGGACGAACGCCTCGAGGGCGAATTCGCCGAGGGTTGGGATCTTCACCAACTCGTCATCGAACTCATGAACTACTACCCGACAACGCTGAGCGCCGACGCGCTCGCGGAGTATCAGGTCCGCGACGACATCTTGGCACTCGTGATCGATGAGGCCGTGGGACAGTACGAGAAGAAGTGCGAAGAGTACCCGGGTGGCATGGACACCGCCAAGGAGATCGAGCGCGACGTCATGCTCCAGATCCTCGACCAGCGTTGGCGTGATCACCTCTCGGACATGGACTACCTGCGCGACGGTATCCACTTGCGTCAAATCGCCCAACAGGACCCGTTGACGGCGTGGCAGAAAGAGGGTTACTTGATGTTCGAAGTCCTCCTGGGCAACGTGGACGCGGACTTCGTGCGCTACATCACGCACGTCGAGGCCTCCGCCATTGAGGCCATCGAGGAAGTGACCGAGGCCGACGAAGGACTCGAGGGCGCCGTCACGAACGCCAACGTCGTGGCGCCCGGCGCCACCGAACTTCCGACCCACGGAACCGCCAAGAAGGCACTGCCCAAACAGGGCGACAAGATCGGTCGAAACGAGCCGTGCTGGTGTGCCTCGGGCCGGAAGTTCAAGCAGTGCCATGGCCGACCCTAAGGCCGAAAACGCCCTTCGCGAGGCCCTCGGAACCTTGGAGGACCTCGAAGCGAGGTGGAGCGCGGCGCGCGAGTACTTGAAGATCGACGCCAGCCGCGAGCGCCACGCAGTACTGGGCGAACTCGTAGCCGATCCGAACCTCTGGGACGACCAGGACCGCGCCCGCGAGGTGACGACCGAACTGGGGCGTCTCACGAACGACCTCGAGCAGTTCGATGAACTGCGCGCCTCGCTCGACGACTCGTTGGTGTTGGCCGAGTTCTCGCGCGAGTCGCTGGTGGCCGGCGAGGCCGACTGGTCGTTGCTGAACGAACTCTCCTCGACCGTGACGGCGCTCGAAACCAAGATCGCCGCGCTCGAGACCCAGAGTCTCTTCAGCGGACCGTACGACGCGAACGACGCGATCGTCGAGCTGCACGCCGGCGCCGGTGGCACCGACGCCCAGGACTGGACCGAGATGTTGTTGCGCATGTACTCGCGCTGGGCCGAGCGTCGGGGATTCGGCGTCGAGATCGACGAAGCGACCGAAGGTCAAGAGGCTGGACTGTTGTCCTCGACGTTCATCGTCAAGGGTCGCTTCGCCTACGGGTGGCTTTCGGCCGAACGCGGGGTGCACCGACTCGTTCGAATCAGCCCCTTCGACTCACAGGCGCGACGACAGACGAGTTTCGCGAGTCTCGACGTGACGCCGCTCTTGGATGACAACGCGGCTGAGGTGGAGATCGATGAGAAGGACCTGCGCGTCGACACGTACCGATCATCGGGCGCCGGGGGACAACACGTGAACAAAACCGACTCGGCGATCCGCATCACGCACCTCCCGACGAACATCGTCGTCAGTTGTCAAAATGAACGCAGTCAACATCAGAACCGTGCGCGTGCCATGCAGATTCTGGAGGCCAAATTGGCCGAACGCGCGCGCGCCGAACGACAGGCTGAGATGAACGCGCTCAGTGGTGACCGCGCCGACAATGCGTGGGGCTCACAGATTCGCAGTTACGTGCAAGCGCCTTACCAACTCGTGAAAGACCACCGAACTGATCACGAAACAGGAAACGTCGACGCGGTGCTCGACGGCGATCTCGACGACTTTATGGAAGCTGAACTGCGTCGACAGCGATTTGATTCATAAGAAATTTGACATTCCTTTAACGTGGGGCTTTCGTGGCGCGAAAACGCAAAATTGTCAAACTACAATGGTTGGTGTCCATCCGGGTGCTGACGCACCACCATAACTACGTACCCGAAGGGGTGTTCGCGTGATTCGTTTCGAGAATGTCTCGAAGACCTACAAGAACGGCTCACCGGCCCTCAAGGACATCACGCTCGACATTGAAAAGGGAGAGTTCGTCTTCTTGGTCGGTGCGTCCGGTTCTGGCAAGACGACCTTCCTTCGACTTTTGCTGCGTGAGGAGTTGCCCGACAAGGGTCGAATTCTCGAAGCCGGACGCGAACTCACGGAGCTGTCTAAGTTCCGCGTGCCGTTCCTGCGGCGCAACATTGGTTGCGTGTTCCAGGACTTTCGACTCCTGCCGAACAAGACGGTCTTTGAGAACGTGGCCTTTGCCCTCGAAGTCATCGGACGGCCCCGCTCGACGGTCGAGTCCCAGGTGCCATTGATCCTTGACCTCGTGGGGCTCTCTGACAAATCCAAGAGTCTGCCCGGCGAGCTTTCGGGTGGCGAGCAGCAGCGCGTCGCCGTAGCGCGCGCGTTCGTCAATCGCCCGTTGATCCTGCTTGCCGACGAACCGACGGGCAACCTCGACCCGGCGAACTCTGAGTCGATCATGGCTCTGTTGGAGCGCATTAACCGCACGGGCACGACCGTCGTCATGGCCACGCACGACAAGGCGCTGGTCGACCGAATGCGTCGGCGCGTAATCGAACTCGACAAGGGCGAGATGATTCGCGACCAGGTCCGCGGTGTCTACGGCATCGACGAAAGCGTCGCGATCTAATGCGCGTCTACTTCCGTTATGCCGTGAAAGAGACGTTGTCCAACCTCTGGCGCAACCGCATGATGACCATCGCCGCCGTCCTCACCGTCGCGGTCTCGCTGTCCCTGGTGGGCTCGGCGTTGCTACTGAAGCAGAGTGCCGCTCAGGCGTCGTCACAGTGGCAACAGGGCACGCGCGTCACGATCTGGATGGAGCCCACGGCATCTGCGGGTGAGATCGGCAATGTCCAGACACAACTCCACAATCTGCCGATCGTGAAGCATTGTCAATTTCGAACTCAGGCGCAGGACTACGTCGAGATGAAGAAGACGCTTCCACCCTCCGAGGCGAACGTACTCCACGAGGATCAAATTCCGACCAAATTCAGTTGCGTCCCCACCGTGCCGTTGGACGCGTTCACGGTGCAATCGACGTTCATGCATCAGCCTGGCGTCCTCACGGTGACCGCGCCGGAACAGCAGATTCGCGAGATGAACCACGTGATACGAATTCTGCAGATCGTATTCCTGGCGCTGGCGCTCGTGCTCTTGCTTTCGGCGACGGTTCTGATTCTCAACACGATTCGAATGGCGATCTTCGCCCGCCGTCGAGAAGTCTCGGTCATGAAGCTGGTGGGTGCGACGAACTGGTTCATCCGAATTCCCTATATCACCGAGGGCTTCATCCAGGGCCTCCTCGGCTCGGCCGTCGCCATTGGCGCCGTCACGGCACTTCACATTTGGTATCCACTGCACAATGAATTCCAATTGAGCACGAGTGCACTTATCGGAACGAACATCGTCGTCTTGATCGTTGGTGTCGTGATCGGTTCCGTCGGTTCTTCGATCGCGATTCGCCGTTTCCTCGACGTTTAGTCGCTGACCCCGTCGAAGTCGACGGCGAGAGAATTCACGCAGTAGCGCTGACCGGTCGACGTCGGTCCGTCATTGAAGACGTGTCCCAAGTGACCCCCGCACTTAGAGCAGAGGATCTCGGTCCGCGGACGCTCCTTCAACGAGTTGTCGGCCCGTTCGATAATCGTGCCCGGTTCGCACGCGTCGAAACTGGGCCACCCGCAACCGGAGTCGAATTTCTGCGCGCTCGTAAAGAGGTGTTGACCGCACCCGCCACACTTGAAGTCGCCGTCGTTGTCCACGTGCAACAGAGAACCGGTCCAAGGTATTTCGGTTGACGCGTGTCGCAGTACCGCGTAGCGATCGGCCGAAAGCTCCGCGTGCCACTGATCGTCGGACTTCTCTACGTTGTAGGTCATCGGTTCAAAGTAATGGAAGCACGATTGGATACGACTACTTACTGATAATTCGGGCGCGGTGAAATAGGGAGGATCGGTGCGAACTCCGGCTGGTCGGCGAGGAGACGTGAGAACGCGGCCGCCAATCCCTCCGGGTCGAGACCCAATTCAGCCAAGAGCTTGTCCGGTCGATGTTGCTCGAGGTAGGCGCGTGGGGTACCGAGAATTCGAGTCGTAGGGAACGGACGAGCGAGGTCTTGGGCCCGGCTGCGTAGTGCCGAGACCATCAGCGTGCCGGCGCCGCCGTGTCGCGTACCGTCTTCGACCGTCACGACGCGTTCGTGGGCGAGTGCGTCGTCGATCATCCTGGCGTCCGGGGGCAGGACCCGTACGTCGTACAGGGTGACCCGGTTCGCGTCGTCGCCCAAGAGTTCGATGGCCTTGTAGGCCGCGGGCGCCATCTTGCCGACGGCCAGTACGCAGAGCGAGCCGTCACCTCGGCGGACTTCACGGGCCTCGAGTCCGTCACCGACCTTGCCGTCAAAGGGTTTCGGCAACGTCTTGGGAAATCGAATGGCCGTTGGCGTCGACATCGAAAGCGCCGTCGCGAGCATGCCGGGCACTTCCTCGGCGGTCGAGGGCGCGAAGACCGTCATGTTAGGAATCGCCAAACAAAGCGCGATGTCGAGCAGTCCGTGGTGGCTCGGACCATCATCGCCCGTGACGCCCGCCCGATCGAAGACGAAGACGACCGGAAGGTTCAGCAGTCCGACGTCGAGATGCGCTTGGTCGAACGCCCGCGAAAAAAACGTCGAGTAGATCGCGACGACCGGCTTCAAACCGCCCATGGCCATACCGGCCGCCGCCGTCACCGCGTGTTGCTCCGCGATGCCGACGTCGAAGAATCGATCGGGGAACTGGGCTTCAAAATTGAGCAGACCGGTCGGCCCGGCCATTGCCGCGGTGATGGCGACGACCCGGTCGTCGGCACTGGCGAGCGCCACCAACGAGTCGGAGAACGCCTGGGAGAACGACTGCGGGACGACCTCTTCGTCGTCGCGTCGCGGCGGCAACTTGTAGTCGTGCATCTTCATGTCGTCGTCAATGGCCGGCTCATAACCAAGACCTTTGGTCGTCAGGACGTGGACCAGGATCGGCCCGTCCCACTTCGAAGCGCTCTTCAGCGTGCTCTCCATCGATTCGATGTCGTGTCCGTCGATAGGACCGATGTAGCGCACGCCGAGGTTCTCGAAGAACGTGTGCGGCGTGACCATCTCTCGCACGACCGAGGTGAGTCCGTCGATGCCGAGATAGGCCGCCTTGCCGACTTTCGGAAGATGCGGCACCGTGCGGCGCAGGCGCCCTCGCAACGTGAGGTAGGTCTTGTTGAGGCGCAGCGAGGTCAGTGACCCGGACAGCTTGGAGATCGTCGGCGCGTAACTTCGTCCATTGTCGTTGAGGACGATCACCACTCGCTGGTTCGAATGGCCGAGATTGTTCAGCGCCTCGTACGCCATGCCACCGGTCAACGAGCCGTCACCCACCACCGCGACGACGTGGCGCTTGCCGCCGTGACCAATGAGTTCCTTGCGTTGTTCGAGGGCGACCGAAAGTCCGTGCGCGTACGAGAGCGCCGTCGAGGCGTGACTGGACTCGATCCAGTCGTGCTGGCTCTCCGAGCGGTTGGGATAGCCCGAGAGTCCGCCGCGCTGGCGCAGGTTCTTGAAGCCGTAGCGGCGGCCGGTCAAGAGTTTGTGCACGTAAGCCTGGTGGCCGGTGTCCCAGAGCAGGATGTCCTTGGGCGAATCGAAGACGCGGTGCAGCGCCAACGTCAGTTCGACCACGCCGAGGTTCGAGCCCAGGTGGCCCCCGGTGAGATTCGTCGTGACCGCCTCGATGATGAACTGACGGATCTCCTCGCTTAACTCGTCGAGCTCGTCGTAGGACAGCTTCTGCAGGTCGGCCGGTGTTTCGATTGAAGGGAGAATCACCTCGCCAGCCTACTTTCGACCCCCGGAAGTGGCGTCGCGCCAGTGATTCGCTCCTGTACGCTCGCGTGCATGAAGGGCACCCTGGTTGAACACGAGGTTTTGCAACGAACGCTGGGCGAAGCGATGGCCCGCGGCGGCGATTTCGCCGAGGTCTTCGTCGAGGATCGCACGACGTCGTCGGCGATGCTGGATCAGCGACGCGTGGAGCAACTCAGTTCCGGACGCGAACGCGGTGCCGGAATACGCGTCGTCGTTGGTGACACCACGGGATTCGCGCACACGGCGGATCTGACCGAAAGTGGACTCGTCGCGGCAGCGCGAGCGGCGGCGGCCGTGGCTCGCGATGGCGGCGGGGGCGTACGCGAGATCGCTCTTGGACCGTTCCGCGATAATCCGAGTCGCGCGACGATACTGCCCGCCGACGTCGACAAGGCGCGCAAGATCGAACTGATGAACCACGCTGACGATGCGGCGCGCTCCGAGGGTTCGTCAATCACGCAGGTGCAGGTTGCCCTTGGTGACTCCACGCGACGCTTCGTCGTCGCGAACTCCGACGGCCTTTTCGCCGGTGACCATCAGGTCCGCACTCGATTCAATGTGTCGTGCATCGCGACGGGTGACACCGGTATGCAAACCGGTTATCGACCGATTGCCGGGACCCGCGGATTCGAGCTGCTGAGCGCTGACGCGGTCGCTGAAGCCGCGCGGGGTGCGGCGCGCCAGGCGATCACGAAGTTGGACGCGCGACCGGCACCATCGGGAGACCTGCCGGTCGTACTCGCCGGTGGCTCGGGGGGCATCTTGTTCCACGAAGCGTGCGGTCACGGACTCGAAGCCGACGCAATCCTCAAGCAGGCCTCGGTGTACGCCGGCAAGGTCGGTCAATTGGTCGCCAGCCCCTTGGTGACGCTGGTCGACGACGGGACCGTGGAGGGCGAATGGGGATACCTGGCGATCGACGACGAGGGTCGTCCCGGTGCGCGCAACGTACTCATCGAGAACGGCGTGCTCACCGACTACATGTGGGACTACCTACGTTCTCGAAAGGAAGGTCGAGTCTCATCGGGCAACGGTCGTCGCCAGAGCTACCAACACCTGCCAATGGTGCGCATGACCAACACCTACCTGCTCGAAGGTGATTCCGACGCCGACGAAATCGTGGCCCAGACCCCCTACGGCGTTTACGTTGCCCAATTGGGCGGCGGACAAGTCAATACCGCGACCGGCGATTTCGTCTTTGGCATGACGGCGGCCTTCATGATCGAAGACGGCAAGATCACGGCGCCGCTGCGCGACTGCAACCTCATTGGTAACGGCCCCGACGTCCTGCAACGCGTGGACGCTGTCGCATCAGACTTCTCGATGACGCCAGGCACCTGTGGCAAGAACGGCCAGAGTGTTCCGGTGGGTACTGGTCAGGCCACGATGCGACTCACTGGAGTCACAATTGGCGGAGCGGCCGTATGAGTCAACTTCTGGAGCGCGCGGAACGCATTCTGGAATCGGCGCGCGGTGCCGAGGAGATCGAGGTCTACGTCGCGAGTGGCGTCGACACCGAGGTCCAGTCCTATCAGGGCGAAGTTGAAGAACTCACGACGGCCACCTCCAACGGGTTCGGTATCCGAATCCTGAATGACAGCGCCGAGGGCGCTCGCGTCGGAACAGCGTGGGCCGGATCACTCGATGACGAAGCGATCGTCAACGCGTTGCGCGAAGCCCGCGACAACGCGACCTTCGCCACCGAAGACGAGTTCGTGGCCTTCGCACGCCCCGACGGCGTCGCCGCGGTGTCACTCACGTTGACCGACGACGCCGTGGCGAGCACGCCGCTGGATCAGAAGATCGCGATGGCGATCGAACTCGAACGACTGGTGCGCAGCGGCGACACTCGTATTCGACAGGTCGACTCGGCGAATTACTCGGACTACGTGGCCGAAGCGGCCATTGCGTCAACGACGGGGATTCGCGCGTCGTACGCGAGGACCGGCGCCTACGTGTCCGTTGAGGCGATCGCTAATGACGGCGGAGACGACCAGACCGGTTGGGGACTCTCGGCTGGTCGCGCCCCTCACGAACTCGATATCGAGAAGGCCGCGGCCGACGCCATTCGCCGGGCTACGAGGATGTTGGGCGCCGTGAAACCGAAGTCGTTCAAGTGCACCGCCGTATTCGATCCGCGGACCTCGGCGACACTGTTTTCCATTATCGGTAGCGCCTTGAGTGGCGAAGCCGTCGTGCGTGGTCGTTCCATCTTCGCGAATCGCGTGGGAGAAATGGTGGCGACACCGTCGTTCACGTTGCTCGATGATCCGACCGACGCTCGCCACTTTGCCGCCAGCGTGTACGACGCCGAGGGTTTGGCCTGTCGACGGAACGTACTCATCGAAAAAGGCGAGTTGAAGGGCTTCGTCTATGACACGGTCTCGGCGCGAAGAGCGGGCACCGTATCGACGGGGAGTGCGGTGCGCGGGGGCATCGCCGGATCACCGTCGGCTGGATGCCGTGCCCTCCAGCTCGCGCCCGGTGACGTGGACCAGGCGGAGATCCTTCGCCGCGTCGGCAATGGCGTCTTTGTCGAGTCGCTGATCGGCGTGCACTCCGGCGTCAATCCCGTCTCAGGTGACTTCTCGGTTGGCGTCACCGGTCTCATGATTCGTGACGGCCAACTCGCCGAACCCGTTCGTGAGATCACCGTGGCGTCCACGTTGCAACGGATGCTGCTCGACGTCGTCCACGTCGGCTGCGACCTTGAATGGCTTCCGGGCGCAGCCGCCGGTCAGAGCGTCGCGATTGACAACATCGCGGTCTCCGGGACTTAGTCCGTCGAAGTAGTTGACGACGAGGTCGACGTTGACGTTGACGTCGATGCGGGCGTCGCAGCCGGTGTCGAACTTGAGTCAGTCGATGATGCCGCTGCGGGGGTCGTCGAAGTCGGCGACGGCGTTGAGGATTTGTCGGCTCCGCGGCTGTCCGTCTTATAGAAGCCACTTCCCTTGAAAACTACGCCAACGGCCGAGAAGACCTTGCGCAGTTCACCGCCGCAGTGCTCACAGACCGTAAGCGCCGGGTCGGTGAATCGCTGGACCGCTTCGACTCGCTGGTGGCAGGTCTGGCACTCGTATTCGTAGGTCGGCATTGATTCTCCTGTACTGCCCGTGGACCATGGCAGTTTACCCGCGGCCGTTCTGAGGTCATTCGGAGCATCGGTATCATTGCGCCGTGGACGACTTCCACCAACTACGTCGGCCGTCGAGTGGGGGAGCGTTCCCTCGCGATATCGGCGCCTCTGAAGTATCGGCTCGTCGCGCGCTGGCGAAGTGTCGTATCAACATGGACGCGAAGACAACGGCCGCGGTCGCGGCCAATGCGATCAACAAGGGCGACGTTCTCGCGACGGCGCGGGTGGCGGGTATTCAAGCGGCCAAACACGCGGCGATGTTGCTCCCCATGTCGCATCCAGTGCTCGTGGGAAACGTCCACGTCAACTTCACCATTGCCGACACCCATATCGACGTTGAAGCCAGTGTCGACACGGTCGATCGCACGGGCGTCGAAATGGAAGCGCTCATGGCGGTGACCGTAGCGGCCCTCACGGTCTACGACATGTGCAAGTCGGCCGACCGAACGATGACCATCGAAGAGATCGCGATTTGGGAGAAATCCGGTGGTCGTTCGGGTACGTGGCGTCGAGAAGACGC
>Ga0209483_1000046_pt1 | contig 127556 bp, 142 predicted proteins | sample NGEPerA_FD_184508 | JGI IMG/M metagenome (GOLD analysis project Ga0209483, IMG submission 184508) | Arctic peat soil microbial communities from the Barrow Environmental Observatory site, Barrow, Alaska, USA - NGEE PermafrostL2-A... | ecosystem: Environmental > Terrestrial > Soil > Wetlands >... | reverse complement strand
CGCTCCGCTGCGCTAGCCTGACGGGCTACGCTGCGCGCGTGGGTCCCTCCGTGGCCTGTCGAACGTCTAGACCAAGGGGGTCATTATTGGACGCGAAATGGGGGTCGGAATTGAAAGCGATTTGACAATTCGCACGCCCGGTATCCGGCTGGGTCCACGCAAGCACCAGTTCCCGGACTGTCGCTGCGGACGGGGCCCGCGCCGTGCAAGCTGCGAGACAGGCGCCAGGTCAGATCGCAACACTTATTCTCCCGGCCAATGCGGCGTGGGAAGATGCGGAAGGTCCAGCAGCGCCGCTGGTCCATCTCAATGCCGCGCCTGTCGCCTCCACTCAGGTCGATCGCGTAGCCCAAGCACTGGGTACCGGCAAGAAGAGCGCCATTCTAATGCGCGGTGAATCCTTGCAGCCGCAGGGTCTTGATGCCGGGGGGAGAATTGCCGCAAGAACTGGCACGCGATTGCTGTGTGATACGTTCGCTCCGCGACTGGCGCGCGGCGCGGGTGTTGTTGCAGTCCAACGCCTTCCCTATTTCGCCGAACAAATTGTAGATTTTCTCAAAGACCTCGAACATCTCGTGCTCGTCGGCTCCAAACCACCGGTGTCGTTTTTCGCCTACCCTGGAAAACCAAGCTGGTGCACGCCTGAGGGTTGCCAAATCCACTACCTCGCGCAACCACATGAAGACGGCGTCGCGGCCCTGCAAGCCCTGGCGGATGCTATGGGCGCGCCGAAGGAACCAATCGGACGCGCGGAATTCAAACTATCGGATATTCCTTCGGGGAAGCTCAATCCCTACGCGGCCGGACAGGTCATCGGACACTATCTTCCCGAGAATGCGATCATATCGGACGAGGCGGCGACCTCCGGACTTGGCACGGCCATGTTCACGGCTACTTCCCGACCGCACGATCATCTGGCGCTGACAGGTGGATCGATCGGACAGGGACTGCCACTGGCCACCGGCGCGGCGGTCGCCTGTCCTGATCGCAAGGTGGTGTGCCTGCAGGGCGATGGTGGAGCGTGACCTCGATTTGGATCATAATCGACGCGTGTATTCTATAAAATACAACGGAACAAGTGGAAAAGCCAGAAGATTCGATCAGGCCGGATCGAACAGCCCGGTGAACTCGAACTCCATTGGACTGAGATAGCCAAGCGTCGAGTGCCCGCGTTTGGGATTGTAGAAGCGTTCGATGTAGTCGAACACATCGACCTTCGCCTGGTTCCGCGTCCGATATGTCTTGCGCGCTGTTCGTTCGGTCTTCAGCGAGGAGAAGAAGCTCTCCATCGCCGCATTGTCCCGGCAATTGCCTGCCCGGCTCATGGAACAGGTGACGCTGTGATCAGCCATCAGCCGCTGGAACTGCTCGCTGGTGTACTGGCTGCCACGATCAGAGTGATGCAGCAGCGCGTCGGGCTTTCCTCTTCGCCAAATCGCCATCATCAACGCATCGGTGACGAGCTGCGCGGTCCTCAAATCGCTATGAACCACGAATTTTGGGGGGCGTGTCCCTATCGCGCCCACCATTTCGTTTCTCAGACGGCGAAGGCCCAACGTCAACGTTTCGGCGCTGCATGTCGCGCGGCCAGGTGTTTGCCTTTCAGGCTGCGCTTCAATGCGTCCATCAGATCAATGACGTTGGTATCTTCGGGCGGCTCAGAGGTGACGATTTTCTCGCCGCGTTCCTTGCTCTGGATCAGTTCGCGCAGCGCCTTTTCGTAACGGTCCTCGAATTCTTCCGGCGCGAAGGGGCCTTTCTGCTGATCGATAATCTTTTCCGCAATTTCGATCATGCTCTTGTTGGGCTTTCCCTTCGGTATGTCGCGGAACGCCGTCTTCGCATCGATCACCTCGTCGGCCATGCGCAAACTATAGGCGATGAGGCCGTTGTCGCGCGCTTCCACCGCCATCAGGCGCTCACGCGTATGCATGACGACACGGCCGAGCGCGATGCGACCCGCGCCGGCCATCGCATCGCGAATGACCGTGTAAGCTTCGATGCCGGAATCATCGGACGGCAAAAGATAGAACGGCGCATTCCAATAAAGGCGGTCGATATCCTTGGCATCGACGAAGCGCTCGATGTCCAAGGTGTGCGTGGTTTCGAGCTTGACGGCGTCCAGTTCGTCCGGCGTGACCACCACATAATGGTTCTTCTCGATCTCATAGCCCTTGACCAGATCAGCACGCTCCACCGGTCCTTCGTCCGGATCGGTCGGTATCATGCGAATGCGATTGTTGGTTTTGGGATTGAGCAAATGGAATGAGATATCGCTTGAGCGCGAGGTGGCCGAATAGAGCGCCACCGGACAGCTCACAAGCGACAGGCGAAGATGGCCTTCCCAGATCGGCCGCCGGGAGAGGACAGGCTTCGCGGGTTTGTCGTCATTGGCCGGCGCGTGTTTGCGACGAACCGTGGCTTTTTTTGCATGCGGGATTTTTTTGGGGGTCGGCTTCTTGCGGCGCGCGGCCATCGGACGGCCTCCTGAGTTCCTTGAGGGAAACCACTCGAGCCTGTGTCCGTTCCATGAGCCTTGGCGGCGTTGAGTGACTTCTCGTTCGAGACATTGCGATTAGGCGGGACAACTGCTCGCGGGCCCGCAAACGCAGCGCCATGGAGTTCCTGCCGGGAACCAAACCCGGCGCTATCTCGTTCCACGTCCGCTATCTCGGGGAAACTTCCATGAAAAAGAGCTTTCTTATTTCCGCCGCAGCCCTATCGCTGATGCTCCTGTCCGGCGCTGCAGTTGGCGCACCCGCCGACCAGCCTGGCCACAAAAGTCCGGCGCCCGGCACGACAAACGACACGATGAGTACCGTGAAGGACGCGACGGGACACGCCGTTGGTACGGTTTCGGCAGAAGTCACATCGAGCCTGCAAGGCTTCGTCACCGGCGCCGCGACCAGCGACATGTACGAAGTCGAAGCCGGCAAGATCGCCGAACAGCGCGCGCAAAATCCGAAGGTCAAGGCTTTCGCCGAGAAGATGGTGACGGCACATACCGAGACAACCGACAAGCTGAAATCCATTCTGTCGTCGATCAATTCCAATGTGACGCCGCCCACGCATCTCGACGATCGCCGGCAGGGCATGATCGACGAACTGCGCGGCGCGAAAGATGCCGATTTCGACGGCCGCTATCTGAGCCAGCAGGTCGATGCACACAAGGAAGCGCTCATCCTGATGCGCGGTTATGGAAAAGACGGCGAGGTGGCGCAGGTGAAAAAATTTGCTGCGAAGATCGCGCCGACCGTTCAGATGCATCTCAATATGGCCGAAAATCTCTACAAGAAGGGCAAATAGGAAGCGCAGCAAAGTTGGCTTTACTTTTGGCTCGCGGGTACACGATATCCGCGGGCCGTTTGCGTTATTGATGGCAACAGGTCCGTGCGCCGTCATCGTCGCCGTCGAATTTCACCGATTGTTAGTTTCGCGGACGGTATAAACGCCGGGTTGGCGGTATCCTGTTTCACTTCGGCACAGATGGTTAGCCGTTCGTGGTAGGACTTTCTAAAGTCCTAATCTCTAATCTCGGCGGCCATGAATACGGCGCGGATCTTGACCTTCATCCGGTTCATGGCGGCGGCTGGCGCTATTGCGCTCGCCTGCAGTGCCATGATGGCGCGTGCGCACGCCCAAACTGCCGACGCACCTCCGATCGTTGCGGCAGCTTCGCAAAGTGCGCTCGACAATTATCAGCTTGGCCCCGGCGATAAGCTGCGCGTCATTGTCTATGGCGAAGACGACCTCGGAGGCACGTTCGATGTGGATGGAGGCGGCTTTGTGAGCCTGCCGCTAATCGGGCAGGTGAAGGTTGCCGGATACACGGCGCATCAGGTGGAAGGCGCGGTGACCAACAAGCTTGCCGATGGATTCGTCAACCAGCCGCGCGTCAATGTCCAAGTACAGCAGTACCGCCCGTTCTATGTTCTCGGCGAAGTGAACAAGCCAGGTGAATACCCTTACGTGAACGAAATGAACGTCTCGAACGCTGTGGCTGTTGCTGGCGGTTACACGCTGAAGGCAATCGAGAGTGGCTTTTATGTCCGCCGCAACGGCGATCCGCATGAAGTCTATATGAGCGCCGATTCCGGTGCGAAAATTTATCCCGGCGATATCGTGCGTATCGACTCAAGTCCGTTCTGGGACATTCTGTCTGTTGCAGGACCGCTCGCTGGCTTTGCGGCCCTCAGAGGCCCCTACTAGTTCGTCGGGCTGAAGCCTGCGTTCAACGCGCGAAACGCGCCTTCCAGAATTTTGCGCATATCGCATTCCGGACCCAGCTTGTTCGCAAGCTGCAGTGTCACCGCGCCGTGCAATGTCACCCAATAGACATGGCCGATCAGCACCGGATCGCCTTCGAGAATTCCCGCTTCGACAAGCGGATGAATATGCCGCGTCATCGTCAGCCGCGCGCGTTCCGCCGCCTCGGCGAGTTCGGGGTAATCGCTGTCCGGTTGCGTCATATCGAACATCAGCTTGTAAGTGCCCGGATCTCCGAGCGCGAAGCGGATGTAGGCCTCGCCGGTGGCGCTCGCACGCGTGATCGCATCGGTGCCGGTTTTGTAAGCGGCTTCGAGGGCTTCCGCGAAACTGATGAAGGCGCGCGCGCGTACCGCCGCGAGAATCTCGTCCTTGTCCTGGAAATATCGGTACGGCGTCATCGGACTGACGCCCAATTGGGCGGCGAGTTCGCGCAGCGTGAAGCCGTCCCTGCCGCGCTCGGCAAAAAGCTTGGCCGCGGCATCACACAGCCGCTCGCGGAAATCGGCCACTTCGGCCTGGGTGAGGGTACGCGGCATGAAAATATCCTGGCTTAGAGCCCTTGAATGCGTCTATCTCTTACTATATAAATTTACATCGTACACGAAAATAAGCATTCACGAGGCCGCGATGAACGCTCCAACCCGCATCAACCCCTATCTTACCGGCAATTTTGCCCCAATTCGCAGCGAAGATGATTTTGGGAATCTCCATGTGAAAGGCGAAATTCCGAAAGGTCTCGCGGGCAGCTATTACCGGAACGGTCCTAACCCACAATTCGAACCGCGCGATCCGAACCATCATTGGTTCGCTGGCGACGGCATGATTCACGCGTTCCATGCCGCTGACGGCAAAGTCTCCTACAACAACCGCTATGTGCACACGAACAAATACGTGCTGGAGAAGGCCGCTGGTCGCGCGCTGTTCGGTTCTTTCGGCAATCCGATGACGTCCGATCCATCGGTGGTGGGCAAGGACGGGGGCATCGGCAACACCAACATCGTTTGGCACGGCGGCCGGCTTCTGGCGTTGGAAGAAGGTCACAACCCGTTCGAGATGGATCCGGTAACGCTCGAGTCGCGCGGCTATCGCGATTATGCCGGTCCCGCGCTGCGCTTCACCGCGCACCCGAAGATGGATCCCGAAACTGGCGAGATGGTGTTCTTCGGATACTCAGCGGGCGCCGGATTTTTCACCGACGATGTGGCCTATGGCGTCACGGACAAGACCGGCAAGGTCACGCGGCTGGATATGTTCAAGGCGCCTTTCTCCAGCATGATCCACGATTTCTTCGTGACCAGGAATTACGCGATGTTCCCGGTGCTGCCGCTGAGCGGAAGCCTGCAACGCGCGATGAACGGCCTGCCGCCTTTCGCCTGGGAGCCGGACAAGGGGGGCCATGTCGGGGTGATGCGCCGCGATGCCGGCGTTGAGACGATGCGCTGGTTCACAACGGACGCCTGCTACGTTTTTCATCCCATGAACATGTGGGAAGATGGCGACAAGATTTATGTCGATGTGATGCAATACGAAAACGCCCCATTCTTTCCGAACCCCGACGGCTCTGCGGGCAAACCGGCGGCCGCGCGGCTGGCGCGCTGGACGTTCGATCTGGCGGACAACACAAACACGATCAAACGCGATTATATCGACGATATGACAGGCGAGTTTCCCCGGCTGGATGAGCGCCGTGCGGGACTTTCCTACCGTCATGGCTATTTCGCCGCCAATTCGCGCAACGCAAGCGATGTAAAGTTCGACTCCATTGCCCATATCGATCACATGACCGGCAAGAAGATCGTTCACACGTTTGACGATGGAATGCCCGGCGAGCCGGTTTTTGTGCCACGCACGGCCAATGCGTCGGAAGGCGATGGCTGGCTGGTCGCGACGGTCTATCGCCCGTCGGAGGATCGGAGTGATTTTGCCGTCTTCGACGCGCAGAATGTGGCGGACGGCCCGATCGGCATCGCCGAACTTCCCCGCCGGATCCCGTTCGGCTTCCACGGCAATTGGCGTCCGGCGTAGGGCCGGACGAGGAGTTCTCCCATGATGAATTTTCTCAAAGTCTTTCGGCCGATCGCCGCCGACTTTCTGTCCACGATCGTCTTCATCGCCGTGTTGGAGATCACGGACAATGTTGTGCTCTCGACGTCGATCGGCATCGCCTCGGGTGTCGTGCAGTTCCTGTGGCTTCGCTACAAGGGCCAGAAAATCGAACTGATGCAGTGGGCGAGCCTTGCGCTCGTTATCGTGCTGGGCGGTGCCACGATCCTCACCAAGGACGCGCGCTTCATGATGATCAAGCCCAGCATCGCTGGCGTGGCAATCGCCTGCGTGATGCTTCAGCGCGGCTGGCAGAACCGTTACTTTCCGGCACCTGTGAAAGAAAACGTGTCGGAAGGTTTTCTTGTCGCGTGGGGCTATGTCTGGGCGGCACTGTATTTCGCGCTTGCGGCAGCAAATCTGGTCGTCGCCTTCCGGTTCGGACGCCACACCTGGGAAGCTTTCACGGCGTTTGTGCCGACCGGCGCACCGCTGGCGCTGTTCGCCATCCAGTATGTGAGCATCCGCGCAATGGTCATAAGAAATATTCGTGCGCGCATGGCAGCGGCTCCTGCCGAGTAGAAAAAAGCTGTGTGCCGCCGGTTTTCCGCGAACCTGACATGGTGCCGCCACCATTTGCTGTGACCATTCCGAATTGCCGGAATCATTGACCGGCGATAGGGTCTAGGCGGCGCCGGTTTGCGGCGCCCGGGGGTTCAAATGATTCGTCGAATGTTTTTGATCGGCGCCGGCATTGTCGGGGCCCTCGTTCTTATTGTCGGCACGCTTTATTACATGGGCGGCAATCCGAACGCCCCGTCGAATGGGTTCTTCGGCCGTATCGCCAGCGGCGTCTCGGCCGTTACCGGCTCGAGCACCGCCGAAATGGCGTCGGCGCCGGAATTTGCTTTCCACCGGCTTGAGATCGACACCAGTAAAGCCCAGCCCGAGGCCTGTCTTATCTTCACGCGCGACCTGGATGTTTCCGGCCATACCCATTACGAGGATTACCTCACCGTCGATCCGTCCACCCGGATCGTCGTGCGTCCGCTGGATGCGCGCCTGTGCGTGGCGGGCCTCAACTTCAATGCCACGTATAATGTCACGCTGAAAAAGGGTCTGCCCGACAAGGCCGGCGAGAAGCTGACGGAAGACGAAACGGTCGCCGTCGAATTGCGGGACAAGCCTTCGCTGGTGCGCTTTTCCGGTGGAATCGTTCTACCGCGCGACAATGCCGATGGCGTGCCGGTCACGACCGTCAACATCAACCGGCTGAAACTCAAGATCATCCGCGTCGGGGACCGGCTGCTGTCCCAGATCGAAAGCGGCACCGTCGACCAGACCACGCTCTATTCCTATGACGCGCAACAGCTTGAGGACAGTCAGGGATCGGTCGTCTGGCAAGGCGCGATGGACATCGTCAACGTCAAGAACGACAGCGTCGTCACGCTTATACCCATTCGCGATATCTTGAAGGACAAGCCGCCGGGCGCTTATGTGCTGGTGGCGCAGGACGCGGCGAAGGCAAAGGCCGCTGACGATACCAGCAGCGACGACGATTCCGGCCAGCTCGCCAGCCAGTGGGTGATCGATTCCGACATCGCCATCACAACCTTCCAGGGCACCAACGGGCTTGCCGTTTTCGCCCGTTCCTATGCCAGCGCCCGGCCTATGAGCGACGTGAAGCTCACGCTCGTGGCGCGCGACAACAATGTGCTGGCGACCGTCAACACGGATTCCTCGGGCCGCGCCAATTTCGACGCCGGGCTTTTCAACGGCAAGGGCGGCAACGAACCCGTTGTTGTCATGGCCTATGGCGCCAACAATGATTTCAGCTTTCTCGATCTGCGCCGTCCGGCCTTCGATTTGACGGATCGCGGCGTCGGCGGTCGCGACACACCCGGCCCGATCGACGCATTCCTCTATACCGAGCGCGGCGTCTATCGCCCCGGAGAGACGATCAAATCCGTCGCCATGCTGCGCGACCGTGTCGGCACCGCTGTCAACGCGCCACTGACCTTGGTTGCGACGCGTCCCGATGGTGTCGAATTCGCGCGCATGACGGTTGCGGGCGCGTCGCTGGCAGCGGGAACGGCGGCCTGGTCTTTGCCCTTACGCAACACTTCGCCGCACGGCCGCTGGCAGATCGCGGCCTTCATAGATCCGAAAGCTCCAGCCGTTGGCCGCGTGCAGTTCGATGTGGCGGATTTCATGCCGCAACGCCTGAAGGTGACGCTGACGGCCGAAGAAAAGGTGCTGCACGCCAATACCGATTTCCATGTGAAAACGGAAAGCCGCTTTCTTTACGGCGCGCCGGCGTCCGGCCTTTCGGGCGAAGGCGAAGCGCATATCACGACCGACGCCGATCCCTTCCCCGAATTTTCCAAATATCAGTTCGGCCGCGTGGACGACACGTTCGCGGATGTGAGCGTCAACGTGACGGTGCCGGAAACCGATGGGTTGGGCGTCACGGAAGCCACCGGCTCCATCGCCGATCTTGCGGACACGACATTGCCGTTGAAGGCCGTCATCAAGATTTCGATTCACGAGCCGGGCGGCCGAACGACCGATAAAAGCGTGGAAGTGCCGGTGCGCACGCACGATGTCGCCATCGGCATTCTACCCGACTTCGATGATGGCTCGGTCAATGAGAACGCACGCGCCGGCTTTGAAGCCATCGCGGTCGATGGCAATGGCAAGCGCATCGCACTGAACGGCCTCACCTTCACTTGGGTGCGCGAGAACACGAGCTATCAGTGGTATCAGGACAGCGGCGAATGGAAATATCAGGCGGTCACGCGCGACCGGCTGGTGAGCAGCGGCTCGCTCGACATTGATGCGATCAAGCCGGTGAAGTTGGCGCAGGCGATGCCATGGGGCACCTATCGTCTCACCATCACCGATCCGAAGACGGGCGCGGCCAGTTCCTATCGCTTCTACTCCGGCTGGGCCGCGAGTGAGACGGGCGACCGCCCGGATCGCATTCCGGTCGCCGCCGACAAGCCGGCCTACAAGCCCGGCGAGACGGCGCATGTGTCGATCAAGCCCGGTGCTAACGGGCAGGCGCTTATCGTCGTCGCGGGCGATAAGGTGTTTTCCTCGCAACTGATCAGCGCGCCTGCAGGCGGCGCCAGCGTCGATATTCCGATTTCGGCGGATTGGGGTGCGGGCGCATACGTTCTCGTCACGGACTATCGCGCGCTGAATGATTCCAGCGGGCGCGAGCCGGTGCGCTCCATCGGCGTTGCGTGGCTGGGCGTGGACAATTCCGCGCGAACGCTCAATCCGCTGATTGGCGGCCCGCAGAAAATCCTGCCGCGCCAGCACATCAACATTCCGGTGACAGTGAAAGGGTTGTCGGATGGCGATGAGGCTTATTTAACGCTAGCCGCCGTGGACGAAGGAATTCTGCAGCTCACCGATTTCAAATCGCCGGATCCTGCCAATTACTATTTCGGCAAGCGCAAGCTTGGCGTCGGCATGCATGACGATTACGGGCGGCTGATCAAAGCCGAGAAAGGCCCGGTCGGCGCGATGCGCGAAGGCGGTGACTCGTTTGGTGGCCGTCCGCTGGCTGTGGTGCCGACAAAGACCGTGGCGCTGTTCTCCGGTCTTGTGAAAGTCGGTGCCGGCGGCATGGCGCAGATCGGTCTCGATATTCCGGACTTCAACGGCGAATTACGCCTGATGGCGGTGGCGTGGACCAAGGATAAAGTCGGTCATGCGGACAGGCCGCTTACCGTGCGCGATCCGGTGGTGGCGGACATTGTGCTGCCGCGCTTCCTGGCGCCCGGCGACAAATCGCAGGCCGCGCTTAATCTGAACAATGTCGAAGGCGGATCGGGCAATTACACATCGGTTGTCACAACCTCCGGGCCCGTCGGTGTTGCGGGTGGCGCGCCGCAGACCGTCATCACAAAAGCCCTGGCGCGAGGCCAGCGCATTCTCGTGCCGGTCGAATTGCAAGGCACTGGTCTTGGCATCGCGAATATCACGCTCAGACTTTCGGGGCCGGGCGGCTTCAAGGTGCAGCGTTCCTGGCCGATAGAGGTGCGCGCGCCGCAACTCGACATCGCGCGCGACGATGCGCAGGTGCTGGCTGCGGGCCAGACCTTCAAGGCGGATAGAGCGCTGGTGGCGGATGTTGTGCCGAGCACGCTGGTTACCGCGATCAATGTTTCGGCGAGTCATGGCTATAATGACGTGCCGGGTCTGCTGCGCTGGCTCGACAAATATCCTTATGGCTGCATCGAGCAGACGACGAGCAGGGCCATGCCGCTCCTCTACTTCAACGATCTCGCCGATCTGGCGGGTCTGCCGAAGGACCAAGCGTTGCATCAGCGCATTCAGGACGCCGTCGATAACGTGCTCGACATGCAGAACTATGCGGGCAATTTCGGCATGTGGGGACCGGGCAACGATGCAGATCCGTGGATCAGCGTGTTCGCGCTGGATTTCCTCAATCAGGCAAAGCAGAAGGGCTATGTGGTTCCGAACGAGGCGCTGCGCCGTGGCGCTGGCTGGCTAAAGACGACATCTACCTCGGATTCGTTTGACGACGCGACGCGCGCTTACGCCTTCTACGTGCTGGCGCATGCGGGACAGCTGAATCTCTCCGACCTGCGCTATTTCAGCGATACACGCGGTTCCGAGTGGAACAACGCCATTGCCGCGTCCCTCACGGGCGCCGCGGCGGCGCAGGCGGGCGACCGCAGTCGCGCGAATTACGCCTTCGGGCGCGCGCAGGCGATCATCGCGGGCGCGAAGCCGGAATCCTACTCGACTGACGATTACGGTTCCTTCGTGCGCGATCTGGCGGGCACGACGGCGTTGGCGGTGGAAGGTGGCGATCCGGAAATCGTGCCGGCACTTATGAAGCGCACCGATGATGTGGACATGCGCCTCAACTCCACCACGACGCAGGAAAAAGCATGGATGCTGCGCGCGGCCTATGAGCTTTCCAAGGAGCGCGCACCGCTGAACATCGTGGTCGACGGCAAGCCGATGCTGGAACGGGCGGGCGCGGTGCGGTTGTCGCCGTCTCTGGCACAACTCAATCGCGGCATCGCGATCCTCAATCGCGGCGATGCGCCGGTGTGGCGCACCGTCTCGGTGCAGGGCACGCCGTCTGCGGCGCTGCCGGCAGAGGCCAACGGGCTTACCATCAAAAAGACGGTGTGGTCGATGGCTGGTCAACCGGCCGATCTGGCGACGCTCAAGCAGAACGACCGCGTGATGATCGTGATCGAAGGCCAGATGGCGAACAATTTCTATCGCCAGATGGGCGCGATCGATCTGTTGCCGGCGGGTCTTGAGATTGAAATGCCCATCGCTGGCGATGATGCCAAGGCCTATCCGTGGCTCTCATCTCTGAACGATGTGTCGATGGAAGATGCACGCGACGACCGCTTCGTGGCAGCGTTCAACATCGGCTCGCAATATCAGGAGAAGCCCGATCCCAAAAAGCCGCCGCCGCCGCTGCCGACCTATCGCATCGCCTATATCGCGCGCGCGGTGACGGAAGGCACGTTTGCCATGCCGGCTGGCGTGGTGGAGGACATGTACGCGCCCTCCATCCGCGGGCGCACGGACATGGGAACCGTGACGATCGGGCATTAGGCGTCTGGAAGTGAGTCCGGTTCATGCGCGATGCGTGGCGTGAAAGGCTGATCGTCGCCGCGTTTGCGCTGTTCGGCGTGCCCTGCGCGCTGGCGGCAGCGGATCAGGCCAATCCGCCGGATATGACGCGTTATCAGACGCTCTCGCCGGAAGTGGATGCGCGCGATGGTTCGCTGTTGCGGCCGTTTCTCTCCAAAGACGGCTATTGGCGGCTGAAGACAAACGTGCGCGACGTGAACGTGCGCTATCTCACGTTGCTCAAAGCCTATGAGGACAAACGCTTCGACGATCATTGGGGCGTCGATCCGGCGGCGGTGATCCGTGCCGCTGTGCAATATGCCGGCGCTGGACGCATCGTCTCCGGCGCGTCCACGCTCACCATGCAAGCCGCACGACTGTTGGAGCCGCGCCCGCGGGGCATCGTCACCAAGCTGTTCCAGATGGCGCGCGCGTTGCAGTTGGAAGAGCGCTATTCCAAAGACGATATCCTGTCGATCTATCTTACGCTCTCACCCTTCGGCGGCAATCTTGAAGGCGTGCGCGCTGCCTCGCTCGCCTATTTCAACAAGGAACCGGAATCGCTCGATCTCTCCGAAAGCGCGGTGCTGGCGGCGTTGCCGCAATCGCCGGCAAGGCTGCGCCCGGATCGGCATGGTCTTGCTGCCATCGCCGGCCGCAACAAGGTTCTCGCGCGCATGATCGATGAAGGCGTCGTCACGCGCAGCGATGCGAAGGTGGCCGAGCATGAAGGTGTGCCGTCCTTGCGCCTTGCCATGCCGCTAATCGCGCCACATCTGGCCTATCGCCTCGTGTCCACGACAAAATCGACGCGCATCGAAACCACGATCGATACGAATTTGCAGCAGGCCGTCGAGCGTCTGGCGGTGCAAGAGCGGGCCTATTTCGACGATCATGCCAGCCTCACCATCGTTTTGGTCGAGAACAGAACCCGCAATGTGCTCGCCTATGTCGGCGGCACGGATTACTGGGGCAAGTCCGGCCAGATCGATCTGGCGCGCCGCACGCGCTCACCCGGTTCGGCGCTCAAACCATTTATTTATGGGCTCGCCTTCGACGATCTCATTCTGCATCCGTCCTCGATGATGGAAGATCAGGCGATGACATTTGGCGATTACGCGCCGCATGATTTCTCCGGCGCGTTCAAAGGCTCTGTGACGGCGCGCGATGCGTTGCGCATGTCGCTCAATGTGCCGGCGGTGATGGTACTGGATCGCGTTGGGCCGTTGCGCTTTACGCTGGCGCTCTCCAACGCCGGCGCGCATCTGGCCTTCCCGACGAAGGATATGCCGAGCCTGCCGGTGGCGCTCGGCGGTCTTGGCATCAGTCTTGCCGACATCACCATGCTCTATGCCGGCATCGCGGATGGCGGCGCGGCGAAGCCTTTGCGCTTTGTGCAGGACGCGCCCGATGGTGCGAGCCACAAATTGTTCGGACCCGTCGCGGCGTATTATCTGCGGGAAATTCTTGCGGGCGTGGCGCTGCCGGAGGGCTGGGCGATGGGCCAAGGGCTTTCCAAGCAGCGCACCATCGCCTTCAAGACCGGCACGTCCTACGGCTTCCGCGATGCGTGGAGCGTCGGCTTTTCGAATGATTACACAATCGGCGTCTGGGTCGGCCGTGCGGATGGCGCACCGCGCATGGGCAGTGTGGGCCGCGAAGCCGCCGCGCCGATATTGCTGAAAACATTTGGTCTGCTGCCGAACGATAAGAACCCCGATCCCGCGCCGCCCACCGGCGCGATACTTGCGCAATCGACCGATGCGTTGCCGCAGGGCCTTCGTATTTTCACTCGTGAAATCCAGCAAGCGCCAACACCGGTCGCCACCAATGTTCCGCCGCCCATGATCAGCTTTCCGCCCAATGGCGCAACCGTGCCGCTGCCCGCGCCGGATGCAAAGGATCAGGCGATTCAGTTGAAGGCCGATGGCGGGCGCGGGCCGCTTACCTGGCTGGTCAACGGTCAGCTCATCGGCAGTTTCGACCGCTTCCAGCCCGCGCTGATGACGCCGCCGGGCGAAGGCTTCGCGCATATCACCGTCGTGGATGCGAGCGGGCGCAGCGATTCCTCGGAAGTGCGCTTTAAGCATATCCGTTAGACGCTTGACCTCGACGTCTGCTTAGGCTGGTTTCGGTTCATGTCCGACGAAATTCCCGCCGATCCGCACACGCACGCCCGCATGCCGCACACCCGCGCGCATGAAGGCGCCCTGCATGCCACAACACCGGCGGAACGCCGCCGTGCCTTCATCATTCTGTTCGTGAGTCTGGTCTGCATGGGTGCGGGCCAGTCGGTGATCTATACGGTGCTGCCGCCGCTGGGGCGCCAGCTTGGCCTCGGGCCTTTGCAGATCACCTCGATCTTCGCCGTGTCGGCCACGATCTGGATTTTCTCCTCCGCCTTCTGGGGTTTGCGCAGCGACCGCTGGGGACGGAAACCGGTGATGCTGCTGGGGCTTATCGCGTTCGCCATATCGTTCGCCTGTTTCGCCAGTGCCATGCTCGCGGGTGTCTATCGCTGGATCCCGGCGGCTCTGATTTTTCCGCTGCTGATTTTCTCGCGCTCCATCTACGGCATGTTCGGATCGGGCACATCGGCAGCCGCGCAAGCCTATGTCGCCGACCGCACCGCGCCGCACGAAAGGCTTCACGGCATTGCGATTATTTCGATGGCGTTTGCCTTCGGCACTACCTTCGGTCCCGTCATTGGGTCGTCGCTGACATTCCTCGGATTGCTGGCACCATTCTATTTCATTTCGGGGCTGGCGGTTTTGAGCGCCGGCGCGATCTGGTTTTTTCTGCCCGAGAATACGGCGCCGAAGTCGGCCGCGCACCACGAGAGCAAGCTGCGCTGGTACGAGCCGCGCATGTTTCCGTTCATGGCGTTCGGCCTCTGCCTCAGTCTTGTCGGCTCGATCCCCATCCAGACGGTCGGCTTCTTTTTTCAGGACGTCCTGCATCTGAGCGGAAAGATGACCGCCGCTTACACCAGCATTGGCCTGATGGCGTCGTCGATGGCGGCACTGTTCGCGCAGTTCGTGGTGGTGCAGCGCTTTCGCTTTTCCGCCCGCACGCTCACCCTCGCGGGCATCGCCACGGCCGTAGTGTCGAATCTGCTGTTTTTGTTGGCCCATGATTTTCCGACCGTGGTTCTGGCGCTCATCTTGTCCGGCTTAGGCTTCGGCATGGCGCGGCCGGGCTTCACCTCGGGCGCGTCGCTCTCGGTCGCGCGGCACGAACAGGGCGCAGTGGCGGGCCTTCTGAACGCCGCGGGAGCAGCGGGATTTATTTTCGGCCCTCTGATCGGCTGGCTCTACGAATTCTCACCTTTCGTGCCCTATGTATTCGGCGCAGTCGCGATGCTGCTGTTGCTGAGCGCGCAGATGCTTTCGCCGGTGCTGCGCAATGCGGGCGCGATCCCGGCGGAGATGGAAGCGATCGAAGAACCGACCGAAACGCCGGTGCCCAACAATTAAAGACCTTTGGCCTTTATCGCCGCGTTCATCTGGCCCAGCATTTCTATGGTCGGGAAGCCGTCGGAGGCGAGTGCATGATCCTTCTGGAAGGCACGCAGCGCGCCACGCGCCTTTCGGCCCAGAACGCCATCAATCGTGCCCGGATCGTAGCCGAGTTTCTTCAGATCGATCTGAAATTGCGCGCGCTGGTCTGCGATCAGCGGCTGCTCGTCGCGTGGCCATAGCGCCTGGATCGGCTGCGCGCCGCGCAGGCGATTGGAGAGATAGCACACGGCCAGTGCGTAACTTGCCGCGTTGTTGTATTTCAGAACAGTGCGGAAATTGTCGAACACGATGAAGGCTGGGCCATGTGCGCCCGCAGGCAGGTAGATCGCGCCTTCAGACGATGCCGACGGAAGTTCATTGCCCATCACCGTCTTCACGCCGAGTTTTTTCCACTCCGAAACCGGTTTGGTCGAATCCGGATCGGCGACTTCGTATGGAAAATCTTTCGGCAATGCGACTTCGTATCCCCAGCTCGCGCCGCGCGTCCATCCAGCATTCGCAAGCAGTGCTGCCGTGGAGGCCAATGCGTCCGCCGGCGAATGCCACAGATCGCGCTTGCCGTCGCCATCGCCATCGACGGCATGATCGAGAAAGGATGACGGGACGAATTGCGTGTGTCCGAACGCGCCTGCCCAAGACGATGTCATCTGCTTCGGCGACAGGCCTTCCTGCTGCTCCATCTTGAGCGCGGCCAGCAATTCGTGCCGGGCAAATTCTTGGCGCGGCCCGTCATAGGCCAAGGTCGCCAGCGCCTCGAACATGTTGAAGCTGCCCATCGCCTCGCCGTAATTGCTTTCCATGCCCCAGATCGCGACGAGAATTTCCTTCTGCACGCCGGCGCGACTTTCAATATTGGCGAGCATGGTCGGATAGGTCGTCAGCATCTGCTGGCCTTTTGAGACGCGGTCGTCGGAGACGGCGCTGTCGAGATAGCTCCAGATCGGCTTCACGAATTCCGGTTGCTGCAGGTTGAGTTGCTCCACCCGCGCATTGCGCGAAATGCCACTCATCGAGTCATCATAGATCGCGGGGCGAATGCCGGCATTGATCGCGGTCTGGCGGAAGTCCCGCACGAAGGCGGCGAACTTCACGTCCGCCGGATCGGTCGAAACCTTGGGCGCCACTGGCGCCCCATGGTGGACATGCCGCGCCTCGCTGGGCGCCGTTGTGGCGCAGGTAGCCACCGCGACCAGCGCCGCGGCCAATGCCATCCCCCGAACCATGCCCCTGACCCCCTCGCGAATACTCATGATAATCCCTTACAGACTCTGACTTTTCCCCTTCCTAGCACGGCCAAAGCCGGGCGTTGACAGGGCCGGAGCCGAACACTAGTTTCCGCGCCTCTTTCGAAGGGGGTTAGCCCCCAAATCCGTTGAATTGAAAGCGTGGTCCATGAAAATCCGCAACTCTCTGCGCTCGCTCAAGAAGCGCGACAAGGACTGCCGCATCATCCGGCGGAAGGGCCGTACTTACGTCATCAACAAGAAGAACCCGCGCTTCAAGGCGCGCCAGGGTTAAGCCGAAGGCTGCGCTGTCGCCCGTCGCGGTGATATTGTGGCCACGATGACCAATTCTTCCGCCCAGACCGAATCCTCCAGCCTCAGAAATCTTATGCTCGGCGCCACCGTGCTGGGCGTGTTTGCGCTCATGGCAAGCGCATTCCCGCTCAGCATGTCGCCGGAGATATTCGATTCCGGCGAAGACGTCGCCACCTGGTCGCTCTTCATCGGTCTATGGCTGATGCCCGTTGTCCTGATTGCCGGCCTCGCGATCGGCTGGATCGGGTTTGCGCGCAATGCGCGCAACCTTGCGCTGCTGGGTCTGGTGCTTGCCGCTTTGCCCCTGCTGGTGGCAATCGGCATTCTGGTGATGGCGGGCTAGCCGGCGCGACTTCATGGTAATGTCCGTGTGTTTCCTTCGTGGGCGCGCGCGTGAAGCTTCCCGAACCTGATCAATCCATCATCCTCCGGCGCGATAAAATCGTGTCGGCACTACGCGCGCTCGTGCCGGGTGGCGTGGTGGCGGACAAAGCGGGCCTCGCCGCTTTCGATGGTGACGCGCTGACGGCTTATCGCCAGTCCGCGCTCGCCTGCGTATTGCCAAACACCAAGGCGCAGGTTTGCGCCGTGCTGCGCTTCGCGGCAGAAGAAGGCATCGCCATCGTGCCGCGCGGCGCAGGCACCTCGCTCTCAGGCGGCGCTCTGCCGCTCGCCGACGGCATTCTTCTCGGTCTTGGCCGCATGAACCGCATTCTCGACATCGATTATGACAACCGCTGCGTCGTAACGGAGCCGGGCGCAACGAATCTTTCCATCACACGCGCGGTGGAAGCGCGGGGTTTCTATTACGCGCCGGATCCTTCCAGTCAGATTGCCTGCACGATCGGCGGCAATGTCGCGGAGAATTCCGGCGGGATTCACTGCCTGAAATATGGATTGACTACGCACAACTTGATGGGCGTCGAACTCGTATTGCCCGGTGGTGATTGTGTGACCTTGGGCGGCAAGGCGCCCGGCGCAAACGGACTCGATCTGCTGGGTGTGGTCGCAGGTTCGGAAGGTTTGCTCGGCGTTGTTGTTGAAGCGACGCTTCGCATCCTGCCCAAGCCGCCGGTGACGCGCACTTTGCTGGCCGCGTTCAATTCCGTTCCAGCCGCCGGACAGTGCGTCGCCGACATCATCGCCGCCGGAATTATTCCCGCCGCGATGGAGTTCATGGACCGCAACTGCATAAGCGCAGTGGAGGATTATTGTTCGCCGGGCTATCCGCGCGACGCCGAAGGTGTACTCATCATCGAAGCAGACGGCGTGGCTGCCGAGGTCGCGGATGCCGTGACGCGCATTCGCGAGATTGCGGGGCATGCCGGCGCATCGGATGTGCGCGAAGCGCAGGATGAACCGGAACGCGCGCGGCTGTGGGCAGGACGCAAAGCGGCGTTCTCCGCCATGGGGCGTCTGGCGCCCGACATGCTCTGCATGGACGGCACAATCCCGCGCTATGCTTTGCCGCGGGTGCTCGCACGCATGGCGGAGATGTCCAAAGAATATGGCCTCGGCTTCTGCAACGTGTTTCATGCCGGCGACGGTAATCTGCATCCACTGATTATTTTTGATGTGATGAAAGAAGGCGAGCTTGTACGCGCCGAGGCCTTCGGTGCCGCGATTCTCGAACTCTGCGTCGAGGTCGGTGGCGTGCTGACCGGCGAGCATGGCGTGGGTGTGGAAAAGCGCGACCTGATGCCAACGATGTTTTCCGGAGTCGACCTGGCGCAGCAGCAGCGCCTCAAATGCGCCTTCGATCATGCTGGCCTGTTCAATCCCGGCAAGGTTTTCCCCACCCTCTCTGCCTGCGTCGAGCTGGGTCATATGCACGTGAAGGGCGGTCGCATGCCATTTTCCAATCTGCCGCGCTTCTGATGACCAATATTTTTGCAAGCCATGAAGCCGAAGTGATTGAAGCCGTACGCGCCGCGCGTGAAAATCATCGCACATTGGAAATTGTCGGGGCTGGTACCAAGCGTAATTATGGTCGGGCCTCACATTGCGACGATGTTCTGGACGTGTCCGGCCTTCGCGGCATCGTGAATTACGAGCCCGAAGAACTGATCCTGACCGTTCTGCCGGGAACGCCGATTTCCGAAATCACCGCATTGCTGGAATCGAAAAACCAGAGACTCGGCTTCGATCCCGCCGACTGGGGGCCGCTGTTCGGCGCGAAAGCCAACGCCGCCACCATCGGCGGCGTCCTGTCGTCGGACGCGAGCGGTTCGGCGGCGGTGCGCTATGGCCGCTCGCGAGATTCTCTTCTTGGTTTTCGCGCGGTGAACGGAGCGGCGGAAGGCTACAAGGCCGGCGGGCGTGTGGTGAAGAACGTCACCGGCTTCGATCTGCCGAAGCTGATGTGCGGCGCGATGGGAACGCTGGGCGTGCTGACCGAGGTGACGCTGCGCGTGTTTCCCAAACCGTTCTGCTCGGCCGCGCTTATCATGCGCGACATCGCCTCCGCCGAAGGGCTCGCGCTCCTGCGGCGCATCTGGTCGAGCCCACTCGAAGCGACAGGTCTTTCCTATATTCCGGCCTCGGTTGCGTTTCCCGAACTGGGCAACATCGGCGAAGGCGCGGCATTGATCCGGCTCGAAGGTGCGGTCGAGCCGCTGCGCGAGAAAGTCGAAGCCGCCCTGATGTTGCTCGGCAATCGTGCGGAGCAGATCAACGATGAGACGATCTTCGCAAAAATTGGCGATGGTGCAGCATTCGAGGGAAGCGACTGGGATGTTTGGCGTGTCTTCGTTCTCCCTTCCGAGGCGCAGAAAGCTATCGCACGCATTCAATCGCCGCTCTGGCTCGCGGATTGGGCCGGCGGGTTGCTGTGGATCGGCGTTCTGCCCGGCAATGATGGTATGCTATTGCGTGAGTCTACCGAACCCACCGGTGGTCATGCAGCCTTGCTGCGCACCAGCGACGAAACGCGCTCCCGCGTTGCCGTGTTTCTACCCGAGCCGCCGGTGCGCGCCGCGCTGACCAAATCCACGAAAGCGGCATTCGATCCGCTGGGATTGTTCAATCCCGGTCGCATGTGGGACGGGGTCTGATGCGCACGGCTTTCTCGCTTGCGCAGCTTGCCGATCCGCACCTTGCGGATGCCGAAAAGAACCTGCGCGCTTGCGTGCATTGCGGCATCTGCACCGCGACGTGTCCGACTTATGTTCTGCTGGGTGACGAGCGCGACGGGCCGCGCGGCCGCATCGTGATGATGCAGCAGATGCTGGAGCAGGGCGGCGCACCGACGGCGGAAACCGTGCTGCATATCGACCGTTGTCTTTCCTGCTTTGGCTGCCGCACGGCGTGTCCGTCCGGTGTCGATTATCCACGCCTGATCGGTGTTTCCCGCGCCCATATCCAAACGCATTACACGCGCCCGATCGGCGAACGCGCGCTTCGCTGGCTGATCGCAAATGTTCTCACGCGGCCCAAGATCGCACGAGCCGCACTTCTTGTGGCGAAACTCGGATCGCCCTTTGCGTTCCTGTTGCCCGGTCGTCTTCGCGTGATGGCGTTTAAGGGCGCTGCGATGAAAACAGGCAGTGCCGGCCACGAGAAAATCGAAATATCTGCGAACGCCAGGCGCATCGCGCTGATGCCCGGCTGTGTACAGAAGGTGCTGGCGCCACAGATCGACGAAGCGGTCGCGCGTCTGCTGGCGCGTCGCGGCTTTGCGCTGGTGCCGCTGGAAGGCGCGGGCTGCTGCGGTTCGCTCGTCCATCATCTGGGCCGCGAAGACGATACGAAGGCGTGGGCGTGCCGCGCCATCGAAAGTTTCGAGCGCGCGGGTGGAAGCGACGCGTTCGAGGCCATCCTCATCAGCGCCACCGGCTGTTCGTCGCATCTGAAAGATCTTGCCCATCTGTTTTACGGCGATGCCGAATGGCAGCCGCGGGCTGCGCGCTTCGCAGCGATGGTGAAAGATTTTTCGGAACTGGTGACGCCGCGCTCTGTCACGCCGCCCGGGCGCCTGTGCGTCGCCTATCACGCACCCTGTTCGTTGCAGCATGGACTTCGCCTCGGTGGTGCAAACGAGGCCTTGCTCGAAGCCGCCGGCTTCGAAGTGTTGCCGATCCCCGAAGGGCATCTGTGCTGCGGTTCGGCCGGCAGCTACAGCATCCTTCAGCCGAAGCTGGCGAACGATCTGCGCGCGCGCAAGTTGAGTCATGCGCTTTCCACCAGGCCGGATATGATCGCAAGCGCTAATATCGGCTGCCTCGAACATCTTGCGGGACCGGATGCGCCGCCGCTGATCCATGTCGCCGAGCTGATTGACTGGGCGGAGGGTGGCCCAATGCCTGCCGCGATCAACCAAATCGCGCGCTCGTGATGGAAACACTGAGCAAGACGCGCTATTTTGCGCATATGCGCCCCTTTTTTCCGCTCGCAATTCTCATCGCATTCGCCGCGCCGGCTTGCGCGGCGGCGCCGGTTCAGCAGATCGCGCCACAGGCCCAACAGCAGATCGATAAATTGTTCAAGGTGCTGCCAAAGGCGGGTTCGGCGGACAACGCCAAACCGATTGAGGCGCAGATCGTGACGCTGTTCAACCAATCGGGAAGCCCGAGCGTCGATCTTCTGATGACCCGCGCATCGGCGGCGCTGGAAGCGGAAGACACAGAAACCGCGAGCAAGCTCATTCTATCGGTGACCGAAATCGCACCCAATTTTGCAGAAGGCTGGCGGCGGCGCGGCGAACTGGCGCAAAGCGCGAACGACGATGTTGGCGCAATGACCTATCTGCAAAGGGCCATCACGTTAAACCCGCGCGAATTCCGGGCTTGTTCCGAGCTTGCGGGAATTCTCGCCTCCTATGGCGACAAGCCGGCGGCGCTGCAATATTACCGCAAGGCCCAGGCGCTGGATCCCTGGCTCGACGGGCTCGACAAAGCGGTACGCCAGCTTTCGCACGAGGTTGAGGGTAACAAGATTTAGTTACTTCCCGCCGACAAACGCCACGCGCAGAAGATTGGTCGAGCCGGATGTGCCGAGCGGCACGCCGGCGGTGATTACGATACGTTCTCCCGTCTTGGCGAAACCTTCGCGATAGGCGATTTCGGTCGCGCGTTCCACGACGTCGTCGAGATCCTGCGCATCTTCTGTCAGCACGCAATGCAGTCCCCAGCCGATGCAGAGCCGCCGCGCAGTATCGATGGAAGGCGTCAGCGCGATGATCGGCGCCTCCGGCCGCTCGCGTGCGCAACGCAGTGCGGTGGAGCCCGATTTCGTCCAGCTCACAATGGCGCGCGCATGGATCGTGTGGGTGACCTCGTGAACCGCCTGCATGATGGCGTCTGGCGTGGTCTCCTGCGGCGGATCGCGCTGCGCACTGATCAGGGATTGGAACAGCGGATCGTTTTCCACCGCGACGGCGATACGATCCATCACGGAAACCGCTTCCACCGCATAGGCGCCCGTCGCGGTTTCGGCGGAGAGCATTACGGCATCGGCCCCATCGAACACCGCGGTTGCCACGTCGGAGACTTCGGCGCGCGTCGGCGCGGCGGCGGAGATCATGGATTCCAGCATTTGCGTGGCCACGACCACGGGCTTACCGGCTTTGCGCGAGGCGCGTGTGATCTGTTTTTGCCGTCCAGGCACGTCTTCCAGCGGAAGCTCTACGCCCAGATCGCCGCGCGCCACCATCAGCGCATCGGAAAGCTCGATGATCGCATCCAGCGATTCCAGCGCCTTGGGCTTTTCGATCTTGGAAAGGATCGCCGCGCGTCCGCGCGTCAGCTTGCGCAGTTCGGCCACGTCTTCGGGCCGCTGTACGAAAGAAAGAGCGATCCAGTCCACGCCCAACGCCAAGGCCGCTTCCAGATCGGCGCGGTCCTTGTCGGTCATCGCGGAAACCGGCAGCAGCGTGTCGGGCAGGTTCACGCCCTTGCGGTCTTTCAGTATGCCCCCGACTTCGACAAAGGCTTCCGCGGAATCGGGCTTGGATGCAAACGTACGCAGCCGCACTTTTCCATCGTCGATCAGCAACACATGCTTTTGCTTGAGGGCTGCGAACACTTCGGCATGCGGAATCGGCAGAACCTCCGGATCGTCCGAAGACGTTTCGCGTATCAGCCGGATGCGTTGGCCCTGTATCAGCGTGATTTGCCCGCCGGGCAAAGTGCCGAGCCGGATCTTGGGGCCCTGCAGATCGGCAAGAATGCCGATGGGCCGTCCGGCCTCCTCCTCCAGGGCGCGCACGCGGCCGTGCAATTCGCGCAGCAGATCATGGCTGGTGTGGCTCATATTGATGCGGAACACGTCCACGCCCGCTTCGAACAGCGCCTTCATCTTTTCGGGCGATGACGATGCCGGACCCAGCGTTGCCACGATTTTTGTTTTACGCGCGCGTCTCATATCTCAATCCGAAAGTGTTTGTGTGAAGTCCGGCTTGTTGCCCGTATCGACGCCAAAGAAACCCTTGCGATCCATCCCGCGTCCCGCGCAATCGGCCCGCCCGCGCACCTGAAACGTTTCGCCCGTGCCGATACAGAAATTGTGCGAGCCGTTCCAGCTTCCGGCGCCGCCATCCGTGGCATAGAGATAATAATAGCGCGCATTCAGTTTGCCGGGCACGATCGTGCTGCAATGGTTGGATTCCATCGTCCACCAACCTTCGCTGATCCATGCGGTTCCGTCGAACCGGCCCACGGCCACGCGCGCGGTCCTCGCGGTCTTGTTGCAGACGTTGAGCGCGGCCGCGGCGGGCTGAGCGAGACAGGCAAACAGAAGGATGGCCAGAACAGGGCGCATGCGCAGCATGTCGCGCAAGGAAACCCGCCTGTCAACGCAAGGCTGCGCTATGCTGGGGGCATGAGCGAATCCGCCTTCGAATTGCTGGAACCTTCGCCCGCGCGGCGGGATCTTATTTTTGTCTGCGATCATGCGTCGAATGCTGTGCCTTCGGAGTATGGCACTCTGGGCCTGGAAGAGGGCGCTTTTGCGGCGCATATCGCCTCGGATATCGGCGCGGCCGAGGTGACGCGCGCCTTGTCGGTGGCCTATGGCGCCCGCGCGGTTCTGGCGCGCTGGTCGCGTCTGTTGATCGATCTCAATCGCGGTCCCGACGATCCCACGTTGGTGATGAAACTGACCGATGGCCGCATCGTTCCCGGCAATCGCGATGCCGATGCGGCGGAAGTCGCGAGGCGCTTGGCGTGCTTTCATAAGCCCTATCACGACGTCATCGCGGTAGAGATTGCCGCAGCGCGTGAAGCGGGTTCCAATCCGGCCATCATTTCCATGCACAGCTTCACGCCGGTTTGGAAAGGCTTCCAACGGCCCTGGGAAGTCGGCGTGCTGTGGGATCGCGACGGCAGGCTGGCGAAACCGCTGATTGCGGCGCTGGCCCGCGCGGGAATGAATGTCGGCGACAACGAACCCTATGACGGTGAGCTCGAAGGCGACACAATGTATGTGCATGGCACGTCGAACGGCCTGCCGCATGTGTTGATCGAGATAAGGCAGGATTTGATCGTAACGCACGACGCGGCGCACAAATTCGCTGTGCGGCTGAAGCCGATCCTCGACGAAGCCTTGATGGAAATGGGACGAGCGGAAATCCGCTTCACGCGGCCGCTCGTGTCACCGAAGGGAGTTATTGCCATGGATGAAAAGACGCGTACCGAACTGGAAGCGGCGGCATTCCGCCGTCTTGTCGCGCATCTGCGCGCCCGCACAGACGTTCAAAATATTGATTTGATGAATCTGGCGAGTTTCTGCCGCAATTGTCTCGGTGATTGGTATCGCGACGCGGCGGCCGAGAAGGGGATTGCGCTCGACAAGGATCAGGCGCGCGAAATCGTCTACGGAATGCCGCCTTCGGAGTGGAAAAAACGTTACCAGAAAGAAGCCTCGCCGGAGCAAAAGGCGGCTTTTGGCAAGACGCAGAAGACTCACAGCTAGAAGCGGCCAAGGCGTTGCGCGGCGCGGTGCCCCCGGCTAGTTTCCGCGCCCTCACATAACAAGAAGAGATGGGTAATGGCCAAGTCGGGCTTCGCGAAAGAGCATTTGAAATCCTTCATCGAGCGCATCGAGCGGCTCGAAGAGGAGAAAGCGGCGCTGGCCGCGGACATTCGCGAGGTCTATTCCGAAGCAAAGGGAACCGGCTTCGATACCAAGATCATGCGTCAGGTCGTGCGCCTCAGGAAACTCGATACCGCCGATCGCCAGGAGCAGGACGCGATTCTCGACCTTTATCTGAACGCACTGGGCATGAAGCGCGACTGACGCGCTTCTTTATGATGCCGCGCGCTGTTCGTGCGTCTCGTCCGCCGCTTCCGCGTCGCCGGTCTCCAGGCCCAGATCCTTGAGCTTGCGGTAGAGGGTCGAACGGCCGATGCCCAGCCTGCGCGCCACTTCGGACATATGTCCTTCGTAGCGCGAGATGGCGAGGCGGATGATTTCGGATTCCATGTCTTCCAGCTTGCGCATATGGCCGCCGGAATCCGTGGCTGAAATTCCATAGGGCGATGCATGCGCAGGCGCCGAGTGCGCGCGCGGCAGCGGCGCCGTCGCGTGATGATGCATCAGAGCCGGCGGCATCGTCATCTCGAGAGCCGGCTTGCGGGTGTGAACGTCCACGCCCATGGCGGCGGCGATTTGCGGAAAATCGCAGGTGTCCAGTGTCGTGCCGTCGCAAAGAACCACGGCGCGGAAGATCGTGTTTTCCAGCTGGCGCACATTCCCCGGCCAATTGAAACGCTCAATCAGGTCGCTCGCTTCCAGCGTGAGGCCGGCGACAGGCTTGCTCTCCTCCGCCGCGAAACGCGCGATGAAGTGGCGCGAAAGGGCAGGCACGTCCTCGCGGCGCTGGCGCAGCGGCGGAACGAAGATCGGGAACACATTGAGCCGGTAATAGAGGTCTTCGCGGAACTGGCCTTCGCGCGCGCGTTCGACCAGATCGCGGTTTGTCGCGGAGATGATGCGCACATCGACCTTCACGGGGCGCTTGGAGCCCACGGGATCGACTTCGCCTTCCTGCAGCGCGCGCAGCAACTTGACCTGCATGTCGAGGCGCAACTCGCCGATTTCGTCGAGGAACAGCGTGCCGCCATCGGCTTCCTGGAACTTGCCCAGATGCTTATCGCTGGCGCCGGTGAACGAGCCCTTCTCGTGGCCGAACAGGATGGATTCGATCAGGTTTTCCGGAATGGCGCCGCAATTGACGGTGACGAACGGCTTGCCCGCGCGTTCGGAAGATCCCTGAATGGCGCGCGCGACAAGTTCCTTGCCGACGCCGCTTTCGCCTTCGATCAGAATCGGAATGTTGGATTGCGCCGCGCGCTGGCCCAGGCGGATCACCTGGCCCATTTCGCTCGATTGCGCGATGAGGTCGTCGAAAACCAGACGGTTCTCGGTTTTCTTTTTCAGCCGCACCACTTCATTGCTGAGCGTGCCGATCTTAAGCGCGTTGCGGATGGAGACGGTGATACGTTCCGGGCTCGCCGGCTTCACGAGGAAGTCGCTGGCGCCCGCGCGCATTGCTTCCACCGCCGAATCGATGCCGCCCTTGGCTGTCAGAACGATGACGGGAAGTTCGGCGTGAATGCCGCGCAATTTTTCGAGAACGGTCAAGCCGTCCATGTCGGGCATGACGAGGTCGAGCAGGATCAGCGCGATCTGGTCGCCGCGCGGGCCCGAAAGAAGGTCGAGCGCGGGTTGACCGCCAGGCGCTGTGACAACCGCCATGCCCGAGCGCGTGATCGCTGCTTCGAGCAGACGGCGCTGCACCGGATCGTCATCCACAATCAGAATCGTCTGGGCCATGCGCCGTTCCCCTTTGCGCATCGATAGTCGCTCCCGAAAGGTAAAATTGGTTTTAAAGTCTCGCTTTGCGACGAAGATCGCGAGACTTGCAAGCAAATGTGGTGAAGGAAGAATGAAGAGCAATCCGCGCGTCAAGACTTTCGCAAGGTTTGCCCGGCGCGATGGCTGACAATGAGGATGGTCTCGGCCGGCGTATCAGCCGTTTCGCGCGCGTCTCGAGCGGGCTTGCCGGCGTGGCGGCGCGGGGCGCGGCGCGATCGCTCACCGGCACCAAAGCGATCTCGGCGCGCAACGCCATCGATCTCACCAAAGTTTTGGGAAATCTTCGCGGACCGGTAATGAAGGTCGCGCAATTCATCGCCACCGTGCCCGGCATCCTGCCACCGGATGTCGCGGCACCGCTGCTCACCCTGCAGGCCAGTGCACCGCCGATGGGCGCTGGCTTTGTGCGACGGCGTATGGCCGCTGAACTCGGCAAGGATTGGGAGAAGAAATTCAAATCGTTCGAGCACGAAGCTACTGCCGCCGCATCGCTCGGGCAAGTTCATCGCGCCGTCGCGAAGGATGGAACGCGCCTCGCCTGCAAGCTGCAATATCCTGCCATGGATGCGGCAGTGGACGCCGATGTGCGGCAACTCAAGACGGCGCTGGCCTTACAGCGTGGTTTCGACGGCACCATCGACACGCGCGAGATCGGTGCGGAGATCGCGGCACGTCTTGCCGAGGAACTGGATTATGTGCGCGAGGCGGCGCACATGAAGCTTTACACGTTCATGCTGAAAGACCGCGCAGACATCGCGGTGCCGCAGCCGGTGCCCTCGCTCTCTACCAAGCGCCTGCTGACGATGACCTGGCTGGACGGAAAACCATTCGCGGATTTCGAGAAGGCCAAGCTGGAAACCCGCAATGCAATCTCGACGGCGCTGTTCAAGGCGTGGTGGCGGCCTTTCGCGCGCTATGGCGTCATCCATGGCGATCCGCATCTGGGTAATTACACGGTGCGCGAAGACGGCAAAATCAATCTGCTGGATTATGGTTGCGTGCGCACCTTCACGCCATCTTTCGTGGCTGGCGTGATAGGGCTTTATCGCGCGTTACAGACGAAGGACGACGCGCTCGCCGCGAAATCCTATGGCGCCTGGGGTTTCGCCAGGATCACGCCGCAGGCGGTGAATGTCCTGAATATGTGGGCCGGGTTCATCTTCAATCCGCTGCTGGATGATCGCGTGCGGGTGGTCGATGACGGCGTGCCCGCCGCGGAATACGGCATGAAACAGGCGAACGAGGTTCATGCGAAGTTGAAAGAGATCGGCGGCATCCGCCCGCCGCGCGAATTCGTCTTCATGGACCGCGCGGCCGTCGGTCTTGGTGGTGCGCTCATCCGCATGGGCGCGAAGCTGAATTTCCACAAATTGTTCGAGGAAGAAATCGCCGATTTTGACGTTTCCGCGCTTGCCAAACGCCAGCGTGTAGCCTTCAAGGAAGCAGGGGTCCCGCTGCCGGAGGGCGCATGAGCGAACAGCCGAAATCCTTCGACTATTGGGACTATTTTGCCGGCGAATGCGAGCGCGCCAACGCGCCGCTTTATGCGCAGATCATTCGCGGCGTGATGGGCGATCCCGATCTCAAGGAGTTTGCCTCTCACGTCAAGAAAGGTCAGCCGCAGGCGAATATGCTGCTGGCTTCGGTTCATCTGCTTCTGCTGCGCGGCGCACAAGATGATCTTCGACGCTTCTATCCCAACCTCAATGGCGGCAGGCGGATTGAAGGCGAAGATCCATTCCCGCATTTCAAGGACTTTGTCGAAGCGCATCGTGCGGAACTGGCGCCGTTGATAGTCACTGGTGTCACCAACACCAACGAAGTCGCGCGTTGCTCGACGCTGCATGCCGGGTTTCGCGCCGTGGCACGACAAGCAGGCAAGCCGCTCAATCTGATCGAGATCGGGCCGAGCGCTGGGCTCAATCTCATCTGGGACAAATATCGTGTCCGCTATCGTCACGACGGCAAGACGTTTGAAGTGGGCGCACCGGAACCGGCGCTGACCATCGATTGCGAACTGCGCGGCGGCGCAATGCCTCCGCTGGGACCGACGCCCAAAGTGGCAAGCCGGGTCGGACTGGAACTCAATCCGGTCGATTTGGGCAACCCGGACAGCCGCGACTGGCTGCGCGCATTGGTCTGGCCTGATCAGGTCGAGCGCTTTCAGCGTCTGGAAAAAGTGATTGAAATATTCCGGCGCGAGAAGGTCGAAATCCGCAGCGGCGATGCACTGGCCTTGTTGTCCGATACCATCGCGCGCATTCCGGAAAGCGAGGCGGTCTGCGTCTATCATACCTATGTCACCTATCAGTTCAGCGATGCGATGCGGGAGACGCTCAATGATATTCTCACCGTTGCCGGACTGCGCCGGCCGCTGTGGCGGCTGAGCGCCGAGGGGTCGCTCGCGAGCGTCGGCGAAGCACCGCTGCTCCTTGGCCACTACCATGATGGTGTTCACGAGACGCGCGAACTGGCACTTTGCCACCCGCACGGCGCTTGGCTTGAGTGGCGGGCGTAAGCCGTGCAAACTTTTCGCCCATGACAGACGATCTGCTCGAAGACGACTCGCCGCCAATCCCGGACGGCTTCCAACTGATGAACTGGTCGCGCGGCTTCGGCCGTCAGATCGGGCCGCTCTATGAGCGCATCGAAACGGACGGAAAATACACGCGCGCCTTTCTGGTCTGCGAACATCACACCAACGGGATGCAGAACTGTCACGGCGGCATGCTGATGGCGTTTGCCGATACCGCCTTCGGCCATGCGGTATCGATGCACGCCAAGGATCACTATTGGGTGACGATCCGGCTTCTCACCGATTTTCTCTCCGCAGCAAAACTCGGCGACTGGGTAGAAGGAAGTGGCGATGTCGTTGGCGTTGATGACGACATCTACACGATCAAGGGCCGCATCTGGTGTGGCGACCGTACGGTGATGACCGGCACTGGAATCTTCAAGACGCTGGGCAAGCGCCCACCGCGGCGTTGATGCGATGAACGAGCGCCCGCAACCGCAATTTGGCGGCCCGACCGAAGGCCCGCTCACGTCCTTTAACGGGGCCGTGCCGCCTGCGCCGCAATGGTTCGAGCGCATAGCCGCCATCGCGCCGGAAAGCTGCTTCGTCGAAGTCGAAGGCGCGAAGATTCATTTTCTGCGCTGGGGCGACCGTTCGAAGCCCGGTCTTCTGCTGGTTCACGGCAACGCGGCGCATGCTTATTGGTGGAGCTTCATCGCGCCCTATTTGGCGCGCGATTACAACGTGGCGGCGATGGATCTCTCCGGCATGGGCGATTCCGATTGGCGCGGGGAATATTCGATGGACATGTTCGTCCGCGAGCAGCTTGCCGTGTGCGAGGCATCGGGCATGTTCGAGCCGGGCGAGCCGCCCATCATTGTGGCCCACAGTTTCGGCGGCTTCGTCACCATGCTCACCGGCGCGTTGCATGGCGACAGGCTGGCGGGCACGGTGATTGTGGATTCGCCGGTGAACCCGCCGGATCGTCCGGGCGGTCCGCCCAAGCGCATTATCAAGCCGCATCACATCTATCCGACGATGGCAGCCGCGCTGGCGCGTTTCCGGCTGATGCCGCCGCAGACATGCGAGAATCTCTTCATTGTGGATTGGGTCGGCCGCCGTTCGTTGAAAGAAGTAGAGGGCGGCTTCACCTGGAAATTCGATCCGGCCATCTGGCAGCGATTTTCCATCGGCGACACGGCCGCGCGCCTCAAGGAAACCAAATGCCGGATCGCCATTTTCCGGGGCGAGAACTCCATCCTCATGCCGCCGGAGATCGGCGAATATATGTTCAACCTTTTAGGCCGCGCGGCGCCCGTCGTTACCATCCCCGAGGCGCAGCATCATGTGATGCTGGATCAACCTCTGGCACTGGTGGCCGCGCTGAATGCGCTGCTGGCGGACTGGGACCATTCGACCCCCAAGCGGCGGCCCTAGGTCGCGGTTGCCGGTTGGAAGCGCTTTGCTATAGTCCCGGCGCTTCGAATTGACGCGAATCTGAGGACGAAAAATGACGGCAGATCACGGCCATGACGACTACCAGCCCGGCAACATGGACATCAAAGAGCATGTGAAGAGCTGGCAGGGTTTCACGAGCTTTGTGAAATGGTCGATGGGCGGAATTCTGCTCATCATGATCTTCCTCGCCATTTTCCGCACCCACGGCTGATCGAAAGCTGATGAAACTCGCCGTCCTCAAGGAACGCCGCGCGGGCGAAACCCGTGTCGCCGCCACGCCGGAGACGGTGAAGAAGCTCAAGGGCCTTGGGCTGGATGTGCTGGTGGAAACCGGCGCGGGCAGCGGCGCGCGTATAAGCGACAATGATTATATCGCCGCCGGCGCCATCGTGACGCCCGACGCGCGGACGCTTCTGGGCGAAGCGGACATCGTTCTGAAAGTGCGCGGGGCTGAGCCGAACGAAGTTTCGGCCATGAAGAAGGGCGCAGTGTTCGCAGCTCTTCTAGCGCCGCATACGGAGAAGGATGCGATCGCGAAACTGGCCGCGCAGGGCGTGAGCGCGTTCGCCATGGAATTCATCCCGCGCATTTCGCGCGCGCAATCGATGGACGTGCTGTCTTCGCAGGCCAATCTCGCTGGCTACAAGGCGGTGATCGATGCCTGCGCACAATTCGGCCGCGCTTTTCCGATGATGATGACGGCCGCGGGCACCATCGCGCCGGCGCGCGTCTTCATCATGGGCGTCGGTGTCGCGGGTTTGCAGGCCATTGCCACGGCGCGGCGCCTGGGCGCGATTGTCTCCGCGACCGATGTGCGCCCCGCCACGAAAGAGCAAGTCGAGTCGCTGGGCGCGAGTTTCGTCGCTGTGATTGACGACGAGTTCAAGCAGGCGGAAACCGCGAGCGGTTACGCCAAACCGATGTCGGCGGAGTATCAGGCGAAGCAGGCTGCGCTGGTGGCCGAGCACATCAAGAAGCAGGACATTGTCATCACCACCGCGTTGATCCCCGGCCGCAAGGCGCCGGTGCTGGTTACCGCCGAGATGATCCAGACGATGAAGCCCGGCTCGGTGATCGTGGATCTCGCGGCCGAACAGGGCGGCAACACGCCTTTGACCAAGCCCGACGAAGTGATCGAGACGCATGGCGTCATCATCATGGGCTACACCAATTTGCCGGCGCGCCTGGCGGTCGATACCTCCAATCTCTATGCGCGCAATCTGTTCAATTTCGTGTCGCTGATCGTGGACAAAAAGACCGGCGCGCTGGCGCTCAACTGGGACGACGAGATCGTGAAAGGCGCGGGCCTCACGCGCGACGGCGAGATCGTGCATCCGAGTCTGAAAGGATAAAAGATGGAAGCCATCGATCCCTTCGTATTCCGGCTTTCGATCTTCGTGCTGGCGATTTTCGTGGGCTACTTCGTGGTTTGGAGCGTCACGCCCGCGCTGCACACCCCGCTCATGAGCGTGACCAACGCGATTTCCTCCGTGATCGTAGTCGGCGCGTTGATCGCGGTCAATGTTGTCGCCATGGGCAGCAGCTCATGGATTTCCAAGGGCCTCGGTTTTGCGGCGCTGATCCTCGCCTGCGTGAACATCTTCGGTGGTTTCCTCGTCACCTCGCGCATGCTTGCGATGTATCGAAAGAAAGAGAAGTGATGAGCGCTTCTCTGCAAGCCGATCTCGCCGCCATCGCCTATCTCGTCTCCGGCGTGCTGTTCATCATGGCGCTGCGCGGGTTGTCGTCGCCGGTCACATCGCGTGCGGGCAATCGCAATGGCATGATTGGCATGGCGCTGGCCGTCGCCACGACCTTGTGGGTTGCGAATGCCACCGACGGCCTCACCTGGGGCATGATTGTTGTCGGCATCACCATCGGCGGCGGCATAGGCGCTGTGATCGCGCGGCGCATCGCCATGACGGAAATGCCGCAGCTCGTCGCCGCGTTCCACTCCCTTGTCGGCCTCGCCGCCGTGCTGGTGGCGGGTGCCGCGCTCTATTCGCCTGACGCCTACGGCATCGGCAGCGAAGGCGCGATCCGCATGCAAAGCCTGATCGAGATGAGCCTCGGCGTCGCCATCGGTGCCATCACCTTCGCGGGTTCGCTCATCGCTTTCGCCAAGCTCAACGGCAACATGTCGGGCGCACCGATCCTGCTGCCCGCGCGCCATCTGCTCAACATTCTCATCTTCGCGGCGATCGTGGCGCTGATCGTGTTCTTCGTGATGCACCAGCCGGTCTGGGCGTTCTGGGCGATTGCAGTTCTGGCTTTCATCTTCGGCATCACGCTCATCATTCCCATCGGCGGCGCGGACATGCCCGTCGTGGTCTCGATGCTCAATTCCTATTCGGGCTGGGCGGCGGCGGGCATCGGCTTCACGCTCGAGAACACCGCGCTCATCATCACCGGCGCGCTGGTCGGCTCGTCCGGCGCGATCCTCTCCTACATCATGTGCAAGGGGATGAACCGCAGTTTCATTTCGGTCATTCTCGGCGGCTTCGGCGGCGAAGTGGCCGTGGCGGGCAAGGTCGAGACGCGGCCCGTCAAGCAGGGCTCGGCGGAAGACGCCGCCTTCATCATGAAGAACGCGGGCAGCGTCATCATCGTACCGGGTTACGGCATGGCGGTGGCGCAGGCGCAGCATGCCGTGCGCGAAATGGCCGACCAGCTCAAAAAGGAAGGCGTGAAAGTCTCCTACGCCATTCATCCGGTCGCGGGCCGCATGCCCGGCCATATGAACGTGCTGCTGGCTGAAGCCAACGTGCCCTATGACGAAGTGTTCGAGCTGGAAGACATCAATAGCCAGTTCGCGCAGGCCGATGTGGCCTATGTGATCGGCGCCAACGACGTGACCAATCCCGCCGCCAAGAACAATCCGCAATCGCCCATCTTCGGCATGCCGATCCTGGATGTGGAGAAAGCCAAGACGGTCCTCTTCATCAAGCGCGGCATGGGCTCGGGTTACGCCGGCATCGAGAACGAACTGTTCTTCCGCGACAACACCATGATGCTGTTCGGCGACGCCAAGAAGATGACCGAAGAGATCAACAAGAATCTGGGGTAAGGTGAAATGCTCCAGCACATCATCGGCTTCGTGTTTGGTATTCCCGGCACAGCCGAGGAACGCGAAACCGCCCTGCGCAACATTGCGGGCGGCCTTAACCCGATAGAAGCCGCCGAACGGCTGCACGGAGCGGCTCAGCACAATACCGAAAAAGCCGGTGCGCTGCTCGCGGCGCAAGGCATCTTCGCGGTGGCCGATACATTCGCGCTCGATCACGGCTGGCCGCAAATTCCGATCCTGATTTCGCTGGGCTGCATGATCGCTGGATCGTTTCTCGCCATGTCGATCCTGCGCAGCACGATGCGCATGTATCGCCACAGACCTGACCACCGCGATCCGGTACCCATGATATTCAACATACTGATATCGCGCATGATCCGCTTCAACAGCGCGCTTTACCTGACCTTTCTGTCGATCCTGCTGCTGGGATCGGCTGCGTTCAGCTTCGTTTAGCGTATCTCCGAAACGAGATGTCCTAGCCCAGCATCGAAATCGCATGCCGCGCCGCCGACAGATAGACGGCGTTCGGGTTCAGCGCGTATTCGCGCAGACACGCCTCGGTGAACTTGATGGCGTGATCGTCGCCGGTTTTGACGGCCAGCGCGATCAATTCTTCCGGCGGTTCTTTCGGCAGGGACGCCGCGCTCCAGTCCGGCTTTGCCGTCCCATAAACCGAATAAAGCGCCGCGCCGGTCTGCCAGGCGTAACGCAGCGCGGTGCGCGTGACCTCGGGATCGAGATACGGCGCTAGAGAGCGCAGCGCAGCGCAGGCCGTCACGCCATGGATGAAAGCGACGGCGGTGTAGGAATCATGCGCGTTGACGAGATAGACGCGCGCGAATGTCTCCGTGAGTTGCACAAGCGTCCGCGCCGGATCGCCGCTCACGTCGAGCATGCCGATCACGGGCGCGAAGCCGGAGAATTTGTGCAAGCTGCGCAGGCCGTCCGTGAAGCCGCCTCTCGTGGCGCGCGCATTGCCGGTTGAAAATGGCACAAGCGAGATGGCTTCGCGCGCGGGCAATGGCGCGCCGGAATAATCCGCAGCCGGAAGCGTTTCGTAGCACGATGCCCAATAGCCCAGCGCACCTGCGAGCTCGTGCAGCCGCGCGGGGTTTTCATGTTCCGCAAGACCGCGCACGGCGTGACCGAGGCGGATAACGCCATGCGCCGCGCCCGATTCGATGCCCGGCGCCAGCCGTGCGGCCCAGCGCGCAACAACGTCTTGCCAGCGCGCACCTTCCAATTCCGTTTCGAAGAACGCCGCCCATGCCATCGGTTTGTCGTTGCCGAGCGCGTCTTTCCAGTCGTGCGCGGAAATAGCTTCGCGCGGAGGCTCGCGCGTCATTAGGAGATTTCGCAGCGGCCAGTTCTTTTGCAGCCATGGCATCACGGCGTCGGCGCGGCCCATCGCGGAAAGAGCTTCCGTCACCATCGGCGCATGGTTGGTGAAGCCGTTGGAAAGATCCGGACCGTAGCCCGCGAGGTAAGCGAGCGCAGCGTCCATCTGTGAATAGTCTTTGGCAATCGGCTTTGTCGCGGCGCTCATACCATCAAGATATTCACCGATACCCATACTTTCCATCTGCGCTTTGACGAATTCGCGACGAGCCGCTCTGCGCTGCGCTCATTGCCCTCTTAATTTTGCGGCTATCGCGCTTGCGAATGTCCGCAACTATTTTGCGAATATGTGTAGCTGCGCATATTGCAGCAGGATGATCGTCTTGGCGTCGCAGATGCGCCCATCCGCCGTCATCGCCACGGCTTCGTCGAAGGACAGTTCCAGTACGTCGATGTCTTCGCCTTCCTCGGCTACGCCGCCGCCGGCACTCTCGCGCATATCCGGCGCATATTCCGCGACGAAGAAATAGAGTTTCTCGGTCACCGAACCGGCGCTCATGAACATCTCGAAAATCTTGGTCACGTTCTGCACCTTGAAGCCGGTTTCTTCCTCGGCCTCGGTGCGGATTCGGGTTTCGGGATCAGCATCGTCCAGCAGGCCGGCCGCCGCTTCGATCAGCATTTCGCGATAGCCGTTCAAATAGGCCGGCAAGCGGAATTGCCGGGTCAGCACCACCGTGCGGCGTGCGCGATTGAAAAGCAGGATGGTTGCGCCATTGCCGCGGTCGTAAGCCTCGCGTGTACCGTCCTGCCAGATGCCGTCCTTGCGCCGCCGGGAAAAATCGACTTTGCGCAGGATGTACCAGTTGTCGGAGAGGATTTTTATGTCCCCGATGCGAACGCGATCGGAAATGTCGGTCATGCGGCGGTCTCAGGTTTGTATTCAGGCCCGCCGCTCGAACAGCAGCGACGCGATCAGTGCGGGCAATGTCAGTGCTGCCGCGCCGCCCACGATCATCCAGAACGGATGCGGGATTTCGATCAAAGTGACGATGCCGGCGAAGAGCAGAAAAGCGCCGGCGACAAGGCCGGGAATGGGACCGCGTTGGGCGATCCGTGCGCCGAGCGCACCCGCCACGAAGGAGCCAAATGCCCAGCCGATCAGCTCCACGGCAAGCGTCGTCATCGGCACTTGCGGCGGCGGATAGAGCGCATCGCCCGCCCGTTCTACCAATCCCACGACAATGATGCCGCCGATCGTGCCCGCTATGATTCCCGCCAAGACGCGCAGCATGATATCCTCCATCCGCGATATCGAAGCCTATAGACGCGCGGCGCAAATGAAAAAGGCCGCCCGAAACAGACGGCCTTTTCGAATTCTTTTTTTGGCTGAATCCCGCTGGAGTTTAGCCCGAACCTGATCCGGGCCGGCGATGATTTGGCTATCGCCAAATCATTTGGGAAGCACGCCTTCGCGCTGCAGGCGCTTGCGCTGCAGCTTGCGATAGCGGCGGATCGCTTCGGCGCGTTCGCGCGCGCGCTTCTCGCTCGGCTTCTCGTAATGGCCACGCAGCTTCATTTCGCGGAAGATGCCTTCGCGCTGCATCTTCTTCTTCAGGGCCTTGAGCGCCTGGTCGATATTGTTGTCGCGAACGATGATCTGCAAAGCTTGGCTCCGTCGGGCGTTTTTTAAGGAGGCGCTAGATAACAGAAGGGTTTTGCACTGTCCACCAAGCAGCCCGGGGGCAAATCTGTGGAGAAAATAGTCTCTCAATATTCTTGCCAAAAAGGATCATGTTCTCTAAATTACAGGGGTCGGCTTGTCAGGCTAGGGTGGACGGTCCGCTCCCTTGGCGAAAAAGGCCCCAACCCAAAAAATGGCTTGAAATTGAAAAGGGGGGGGACCCCACCCCCTGTTTCTCGGGAGCGACCAAACAAGGAATCTGTAGTAATTTCAAATGACTAGCATAAATATGAGATTGACATGGCCATTCTGAAGATCGCCCGCATGGGTCACCCGGTTCTGGCGCAGAAAGCGGCGCCCGTTGCCAATCCAGCGGACCCCGCCGTCCGTCAGCTCGTCTCCGACATGGTCGAGACCATGATCGACGCCAATGGCGCCGGCCTTGCCGCGCCACAGGTGCATGTCCCCTTGCGAGTCGTGGTGTTCCAGGCGCCCGGTGAACGCTCCGATCCTGGCTTCGCCGAGGATGAGCGGTTCGATCACACCGCGCCGCTGACGGTTCTGGTCAACCCGGAAATCGAAATCCTGGGGCCGGAGCGCGAAGCGGGCTGGGAGGGTTGCCTGTCGGTGCCGGGCCTGCGCGGCGTTGTCGAACGGGCGGCGCATATCCGCTATCGCGGCTTCGATCTCGCGGGAAAGGCGGTTGAGCGCACTGCGCGCGGCTTTCATGCTCGCGTCGTGCAGCATGAAGTCGATCATCTGGATGGTATTCTCTATCCCAGCCGGATGGACGATCTCTCGAAGCTGATCTTCGAATCCGAAGCGCGGCATTGGTCGAAGGACGACAGCGAATGACGGCGCGCAAGACGAAACAGAAAGACGATGCGGCGCTGAAAGCCGATGTGCTCGAAGCAGCTCTCAAGCACGCGCCGTTCGACGGCTTCACCGACAAAGCATTGGAGCGTGCGGCAAAAGACGCCGGCGCCGACAAGGTGGCGCTGGCGCGGCACTTTCCCGAAGGGCCGCTCAGTCTCGTGAAAGCCTTCTCGGAGTCTGCCGATGACGCTATGGAAGCGGCGCTGGCGAAAAAAAAACTCACCTCGATGAAAATCCGCGAACGAATCACGGCGGCGGTATGGGCGCGGATCGATGCGTTACGCGTACACAAGGAAGCCGCGCGCCGCGCCGGCGCGTTTCTCACCTTGCCGCCGCACGCGGCGATGGGGTTGAAACTTCTTTATCGAACAGTGGACCGGATGTGGCGGGCGGTGGGCGATACGTCCACGGATTTCAATTTCTACACAAAGCGCGCGATTCTCTCCGGCGTCTATTCGGCGACGTTGATGCGCTGGTTCACCGACGACAGCGAAGATGAATCCGCGACGCATGAATTCCTCGATGCGCGAATCGAAAACGTGATGCAATTCGAAAAGTTCAAGGCGCGGGTGAAAGAGCGGACAAAAGGCCTGCCGTCGCTGAGCGAAATTCTCGGGCGGTTCAGCGCGCGCTCTTAGGCTTGAGCCAGGTGATATGGCCCATCTTGCGGCCGGGGCGGATCTGCGATTTTCCGTAGAGATGCAGCGCGCCGCCCTTTGCCGCCAGCGCTTTCCAGTCTGCTGCTTCTTCGCCGATGATGTTTTCCATCACAGCATCGGCGTGACGTTCTATTGAGCCCAACGGCCATCCTGCGATGGCGCGGATATGGTTTTCGAATTGGCTGGTAATGCAGGCTTCCAGCGTCCAATGCCCGGAATTGTGAACCCGCGGCGCGATCTCGTTGACGAGCAATTGCCCGTCTTTGGTGACGAAAAGCTCGACAGCCAGCACGCCGACATAGTCCAACGCGTCGGCGGTCTTCCGCGCGATGCTCTTGGCATCTTCGATCTGCGCTGCGCTGAGCCGAGCCGGGACGATCGAGCGGCGCAGGATATGATGCTCGTGGACATTCTCCACCGGATCATAGGCCGCGAAATCACCAGACGCGCTGCGCGCCGCAACGACCGATGCTTCGAAGTCAAAGATGATGAACTCTTCCAGTATGGCAGGCGCGCCTTTAAAGGTGCCGAAGGCGCGTGCGACTTCTTGCGCACTTGCGACCTTCGCCTGTCCTTTTCCGTCATAGCCGAGGCGCCGTGTCTTCAGCACGGCCGGCGCGCCGATCTTGGCAAAAGCGCCTGCTATATCATCGCGTGAACTGACGGCGGCGAACGCGGCGGTCTTCAGGCCAAGACCGGAAACGAAAGTCTTTTCTTCAAACCGTTCCTGTGTGATCGCAAGCGCGCGCGCGTTCGGATTGGTCGCTCTGGCCTTCGACAAAAGTGCCGTCGTCGCACTGGGCACGTTCTCGAACTCGAACGTGATCGCATCGCAGCTGGCGGCGAATTTGGCGAGCGCGGCTTCATCGTCATAGCGCGCGAAGGTATGCGCGTCGCAAACCTGAAATGCCGGTGCATCCTCTTCGTCGGAATAGACATGCGCTTTCAGGCCGAGCCGCGCGGCCGCCATTGCCAGCATGCGGCCCAATTGTCCGCCGCCCAAAATTCCAATCGTGCCGCCCGGCGCAACGGGCGCGAACGGCGCTTTGCTCTGGCTCATTGCGCGGACGGTGTCTCGGCGACGGAGTCGGTCTGCGTCTTGCGCCACGCGTCGAGCCGCTTGGCGAGCGCGCCGTCGTTCAACGCCAGAATGGCGGCGGCATGCAGCGCTGCGTTCTTAGCCCCGCTCTCGCCGATGGCAAAGGTCGCAACCGGCACGCCGCCTGGCATCTGGACGATGGAGAGAAGGCTGTCCATGCCCTTCAGCGCCTTGGATTCAATCGGTACGCCCAAGACGGGTAGGGCCGTCATGGAGGCCGTCATTCCGGGCAGGTGCGCTGCACCGCCCGCGCCCGCAATGATTACTTTCAGGCCGCGCCCGGCGGCTTCCTTGGCATAGGCATAAAGCCGGTCCGGCGTGCGATGGGCGGAGACGATCTTGGTTTCGTGGGGCACGCCCAGCGCTTCCAGCGTCTCGGCTGCCGCGCGCAAGGTCGGCCAGTCCGACTGGCTGCCCATGATGATTCCGACGGATGGGGTCATGCTTCCGGTGCCCAAAGGAAGCGGCGGAGTATAGGCATGGAAGGCCCAGAAGAAAGGGCCGGATCGCGGGCCGTTAAGACTTTGGTCACCAAAATGAAGGCAGTTTTAACGCTATCGGGCCGGGGCGTCCGAAAGCGGGACGGGAAGTCATGAAGGTCGAACGGTCGAGGGCAGCACGCAGTGCCGCGGCGGTGGCGCTTCCGGCCGAAGCTGCGCCCCAGATCGCGACGGCCGCCAAGACCGGCATAAACGCGCACGGCATACCCGAAGAAGAATTCACGCCGCATGTGCGCGACGCCGTCAGGAGCCTGACGGCCGAGGTCGAAACGCTGCGCCGCGACTTGCAGCAGACGCAATCGCGTCTCGACAAAATGGAGCAGGTCGCCGATCGCGATCAGCTTCTGCCGGTTCTCAATCGCCGTGCCTTCGTGCGCGAACTCACGCGCTATATCAGCTTCGCGGTGCGTTACGGCACGCCGGCGAGTCTGGTCTATTTCGATCTCGATGGTTTCAAGCTGATCAACGACAGCCACGGCCATTCCGGCGGCGACGCGGTGCTGGAACATTTCGCGCAAATCCTGCTCGCCAATGTGCGCGACAGCGATATCATCGGCCGCCTTGGCGGCGACGAGTTCGGCGTCATTCTCTCGCACGCCAATCAGATCCAGGCACAGACCAAGGCCGCGACACTGGCGCAGAAACTGAACGAAAGTCCGGCCAGCTTTCAGGGCCGCGGCATCCCGTTGGGATTTTCCTTCGGCGCTTTCGAACTCACCTCCGGCGACAGTGCCGATCTGGCCATCGCACGCGCCGACGAGGCGATGTACGCGCACAAGCGCGCCAGCCGCTAAAGCTACGCAATAATATCTGGCAACAAACGGTCGTTGATCTGCGTGATCAGATCTTTCAGCTGCAACTTGCGCTTTTTCAAACGGGACATTTGAAGCTGGTCTGTCACGCCCGTCTCGGCCATTGCCACGATGGCGGCGTCGAGATCGCGATGCTCCTGCTGCAATTCCGCCAGCTTCGTGCGTAGCACCAGTTCTTCGGCTTCGGTCATCGACGCATGGCTCTAGCGTTTCGGCTTGGCGTTGCGCCGGCCCTTGGCGAGATCCTCGCCCCAGCGCCGCACCGATGGCCAATCGTAGCCCAGAAGATCGAGCGCCTTTCCCACGATCTGATCCACAATGTCTTCCAGGGTGTGGGGCTCGGCATAGAACGCCGGCACCGGAGGCAGAATGATCGCGCCCATCTCGGCAAGCCGAGTCAGCGAACGCAGATGCCCGACATGCAGCGGCGTCTCGCGCACCATGAGAATGAGAGGGCGGCGTTCCTTCAACGTCACGTCCGCAGCGCGGGTGAGCAGGCTGGTCGTGACCCCGGTCGCGATCTCCGACCAGGTGCGCACCGAACACGGTGCGATGACCATGCCGTCCGTGCGGAACGTTCCCGAGGCGATGGGCGCAGCGATGTCGCCGATCGCATAGACATGATCGGCCTTGGCGGAGACCTGTTTGGGGGTCAGTTCGGTCTCGTAGCCGATGGTCATTTCGCCCGGCTTGCTCATCACCAGATGCGATTCGATTTCGAGTTCCCTGAGCGCCTCCAGCAGGCGGATCGCATAGGCCGCGCCCGACGCTCCGCTGATGCCAACGACCAGCCGCCGCCCGCCCGATTTGCCTGTTTTTTTGCCCGCCATCGGCACCGTTTATAGGCTGTAGAGCATGCGCGAAAGAGGGCCGTGACAGCGGGGCCGGTTGGTGATTTAATTTCCCTCCCTGGAATAAAAGAAGAGGTGAGGCATGGCGCTGCAAGGTCATATTCACGAACTCTCTGAAAAGCATAAGAAACTGGAAGAATTGATCGAGACCGAATTGGCCCACCCCGATTGGGATGACATCAGGGTCGCGGCGCTCAAAAAAGAAAAACTCCGAATTAAAGACGAACTCGAACGGCTGCGAAGCAGCGTTCACTAATCTCCCTTCTCACAAGTTTTGAGGCGACGGCTCATTCCGCAGGCTGCGGGATGGGCTCGCGCTCGACGCGCAGCAGCAGCAATGCCGCGGCCAGCAGCATGAGCCCGGCTGTAAGAAACGCAGCGCCCGGAAAGTAGAACGGCGACCCCGCGCGGGTGAAATAGGCGAACACATTCGTCAGCAGCACAGGTGCCACGATCGAGGTGACGCCGCCGACGCTGGCGAGTGCGCCCTGCAATTCGCCCTGCTCGTTGCCCGGCACGTGCTTGGAGATGATGCCGTTGATGGACGGCATGGCGAGTCCCATCATCGACCACACCAGCATCCACGGATACATCATCCAGCCCTGGCTCGCGAAGGCATAGCCGCTGAAACCGGCGGCGCCGCACATCAGCCCGATATAGGCCGCGCGATGCTCGCCCAGTTTGGGAATGAGGATGCGCGTCAGGAAGCCGAACACGCCTGCCATGACGATGCCCAGGAACATCATCGAATAGCCGACCTGAAGCGGCGTCCAGTGGAATTTGAGATAGACGTAATAGGTCCAGATCACCGGGTTCGCATCATGCGCGAGCCGCATCAGGATGAGGATGCCGACAAAGCCTAGCACCATCGGATAGCGCTTCAGCGCCAGCAGTGAGCCCACCGGATTGGCGCGCCACAACTCGAATTTGCGGCGGCGTTCCGGCGGCAGCGATTCCTTCAGCACGAAGAATCCGAACAGCGCATTGGCGAGCGCCAGTCCCGCCGAGACGAAGAAGGGAAGGCGCGCGCCATATTGGCCGAGCAAGCCGCCGATGGCGGGGCCGACGACAAATCCGATTCCGAACGCCGCGCCCGTCAATCCGAAATTCGCGGCGCGCCTTTCCGGCGGCGTAACGTCGGCGATATAGGCGTTCGCCGTGGTGTAGCTGGCGCCTGCTATGCCCGAAAGAATACGCCCGATGAAGAGCCAGTAGATCGTCGGCGCAAGGCCCGTGATCGTGTAATCGACGCCGATCGCCAGCAGCGAGAGAATGAGAACGAGCTTACGACCGAAACGGTCGCTGAGATTTCCCATCAGCGGCGAGAACAGAAACAGCATCGAAGAGAACGCGAAGGCGAGCCAGCCGCCCCAGCTTGCCGCGATGCTCATCGCGTTCGGATCGGTGAGCTTGTGCCCGGTCAGCTCGGCGATGATCGCCGGCGTCACCGGAATGATGATGCCCAGCCCCACCGTGTCGATGAACATGGTGATGAAGATGAAGGCGAGTGCGTATTTGCTGGCGCGTATGTCGGTCATGGATGGTCCTCAATGCGCCGCCAGATTAGGGCGGCCGGCGTAGCTGGTCTTGTAGGAAATTTTCGCGGGAAATGACGAACGCTCTCTTTTGTCTCCTCCCCTGCGCAGCGGGGGATGTGGCGCGACGGAGCACAGCTCCGGCGTGACGAAGGGGGGCAGGCTCGATAAAAGTTTGAAGTCTGGCTTGTGAAGGATCACGGCGCTGGCCCCACCGTCTCGTCGCTTGCGCGACGATCCACCTCTCCCGCTGCGCAGGGGAGGAAAACAAGAGAGGAGGGTTGAATTTCTGCGCATCATCTTCTCCCGCATCGCCTTTCGCATGCGCGCGACCATAGCGAGGCGGATCACCAGATGCAGCGTGGAGCGCAGGACCACGCGTGTCTTTTCGCGTCGTGCGGCGAAGGCGCTCTTATAGCGGCCGTGCTTGAGCCGGTTGCGATTGCCGGGCTGGCCGCCACGTTTGCGTTGCGGCGGCGAAAGCGATGCTGCGTCAATGTCTTGCATTCGAACCTCAACGTCCGGAGGGGGGAGGGCGCGCATTGTTTTCCTCCACAGCGAACGCGTCCGCCTGCACCTGCAGGGCGTCGCCTTCGGCGGCCGTCGCGATGCCGGATTCGCTGATCTGCATGTGCGTCGCGACATCTTCGTTGGGCTGTGCCGGCGTTTCGCGGGCATCATCATTCGCGGGCGGTTCATTTTGCGCAGCGGTGTGAACGTCACTATCCGGCGCCGCGCATCGCGCATCGTTTTCGGGAACGCGGATCACACCCGTCACGCTGGTGGTGCGCTAGCGGCGCATGCCGTCTTTTTCGTCGGCCACGGTCTTCACGTGGTTCACCGTGTAGTGCTGCTTGAACTCGGTGCGCATCCGCGCCATCGCGCCGATCAGCTTTGCGCTCGCCTCCGCCATGCGGGCGGCATCGCGGAGATCGGCGGAGCGCGTCGCCTGTTCGGCCTCGGCCGGATCGCGACTCGCTTTCGCGCCAGCGCCGCGCATCTGCGGCGTGTAATAGACGGGCCGCTCATACGGCTCCGGTTCCGGTTTCGGCCGGAACATGCCGCTTGAGGCGACCATGCTGTCCATGACGCCCTAGGTGAGGAAGGCGAGCTGAAGCTCGACCTGCTCCTTGATGGTGCCGCTCGGGGGCAGGAAGTCCTGTGCCCGAAGTCGCTTTCGCGGTTTCGGCTCGCCAGCCTCTTCGTCGTACATGTTCCCGTTCTGTCCAAAATTGCGGACGGCGTTATCTCCTGGCGCAAATCCAGAGTCAACATATATTCCGCATTTTTGGCTTACCATACGACTATTAGTCTAAGTCGCGGAGAATGTTTGGAATTTTACAGCAAAGTGGCCCCGGAACCAGCGGTGGTTCGCCCGCGTTTCCCAACATTAACGGGAGAAAAGAATGAAGAAACTTTTGGCAGGCTTGGCTCTTTCGGCAGTTCTGGCGGCGGGGGCCGTTGCGGTCGCAACACCCGCCTCCGCGGCTGGCGTGTACATCAACCTCGGCGGTCATCATCACGGATGGCATCGCGGCTGGCATCACCACTATTGGCATCACCATCACTAGTGATGGGTTTCATCCCCTCCCTGCGAAAGCACGGAGGGGGTTTTTCTATGGGGATTACAGGAGGCGGACCAACAGGCCGAATAGCTAGGCCGCCGTCTTTTCTTTTTTCTTGCGCAGGCTCGCGCGCAGCTCGTCCAACCGCACGGACGGACGATCCGGAAAATGAGCGACTAACTCGAGATCTCCACCCATCGCTTCGACAAAGCTGCGCAGCGTCGAAAGATACATGTCGCTGCGTGCCTCAAGTTTGGAAACGGCTTCCTGCCCGACCTTGAGCCGCTTGGCGATTGCCACCTGGGTTTTGCCCACGGCTTTGCGCAAATCCTGCAAGGACATTTCCTCGGCGACAAGCTGGCGCGCGCGCTTATCAATTGCCCGCTGTTCCTCGCGCGGCAAACGCGCAATCATCTGTTTTAATGTCTTGGGCATGGTTGCTTTCTCTGGCCTTCGCGCCGTTATTTCCTTCGCGCTTTCAACCGGCCGAGATGCGCATCGAACCGGCTGTCGGCGGCGGCAATCAGTTTGCGGTAGAACAATCGCTCGCTTCCTCCGCTTTTGTCTCCCGCAACAAGAAGAATCGCTTTGCGTTCCGGATCGAACGCGAACGCAACCCGCCAAACGCCGCCGCCGGCATCGAAGCGCAACTCCTTCATATTGGCGTGCTTCGATCCTTTGAGCGTGTCGATCCGGGGCCGCCGCGCAGCAGGGCCGAACATCTCGATCATGCGCGCCTGCGCCAGCAATTCAACCCTAACGTCAGCCGCCAGTGCCAGAAGGTCTGCCTCGAACTCCGCCGCCAGCGACACGGTCCACATTCAAATTATGCCTTCTAAGGAATATGCTGTCAAGGGCATATATTGATCGCTCGGGTTTCAGCTCAAACCGCCTTCGCCCGTTCGCGCAGTTTGAATTTCTGCACTTTGCCGGTTGAGGTTTTCGGCAGCTCCACGAACAGCACATGCCGGGGGCATTTGTATTTCGCCAGATGCTCGCGGCAATGCGCGATCAGTTCATCGGCCGTCACGTCCTTGCCCGGTTTTTTCTCGATGAAGGCGCAGGGCGTCTCGCCCCATTTCTCGTCGGGCTTGGCGACGACGGCGGCGAACATCACGGCGGGATGTTTCAGCAGCGTGTCCTCCACTTCGATGGAGGAAATATTTTCGCCGCCCGAGATGATGATGTCTTTCGAACGATCTTTGAGCTGAATGTAGCCGTCCGGATACATCACGCCCAGATCGCCGGAATGAAACCAGCCGCCCTCGAAGGCTTCCTTCGTCGCAGCGGGATTCTTCAGATACCCCTTCATAACGATGCTGCCGCGAAACATCACTTCGCCCAGCGTTTCGCCGTCGCCGGGGACCGGCTCCATGGTTTCGGGATCCATGACGCTGAGCGAATCCAGCGCGTGATAGCGCACGCCCTGGCGCGCTTTCTTCGCCGCACGATCGTCCTTCTCCAGCGCGTCCCAGTCGGATTTCCATTCGTTGACGACGGAGGGACCATAGGTTTCGGTGAGGCCATAGACGTGGGTGACATTAAATCCCGCATCGGCCATGCTGGCTAGCACCGCCTCGGGCGGCGGCGCGGCTGCGGTGATGAACTCAACGCGCGAGGGCAATTCGCGCCGCTCTTCCGGCAGGGCATTGATCAAGGTGGACATCACGATGGGCGCGCCGCACAGATGCGTGACGCGATGATCGGCGATGGAATCGAAGATCGCCTTAGCGCGCACCCAGCGCAGGCAGACATGCGTGCCCGCCACCACCGAAAGCGACCACGGAAAGCACCAGCCATTGCAGTGGAACATCGGGAGCGTCCACAGATAAACCGGATGGCGCGAAATATCCGCGGCGAGAATGTTGCCGTAGCCCATCAGCGCCGCGCCGCGATGGTGAAACACCACGCCTTTGGGATTGCCCGTCGTGCCCGATGTGTAGTTCAGCGCGATGGCATCCCATTCGTCGCCGGGCGGATTCCAGGTGAAATCCGCATCGCCCTTCGCGATGAAGTCTTCATATTCGATTGTACCGAGTTTCTCGCCGCTCTGGGGAAATTGCGGGTCGTCATAATCGATGACGAAGGGCCTTACCTTGGCGCGCTTCAGCGTTTTTTTCATAGTGGCCGCGAACTCGCGATCGGTGATGAGAACCTTTGCTTCGCCGTGCTCGAGCATGAAGGCGAGGGCGGCGGCATCGAGCCTTGTGTTGAGACAGTTGAGAACGGCCCCCGTCATCGGCACGCCGTAATGCGCCTCCAGCATGGGCGGTGTGTTGGCCAGCATCGCGGCAACGGTATCGCCCTTCTTGATTCCGTGCTTCGCCAGCGCCGAAGCGAGTTTACGCGTGCGCGCATAAAATTGGGAGTAATTGAAACGCTGCTTGCCGTGAATGATCGCGGTGCGATCAGGAAAGGTTTTCGCCGCACGCTCTAGAAAGCTGAGCGGCGTCAGCGGCTGGAAGTTCGCGGGATTGCGCTCCAGATCGGTATCGTAGGGGCTGCGGTTGAAACTGGGCGTGAGCCGGCCGACAAGCCGCGCAACCGTCTGCGCGCCCCGCCGCACGAAGGATTTGTGACCGCGGCTCGGTACTTTTCGCGGCCGCGCGGTGGAAAAGGGCTTTGCCGGCGCGGACGCCCTGGCGGCCCGTTTTATCGGCTTATTTTTTGATTTCTTCGCTGCCAGTTTTGCGATGGACGCCTTGCGCGGCGTTTTCTTCGCGTGTTTGGCGGCTTTGCTGCCGCCGGACCGGGACGCTCCCGATTTCTTTCGCGATTTGTGCGCTGCCATAAGATTGTCTTTTCGAAAATTCAGCCCGCGTTCACGCTATAAAAAGTGTGAACGCGCGGCAAGCATTCCGCCATGGACGCCGCCCCCGCGCATTGCTAGGAAGTCATCGGATGCTGCCGGAAAATCTGAATGTCTGACGGAACCGAGGTAAGCGCAAGGTGGAACCCGTTACGCGGAATATACGCGTGGGTGATGCGGCACGCGGAAGGGCCCTATGCCTGGTGGGTCATGGCAGCCATCGCTTTCGCCGAAAGCTCCTTCCTGCCGCTGCCGCCCGATCTGATGCTCGTGCCGATGGTGCTTGCCCATCGCAAGCGCGCCTTCCATCTGGCGGCGTGGTGCACCTTCTGGTCGGTTTTTGGCGGGCTGCTCGGCTATGCCATCGGCTCGCTGCTTTATGATTCCGTCGGCCAATGGCTGATCAACGCCTATGGCATGGGCGGCGATGTCGCCGCGTTCAGCGCCGCCTACAAGCATTACGCGCCGCTGATCCTGCTGCAGGGCCTGACGCCGATCCCCTACAAGCTGGTGACGATCTCGGCGGGCTTCGCGCATATGAGCCTTCCGATTTTCATGATGCTCTCCACCATCACGCGCGGCGGGCGCTTCTTTGCCGAAGCAACGCTGCTCTATTTCTTCGGGCAGCCGGTCAAGGATCTGCTCGACAAATATCTGGAGATCGTACTCGTCGCATTTTTGGTGCTGGTCGTCGGCGGCGTGTTCCTGGCGCGCTACGTTTTCGGCGTCACGTTGTCTTAAAAACGCCCAGCTTCCTCGTCACAAGCCGTCCGCATTGCTAGATTCGGTGTGAGCCGCGCAGGAATTTCGCGGCAGGGGCGCTTTTTCCATGACGCGACAGCTTCGATCCGTGGCGGCCATTTTGCTGTCCACCATCATCTTCCTGATGGGCAATGGATTGCTGGGCACGGTCATTCCCGTGCGCGCGCATCTGGCGGGCTTTTCGGATTTCGCCATCGGCCTGATCGGCTCGGCCTATTTCGTGGGTTTCGTGCTGGGCTGTTTCGCCGGCCCGCGATTGCTGGCGCGCGCGGGCCACAGCCGCACCTTCGCGGCGGCTGCGGGATTGGCGGCGGCGGCGACCTTGGTGCAATCGCTCGTCGTCGGCGAAGTGTCGTGGATTTTGCTGCGCGGCTTGTTCGGCGTCGCGGCGGCCGGTCTCTATATGGTGATCGAAAGCTGGCTGAACGACCGCGCCACCAACGAAACGCGCGGGCGGATATTCGCGGCCTATCTTGTCGTGAATTTCGCGGGGCTGATCATTGGCCAGCTGCTCTTCATCACCGGACGCGCTACATCCTTTTCACTGTTCAGCTTTGCCGCGATCTTCTATTCGCTTTGTCTCATCCCCGTCGGCCTGACGCGCACGCCGCAGCCCCATCGCGTGGACGTGCCCGCGCTCAATCCGCTCAAGATATTTCGCCTATCGCCGGTCGGCGTGGCGGGCTGCATCGCGGTGGGTTTCGCCAATGCGGCGGTGTGGACCTTCGCGCCCGTCTATGCCGAAAGCCACGGCATGCATCGCGGCGCGCTCGCCGCTTTCATGGTCGCGTTCACCCTGGGCGGCGCGCTCAGCCAGGTGCCGGTGGGACGTCTTTCAGACCGGATGGATCGGCGCTATGTGATTGCCGCGACAACCTTCGCCGCCGCCTGTGCGGGCATTGCGCTCTATATGTTTGGCGGCCAGAGCAAGTTTGCGGCGTTGGCGCTGGTCGCGCTGTTCGGAACGGTGTGCCTGCCGCTCTATGGCTTGTCGGTCGCCCATGCCAATGACCGGCTGCCGCGCGAAATGTTTGTCGAAGCGTCCGCGACCTTGCTGCTGATCAACGCCATCGCTTCGATGTTCGGGCCGGTGATCGCGGCGCTGGTGACGGCGCGCTTCGGTATGGCCTCGCTCTTTCTCTACACGGCGGCGATCCATGTCGGCATTTGCGTGTTCACCCTGGTGCGGCTTGGCGCCAAGGCAACGCCGCCCGCGGAATCGCGCGAGACTTTCGAGCCGATGCCGCAAGCCTCATCGCCCACCGCGCTCGAACTCGACCCGCGCGGCCCGGAGCATGCGCCGCAAAGCGTTTAGGCACTCAATAGTGCCGCCCGAACGCGGCCTGGTCGACCAGCGCACCGCAGCGATCGGAATCAATCAGCGTCTGGCCGTTGCCCAGATCGAACATCACGCCGATCGACGATCTTCCGCAGGAACCGGCGTCTCGCGGCATGCCGGTCTGACAGCGCTGATGCTACGCCTCCAGATATTCCAGGCGGCGCTTATTCCTGCTCGAGTTCGGCGGAGAGTTTGTAATCGTCGGACGAATGATCCGCGTCCGCTTTCGCGATCTCTTGCGCCGCTTCAGCGGCCGCATCTTCGGCGAGCTTCGGCGTGGCCGTTCCCGCCGTCGTTTCCGCGATGGGCTTGAGCGTGTCGCCTTTCTTGACGGCGCGCTTGATGGCGCGGTCGCGCTTGTCGGAGGCGCGCTGCACCGCGAGGTCCAGTTCAAGCTGCGAGCACAGGCCAAGCGTCACCGGATCGACGGCCTTGATGTTGGTCGCATTCCAGTGCGAACGCTCGCGGATTTTCTGGATGGTGGCTTTCGTGGTGCCGATCAGCTTGACGATATCGGCGTCGGTGAATTCGGGATGGTTGCGCAGGATCCAGTAAACCGCATCCGGCTTGTCCTGCCGCTTGGAGACGGGCGTGTAGCGAGGAATCTTCTTCTGCTTCACCGCCGGCATGCGGTGCTTGGACACCGCCATCTTGAGACGCAACTTCGGGTTGGCTTCTGCTTCCTCGATCTGCTCGCGCGTAAGCTGGTTGGAGGACACCGGGTCTTGGCCCTTGATGCCCTTGGCGACGTCTTCGTCGGCGATGCCCTTCACTTCGAGCGGATGCAGGCCGCAGAAATCGGCGATCTGCTCGAAAGTGAGCGAAGTGTTGTCCACGAGCCAGACGGCGGTCGCCTTCGGCATCAGCGGTTTTTGCGGTTCGGCAGCCATAGGTTTTCCCTTTCCCGGGCGAGGCTTTTCGGCCCCGTCCCTTCGCTCGACGTTCATGATTTCGAGGAAGGCGCGTCTTTTAGCGGGGAGAGGGGCGAAAGGGAAGGGTTTTGCACAAATTTCCCACTTTGCCGGGATTTTCGAGCGTTTCCGCGCCTGCACCTTCGCTCTCGCAATCGCGTCGCTGATCAGTTTTTCCGCCGCGGCCGCGTCGGCCCAATCGCCGATGCGGGTCCATTTCTTGGGTTCCAGATCCTTGTAGTGCTGGAAGAAGTGGACGATCTGCTGCAGCAGGATTTCGGGCAGGTCTTTGTAAGAGCGCGCCCGTATGAAAGGGATGCAGATCGTCGGTCGGCACAGCCACGATCTTCTCGTCCGGTCCCGCCTGATCCTGCATCACCAGCACGCCCACCGGCCGGCAGCGCACCACTGCGCCGGGAATGACGGGTACCGCCGAGATCGCCAGCACGTCGATCGGATCGCCGTCTTCCGAAAACGTGTGCGGAATGAATCCGTAATTGCCGGGATAGAACATGGCGGTGTGCAGGAAGCGGTCCACGAACAGCGCGCCGCTCGCCTTGTCCATCTCATATTTCACCGGCAATCCGCCCGCCGGAATTTCGATGAGCACGTTCACGTCTTTTGGCGGATTGCGCCCGGCGGGAATTTTCGAAATATCCATGTTGTGCTCCTCAAAGCGTGAGCAAAATCTTTCCGATGTGCGAACTCCCCGCCATTTTCGCGTGCGCGGCCTGCGCCTCGGCGAGAGGATATTTTTCGTCGATCACCGGCTTGATCGTGGCCGCCTCGATCAGCGGCCAGACGGTTTTTAGAACGGCGTCGCGGATCGCGCCTTTCTCGTCATTCGTTCGCGCGCGCAAAGTGGTCGCCAAGAGCGACAGCCGCTTCATCATCATGGGCGCGAAATTCACATTCGCCTGCATGCCGCTCATATAGGCGATGTTGACGATGCGGCCCCAGAGCGCCGCCGCGCTCATATTGCGCTGGATGTAATCGCCGCCCACCATGTCGAGGATCACGTCCACGCCTTTGCCGTCCGTCTCCTTCTTGGTCACGTCCACGAAATCTTCCTCGCGGTAATTGATCGCGCGATTGGCGCCAAGCGTTTCACACGCTTCGCATTTGTCTTTCGAACCCGCCGTTGCGAACACGGTATGGCCCAATGCTGAACAGAGCTGGATCGCCGCGGTGCCGATGCCGCTCGATCCGCCGTGAATGAGCACGCTGTCGCCGCTCTTCAGCCGCGCCGCATCCATCAGATTGGTCCAGACAGTGAAATGCACTTCGGGAAGCGCCGCGGCATCGACAAGGTTGACGCCGCGCGGCACCGGCAGCACGCATTTTGTCGAGACGGCGACGAACTGCGCATAACCGCCGCCGGCCAGCAAAGCGCAGACTTTGTCGCCAACACGATAGTCGCTGACGTCCGCGCCAAGCTCGGCGATCTCACCCGATACTTCCAGGCCCAGAATATCGGGAGCGCCCGGCGGCGGCGGATACATTCCTCTCGCTTGCGCAATATCGGCGCGGTTAATCCCCGCGGCTGCAACCTTGATGAGCACTTCCCCTTTTTGGGGCTGCGGCTTGGGAATGTCTGCAATTGCGAGACGGTATTCGTTCCCCGGTTGCCCGACGGCGATGGCTTTCATAGTGCAACCTGGCCTTGCGCGAATTTTTCCGGCTGGACACTATCAAACGGCATAGGGAGCGCACCATATGGATCCCGAGGAACTTCTGCCGAAGAAGAAGGCGCCGGAAATCCTGCCCGGTCAGGATTTGTCCGCGATGTCGGAACACGAATTGACGGCGCGCATCAAGGCTCTCGAAGAAGAAATCGCGCGCAGCCGGGCGGCGATTGCAGCGCGGCAATCCACCAAGGCGGTGGCAGACGCGTTCTTCCGCAAGAATTAGTCATATTGAAACGGACAAACGCATCAGGCGCGGATTCGTGCGCGGGCAAGTTCGTAATCATTAATCGCGTGGCAGTTCCGTCGCGATATGAGACGGAAGCGTTGCGCGAATGTCACCGCGCTTTTGGCTTATGTAACCATCATCGCACTGTAACGCTTGCGTTGCCGTGGCGACTTGCTAGTTTTGCATCCGAGTTGAAGTAGGCCGGGGACTGAATGTCGCTTCTTGAATCCGACGACGAAAACTTCTGCAGCATCACACCGCAATCCTTCACAGGCTCCGTGCTTTTCGAAAAAACATTCGACGAGGGCATGTCGCTGGTCGAGGAAACCGCGCGCTATCTGGATGGTCCCGGCCGCGATGAATCGCGCGACCTGCCGCGCAAGGCGGCGCTTCTCTATGCCGGCGAAAGCATGCGCGTCACCACGCGCCTGATGCAGGCGGCGAGCTGGCTTCTGGTGCAGCGCGCCGTGCATGAAGGCGACATGCAGCCGGATCAGGCGGCGGGCGAACGCTATCGTCTCGGTTCCAAGGAAATCTGTTTTGGCGGGCGCGAAGGCGGGACCGAATTGCTGCCGGCCACGCTGCAAGACCTTTTGCTGCGCAGCGACAATCTCTATCGCCGCATCGCGCGTCTGGACGATATTCTGTTCAGCGCCAATGGCGCGCAGGCCCCCGCCGTGCAGACGCAGTTCGACCGGCTCGAAAAAGCCTTCGGCGACAACGCGAATTGATTATTTGCCGGCTTCCGGCTTGGCGGGTTCGGCTTTACCCGGCTCGGCTTTCAACATACCCGCGAAACGCTTGTTGAAGCGCGTCAGGCGGCCGCCGCGATCCATCAATTGCTGCTGACCGCCGGTCCAGGCCGGGTGGGTCGTCGGATCGATGTCGAGCTGCAGCTTCTGGTCCGGCTCACCCCAGGTCGTGCGGGTCTTGTAAGTCGTGCCGTCGTTCATCACGACGTTCACGAAATGATAGTTGGGATGAATGCCCTTTTTCATGGCTGACCTTCTGAAACCCGGCTTTGAGGCGGCGGCTTATAGGGGATGGCCCTGGGGCTGGCAAGGCGCGCGGCGATAGGCCCGGTTCCCGATCCGGCCGGCGCTGCCTATATAGCCTGAGGTATCGGCACAGGCGGGCAGCACTTGGCAGCAGGCGAAGAATACGCGGAACAGCTTCAGTATGTTGCTGCCGGGCGGGCAAAAAGCCGCTCGCTCAGGCCGCTGCGGCAGATTCTACCGTTTCTGAAGCCCTACCGCTGGCGCATCGCCATCGCGCTGGTGGCCCTCATTATCTCCTCCGCCGCCACGCTGGTCCTGCCGGTTGCGGGCCGCGGCCTCATCGATCACGGCTTCAATGCCGCCGAGGTTGCCCTGATCAGCCAATACTTCCTGGTGTTCATCGCGGTCTCCGCGGTCATGGGCGTGTCCGGCGCGACGCGGTTCTATTTCGTGACCTGGATCGGCGAGCGTGTGGTCGCCGATATCCGCAAGGCCGTTTTCGACAATGTGCTGGGGCTGACGCCCGCTTTCTTTGAAGTCACGCGCACGGGCGAGGTTCTCTCGCGGCTGACCGCCGACACGACGCTCATCCAGACGGTCGTCGGTTCGTCTGTCTCGGTTGCGATGCGAATGTCCGCGACGTTTGTGGGCGGGCTTGTCATGATGTTCGTGACCAGCTTCAAACTCTCGGCGCTGGTGGTCGCAGCAGTCCTGCTGGTGATGATCCCGCTCATTTTGTTCGGGCGCTGGGTGCGCACGCTCAGCCGCAAGAGTCAGGACCGCCTCGCCGACACCAGTGCCCATGCGAGCGAAACGCTCAATGCCGTGCAGACGGTGCAAGCCTTCACGCATGAGACGCTGGAGCGCAGGGCCTACGCCAAAGCGGTGGAAAGTTCGTTCGATGTCGCCATCCTGCGCACGCGCGCGCGCGCCGTGATGTCGGGCGTGATCATCTTCGCGGCGTTCTCCAGCGTTGCCGGTGTCGGCTGGGTGGGCGCGCAGGACATCATCCATCATGCCATGACGGGCGGCCAGCTGGTTCAGTTCGTGATCTACGCGATCCTTGTCGGCGGCGGTGTGGGCGCGCTTTCCGAAACCTGGGGCGATCTGCAGCGCGCGGCGGGCGCGTCGGAACGCCTGATGGAATTGCTGCATACGCAGCCTTCGATCGTGACGCCCGCCAATCCGCAGCCGATTGCCGCGCCCGCGCGCGGCGCGGTCAAGTTTCGCGATGTCGTGTTCCACTATCCGACGCGGCCCGACAGCGCTGCGCTCAACGGTTTCTCGCTCGACATTCAGCCGGGCGAAGCGGTGGCGCTGGTGGGGCCGAGCGGCGCGGGCAAATCCACGGTGTTTCAGCTGCTGCTGCGCTTCTTCGCGCCGCAGGCCGGCCATATCGCATTCGACGGTGTCGATCTGGCGGCGCTCGATCCCACGGAATTGCGCAAGCACATCGCGGTGGTGGCGCAGGACAGCGTCGTGTTCTCCGGCACCATCGCCGACAACATCCGCTATGGCCGCCCCGAAGCGAGCGACGAGGAAGTGCGTGCCGCGGCGGACGCCGCAGCAGCATCGGAATTCATCGACCTTTTGCCGCTAGGCTACGAGACGGCCGTGGGCGAACGCGGCGTCACGCTTTCCGGCGGCCAGCGCCAGCGCCTCGCCATCGCGCGCGCGATTCTGCGCGATGCGCCATTGTTGTTGCTGGACGAAGCCACCAGCGCGCTCGATTCCGAAAACGAACGCCTTGTGCAGATCGGCCTCGCCAATCTGATGGCCGGGCGCACTACCATCGTCATCGCGCATCGCCTTGCGACCATCCAGCGGCTCAAGCGCATCGTCGTGATGGATCAGGGCCGCATCGTGGGCGAGGGCAGTCATGCCGAACTTGTCGCGCGCGGCGGTCTCTATGCCCGCCTCGCCGCGCTGCAATTCTCCAGCGGCATGGCGCTGGCGGGCTGAACCCGAATTTGAAAACTGCGCTATGCTGAAGCGGTATCGGCGGAGCCGGGATGATCGTTCGCAATTGGCGGGTTTGGGCGCTGTCGCTGCTTGCAGCCCTCGCTGCGCTTGTCGCTGCCGGCCGTTGCTATGAAAGCATCGCCGAGGCGCGAGATGCGAAGCTCTATCCGCCGCCGGGCAAGCTTGTCGATGTCGGCGGTTATCGGCTGCATCTTCTGTGCAAAGGCGCATCGAGCGGCCCGGCAGTCGTCATGGTCGCCGGTGGTGGCACGCCAGCGGTCGTCTCCTATGTGTTGCAGGATCGGATCGCCAGATTTGCGCGCGTGTGCAGCTATGATCGTGCCGGGCTCGGCTGGAGCGATCGCGCGCCACGCACGCTCACATTTGGCGATCAGATCGCCGATCTCGAGAACCTGTTGCACAACGCCCATGTGCCGGGCCCCTACATATTCGCGCTGGATTCATTCGGAGGTCTGGTTGTCATCGGTTTTGCGCAAAAGCATCCCGATCAGGTCGCGGGCATCGTTTTTCTGGACGGAGTGGACCCGGAGCTTTGGTTCAAAGGGATGGTGGAGCAGAGCGGCGCGTCCGCCGAACTTCGCGGGGTTTTGATTCAGACGGCATGGCGGCTGGGCATTATCCGCGTCGCGTTTGCGGCGCTGGAGCCGAATTGGGTGGCCGCGCTTCCATCTCCTGTGAAGGGCCAGATGATCGCGGGCTATTCGCGGCCAAGCGCCGGTTACGCGGAGGCGCTGGAGGCTTACAAAATCTCGTCGCACTCGGATCGGCCTTATCTCGCGCCGGGAGCGCTGGGAGACCGGCCAGTGATCGCGCTGCGCCACGGCAAAATATCCGGCGCTCTCTCGGATGAATTCGAGGCTGGTTGGCAGGCTTCTCAAAACCGCCTCGCCCGATTGTCGAAAAATGGCGTGGTGATCGTCGCGAAGGGCGCGGATCACGAAGTTGCCCAGGAAAATCTCGAACTGGCGGCGCGTTGCGTGCAGAAAGAGCTTGCCGAGGTCGGAAAATAAAAAGGGCGCCGAACAGGGCGCCCTTTAGCTGTTCATCCTTCGACAAGCTCAGGATGAGGGAATTTCTTTTTACGCCGCGGCGATTTCGCTGCCTTCCGGATCGCGCAGAACGTAGCCGCGGCCCCAGACGGTTTCGATGTAATTGTCGCCTTGCGTCGCCGCCGCGAGTTTCTTGCGCAGCTTGCAGATGAAGACGTCGATGATTTTCAGCTCCGGCTCGTCCATCCCGCCATAGAGATGGTTGAGGAACATTTCTTTGGTGAGCGTCGTGCCCTTGCGAAGCGAAAGCAGCTCCAGCATCTGATATTCCTTGCCGGTCAGATGAACGCGGCTGCCATCCACTTCGACGGTCTTGGCGTCGAGATTGACGGTGAGCTTGCCGGTAGTGATGACCGATTGCGAATGGCCCTTGGAGCGGCGGACCACAGCGGAAATGCGCGCGATCAGCTCGTCCTTGTGGAATGGCTTGGTCATATAGTCGTCGGCGCCGAAGCCCAGCGCCTTGACCTTTGCTTCGACGATGGCGTTGCCGGACAGGATCATCACCGGCGTCTGCACTTTCGCGAGGCGCAGCGACTTTAACACTTCGAAGCCGCTCATGTCGGGAAGCTGCAGGTCGAGGACGACGATGTCGTAATCGTAAAGCTTGCCGAGATCGATGCCCTCTTCGCCGAGGTCAGTCGTATAGACGTTGAAGCCTTCGCTTCTCAGCATCAGCTCGATGCTGCGCGCCATGGCGCTGTCGTCTTCGATCAAAAGAACACGCATCTCAAAAACCCCTCTGCCGACAGCCCTGTGCTGTGGTTAACGGACTGCGAGAAGGTAAGCGGAATTGGTTAACAAGCACTTTAACACTCTCCGGCAAAGTGAAGGGGTGCCAACAGGCCCTAACGAAAGATGACCGGGCCGGGCGCATCCCCTTGATTCGATTTGTTAAGTTTACCGCGACTTAAATCCTTCCGTCCAAGATGTTCGCAAGAGCCCGGGTGCCATCCGGGGCCGCAAGGATCGAAATGCACGCGCTTTTGAAGGAAATAGAGGCTGTTCCCGTACTCCGGCGCTTTGGCCGGGTGTCGCGGATCGAGGGCCTTCTGGTCGAGGTGACGGGGGCTGCCGGCGCCATCAGCCTGGGCGGACAGGTCAAACTCACGTCTTCGAACGGCAAGAAGATTCCGTGCGAAGTCGTCGGCTTTCGCGAAGGCCGCACGCTGGTGATGCCGCTGGGCGCACTGGACGGCGTATCGCTCGGCACGCGCGCGGACTTTCACGATCGTCCCGCCGAAATCTATCCAAGCAAGGGTTGGGTCGGACGGGTCGTCGATGCGTTCGGCAAACCGGCGGACGGAAAAGGCGCGATGCCGCTGGGCACCATTGGTTACAAGCTGAAAGCGCCGGCACCGTCTGCGCACACCCGCGCGCGCGTCGGCGGCAAGCTCGATCTGGGCGTGCGCGCGCTCAATGTCTTCGCCACATGCTGCAAAGGCCAGCGCATGGGCATCTTCTCGGGCAGTGGCGTCGGCAAATCCACCTTGCTCGCCATGCTCGCGCGCAACAGCGATGCGGATGCCATCGTCATCGGTCTCGTCGGCGAACGTGGACGCGAACTGAAGGAATTCATCGAGGACGATCTTGGCGAAGAAGGTCTGGCGCGTAGCGTCGTCGTCGCCGCCACCTCCGACGAACCCGCGCTGGTCCGCAGCCAGGCCGCCTATATGGCGATGGCCATTGCGGAACAACTTCGGGACCAAGGCTTGCATGTCCTGCTGTTGATGGACTCGGTGACCCGTTTCGCTATGGCACAACGTGAAGTCGGGCTCTCCGCCGGAGAGCCGCCCGCCAGTAAAGGTTACACGCCAACCGTGTTCGCGGAGCTTCCGCGACTGCTTGAACGTGCCAGACCGGGACCGCAGGGCAGCAAGGGTTCCATCACCGGGCTGTTTACCGTGCTGGTCGAGGTCGACGATCACAACGAGCCGATCGCCGACGCTGTGCGCGGCATTCTGGACGGGCACATCGTTCTGGAACGGGCCATCGCCGAACGCGGCCGCTTTCCGGCGATCAACATTCTGAAATCGGTCTCGCGCGTCATGCCGGGTTGCAACAGCCTCGAGGAACAGCAGATTGTCGCGCGCGCGCGCCTGCCGCTTTCGACATTCGAAGACATGGGCGAACTGATCCGGCTGGGCGCCTACAAGCCCGGCCCCAACGCGGAAGTGGATGCCGCGATCAAACTTCAACCGCAGCTCGAAGCCTTCCTCACGCAAGGCAAGGACGAGTGCAGCACTTTGGCCGATGGGTATGCCGCGCTGGACGCAATTGTCGGCACGGGAACGGGGAAAGGTAACGCGATATGAAACGCGGCGACACATTGATGCGCGTGAAGCGCTTTCGGGTTGACGACATGAAACGCCGGATGGGCACGCTCGACGGCATGAAATCGGATCTGGAGCGCAAGCTCACGGATCTGGAGGAGGGCGTCGCGCGCGAGCGCCAGCGCGCCAACGATTCCGATATCGGGCGGCTGGCCTTTCCGTCCTTCCTGCGTTCCATCGATAGCCGCCGCGAAAATCTGCGCGCCACGTTGAAGGAAATCGAGCGCGAACGCGTCCAGGCCCAGGACGATCTGAACGCCGCGTTCCAGGACTTAAAGAGTCTGGAGATTGCGACCGAACAGCAGGCCAAGCGCGTCGCCGAAGTTGAAGCCCGCAGCAGCCAGTCGCGCATCGACGAGATGGCTATCGTGCGCCATCTGCGCAAACACGCGCTCAGGCAGGCGTAAAAGGACTAATAAAGAAGTGCGAGCGGCGAATGGCCCCGGGCCGCGCCGTATTTTCACCTCGCACTTCGCCATTCGCGCGCATTCCGCTAGAATCCCGCCCACTGCTTCGCGGGGGCGCTGCCTATGTCGTTTTCCGAAATGATTTCGCCGCTGGTCGGCCGCGCCGTGCTGGCGTGGTTCTTCCTGAGTGGTGCGCTGAGCTATGCCACCCAGTGGGAGGGCACCATCGGATTGATGACGATTAAGGGCGTGCCCGCACCCGCGCTGCTGCTCGCGCTTGGCGTTATCGTGATGATCCTTGGGAGTCTGTCGCTGCTTTTCGGCTTCAACACGCGTCCGGGCGCACTGTTGCTGTTCGCCTTCACGATCGCGGCATCCGTCCTGATGCACAATTACTGGCGGATATCCGATGTCGCGGCGCGCGATGCGGATTATCAGATCTTCGCCCGCAACATCGCCATTGCTGGCGCATTGCTGCTGCTGGTGGGAATGGGACCGGGTCCCTTCGCTTTGGACAATCGCGTCGGCCAGAAGAAGAAGCAGCGCTAACTCACCACCCGCCGCCGCCGCCGGAGAATCCACCGCCGGCCGCTGCCCGAGCTTGATCCCGGCGCGCTGGACGCGTTGGCCGCTGCCGAAGCCATCGAAGCGCCCAATGCCGACACAAACCCCGCCGATCCGAGCCGGCCGAAGGAAGAGCCGGAATACCAGAGCGGCGAATAGTAAGCGCCTGACTGATCGGGTGTCACGCCGGCGGCCGCCGCTTCGGATTCGAATTTCTTGCTCCAGCTGTTTTCGCAATCGAGTGCGATGGCATAGGGCAGGAATTTCTCGAACACGTCCGGCGTTACCTTCGGTGGATTGAGAACTTCAAGGCGATCCTTTTCCGCCGTGTTAAGATACAGCCGGAAGCCCTGGATCAGATCGAGAATTTTCGCGCCCATCAAGGTTGGCGCCTTGAGCAGATGATAGAATACATAACAGGCGACGCCGCCCGCGATCAGAGCCGCACTCGAAGGCAGAGAAATCGTACGGCCAAACACGACGAGCACGAAGATGAGCCCGCCCAGGAACGGCAAGGCGAAGGCGCTGGCGAAAAGCGCGCCGAAGAAATTGAGAAAGCGCGAGCCGGGCCCGACAAAGACCGTGACGCACGCATCATAAGCGCGATGCAGCAGGAAAGCCGTGCCGATCGACCAGTCCGACATCCACACAAGCATGAAACCGGATGCTCCGGCATTGGGCCCCAGCAGCGCGGACGCGACGGCGGTCAGTGCCAGAATTGCGGCTCCGCCGATGAACCAGTGCAGATTGGTGGCGAAATAATTCTTTTCGTATTCGTTCTTCAGCGACGTCTTGAGCGCCGAGATCGCTTCCGCGATGGCCGAATGATTGTCCTGTTTGAGTTCGATCGAACCGCCGGCAGCGTCTATGTTGAACAGTTTTTCCGCGATTGCGCGCTCGCCGCTTGAAAGTCCCGCGTCCATCTCGCTTTTGCCGGTCCGAGTCAGCGTATAGGTCTCGTCCTCCTCGGATATTTTCATGAATCCCTTGACCGCCATGTCCACCAGCGTGGCGGCGAAGGCTTTGCGGTCATAAGCCATGCGATAGACGAAGCGGACGGCCGCCGGCGAGAAGTCTTTTGGCGGCGCGAACACCGCGATGATCGTGCCATGCGGCGGATCGCGGCCGAATTCGAACCATGTGACGCCGAAATAGATGAGCAGGATCAAAACGCCCAGGACGGCGATGAGCGAACCGGCATTGTCGCGAATGAAATCGGCGCGTTTTTCCGCATCGGTCGGCGGCAACACCGCGCCTTTGCTGAATCCGGCCGCGATGGTCAGTCCTTCCTGGGCGCCGAGCGGCGCGGTTGTTTCAAAGCGGATCGTGTCGTCGAAAACAGTTTGGGCGCGCGCATTGTTGGCGGTCGAACCAGTGGCGCCGGTGTAGGACGATTCCTGGATGATATGCGCGCCCGCCGGCAGGCGGACGGTCGCCTGTGCGTGATCGATCGGAAAAATCCAGAAATTGCCGGTGACGTTCCAGTAAAGCTCGTCATAGTCCTTGAAGAAGCCGATCTGCCGGTCGGTCGTGTAGGTGATCGTGTAGGTGTGCGGTCCGATAGGGACTTCAGTATCCGCGTCGCCGATCTTCACGCGCTTTCCGGCGTCGATGTCGTCCACTTCGTAATGTTCGGGTTGGCCGTCGCGGGTCACCTGCTCCACATCGAAGCGCACATGGATTTCGCGGCCCAGCTTGTCGGAATAGGTGGTCGGAAAATCGCGATAGATGCCGTGGTGGATCTGCTCGCCCTGCGCAATCACGGCAATGGTCTCGGTGACCGTCAGAACGCCGTTGCGCGCCACCGTGATGTCGCTGTCATAGTTTGTGATGTGTTCGGTTTGATCCTGCGCGAATGCCGGAAATGTCAGGAGTGCGAAAAACGCCGCGACGATGGCAGCGCGTTTCCTCATCCGGCGAACGCGACCTTGGGAACGTCGCGGTCAGCCGCGTTGTCGATCTGGAAGAATTGCGCCGGTTTAAAGCTGCCGATATTGGCAACAATGTTCGACGGAAACTGCTCGATCGTCGTGTTGAAGTCGCGTACCGCGCCATTGTAGTAGCGGCGCGCCATCTGGATCTGGTCCTCGATATCCGCGAGGTCTTTCTGCAGTGACTGGAAATTGGCGCTGGCTTTCAGGTCCGGATAGGCCTCGGCCACGGCCATCACCTTGCCGATCGCCGACGTAATGGCCTGCTCGGTTTGCGCGCGCTGGGCGATGTCCTGCGTTCCGGCTTCAGCCCGCAGCTTGGTCAACTCGTCAAAAGTGCCGCGCTCATGGGCGGCATAGCCCTGCACGGTCGCGACCAGATTGGGGATGAGATCGGCCCGGCGTTTGAGCTGGGCTTCGATTCCGCTCCAGGCTTCGGCGACAACGTTTTTGCGCCGTACAAGCCCATTGAATATGGAGACGGCCCAAAGCGCCGCCACGACAAGGATGGCAAGAAAAATCAGACTCATGGCCGGAGGCTAGCCTCCCGGCAACGCTGCGTCCATAATGCGTCCGCTTTGGACGGCTAGGACGTCCTAGCGCATCACGGCCGAACGAATCGCGCTGACGACGGCGATCACGACGCCGAAGGCGATGGCATAGGCCAGCACGATCTGCATCTGAAGGCCAAGAAACGCGTGCCAGTCGGCCTGCGCCAATGTGCCGGCATTCTGGCCCTGCAAAACGATGGCCCGCAGATAGACGAGCAATGCAAAGGCCACCATCGCAACAATCGTGGTCGACAGGATCGATCCCAACTCCTGCATCATAAATCCGGCGCCGAGCGCAATGACCACCATGAGTCCCAGTGTGATCATGTCGGCCGACGTAACGATGTGAACGACGGTATTCCAGATATCCATAACCGCAGACATTTTTCCCCCTTGTACATCCAGATGACGCGGATGCGGCTTCCACCGGCGTGCGAAAGCGCGCCGCGCCCTGTTCTTGTCCTGAAATGATACACGAAAATATGCGCGCGGCGAACAGTTCCCACGCGAGCGACGCACAACGCTTGGTTGATGGTAAACGCCGCTCTGCGCGGGGAAGTTAGGTTAACGCATCCCGGCGCGGGGCGCCGGGCCCGCAGTCACTTCCATCCGCGCATGAAGTTGTTGCGCCGCCGCGTCGATGGCGCGGGAGGCCGGTGCCTGCGGATAAAGCGTCAAAAGATGACATTGCCGGCGCACCGCTTCCGCCGCCTTGGGGTCGCGCGGAATGCTGGCCAGATGATGCGGCTCGCTTTTCAGAAAGGCGCGCGATGTCGCCGCCAGCGCTTTGAAGGTGCGATGGGCCTCGGTTTCGTTCGTCGCCAGATTGACCAGCACCAGCGGCGTGCGCCCGGGGGCTGCGCGCGCAAGCAGTTTTGAAAAAGCATAGGCGTCGGTGAGCGCCGCGGGATCGGACGTCATCACCAATAAGGTCTCGTCGGCGCAGGATGCGAAGTTCATCGTGGTTTCATCCACGCCCGCGCCCAGATCCAGCAGCACGCGATCGTAGGCATGGGCCGCGCGCAAAATCATCAGAAGACGCGTTGCCGCCGCCGCGTCGGTATTCGCGAGCGAGCCGGAGCCCGGCGGCGCGGAGAGCAGATCGAATCCGCCGCGCGCGGAAATTCCGCCGAGCACGGGAACGATGCCGTCTTCGACAGCGCAATTGCCGGCCATCACATTGACCAGATCGCCGCCATGTTCGAGACCCAGATGCACCGCTGCGTTCGAAAGGCCCAGATCGGCATCGCACAACAGCACGCGTTCGCCGCAATAAGCGAGGGCATGTGCCAGGCTGACGGCGAGAAGCGTCTTGCCTGTGCCGCCTTTGCCCGAACCGATGGCGGTGAGGCGTGGGATGTTGATGGGCGCGTTCATTGTGCGCTTCCCTGATCGGCGCTGCGCGAGGCATCGATCAGCGCGCGCGCAAGCGAAAGCGGTGTGAGCGTTTCAAGTCCGCCGGCCACGAAGGGCGAGCGTGTAACATGCGCCAGCGAAAGGCCCTGGGCCGCGGCGGAAACCAACGCGCCCAAGCGGCGGGTGAGATCGACGCCGGTCACGATCAGGCGTTGCGCACCCAAGAGGCTGAGTGCGGCGGCGATTTCAGTGGTTTCTTCCGCGTCGCCACAGGCCGACACGACACCCAAGGCTTCCACGCCTTCGATCATCGCCAGCGCTTGGAATGCGGTGCGAGTCTTAGCATTGCGCGGATCGAAACCGGCACTGTCGATCACGGCGAGAGCATTTTCCTTCGCCGCATCGCCGACGGCTTTCGCCAACGCTTCGGCGTTTTCCGCAATGGCGAGGGGCATTTTCAGATGATCGGCGAAAGCTTCCAGCCGCGCCACGGCACCCGCACCTTCCGCATCGGTTGCGATCAGCTTGACGAAGCGGTGCTTGAGGCGCGCATGTGCCGCGATCTTGGCGGCCACGGCGGTTTTGCCAGCGCCGTTCGGTCCGAGAAGCAGAAACGCACCCGGTTTGGAAATATCGAGCGGCGCGATCTTCATGCGGCGGTCCAGCGCACAGGCGAGCGCCAACGTCATATCTTTCAATCCGCTCTGCTCGGCGGTCTTGGCGAAATCATGTGTCAGCGCATCGGGCAGGCGATGGCCGCGCAGGATGGTCAGCAATTCGGCGCGGCCGAACGGCGCGGATGCCGTCGTCGCGCCTGCCGGCTCGCCGCGCAACCGGCGCATCAGATCCGCGCGGTGTTTGTCCTCGAAACTCATCAGCGCAACGATTTCGCTGGGCTGTACTTCGGGCGCAGGCTCGGGCGCGGACGGTTCTTCGGACTGCGGCCGGTCGAGGGCCGCGCGCACCATCACGCCGCCGCCCTTCGCTTTTTCGCTGGCGATGATTACGGCTTCGTCGCCCATCTCGCTGCGCACATTGGCGAGCGCTTCGCGCATGTCTTTGGCCAGGAAGGTGCGCAGCTGCATGGCTTACACCTGACCCAATGTCCGCAAGCGGACGCTTGCGTGAATTTCGTTCTGCGACATCACCACCGTCTGCCGGCGGAAGTCACTTGCGCCGCGTCGCGCGGCGCAAGCCCGGCATAGAGAATGGTCTTCGGCGGTTCGGAGATCGCGCCGGCGACATAGAGAAAGAAAGCGGTGAGAACAGCGGCGACGCCAACCATGACGCCGAACCGTGCTGGCCCGTTATCTTTCAGAAACTCCGGCAAAGATGCCTCCCGCTCGTAGCGCGAAAGAAGATCGCGCACTGCTAGGCAAACATTGCCGCCTGGTTGGTAAAGGTCGACTTAATGCGATCGCTTAAATGCGAAAGCAAAATACGAATAGCGAGTAGGAATTTGGAAACTATTCGCTACTCGCACTTCGCTGTTCATATATCACTAACTAGTTGCGGTACTGCTGCACGCGCGTCGCGCGCAGGCCCGCCAGACCGAAGCGATCGATCGCGCGCTGCCAGGCGAGGAATTCCTCGACGGTCAGTGTATAGCGCCGGCAGGCATCGTCGAGACTCAGCAATCCGCCGCGCACAGCAGCAACCACTTCAGCCTTGCGGCGTATCACCCAGCGCTTCGTGCCAGGCGGCGGAAGGTCGGCAAGAGTCAACGGGCTGCCGTCCGGCCCGATTACATAACTCACGCGTCCCTTGCGGTCATCGCCCAATGTCATGTTGTTCTCAACTCCCTCACCCACGCCGAAGGTAACCGTTTTCGCTTTAACAAACGGCCAAAACATAGGGTTAAAATATTCTCTAATTTCAACATGCGTTTGTCTGCTTCGCGAAAAGCCGGTGCCTGCGTTTTGCGCAGAACATCGGCTTCATGCGTTAACGTCCCATCTGCAGAAGCTGATCGAGCATGGCAGACGCCGTCATGATGATGCGCGTCGATGCTTCATAAGCCCGCTGCTTGGTGATGAGGTTGGTGAACTCGGTCGCCAGATCGACCGTGGAGGCTTCCAGCGAACTTGACTGGATCGAGACAGCGCCGCCGGTGCTCGTGACCGCGCAGCTAAATCAGGTCTCTTTGCTCAACTACCTGTCGTCGCCCACGGCGGCCGTTGACGCTTGAAGACTGCGTGGCGGCGGCTTATAGGGGCCGCCATGAGCAACCTCAACAGCCTTGGCATTGCGAAAAGCCCGCGCGAAACGCGCGTGGTTGCGGCCATGTCCGGCGGCGTGGATTCGTCCGTCGTCGCGGCCATGCTCAAGCGCGAAGGCTACGACGTCATCGGCATGACCTTGCAGCTTTACGATGCGGGCGCCGCAGCCAAGAAGAAAGGCGCCTGCTGCGCGGGGCAGGACATTCACGACGCGCGGCGCGTGGCCGAAAATCTTGGCTTTCCGCATTACGTTCTGGATTACGAAGCGCGGTTCAAAAAAGCGGTGATGGAAGATTTCGCCGCCACCTATGCGCGGGGCGAAACGCCGATCCCCTGCGTCGCCTGCAACGAGAAAGTGAAGTTCGCCGATCTGCTGGTGACGGCGAAGGAACTCGGCGCCGACGCGCTCGCGACCGGCCATTACGTGCGCCGCGCGGACGGTCCCGAGCTTCACAGCGCGGTCGATCTCAGGCGCGACCAGAGCTATTTCCTGTTCCGCACGACACGCGAGCAGCTGGACTATGTGCGCTTTCCGCTGGGCGGCATGCAGAAGAAAGATGTGCGCGCCATTGCGAGTGAACTTGGCCTTCTTGTGGCCGACAAGCCGGACAGCCAGGACATTTGTTTTGTGCCCGACGGGAATTACGCGAGCATCGTCGAAAAGCTGAAGCCGGATGCCGTGAAGCCCGGGGAGATCGTCGATATACGCGGCCGCGTGCTGGCGAAGCATGACGGCGTGATCCACTTCACGGTGGGCCAGCGCAAAGGTCTCGGACTTTCGGGAAATGACGAGCCGCTGTTCGTGCTGAAACTCGATGCTGCGAATGCGCGCGTTGTTGTCGGCCCGCGCTCTGCGCTCGCCACGCGCAGCGTTCGTTTGCGCGATGTGAACTGGCTGGTGCCATCCGCCGCGATAGACTGTTCGGTGAAAGTACGCTCGGCGCGTCCGCCGGTTGCCGCGCGCGTGGTGCCGCTCGGCGATGGTGGCGCGGAAGTGGAACTTCTCAATCCCGAAGAAGCAGTCGCGCCCGGTCAGGCCTGCGTGTTCTACGAGCGCGGCGGTTCGCGCGTGCTCGGCGGCGGCTGGATCGCGCGCGCGGAAGCCACACACATGGCGGCTGAGTAGCGTAGAACTGCCTCTTCTTGACAGGCCCGGACGCCGACCCTTACATCCGCCGCCTTGGCTGGCGACTTGGCAGCGTAGCTCAGTGGTAGAGCAGGGGAATCATAATCCCTTGGTCGGCGGTTCAAATCCGTCCGCTGCTACCAGCCAGGCGAACATTGGGAACCACGCGATTGGCCCTGAAGGCTGTTACCGCCGCTGCGCATGCAGCCCCCGCTATCACGATCGAGGATGTGCGCGCCGCCGCCAAGATCATCGACGGCATCGTCGAGCGCACGCCCACCCATTATTCGCGCACGCTGTCCAAGATTGCCGGCTGCGAGATCTTCCTGAAATTCGAGAATTTGCAGTTCACAGCCTCGTTCAAGGAACGCGGCGCCCTGAACAAGCTGACATCGCTCAATGCCGAACAGCGCAAGCGCGGCGTGGTGGCGATGAGCGCCGGCAATCACGCCCAAGGCGTCGCCTATCATGCGGGACGTCTGAACATTCCGGCCACTATCGTCATGCCCGAAGGAACGCCGTTCACGAAAGTGAAGCACACCAAGAATTTCGGCGCGCGCGTGGTGCTGGAAGGCGCGACGCTGTCGCAATCCTATACAAAGGCGCGCGAGATCGAAGCCGAAGAAAACCTCACCTTCATTCATCCTTATGACGATCCGCTGATCATTGCCGGTCAGGGAACGGTAGCGCTGGAATTGCTGGCGGATGCGCCGGATGTGGACACGCTCGTCGTTCCCATCGGCGGCGGCGGTCTGATCTCCGGCGTCGCCATCGCCGCCAAAGCGTTGAAGCCCGACATCGAAATCTATGGCGTCGAGACCCGTCTCTATCCCTCGATGTATGATCTGCTGAAGCAGAAAGACCTGCCTTGCTCCGGGCAGACCATTGCCGAAGGCATCGCGGTGAAAGAACCGGGCGAAATCACGCGGCGCATCATCGGCGATCTGGTGACGGATATTCTGCTGGTGCGCGAGGACGAGATCGAGAAAGCCATCGCGACCTTGTTGGAAATCGAAAAGACGGTCGTGGAAGGCGCCGGCGCCGCGGCCTATGCGGCTGTCGCCAACCATCCCGATCTTTTCGTCGGCAAGAAAGTCGGCATTGTTCTATCCGGCGGCAATATCGATATGCGCCTGCTGTCGAACGTGATCCTGCGCGAGTTGATGCGCGAGGGCCGCATCATGCAGCTCGTCGTGGAGATCGAGGACCAGCCGGGCTGGCTCGCCAAGATCGCGACCGTGGTTGGCGAGGCTGGCGGGAACATTCTCGACGTGTCGCACAACCGCATGATGACGGACATGCCGGTCAAATCCGCCGATCTGGGCCTCACCATCGAGGCGCGCGATGCGGCGCATGGCGCCGAAATCCGCGAGACCTTGGAGAACGCCGGCTTCGTCATCCGCAGCCACGCGCAATCCGTGCGCGAGATGCATAGCTAGCTCAGCGCGAAAACTTCTCACTCAGCACAATCGACGACACGGTACGCGCCACGCCATGGGCCTTGCCGATGCGGTCGAGGGCCGTGTCCATGCGCGCGGCGGTGTCGGCTTCGACCATCGCCATCATGTCGAAGGCGCCCGAGACGGCGGAAAGCGAATGCACTTCCGTCATGCGCTTCAATTCGGTGGTCACGCGGTCGGCCTGTTTGGGATCGGCACTGATCATCACCACGGCGCGCAATTTCTGACTCTGCGCGTCCTCGCCTAGCTTCACCGTGTAGCCCTTGATGACGCGCTCGCGTTCCAGCCGCGCGATGCGCTCCTGCACCGTCGAGCGGGCGAGGCCCAGCTTGCGCGCCAGCGATGCCGCGGGCTCGCGGGCATTGGCCTTGAGCAAGGACAGAAGTTTTGTATCGCCGTCGCGCATCGTTTCGCTCACCCCGAGCCAGGATCGGCATTTCGCCGGACTTTCCTGCGATTCGCCGGATCATAACCCAATTTCCGGCGTTTCGCCGCCTCCTTTCCGGCGCTCTTTGGAACTATCCAAGTGTCTGATCCCGAACGGAGATTTTCGATGAAAAAGGTCATGCTTGTCGGCGGCGGAAAGATCGGCATCGCGATCACCGAATTTCTGACAGGAACGGGCGATTATCAGGTCACGGTTGCCGACCGCGATGCGGCAAGCCTGGAGCGCATGCCGCGCAAGAATGTCGAGCTGCGCAAGGTCGAGATCATCGATGCGCGCGCCTTTGCCCAAGAGGTCGAAGGCCATGACGTCGTCCTCTCCGCCACGCCCTATCATCTGACCAACATGGTGGCCGACGCCGCGAAGCGCGCGGGCGCCCACTACCTCGATCTGACCGAGGACGTGGAATCCACCCGTCATATCAAGAAGCTGGCCGATGGCGCGAAAACGGCCTTTATCCCACAATGCGGGTTGGCGCCGGGCTTTATCTCCATCGTGGCGCACGATCTCACCCAGAAGTTCGACAAGCTGCGCGACGTGCAGATGCGCGTGGGCGCGCTGCCGGTATTTCCGCACAACGCGCTGAAATACAATCTGACATGGTCCACCGACGGGTTGATCAACGAATATTGCAATCCGTGCGAATCCATCCGCGACGGCGTGCGCAGCGAAGTGCCGTCGCTGGAAGAACTCGAAGCCTTCTCGCTCGACGGCACGGAATACGAAGCGTTCAACACCTCGGGCGGACTTGGCACGTTGTGCGATACGCTCGAAGGCAAAGTCGAGACGCTGAACTACAAGACGGTGCGCTATCCCGGACACCGCGACATCGTAAAGATACTGGTGCGCGACCTGCGCCTCGGCGTGCGCCGCGACATCTTGAAAGACGTTCTCGAAACTGCAATCCCGATCACCTATCAGGATGTGGTGCTGATCTTCGTCACGGTGTCCGGCTGGCTTGATGGACGGCTGACGCAGGAAAGTTACGCCAAGAAGATCTATGCGCAGACCGTGGGCGACCGGCTGATGAGCGCCATTCAGGTGACGACGGCCTGTGGCATCTGCGCCATGACGGACCTTTTGATGGAAGGAAAGCTGCCGCAGAAGGGCTTTGTGCGTCAGGAAGAAGCCAAGCTGTCGGACTTCCTCGCCAACCGCTTCGGCCGCTATTACGGCAACGATCATTGAAGATAGGATGCTCCGATGAACGACGTTCTTTCCCACTTCGGCATCAAATCGTCGGGCGACACAATCGTCCGCTCGCCCATCGATGGTGCGGAGATCGGCCGCGTCCGCTATGACGACGCCGCGTCCATCGAGAAGAAGATTGCAGCCAGCGCCGAAGCCTTCAAGGCGTGGCGCGATGTACCGTCACCCAAGCGCGGCGAGTTGGTGCGTCTGTTCGGCGAGGAATTACGCGCCAACAAAGAAGTGCTCGGCAAACTCGTGACTTTGGAGGCGGGCAAGATCGTTCAGGAAGGTTTGGGCGAAGTACAGGAGATGATCGACATCTGCGATTTCGCGGTCGGTCTGTCGCGCCAGCTCTACGGTTTGACGATTGCGTCGGAACGCCCCGGCCATCGGATGATGGAGACCTGGCATCCAGCCGGTCCGGTCGCGGTGATCTCAGCGTTCAACTTTCCGGTCGCGGTGTGGGCATGGAACGCGGGGCTGGCGCTGGTCTGCGGCGACAGCGTGATCTGGAAACCGTCCGAAAAAACACCGCTGACGGCGCTGGCGACACAGGCGCTGTTCGAACGCGCGGTGAAAAAATTTGGTCACGCGCCCGCGAATCTTTCGCAGGTTGTTCTCGGCTTGTGCGATGCGGGCGAAGCTTTGGCGAAAGACACACGCATTCCGGTAGTGAGCGCCACAGGCTCGACGCGCATGGGCCGCGAATTGGCGCCGGTCGTCGCCGGGCGTTTCGGCAAGAGCATTCTGGAACTGGGCGGCAACAACGCGATGATCGTGGCGCCGAGCGCCAAGCTCGATCTCGCCCAACGCGCGATCACCTTCTCGGCCGTCGGCACGGCGGGTCAGCGTTGTACCTCGCTGCGCCGCCTCTTCGTGCATGAATCGGTTTACGACAGGCTTGTGCCCGCGCTGAAAGCGATTTACGCCAAGCTTCCCATCGGCAATCCGCTGGAGCAGGGCACGTTGATCGGCCCGCTGATAGACAAGGCAGCGTTCGACAATATGGAGCGTGCGCTGGATGCGGCGCGCGGCGAGGGCGGCAAGGTCACCGGCGGTGGACGTACGCTCGCCGACATATTCGCGGGCGCGCATTACGTTCATCCGGCGATTGTCGAAATGCCGGAGCAGAGCAAGACCGTCTGCCACGAGACATTCGCGCCGATCCTTTACGTCATGCGCTATTCCAAGTTCGAGGACGCATTGGCGAAGCACAACGCCGTGCCGCAGGGGCTTTCCTCTTGCATCTTCACCACCGACATGCAGGAAGCCGAGAAATTCATCGCGGCGGCGGGCTCGGATTGCGGCATCGCCAATGTGAACATCGGACCGTCCGGCGCGGAAATTGGCGGCGCATTCGGCGGCGAGAAGGAAACCGGCGGCGGGCGAGAAAGCGGCTCGGACAGCTGGAAGGCCTATATGCGCCGCCAGACCGCGACCATCAATTATTCGGACGCGCTGCCGCTGGCACAGGAAATTAGCTTCGACGTTTAGCGTCGCCCGCCATTAACCCTTCCTTAAGCAACTGCTTCATTTCAGAGCGCAGCGGCATAGGCTTGGCGCGCTCAATAGGGGCGGGCTTAAGGATGCCGAAGAACGTGGCGCAATGGACGGGGCTTCTGGTCACCACCATCATCGTGCTCGGCTGCGATATGGATGTGATTTACGCCATACCGCTGGGTATTTTTGCGGGCGCGCTGGCAACGTTCTTTGTCAGACTTTCGGATCACTATGAAAAAGACCGCGAGCCCGTTCGCGTGCGCATCCGCTCTTAAAGCGATCAGCGGTGATCCGGTGGAATCGTATTGAGCGATTCTTCCATTTGCTGAAATGTCAGCTGGGATTCACTGGGCACGCTGCCGCGCCCGATTTCCACCGAGACCTGCTCGGCATCGCCGTGCAGAATCGCGACGAGGATGTCGCGGATGACAATCGTCCGCGCGGGGCCAGGGCCGCATAGTCTTCTGCTTTGCGCCGTCTGCGGTCGGGACCGAAATGGGTGTCGCATTTCACGAACGGGCGCGGCCGTTCCACAATCTCCGCCAGGCGCAGCATCAGGTTCGCCGCTGTGATCGGCTTGGCCAGAAATTCCGTCACGCCTGCGTCGCGCGCCGCTTCCACGCGCGGGCGTTCGGTATGGCCCGTTACCATGATGATCGGCGCATAAGCGTTCGGCGAGCTGGGATGGGCGCGAATGCGGCGCGCGAATTCGATTCCGTCCATCGGCGCCATCGAAAGATCGGTGAGCACGAAGTCCAGCTTGCGCGCGCAAATTTCGGCAAAGGCTTCGTCGCCTTCGTCGCATTCATAGGCTTGCCGGATACCGAACGCGTGCAGCAGCGAGCATAGAAGCGTGCGCATATGCGCATTGTCTTCCACAATGAGGGCCCGAAGATGATCGTAAGACGGCGCGCTCATCGATCAGGCTCTCCGCCCGCCGCGAAACTGCTGTGAAATGGCGCAATGCGGACGCAAAGTGCCTCGACCCGGTTAACGATTCGATCGGCAATCCACGGGTGTCCGGTTAGTATTCTGTTACGAAAACCGAGGTCCGCTGCGTTGAAACCATTCCGCGTCCCAAATACGCCGAATCTTGTGACGGCCGTGCTCGGCATGAAGGCAATATTCAACCCCGTCGTCTTCGGGGCCACGGCCCTTGCCGAGGACGGGCAGAGTCGCGTTCTGCTGGTACGCCACAGTTATATGCCCGGCTGGCGCCTGCCGGGCGGCGGCGTCGGTCGCGGCGAACCGCCCGAGCACGCGGTGGTGCGCGAACTGGAGGAAGAGGTCAATCTGGCCGAATCCACCGCCCCGGAATTTCTCGGTCTCTACACCACAAAGGTTATGTGGTTCACGAGTCTCCACGCGCTCTACCGGCTGCGCAATGCGCGCATCGAATTCAAACCGAATCTGGAAATCCGCGAAGCGATGTTCTGCGATCCCAAGGCGCCCCCGGCCGGGTCAACGCCCGCGACCCTGCGGCGCCTCGCGGAATTCTATGGCGGGGCGCCGCTTAGTCCTTACTGGTAGGCGCGCTCAGATCGGGTCCCAGCCGAAGGTGCCGGTCGTGGCGCCCAGATCGTGAAAGCTGGGTTTGAGCGCCGGCATGCAGTGATTGGCGATGGTCTCCGGCGTCCAGCCTTCCACTTTGCCGATACCGCGAACGGGTCGCGGCTGGCTCATCAGGAACACTTCATTGCCGCGCGCGGCGAAGATCTGGCCCGACACGTCCTTGCAGGCGGGCGAGGCGAGCGAGACGGCGAGCTGCGCCACCTGATCGGGGCGCATCATATTTTTCATCCGCTCGACGCGTTTGGCGGCGTTTTCATCCTTGATCGGAATGGTCGCGATCATGCGCGTCCAGGCGAAAGGCGCGATGGTGTTGGAGCGCACATTCTTCGCCATTCCTTCCATCGCCAGAATGCGCGACAGACCAACAATGCCCATCTTCGCCGCCGCGTAATTCGCCTGGCCGACATTGCCGATCAGTCCTGATGTGGAGGTGAAGAGAACGAAGGAGCCTTCTTGCTGCTCGCGAAAATGGTTCACCGCCGCGCGGCAGACGTTGTAGCTGCCCTGCAGATGCACCTCGATGACCTGATCCCAGTCCTGATCGGTCATCTTGTGGAACATCACATCGCGCAGGATTCCGGCCGGATTGATGATGGCGTGGAGGCCTTTGAACGTATCCACCGCCTGTTCGATCATGCGGGCGACGCCGGGCTTGCTCGTCACCGAATCCGAATTGGCAACCGCCTTGCCGGCGGCCGCCTTGATCTCGCGCACTACCATTTCGGCGGGACCAGCCGAGCCCTCATCGCCGCCCGCCACGCCGCCGCCCAGATCGTTGACGACGACACTGGCGCCTTCCCGGGCCGCGAGCAGCGCGCATTCCTTGCCGATGCCGTTCGCCGCGCCCGTGACGAGAACGACCTTGCCATCCAGTACACCCATGCGATTACCTCCTTTAGTTTCCTCTGGGTCGGAGCGTAGCGGCGTGGACAATGGTGTCAAAGCGGCGGAGACGCCGTGGCAGATAAGGTCCGAGCGGCCTGAAGACGCGCCACTTGTGGACGCGCTTGTCGCCGCGAGTTTCGGGCCGGGACGCTTCGCCAAATCCGCCTATCGGTTGCGCGAGGGCGTAGCGCCCTTGGCATCGCTCGGTTTCGTTGCGATCGAGAACGGCGTGCTGCGCGGCTCCGTGCGCTTTTGGCCCGCTTATGTGGGCAGCGAGAAAATATTGCTGCTCGGTCCGCTCGCTGTGCAGTCCGATCAGCGCGGCCGCGGATTCGGCATTGCCCTGATGAAGCGCGGCATCGAAGAGGCGCGCGGTTCGGGATTCGCCGCGATCATTCTGGTGGGCGACGAGCCTTACTACGCGCGCGCCGGATTCACGCGCGTGGCTCCGGGACGCGTGCGATTTCCCGGCCCCGTCGATCAATCGCGCATTCTGGGATTATCCCTCGTGCCGAACGCATTGACGACGCTGACCGGACCAATCCGCCGCGCCAAGCTCGACGATCCGGTATGTGCGGACGGCGCTGGGTTGGGCGCGCGCTAGCGCCCCTCCAGCCGCCATGCCAGCAGCATTGTTCCAAGCAAAAGAACGAGTGCGAGCCAGGCGGGAAGCAGCGGTATCTGCTCCACGCTGGTGACGCGATAGGCGCCGTTGCTGCGTAACCCGATCCAGTCACCGCCGCTGGCGATGGAGCCGCGCGCGGTGCGGCGAATGTCGGGCATGCCTTCGGCCAGCCAATGCACCGATCCGCCGGTGAGACGCGTGGGCTCTCTCAGAATGTCCGCGGTCGCGCGCATGTCGGCGACTTCTTTTGGATTAAGCGGACCCGCTGCCGTCACCGCATTCAGTGTTCCGTCGCTGAGCCGATAGAGGCCGAGCTCGTCCGCTTTCACGGCGCCTTTCCAGATTCCCGGTTCGGTCTTGTTGAGCGTTACGCTTGCATGTTTGCCGGAGGGATAGGTGACGCTCACCGGCGCGGCTGCATCTTTCATCGTGCGGCGCTCGATTGCGATTTCGCCGCCGCTGATCGACGCGGAGAGGCGTTCTTCTTCCAGCTCCGGTTCTTTCATCAGCCAGTGCGCGAGGCGGCGCAGCAATTCCGCATCCGGGCCGCCGCCATCGTAACCGCGCGCCCAAAGCCAGATGTGATCGGAAAGCAGTTCGGCGACGCGGCCCTTGCCCTGCTGGTCGAGCACTAGAAGTGGTTTGTTGTCGGGGCCGCTCATCACGGTTTCGCCGGAAATGGTGTTGGCGCCGATCAGCCGGAACCATTTTCCCCAGGTTGGCGGGGTCGTGGCGGTGTTGCCGCCGGGCAAATCGCGCGTGACGGGATGCGCCAAGCCCAGCGTCGTTACCATCGGCCTGTAGCCTTGCGCGATGATGTCGCCTGTCGGTTGCGCCGGCACCAGCGCCGCCAGCGGCGTGTGATAGATGCTCATGGCCTGCGCGAATTCGGGGCCGGACGACACCAGCAGCGCGCCGCCGTTCTGCACATACGCGGCGATGTTTTCGAAATAGGCGAGGGGAAGGATCCCGCGCTCGCTGTAGCGGTCGAAGATCACCAGATCGAAGGTGTTGAGCTTCTCGGCGAAGAGTTCGCGCGTCGGAAACGCGATCAGCGAAAGCTCGTCGATGGGCGTGGTGTCCTGCTTGTCCGGCGGGCGCAGAATGGTGAAGTGCACCAGATCGACGCTCGGATCGGCTTTCAGCAGCGAACGCCAGACGCGCTCGCCCGCATGCGGCTCGCCGGATATGAGCAGCACGCGCAAACGGTCGCGCACCCCGTTCACCGTCACCACCGCGCGATTGTTCTGCAAGGTGAGTTCGGCGGGGCCGGGCTTCGCCTCAAGCTCAACCACATTCTCGCCGGCATGCGCGACGGGAAGTTTGATGTCCGTGTCGCGACCCACGGGCACGACTCGTGTACCGGCGTCCACGCCGTCGATATGAAAACCGACAGCGGCGGTGGCTTCGGCGCTCGCGCCGAAATCGTCCACGCGCAGGGTGATGTCGGCCTGCTGACCGACAATAGCAAAGCGCGTGGCGCTGACGATGCTGAGCTTGCGGTCGCGCTCGTCGTGCTTACCGACGATCAAAGCCTGAATCGGCGCGGGCAAAGCGGCCCTGCCGTTCTGCGGCGCATCGTGCACTTCGCCATCGGTGATCGCGATGGCGCCGGCGATGCGATTCGGCGGCACGTCGGACAGCGCGCTAGAAATCGCGGCGAACAATTGCGTGCCGGTATCGTCGCTGGCGTTGCGCGTATCGACAAAGGCTTCGCGCAGCTCCAGCGATTTGTCGCCCGCAAGCTGCTTCTTCAGCTGCGCGGCTGCGGCATCGGCCTGCGCGCGGCGGCCGTTGATCGCCATGCTTTGCGTGTGATCGACGATGATCGCCGCCACATCGGGCAACGGTTCGCGCGTCTCATGCACGATCAGCGGATTGGCGAGTGCGAGAAGCAGAACGGCCAGTGCCAACGCCCGCGCCCACGCGCCGGTCGCGCGCAACGCGAAGGAATACAGAACGGTGGCGGCGGCAATGATGACGAACAGCCAGAGCAGCCAGAGCGGAATATGCGGCGCGAAATCGAGTGAGAGGCTCATGCGCTATTTCCCCGATCGTTCGAGGAGCGCCGGCACATGCACCTGATCGGTCTTGTAATTGCCGGTCAGCGCATACATCACGACGTTGATGCCGAAGCGTACCGCCATCTCGCGCTGCTGATCGCCGCCCGGCGAGACCGCGACAAGGCCGCGCCCGGAATTGTCCACCGCCCAGGCGGAGGCCCAATCGTTTCCACCGATGATGACGGGCGAGACGCCGTCGCCGCCGCGCGCGGGCGCGGGGCCGGCATCGGGATCGGGCGGCGGCAGCGCTTCCACCCAGACTTTTCCGCCATCCCAGCGGCCGGGAAAATCTTGCAGCAGGTAAAATGCCTTGCGCAGAACATGATCGGGCGGCACCGGCTCCAGTGCCGGCAGATCGAGCTTGCCGATGAGGCGGCGCAAGGTTTGCTGGCCCGGCGAATTCGCACCGCGGTCCGTGCCCAACGTCAGATCGCGCGTGTCGATCAGAATGGTGCCGCCGTTGCGCATGTAGTCTTGGATTTTCGACTGCGCCTGCGGCGAGAGGTCCGCCTCGCGCGGATCCATCGGCCAATAGAGCAGCGGATAGAACGCCAGATCGTCCTTGACGATATCGACGCCGACGGGATCAAGCGGTTCGTAAGATGTGCGCGCCTTCAGATAGAGACCAAGGCCGGTGAGGCCCGCCTTGCTCATCGCATCGACATCGGAAATTCCGGTTTGGACATAGGCGAGGCGCGTGTCGAGCGCGGCTTTCATGTCGGTCGCATCGTCGGCGCGCGCTGTGTTGGGATGAATGAGCATGACGGCCAGCGCGAACACACTCAATCGCGCAAGCAATCGCCGCGCATTGAATGTGTAGCCGCGCAAGGCAAGCGAGGCGAAGACGTCGGCGAGCAGGAGCAGCAACGCGAGCGACAGCAATAGCGGTTGAAGCGGTTGCGCGCTGGCGCCGGAATAATTCTCGACATTGACGCCGATATCGCCGAAGGGCGTCAGCGTTGTGTTCGCGTTGACGGCGTTAAGTGCGATCTGCGCGCCTTCATTGCCATAAAGCCCCGCAGGGTGTGCGTAAGAGGGCACGATCTTCGCCAGCTGCGAGCCGTGAATGGGCAGCGCGTCGGCCGGGGCTTTGCGCGCATGGCCGAAGCCGTCAAGCGTGATGTAAGGCGGAAACATCGCGGCCGCGGCCGTGCCGAGATCGGACGGCCGCGCGCCGCTCGCCAGATCGAGCACGCGCTTCAGCATGTCCACATACAATCCCGACAGCGGCAAGCTCGACCATGCCGGTCCCGCCGTTACATGGAAGAGAACGATCCAGCCCTTGCCGCGCGGGCTTGCGGTGACGAGCGGCGTGCCATCGGCCAGCCGCGCCCAGATGTGATCGCCGAGATCAACGCTGGGTTCGGCGAGAACCTGCCGCGAGACGGTGACTTCTTTGGGAATGTCGAGGCCACGGAACGGGCTGGAATCCGGAAACGGCGCCAGATGTTGCGGTTCCGCCCAGGCGAGCGCGCCGCCGAGATAACGTCCGCCGCTCCTGAGTTTCACGGGAATAAGGTCGTCCACATTCTGCGTCATGCGCGCGCCCGCAAAACGCACCAGCACGCCGCCATCGGCGACAAACTTCTCCGCGCGATTGTAATCCGCGCCGGCGATGCGGCCGATATCGGCCAGCACGATCACGCTGGCATTGCGCGCCAGTGCGTCCTCGATCGTGCCTTTGGTGAGATCGGCGTAAGGCGAGAGCGCGCGTTCGAGATAATAGAGATCGGAGAGCAGCGGCTGTTCGTTCTCCATATTGCTGGCGGAAATCAGTCCGACGGCGCGGCGCTTGGCACTGGAGTCGAGCAGGCGGGTGGCTCCGGCAGACTCTTCATTGTCGATGACGATACGCTGGGTTTCGTTGCGCACTTCCAGCGGCAGCGCAATCTTTGTGACGGTTTCATCCTTGCCGTTCTGGAACGTGAACGGCGCGCTCGCGAGATTTTCGCCGCGCGCGCCGAGTGCCGAAACCTGTCCGTGCCGCGCGCCTTCGGCCTCGGCGCGAATGACCGTGACGCCAAAACCATCCGTGCGGTTGCTTTCCGGCTTCAGCGCCAGTTGCAGATGGCCGGACGCATCGGAAAGGATTTTCAAATACCCAATCTTGGCGAGTGCCGCTGCGGTCGGTTGCGCGTCATTGCCATAATCGAGTCCATCGCTAAGCCAGACAATCTCCGGCGTGGACGAAAAATGCGCTCGCCCGAGCTCCGCGCGCGCGCGATTGCGATCCGGCAGCCAGCTTTGCGGCTCAAGTTCTTCCGCACTGCGTTGCGCGTCTCCGGCATCAAGCAGGCTGACCGGCGCGGGCGCGTTCGCCGTGCCCACGATGGCGACGGGGCGGCCTTGGCGCGAGGAAGCATTGAGCGCGTCGCTGATCGCGGCCTCGCGGTCTTTCCACGCATGCGCCGCCGTCCAGCCATTGTCGACGAAGAGAACCAGCGGCCCGTTGCCGATTGGTTTGGGCGGTTCGCCGATCATTGGCTGCGCCAGCGCCGCAATGATGAGCGCGGCGGCGATCAGGCGCAGCAGCAGCAGCCACCAGGGCGTGCGTGCGGGCGCTTCCTCCGTCGCGTTCAATCCGAGGAGCAACCGCAACGGCGGGAACACAACCTTGCGCGGGCTCGGCGGCGTCACGCGCAACAGAAACCAGATCGCGGGCAGCACGATCAGCCCGAGAAGAATCCACGGCGACGCGAAACTGATACCGCTCAGCAGGCTCATGCGTCACGCAATCCGCATCTTAGCTTCCGCGCCGCCGAGATCGGCGAACAGCGCGGCAAGCGCCGTCTCCGGCCGCTTGTCGGTGCGATGGATGAGATAGCTCCAGCCCAGACGCCGCGAAAGATCGCGCAAGGTTTCGGCATGGGCGCGAAAGCGCGCGCGGTAGGCGCTCTGCACGCTTTCGGCGCGGCCGAAAATATCGCTGAGGCGCCCGGCGGGCGATTCAAACCGCGTGCGGCCGTGAAACGGAAATTCTTCTTCGGCCGGATCGATGATGTGAACCAGATGGCCAGTGATGCCGCCGCGCGCCAGGCGGCGCAGTGCGACTTCGATCTCGCCCAACGGCGAAAGAAAATCGCTGAACCAGACGAACTCCGAATTTTTGGAGATCGGCGCATCGGGCGGCAGCGCGTCATCGCTGGGCGCCATCTCCGCCATCTCGTGGCTGATGCGCGCGAGCGCGACGCGGCCCGTCGCCGGCGGACGGCCATCGCCATAGAGCGCAATGCGTTCGCCACCGCGAATGAGCAGCGCGCCCAGCGCCAGCGCCAGCACGCTCGCGCGGTCGATCTTGGTCACATCCGAGAATTCGGATTTGAATCGCATCCCGGCCGATCCGTCGCGCCACAGCGACACCGCTTCCGCCGCTTCCCATTCGCGTTCGCGCACGAAAAGATGCGGCGACTTCGCGGATTGCCGCCAGTCGATGGTCGTCGAGGCGTCTTCCGCCTGAAAGCGGCGAAATTGCCAGAAGGTCTCGCCCATGCCGGATTTGCGCCGGCCATGAACACCGAGATTGATAAGCGAGGCGAGGCGTTCCGCGGCCACAAGCAAGGGCGGCAAGCCGGCCGCAAGCGCCTCGGCCTGATCGCGCAGGCGCGTCGGGCTGTCTGTCAAAGAATGCTCCGGCACAGCCGGTCGATCACATCGCTGATCGTGGTGCCTTCCGCGCGGGCCGAGAAGTTGAGCGCCATGCGATGGCGAAGAACCGGATGGGCCAGCGCGATTACGTCATCGACGGACGGCGCGAAACGGCCCTCGATCAGTGCCTTGGCGCGCACCGCCAGCATCAAGGCTTGGCTCGCGCGCGGGCCCGGGCCCCATGAAATGAATCCGCGAATGTCGCTGGCGCCGCCCTCATCGGGTCGCGCGGCGCGCACCAGTTTCAAAATCGCATCGACGACTTTCTCGCCCACCGGCAAACGGCGCACGATGGCCTGCGCTTCCATCAGCACCTGCGCTGTGCAGATCGCTTTCACCGGATCTTCCTCGCCAAAGGTCGTCGCGAGCATCATCCGTTTTTCGGATTCGGGATCGGGATAGCCGACATCGATCTGCAACAGAAAACGGTCGAGCTGCGCTTCGGGCAACGGGTAGGTGCCTTCCTGCTCCAGCGGGTTTTGTGTGGCCAGCACATGAAAGGGCTTGGGCAGGTCGTAGCGCGTGCCGGCTACCGTCACATATTTTTCCTGCATGGACTGCAGCAGCGCCGATTGGGTGCGCGGGCTGGCGCGGTTGATTTCATCCGCCATCAGCAATTGCGTGAATACCGGGCCCTTGATGAAGCGAAAACTGCGCTTGCCGTCGGCTTCTTCCAGAACTTCGGAGCCGGTGATGTCGGCGGGCATCAGGTCGGGCGTGAACTGGATGCGCTTGGTGTCCAGTCCCAACACGATGCCCAGCGTTTCCACCAGCCGCGTTTTTGCAAGACCCGGCACGCCGATGAGAAGGCCGTGGCCGCCGGCCAGAAGCGTCACCAGGGATTGGTCGATGACCGCGCGCTGGCCGAAGATCACCTTGCCGATGGCATCGCGCACATGGCTGAAAATCGCGCCGGCCTTTTCGGCCTGGGCGACCGCTGCGGCGTCGTGGTCGATGGTCTGAACATCCGTCATGAAAGCGCCCTGAATTGGCGAGGATACCGATTGAACGCGGCAGCGCGTGTTGCCGCTCTGCAAGCGCGCGTTTATCTTGGAATCACGCCGTGCGCGCCGTGTTCCGACGCCCTATGTTGCACCGGGCAAGGCCTCGTGCAACTGGCCTTGCGCCTTATGGCTAAAGGCGCATTCGCACAACGCCGTGAGAGGATTAAGGGATAGTCATGGCGGATAGTTTTGCCCTCGGTCTGGCCAGCCTGCAGCGGGAATCGGCTGCCGGGCGCGGCCTGCCGCCGGTGGAAAAATGGCACCCCGCCCATTGCGGCGAGATCGACATCCGCATCGCCCGCGACGGCACCTGGTTCCATGAGGGAACGCCGGTTGGCCGGCGCGAATTGGTGCGCCTGTTTTCCACCATCCTGCGCAAGGACCCAGATGGTTTTCATCTCGTTACGCCGGCGGAGAAAATGCGCATCTTGGTGGAAGATGCGCCGTTCCTTGCCGTGCTGTTGCACGTCGAAGGCGAGGGCCGCGAACAGCGCCTGATCTTCACGACGAATGTGGGCGACGAAACGGTGGCGGGGCGCGCCAATCCCATTCGCGTGGAAATCAATCGCGAGACGCGCGAGCCGGCGCCCTATGTGCACGTGCGGCGCGGATTGGAAGCGAAGATTTCGCGCGCCGTCTATTATCAGCTGGCGGACATTGCTGTTGCCGGTGAAGGCGAACATCGAGACCAACTCGGCTTGTGGAGCGAAGGCGTGTTCTTTCCGCTCGGCGAACCGCAATGAGCGAGACGGGAGAAGTTTCGCCGCAAGACATCGTGGCGAGAATCGCGGACCAGAATTTCGCGTTGTTGCGTTCGCGGCTGCTGCAGACGGCACCAAAGGCGCAGACGGTGCCGACGCGCGGCGATTACGATTTCAATCCGGAGTTCAAACCGCCGTCCGGCGAGCGCCAGCTGATTCAAGCCGCCGTGCTTGTGCCGATCATCGCGCGCCCCGAGCCAATGGTGCTCTTCACGCAGCGCACGGCCCATCTTTCGCGCCATGCGGGGCAGGTGAGTTTCCCCGGCGGGCGCGTCGAGGCGGACGATCTTTCGCCGGTGGAAGCGGCGCTGCGCGAGACGCATGAGGAAACCGGCATTACCGCCGAGCATGTCAGTGTCGTCGGATATATGGAGGGCTATGAAACCGGAACCGGCTTCGCGATCCTGCCCGTGGTCGGCGTGCTGACGGAAGGCTTTGCGCTTGTGCCGAACCCGGCGGAAGTGGCGGAGATTTTCGAAGTGCCGCTCGCCTTTCTGCTCGATCCGAAAAATCGCGAGCGCCAGAGCCGCGAATGGCAGGGCCGCAAGCGCGAATTCTATGCCTTCAATCACGGCGGACATTATATATGGGGCGCAACGGCCGCCATTCTGGTGAACTTCGCGGAAAAACTGATCGCGCCATGACCAAACTCGATCCCACCCGGCATGACTGGATGCGCGCGAAAGATACGCGCGCGGTGATGGACGCGTTGACGACGAATGGCGGCGAGGCGCGGTTCGTCGGCGGCGTCGTGCGCAATGCGCTGCTGGGCCGTGACGTTTCGGATGTCGATATCGCGACCCCGTTGGCGCCGGATGAAGTGACGGCGCGATTGCAAGCCGCCGGCTTGCGCGCGGTGCCGACCGGCATCGAGCACGGCACGGTGGCGGCGATATCCGGCGGCAAGCCCTTCGAGGTGACGACGTTGCGCCGCGACGTCTCCACCGACGGCCGCCGCGCCGTCGTGGCCTTCACGAAAGACTGGGCGGAAGACGCGCAGCGCCGCGATTTCACGATGAATGCGCTGTACGCGAGCGCTAATGGCGAAGTGTTCGACAGCGTCGGCGGCGTCGCCGATCTGCAAGCAGGCCGGGTGCGTTTCGTCGGCGATGCCATGACGCGCATCCGCGAGGATTATCTGCGCATCCTGCGCCTGTTCCGCTTCCACGCATGGTACGGCAAGGGCGAACTGGACGCTGGCGCGTTGCACGCCGCGGCGGCGGAGAAGGCAGGACTGGCGCAGCTTTCCGGCGAACGTATCCAGAAAGAAATGCTGAAGCTGCTGGAAGCGGACAATCCCGTTGCGGTGCTGCGCGTGATGGCGGCGTCGGGAATTCTCTGTGAAATTCTTTCCAGTGAATTGAACATCGCGCGGCTGGAACGGTTGGCCGCCATTGACGTCAACAATTTCTTCGCGGCCGATCCGATTTTGCGTCTCGCCGCGCTGCTGCCGGATGACGCTGTAAATGCCGTCGCCGATCGCTGGAAATTGTCGAACGCAGATCGTGACCGGCTTGCGGATTTGACGGGCGCGAAAGAGAAGATCGTCTCCTATCTCTCCATCCGCGAAGTGCGGAAGCTGCTCTACCGGCTGGGCACACAGCGCTTCAAGGATCGCGTCTTTCTCAAATGGGCGGAAGATCCGAAAGATTCCAATTTCATCCAGTGGCGCGCGCTGCTCGCCATGGCCGATGCCTGGGAGCGGCCGAAATTTCCCCTCGACGGCGGAAATGTGATGGCGGCGGGCGTGCCGCGAGGGCCGCAGATCGGCCGCATCCTGTCGGAAGTCGAAGACTGGTGGATCGAATCCGATTTCATTGAGGACGAATTTTCTCTCGCCGAGCGTCTCAAAGCGGTCGTGCAAGCGACGGCACGCGGATGAAATTCGAACTTCTCGATTCGCTTTCGCTTCCCGGAAATCCCGAGAAACCGAATGACGATGCGCTGGCCCTTAGCGCAAGCGCGGCTGTGGTGTTCGATGGCGCCACGGGGCTTGGCGAAAATCTGATGCCGGGCGCCAGCGATGCTGCGTGGCTGGCGACATTCGGTTCGCGCCGCCTGATGGCGCATCTCAACGACGGTGACGCACCGAAAGAGGCAGTGCGGGCTGCGATGGAAGACGCGCAGAAGTCGTACAAGGTGCTGCGCAAGCGAGAGCCGAAAGAACGCTACGAAATCCCTTACGCCTCTTTGATGCTGGCCTGCGCAACGCCGGACGGCGCGAACATACTGTGGTTCGGCGATTGCGCGGCGCTGGTTAAACGCCCGGACGAGCCTGTCGAAATCGTCGGCGTGGCGTTCGATTCACGCACGCTCGAATCCAGCCGCGTCGCAAAGCTGGCTGCGAAACATGGGCTTTCGCCAGCCGCTGGGATCAATCGCCCCGAATATATGGAGGCGCTGCGCAAGGCGCGCAATTACGCGAATACCCAAAAAGGCCATTGGACCTTCGCGCCCGATCCCAATGCCGCGGACCATGCATCGGAACAGGTGATCGCGGCGCCTCCCGGCACGATGCTGCTGCTTTGCACGGACGGATTTCTGGCGCTGGCCAGCGATTACGGCCGTTACGATCCGCAAACGCTGATTGATGCCGCGCAGGCTAAGGGGTTAAAAGCGCTCGGCGAAGAATTGCGCGCCATCGAAGCCACCGATCCGGGCGGAACGAAATATCCGCGCTTCAAGACCAGCGACGACGCCACGGCTTTGCTGGTTCGGTTGGCGTGATTGTCACGTCGCGTAGTGCAGGATTTGCGCGCCGCCGAAATAGATCATGCGCAGCGCCACATAGAGCACGATGATCAATCCTGCATAGCTGATCCAGGGATGGCGCTGGAGCAGACCGGCGATCATGGAAGCGGCAACGCCCATCAGCGCGATGGACAATACAAGCCCGATTCCCAGAACCCAGATGTGATTCATCGCAGCGCCCGCCACGGCCAAGACATTGTCGAGCGACATGGAAAGATCGGCGAGAATGATGCTGACGATGGCTTTGCGCATGCCGCGCTCGGTGAGTGGCTTGGCGAGAGGGTGATCGGCGCCGCGCGTCTTCATGGTGTGTGCGCCCACGGTGTGATCCGGCGCATCGTGGAAATCGCGATAGAGCCGCCAGGAAACCCAGAGCAGAAGAATGCCGCCGGCGAACATCAGCCCGATCACGGCCAGAATAGTTGCCGTCGCCATGGCCAGGATGATGCGCAGCACGACGGCGGCGGCGAGGCCCCAGAAAATCACGCGCGGCCGCTGTTCCTGCGGCACACGCGAGGCCGCCATGCCGATGACGAGGGCGTTGTCGCCCGCAAGCACGACGTCGATCAGGACAACCTGAAGCATCGCGACCATGGCAGGAGAAAGCAGATGCAGCAAAGAAACCTCGTGGACAGCCGGCCGTAACGTCACCGGCTTGAGATGAGCGGTTGCAGTTCCCCCTTCTTACGATGTGGGGATGAATTTTCGGAAATGTAAGGCCCAAATCGCTGTGTTCGCAGAAGAATTTGTTTCGACTTTCGCTGCGGTGCAGCGATGCGTTCAATAAAAACCGTTTGTCTGGCGCAGCGCTTCGCCCAAAACCATCGCACCGGCCTGCGCCACATTGAGCGAACGAGGGCCGGGACGCAGCGGAATGCGCAACCGCGCATTGGCGGCATCGTGAACATTCGCCGGCACGCCCGCGCTTTCGCGGCCGAGCAAAATCGTGTCGCCCGGCGTGAAAGCGAAATCCGTGTAGGAGCCATCGGCTTTGGATGTCAGCAGAACGAGACGTCCGGTGCGCGGCACCGATTGGAATGCAGACCATGAGGTGTGCCGGACGTAATCGGCCTGCTCCAGATAATCCATTCCCGCGCGCTTGAGCCCCTTGTCGCTGAACAGGAAGCCGCATGGCTCAATTATATCCACCGCAACGCCAAGGCAGGCGCCCAGCCGCAGCAGTGCGCCGCAATTCTGCGGAATGTCAGGTTCGTAAAGGGCGAGACGCATTTCGAAGGCTATTATCCGCGCAAGGCTCGGTATAGATTGACATTTTATGCGTCATCGTGCCGCAAGACCCTCCAAAACCTGTTCTCTATTTTACCGCCAGTTTAACGGCGCGCCTTTGAGTCCCCGGGGGTGGCGCGGCCGCACGTCCCGCCTCCCGGAGCGCCTGCATTCAGATGGTGAACCCGTGGCAGATACGACAGCGCTCGAACCGACCCGGCGCGATTTCATCTACATCGCGACCGGCGCGGTTGCCGCCGTTAGCGCAGCCTTCGCCGCGTGGCCCTTCATCGACCAGATGAACCCGACATCGGCCGTGCTGGCGATGGCCTCGATTGAAGCCGACATCTCGGCAGTCCAGCTTGGTCAGCAAGTCGTCTTCAAATGGCGCGGCCATCCGCTCTTCGTGCGCCGGCGCACGCCGGCGGAAATCGCCGAATCCAAAGCGGTTGATATTTCGACGCTGCCCGATCCTCTGGCGCGCAACGCCAACCTTCCCGACAACGCGCCGGCAACCGATGCCAATCGCGAGATTAAGCCGGAATGGCTGGTGCTGGTCGGCGTCTGCACCCATCTGGGCTGCACGCCGACGGTGAGCACGCCGCAATCGCCGCAGGGCGAATATGGCGGCTGGCTCTGCCACTGCCATGGCTCGCAATACGATACGGCGGGCCGCATTCGCAAAGGTCCGGCGCCGCAGAATCTGGCGGTGCCGCCATACTCGTTCATTTCCGACACCAAGCTTAAAATCGGCTAACGGAGCGCTTCATGTCCGGTCCCTCGACCTACGTTCCGAAATCCGGCTTCGCGCGCTGGTTCGACTCGCGTCTGCCGCTCATGCGCTTCGCGCACGACACGATGCTGACGTTCCCGACGCCCAGGAACCTCAATTTCTGGTACGCGTTCGGCGCCATCCTCACCGTCATGCTGGGCGTGCAGATCGTCAGCGGCATCGTGCTGGCGATGCATTTCGTGCCCAACGCCAACATGGCGTTCGACTCCGTCGAGAACGGAATCATGCGCGATGTCAATTACGGCTGGCTCATCCGCTATCTGCACTCCAACGGCGCCACGTTCTTCTTCATCGCCGTCTATGTGCACATGTTCCGCGGTCTTTATTACGGCTCCTACAAGGCGCCGCGCGAAGTGCTCTGGATCCTCGGCGTCATCCTTTATCTGCTGATGGTGACGACGGCGTTCTTCGGTTACGTGCTGCCGTGGGGCCAGATGTCGTTCTGGGGCGCCACTGTCATCACCAATCTCTTCAGTTCGCTCGACCAGGTCATTCCGGGTCTGGGCACCGGCATCACGCATTGGCTGTGGGGCGATTTCGCGGTAGGCGATGCCACGCTGAATAGGTTTTTCTCGCTGCATTATCTGCTGCCCTTCGTGATCGCGGGCGTCGTCGGCCTGCATATCTGGGCGCTGCATGTGCCGGGCAACAACAATCCCCTGGGCATCGACACAAAAGGTCCGCAGGACACGCTGCCCTTCCATCCCTATTACACGGCAAAGGATGCGTTCTATGTCGCGCTGTTCGCGCTAGTGTTCCTGGGCTTCGTGTTCTACGAGCCGAACTTCTTCGGCAATCCGGACAATTACACGCCTGCCAATCCGCTGGTGACGCCGCCGGACATCGTGCCCGAATGGTATCTGCTGCCCTTCTACGCGATGCTGCGTTCGGTGCCGCAAAAGCTGATCGGCGTGCTGGTGCTGGCCGGCGCGCTCGTGACGCTGGTGTTCATTCCCTGGCTCGACACATCGAAGGTGCGCTCGTCGCGCTTTCGCCCGATGATGAAGCAGTTCTTCTGGATCTTCGTGGTGGACTGCATGATCCTCGGCTATTGCGGCTCGCAGGGCGCCGACGCCTCGCTGGAAATGATGCAGGGCATGACGCTTCCGCTGGTCTGGGTGGCGCGCGTCGCCACGCTCTACTACTTCGCCTATTTCTGGGTGGTCATGCCGCTGCTCGGCCTGATCGAAACGCCCAAGCCATTGCCTGCCAGCATCGCGCAGCCTGTGCTGAGCCCGGCCGAGTGAGGATGATCCCGATGAATGCTCTCCCGCTCGGTCTTTCGCTCGCGGCGCTGCTCGCCTTCAGCGGCTCGGCGCTCGCGCAATCCGTTGACACCAGCGAGCCGGTTCCACCCAAGCATGAATCGTGGTCCTTCAATGGGCCATTCGGCATGTATGACCGCGCGTCGCTGCAGCGTGGCTTCCAAGTCTACAAGGAAGTCTGCTCGGCCTGTCACAGCCTCGACCGCGTCGCCTTCCATGACCTATCGGATGAAAATGGCGGCGACGGTTTCTTCACCGACGCGCAGGTGAAGGCGATCGCGGCATCCTACAAGGTCCCGGCTGGCCCCAACGACAAGGGCGAGACGGTGGATGCCAATGGTACACCGCTGACGCGTCCCGGCATTCCGGCCGATTATTTCCCGCCGCCTTTCCCGAACGAGGAAGCCGCCCGCACTGCCAATGGCGGCACTCTGCCGCCGGATCTATCGCTGATCGTGAAAGCGCGCGACGGCGGGTCGGACTACGTCTATTCCATCGTCGTCGGCGATGGCATGACGCCGCCGCACGGCTTCAAGGTGATCGAAGGCAAATATTTCGATTCTTATTTCCCGGGCCGGAACATCTCCATGCCGCCGCCGCTCGCCGACAATTCCGTGACCTACTCGGACGGAACGAACGCGACCAAGGCGCAGGAAGCCCATGACGTGGTGACGTTTTTGTCCTGGGCTTCGGAGCCCAAACTGGAGCAGCGCCACCGCATCGGCTTCGGCGTGATGGTGTTCATGATCCTGCTGTCGGGTCTGCTCTTCCTGTCCTATCGCCGCGTCTGGAAAGACGAGCACTGAACGCTCAGTTCGCGTTCACGCAAGGCCCATTGTCCAATCCCGCGCTCTCGCAAAGCGACTGGCGGATGCGTGCATAGTCGCGATTGCGCAGCGGGCTGTTGCGCGCATCCATTGATGTGCGCAACGAGGCCCAGTGCAGGTCGTTGCCATCCTGCCGCATTACCACGGCGTTGAAATGATCCACTGCATCGGGATCGTCGGGTGAGGCGGCTTCCGTCCAGCGCGTGAAAACAAAACCGATGCCGGCCACGTTGAGCCGCACCGCACCCTTGCGGTCGCTCGCGAATTTCAGCGCGCGCTGGCGGCGGGATTCGAGAAACGCGGCGGCGGATTGGCCCGCCGGCACGGCACCGGTGTGCAGGCTCACGCGATTGCCGCCGTCACCGCCGACGAGCGTGATGCGGTCCGTCTCCCAGTCCACGATGGCGAGCGAGGTCGGCACGTCCGCGGCGAAGCCATATTGCCCGACGGCGCGATAGTGATTGGGCCGCGCGATCATCCATCCGCCGAAGGCGAGATTGACGACAACGAGAAAGACGCCGAGCGTGCGCGCCGCCCCTTCGCTCTGGAAGATGGCCGCGCCCACCGCGACAAGCGCACCGACAATCGCGAGCGCACCTGCGATGCCGCCGGCCTTGCCCAGAAAGACGGATGTTATGACGTTGAGCCAGTCATAGACCGCATCCATCGAAAGCCCCCATTCGACGTCCCCGGTTCCAAGTCTATTGCGCTGTTGCGCGTTCTGCTAAGCCGCGGCCGGTGCCGCGATTGCAAGCGCGGCTTTGTATGCTTAAGAGGGGCCGCTCCTCGCGGGAAAATCGCATGGCGAAGACGGTTCTCGGCATTATCGGCGGCAGCGGTGTCTATGACATTGCGGGGCTGGAGAACGCGCGCTGGGAGACGGTGACATCGCCCTGGGGCGAACCCAGCGATGCGCTGCTGTTCGGCACGTTCAAGGGCGTCGATCTGGTGTTCCTGCCGCGCCATGGCCGCGGCCACATCCAGTCGCCGACCACGATCAATTATCGCGCCAATGTCGACGCGCTGAAACGCGCGGGCGTGACGGATGTGATCTCGGTGTCCGCCTGCGGCTCGTTCAAGGAAGAACTGGCGCCCGGCACCTTCGTGATGATCGACCAGTTCATCGACCGCACGCACAATCGCGAAAAGAGCTTTTTCGGCGCGGGCTTTGTGGCGCATGTCTCCATGGCGCATCCGATCGATCCGAAACTCGCCGACGCGCTGTACGACGCCGCGCAGGAAGCAGGCATCAAATGCGCCAAGGGTGGAACGTATCTCGCGATGGAAGGCCCGCAATTTTCCTCGCTGGCCGAGAGCAATCTGTATCGTAGCTGGGGCTGTTCGGTGATCGGCATGACGGCGATGCCGGAAGCCAAGCTGGCACGTGAGGCGGAACTGCCGTACGCGCTCGTCGCCATGGTGACGGACTACGATTGCTGGCACGAAGACCACGACCACGTCACCGTCGATCAGGTGATCAAGGTTCTGACCGGCAATGCGGAGAACGCACGCAAGCTGGTGATGGCCGTCGCGCCGAAATTGGGCCCGGTGCGCAAGCCGTCGCCGGGAATCGACAACGTCCTCGACACCGCCTTCATCACCGCACCGGACAAACGCGATCCAAAACTGTTCGCAAAACTCGAAGCGGTGGCGGGAAGAGTTTTGAAAGGGAAGTAAAATGGACTTCGCATCCGTCATCCGCACCATCCCGGACTATCCCAAGAAGGGGATCATGTTCCGCGACATCACCACTCTGCTCGGCAATGCGCGCGCATTTCGCCGCGCGGTGGACGAGCTGGTGCAGCCCTATGCCGGCGTGAAGATCGACAAGGTCGCGGGAATCGAGGCGCGCGGATTCATTCTCGGCGGCGCGGTGGCGCATCAGCTCAGCGTCGGCTTCGTGCCGGTGCGCAAGAAGGGCAAGCTGCCGCACACGGTGATCGGCGAGGATTACGATCTGGAATACGGCAAGGACCGCGTGGAAATTCACGCCGACGCCGTGAACAAGGGCGACACCGTGATCGTGGTGGACGATCTGGTCGCCACCGGCGGCACCTGCTTCGCCGCGATCAAGCTTTTGGAGCGCGCGGGCGCGAACATCGCGGGCTGCGCTTTCGTGATCGACCTTCCCGATCTCGGCGGCGCCGACAAAATTCGTGCTCTAGGCAAAGACGTGACGACGCTCGTGTCCTTCGGCGGGCATTGAGAGAGTGCCGAGAGCATCTTCAACTAACGCCGACCGAAGCCTTCATGAAATGCAGGCTCTACTTGGTGATGCGCTAGATGCTTGGTCTATTGTTGTTGCACATCTTTGCACAATTTTTGCCGTTGCGGTCTCTTCCAAGAAATATGATTCCGCGGCGGCGGCATTTTCTTGCATTCGGGAGTTTGAGTCTCAGCTCAAAATGACCAATGCCGCCGTGGAGCAAACCTTTGGCGACAATCCCAAAATTCTCGTCGGTTGGAAGTCGCTTGCTAAGGAGCTACGCCGGGTGCAGCCACTCAGAAACAAGATCGCTCACGGCAAACTCGTTTCGATTGTAGTTGTTGGTGGTGCGATTGAGTACCGGTATCTACCTTTTTTCCACTTCCACACGCATAAACATCGAGACACGTTCGAAAATCTCACTGCCCGCGACCTACGAAGTATTGCCGTTCAAATACGCAAGCGGATTGCCGAAATGCACGAGTTTAGTAAATCGATAGGCGCGATCCGTGCAATCAACTCTCCCGTCCGGATATTCGAACCGGGTTCATCCAAGGTCGTAAAGCGAGCTGGCACATGAAGCTCTATTTCTCGCCCGCGTCGCCCTTCGCCCGCAAATGCCGCATCGTCGCGCGCGAGCTGGAGATCAAACTCGAAGAGATTCAGGTCGATCCGTGGACGGACGAGGATTTTCGCCGCATCAATCCGCTGTCAAAAATTCCGGTGCTCATTCTGGATGACGGTTCCGCGCTCTACGATTCGCCCGTTATCTGCGACTATCTGAACGAATTGAAGAACGGCCACTTCTTTCCCCGCGAAAGCACATGGCGGACCGGTGCCGGGCGCTGGCGGTCGCTGGGGATGCAGGCGCTGGGCGACGGCATTTGCGACGCCAGCGTGGCCCTGTTCCGCGAAAGCAAAGTGCCCGAAGATCGCTGCAATGCCGACAACACCGTGCGGTGGACCGCGGCGATCACCGCCAGCCTCGACGTTCTGGAACGCGCCGCCGCGAAATTCTCCGAACATCCCACCATCGGCGAGGTGACGGCCGGTTGCGCGCTTGGCCATCTCGATTTCCGCCATCCGCATCTGGAATGGCGCGCGACGCGGCCCGCTTTGCGCGACTGGTTCGAGAAATTCTCGAAATTCCAGTCCGTCATCGCCACCAGACTGGCGAACCCGGCATGAAGATCAACGGCAAGCCCTATCGCACCATCTGGCCGCTCGGCGACGACGCGGTCGAGGTCATCGACCAGACCAAACTGCCGCATGAGTTCACAACGCTGGTGCTGAAAACCGCCGCCGATGCGGCGCATGCGATCAAGGCGATGACCGTGCGCGGCGCGCCGCTGATCGGCGCCACGGCGGCGTACGGCATCGCGCTCGCCATGCGCGCGGATGCCAGCGACGAAGCGCTCGACTACGCGCATGACATTCTCGCCGAAACGCGGCCAACGGCGATCAATCTCCGCTGGGCACTGAAACGCATGCGCGATGCGCTTCGCAATCATCCGCGCGAAGCCCGTGCGAAACTCGCCTGGGCGGAAGCGGCGAAGATCGCGGACGAAGACGTGGACGTCTGCCGTTCCATCGGCGAGCACGGCCTCAAAATCCTGCGCGAGGCTGCGGCGAAGAAAAGCAAAGGCGAAACGCTGAACGTGCTCACCCATTGCAACGCCGGCTGGCTCGCCACCGTCGATTGGGGAACCGCGCTGGCGCCGATCTACATGGCGCATGATTCAGGCATCAAGCTGCATGTGTGGGTGGACGAAACGCGTCCGCGCAACCAGGGCGCCTCGCTCACCGCCTTTGAACTCGGCGGTCACGGCGTGCCGCATACCATCATCGCCGACAATGCCGGCGGTCTTTACATGACAAAGGGGCAGGTCGATCTGTGCATTGTCGGCACCGATCGCGTCACCGCCAATGGCGATGTCGCCAACAAGATCGGAACCTATCTGAAAGCGCTCGCGGCGAAAGACAATGACGTGCCGTTCTACGTCGCGCTGCCGTCCTCCACCATTGACTGGACCATGGCGAAGGGCGCGGACATTCCCATCGAGGAACGCAGCGCCGACGAACTCCTGAAGATGACGGGGCGCTTGCCCGGCGGCGGCCTCACCACGGTGGAGATCGCGGCACCGGGTTCCCCCGCCGCCAATCCCGGCTTCGACGTCACGCCGGCACGATTGGTGACCGGATTCATCACCGAACGCGGGACGTGTGACGCGAGCGAAGCGGGATTGCGTTCGCTCTTTCCAGATACCGAAAAGGGCAGTAAACGCACCCGATAACAACCTCACTCCGTCATCACCCGGTCGTGAGCTTTTGCGAACGATCCGGGTGACCCAATTAAATGGGTCGCCCGCATAAAGCGGGCGATGACGAAGGAAGGAAGAGGAATTGAAATGAAATCCTGCTGGTCCGATGCCGACGCCAAAGACTTTATCAAGCGTTACGCCGAAATGGGCGTGAACGAAGATCTGGCGCTGCGCACTTACACGACGCGCCTGCTTGGCGGCGATCCGAAGCTGGTGCTGCATGGCGGCGGCAACACCTCCGTGAAGACCACGGCGAAGGATTTTCTGGGCGAGAACGTGGACGTAATCTGCGTGAAGGGCTCCGGCTGGGACATGGGCGCTATCGAGCCTACCGGTCTGCCCGCGGTGAAACTTGCGCCCCTGCGCAAGCTGCTCGCGCTGCCGAAACTCAGCGACGAGGACATGGTCAACTACCAGCGCATCAATCTGCTGGATTCCACCGCGCCGAACCCCTCGGTCGAAACGCTGTTGCATGCCTTCCTGCCGCACAAATTCATCGACCACACCCATTCCACCGCCGTTCTCGCGCTGACCGACCAGCCGGACGGCGAGGCGCTGGCGCGCGAACTCTACGGCAACCGCATGGCCTATGTGCCGTACACGATCCCCGGCTTCGCGCTGGCGAAAAGCGTGGCGGAAGTGTTCGCAAAGACTCCGGACGTGGAAGGCTTGGTGCTGCTGCGCCACGGCATCTTCACCTTCGCGGACGATCCCAAGACGGCCTACGAGCGCATGATCGAATTTGTGACCATGGCGGAAGATCGGCTGGCGAAGAACCGCAAACCGCTGAAGCCCGCGGCGCTGCCCGCCAAGCTTGCCAGCGTCGCGGAGATCGCGCCGATCCTGCGCGGCGCCGTCGCCATCGAGCGAAACGAGATGGCGGGCACGGTGAAGCGGCAAATTCTTTGCTTCCGTTCCAGCAAAGCGATCCTCGATTATGTGAACGGCGCGGAGCTGTCGCGCTACGCCAATCAGGGCGTGGTGACGCCCGATCACACCATCCGCACCAAGAATTATCCGCTGATCGTACCCGCGCCGGACGCCGGCGAATTGCACGCGTGGAAACAGGCGGTGGAAAAGGCGGTGGCGGAGTATGTCGCCGCCTATCATGCTTATTTCGCGAAGCACAATGCGCGCGCCGAACCGAAGAAGAAAACGCTCGATCCAAGCCCGCGCGTGATCCTGGTGCCCGGCGTCGGCCTGTTCGGCCTTGGCGCGAGCGCGAAGGACGCGGCCATTGCCGCCGACATCGCGGAGAACACGATCGAAGTCATCGCGGATGCCGAAGGCCTTTCGTCGTATCAGCCGATCAGCGAAGCCGACATGTTCGATGTCGAATACTGGTCGCTGGAACAGGCCAAGCTCGGCAAGGGCGCGGAGAAGGTTCTGGCGCGGCAGGTTTGCGTGGTCACCGGCGGCGGCTCCGGCATCGGCGCTGGCACCGCGAAAGCCATGGCGGCGGAGGGCGCGGAGATCGCCGTGCTCGACCGCGATCACGATGCCGCGATGAAGGCGGCGAAGGCGATCCACAAACACGCGCTCGCCATCGCCTGCGACGTGACCGATCCGGCGGCCGTGAAGGCCGCGTTCGACAAAGTGGTCGAAGCGTTCGGCGGCGTGGACATTGTGGTCTCCAACGCGGGCGCGGCTTGGCAGGGCCGCATCGGCGATGTCGATGACGCGACGTTGCGCAAATCGTTTGAACTGAATTTCTTCGCGCATCAGGCGGTGGCGCAGGCGGCCGTGCATGTGATGAAGGCGCAGGGGACCGGCGGCTGCCTGCTGTTCAACACATCGAAACAGGCGGTGAATCCGGGCAAGGATTTCGGGCCTTATGGTTTGCCGAAAGCCTCGACGCTGTTTCTGATGAAGCAGTACGCGCTGGATTACGGAAAAGACGGCATCCGCTCCAACGCCGTGAACGCCGACCGCATCCGCTCGGGCCTGCTGACTGATGAGATGGTGACGCAGCGCTCCAAGGCGCGCGGCCTTTCCGAGAAAGACTATATGGGCGGCAATCTCCTCGGCCGCGAAGTCTACGCCAGCGAAGTCGCCGAAGCCTTCGTCTATCTCGCGCATGCGGAGAAGACGACGGCGGGTGTGATCACCGTGGACGGCGGAAATATCGAAGCGAGTATGCGTTAGTTGGATCGCGTGGCATTTCGCATTCGAATGATCGAGTAGTCCAAGGTCGATCGCACAACGCCGTCGCGCATAGACCAAAGATCTGGAACATAGCGGATTTCATAGGCTCTTTGCATGATCTCCGATGCAGGTTCGCGGACTTCTCTCACGCTGACTGGAATAATTGCGTGACGAGAAATGTAGTATCCGGCACTGGCGTCGGCTAGTTCAAACGGCGCGACAGGCATTTCGTAAACATAAAGCGCGGTGTTGTTAAATCGCGCCAGCCACGTTTGCTCCATCACGATCATTCGCCTTGCATCGGTGTTGTCGAAGAACCCAGCTACGTCTCTGGCAGATGTTCGCGGTCCGGCTGCAAAGGTGACGCGCGGGCAATCGCGTGGAACCAAATAGTTTGGAAGATGTTCTTCGTCGATCGCCCAGACCGCTTCGCCCGTTACGCCGGTATCGGGCGAGGCACCGTGCGCGGATTGAATATTGCAATGCAGGGCTCTTCGCTGACGTGGAACAGGCGCAGGCTACCCCCCATTTTCCCGGAACAATTCCAGCGTGCGCTGCATGCCGAGTTTGTGGGCGGCTTCGTTGTAGTCGGTGCGGCGGTCGGAGTTGAAGCCGTGACCGGCGTCATAGACATAGACTTTCACGTCGGGATGCGCGGCCTTGATCTTCTCGACCTGCTCCATCGGGATGCCGTGATCGTGCTCGCCGAAATGCAGGATGGTCGGGCATTTGGGCTGCCAGTCGATCATGCCGGCGATGTTGCCGCCGTAATAGCCTGACGCCGCCGCGAGGCCGTCGCATTTGCACGCCGCAGCCCAGGTCACCGAGCCGCCATAGCAATAGCCGGTGATGAACACCGCGCCGTTGCCCTTCAGCGCGTCGATGCAGGTCTGCGAATCCTTGATCGAGAGATCGAAGGGATGTTCGCCGCGCGCGATCTTGATCGCCTTCTGGATGTCTTCCGGCGAATAGCTGGCCTCGAAGCCCGGCGCTTCGCGGTCGTAGATTGCGGGACCGAGAACCTCATAGCCGTGCGACGCGAACAGGTCGCAGCTTTCCTTGATGTGCTCGGTGAGGCCGAAGATTTCCTGGATTAGGACCAGCCCGCCGCGCCGCGCGCCGGTAGGCTCGACGTGATAGACGCCGATCTCGGCACCGTCGCTCATCTTCATCTTGATCATCTTGCCGCGTAAGGCCATGTGCGTTCCTCCATTATCGCCGCCGCCATTAGAGCGTGGGGAAGCGATGGCGCGCAACCGTCAATCTTTCGCAAAGTGTGTTTCACGCGGAGACGCAGGAGACGAGGAGTTCTTATTCAATCGTCGAGAACGGTGGTTTTACGAGATTCGTTGGCCGGGCTTTGCCCGGCCTGAATTTCCTCGCGAGCCTTGCATTATTTCAAAGTTAGAAAAGAACTCCGCGTCTCCGCGACTCCGCGTGAATCTATTTCGGCGGCCGCTGCACAAAGCTTTTGCCGGTGAAGCTGAAGACGAGTTCGCCGTCCGCGTCATGCGCTTCGTTGCGGGTCTTGATGAGGCCGAGCGCGGGGCGCGATTTCAGCTCCACTTTCTCGATCACTTCGGAGGAATAGGTCAGCGTCATGCCGGGCCGCACCGGCTTCAGCCATTTCATGTCCTCGAAGCCCGGCGAAACACCGGAACGCACGGTGCGCTGTCCATCCGCCGTTTCCCGCGCCCGCGCCGCCAGCGACAATTTCATCCACACCGCCGCGGTATGCCAGCCGCTCGCGATCAGGCCGCCGAACATCGAATCTTTCGCGGCTTGCGGATCGAGGTGGAAGATCTGCGGATCGTATTTGTTCGCGAAGGCGACGATCTCTTCTTCCGTGAAGGTGTAATCGCCCAATTCGCGGCGGGTGCCGATAGCGATGTCTTCCCAATAGATGTCGCTCATGGCCGCTTCGCCACGATCGGCGTCATGGAGACGAGCGCCACCTGTTCGCGCTGGTTGAACACGCGGCAGTCGAAGGTGACAAAACCGACGGGCTTGCTGGCGGAGGGTTTCGCGTCCGCCACCTCCACGTCGAGCCGCAACACGTCGCCCGGCCGCACCGGCTTCATCCAGCGCACTTCGCGCACGCCCGCGCCGCCGCGATTGGCGGTCTTCAGGATCACGCCGTCGGCGAACATCCGCATCGTCATGGCGCAGACATGGAAGCCGGAGGCGGAGAGGCCCTTCAGCATGGATTTGTTCGCGGCGTCTTCGTCCAGATGATGCGGCTGCGGATCGAATTCGCGCGCGAATTCCAGGATTTCTTCTTTGGTCACGGCGTAAGGGCCGCATGCGAATTTGCGGCCGACGGTGAAATCTTCGAAATGCAGAAGCTCAGCCATGGCGTTTCAGTTTAAGGCCTTCGGAACTTGAAACGTGAAAGTCTTTCCGCGGGAATCGGGGTCCCAGCCGGCTTCCAAGGCGCCGCGAATGGCGTCTTCGACGATTTTCGTGGTGATTTTCGGCCGTTCCGGAAGGTGCCAGATTCCATTCGGCCGCATTCCAAGAAACGGATATTTGAGGATCAGTTCGCGGCGCACAGCGCCCGTGCGGCGCACGGAAATCGCGATGCCCTGATAATCGTTCTCGGAACACCACTGCGTTTCACGCACCAGCGTCCAGCAAAGTTCGTGGCCGCCGACCATAATTTCCGCCGCGGATGGCTTTTTTCGTTGCGTCACGCATTGAACCGGAAATGCATCACATCGCCATCCTGCACGACGTATTCCTTGCCTTCCAGCCGGAACTTGCCCGCGTCGCGCGCGCCGGCTTCGCCGTTCAAAGTGACGTAGTCGTTATAGGCGATGGTTTCGGCGCGGATGAAGCCGTGTTCGAAATCGGTGTGGATGACGCCGGCGCTCTGCGGCGCGCGCGAGCCTTTCGTCACCGTCCAGGCGCGCGTTTCCTTCGGCCCCACGGTGAAGAAGGTGATGAGGCCGAGCAGATTGTAACCCGCGCGGATCAACCGGCTCAGGCCAGGTTCTTCCAACCCAAGGCTCGACAGAAATTCCTCGCGCTCGCCGGCCGGCAGCTGCGCCACTTCTTCTTCGATGCGCGCGGAGATCACGACGGCACCGGCGCCTTGCGCCTTCGCCATCACTTCCACGGCCTGCGAAAATTTGTTGCCGTTCGCCGCCGCGCCTTCATCCACATTGCAGACGTAAAGCACCGGTTTTTGCGTCAGCAGGCCCATCTGGCGAAACGGCTCGCGCTCTTCAGGCGTGAGGTCTGTCAGCCGTGCCGGCTTGCCTTCGCGCAGAAGCACTAGCGCCTTCATCATCAGCGCGAATTGCTCTTTCGCTTCCTTCTCGCCGCTCTTGGCTTTCTTTTCGATCGGCACCACGCGCTTCTCGAGGCTTTCAAGGTCGGCGATCATCAATTCGGTTTCGACGGTTTCGGCATCGCTCACCGGGTCGATGCGATTTTCGACATGCGTAATGTCGTCATCCTCGAAACAGCGCAGCACATGCACCACCGCATCCACTTCGCGGATGTTGGCGAGGAACTGATTGCCTAAGCCTTCGCCTTTTGAGGCGCCGCGCACCAATCCCGCGATGTCCACGAAGGTGATGCGCGTCGGGATGATCTCTGCCGATTTGCCGATTTTCGCCAAGGTCTCAAGCCGCACATCCGGGACGGCGACATCGCCCACATTCGGCTCGATGGTGCAAAACGGATAATTCGCCGCCTGCGCCGCGGCCGTTTGCGTCAGCGCGTTGAAGAGCGTGGATTTGCCGACATTGGGCAATCCGACGATGCCGCATTTGAATCCCATTATTCTTCTTTCTTTTCCGGCTTTGGCTTTTTCGCCGGTGGGTTCGTCAGCAGCGCCACTTTGTTCATGAAACCCACGTCGTCGTCTTTCGCCAGCAACGGCGCCGCCTCCGCGATTGCACTCAGCATCGGCACGATCCAGTCTTCGTCGGCTTTGGAGAAATTGCCGAGCACATGACTGTGCACGCGGCCCTTCTCGCCGGGATGGCCGATGCCGATGCGCACGCGGCGATAGTCGGGGCCGAGCGCGGCGGTAATGGAGCGAGCACCATTGTTGCCCGCGTCGCCGCCGCCGGTTTTCACCTTCAGCTTGGCGGCGGCCAGATCGATCTCGTCATGGATGACGACGAGCGCCCAAACCGGCAGCTTGAAGAAGCGCATCGCGGGGCCGACCGAAAGGCCGCTGTCGTTCATATAGGTCATGGGTTTGAGCAGCCAGGTTTTGCGCCCGCCGAATGCGCCTTCGCTGATCAATCCCTGAAAGCGCGAGCGCCACGGACCGAAATCGTAACTCGCATGGATCGTGTCCAGGGCCATGAAACCGGCATTGTGGCGGTTGCGCGCATATTCCGCGCCGGGATTGCCCAGCCCGGCGATGAGTAAGGGTGTGTCGGACATCTGTGTCGCCCGGAAGAATTACTTCTTCGGAGCAGGCTTGCCCTTGTCGCCGGCTGCCGGGGCTGCCGCCGCGCCTGCTGCTGGAGCCGCACCTGCCGCCGCGGGAGCCGCACCGGCTGCCGGTGCCGCGCCTTCTTCCACGACCGGGGCATTGGCTGCCGCCAAGGCTGCCGCTGCCGCAGCACGCTGCTCTTCGATGACGCTGGTCGGCGCCACGATGGAGGCGATGGTAAAATCGCGCTCGCGCACCAGCGGCACCATGCCTTCGGGCAGCTTGATATCGGAGATGTGCAGGGTGCCGTGAATTTCGAGGCCGGTCAGATCCGCTTCGATGGCGTCCGGGATGTTGTCGGCCGGCAGAAGCATTTCGATTTCATGGCGAATGATGTTGAGCACGCCGCCGCGCTTCAGGCCGGGCGATTCCGCGTGGTTCTTGAAGCGCACCGGAATGGCGAGCTTCACCTTGGCGTCCTGTGCGAGGCGCATGAAATCGACATGCACCGGACGGTCCGTCACCGGATCGAGCTGCACGGCGCGCGGAATCACGCGTGTCTTCTTGCCGGCGACATCCAGCATGAACAGGGTGGTGAGGAAGGTGCCACTGCCGACCAGGCGTTCCAACTCGCGCTGCGGAACCGCCACGTTTTCGGGCTGTGCTTCTCCGCCGTACAGCACCGCGGGGATCAAGCCTTTTTGCCGCGTCTGGTAGGACGGGCCCTTGCCCGCTCTCGCGCGTGTCTCGGCCTTCAGTTCCTGCACTTGGCGCATTGTCGTAAATCCTTGATTTTCCAGAGACTTCTCTGGACCCGGCGGCTTTTCTCTGCCCGGAAAGCGCAGGCTTTTAGCGGAAGGGGGCGTTTATGGCAACCGGCGGCCTGGCTGGTCTGGCGCGGGGGTCAAGGGCAGAGTGAGTCATCGCCTCCCACCGCCATAACCCCCACGCCGGACACCAGACGAAATCTATGCGCTCTAAACTCGGCAAAACTTTCGCCGTGCTGACGGGATTGGTTCTGTCGGCGTGCGCACCCGTCTCGCTGCTCAACACATTGCTGGTGCCGTCCGGCGGCTACGGCGTGAAGAAGGACATCGCCTATGGCAGCGACCCGCGCCAGAAGCTCGACATCTACATCCCCGATGGGCTGAATGCGCCCGCGCCGGTCATCGTCTTCTTCTACGGCGGAAGCTGGCAGATGGGCGACAAGAGCATGTACCCGTTTTTCGGGCAGGCTTTCGCCAGCAAAGGCATCGTGACGGTGGTGGTGAATTACCGCCTTTATCCGCAGGTGAAATTTCCCGGCTTCGTGGAAGACGGCGCGAACGCATTTCGTTTCGTGCACGATCACATCGCCGATTATGGCGGCGACCCGAAGCGGCTGTTCCTTGCCGGTCACTCTGCGGGCGCGCATATCGCGGTGATGCTGGCTTCCAATCTTTCATACCTGAAAGCTGCAGGCGCCGATCCGGACTGGATTCGCGGCACGATCGGCATCGCGGGGCCTTACGATTTTCTGCCGTTGACCGATCCCAAGATCATCGCGTTATTCGGCGGCGACCGCGTGCCCGAGACGCAGCCGATCAATTTCGTGGACGGCAAGCGCGCGCCGATGCTTCTGGTCTGCGGCACCGACGACGAGACGGTGAACCCCAAAAACACGACGCGCATGGCCGCGAAGCTTGAGAAATTCGGCAATAGGGTCGAGGTGCATCAATATCCTGGCATCGGGCATATCGGGATCATTCTTTCGCTCGCGCCCGGTTTCCGCGGCAACACGACATTGCGCGATGATATGGTGAAGTTCGTGGGGTCGAACTAGCGCTTGGTTTTGGGCTTCTCGGGCTTCGGCGCTTTCACAATCGATTTCACCGTAGCCTTCGCCTTCTTCGGCGCAGGCTGGCTGAATTCCCATGCCTCGCGGATCAGCGTTTCCAGTTCCTTTTTTGAAACCTTGGCGATCTGCACGATCACGTTCGCGTGGCTGCCCCACATATATTTGACGAAGATTTCGGGTGCCGCTCCGAACAGAAATTACTTGCGCTCATCGGGCAGATGCACAAAGAGGCCATCGGGCCGCATGACCGCGAAGATGCGCTTGGCTGTGCGATAGCTGGACCTGCCGAAATGATCGACCTCGCTCACGCCGTCCAGCGCGAGTACGATCTTTCTAACGTCTGCTTGCGTCGGCATGAGGCAAGGTTAGCCGGCAAGGCGCTGCAGAAGCACGCCCAGAATATTGGAATAGTCGTCCGTCCAGACGCGGAAACCCGCCGGCGCGGCCCTTGGCTTCCATCCGGCGTCAAGCTTCAGGCCGGCCAGATCGGCGGCGCTTTGCGCGACAACCGCCACTTCGGGCGCGGTCACCATCCGGTGCGCGTTCGTCGGGGCATGGCCCATATGCACGGCAACGGCCATTCCGTTCGCGGCAGCAGACGCCGCGACCACATCGGCAAGCTCCAGATTGCGGTTGGAAATGTGGAACACGATCACGCCGTGCGGCGACAGTTTCGATTTGTAAAGCGCGAAGGCTTCCTTCGTCAGCAGATGCACCGGCACGGAGTCCGATGTAAAGGCATCCAGGATGAGAAGGTCTGTGCCGCGCGGCGCGGTTTTCAAGGTCAGGCGCGCATCGCCAAGCACAACGGGCGCATGGGGCGCGCAGGTGGAGAAAGAGCGGAACAGCTTGCGGTCCGTCGCAATACGTACGACCAGCGGATCGAGTTCGTAGAACGTCCACGCTTCGCCGGGTTGCCGGTAGCACGACATCGCACCGACGCCGAGGCCGACGACGGCGACGTGGTTCAGCGCATGCGCGGCGCGCACCGCCTCGGTCGCGTTGCCGAGTGCGCCGCCGCGATAATAATAGGCGAGCGGCGCTGGCGGTCCGGTAACCGGCTTGCCGTTGGCGTCACGCACCTGTTCGGTGCCATGCGTCGTCGTGCCATGGAAGAAAACGTGATAGGCGCCGTCATCCTTGTTCAGAACTTTATACACGCCGAAGAACGAGCGCTCGCGATAGACGATGTCCTGACCGGGCGGATAGAAGCTCGTCACCAGGAAAAGGATCGCGGAGAGGCTGACGATCAATATCGGTCGGCGCATGAGGAACGGCAGGATCATCGCCACGGTGATCACGCAGGTGGCGTAGAATTTGAGGCCCAGTTCCGGGCTGCGTGCGTTCACCGCGAAATACCCAGCGCCCAATGTCACGGCAATCGCCAGCACGAAGCCGATATCCGTGATCCAGTCCTTTGCCGCGCGGCCGCGCAGATCGGGGCGCATCGCGAAGGCGGCAAGAACCAATAACGGATATTCCAGAACCGTGTTGAAGATCGCGGGCGCGATAAGCGCCGCGAAGATGCCGCCCAGCACGCCGCCCAGCGACATCCAGACATAGAATTCCGTGAGGTTGCCTGCGGGCGGACGGCGGCGGAACAGCAGCGTGTGGCAAAGCAGGGCCGCGACGAAGAAGGTCGCCAGATGGCCGAACAGCGACAGGCCCCAGTTCAACACCGGATCCCACAGCAGCATGAAGGCGAGCGCGACGATCGTGATGGGCTGCACCGCGATCAGCCATTTGAGCGGGATCAGCGGTTTGTCGGTGAATGCCAGAACGAAGGTCAGCAGATAGAGAGCCAGCGGCGCGATCCACAGGAACGGCGCGGACGCCACATCGGTGGAGATATGCGCGGTCACCGCAACGAGAAGCCCCGAAGGAATGAGGCCGAGCAGCATCCAGGCGCCGCGGTCTCGCCAGCGAATGCCGGAACGCGCCATCGCGATTGTTTGTGTCTGCAAATTCGCGCGTACGCCGGAAGACAGCGTCAACGCTGCGCACGCCGCAATGCCGAGCGCGAGCAGGGCGTAGCCCATGCTCCAGAGCCGCGACTGGCTGGCAAGCCCCCCCACCGGTTCGATCGCCAGGGGATAGGCGAGCAGCACCATGAAGGAGCCGAAATTGGAGGCGCGATAGAGGAAATAGGCGTTGCGTGCATTGGCGTCGGATGTTCGGGCGAACCATGCCTGCAAGAGCGGCGCGTTCGCCGCCACGGCAAAGAACGGCAGGCCGATCGAAGTCAGAAACAGCGCGATCAGCCACAGCGCGATGTTCTGACTCGGCGGCTCGCCCAGCAGCGCTGAGATTGCGACCGGCAGGCAAAAGCTTGCCGCCAGCAGCAACCCCAGATGCAGCAGCATGGCTGCGCGCAGCGACAGCCACTTCGTGATCGCCCACGCATAAACATATCCGGCCAGCAGCAGGCCCTGAAACACAACCATAGCGACGGACCACACCGCCGATGTTCCACCGAGCACCGGCAGGACCATCTTGGAAAACATCGGCTCGATGCAGAAGAGAAGCAGCGCGGAGAGAAAGCTCGTCGCCGTGAACATCACGGCGCAGAGCGTCGTCACATCGCGGCGTGCGCCGTGCGCCGGAGCGGCGCTTTCAATCGTGGTCATCGCCGGCCCCAATTTGGAAACGGCACGCTACCGCCTGACGGTTAATGTGGTGTTAGGAGTTGAAATCTCGGTTCGTCATGGGCGCCCTTGAGGCGGCCAACCAGTCAGCGCGCGTCTGCGCGCTGGCAGGCTTTTTGATCGCTGGATGGCCGGGTCAAGCCCGGCCATGACGAAACGTAAGATGTATGTCAAAGCGATCTAAAAAAGCGTGTCCCTGTGGCCCTAATCAAACAGGCTCGACACGCTCTCTTCGTGGTTGATGCGCTTAATGGCTTCGCCGATCAGCGGGGCGATGGAGATGCGGCGGATGTTCGGGCATTTGCGCACTTCTTCGGTCGCGGCGATGGAGTCTGTGACCACTAGGCTCTTGAGCTTCGAGCCCTGGATGCGCGCCACCGCGCCGCCGGAGAGAACGCCGTGCGTTGCATACGCGCAAACGTCTTTTGCGCCGTTCTTCAAGAGTGCCTCGGCGGCGTTGCAGATGGTGCCGCCGGAATCGATGATGTCGTCGATCAGGATGCAGGATCGCCCCTCCACATCGCCGATGATATTCATCACTTCGCTCTCGCCGGCGCGTTCGCGGCGCTTGTCCACGATGGCCAGATCCGTGCCCAGCCTTTTTGCCAAGGCGCGGGCGCGCACCACGCCGCCGACATCCGGCGACACCACCATCAGATGCTCGCCGGTGCCTAGGTAATCTTCGATGTCTTTCACGATAACCGGCATGCCGTAGAGATTGTCCGTCGGAATATCGAAGAAGCCCTGAATCTGCCCGGCATGCAGATCGATGGTCAGCACGCGGTCGGCACCCGCATGGGTGATGAGATTCGCCACCAGTTTGGCGGAGATCGGCGTGCGCGGGCCCACTTTGCGGTCCTGTCGCGCGTAACCGAAATAGGGAATCACGGCCGTGATGCGCCGCGCCGAGGCGCGCCTGAGCGCATCGATGATGATTAGTAATTCCATCAGATGATCGTTCGCGGGAAAGCTGGTGGACTGGATGACGAACATGTCCTCGCCGCGGACATTTTCCTGAATCTCGACGAACACTTCCATGTCGGCGAAGCGCCGCACCACGGCCTTGGTCATCGGCAGTTTCAGGTATTGGGCGACGGCGTCGCAGAGCGCGCGGTTCGAATTGCCGGCCAGCAGTTTCATGTGCCGCGTTCCCTGATTATCGACCATGAACGCATGTCCCTGATGTGAAGGTTCGGTGACCGGGTTCTAGCAAGCAGCACCTACGCTGTCATCCCGGAAGCCGCGCAGCGGCTGTCCGGGACCCATCGCGAAATGTCACGGTGGGTCCCGGCTCACGCTCGCTTTGCTCGCTGGCCGGGATGATAAGCTTTATGGTGTCAGCACAATCGCCGAAACCTGCCGCCCATAATCGCTCTCGCCGCGATGGGTTGTGCGCCGGTAGCTGAAGAAATCTGCTTCGCGCACATAGGTGCAGGCGGACAGCCCCGTGGCGTCGGACACGCCGGCATGGCGCAATCTGTGGACAACATAGTTTTCCAGATTGAAGCGGAAATGTGCCGGCCGCTCCGAGGCGATGAAGAACCGGCTGTTTGCCGAATCGTGTCTGAGAAAGGCGTCGCGAAATTCCGCGCCGACTTCGTAATTCTTCTGGCTGATGCAGGGGCCGATCGCGGCGGCGATGCGTCCGCGCCGGGCACCGAGCTTCTCCATTTCCTCCAGCGCTGATTCGACGACGCCGAACAATGCGCCTTTCCATCCGGCATGGGCCGCGCCGATCACGCGCGCTTGGGCGTCGGCAAACAGAATGGGCGCACAATCTGCGGTGAGAATGCCCAGCGCGATTCCCGGAATCGCCGTCGCCATCGCGTCGGCTTGCGGGCGATCCTCCATGTCCCACATTTCCGTGACGGTGACGGCCTTTGGACTGTGAATTTGATAAAGCGTGGCGAGTTCGCCGCCGAGCCTGTCCGCGACACGTCTGCGATTCTCGCCGATGGCCTCGTGCGTGTCGCCGGAGCCCGGCCCGCAATTCAGCGATTCAAAGATGCCGGTCGAGACGCCGCCCGTGCGGCCGAAGAAGCCGTGGGCGATATTCGTGTCCGCCAAATTTGGTGTGTGAAGAATCAACATCTCTTCCACTCTACCGTCATTGCTCGCTTTATGCGGGCGGCCAGCAGCAGATCAGTTTGAATTTGTCGATTTGCGATCCGTCCGGTCCGGGACCTGAGGAATGTTGCTGATATCCATGGCCCATGGCATTGCGGAACTGCACCAGCCTTGCACTTTTGGAACCAGTTGCGCGCGCTGCTTCACCCCTCCAAGGCGCAAATTATAGAAAAGGGGGTCCTCCAGCTTCGCCGAGTAGAGCGCCGAACCGCAATCGGCACAGAACGCCAGCACCAGTCTGTTGCCGCTGGCAGCCGTCTTCACATAGGTCTTCGGTTCCCCGCGCAGCTTGAAGTTATCGATCTTCACCGGAACATTGGCGCGATAGGGCGCACCGGAAATGGTCTGACAGTCGGTACAATGACAAATGATGACGTATTCGGGATTGATCTGCGCCTCGTAAGTGATCTTGCCGCAATGACAACTGCCTTCAATTTTCATGTCTTTCGATTTCCCGGTCCTTCACCGCTTTCACGATATCACCAATCTCCCAAAGGCGGTTATCGACACCGGACATTGGTGGCTTTCTTCCGGTCTAAAATCTCGGCGGCTTGGGTGCATTCGCCGGCATGATTGCCAACGCCTTGAACAGCGTCCCCATCTGATCGGGCAGGATCAGCCGTTCCAGTTGCGCTTCGGCTTGCGGTGAATCGCCCAGATGCCCGCACTCACGCGATCCGCTCGCTTGCTGCTGTGCCAGACGCTCAGCGCGCGGGATGATTCCAAGCGATGTCAGAAATTCGCCCTGCTCGACGGGGCCATACCCTTTGGCGCCGCCGCTGCGCGCGGCATCGGCCAGCGCCGCGAAATCGATATGCGCCGACAGATCGGCTTCGCCGGGCGAATCGAGAACGCCTGCGAAAGCGTGGTCCTTCACCGCCTGCAAAGTCTCGCCGAAACCGGCTTCGACGCCATAGCCATAATCCACGATCAGCGCCGCGCCGCCTCTGCGCGCGATAATCTCTGCGATCTGTTCGGCGAGTGCGCTCGCGCCCGATGCGGCTTCGTAAAACGCACCTAGCGGCGCGCCGTCACGATTGGGCGGCAGCGTGAAACCGGCTGAAGGTTCCGGCGCCAGCGCGAAAGCCAGCACACCATTGGTATCGAGCCCGACCATGCGCTCGCACCAGCCGCGATCCGTTTTAACGAATTGGCGGATCGGCAGCGCGTCGAAGAATTCGTTGGCGAGCAGGAAAAGCGGCCGGTCGGAAAGCCTCTCGTCGAACTGCGTCAGCCAGCGGACCGGGGCAGGCGAATCTTTCAGCGTTTCTTTCTGAATCGCGGTGAGCGCCGGGCTTGCTTCCACCAGCACCACTTCAATCGACGCCAAGAAATCCGGCATCAGCTTCGCGGCACGCAAGGCGTCGGCCATCAAGGTGCCGCGTCCCGGGCCCAGCTCCACCAGCTGCGCTGGTGCGGGCTTGCCCTGATCGTGCCAGCACTGCACGCACCACAGCCCCAGCAATTCGCCGAACATCTGGCTGATCTCCGGCGCGGTGGTGAAATCACCGCCGCGGCCGAACGGATCGCGTGTCGCATAATAGCCGTCTTGCGGATCGTGCAGCGCCATGGTCATGAACTGGGCAATCGAGATCGGCCCCTGGCTCGCGATCAGCCGGGCGATGCGGCCGCTGAGCGCGTTCACGCCACCTTCGCTTTCGGCGGGTGAAACGCGAACCACATCACCATGCCGCCGCCGATGATGAACAGCACCGACAGCGCCTGCCCCATGCTGATTCCGGCCAGGAACGGCGCGTCCGGTTCGCGAAAGAATTCGACGACGAAGCGCAAGATCCCATAGCCGATGAGGAACACACCGCTCGTCAGGCCCGGCCGGTCCTGCCAGCGAAAGACGCGAATGCCCATCTGCAAAATCACGAACAGCAGGATGCCTTCCAACCCCGCTTCGTAGAGCTGGCTGGGATGGCGCGGCAGGTGATCGGGCGCGTGCGGAAACACCATTGCCCAGGGCACATCGGTCGGCTTGCCCCACAATTCGCCATTGATGAAATTGGCGATGCGCCCGAAAAATTGTCCGATCGGCTGCACCGCACAGACCAGATCGCCGATCGGCAGAAGCGCAAGCCCGCGCCGCCGCGCGAACAGTACGATCGCGAGCATCACGCCGATCGCGGCGCCATGGAATGACATCCCGCCTTCCCAGGCGGCGAATATCTTTATGGGATTGGTGAGAAAGGCCATCGGCAGGCCGTGGCAATAGCCGGCATCGGGCGAGACGCTGCACAGGATCGTGCCGTAGATCAGATCCCAGCCGAGCCGCCCGCCGAGGATCGTTCCGAACGTCGCCCAGACGACCAGATCGCCGATGTCGTCGTCCGTCGCGGGCCGCTTGCCGTTGAACGGCGCGTTCTTCCACAGCTCTTTCTGATGCAGCATCCGCACGATGAGCCACCAGCCCAGCAGTAGCCCTGCGATATAGGCCAGCGCATACCAGCGGATCGCCAGCGGCCCCAGATGCACCAGGACGGGATCGATGTTCGGAAAAGGCAAGGTGGCTTCGATCATGGGGGGCTAGCGAATGGGCGTGGCGAAGTGCGAATAGCAGGGTAGCCGGGAAAAGCCTAAATTCGCTACTCGCCATTCGCCATTCGCGTTATAGATCCGTCATGCAGACCGAAAACCCGCTCCTCGACGGCCTCGCCAGGATTTTCACCGACGCCGCCGGCGCCGCCTCCAGCGTTCGCACCGAACTCGACACCTTCATGCGCCAGCGGCTCGAACGCCTTGTGGCCGACATGGATTTCGTGCCGCGCGAGGAATTCGAAGCGGTGAAGGCGATGGCGGCGAAAGCGCGCAGTGAAAATGAATCGCTGGCGGCGCGGCTCGCGGACCTCGAAGCGAAACTCGCGGCGAAAACCGAGTCCTGACTCTTCTCCACAACCGGCGGCATGTGCGCCGGGTGAAACCTGTGGGTCTTGGGTTAACACCAAAGCTGTTGCGGTTGGGACTCTTGTGCCCCCACAAAATCTTGTGTCAGGTTGACTGCAAGTGCTTCGTTTTTGATTTGCCGCGCCGAGGAGTGCTGGATGTCCCTTGCCCATCAGGACGAGACCATTTCCACCCCCCATCCGCTCGACATGCTCGAGCGAACGGTGGAGGACAATGGCTGGCCGTTCGAACGGGCAGGCCGCGACGAGTTGAACCTCTCCGTCGCGGGACGCTGGTGCGATCATCATTTCAGCTTCACCTGGCGCGAGGAGCTTCAGTCGCTGCATCTGTCGTCAGCCTTCGACATGCGGGTGGAGGACCGGCGCAAGCAGGAAGTCGCCAATCTGCTGATGTATGTGAACGCCAAGCTGTGGATCGGCCATTTCGACCTGTGGCCGGAAGACGGCACCATCGTCTATCGCCACTCGATGATCTTCCCGGATGCGCATGCCAGCTCCTCGCAATGCGAGGCGCTTTTGAACCTCGCGGTCGAGGCCTGCGAATATTACTACCCGGCGTTCCAGTTCGTGCTGTGGGGCGGCAAGACTGCCGAGGAAGCCGTCGCCGCCGCCGTGCTCGAATGCCAGGGGCAGGCGTGATCTGATAGGGTGAGCGCGCGGCCTGCGCCTGGGGAGTGACGCGCCATGATCGAACTGATTGGAATTCTCGCCTGCCTGGTGGCCTGTTTCGCGGTGCCGTTCCAGATCAAGAGCATTCGCTCCGGCGCCGCCTTCAAGAAGGTGCCTGAGAAACGCGCGACGCTTCTCGCAGCCTTTCGCAAGCAGTTCACCATGCTGGGTTGGGTGGGGCTTGTGTTCGGCGTGCTGGAGTTCGGCATATATTTCATCACCGACGAGCCTGGCGAAGGGGTTTTCAAAATCATCGCCGGTGTCTTGTGGCTGGTGCTGAGCGGGTTGTGCTTCTATTCGCTGCGCAGCATCGCCGATGTCCCGGCTGTCGAAGCCGCGTGAAATGACGCAGCCGCTTCTTCTTGTCGGCGCGGGCCGCATGGGCGGCGCGCTGCTCAAGGGCTGGCTGGCAAACGGGTTTGGGCCTGTCGTCGCGATTGAAACTCATCCGTCGCCGGAGCTTCGCAAACTCACCGGACGCGGCGTCACTTTGCTGAAACGCATCGAAGATGCGCCAGTGAATGTGTGGTCCTGCGTCATCGCGCTCAAGCCGCAGATTCTGAAGACCGAAGCGGCGCGGTTGAAACCGGTTGCGCAATCCGGCGCGCTGATGATCTCCATCGCCGCCGGCAGCAGCATCAAATCTATGACGAAGGCTTGGGGACGCGGCGCGCATATCATCCGCACCATGCCCAACACGCCGGGCGCGGTGGGCGAGGGAATTTCGGCGCTCTACGCACCCGCGAATATCAGTGCGAGAGAACGCAAGCTCGCGGAGTCCTTGCTGGCCGCGCTGGGCGACACGCTCTGGGTGAAGCGCGAAACCGATATCGACATTGTGACGGCAGTGTCCGGCTCTGGCCCTGCCTATGTGTTTCTGCTGGTCGAAGCCCTGGCTGCCGCCGCCGAAGCGGAAGGCTTGCCGCGCGATATCGCCATGCGCTTGGCGCGCAAGACGATCATCGGTTCCGGCGCTTTGCTGAAAGCCGATACAACATCCGCCGAACAACTCCGCCGCAACGTCACCAGCCCGCACGGCACCACCGAAGCCGCGCTGAAAATCCTGATGGCAAAAAACGGGTTGAAAACCCTGATCGCCCGCGCCGTCTCCGCCGCACGCAAACGGGCGAAAGAATTGGCGGATTAGTTCCCCTAACCCTGAGCTTGTCGAAGGGCGAGGGGAAATCACGCGCTTGAAGTGATGCATGCGACGGCGCATCCCTGTTCTGTGATCTACGAATCCTATATTCCGCCGCCGCTGCTGGGCCGGTTCATCGGCCACGCGGAGTTTCACATCGGCAAGCAGGTGCTGTTCCTGGCGGACGACTATCCCGCGATGGAATCGCTGGATGTCAAAAGCCCCTCGGCGCTCGGCGGCACCTCGCTCAATCTGTGGGTCGAGGTCGGCGATGTCGAAGCGGCGCAGGCGCGCGCTGTGAAGGCCGGGGCCATGCTGCTCGTGCCCGTCGAGACGATGGTGCAGGGCGAAGGGCGGCGCTGCCGCATCGTCGATCCCGCCGGGCATGTGTGGACCTTGGTGGAGCGTTGACTTGCGCGGCGGTCTTGCGATGGTCCAGTCATGGGGAAGTTGAGCAACGAAGACGGGCTGGCCGACACGGCGCTCAAGCTGCTGGCGAAAAAGCGCTGGGCGGATTTGACGCTCGGCGATGTTGCGAAAGCGGCGAAGATTCCGCTGGCGCAACTGCAATCGCTGGAAGGCGGAAAAGCGGCGCTGGTCGGATTGATCCTGAAGAAGCTCGGCGCCGAAACCGCGCGGCGCTACAAGCCGGAGAAAGACTCCGGATCGGCGCGCGATCGCATCTTCGATGTTGCGATGATCTGGTTCGAGGTGAACCAAGCGCGCAAACCGGCGCTGCGTTCGCTGTATGAAGGTTTGAAATTCGATCCGCTGACTCTGATCGCAATGAGGGCCGAATTTGCGGCGGCAGGAAGCTGGCTTCTTGCGCTGGCAGGGGCCGATACCGGATCGCTGCTTTCGATCCGCGCTGCCGGTCTCGCACTGATCATGGCACGGGCAATCCCGGTCTGGCTCGATGACGATGCGGAAATGGCGAAGACCATGGCACAGCTCGACGGCGATCTGTTGCGCGCCGAAAACATCGCGAATATGCGTCGCGGCGAACCTAAACCGGAAGCCTGAGTGCTGCGCGCAGCCCGCCCTGCGCGCTTTCTTCAAGCGTCAGCTCGCCGCCATGCGCCCGCGCAATATCGCGCGCAATAGCAAGACCCAAACCGCTGCCGCCGGTCTGCAGATTGCGGCCTTCGTCCAGGCGATGGAACGGGCGGAACGCTTCCTCGCGCAGGGCTTCGGGAATGCCGGGCCCGTCATCGTCCACCAGAATGGCGATGGCGCGGCCTTCGCGCCGCAACGCCACCGCCACGTGCTTGCCGTGCTTCAGCGCGTTATCGATCAGATTGGTGATGCAGCGCTTGAGCGCGTTGCGCCGGACCGCAAGCACAACGGGCTCTGCCGTGACAGTGAGCCGGTCCGGTCCCGCACTGCGCACCCGCGCCGCCGCCATAGCCGCATCGTGCACAATGTCCGCAAGATCGCTCGGCACAACATCTTCGCCGCCTTCGCCGCGGGCGAAATCGAGATATTCGTTGAGCATATGCTCCATTTCGCCGATGTCGTCGCTCAGGGATTTCGCGTCCAGGCCTTCGGGCATCATGGCGATTTCAAGCTTCATGCGCGTCAGCGGCGTTTTCAGGTCGTGGCTGACGCCGGCCAGCATCTCCGTGCGCTGCTGCACGTAACGTTCGATGCGCTCGCGCATAGTAAGGAACGCCTGCGCCGCGCGGCGAACTTCAGTGGCGCCCGCGGGCTTGAAATCCGCGACTGGCCGTCCCTTGCCGAAACTCTCCGCCGCCCGCGCCAGCCGCTCGATCGGCCGCACCTGATTGCGCAGGAACGTGATGGCGACAGCGAGCAGGATCAGCGACGAAACGACCATCCAGAGAATAAAGACGTCGGCATTCGACGCGGTGAGGCGCTTGCGCGGGATAAGAAGGCGCAGGATTCCGTCCTTTACCTGCACACGCAGATCGACGTAATCGTCGACGACATGAGTGGCGAAGGGACGCGTTTCTCCCAGCTGCGCGGTGAAGGTCGCGTTCAACGCGCCGTTCAGATAGGGCTGCTTGTGGCCATAGGGACGCTCAAGCTGTGCGCCCGGCAAAAAATTGATCTGATAGCTCAGATTGCGCGCGGCCATCGCGAGCAGCTGCGTTCGTTCGGCGCCGACCGGGCGGGTTTCTTCGAGGTTGACGAGAAACGAGACGTCGGCCGCCACGCCACGCGCCATGCGCGCGGTCATGATGTCATAGTGGCGCACGAAAAACGCATAGGTCACGATCGCCTGAAGGATCACGACGGGCGTGACGATGATGATCAGCGACCGGCCGAAAAGCCCTCGCGGCATCCAGCGCCTGAGCATGCGAAAAGGGTGGAGGCCGGCCATCGCCTAGCTCACGCGGTCCGGAACGAGCACATAACCGACGCCGCGAACCGTCTGGATATAAAGCGGCAGCTTTGGATCTTCCTCGATCTTGCGCCGAAGCCGCGTGACCTGGACGTCAATCGAGCGCTCGAGTGTCACACCCAGCCGCGTGCAAAGCTCAGTACGCGAGAAGGATCGTCCGGCGTTCGCGGCAAACAACTTCAGCAAAGCGGCTTCCGAACTTGTGAGCCGGATCGGTTTGCCCTTGCGGCGCAGTTCGCCACGGTCCGGATCGAACAGGGCTTCGCCCATCTTCACTTGCTGATGTGCCGAGCGCGCCGGAGGAGACGCACGGCGCAGAAGCGCGCCGCAGCGCAGCAGCAATTCGCGCGGCTCGAACGGCTTGGGCAAATAATCGTCCGCGCCATGTTCGAGACCGGCAATACGATGCTCCGCGTCCCCCATCGCCGTGAGCATCAGGATCGGCGTCCGGTCATGCGCCCGAATGGAGCGGGTGAAATCCAATCCGGTTTCGCCCGGCATCATCACGTCCACGATCAGCAAATCGAAAGCGATGCTCTTCATCAGCGCGCGCGCCTCAGCGGCATCGGCGGCGGCGCTGACGCGATAGCCGTTTGTGGTCAAATAGCGCTGCAGCAGGGCGCGAATGCGCTCGTCATCGTCAACCACGAGAAGATGCGGATTTTCCATGCTGGCGAGTGCGGAATTCATCGAGGACCTCCGCCGGATCGGCGAAAACGGTCGGCGCCGGCAATGCCGGTCAGGACGCGGCGAAATCCCGCTACAGCATCCGGTCCCGCATCGCGGAACGCGCGCACAAGGCGCGGCTTTTGCGCGTCCCACAGCGCCGTCTCCAGCAAGGCGCCTTTGGCCGTCAACCGCAGTTGGCGTGTGCGCTTGTCCTGCATACCGGCTCTGCGTTCCACAAATTCTGCCTCCAGCAGATCGTTCAGCACGCGGTTGAGACTCTGTTTCGTGACTTTCAGAATGGAAAGCAGATCGGCGACAGATAAGCCCGGATTGCGCGCGATAAAGTACAGCGCGCGGCGATGGGCCCGGCCCAGATTGGCGGCGCGCAAATGGCTTTCGCCTTGCGCGAAAACATCGGCGAAGGCGAAAAAAAGAAGGTCTACGCCCTGCTTCAATTCCTCGTCCCGAAGATATAAAGGGGAGGCAAGCGGTCGTCCGTCAGCCGGTTTTACGTCAGACATGCTGTCTAATTAGGCCGTGCCATACACTTGCGCAAGACCCGCGCGTTATCTGCTGTGTAGAAGCAAAGAGGACCGCCATGGCCGACATTATTCCCTTCGACAATCGCGACGGCTCTGTGTGGTTCGACGGCAAGCTTGTTCCCTGGCGCGAAGCGCAAATCCACGTGTTGACGCATGGATTGCACTACGCCTCCAGCGTGTTCGAAGGGGAGCGCATGTATTCCGGCCGCATCTACAAGCTCGAAGAACATACCGCGCGGCTGTTTGAATCCGCACGCATTCTCGACATGAAAATTCCTTTCACGGTGAAGCGGATCTGCGACGCCTCCTATGAGGCCGTGAACGCGCTCGGTCTGAAGGACGCGTATGTGCGTCCCGTCGTCTGGCGCGGCAGCGAACAGATGAGCGTAGCGGGGCAGAGCAATCACATCCATGTCGCGATTGCGGCCTGGTCGTGGGGATCCTATTTCGATGCCAAGGAAAAGCTGAAGGGCATCCGGCTTACGGTTTCGAACTGGCGCCGTCCCGCGCCGGACACTGCGCCGACGAAATCGAAGGCGGCGGGGCTTTATATGATCTGCACGATCTCCAAGCACGAAGCGGAAGCGCAGGGGTATCACGATGCGCTGATGTATGACTATCGCGGCTATGTCGCGGAAGCGACGGGCGCCAACGTGTTCTTCGTGCAGGATGGCAAACTGCTGACACCGACTCCGGATTGTTTCCTCGACGGCATCACGCGGCGTTCGGTAATGGGTTTGGCGCGCGCGCGGCAGATCCCGGTGATCGAACGGCACATCAAGCCGGAAGAATTGAGTGAATTCTCGGAGTGTTTTTTGACGGGCACAGCGGCGGAAGTAACGCCAGTTTCGGAGATCGGCCCGCACAAGTTCAAACCGGGTCAGATCACCGAGACGCTTTTGAACGACTATCATGTGGACGTAAATCGTCCAGTGTCCGTGGTGAACCTCAGCGCTGCCTGAAGCGTTTCAATGATGAAGCGGGGGTGGCGTCATTCGCTGCGCCAGCGCTGAGCTGCCGTATCGTCCGATGCCTTGGCTTCCACCCATTGCACCGCGCCGTCGCGTTCTTCCTGTTTCCAAAAGGGCGCGCGGGTTTTCAGATAATCCATCAGGAAATCGCACGCCTGGAAGGCCGCGCTACGATGCGACGCCGCGACCGCGACGAGCACGATTGCCTCGCCGGGGACCATGTGGCCGATGCGATGGATGATCGTCGCGCCGAGCAGAGGCCAGCGCGTACTAGCTTCGGCGATGTGCTGCGTTATCTCGCGTTCCGTCATCTGCGGATAATGCTCGAGCGTCAGCGATGTCAGCCCATCGTCCGGCCGCACAAAGCCGGTAAAGGTCGCGATAGCGCCAGCATCCTTCGTCTTTGCCGACAGCGCCGCGATCTCAGCGCCGATATCGAACGGGCCCTGCTGAATGCGGATCGTGTTCATCCGCCCGTCACCGGTGGAAAGAAAGCGACCTCGTCTTCATCGCGCAACACGGTCTCGAAGTCGCAATGTTCCTGATTGATGGCTACGCGCATTCGCCGCAGATCGGCAAAGACCTCGCTATGACCACCGCCACACTTTTGCAGGAAGGTTGCGAGATCGGATACCGTTCGCACGCCTGCCGGCAGCGTCAATATCTCCTCGCTGCGGCCGATCTTCTGCCGCACCCAGGCGAAATAAAGCAGTGTCACCGCGAATCTCCAGGACCGCGCTGCGGCTGGATATGCGCGAGCCCGACGCTGAAATAGACGATGCCAGTGTAGACCGTGAGTCCGGCCGCGATCCAAAGCGCGGCATAGGCAAACCAGGCCGAGCCAGGAATGATCTTGTCGGCGATAGGCCCAAGGATCATCGCGCCTATGGCAATCATTTGAATCGTCGTCTTCAGCTTGGCGACGGCGGTGACGCGAATTTTGACACGCGTTTCGGCGAGAAATTCGCGCAGACCCGACACCAGTATCTCGCGCGCCAGAATGACGAGTGCAGGAACCAGCTTCAGAAGACTGTGTAAACCGGGTTCGAGATTGAACTGTTCGATATTGCGCTCAGCCACCAGCATCATCAACGCCACCGCGACCAGTACCTTGTCGGCGATAGGATCAAGCATGCGGCCAAAATCGGAACTGGCGTTCAGCTTACGTGCCGCCAACCCGTCCAATGCATCGCTCAACCCGGCGACGCAGAAGATGGCGAAGGCGATCAGGCGCCAGGTATCGCCCGGCAGCGCAAACGCGATGACGAATACCGGCACCAGAATGATGCGCATGAGGGTGATGGCGTTTGGCAGGCGAAGCATATGCGAGCTTAGCACTCAGCCCGCCGGGTGGAAGAAGGCGTATATTTTCTTTGCCAGGGCGTGGCTGACGCCGCCGACCGATTCGAGATCGGTGAGACTCGCGCCGGCGACGGCCCGGGCCGAGCCGAAATGCTGCAGCAGTGCCCGTTTTCGATTCGCGCCCACGCCGCCGATTTCGTCCAACGGATTAACGCCGATGGCCTTGCTGCGCTTTTTGCGATGGCTGCCGATAGCGAAACGGTGTGCCTCATCCCGCAGCCGCTGGAGGTAGTAGAGAACGGGGCTTTTGGGATCGAGGCGAAAAGGTTCCCGCCCCGCGATGTAGAAATGTTCACGCCCGGCATCGCGATCGGGGCCTTTGGAAATGCCCACCAGCAGAACATCCTCTACGCCCAGGTCTTCGAGCACCGACTTCGCCACCGCCAGTTGCCCCGGGCCGCCGTCTATCAGCGCAACATCGGGCCATTTGGCCTTGGCATCGTCGGCACTGCTCTCCTTGACCAGACGGGTGAAACGTCGTGTCAGAACTTCTCGCATCATGCCGTAATCGTCGCCGGGCGTGATGTCGGTGGATTTGATGTTGAACTTGCGATACTCGCCCTTCTCGAAACCGTCTGGGCCGGCGACGATCATGCCGCCCAACGCATTCGTGCCCTGAATATGGGAGTTGTCATAGACTTCGATGCGCTTGGGCGGCGTATCGAGGCCGAACGTCTCTGCCACACCATCCAACAATTCGCGCTGTGCCGAATTTTCCGCCATGCGTCGGCCAAGCTGTTCGCGGGCGTTTTGCAACGCCATATCCATGATCTCGCGCTTCTCGCCGCGCTGCGGCACCGCGATCTCGACGGCGTGATCCGCGCGCAACTTCAATGCCTCGGCGATCAGATCGCGATCTTCGATGTCGTCCGACAGCAGGATCAGGGACGGCGCGGGCCGTTCGTCGTAGAATTGCCCGATAAAGGATTCCAGAACTTCGGAAGTTGAAAGCTCGCGCGGATGGCGCGGGAAATAAGGCCGGTTGCCCCAATTCTGTCCCGCCCGGAAAAAGAACACCTGAATGCAGGTCTCGCCGCCCTGGTTGAACGCCGCGAACACATCGGCTTCGGCGAAGGTTGAGGGATTGATACCCTGACTCGACTGAATGCTACTCATCGCGCGAATGCGGTCGCGCAGCCGTGCGGCAGCTTCGAAGTCCAATGCCTCGGCGGCGGTATTCATGGCACGCGCGAGTTCATCCTGCACGGCGCGGCTCTTGCTCGTGAGGAATTCTTCGGCTTCGCGCACAAGCTCGGCATAACCGGGTTGATCGACTCTTCCGACGCATGGCGCGCTGCAGCGTTTGATCTGGAACAGAAGGCAGGGCCGGGTGCGCGATTCGAACACGGAATCCGAGCAAGAGCGCAGCAGGAATGCGCGCTGAAGTGTGTTCAGCGTGCGCGTCACAGCGCCGGCGCTGGCGAACGGGCCGAAATAAACACCTTTTGTGGTTTTCGCACCGCGATGCTTCAGCAATTGCGGAAACGCATGATCCTCGCGCAACAGGATATTGGGAAAGGATTTGTCGTCGCGATACGAGACGTTGTAGCGCGGCTTCAATCGCTTGATGAGATTGGATTCGAGAAGGAGCGCCTCCGTCTCCGACGCCGTGGTGACGAAAAGCATCTCCGCCGTTTCGGAAATCATGCGTGTGATGCGGTCGTTGTGGCTATCGCTTTTGGCGTAGGACGAGACGCGCTTTTTCAGACTCTTTGCCTTGCCGACATAAAGGACGGCGCCCTTCGCATCGAGCATCCGATAGACACCCGGCGCATCAGGCAGAGTCTGGAGATAGGCCGCAATGCGGGCAGGGCCCTTCAGCGCGGGCGCCGTATCGGATGTCGGAGAGTCGGCCATGTTGCCGATATAATAGCGCGAGAGCGTACTTAAAAGCAGGCCGTCAGGCGCGAGGACGTTCGCGCTCGATTTCGACGCCACCGCTCTCCGCGCCCGGTAGGGCGTGCAACTTTTCCACCCGCACACGGGCGGATTTTACGCGCGGGTCCGCAAAGGAGGCTTCCGCGATGCGTTCCGCCAGAGTCTCGGCAAGGTTGATGTGGCCGGAATCGATTATTCTGCGGATGCTCTTGGCAATTTCGGCATAGTCCACGACCTTATCGAGCCTGTCTTCGATACGGATCGCATCTTCCACCGCAAGATCGACATTGATGCGCACCGGCTGAAGCTTTCCCTGCTCGTGACCGTAAATCCCGATCTGCGCCAATACTTCGAGATTGCGGATGAAGACATGCCGGATTCCCCGTGCGGCGTCTGCGATGCGAAGCGGCTGAACTTTGGTGCCCTGTGTCATCTCACTCCGCCACGCTCACATCTGGCGTTCTCCAGATCAGATGCTGGCCGCCATCCACGGCAATCATCTGGCCCGTTACCGCTTTTGCCTCCAGAAGATAACGCACCGCGTCGCAAACGTCCTGCGGCTCCGCGCCGCCTTTCAGGATGGTGGCGTCGCGCTGACGCTGGAAATCGGCTTCGCTTTGGCGGGCATTGCGCATGGTTGGGCCTGGCCCCACGGCATTCACGCGGATTCGCGGACCCAGAGCCTGCGCCAGCGTAGTGTTCAGCCAGTGCAGGCCGGCCTTGCTCAAACTGTAGGACAAAAATTGCGGTGTCGGTTTCAGTACGCGCTGATCGATGAGATTGACGATAGCGCCCTGCGCGTCACGCGGAAGCTGCTTCGCGAAAGTCTGGCTCAGCACAAAGGGCGCGCGTAGATTGACGTCGATGTGCTTGCTCCAGGATTCGCGCGTCGCGTTGACCCATTCATCGTTCTCGAACAGCGACGCACTGTTTACCAGCGCGCCGAGAGGTCCCAATTCCTTCGTTGCGCGGGAAACCAGTTCCGAAACTTCGTCCTCGCGCATCAAATCGGCTTTGAGCAGCGCGACCTTCACCCCTGCCGTGCGCGCGTCCTCCGCCGTCGCGCGCGCTTCCTTTTCGGAAGAATTGTAATGCAGAGCGATGTTCCAGCCATGCCGCGCGAGGTCGAGCGCAATGGCGCGGCCCAGGCGCTTGGCGGCTCCGGTAACAAGAACGGTTTTGATCGCAGTCGTCATGATGACAATCTAGCGCAAAGCAGCCACGGCGTCTCTTACGCCACGAAGCCGACGATCTTCTTGACCTCATCCATAATCGGCGCGGCGATGCTGCGTGCCCTCTGCGCACCCGACGCCAGGATGCTGTCGATTTCGCCCGGATCGGCGAGCAAGCGGCGCATCTCGGTCGCGAGCGGGGTCAACTTGGCCACGGCCAGTTCCGCCAAATCATTCTTGAACCCCGAAAATTGCTGGCCGGCATAGCGCGCGATCACCGCGGCGACAGGTTCTTCGGCGAGAGCGGCATAGATGTTGATCAGATTTTCCGCTTCCGGTCGGCCTGCCAATTCCTTGGAATTCCCGGGCAGAGGGTTGGGATCGGTTTTCGCTCTTTTGATCTTCTGCGCGATGGTGTCGGCATTGTCGGTCAGGTTGATGCGCGAATTGTCGGACTCGTCGGTCTTGGACATCTTCTTCGCGCCGTCGCGCAACGACATCACGCGCGTTCCCGGCCCGGTGATAACAGGCTCGGGAAGCGGGAAGAAATCCGGCGCGCCGAAATCATTATTAAATTTCTGCGCGATGTCGCGCGCCAGTTCGAGATGCTGCTTCTGGTCTTCGCCGACCGGCACAAGCGTTGCCTTGTAGACAAGGATATCCGCCGCCATCAGCACCGGGTAGGTGTAGAGGCCGACGGAGGAGCGCTCCTTGTGCTTGCCGGATTTTTCCTTGAACTGCGTCATGCGGTCGAGCCAGCCGAGGCGTGCCACGCAATTGAAAATCCATGCCAGCTCCGCGTGTTCCTTCACGCGGGACTGGTTGAAGATCGGCGTACGTTTTGGATCCACACCCGCCGCAATGTAGGCGGCAGCGACTTCTCGCGTGGCTTTCGTTACGTCGGCGGGTAATGCGTAGCCGGACTCTTGCGTCAGCGCGTGCATGTCCACCACGCAGAACAGGCATGGCATCTCTTCCTGCATGCGCACCCAGTTTTTTAGCGCGCCAAGATAGTTGCCAAGATGCAGCGTATTGGTCGGCTGCATGCCGGAGAGAACAAGTTGCGTGTGCGTCGTCATGCCGAAAAGCCTCAGAGGCGCGCCTTATGCCCTCAAAGGCTCCCGCGCTTCAAGAGCTTCGCCGTCCAATGCCCTGAGTAACCGCGTTTCGATGCTCCTCAGCCGTTCGGGATGGGTGATCTTGTGGCCGAAACCGTCGCGCACATAGAAAACGTCAACGGCGCGCTCGCCATAAGTGGCCACGATGGATGATGAAATCGAAAGCCCTGATTCAAAGACGGCCTGGGTTACGTCATAGAGAAAGCCCTGCCGGTCCAGCCCCTCGACTTCGATCACCGTAGCGGTGGTCGAAGCTTCATTATCGAAGCCGACACGCGGCGGCACTTTGAAGGCACGGGCGCGCTTGCGAACCGGACGCTGCGCAAGAACGCGCCGTGGCGACACCTCGCCCGTGAGCGTCTTTTCAATCGTTTGGCGCAGGCGGGCAACGCGGGCGGGATCGCCGAAAGGCTCACCTTCGGCGTCCTGAACAGAGAACACGTCCAATGCGAATCCGTCGGTGGTTGTGAATGCTTTGGCATCGACAATCGAGCCGCCCGATACGGCGATCGCGCCTGCGAGCTTCGAAAATAGACCTGGGTGATCAGGCGTATAGATCGTGACCTCCGTGACGGCCCGGAACGCATCGCTTTCCGCCGCCATGGCGAGAAGCTCGCCCTTCGCATCGGCACCCGTCATCAACCTTGCGTGTCTTTCATGCGCGGCATCGTCGAACGCCAGCCAATAGGCATCGTAATGGCGCGCCAGCGCGCGCGAGAGAGACGCTGCGTCCAGGTCCGCGATCCTGTCGCCAAGCCTCGCCTTCGCATTTTCGATGCGCGCCGCGCGGCCCGGCGTTGCGTCGCTGCCGGACATCAAGGCTTCCGCTTCATAGTAAAGTTCGCGCAGGAGCTGGCCCTTCCAGCCGTTCCATACGCCGGGGCCGACAGCCCGAATGTCAGCCACGGTCAGGACAAGCAGCAGCCGCAGCATTTCCGGCGATTGCACGGCCTGCACGAAATCGCGCACGGTCTTGGGATCAGAGATGTCGCGCTTCTGCGCTGTGTCGCTCATGACAAGATGGTTTTGCACCAGCCATGCGACAGAGGCGGTGTCCGCTGCGGAAAGGCCAAGGCGCGGACAGAGGCTTTCGGCAATTGCAGCACCGACAGAGGAATGATCGCCCGGCAATCCTTTGGCGATGTCGTGCAAGAGAATGGCGCAATACAGCGCGCCGCGCGATTGGACGCGCTTCATGATGTCGGTTGAAAGCGGGTGATCGGTTTTCAATTCGCCGCGCTCGATTGCTGCGATGTTTCCCAGCGCGCGGATCAGATGCTCATCCACTGTGTAATGGTGATACATATTGAACTGCATCAGCCCGACAGCGTGGTCGAAAGCCGGCAAAAACCGCCCGAGCACGCCGGCCTCGTTCATCCAGCGCAGAGTCCTTTCAGGATCGCGTTTCGAGGTAAGGACTTCGAGGAAGAGGCGGTTGGCTTCAGGATCTTCACGCAGCGTATCGCCGATAAGGTCGAGCGAACGCGTGATCGTGCGCAAGGCCGCAGGATGGACATCCACGCGCTTCTCGTCGGCCATGTGAAAGATGCGTAGGAAGTTGACGGGATCGTGACGAAACGCATTTTCCTTCGCGTTCAATCGGCCATTTTCGACGAAAAAATCCTCGTTACCGGTGCGCTGTTTCAGAAAGCCTGGGATCAGGCGCGCGAGAGATGGTTTCGGCTTGCGGTTTTGCTCTTCCAGCGCCGCGCAAAAGATACGCGTCAGATCGCCAACGTCTTTCGCCACGAGGAAGTAGGCACGCATGAACTTCTCGACAGCGCGCCGCGGTGAATCGCCCGTAAAGCCGAGCCGCGCCGCGATGTCCGGTTGGGCATCGAACGACAATCTCTCTTCGGCGCGACCCATGAGATAGTGCAATTGACAACGGACATCCCAGAGAAAAGCCTCGGCCTGCTGAAATGTCTGATGCTCTTCGCGCGTATAAACCTTTCCGACAAGATCGGCGGTGTCGTCGGTGCGATAGATATATTTGCCGATCCAGTAGAGCGTCTGCAGATCCCGCAGACCACCCTTGCCTTCCTTGACGTTCGGCTCGACGAGATAACGGCTTTCGCCTTGATGAAGATGGCGAAGGTCGCGCTCTGCCAATTTGGCTTCGACAAAGCTCCGGCCGGAGTCCGCTGCGGCATCGGCCCAGAATGCCTTGCGCATCTCGTCGAAAAGCGCCTGATCGCCCCAAAGAAAGCGCGCTTCGAGCAATGCCGTGCGAATGGTCACGTCCTGCTTCGAAAGCCGCGCGCATTCCCCCAGCGATCGCGCGGCATGGCCGACCTCGAGACCCAAATCCCACAACATGTGCAGGATGAATTCGATGACACTTTCGCCCCACGCGGTTTGCTTGTAAGGCCGCAGAAACAGCAGATCGACATCGGAAAAGGGCGCAAGCTGTGCCCGTCCGTAGCCGCCCGTGGCAACAATGGCAATGCGCTCCGCCTGCGTCGGATTCTGCGCGTAGTAGAAATGTTTGGTCGCGAAGTCGTAGAGCACTTGCAAAAGCGTGTCCTGCAAATCGGACAGCGCCCGCGCGGCAGCGAGACCCTGCATGCCGCCGCTTTCGACGCGCGATTTTACCCGGTCGCGTGCGTTATTGAATGTGGTCTTGATATGCGCGAGCGCCAGCTTACGCAGCTTCGCGGTGTCCGAATTGGCATGGGCGAGGGCCGTCAGGTCGCGTCGCAGTGCGTCGCCATCCAAAAGGTCAATTCTATTGGCTACTGGCGCGTTCAAAAACCACCTTGCCTTTGCTTGGCGGCATTGAAGGGTGCCGTTCAGGCAAAGGCAAGGATTGGCACAGATCGGCTACATTTTTGCCTGCATCGGAACTGCTTGGGGACCGGAGAGCCAGCGATTCACGAGACCGGCAAATCCGCCACCCACCAGCGGCGCAAGCCAAAACGCCCAAAGCTGCGAGATGGCCCAGCCGCCCTGGAAAATCGCCACAGCCGTCGAGCGTGCGGGGTTTACCGAGGTGTTGGTCACCGGAATGGAAATCAGGTGGATCAGTGTCAACGCAAGCCCGATGGCGAGCGGCGCAAAGCCGACCGGCGCCCGCGCCGATGTGGCGCCCAGGATCACCAGCAGGAACATGAAGGTCATCACAGCTTCGCTGATCAATCCGGCTTCCAGCGAGTAGCCTTGCGGAGAATGCTCGCCGTAGCCGTTGGACGCGAAGCCGCTGGCCGAAGCGTCGAAATGGGCATTGCCGGAGGCTATGGCGTAGAGCACGGCACCGGCCACGATGCCGCCCGCGACCTGCGCGATCCAATAGGGAATGAGTTCGCCCGCCGGCATCCGTCCGGCGGCGTATAATCCGAACGACACCGCCGGATTGAAATGCCCGCCGGAGATGTGGCCGAACGCATACGCGCCGGTCAGCACGGTGAGACCGAACGCCAGCGCCACGCCGGCATAACCGATACCGACATCAGGCACGGCAGCAGCAAGAACCGCGCTGCCGCAACCACCCAATACAAGCCAGAACGTGCCGATAAATTCGGCAGCAAGTTTGCGCGAAATATCCATTGAGAAATCCTTTCCTTCGCACGACCCGAAATCGAATCGCGCGCCTTATGGAAGTCTACCTTGAAGGCGGTCGTTTACTGTCTCATGCCGGAACGTAACCGGATTGTTGTGTCACCCGCGCGAGCCAGGCCGACACGGCCGGATATTTCGACAAATCGAAGCCGCCGTCCGCCGCGCTGTGCGTATAGCCGTAGAGCGCGATGTCCGCGATGGAATAGCGACTGCCCGCGAACCAGTCGTTTTTCGTGAGATGCGTTTCCATCACGCCCAGTGCCGCATTCCCGCGCTCCATCAGCATTGGAAATTCGCTCTTGCGGCGCTCCTGTATTTCCGGTGTGCCATACGCGCGAATGAAGCGCGCGACCGCGATGTAGGGCTCGTGGCTATATTGTTCGAAGAACATCCACTGCAGGGCTTGCGCGCGGCCCCATTTGTCCGCGGGTTGAAGCGGGGTGCCCTCGCTCAGATACCAGAGGATGGCGCCGGATTCCGGCAAGGTGCGTCCATCATCCAGTTCCAGCAGCGGCACGCGGCCGTTCGGGTTCTTGGAAAGGAATTCCGGTTTGCGGGTCAGCCCGTCATGCAGCGGATAATCCTTGAGCATAAGGGCAATGCCGAGCTGTGCCGCAGCAAGGCGGATTTTGTAGCAATTGCCGGACATCGGCATCTGGTGAAGGACGGGCATCGCAGGCTCCTTTGACAGCCGGGCGCAGCTTGCGCGATTCGCCCATGCAGGAAGCGCCGGGCCGGTCTGCATCCTCCGGTCGCGGGACTAAGACTTTGAAATTTCTTGCCGCCGCTGTTGGCGCGGCCCCCTTTTGCAAATCGCGATGGCACCAGAATCGCGCTGCCGCGTTGAGCATATGGGGAGCAATAGTTGTGTTCTCCAACAAGCGGAGAGATTCCATGAAATTCGTACATTGCGCAGTGGCTGCCATCGCGACCGGCGCCCTTCTGGGCTTCATCTGGCCGGCCAATGCCGATCCCATGCCAATGGACCAGGAAATCACCGTCAACGGCATCCAGACCGCCTGCAGCGGCATCGGCGACGAGCCGAAGCAGGATCCGCGCTGGGCGACCTATCCGATCCGCGTCGAGTTCTCGAATGGCGGCCAGCAATATCTCGCCGGCGCGCATGTCACGCTTTCGAAGGGTGGCAAGCCGCTCGCGGTTCTCGACTGCTCGGGCGCCTGGGTGCTCTTCAAGCTGCAGCCGGGCACTTACAAGGTCTCGGCGACGGTGACCGACCAGGCCGGTGCCGGCGAGCGCAGTGCGACATTCTCTCCGCCGGCCAGCGGCCAGAAGCGCGTGATCCTCGATTATCACGTGGCCCCCAACCAGTAACGACCCCCCAAAACTAAACGGACGGCGAGAGCGATCCCGCCGTCCGTTCTTTTTCAATTCGAAGACGTCGCTTAGACGGCCTTGAGATTGACCGCCTTGGCGCCGCGCGCGTCGGGCTGGATGTCGAACGACACTTTCTGCCCTTCGTTGAGCGAACGCATGCCCGAGGCTTCGAGCGCGGTGACGTGCACGAACACGTCCTTGCCGCCGCCTTCCGGCGAGATGAAGCCAAAGCCCTTTGAGGTATTGAAGAACTTCACAGTTCCGATCGTCATTGCAGTTCCTTAAGTCATTAAGTTTCCCCGCAGGCCCACGCCTGAAGGGACCGCGCAACGTTCGCAAGAGTCAGAAGGGAAGTTCGAGTCTCGTCCGGGCGCGCTTTAGGCGGGCAGGGATTGCAACAACGAGCGCGTTTCTGACGGGACGAGGTCCGCGTAAGATCGCTATACGCCGAATGTGTCCAAAGAGCAATAAGCGGTGTTAAGCCTTTGCTTTGACGTTACGTTTCGCCTTGGGCTTTGCGGCTTTGGCGGCCGCTTTCGAGGCGGCCTTGGCGGCGGTATCGATCAGCGCCTGCTTGTCGGCCTCGATCTTGTCTTCCGCTTCCTTGGCGAGGCGCAGGGCCCGCAATTTGACGGTCTTGGCGGCGGTGGCGGCGCGTTCGCGCTCGATCTCCTGCTTCACAGCGATGTCGCGCTGCTCGGAGGCGGTGAAGTGGTTCTGGGCGCGCTTGCGGGCGGCATCGCGGGTATCGCTGGCCATGGCTATCCTCGTTCCTTTGCGGCACGGAGGAAGGCGCGGACCCGCAGGCGTGACCATCACGCAAGCTGCCGCAACACACCCCACCGGCACAGAAAATCGGCGCGCACCGCGCGCGTTTGCCCAAGTCTATCACGGCCTTGGCCAAACGCTCGGTTGTTTTGCAGTTTTTTTACGCGCCCTGCGCGCGGACCCCATATGTTGTGGCGGACGGGGTTCCGGGGCATTCGAACCCAACTTCTGGAGCCCCCGCTCCTAGAGCGGCGGCGCAAATCTGAACGGCGTTTTCGCAGAGGCCGAATATAAGCCAACCGATTTGTGGACTATCTTCGCCCGCGCCGAATGGGAACAGAACAATGAGCTGGCGGCGAGCGGCGTGATCCGGGATGCA
>Ga0209483_1000045_pt1 | contig 132352 bp, 117 predicted proteins | sample NGEPerA_FD_184508 | JGI IMG/M metagenome (GOLD analysis project Ga0209483, IMG submission 184508) | Arctic peat soil microbial communities from the Barrow Environmental Observatory site, Barrow, Alaska, USA - NGEE PermafrostL2-A... | ecosystem: Environmental > Terrestrial > Soil > Wetlands >... | reverse complement strand
GGCCAACGCCGCTCGAAAAGATGGCCGATTCCGACGGCAGCAATTCGGAAGGCGAGCAGGCGTCGGACAATCTGGCAACGTCTGTCGGCCAATCGCTCACATCCGGCGGCCATAAAGGAACCGTGACGATCACGCGCACGCTCATTCCCGGCGTGCTTACCCAGGTCGTGACGGTTGGTTCACACAATCCGCACGGGATTCCGCCGGCGGACGAGGATTACTCAAGCTGGGGCAATGAGGCCCTTTGGCGGTGGTAATGGTCTTGCGCGTTTTACGTCGCTTCTCTGATAAACGGTCGGACCATCCACCTAAAATCCGGCTGCCGATGGAAACTCCATAAATGCAGTTCGCACCCCAATTTCAACTGGCATCTTAAGCTCGTTGATTAGCACAGTACATAAATCATCGCTCAGCCAGGAGAGCAGAGTTGGGCCTAGATGGTCTCTTGTTGCGCTCCGTGAATGTCCTTTTCAGAAAAACTCGCGTCGCCGAGGCCGATCGGCCTTAGGAGGGGGAGGGGGCCTAAACCTGTCCATGTATCATTGTGGTGCGTTGGGCTGCACTTTTGATTTGTGCGCCTTTACCAACGGTTAGTTGAGCATGCTGTATCCTTCGCCCGTTTCCATGTGACGTGCTTTAAGAAAACTGAGCACGCGGTGGATTTTCAAGGGTGTCAACAAAACGGAGACTTTTCATGAAACTCATTTCTCGCTTTATGCGCGACGAATCCGGCGCGACGGCTATTGAATACGGCCTGATCGCGGCGGGCATTGCGGTTGCAATCATCACTGTCGTGGGTACGCTGGGTTCGAACCTGGCCGGCACGTTCAGCAAGGTCGCAAGCGCCGTCAAATCCAGCTAACCGTCCGTTCCGGACGTCGCTCTGTTTTCCTATGCCTGTTCTGGGCTGGGGACGGGGAAGCGGAACAGAAGCGCCGGCCGCCCACAAGGCGGCCGTTCGCGTCTGAACTGGCTTCCTCATTTCGCGGTTGCGCAGTTCTCAATCTCTATCTCTGCATGCGCGAACAATTGTATTTTCAAACCGATGGATCTTTACACTGGCCATTAATGTGCTTCAGCTAGCGTCCGTGCTTCACTTAGGCATTCGTCAAATCACTGGGATATCGCCATCCAACTCGCGCCATCACGCGGCCATGCTCCAGCTCCAGACGCCTCATTCGAATTAGCCGTCTTTCACGGAATCACTGCCGGATCCACAGACTCAACAACTTCACGGGTCGGCTTTAACGCGCCGTTGATGTTGTGGTCGCGGTGGTTGTCGTGGTGGTTGTCGTTGCTACAACAGTTGCGGTAGCGGCCAAGACCGCAAGTGCTCCAGGCCAAGGAAATACCTTGGGCCCATGCCATGCTTGGGATTCCACAACACCAGCTGCGGGACCCGGTGTCAGGCTTCCAAAGGCGTGCAAGGCCGGACCTGATTGCGTAACTCCGGAAGAGGACCCAAGAACCGCTGTCACAAAGATCAATAATTCTAACGGCCTCGACATCAGGGCGCCCCCCAAATCGTTGGATACAGTTATTACTATGCGTTATACACGTTGCCCAAGTCGTCCGATACCGGCCCAAACGCAAGAACACTCCGACTCAATGCCGTTGGATAGCTGCACAATCTCACTGAGCACCGCCGGAAAGGTCCATGCATTGTCGGTAATCTATTTCGGCAGTCCGTCGCTGGGTTGCGGTGTCGAATCCTTCCTGAGCCTGCTGCTGCGCATGGCTCGTGGCAACGCGTTGGCAATAGAAGTCGGGCGTGCTTGGCTGGCTCACCGGCCGCAACTCCGTTTTAGCAGGTGTTGGCATCGCCGCCGGAGAAACTGTGGCAGGCGGGGACTCTTGCACCTCGTCAAAAGTTGTCAATTCACGCCACTGCGCGTCACTGCAACCAGTCAGCAAGAGGGCAGCTGTTAGCCACATCATACCATTTCTCATGACAACAGAGCCTTGATATTCAATTCGAGTCTATCACGCGTCTTCGCGGAGACCCAGCTGTTGGCGAGCGAAAATATGAACCATTCTACTGCCGATAGCCGTTAGTCGAGCATCATATCTCATGTGTGGATGGCCTCCGGTTTGCAAGAGTTTTTCCACATGAGAGGCATTGGTCGCCGTGACAACGGTAACGACACGCGCTGGCATCAGGCCGCATACAAGTGGCGCGGACCCCAGAATTCTTCCGGCAGAGGTGCTGTTATGCTGGACCAGCCCATAAGTCTCTATCGAATCGGAAAAAGAACTGTCAAGGCAGTTAGTCTTTTTTTGAACCAATCAATTCGACCAATTGCTCTTCCATTTCGGTGAATACGCTCGCCCAATCGCCCCGCGAAGGTTGCCTGAACAGCCTCATCGCGGGGTACCAGGGACTATCAGCTCGATTGAGATGCCAGCGCCAGTCGGGTAAGTACTTCAACACCAACCAGGTCGCATGGCCGAGCGCGCCCGCCAAATGCGCGATCGCCGTATCGGAGGTAATGACGAGATCTAAGCCCGTTATCACGGCAGCCGAGTCGACAAACGCGTCGGGTCCGGCATCAAAATCGCCTCCGAGCGATTCTACCGTCATACCCGCAGGCAGGTCTAGGAGTTGCTCGGTCCCAACATTCTTTTGAAGGCTGATCAGGCGGACGCTCGGAATTTTTGACAGGCGCTCAAAGTGTTTAACAGAAAATGATCTACCGATATCAATTGTTCTTCGGTTGTCGCCTTGCCAACAAATTCCAACCTTGAAACCAGAACTTCCGATTTTGTCATTCCATTTCTTTCTCCGCTCAGGTTCAGCCTTCAGATACGGAACGATGGCAGGAATATTATTGAGACCCGTCTTGAACGCCAGCGGCATGCTGAGAAGTGAGATATGATGGTCGAAATGAGGTATTGTCGCTTTTGAACCTACAATTCTGATGGTGGGACTGAGTTTCTTTAAGAGACGCGCCAACGAGTCCTGGGCCGAAAGGACGACCGTCGCGCCTGCAGCCTCTGCGAGCAGCGCATAGCGACAGAATTGAATAGTATCACCTAACCCTTGCTCCGAATGAATCAGCAACGTCTTCCCTTTGACCTCTTGACGTAGCCATTCGGGTTCACTTGCCCAGACAGATCGCGAGGATGTTGGGAATGGTTTTGATTCGGTGAGACCGTTCTTTCGCCATTCATACAACTGCCACCCTTCGTCAAACCGTTGCATAAGCAACAGGCATAGGCTTTTATTCCAATATGCGTCTGCGTAACCAGGTTTAAGTTCTATTGCTCGGTCAAAGCTACAAAGCGCATCCTGCAACTGCATTTGCTCTTGTAAAACTAGTCCGCGGTTGCTGTATGCCTCTGCATAATTCGGGTTGATTTCGATAGCACGATCGCAACTACAAAGGGCTTCATTCAACCGCGACATCTCCCTTAAGGAAACACCCTTGTTATGGTGAGCCGACGCGTTGTGAGGTTTGAGTGTGATAGCCTGGTCATAACCCTCAACGGCTTCGTCATATCTTTTCATTGAGTGCAGAGCGGCTGCGCGATTGAAATGCGCGGGCGCGAGGTCAGGAGCCATTCGAATTGCAGCGTTGTATAGGGCTACTGCGTCCACGAAGTGTCCACGGTTTTGGTGTTCTACTGCTTTCCTAAAAAGGACATCAATGCCATCAAAATCGACCATGATCAGAATTCGTCTGGTTGTTTCCGGGAATAATATTTGGCGATCGCGCAAGACGCAACGCTAGCCCGCATCGATAAAGGATTTTCGACCAAATTCTGAATTGATTCAAGGTGCCAGAAGGATAGGGCAGGCAACAGTTGACGTCAGAGCCCGTTTTCATCAATACGGCTCCGTCCGGAATGCGGCAGTCCCGATCAGGAGTTCATTTCCATTGCTCAAGTTTGACAGATTGAAACCGAGCGGGCCGGTATAAACCGGCCATTGGTAGAAGACTTGAATTACAACAGAGCTGGCTCCGGTTGTCTGCACAGCTTCGCGTCCGAGATAAGTGGATTCCTGCTGGGTTAGCTTCCTTGGTGTGGTGCGCTTTTGGGGTGCAATGCAGGGAGGGCGTAGCCCGACCGGAGTTGTGCGCCAAAAGCGTTGCGAAGTTCATGCCGCAGCCTTGAGCGGCGGCTGATTGAAGTAGGCCTCGTCCGGCGTTCGCCGGTCAAGGCTGGAGTGGGGACGTGCGATGCGCGCCGCCCTTACCGCGCCGTCGCCATTGCCTTCGTGAGCGCGGTTGAAGCTAGCGCCCGGCATTCGCCGCCACGATCTTTCACGGCGGTCGGAGCACAACTATGTCCGCATTGTCACTGTCATGGCGAGAATCGTGCGGACGCTTGCCCTCACAAGGTCCCTAATTCCAAACAACGATCCATCGCGTACGATCCGCAGCGGCAGGCATCAGCGCCTCGCCGCGAAGAGCGAGTTCCGCAATACAACCTCTCAAACCTGCTAATCCGGCGCATTCGGACTTGGCAGCACCAAACCGATGGGTTTTCGTTGTGATTTGTTAACCAAGTTCGGCGCAATGATCGGCGTACAATTACAACGTTTGGGCGGTTGACGTTCGAGAGCCGGCCAGCAAATCGATCGTTATTTCATGGCCATCTCGATTGAGACGTCTCTAGGCAATTGGCGCGCTATTTTGCTGTCCAGACTTCAAAATGCGTCGCGGTCATTGACCGCGACATTCCGGCGTGATCTGCGTTCCAGCGAGCCAGTACAAATATTGATTTGCGCAATTTGCGGCGCAGCGGTCGGCGTTCTCGTCGCCGGCCTGCGTCGCGGCATCGATGTGTTGCACAGAATTACCTTCAACCTCCCTCTGGGTCATAGCTTAAGCGCGGGTCTCGGTGCCGATCCTCTCCGGGTTATGCTCGTTCCTGCCATCGGTGGCCTGGCACTAGGGCTGGCTGCTATCGTCGTCCGTCGCTATCGCAGCTCTGACGTCGTCGATCCGATTGAAGCCAATGCGCTTCATGGCGGGCGCATGTCGATGATCGACAGTGTTCGACTGTTTGTCGCCACTATTGTCTCGAACGCAGCGGGAGCATCCGTGGGCATGGAGGCTGGCTACAGCCAATTCGGATCCAGTATATTTTCGTCCGTTGGCCAGTATTTTCGGTTGCGCCGCGCGGATCAACGGATGTTCGTGACTGCAGGGGCCGCTGCCGCCATTGCGGCCGCCTTTAATGCGCCTCTCGCAGGCGCGTTTTACGGATACGAACTTATCCAGGGCAATTATGCGATCCGCGCGCTGGCACCGGTCGCGGCGGCGGCATTGGCAAGCACGTTAATGGAGCGCGCGCTTATACATCCAGAGCCACTCTTTCTTGTGGGCCAGATCTTCCATTTCAAGCAATCGGTCTACTTGCTTTTTGCCCTGCTCGGAATTCTGGCGGCCGGGTTCAGCGTGTTGGTCATGATGACGGTCACCTGGGCTGAGAGAAGCCTGCGAGCTTTGCCAATTCCACAATGGCTTCGCCCAGCGATCGGCGGCGTCATTTTGACGGGGATTGCTCTTTATGTACCCCAAGTCCTCGGCAGCGGACACGGCGCCATTCAGTTTCAGTTTGACCATGATTGGGCCTTGATTCCGCTTGTTGTGATCCTGGTTGCAAAGCTCATTGCCTCGGCTGTTTCAATTGGTTCGGGTTACCGCGGCGGGCTGTTCAGTTCATCGCTATTCCTCGGCTGCCTCTTCGGCGCTGCCTTTGCGGATCTGGCTGCAATGGTCGACCCTCAATTGGCTGCCCAGCACGCCGCGTTGATGATGGTCGGAATGGGGTCGGTTGCCGCCGCTGTCGTGGGCGCACCGCTGACGATGGTGTTCCTGGTGTTGGAAGGCACGGGCGATTTTCCCATGACAGTCGGCGTCATGGTTGGGGTCGTCATCGCTTCAACCATTGTGCGATTGGCCTTTGGCTATTCGTTTTCGACATGGCGCTTCCACCAGCGTGGGCTCAGCATACGCAGCCCGCACGATATTGGCTGGCTGGCAGATATGACGGTCAGCAAATTGATGGGATCCGATCCAAAGCTTGTGGATGATACGACGCTATTGCGAAAAGTCAGGGAGCAATATCCGTTGGGTAGCGCCAAACGCATCTTCGTTGTAGACGGCGACAAACGCCTTGTGGGCATACTTGATATGAACGTGGTGCACGACCCGAATCGGGATGGAGCGCTGGATACCCGAATCGCGCGCGATCTCGCAACGCAAGACGGCGGTTATCTGCTGTCGGAAGAAAATGTGCGTGCTGCCCTCGTTCGTTTCGAGCATCGACAAGTCGAATCACTTCCTGTGGTTAAGTCGCGCGCAAACCCAGAAGTGATCGGCTATTTGACCGAAGCCTATGCACTTCGCCGATACAATCAGGAATTGGAGCGGCGACGGGGTGCGGAACTTGGTGAGCGTGACCTCTTTTCCATCGCCGAGCCTCCAAGCTAGAAGACAGGTGGTTGGGTCGCAGCTTGCGGAGTCAGCATGTATCAAGACCAGCTAAGAGTCATTTTCGCCTTGTCGATCATGGCATGCTCGGGCGCCGGATGCGCGCGCAATGTCCCGATCTCTCCCAGCGCCGTGTCGCAATTGCTAATGACCCACCTAGCGCAGCACTGCAGCGAGCAATCCATATCTATTCGCGCAGGCGTTGTCGGCGCAATCAAGGCGCAGCATGCGTTAAGTTGGTTCAACGATAGAATTTTGGCGGATCGCGGTTTTCGGCAGGTTTCAGTTTCCTCTGGCTCTTCGGACCGACATGGCGAATTGTCATATCAAGACAAGGGCACCACTTTCGACGTTGCCTGGAGACAGATCGATCTTCCCGGCATCGACACACGAGATCGTCTTACGGTTCGTGCCTGCATCTTCGTCCCCAGTAAAATCGAGATTATTGATAGCGCGTATGACAACGATGGCATCAATGGTCGAGTCCTGTTTCGGGAAAGGACGCGGCTATCATTGTTCGGGCAACGCATTCACGACGCAGGGTTTCTGAATTCAAGCGATCTGCTGGAAGACTTCGAATATGTCGCGGAACTTCACAAAGATGATTCTGGCCAATGGATCATCCGTTCGCTGAACGCGAAATAGTTGCAATCGCCGCCTTTGACAAAGGCTCGAAGCCAGGACTGAAACGGTTACTTTTCGGAGGCGGCCACAGTCTGCAAATTTTCGGAGTACCCCTCCCTCAAGACCGTGTGAGAACCAATTGTGACGAACGCCTCCTCGAGAAGCGGGTCGATTGAACGCCAAAACCAATTGATCCGTTCTTCCGAATCGATGAGTTCGATGACGATCGGGCGACTTTGGATTCCGCTACGCTGCCCGTTCTTGGTCTTACGCCTTGACCATCCATATCCATTAAGTCCCCGGCTCACCGTGGCACAGGCGATGTCGGCCTGCCTCGCCATTCCCATAATATGCTCGGAGATGTGCTGTCCATTGTGATAGCTATATTCGCTCATACAAATCCGTCAAACGTCGAAGCGCGCAGTCTAGGGTTTGTTAAAGATAGCTCTGTCGCATTCCCTGGACCCCGTCGGATCATGGCCCCGGAATCATTGCACAGGAAACACGCAGCAACTGAGGGAGGAAAATAATATGGATGATACCCTTCGCACCGACACCGTGCGTCTATGCGCAATGAAAAGTCGTGCATGCACAACTGGGAGAATATCATGCGATGTTTGCTATGACCGTCCGGCGCCACGTTTGCTCCCATTTTTGGGCAAAGGAAATCCAGATAGTTGACCGCCTTCAATTTGCGAACGTCATCGATTAATATACAATCCATGCCTCGAGACAGTCGCGGCATGCGGCTATCTTGTTTGAACCTCACGACAGAGCAGACTGCTAGGTGGCAAGGTTATGCGTTGGACAGATTTGGACGTTCCGGCGACTGCGCCCCCGCGAGTCCTGATTGAACTTTATCGCCGATCTTCGCAGCAAGGAAAAGAAGATCCCGACTTCCTGATAAGCTTGGGCATAGCCTTGCGGCAGGTTTGGGATATGGCCGGGGCCGTGGAAGCATTTCAGCGCGCCGAGGCGCTGGATCCCGAGGGGTTTCACGCCTTTGGCGAACTCGCCGACAGCTTATACATGCTTGAATTGGATGATGATGCGCTCACGGTGATTAATCGTGGCCATCAAAAAGGCTTCTCCAACTGGAATATGGAATACATCCGGGCTTCGGCGCTGCGTCGGCTGAAGAAGCATCCGCAAGCGAAAGAGGCGCTTCGAAACGCCGTCGCGATGAGCACTTACGCTTTCGCAGCTGCAGAAGATCTGCTCGCTTATGCGGCCGAGACGCAGGATGGCGATGTCCTTCTAGATGCCTGCGACGCGCTTCCTTCGACCTATAAGACGAGCGCGCCGAACATCGCCTATCGCGCTGCTGCTTACAGCCTTCTTGGTCGTCGCGATGACGCTTGCGCGCTAATCGACCTGGATCGCCAAGTCGTCCAAGTCGCTTTTGAGCCAAGCCGTACGTTCGAAAGCCTGCGAGCGTTCAACGCCATACTGATGGATGAGATCGCCGCAAATGCTGTTGCCTATCGGGAATTTCCCGGAAATGTACCACCTGACCCAGCCGCGTTGCGCAACAATCAACTTAATGTGGTTGCAGCGAAGGCCTATCCCGCATTGGCCGCGTGGCTACGGGTAATCATTCAGAAGGAGCTTGAGCGGTATCGGGCGGATACTTCAAGCCATATGTTCGTGTACGCGCCTGAGGCTGGTTATCTTTATACTCGAGGTTATATTCACCGCCACGCAGAGCATAATGGACTGCACATGCATTCGAACGCGGTGTTATCCGGAGTTTATCACGTTCGGGTCCCGGATGAAGCATTCAATCCGAACGAACATCTTGGCGTGCTTCAGTTGGGTCTTCTGCCGCCCGCATTGAAAAATTTTGTTCCTTGCTGGCGTCAACACGCGATTCAGCCAGTTCCCGGCATTGTAACGCTATTTCCTTCGTTCGTTTTTCATGATTTTGCGCCGACAAGATCAGAGCAGCCGCGCGTCGCGCTAGGAATCGATCTACGGGCGGCAGTTCCTGAGTGATAGCGTTAACATGGGTATGTAGCGTTGTTCGCGCGAATATGAGCTCTCGGTGTAGGCTTGAAAATTTTGCGTTATTGGAGTTTTTCCCTTCCAGTATATGCTATATCTGTCCTGGGTAATCGAGGAAGATGATAATGTTCTCTATTCAGCTAATGCGGCGCTATCAGCCCTCCCGTTTGGCGAAAGCTTTGTGGATCGGCGTATCACTCCTTCTCATCACGATCCAAGCCAACAGCGCCCATGCGCAGGAATTGTGGCGGGGCGCTACGGTTGGGATGACTCAGAAACAGGTGCAATCTCTTTTTCCCGGTGCTGCTTTCGGCAGCCACGAGCGCGTTGCGTCAGGTGCAACCGAAGAACTGCGCGCGGAGGAAGAAATTGCTGGGGCACCCTTCACGGCAAATTTTTATTTCCGAAATGATGGGCTTTTGGAAATCGTTCTGGATCGCGCCGAAATTATGAACACGCGCCCAGCAGATGCTCACAACACCTTTGTACAAATGCGTGAGGATTTTGCTCGCGCGTATGGCCCGGCGAGCAATTGTCAGGTTGGGCGCAATATTAATATGGTGGAAAGCTGCGACTGGGAATCGACGTCTACAAGCGTCACTCTGATCCACTTTGATGTTCAGGACCAACCTCTGCTCCTGAAAGCAATTTTTCGTAAGCCTAGCGACCCTGGCCGCAGATAAACGTCGTGATGGGATCCATTTCCAAGTTTGGGGTCGAGCAGCAATGGTAAGCCAAATCGTCACTTGCAAAGGATTCAGCGGGAAATCCTACAGTTTTGATGTCGATCCGATTGGGCTTGCCTACGAAGCGAAACCCGGCGTCTATATTTTCTCGAAACTTGGCGACAACGGAAAATGGATGGCCGTGTTCGTCGGCTCGACTTTGGATCTCAATGCCACTCTCAAGACGTATCTTAAAATTCATCCCAAATTGGAATGTCTCCAGAGCGAAGGCTCAACACATATCGGCACCATGTTGATCTTGGGGGGGGATATTGAGCGTGACCGCGTTGTTGACGATCTGAAGAAATCGCTTTCGCCGTCTTGCAATATACGTTCGGGCTAGGCTTATTTCGGCCGCCGGGTCTTCGTCTTGACGGCCACATCGGTCTGTTTTTCCAATGTGATAAGCTCGCTGATCGTATCTTTACAGTTTACCCTGCCAGCCTTGAGAAAATCCTCGCCTTCTATCACCGCCGCAGAGAATTCTTGCCCGGCAACAACAAAATCTGAACGGGTCTTTGCGCCGGCAAGCAGCACAAAATTAAATCTGATCGTGTCGATGCGGATGCGCTTGGGATCTAGGGATGGGCATTGCATTGCTGCACCCAGAATGTGTCCCAAATGAACAGCCTGCGTTGGCTGAGCCGTCAGCGACTGACCCGGCTGATCAACCATTGCAGGACTGGATTGTGCTAGCACAATCACAGTCATCGCTGCCAACGCTGTGAAATCAAACATTATCCGCCGATTCCGGTGAATTACCCATCGGTCGCGCGCAGATCAATTCACCTGGACCCATTCGGTGCCACATCCCTGAAAAACTAATGACAGGGATAAGCCGCTTCAATAGCCCCCCGGATAAGTAGCCCGGCTCCTTCCTTCAAGGCGTCAGAATGCTGTCCCGCATATTTTCTCACCGCGCCAGTCTGATCGGGAACGCTGGTATTGGGAGGAAGACAGATTTTCGGCTTATCGTTAGAAATCTTTTCACCGGCTATCACGCCGTCAATCGTGCCCAATATTCTTGCAACGCAACGATTGATATCGCCTGGCGCTGCAACATCATTCGTTTTCGCGGTGGCACTGTTTGGCTTCGAGTTTGCGGTGCTTGCGGGTTTTGGTTGCGCGGGCGCGGTCCAGTGACAAAGCATCGCCAGATTTAATCCGGTGAATTCCTGAGTCTGCTGGGCCTGCACTTGACCACCGCCCAGCACTAAAGCCACCGCTAACCCTGCCAATAACGTGCGTCGCATCTCGTTTCCTCTCAACAGCCACCATATTGAGACTATAGCGTGTTCTCGAAGAAACAACAGCCTCAAATTTCCAGCAAAGCTGACGCGACGAGACTTCGTCCCGTCTCTAATGCCTCTCGCGCCGTTCACCAATCGCCATTTACCAAGCTTACATAATCGTGATCGGCAGTGGCTATGAAGTATTATGTTCTGTTTTTCCATGCGTGATTGACCACTAAGATTGCGTGTCGAGGCTCAATATGTGCGAGCGTTCTCAATCCTCAACCGAATTGTCCGCAACGCGTACGACGTCGAAGGCCACACTGATGCGCGCGCCAGCAACGCCAGTGGACTCTGAGGCATGCGGGACGTAGGAGGGAAACAATACCAGCCGTCCAGGCACAGGTTCTACAGTTTTCGTTCTCCACGGAGGGTCGATGCCATCGGCTTTTGGATCGAGTGCACCCAATATTAGAGGGCCCCGATATGCGGTTTCGCCGTCCTTGCGGGGTGCCACGACATAAAAAACGCCGCTCAACCATCCGCTGGGATGGCGATGCGACTTCTGATGACCCTCGGAGCCATAAATGACCGCCCATGAGTTAAGTTGCGCGCACCGTGGCCGTGCAATGGAAAACCCGGTCTCATCGTTCGAGGATAAGTTTGCCACATAGTCGTTTATCGCACTTTTAATTTGCTCAAGAAGTGCGCGAACCGCAACCGCGTTCGGTTGCCACAACATCGCGGTCTGGAGTCCACCACGAGTTGCCTTGCGGCGCGGATCGGGCTCGAGCGTTGGATTATTGTGAATTTCATCCGCGAGAACTTGACGGAACGCTTCGCCATCTTGATAGCCGGGCGGCGGCGGGAGATCCGTGATTGAGACGTGACGATCAAGGGCAAGGACGCTGCACGCATCGCTGTTGCGCCCAAGTCCTGCGAGAACCTTAGCTTTGTAATATGTAGCATCTGTATGGCCGGGTGAATCTACGAGGATTGAATCGCACGCCGACAGAAGCGCCGTTAAACTATTTTGTTGTTCGTGCCACGGTTTTTTGTTCTCCATGTCGAGGAGTAAGTGACGATTTAGGAGACTCGCGCTTCTATCGTTGGGATAACGACGAAGTACTTTCTCGGTGATCTCAATCGCTTTTTCGTGTTGGTGCAGTGATCTGTGCGCGTGTGCTAGCGCGAGATCCAGTTGAAGGTCTCCCGGAATCCGGTTCACGGCCTCCGCCAACACTTTCAGCGCAGCTTCAAAATCGCCAGATCTACTCAATAGCGCAGCGAGCCTAAGCCAGCTCGATGGCCTGTTAGGATAGATAGAAGCTGCCTGTTGAGCAACAGCAAGTATACCAGGCAAGAAACGATCTTGATCGTCATTTAGCCAGCGCACACAATACCCGCTTCAAAATATTGCAATTGAGGAGCACCCAATTCCTTCTGTGCACCGACGATATTCTCTCTTCATCCGACGTCAACTGAAATCGAGGTCAAGACACGTGGGTAGCGAAACAGAAAATCATCGGTGAATGATGGCACAATTTGCAAGTTGCGATCGAAACATGCGGCATGGATGTTTCGGGCACGCGTGAACTCACGGCACTGAAAGACGCGAACGGCGAGCTGAGGGGCTGTCGGTGCAGACGATGGACGATACCGCGGCAGTGAAAATTGCAGTCGGCAATTGCCTAGCCGCACCAATAGCAATTTTCGGGCAGTGTCTCAGCATGAAATTGATGGCTCAGTAAATGCCCGGGATGAGTCTTGCTGTCCGCCCCAAATATGCGCGGTAGGCAGGAAACGCACTCGCCAAAACCTGCTCTTCGAACTGCATTCTCGGAAACTGAGACATGAGGCCAATCACAAAAACGAGGAGCGCCCACGGCTGCTTATATTGCCACATTATACCGAAACAGGAAACCTGTTCAGCCAGGTAAAGTGGATGACGAATGAGGCGATAAGGACCACTGATTATGAGTTCACGGGCCTGAGGCGTGATGCTGAATGACCGACCTAGATGACTGAGAATCACGATTGATGCGACAGTACCTCCGGTTGTAAACAAAAACGACATGAGACTTAAGATTGTTGCTGGCGATCCGGAAGGCAACAGAAAGAAAAGAAGCGCCGAGTTGGCGCCGATAACTGCAACAATTCGAGGCCACCATCCTTTCGCCTTCGCTATCGGCGGCCGTCGAACGATAAAAAGAAAAACTTGGAGTGCCGCAAAAATTGCGGATGTGATCCTGGCGCATATCGGGAGTACACGCAGGAACGTAAGTTCGTGTTGAAAGTCGCTGTGAATTTGTAGGACAAAGCCAGCGATCGCGAACACGTAAAATATAATTAGCGGCGAAGCGGCAATGAGGTCGTAAAGCCTCGCTTTAGACATCGGCTGCGACGCGGGCATTGTTCTTATAAGCGCTGCGCGCGCCAGAATGGTTCGCCACTCCGATCATGTTCACAGCATCTATCGTGGTCTCGAGTGTTTCACTCTGACCTCAGCCGCATCTTGCATCCTATTGGAATGGAAACCGCCGTCATTTGGCCCGTATTAGCCCGTCGTGCAAAGGGATGGAGCCCAGCAGCAACCTTCGCTTTGAACTCAGCCGTGAACCGTCTGCGCGTCTTCATGATGGATCGTCCTTCTCGTCGTCAAATCCACCTTAAACCCCTGTCTCACAAACCAGGGCCACCTCTAACAGGCACTCTATACGCTGCAGGTAGCCGTGCCGCCATGTTGGGATTCGATGGCATGCTTGAATTAGTTGTGGCTGACTTTACTAATCGTGGCGTTTTCAGTTTAGTCAGAGATCTGCTTGCCAAATCTATCCGCTGAAATGGAAAATGAAAATGGCCGAACCGAAAGAGATAGAACCGAGCCAATCTAAGATATCTCAATTTACTTCAATACCAAAGGTGCCCATCTCTTGGGGGGAGTTGATCGATAAAATAACCATTCTCGAAATAAAAGCGGAAAACATCAACAGCAAATCTGCAATTTCCAATATTGTAACAGAATTGTCTTTGCTTCGCAAAATCGCCGAGCCCGTGCTTATCGAAAATGCCGAAATTGCAAACTTTGCGTCTCATCTCCGGGTCATAAATAAAAGACTTTGGGATATTGAGGACCACATACGCCGCAAAGACGCCGCTGCAGAGTTTGATCAAGAATTCATCGATTTGGCGCGCTCCGTTTACAAGAACAACGATGAGCGCGGTGCGATAAAAAGACAGATCAACCAAAAACTCGGGTCAGGCCTGATGGAAGAAAAAAGCTACAAAGTTATTACATGTCCTAGGCCCTCGAACTTCCTCTAACTCGCCGCGGTCAGGCAGAAAATCTACTCATCGCCCTGTTCAGATTCCCCGAGCCAGCTCTCACTTTATGACACTGAGTTCAATATGATATTCAGTAACGATGTTATTTCGTTCATTGACGAGCACTGTCAATTCTTCGTTTGTAATTTGTTTTGTTTGCAGCATCACAAGATATTTTTGCTCAAGGACGCGCGTTACGTTTTTGACCTCAAAATCAACGTCTAAATATATTCCAAGTGGAGAATTGGAGGCACCAATATTCTTCCAGTGGAAATTATTTTTCTTGCTAAATAACGATAACAGCGGGGGCGTTATCACCCTTACATGAGTGGGATCGCCCAGAAAATTATCGTGTCTGGGGTGAGGGACATGGATCCTAATTAGCGCGTTAGGTTTGCAAACCCTGTAAAGCTCTTGCATGATTCGCAAGAAAACGCGTGTTTCCTGGCCCAAATGCTCCAAAGAGTGGATCAAGGCTACTTCGTCTGCTTCACTGTCATCGAACGGCCATGGAAATATTTCAAGATCCACCTTTAGGTCCGGTTCGCACGCGTGAAACTTGTCGACGTTGATGAATCCGCCAAGTTTGTTGAAGCCGCAACCCAAATTAAGCTTCACAATCCCTCCACAAAGAGCCGTTGGTTCGATGGTTACATGAAGCCGTTCCACAGCCGATCGTGAACGAAAGATCGTGGTACCCCGGCTGCCATTCGAATAGCCGCGACGAAGGTGTTTCGCCGTTGCATGACAGACTGCCAGTCTAATGCGTCACAGTGCATTGCTCCAATATGTCGCATGCTCTCCCAGCGCGCGCGATGTGCTGCTTAAGACAACGTGTGACTGCCGCTTGATCCACCCTTGGAAGTTGTTCTGAAAAAGACTGTATCCAATGGGCGTGAAAAATCGTCCGAAGGTTGGGCCGCAATTTTTATGACGGAGTCCGTGGCTTGCGCCAAGGGGCTTCCGGACTTCCGGCAATCGCAGCTGACAAATGCACCGGTCTCCACCGAAAGAGTTTGATAATAAATATTACCTTCGATGACGCCGTGCGCGAACACCCGCATTTTGCTGCCGCGAAGAGTACCGAAAACGTGACCGTAGACTAAGATTTCCATGGCAATCACTTCGCCTTGAACAGATCCTTTTTCACCTACAATAACCCGCGCGCCGCGCACTTCACCTTCGACATGTCCATCAACAAAAACTTCTCCAGTCGAATTAACGACGCCCAGGACAGTCAGTCCGCGGGCGAGAAACGTGGGTTGGACCTGATGCAGCGCGGCAGGCATTTCTTCTGGCGCTAGCACCGCTAGAATTTTGTCTTTATACGACATCGCTGATCTCTTTGTTAGAGGTGGTCTCGGTTGGTGAGACAGTTTAGCGGCTTGGCTAAGGTGGATGGGGATTGTGGTTATGTCGCCCGTTTCTGCGTCTATGCGTCCATAGCATAAGCCTCGTCGGGCGTCCTGCCGCCGAACGATGAGTGGGGCCTTTCTGCGTTATAGTAGCCGATCCAGCGCCCGATCCCGGCTCGCGCTTCGCTGCCCGTCTCGAAAGCGTTCAGGAAGACGCATTCGTATTTCAATGACCGCCATAGCCGCTCGATGAAGACGTTGTCTATCCATCGGCCACGACCGTCCATGGAGGTTCCGATTTTGGCGTTCCTTAGCAGGTTCGTGAACGCAAAGCTTGTGAACTGCGAGTTCTGATTGGTGTTGAAGATGTCGGGTTGGTGACCTCGGCGTCGCGGTTTGCTTGAACCTCAAACCCCTTGTCGTCGAACACCCGTCGCCAGCTTTTCGATCGCTTGCCGCTTCCACGGCGTGATCTGGTTGGGATGCAGTTCGTGCCGGCTCGCCAGTTCCCCAATCGTCCGCTGGCCCGCAATGGCCTCCAACGCAACCTTTGCCTTGAATTCAGCGCTGAGCCGTCTTCGCGTTTTCAAGATGGATCGTCCTTCTCGTCGTCAGATCCAACTTAAACCCCTGTCTCAGAAACCAGGACCGCCTCTGGCCATGGCGCCGGCATGAGTGCGCAATATCGCGGGGCTCATTCCGACATTGTGTCTAACGCATGGTGAAATATTAACATCAGCTCTGAGCGACTGCTTGACTGAGTCCGGGAATTACTATTCCCTCTGAAATCGTCACCGGCGCTTTTAGTGGGCGAAGGGGTTGGCGTGTTGCGTTGTGGAGAGACTTATGAGATCACCTTGGGTTTTGTGTACGGCAGCTATCATTCTTGTGCAGACTGCAGCATCTGCGGGACCTTTAATTTATACGCCGCGCAATCCAAATTTTGGCGGCAGCCCATTTAACGGGTCTGTCTTGCTCGGTGAGGCCAATGCGCAAAACCGGTTCCAGAACCCTGCCACAAAGGCAGCAAGCGCAATAAATTCTTCCCAGCAATTTGCTTCCCAGTTGCAGAGCACGTTGTTGGCCTATGTGGGGCAGAATATCGCTAACGATATTCTGGGACCGAACAGATTGCCCAGCGGCTCGTTCTTGGTCGGCACGACACAAGTAAGTTTCAATACGATAGGTTCAGAGATCACCATAACTATTACCGATACCTCAACAGGTGGCTCGACGACAATTCAGGTTCCGGTATCCGGCTAAGCCCGTTGTGCCGTTGAGCGAGCTAGCACCAGACTTAGAAACAGAGAGAATCAAAAACCAATGCTGCGTCACATGATCTCTAAGGTTTTGTTGATTTTGTCTGTTGCGAGTTCTTTGGGGGCGTGCTCCTTTGTGGAGGGAATGACGCATTCGTCCGCCGACGATGCACACATCGAGAAGCACACCAGTGAACTCGACGCACTGCTCAATCTCCCCGTTCCGCGGCAAAAGATTTTTGTCGCGGTGTATCAGTTCGGCGATCAGACCGGACAACATAAACCCAATGACAACTATACCGACTATTCCACTGCTGTTACCCAGGGCGGTTCTTCAATTCTGATAAACGCTCTGACGCGAGCGGGATCGGGATCTTGGTTTTCAGTTCTAGATCGCACGTCACTGAGTTCGGTGCTGCAGGAGCGTCAGCTCATCCGGATGAATCGCGAACTGTATCTCAATCAGGCGGGCCAACCGTTGAAGTCGGTAGATCCATTACTCAATGCCGGCGTGCTACTTGAGGGCGGAATTATCGGCTATGACAGCAACGTCAATACGGGAGGCCTGGGTGCTCAATATCTTGGCATAGGGGGCGATACCCAATACCGCCGTGATATGGTCACGGTGTATTTGCGCGCAGTCAGTGTCACGACAGGTGAAGTTTTGGCATCGGTCACCACTCATAAGACTGTCTTTTCCATCGCTCTCAATATGCCAAATGTTTATCGCTATGTAGCCTTCGCCCATTTGTTGGAGATTGAGGGCGGCGTGACCACTAACGAGCCCGTTGAGCTCGCCGTAAAAGAAGCGATCGAAAAGGCAGTGTATACGCTGATCGTAGAAGGCGCCCAGTCTAAGCTTTGGCAATTTCAAGACCCTAGCGCCCAAAAGCAAATAATCGATGCTTACAAAGCGGAGCAGGCTGAGGAGCAAAATTCATCAGTGTTGGGCTCGCTTAACTGCGAGGGCGATAAATGTCACTAGCGCTACCTTCGGGCGAAACTTGCATTGTGGCATCGGCGCAGCCGCTCCGCCAACGCGAATATTGGAAACGATCTGCTCGATGTGCGTTACACACAGCGGTGACTTTGCCTTTGACGATAGCCCAGGGCTGTTGATGTCTAGCTACGCTTTCGCACGCGGGAGAGAATGAGTGGGAGCTCTCGCGGGTCGGTATGGCATAGTGAGTCTGAGCTTCTGTCTTGGGACGGCGGTCATTCTGTATAACGCGAGTGCAGAAGCTAAAGGCTCCGCTCGACCTTCTTCCACCAAAATCACGGAATTGGATCGTGCCGAGCAGATTCAGACTGAATATGTTCAGGCCGTTGAAAAGGCCTGTAGCGCCGGGAATCTCGCCAATTGTGAAGAGGCGGACGAAGCCCGCGACGGCCTTAATCTCTTCAAGACGTCACGCGGAGGTTGCGTCAGCGGCGACGGTGCGGCGTGTGCGCGGATGGATAAGATCGCGCCGCTCGTGATCCAAAGCGCAGAATATGCATGCGAAACAATTGCATTGCCGAGTTGTCCCGGCAAGCAGGAGCTCGCGCAGCCCCAGGAGTCTGAAACGACAACAGACGTCCCGGAGGAATCGTCCAACCCCGCTGCCACCAGCGCACCAGGGGTTGTGATAGTAAACGGGCAGCCTGTCTCTCCGGCCGGAGGGGCATCGGCGCCTCCACCCCACTAGATCGGGCGGATAGACGTCCGCAGTGATGAGGAGCGCGACTCCTGTTGATGCTGATAGCCGTGCCGGCGATTGGCTGAATTCTTCCGGTATACAGTTCTGCTGCTATCGCGGGCGCGATCTTTGCATTCACTGTCCGCGAAGAAGGAGCATTGGCAAATTTCAGAACCCGCAGACTTTTCGGTCGCAGGATAGACGACAGTCTTGGAGCAGCCAAAGAACTCTGCTATGGCCTGCGATGTGTAAAGGAGAGGTCACAAGGATTTCCGATGGATAAAGGTGTTCATTTCATTTCTGGATTGCCACGCTCAGGGTCGACCCTATTGGCAGCTTTGTTGCGCCAAAACCCGCTGTTTCATGCCAACATGTCCGGGCCTGTGGCATCAATATACGCGAATATGTTGGCAGAGCTAAGCGGTCGCAATGAATTTCATGTTTTCATTGACGACGATCAACGCAAGGCCTTGCTAAAATCGATTTTCGACAACTACTACGCAAAAATTCACCCCCATAAAGTCGTCTTTGACACAAGTCGCACGTGGACCTCGAAGCTGCCGAGTTTGCTGCGTTTATTTCCGAAGTCGAAAGTGATTTGCACGGTGAGACAGGTTTCCTGGATCGTGGACAGCGTCGAGCGCTTGCTGCAAAAAAACGCTTTTCAACCGTCCAAAATATTTGGCTTCGAGACCGGCGGGACCGTCTATAGTCGGTCCGAAGCGTTAACGGGGCCGGGCGGAATGATCGGCTTCCCTTACAACGCGTTGCGAGAAGCATTTTTCGGAGAATATTCCGATCATTTGCTATTAATCACTTATGATACTTTGAGTCGGCGTCCAGGCAAGGCACTTGCGGCGATCTATGATTTTATTGGTGAGCCGCCTTTCGAACACGATTTCGAGAATGTGGAATACGACGCTGATGAATTTGATGCGCGCCTGGGAACGCCCGGCCTGCACCGCGTTCAGCGGAAAGTTCAACAAATCGAACGCCAAACCGTTTTGCCGCCGGATATTTTCGAGAAAAATGCGAATACGGCATTCTGGGCCGATCCCAGTGTCAACCGCAAGAACGTGCGCATCGTTTGAAGTCGCAGTTCCAAACGGAATCGCCTGTGTAACTCACTCAGCTTACCGCGCTGTCTCATCCGCCGAGCGTGAATTATCGGTATCGGAACCCGATGCCGCGCGAACAGGAGCCCATGTATAAATACTATGCGTTTGGGCTAAATCTTGCATCGGAACTTGAAATTCCCGAGCTGAGTGACGCCGACGTCAACGGCGCCTCGGACGTTTCAATTCACATCGAGCCGGTCGCAATTGCCCACCCCACTTTCTTTTATCTGGGCATGCAAATTTGCGTGACGCCCGGAACTTTCGTCATGGAGATACCGGATGTCGGCCGCTTTTGCGTGAATGAAGGGTGCAGGATTTCAATTGAACCGAACGTAGGATGTGATTTGGACTTGCTTCGTGTGTATCTTCTGGGAAGTATATTTGGCGCGTTGTTTTATCAGCGCAATTATTTGCCACTCCATGCCAACGCCATCGTTTCGCAAGGTGCTGCGTTTGCATTTGCTGGGCGCTCAGGCGCGGGCAAGTCGACTTTAGCCGCCTATTTCCAGAAGCGCGGCTTCGATGTGCTTTCCGATGATGTTTGCGCGATACTTTTTGAAAAAAGCGGAGGATGCTTCTGCCAGGCCGGACTTCGAAGACTCAAATTGAGGGCTGACTCGCTTTCCGCGATAGGACATGACGCCGGGAAGTTTCCCAAGATCGCTGAAAATTTGGACAAGTTCAATGTCCCGATGGGTGGTCCGATGCCACGCGGTGCCTTCGCCTTGAAGCGGATTTACGTTCTTTCGGGGACAGCTTCGAGCGCATCGCATCGGATGGAGCGTCTTGAGGGAGCTGATGCCATGAATGCCGTTTTATCGAACCTCTATCGTCGCCGGTTTGGCGAACTTTCTAACCCGACCAGAATGTTGGAGCAGGCGAAGCTTTTGGTGCGGAACGTGGAGGTTTTTGCAGCGGGCCGACGCTGGGGATTAGATAGGTTGGAATCGGAAGGGCTCCGTTTGGAACGACATGTGTTGGCGGGCTGACCCTGCCGTATATTAACTAAACCCTGGCTTGTGCGGGTGAGGCTAACTAGATACATTCGTGCAACAATCTTGATTTTGAGGCGAATTCGACCGATCCACCGTGCGCGCCACTGGCATTCGCCTTGACAGCTCCCGACGCGCCGGTATTATTCCAGACAGTCATTGTTCCTAACCTAACGGAGTTGTTAATGAGCGGGGAAATTGAAAAAAAGAAGGCTGAAGTCGAACGTGACACTTGGGTGCGCCCCGAACTTCGCCGTCTAGACGCCGCTGATGCCCAGGCTACTGGCACTGGTGGATTTGACTCAAATGGCGGAACGACTCCCACCTCTTGACCGCCGGTTTCAAGCCATAAGCAATGGATGCTAGGATGCTTCATTGCTGGATGGTTGAAATATGAGGCAGGAATTCCTTAAGTCTGTTTGATGTTCTTTGAGCAGACCTAGTTTTGGCCAGACGTGCGCGAAACATCGTGCCACGGCTGGCCATTTGCATTTATCGAGCGAGAGTGATCGTGGTCGGATCAGGGCGGCGCCGGCGCCGGTACAAGAACTATTCGCGGAACCTGGGTGGATGCGATTTCGCTTGGCCGCCACACGGCACTTGTCTCTTGAGACGAAATATATCCGTCTATGACGTGTTTCTTATCTCATGTGCCCCGTGATTGGCCCCTTTGTCATGAATTGAGGGGTGAATTCACATGCTCGTTGTCCTTTCCCAAGTTTTGACACCAGACGAGATTTCCGCGGTGCGTGACAAGCTGGAAGTCGCCGAATGGCGCGACGGAAAAGAAACGGCTGGATGGAGTGCAAAACTGGTCAAGTCGAATGAGCAAGCGATCGGGCCTGAGCTTCAGGACACGCGCCACTTGGTCAGAGATGCTTTATTCCGACACCAGCCTTTTTTGAAAGCTGCAATTCCACGGCGCCACAGCAAGATCATGTTCAGCCGCTATAGTTCCGAACAAAATTACGGGCTGCATGTGGATGATCCACTCATGTCTAGCGGCCCCGATCAGATGCGGACTGATCTTTCTGTGACGCTTTTTCTAAGCGATCCGCAATCCTATGACGGTGGTGAACTCGCTATCGAACCCACGGGTATGAGACAGTCAATCAAACTGGCACAAGGTGACGCGATATTGTACCCGACCAACTCGTTGCATCGGGTAATGCCTGTTACGCGAGGAGAACGCTTGGCGGCTGTGTTGTGGATACAAAGTATGGTGCGCGACGTTGGGGAGCGGCAAATTTTGTTTGATCTCGACTATGCAAGTCAGCGGATTTTTCAGAGAGACGGCAAGACACCAATCTTTGATCTGATTAGCAACTCGCATAGTAACTTGTTGCGCAAGTGGTCAGACTGCTGAAGGCGGACTTCGTGCGGCCAATAGAGATGCATCTTTCGCTCCGACACCTCCGATATGTCAAAACTTTCGGTGGTATCTTGCGCAAACACTGATTGCACTCGCGTCCACACACACCGAATTGGTCTTGCCAGGCAAGCGGAGGTGACGACAGTCTCCTCTCAAATTCGCGCTTAAGGCTGCGAGCGTTCCAGAAGCGAGGGCGCTGAGTATGATCACACAACTGTCTCGCAGCTCTCTGCCTGACGGTGATCACGACGGGCGCACTGCATCGTTGACGGCAACAAATCGATTTGCAGCGTAACTGGTAGGGAATCTCCCTCCGCGCGGCATTCTTACGGTATATCACTACGCAGTCACTGATTTGTCGGTTTGTAGCATCACCACTCGCCGATGATGATGCCGTGCTCGCGCCAATTCCGCGTGCTCTGTCGAATGACATCGTTTGAAATTGTGATACGCATGCGCCGACTCAGAGACCATTCTGAGAGTTGGCCGCGATGTTCCTCGCGTACTTTTGAGTAAGCCAAATCCCGACCTAGATCTGTTAGTTCATCCGGGTCATTGCGCAAATCAAAAAGCTGCGCCGGAAATCCCTCATAGTGGATATATTTCCAGTGATCTGACCGTACCATCCAGGCACGAGCTTTGTCGGGTGCAACGCCCAAATCCTCGCGCGCCTGGCGCAAGCAATAATCGAGTTCACTGATTGCCGCCTCACGCCATGACGCATTTCCCCCGCGCAAAAGCGGAAGCAACGACCGGCCTTCCAGAATGTGATCCAGGAGTGCACCGCCATAGGCGTCCACGAACGTTGGCGCCAAGTCGATTGCCTCTACCAGATCGTTGCAGGTCTTTCCGCGCATCTTGTCTGCCGCAGGATCGGGATCGTAGATAATCATCGGCACGCGCGAAACAGGTTCGTGAAACAGTTCTTTCTCGCCCAGCCAATGATCCCCCAGATAGTCGCCATGATCGCTGCATAGAACGATCATCGTGTTGTCCATCAATCCTTCGGACTTCATAAAGGCAAATAGACGGCGCAGATGATCGTCAATTTGCCGGATTAATCCCATGTAGATGGGAACGACTGCTTGTCGAATCTTCTCTTTGGCGAACGCCTTGCTTTCGGTGTGGCGCATATAGGCTGCGTACACCGGATGGGGATCTTTCTTCTCCGCCTTGCTGCGGTTCGGGGAGATAACATCGTCAGTACTATACATGCTGTGATAGGGCGCGGAGACGATGTAGGGCCAATGCGGTTTGATGTAGGACAGATGCAGGCACCATGGCGTATCGCCGGCCGTGCGCATAAAGCCCATCGCGCGATTCGTCGTGTAGGCTGTTTCCGAATGTTCGTCCGCGACGATGGCAGGAAGATGCGAATTGCGCATGAACCATCCGCTCTTGGGTCGCTTGTTGTTGCCCTTTGCTGCGTTCGCTGCGGATTGCCAAGGGTTTGCACCTTCATAGCCTAAGGCGCGCAGATAACGATTGTAGGGCAGCCTATCCGACGCCAAGGCATCGGGATGAAGTCCGTCGTCGCGCTCGAAGGGTTCGAAGCCGCATTCTGCAGAGAATACGCCCTCGGCGGAGGTCAGCGGAACGCCAAGCGAAACCATGCCCTCCCAGTCCGCCGCCATGTGCGTCTTGCCGACGACGGCGGCGCGGACGCCGAGCGCGCGCAAATGATGTCCAAGCGTTGGCTCACCGACGCGCAGCGGGACGCTGTTCCAAGTCGATCCGTGAGAGCTGACATAGCGGCCGGTGTAATAGGACATGCGGGAAGGGCCGCAGACGGTCGCGTTTGCATAAGCGCGGGTGAATCTGGTGCCTTTTTTGGCCAAGCCATCGATGGTTGGCGTGGAAATGTGGGGGTGACCGTAACAGGAAAGATAATCTGCTCTAAGTTGGTCGGCCATGATGAAAAGGATGTTTCGAATAGATGCCATATAAACAGCTCTCTCAGCTTTAGAACGTCGTTGCGTGCCCAAAATTCACTAAGCGACCGAAATTCGGCACATCTTCGATTTACACCTCATACGGGTGTCTCAGCGTACGTATGTCCCGGCAGCTGGCGACGCCACAACGTCCGAACCCTAGTCAAACACTTGGCCGGTTCTGCGTTCGCGATGCCCGCGGCGTTTCGCAACAACATTTGCTCTGCCGATTTTAAGAAATATGATTCGGGTGTTGTCTGGCCGCAACGCTATTTGCAAACGGCGCCCCGCCCAAGACGGCACTTTGGGATGGCCGATAAGCATCTGAATTGCCGGAAAAACTACGAAACTTGCGGTCTGCAGGCCGCTATCCTGCTTTGAGCCATCTCGGTTAATTTTATGCGCGGAGTGAGCGCCAAATTACTTGCTAAGACTTTAGATTTTCGATTAGGATGCTGTTAAGGGGATGGTGGGTTACAAGACCAATTGCCCTGAGGCTTCAATCTGTGGCTGCGCTGCAGCTCCAATGCAAGAGGGTACGAACATGGAATGGAAGTTTAAAGGCAATTACCGCATCGGCCTATTGGCCGGTGTTGCCGCTGTGGCACTGCTCAGCGGTACGCCTGTGTTTGCAGCACCACTAGATCAGGCAAACACGGTTATGGGACCGGACGGTGTCAATAACTACACAGCCCAGACCACCGCCGCCGGTGCCTATGGCAACGTCGAATATGCCTATGTGGACTCGACCAATACCTCGAGCGCCACGCCGCAAGTTGTGCAGACGCAGACGGTGGGATCGAGCTACAATACTGCGTTGGCCTATCAGGGAAATGTGACGAAATACGCGCTCGGCGACGATTACATCAGCCAACTTCAATATTCGAATCACAACACGGCCGAAGCAGCCCAGTACGGCCAGAACAATAAGATTTACCAAGTGCAGCGCGGCGGCGTGGGCGGCGGTTTCAACAAAGCCTACGTCGGCACAGTTCTCGTTGGCGAGGGCAGTTACGTTGGTGGTCAGTATGGCTTTGGCAACGTCGCCACACAGACCCAGCAGGGCACGCATGAAACCGCGTCAGCGGATCAGTTTGGCATCGACAACACCAGCACACAGTATCAGAACGTGTATGGCGCCGGTGGCGGATCCCAGGACGTGTTCCAGAGTGGCTCGCGTCAGAGCGCGACTCAACACCAGTATAGCGCGTCGACCCAGGACATTGCTCAATGGTCGGGTGCCGACAACAAGGCCAAGCAGTACCAGGCCAGCACCTCCGCCGGCGGCTCGGAAACCATCAAGCAGGGTGGTTATCGCAATTTTGCGGAGCAGAAGCAGTATTTCGGTGCGCAATCCTCCACGATCCATCAGAATGGCGGAACGGGCGAGGGAAGTGACAAGAACTTGGCCTATACGTTCCAATACGGTCCCGGCGGCAACCTTGCCTATATTCGCCAGGGCGGCAACGGTAACGTCGGCCTCGGCGGCGGTTTTGATTATAACGGCAAAGCGTACATCAACCAGTTTGCCGGTGCGGGTGCTTCGAACACTGGCTTGATCACGCAATATGGCAATGTGGGTGGACATAACAGAGCCACGATCGATCAGGGCACGAAACAGAAGAACGTGAATAACGATTATGCCCGCATTGATCAGGCGAACTACAGCCAGGGCACGTTCGAAGACGCAACGACACTGACTGGTCTCGACTATGCCTTGGTGAAGCAGATGGGCAGCAATGACTATTCGATCGTTCGTCAGATGAATTCCGGTAATTCGACGAACCTTGCTTATGTTCATCAGTATGGCAACGGTTCGAGCTACGCCGGTATTTATCAGGGGAGCTTCCGTCGCGGCGAAAGCGGTTCCACGCTTACACGGCTCGGTAATGGTCGCAGACCGTTCTTTGGCGATACGACCGGTTCGGCCTATCATCCGGAATATGCGTCCTGGTTCCAGTTCGCGACCAATGACAAGGCCTATATCAATCAATGGAACAGCTATAAAGCAACGGGTGGCACGTATAATGCGAACGCCAATCTTGCTGGCACGTACCAGAACGTTGGTAACAGCTTGGCGACAATCAAACAGGGCACCAAATCGATAGGTGTGTATGCTGATACCGCCAAGGTCTACCAATGCAATGGTGTCGGCTTCGCGTGCACAACCGCCGGGACCGGCACCGAGAGGGGTGACCGTTCGCCTTTCCCGTCGGCTTATGAGCTCAAAAAGAACAATGGCAGCTATGGCAATGACATCGCGCATGTCTATCAGACGGCCAACAACAACAATGCGCTGGTCGTTCAGATGGGCTTTGCGGGAAATGCAACGCTGAATCAGTCCGGTTCTGCAGGAAGCGCAACAATCCTGCAGTACGGCATCTCTGATGTGGCTTTGCTTACGCAAAGTGGATCAGGTGACACTGGTTCTATCTCGCAAGGTGGAAACAGTAACACAGCGTCACTGGCTCAGAATGGACTTTCGGACACAGCCTCTATCACGCAGTACGGCACTTCCGATGGTGCAACGGTCACGCAGAATGGTGCAAGTGACAGTGCTACTGTCAGTCAGGGTGGTACGGGTAATTCGGCCACGCTTGCGCAGAATGCAAGTAGCGTCACAGCCTCTATCACTCAAACCGGTATTTCTGACATCGTGAATGTCACTCAAACCGGCGCAGGTAACCTGACTGTCAGCCAAACCGGCACGAATGATAGTGTTACAGGCAACATGACGCTCGGCACATCTGCGAACATCTCGCAGGCTGGTCTCGGTCAGTCGGCTGTTGTTCACTAGGCTTCAGCAGGTATGATACTGAAATGCCGGAGCTATCCAGCTCCGGCATTTTTTTATTCACGAAGTAGATCTAAAAACATGAAGTTTCCTTATGCTCGACCCGTATCGTCCCTTTGCCGGACTCAACTCAAATCTAGAGAAGGTTCAGGGCTAAAAGTGCTTTTTGAAAACCCGGAACGGCGACGTGTAAAGGCTGATTTCATTCGATAGTGCGGGTTTTCTTGACACCCAAGCCGCCGCCGATACAGTCGATGCGGACTTGGTAGGCGGACCGTAGGCTGGGATGCCGGCGGCGCGGCCCGGGGGGCAGATATTCGAAATTGGTGCAAAGGCTAGGCGACTTGAACAACATGGACATTGCGTCGAAGGGATCATTGACGGCCTCGGACATTGTGGTACGCAGCGCCACTATTCTCGGTGCGGACGTTGGCTCGGATTTCGTTGCGCTCGACGCGGAGCGTGGTGTTTGTTACAGCCTTAATCGCGTTGGTTCGAGAATCTGGCAGCTCATTGGCGAACCTACCAAGATCGAAGCGCTTTGTGCGCAGCTCGTCGCCGAATTCAATGTGGATGCGACTACTTGCGAGCAGCAGACCTTGGACTTGCTCAACGAATTAAAGGCCGAAGGCCTGCTGTCCGTTGGACCAGCCGCAGCGGCGACGCCGCGGCGCGATTGACGCGCTTCGGCCGAGTAACTTAATGACTGCGATTGCAGGTCTCTGGCAATTTCGAGGAAATACTCCTGCATCCTCGCGGTGCGGGCGCATGCTCGCCAATCTGGCGAGCTATGGCAGGGACGACCAGAATCAGTGGTCAGCGCGCGCGATTGCGCTTGGCCGTTGCCTGGCTCGTGTGTTGCCGGAAGATGCGTTCGATGATCAGCCCTTGGTGAGTTGCCAGACTGGCGCGGTCATTGTTGCGGACATTCGGATGGACAATCGCGATGAAATCGCGCGGCTATTGCAACTTGAGCCGCGAGCGATCGCCAGTTTGTGCGACAGCGCGCTTCTCTTGGCGGCCTACGATAAATGGGGAACTTCTTGCGTTGACCGAATTGTTGGCGATTTCGCCTTTGCGATCTGGGACCCTCGCGTGCAGCATTTTATACTTGGGCGAGATCCCTTCGGGCAACGCCCGCTTTATTACCACGCCTCGCCCGCTCTCTTTGCATTTTCTTCCATGCCGAAAGGGTTGCATGCGCTGGCTGAGATACCATTTGTTCCCAGCTGCGACACGACGGCACAATTTCTGGCTCTAATACCTGTCGCTGAGAAGAGTTTCCACGAGCACATCCAAAGGTTGCCAACAGGACATATCGCCGTGGTCACAAGACCTGGAGATGTTTCTTTGCACGCCTATTGGCGGCCCAATCCGCAGCCGCTGCGGCTAAAGCGGCCGGAAGATTACATAGAAGGCTATCGTTTCTATCTAGACCAGGCTGTCCATAGTTGCCTTAGGGGTGCCACCAATGTGGCGGCCCAACTAAGTGCCGGGTTTGACAGTTCTGCGGTCGCGGCGACTGCCGCACGCCTGCTTGCGCCAAACAACGGCCGCGTGGTCGCGTTTACGGCCGTGCCCCGCCGGGGCTATACGGGCGGGGCTCACCTTGGCAAGCGTATTTTCGATGAAGGTCCGGTGGCTGCCGAGACGGCGGCAATGTACGAGAACATGGATCATGTTCGCGTTTATACCGGCGCCACATCGCCCTTTGCTCGGCTGGACGATAACCTCGCGCTCTTCGAACAACCGGTTTTCAACATCTGCAATCAAACTTGGCTTAATCAGATAAGCAGTCTTTCCCAATCTCGAGGTCTTAAAGTCTTGCTCAATGGTCAACTCGGAAACAACAGCATCAGCTATGCTGGGACGGAGTTCTTTGCCGAGCTTTTTGCCCGCGGTCGTTTAGCCAAATGGTTTGAAGAAGCTCATCTCGCTATGCGCCATAGCCATTTCACCTATCGAAGTATCTTGGCTGCAACCTTGGGTCCTTATCTCCCAGAGCGGCTGTGGGAAGTGCTTTCAAAGTGGAAAGGAGTTGGCATTGGAATTCATGACCGCTGTGCGCTCACACCGGAATTCCTCCATCAAATGAAGGGTCGTACGCCAAGAGGCACGTTCACTCTCCAAGCCAATGGATTTCTGCGTCGCTACCAAGCTTTGCGCAGCGTCGACAACGGCAATATGAACGCCGGAACGCTTGCGGGCTGGAACCTAGATTGCCGCGATCCGAGCGCGGACCGTCGGCTGGTCGAATTCTGCCTTTCCGTGCCGACCGAGCAATTTTTCTTTCACGGCATCCCAAAATCGCTTGCGCGGCGAGCTCTGGCGGATCGCTTGCCGCCAGCCGTCTTGGAGTCACGGCAAAAGGCTATGCAATATATCGATTGGCATGAGAGCGTCACCGCAGACAGAAAAAACCTCGCGAAAGAAATCTCGTTTATTGCAGCTTCTCCGTTGGCGCGCTCAACTGTGGATGTGGCGCGTCTAAGGTGGCTGCTGGACAACTGGCCTAGCGGCGGTTGGGAACGATTTGAAACTTGGTTCACCTATCGGGCAGTTCTATTAAGGGCGATCTCCGCGGGGCACTTTCTGCGTCAGACGGGGTACCAATGAACCCACCTTCACAGAGTATTGCCAATTCGCGTGCGAGCATTTTCAAAAAATGGCTGGCCCTGGATTGGCGCGATCACATACTTCTCATCCGCGCATTGGGCGTGCTTGCACATGCGTCTCTCCTCATCGCCTTTCAGCCATTTTCAAGTGTCGCTAAAGTAGCAAACTCGCAAACTTGCGCTACTCCTATTGCTCCGGAGGATCGGGCTCTAGTTGTAAGTAAGATCCGTTGGGCGATCCTTGTCTGGGCGCGACGCGTACCATGGAGTGCTGTTTGTTTCCAGCAGGCACTGGCAGCGCACATCATGCTACGTCGTCGGGGGATCAACTCGACGCTTTATTACGGAGCGACGCCCAATGGCGCGCAAGGGTTGGCCGCTCATGTATGGGTGCGCGATGGAGAGGTATTTGTGATTGGAGGGGAAGTTGCTGCGAATTTTTCGGTGCTTGCGAGCTTTCCAACAGACGACACGCCGATTGACGGTTCATGACACGCAAACGAAGCGAGTTCCCCATAAAAGTGCTCGCCAAAAATGCTGTTCTTGATCGCGCCAATCGGGCTCACAATTGTTTTAGACAAAATGCGCAAATAATTCGCTGAAAGAGACCAGGCATGTCGTGTTGATGCAAAGGCGAATGTCCGAACAAAGCGCCCGTCGAGCGAATGATAAACAAAGGGCATTTGAGTCAGGCCGAACTAGAATTGCGGCGCATCTTAATAAATGACCCAACATGTACGGAAGCAAATATCGCTTTCGCTCATATTCTGTACGCGTCCGGAGATGGCCGCCTTGCGGTAGGGCAGCGGCGCTGACGACATAGTCGTATGACTAACCATACGACTATGTCGAAGGTCTCGCGGCTTGAGGTGATCACGACGGGCGCCCGGCGCCGCTGGACGCTGGAGGAGAAGCAACGGATTGTCGCCGAGAGTTTTGCTATGCCACGGAACGTATCGGCGACGGCGCGCCGGTATGGGTTGTCGAACGGCCAGTTGTTCAGTTGGCGGCGGTTGGCGCGTGAGGGCCAGCTTGTTTTGAACGGCGATGATGCTGGCTTCGTGCCGGCGGTCGTTGCACCGGATGTTGCGGAATCAGCGGTTCCCGGTTCACCGACATTGCCGCTCCAATCTGGCGCCGCGCAGCCGACCGACGGACGGATGGAGATTGTTCTTTCCCGCGGGCGCCGTGTGATCGTCGGCCGTGATGTCGACGTTGTGGCGCTCGGGCGTGTCATCGACGTTCTGGAACGGCGATGATCCCTGTTCCGTCCGGCGCGCATGTTTGGATTGCGGCGGGATACACCGACATGCGCAAGGGGTTCGGAGGGTTGTCTCTGCGCGTGCAGGAGACGCTGAAGCGCGACCCGCATTGCGGCCATCTGTTCGTCTTCCGTGGCAAGCGCGGCGATCTGGTGAAAGTGCTTTGGCATGATGGACAAGGTGCGTGCCTGTTCTCCAAGCGTCTGGATAGGGGCAAGTTCATCTGGCCCACGACGGTCGGCGATGCGGTGACGACCACGCCGGGGCAGCTGGGTTATCTGCTTGAAGGGATTGATTGGCGCGCGCCGCAGCGCAGCTGGCAGCCGCAAGTAGCTGGCTGATCCGTCTTCGCTGCGCTTGGGCGCTGACCAAGTTGCGGCATCGTGACTCTCGTCGCCACTTCTGGCTCCCAAGCACCGGTATTTTGTGATTCTATCGCGTCATGGCGAACGCGGCCGATTCTCTTCCCGATGATGTCGAGACGCTAAAGGCGATGGTCATCGTCGCCCGCGCCGAATGCCTTGCGGCAGATGTCAAAGCGCTCAATGCCGAAGCAGAGGCTCATGCGCTGGCGCTCCAGATTGAGAAGATGAAGTTCGAGATCGCCCGTCTGCGCCATGAGCAATACGGACAATCGGCCGAACGCGGCGCCCTGCTGGAACAGCTCGAGCTTCAACTGACCGAGCTGCAAGAGACGGCGTCGCAGAGCGAGACCGCTGCCCAGATCGCCGCCGCGGCGGCAGCGCGGGAGAAGATTGAGGTGAAGGCCTTCGAGCGGCGCAAACCCGCGCGCCGGCCACTGCCGGAACACCTGCCGCGCGAGCGCGTCGTCTATCCCGGCCCAAAGGCTTGTCCCTGCTGCGGGGTTAAGAACCTGCGCAAGATCGGCGAAGACGTGACCGAGATGCTGGAGGTGATCCCACGCCAATGGAAGGTGATCCAGCATGTCCGCGAGAAGTTCTCCTGCCGGGCTTGCGAGAAGATCAGCCAGCCGCCGGCGCCGTCCCATCCGATCGCACGCGGACGTGCAGGACCAGCGCTCCTTGCCCAGGTTCTGTTCTCCAAATACGGCCTGCACTTGCCGCTCAACCGGCAGAGCAAAGTTTACGAGCGCGAGGGCATCGATCTGGATGTCTCGACGCTGGCCGATTGGGTGGGTGCCGCATCGGCAACGCTGATGCCGCTGGTCGATGCCATTCAAGCGCATGTCTTCGCAGCAAAACGCATCCATGCCGACGACACACCGGTGCCGGTGCTCGCTAAGGGTAAAACGCGCACGGCACGATTATGGACTTATGTCCGCGACGACCGGCCGTTTGGCGGACCCGATCCGCCGGCTGCTCTGTTCTTCTACTCGCGTGACCGCAGCGGCGTGCATCCCGAGCAGCATCTGAGGACCTATGCGGGCCTGATGCAGGCCGACGCCTATGCCGGCTACAACAGGCTCTACGAGCAAGGCCGCAAACCGGCTCCCATTGTCGAAGCCGCATGCTGGGCGCATGCACGGCGCAAGTTCTTCGATCTCGCACGGATCATGAGAGCGCCCATCGCCGTGGAGGCCATCGCTCGCATCGACGCGCTCTTCGCCATCGAGCGCCAGATCAACGGCGCTGCGCCCGAACGGCGCATCGCCGTGCGCTGCGAGCGCAGCAAACCCCTCATCGATGAGCTCGAGACCTGGCTGCGTCAGCAACGCGCCAAGCTCTCATCCAAGAGCGAGACCGCAAGGCCATCGACTACAGCCTCAAACGATGGACTGCGTTCACGCGCTTCCTCGACGACGGTCGGCTCTGCATGTCCAACAATGCCGCCGAACGCTAGATACGCGCCATAGCCGTCGGCCGGCGCAACTGGAGCTTTGCTGGATCCGAAGAAGGGGGGCGCGCCGCCGCGATCTACACGCTCGTCAATACCGCCAAGCTCAATGATGTCGATCCCCAAGCATGGCTCGCGGACGTCCTGCGCCGGATCGCTGACCATCCCGCCAAGCGCATCGACGAGCTCATGCCCTGGAATTGGAAGCCCATACTTGCCACTCTGGCGGCATGAACGCCGCCGTCATCCGCCTCAAGATCACGCTTCAGGACACCGAGCCGCCCATCTGGCGCCGGATTGAGGTGCCTGCAGCAATCACGCTCAAGGATTTGCACGCTGCGATCCAGGCCGCCATGGGTTGGCAGAATATCCATCTCTTCAGGTTCGAGGCGGGCCGCCAAACAATCGACGGTCCGGGCCTGGGCGGCGCAAGTCCTTTTGGGTCGTCCAACTTCACCGCGGGGCGTGTAACACTGGACGATCTGACGGCTCGCAATATCAAGCGCTTCTCTTATCTCTACGACATGGGCGACAACTGGGAACACGACCTGCGCATCGAAAAAGTCCTAAACGCCGATCACGCCGTTCTCTATCCGCGCTATATCGATGGTGCCCAACGCTGCCCTCCCGAAGACGTCGGCGGCATTCCGGGCTTCTATAGATTCCTCGATGCGCTCGAAGATCCAAAATACCCCGATCACCATCATCTGCTGGAATGGCACGGCGGACCCTTCGACGCGAACATTATCGACGAAGACAAAATCCGCAAACGTCTCGCCACAATCGCTGCCCGTCGCCTGCGCAAGACCGTGCCACCCAAGCGCAAGAATTGAAATCGTCGCCTACGTGGCCCTCACCGGATGCTTACCATATTCTTACACGAACAAATCATGCGGCGTTGGCGGAAAAACATTACAAAATCGCTTTGGCTCAGGAAGGCAAGGTCATAAGGGCTACGATCAAATTCAAGACTTTTCCATTTTACCGCCCCGGCGGCGACGTAGATGTGCCTTTAGGAGCGTATATGGAATCTCCCTGATCTGTCGGAGTTACAACCGAAATCACGGAAAGTGGGGTGCGTTCCGGCAATAGCTGTCCCTTGTCTAATTCCAGGATTCTCTCACAGGCTAGTAGGCTCTCTCTACGATGGGCGATCATAACGACTGTCGTGCGAGCTTGAAGTTTTTTTAGTCGTTGCAGAATTTTCTGTTCGCTAGCGACGTCGATGGCATTAGTTGCCTCATCCAGAAGCAAGAAAATGGGTTTGCGCAATACCGCCCGCGCTAAGGCTATTCGCTGTCGTTCGCCGCCGGAGATCAGCGTGCCACGTTCGCCGACGATCGTATCGAGCCCGAGCTCCATCCTAGATACGAGATTTTCGGCGTCGGCGGCGGCGAGCGCATTCCACATTTCCTCGTCAGACGCCTTCGGATTCGCCCAGGAAAGATTTTTTCGAATGGTATCGTGGAATAGGAACGGGTCTTGAGACACGTAGCTGATCTGCTCGCGCCACGCATCCAAAATTTCACCCGAAAGAGGGCTTCCGGCAACATCGATTTCGCCAATTTGTGGCGGATACAGGCCAACCAGCAAATCGGCGAATGTCGATTTTCCCGCGCCGGAGGGCCCAATCACGCCCACAAAACTACCCGGTCTTATCGTCACATTCAGATTTTCGAGGCCGAAGTTCTTTTCAGTGGTTGCGGCTTCGACATGCGAATAAGAGACGTTTCGGAAGACGACGCTTCCCCAAAGATCGATTTGAACGTTGCTTCGAATGGAGCGATGGCTTTGCGATTGCATTAGCTCGGCATCGAGCACCGTGATTTTCTCAAATGCGGGTAAGCTGTTTGCAAGTTGTTGAGCACCTTGCTGAATCTGCGCTACTGGGCCGTTCATCCGGGCTAGAATCAACAACAGCACGACCATCGTCGGCAACGCAATATTGAGTAGGCCGAAGCCGATAAAGATGGCTGCCGCTGCAACAAGACTGGAAAGGGTTGCAATTGCGAGGCGGACGTTGGTTTGCTGACGGATATAAAGAATCTGCCGTTGCGTTAAATTTTGCAGAGTGTCTCGGACCTCTTCCACGAAATCTACCTGCAAATTCTGACTGATTGCGAGTTTGAGACCCCCCAGAAACTGAGACGTCGTACTGAGCAATTCCAAATTTGCGCGGCTTACATACTCGCCAATATCACGCGCGCGACGCATCACGGAAAGGAGTGATATGGCGCCCAGCGCCAAGAGCGCGAAGGCGACCAGCGCTAGCGTGGGCGACAGGGTCACTGCCAGCACGCATTGTGTGGTCAACATAATGAACGCCACTGTTGCCTGGAAAAGGAAGTGCGTTGCAGAGCCCATACGCTGAATATCACCGCTCAAGAGGTCGGTAACGCGGGCATGGCGCAATCGTGCGATTAGAGACCATTCCGCAGTTGCAAGTCGTTCCATGATTCGTCCACGAAGAGCCTCCACAAATCCGATTTGAAGTTGCGCAAGCCGCAGATCGCGCGCTGAAATGACAATGGAGCGCAGGATGATCAGAACGATAAATATTCCCAAGACGAATGCGAGTTGTTCCAGCTTCGTGTTGACGCCCGCGAACGCAAAGGCTTGTCGCGCGTATGTTCGATAGGAGTTTGTACCAACACGGGTGTCCGTAACTAGGCCAAGCAAAGGAATGATCAAAATGAGCCCAATTCCCTCTAAGACCGCTCCAAAGGCCATGAGAAACATCGTTGACGCGATTTTTCTGCCAACGAAACGTCTAACTTCTCGCAGAAATTCGCGCACCGACACGCTCAGGCGCATCGGCAAGAGCTTGGGTGAATTATCTGCGCCTGCCGTTTCAAGAACCATTGCATCCGTCCGCCCAAGTGTCATCCCGGAGTCTATGCTCTTGCGCTATTATCGTTAATTCAAATGTCCGGTGTCGTCCCGCTAACCAATGCCCGGCCGTCGGTTTTTCTGGCAAAAAGTGACACGTCCAAAGCGAGATTGGACTATCCGCGTTTTGCGTTTTCGAGTCCAGTGAGGGTGCGTTGGTGCGCTTATATCATCATAGCGCAAGCTGTTTGCTGACTGGTGTTGGCATTAAGCTAGATCGCGCTGCTGATCGCTAGTATGCGGCGAAAATCGCCGCCATCTAATCGCCGCTAGTTCGCGCAGGATCGCCGCGATCCGACGCTTCCTCAGATTGCATCATCGCTCCTCTGATTTCTGGGCACGTAATTTCTCCCAGGCTGGAGTAAAATTAGGTGCTCAGATTTGACATAAAGAGTAGCAGATCAGGTCTGAAAAATGCTATGAGTCGCGCGAAAGAAAGGGCCACGATGTTTTATCTAAGCCATTGAAAAGGATTAATAATTGAGTGAGCTTCCACCCGTAACCGCTCCTGGCGGCGCCAATATGACAGCCATCGCCATCGAGGATGAGCTAAAGCGCTCCTACCTCGATTATGCGATGAGCGTAATCGTTAGCCGCGCGCTGCCGGACGTGCGCGACGGGCTGAAACCCGTGCATCGGCGCATCCTCTTTTCGATGCATGAAAACGGCTACGACTGGAACAAGGCGTACCGAAAATCGGCACGCGTCGTTGGCGATGTCATCGGCAAATACCACCCGCACGGCGATCAATCGATCTACGATGCTCTTGTCCGCATGGCGCAAGATTTTTCCATGCGCGCGCCGCTCATCGATGGCCAGGGCAACTTCGGTTCGGTTGATGGCGATCCGCCGGCAGCCATGCGTTACACCGAAGTGCGTCGCGCCAAGATCGCCCACGCGCTGACCGAAGATCTGGACAAGGACACGGTCGCCTTTCGCGACAATTACGATGGCACCGAAAAAGAGCCTGTCGTATTTCCGGCGCGGTTCCCCAATCTTCTGGTGAACGGTTCCAGCGGCATCGCTGTTGGCATGGCGACGAACGTCCCGCCGCACAATCTGGGCGAGGTGATCGACGCGTGCCTCGCTTATATCGAAGACCCGTCCATCAATCTTGAAGCGCTGACCGAGATCGTGCCGGGTCCGGATTTTCCGACCGGCGCGTTGATTATCGGCAAGCAAGCTGCGCGCGGCGCGCTTGCCCGCGGGCGGGGCTCGATCCTGATGCGGGCCCGTTGCAATATCGAGGAAATCCGCAAAGACCGCGAAGCCATCATCGTCACCGAACTGCCATATCAGGTTAACAAAGCGCGTATGCTTGAAAAGATCGCCGAACTTCTGCGCGACAAGCGCATCGAAGGCATTGGCGACATGCGCGACGAAAGCGACCGGCACGGCATGCGCGTGGTGATCGAGATCAAACGCGATGCGTCAGCCGAGGTTGTGCTCAACCAGCTCTACCGCTATTCCGAATTACAGACGAGTTTTGGCGTGAACATGCTGGCCCTGAATGGTGGGCGTCCGCAGCTCCTCAATCTGAAGGACATGATTGGTGCCTTCATCGCCTTCCGTGAGGAAGTCGTCACGCGGCGCACGCGTTTCGAGCTGAACAAAGCGCGTGATCGGGGCCATATACTGGTCGGCCTCGCGATAGCCGTCGCCAATATTGACGCTGTAATCGCGCTGATCCGTGCAGCGCCCGATGCAGCCGCCGCCAAAGTGCAGTTGATGGAGCGTGCGTGGCCGGCAAAAGATGTGGCTCCGCTGGTGCTGCTCATTGCCGATCCGCGCCACATCATGCTGAAGGATGAGACGATCCGGCTATCCGAGGAGCAGGCCAAGGCTATTCTCGATATTCGTCTGCAACGCCTCACCGCGCTCGGCCGCGATGAAATTGGCGATGAAGTCACAAAGCTCGGCGAAGCGATTAAGGATTATCTCGATATTCTGCGTTCACGTCCGCGCGTTTTGGCGATCGTCAAAAGCGAATTGAGTGAAATCCGCAGCGAATTCGCGACGCCGCGCCTGACTGAACTCGTCGACGCGGATGTGGAAATCGAGGACGAAGCGCTGATTGAGCGCGAAGAAGTCGCGATTACCGTGACCCATGCCGGTTACATCAAGCGCACACCGATCGCCGAATACCGCGTGCAGGGCCGTGGCGGCAAAGGCCGCGCCGGCATGTCCACGCGCGAGGAAGATTTCGTCACCCATATCTTCGTGGCGAACACCCACGCGCCGCTGGTGTTCTTCTCGTCCACTGGCATGGCTTACAAGCTGAAGGTCTGGCGCTTACCGGAAGCCCGCATCCAGGGCAAAGGTAAGGCCATGGTGAACCTTTTACCCCTCGTGGACGGGGAGCGGATCACCACGATTCTGCCGCTGCCGGAAGACGAATCGCAGTGGGAGAAACTGAATGTCGTTTTCGCCACCAAATCGGGTGATGTCCGCCGCAATGAACTCTCCGACTTCGTGAACATCAATCGCAACGGCAAGATTGCGATGAAGCTCGGGCCCGGCGACGGCATCATCGACGTGCAGATCTGCACCGATCAGAACGACGTATTGCTCACAACCCGTGGCGGAAAATGTATCCGCTTCGAAGTTACCAATGTCCGCGTGTTCAAAGGACGCGACTCCACGGGCGTGCGAGGCATCAAACTGGCAGCCGGGGATGAAGTCGTGAGCCTGACCTTGCTGCATCATTCGGATGCCTCCACGGCTGAAGGACGTGCTTATCTCAAGCAAGCCAACGCGGCGCGCCGTGCTGCAATGGGCGAGGAAGAGGCACAGATAGAGGATATGGCTGACGAGGCTGAGGATTCGACCGAAGAGGCAACGTTGAGCCAAGAGCGCTATGCCGTGCTCGGCGCACGCGAACAGTTCGTGTTAGCGGTTTCGGCCAATGGCTATGGTAAGCGCACCAGCTCCTACGAATATCGGGTCACGGGGCGTGGCGGATCGGGTATCGTCGCAATGGGTATGGGCCGGAAAAACAGCGCCATCATCGCGGCCTTCCCGGTCGAGGAATCCGACGATCTAATGCTCATCAGCGACCAGGGGCAGACCATCCGCGTACCGGTTAGCGGTATCAGCATCCAAGGACGCGCCGCCCAAGGCGTCACGGTATTCCGGGTGGATGAGGGCGAGCGGGTTGTCTCAGTCGAGCGGATCGAGGAAGTTTCGGACGAGACGTCGGGCTGAACGGGGTGGGGATGAGCAGCAAGCGCGTGGGCCTCTACCCCGGGACGTTCGATCCCGCTACCCTTGGCCATTTGGATATCATCAAACGGGCGGTGAAGCTGGTCGATCATCTGGTGATTGGTGTCGCCACCAACCCTTCCAAGTCGCCGATGTTCACGCTCGACGAGCGCATGGAGATGGTGCGCCACGAAGCGGCGCCTCTGGCGGAAGGCCGGGCCACCATCGAGGTGCAAACCTTCGATTCGCTGCTGATGCAATTTGCCGAAAAAATCGGCGCTGCCGTGATCATTCGAGGTTTGCGAGCCGTATCGGATTTTGAATATGAGTTCCAGATGGTAGCGATGAACCAGCGGCTCAATCCGGAAATAGAAACAGTGTTCTTGATGGCTGATCCGCGTCATCAGGCGATCGCTTCGCGCCTCGTCAAGGAAATAGGAATGCTGGGCGGCAATGTGGCGCCGTTTACTAGCCCATATGTCGCGGAACTTCTGGTCAAACGATGCAAGGAAAAGAGAAAGAGCAAATAATGGCGTCCGACGCACGCAATACCATCATCCTTGATCTTAAATCCGGCGCGGTGAAAATTGCTCTGCGGCCCGATCTGGCGCCTAACCATGTGGCGCGAGTCAAGGAACTCGCCAGCAAAGGTTTCTATGATGGAATCGTATTTCATCGCGTCATTCCTGGGTTCATGGCGCAGACCGGCGACCCCACCGGCACCGGCTCAGGCGGTTCCGATCTACCAGATTTAAAAGCTGAGTTCTCGGCGGAGAAACATAGGCGCGGCACGCTTTCGATGGCGAGATCCAGTAGCCCCAACAGCGCCAACAGCCAATTTTTTATCGTCTTTGCCGATGCGCCGTGGCTCGACAAGCAATACACCGTCTGGGGCCAGGTCGTAGAAGGTATGGAGCATGTGGACGGCATCAAGAAAGGTGGCGAGCACAACAACGGTGCGATCAGCGGCGAGCCGGACAAGATCGTGAAAATGCGCGTTGTAGATTGACGATCTGAGACTTCGCGTTCTTCTTGCAGTTTTGTTGCGAAACGGGCTGAATTCACGTGTCTTGCGCGTCGCGCGGCATTAAGGCAACGAATCGGACTTGTTTCAGTGTCGGCATTGCGGTCCTCAGTTGCCGAAGTTGGTCGAAACGGGAAGTGTGAATTGTCTTTTTGGTATTTGTTTTTTGCCGCCAAATAGTCTGGAAAGCCGGAGGCCACACCGACTTTGCGGTGTCGTGATTGGCAATATTTGTTGTGCTTAGCCGGGTTGTAGGCCGACAGTTGGGTGCGTAAAACGTCGTAGGAATATCCGAAAGGTCGGCCGTTTGTCGGATTCTATTGCATTTATTGATCTGCAAGCACAGCGGCGCCGGCTTGGCGAACCCCTCAACCGCGCGATTATGGCCGCCGTTGAGGGTGGCCAATGGATATTGGGACCTCAAGTTACGGAACTTGAAAAGCGACTGGCGGAATTCGCTGGTGTAAAGCACGCAATCAGTTGTGCTAACGGAACCGACGCGCTGCTTATTGTGTTGCGCGCGTGGAATATCGGGCCGGGCGATGTCGTGTTTGTGCCCGCCTTTACCTTTGCCGCCTCTGCCGAAGTGGTAGCGCTTGTTGGCGCCTCGCCGGTGTTTGTCGATGTCCTCGAAGATACCTACAACATGGACCCGGCGAGCCTTGAAATAGCGCTGGTGCAAATCAAACGCGACGGCAAGCTCAAGCCGCGTGCCGTCATGCCCGTCGACTTGTTTGGCCAGACCGCAGATTACCGCAGGCTCGAGCCTATCCTTCAACGCGAGAAGCTGCTTCTACTTTGCGACGCGGCGCAGGGGTTTGGCGGTCTATTGGACGGCAGGCGCTCGGGCGGCATTGGTGATGCAGCTGCAACGAGTTTTTTTCCGGCGAAACCGCTTGGCTGCTATGGAGATGGTGGCGCCGTGTTCACGAATGACAGTGGATTGGATGAACTCTTGCGCTCAATCCGCATGCACGGTCAGGGCCGGGACAAATATGAAAACATCCGCGTTGGCATGAATTCGAGACTGGACACCATTCAAGCAGCGATTCTGCTTGAAAAGCTCAATGTGTTTTCCGAAGAGATCGAAATGCGCAATGCCGCGGCGCGCCGCTACAGCACTGCGTTTCGCGCATCGAACAATATTCGCGTGCCCCATGTGATCGAAGGGGCGAAGTCGACCTGGGCGCAATATACGATACGGGTTCCGGATAGGGCCAAGCTCGCCGCCGACCTAAGGAAGAACCATATACCCACAGCGGTTTATTATCCGATTCCGCTTTCACAGCAGAAGGGATACAAGGACTTTCCCTCGGCGCCGACCCCGGTCAGCGACCGGATCTGCGATGCCGTTATCAGCCTTCCGATGCATCCAGATTTGGGTGGGGCAACGCAAGCGAAGATCATCAACGCGGTACTAGCAAGCGTCGGCCGACCTTGAAGGTGTTGGTGTGCCGCCCATGTGGTAAGTAGGGCGCCCGAGGAGAGCGCTATGTCCGCCCCAGTGCCCAAAGAATTTCATCTAGTTGTCGCCTGTTGTCGGTGGCCGCCATCGGAGCAACGCAACGAGGCGATACGAGCGGCAGCAGCCGACGTCTCAGATTGGGCGCGTTTCCTACGCATTGTAAGGCATCATCGCGTTGCAGGCCTTGCGCGCGACGGCCTTCGCCAAGCGGCGATTTGTGTTCCGGCAGAAACAGCGGGGAAATTGCACGAAGACGCAACAGCGCTCGTGAGGCAGAATCTTCAATTTGTATCGGAGTCCGTCCGTCTGCAGACCACGCTGAATAATCTCGATATTCCGAATCTTTTTGTCAAAGGAATTCCGCTGGCACAGCTGGCGTATGGTGGGCTTTCTGTTAAGCACAGTTGGGATATTGACCTTTTGGTGACGCCGAAAACTGTGACGCGTGCGATAGCGGCACTGATGGAGCTTGGGTATTTTGCCTCGCCGCCACTGCCGTCAGAGACGGATCCACGCTATCAACATTGGATAAAATATTCGCGTGAATACATTTTTACACATAAAACGAAGAACCTTCCCGTCGAACTTCATTGGCGGTTAACGGACAACGAGCACTTCCTGCAAGGCGTTTCGGCAGAAACGGGAGGGCAGATAGTGATAGTCCCCGGAGAAAACCCATTGCGAACGCTCAACGACGACGATCTTTTCTCCTATCTTTCTATTCACGGGGCCTTTCACGGCTGGGCCCGGCTGAAATGGTTAGCCGATGTTGCTGCTCTAATCTCCGGCGAGAGCGCCGATGTGCTGGAGCGACGATTTGAGACAGCGCGACGTGCAAACGCAGATCATTGTGTCGCCCAGGCCTTTCTTCTTTGCCATCGTTTGTTTGACGTGCAGGCGCTTTCGGCGTTGTCGAAAAGGCTGCGCCGGCGCTGGCGCTATAGATATCTCGAAAAAATGGCGTTCGACACTATGTCCGCGGGCGGCGGCGAGGTTATGCCTGGCGCGAGTTCGTTCGATATGACTTCGGTTTACTTTTCGCACTTTCTTGTAGGTCACGGCTTTCGCTACGTCACATCGGAACTGCGCAACAAGCTGCAAGGGCCATACGATCTATTGTATTCGGAGGGAAAGCCAAGATCCGGCTTTCTTTATCCCGCAAGAAGGATGATAGCATGGTTGCGGCGCGGCGGCCGCACTCGCAATGCGGTAGAATCGGCAAAACGGCGCGCAGATTGACTCGGCATGAGTTTTTCACATGCCTGCGACAACTCGACACTAGGCTTTAAAAAAGCAACTTTTCCGATGAGTGTTTCACCCTTCGATTTTGAGCTACCCGAGAGGTTGATCGCACTGCGCCCGGCGGCTCCTCGTGATTCGGCACGCCTGCTCGTCGTTCGAAGCGATGGTAGATTCGAACACGCTCGATTGCGTGATTTGCCTAGCCTGCTGCTCGAAGGGGACGTTTTGGTAGTCAATGACACCAAGGTGATTCCTGCGCGTCTCTTTGGTCGGCGTGTATCGAGGCAGGGCTTCGAAGGCAACGGTCCTCGCATACAAATTCTGTTGCATAAGCGGATTGGACCGAACGGGTTTCGGGCGTTTGCCCGTCCGGCACGAAAATTGAGTCGAGATGATCAGCTCCGGTTGGGCAATACGCTTGAGGCGCGAGTTGTCTCGCGGGGAGAAGGCGGTGAAGTTGAAGTCGAGTTTGCGTGCACTGGCGCCGATCTGGATGCCGCCATTGCGCGCGAGGGAGAGATACCTCTGCCGCCTTATATCGCCGGCAAGCGCAGGACGGATGCGCGCGATAGTCAGGACTATCAGACCGCGTTCGCTGTGCACGATGGGTCAGTCGCTGCGCCGACAGCGGGACTGCATTTTACGTCCGAGTTGTTCGCGCGACTCGAAGCACAGGGCATAAGTCGCGAAACAATCACGCTTCATGTTGGGGCAGGTACATTCTTGCCTGTGACAACTCGAAACCCGCGTGACCATAAAATGCATGCCGAATGGGCCTCGCTGAGCGCTGGTGCTGCTAAGCACATCAATGATGTTCGGAATATGGGCGGTAGGATTGTCGCTGTCGGCACAACCACTCTTCGAACATTGGAAAGCGCCGCGAACGCCGAAGGCGAGGTGGCAGAGTTTTCTGAAGACACTGATATTTTTATCTTTCCCGGTTACCAATTCAAGACAGCGGAAGTTTTGCTAACAAATTTTCATTTACCGCGCTCGACCCTGTTCATGCTCGTCTGCGCGTTTATGGGAACTGACGTGATGAAGGCGGCTTACGCGGAGGCGATCCGCGAAAAATATCGGTTCTACTCCTATGGCGATGCCTGCTTGCTGTTCCGGACGCTATGAACAAATTCTGCTTTGACATACTGGCTAGCGACGGCGCCGCGCGAACCGGCTTGATCCGCACGCCGCGTGGTGACATCCGGACGCCTGCTTTCATGCCTCTGGGCACAGCCGGATCGGTGAAGGCGATGATGCCGGAGAATGTGCGCGAAACGGGCGCGGATATTATTCTCGGTAATACCTACCATCTGATGCTGCGACCAGGCGCGCAGCGCATCTCAAACCTTGGTGGACTGCACAAATTTATGAACTGGGAACGCCCGATCCTCACGGATTCGGGGGGCTTTCAGGTGATGTCGCTATCAAGTCTGCGAAAAATCACCGAGGAGGGCGTTCGCTTCCAGTCGCATATTGATGGGAATGTTGAATTTCTTTCGCCGGAGCGTGCGATGGAAATACAATGCCTCCTTGGCTCAGACATCCAAATGGTGCTGGACGAATGCCCAGCCTACCCGGCGACGGAGCCTGCAATCGAAAAATCCTTGGCGATGTCGATGCGGTGGGCAGAGAGATCCAAGGTGGCCTTCGGCCAGCAGCCGTGCCATGCCTGCTTTGGCATCGTTCAAGGGGGCGTGTATTCGCACTTGCGTCAACGCTCCGCGCAGGAGCTCGTAAATATTGGTTTTGATGGATACGCGATCGGAGGGCTCGCGGTGGGCGAAACGCAAGGCGCGATGTTCGAAACGCTTGAGGCGACGGCACCATTTCTGCCAGCAGATCGACCGCGTTATCTGATGGGCATCGGTAAGCCCGATGACATCGTCGGTGCGGTTCTGCGCGGGGTCGACATGTTTGACTGCGTGATCCCTACGCGGTCCGGTCGGAACGGGCAGGTGTTCACACGTAGTGGCACACTGAATTTGCGCAATGCGCGACATGCGGATGATCCGAGCCCGCTTGATTCGCAATGTCGTTGTCCGACCTGCCAAAAATATAGTCGGGCCTACCTGCATCACGTCGTAAAAGCCGGCGAAATCATTGCGGCCATGCTGCTGACTTGGCATAATCTCGTTTACTATCAAGACCTCATGAGCGGTTTGCGCGGTGCGATTGATGTTGGCCGCGCGACACATTTTGCCGCAGAGATTCGTGAGGCTTACGGTCGTGATCAAGCGATGCCCAATTGACCAGACAGTCGCTACTACCTTATGGTCCGGCTCTCCTCTGGAGAGCCCGTAGCTCAGGGGTAGAGCATCTGACTTTTAATCAGAGGGTCGATGGTTCGATCCCATCCGGGCTCACCACGGGGTTTTGTTCCATCTTCCGCCGCTATTCTGCTGAGGCTAAGGATGGCAACGGCTGTGATTTTGAGATGGCGGTCGGATATTCTTTCTTATTCGACTGTCCACCACAGCGGATATCAAGGGAAGCGTGGCAGACATATACACAAGTCAATCGATCTTTTCTGACAATTGAGATGGCTCTCATTTGTCGGTGGCGTGGTCAAACGTAGCCATCGAAATGTTTAGCCTAACCACGCAATTCCGAGCGTCGAGGCGGAGAATCTGCAAAGAACGACAGCGCTGGTCTTCCGCGCAATCAATAGGCACCTCTGCTCGAAAAGACGATCCAAGCCGTCTTCAGCAGGATCACCACGTCTATCCAGAGCGACCAATTCAGGATGTACCACTCATCGAAGGCAACACGATCACTAAACGTGGTTTCGCTACGACCGCTGATTTGCCATAGCCCTGTCAGGCCTGGCTTAGTGCGCCGGTAAAGATCGAACCCGGGCCCGTAGTCGGGAACCTCGCGCGCGAGAAGTGGTCGAGGGCCAACCAAACTCATACTACCCCGTGCAACGTTGAGAAGTTGTGGTAGCTCGTCGAGGCTGAGGCGGCGCAAACATTTTCCGACCCGTGTAACGCGTGGGTCGTCGCGCAATTTGAAATTCTGCTCGATATAGCGAGTGTAAATTTCAGGCCGCTCGTCTTGCCACTTTGCGAGTAAGTTTTCGGCATCGATCCGCATTGTGCGGAATTTGACGCAACTGAACTCTCGACCACCACGACCGACACGCCGCTGCACAAACAAAATCGGGCCGCCGTCGTCGATCTTAATTGCTATCGCCAGAGCGATTAGAATCGGTGAAAACAAGACAAGCAGAATCAAAGGAACAATTGCATCGACAATCCCCTTTGTGATTCGACTCGGGATGCGTGCAAGATTGTTGCGTACCTGCAGTAGTAGGAGATCTTTTCCAAACATGTATTCCGTGCTCATCCCGGAAAGCGGTAACCCGCGCAGATGGGGGACAACGGCCACACCTATATTTGTGCCAATCAGCCGCTGGATGAATTCGCTCATATGAGGAGAGCCGAGATTGTCATTCGCGACAATGACTTCTGCACAGCCCAGTTCCCGCAAACGTGTTACCATGGCGGCAGGGTCGCTTAGTTTGATCTGCTGGAGGTGACCAAGTTCTGGCGGCACCGTCTGATCCTCTCCGCGTAGGATTAGATAGCGAACATCGAAGCCGAGTGAGAGGGAGTGTCCGAGCGCCGAATATGCCGTGCGTGCCATGCTTTCCACGCCGACGATCGCAGTCGGAATCTGCCACAAGCCCATTTTGGTCATCGCCGCCCGAGCGACTTGACGATAAATGGGAACCGCTGGCAGGAGAAATAACCAGCTCAAAAGAGCCGGAATAATCATTTCGTTCCGATAGACAAGCAAGAGTAGGCATAAGTCAGGTAAGGATAGAAGAATTAGTGCGTTGGTCGTCGTCCGGGCACCATCCGGGAATAATTGTCGTCTGCTATAGTCACCGAAGACAAAGCGCAGCACGACAAAAATTCCGGCGAGGATAATAAAAATGTCGGTTCCGGAACCAAGCGCCGGTGCACTTTTCCCGGAAAACAGCACGATCGCGGGCAACGAATGATTATGACGACACAAATAATAAGCACTCGCAAATGCTAAGCAATCAGCAATTGTCAGACCCGCCAGAGTCGTCCAATGACGCATAACGTGCCTCATTGACCAACTCTTGGCGACTCGTTGAAAATCGACCGTTGCTGAATGACTCATCCCCACCAAGCCATTGATATATTTGACGTTAGATGATAGCCACTTTTGACGCGGTTGCAAAGATCAACTGCCTAATGGCATCGGCCTAATATGGACTTTTCATCGGTGTGTGCAATTTGATCAGATTTCCCAGTGAGATCATGTCTCCCACGAACCCGGCTACAGTCCCTTCAATGGCTCATATCACAGTACCGACAAAAAAGACCTCGGTTGATTGGCACCATCCGGCAAGCGGCCGGATCGGCGACAACGTGCTTCTGGAATTTTAAATGAATGGGCAATTTTGCGACCATGTCGAATGATTTAGAAGACGACCACCATCCAAGAGAGCGCTTCAGTGTCTCTGAATACCTTTGGGGGTTTCTCGACAAGTTTCGAACCTATCATCTGCTCCTGTGGCCGATGCTCGTTATGTTTATCATCGCATCGTTGGTGCTGATAGCGACATCCAAATCCGATTATATGGCAACTGCTGTCGTCGGGCCATCTGTCAGTCTGGATGCGATCTCTAGTTCGAGTTCGCTGCAAGGCGTTGCGAGGCGCTTCAAGGTTGGTAGCTTGCTTGGTCAGCAAAATGGCGATCCGTTCGATGAATATGTCTCACTATTGACATCGAACAGATTGGCAGAACGGCTCGCGCGCGAACCTGGTCTTTTGGCCAAAGTTTTTGCTGAACAATGGGATTCCAAGAACAATCGATGGTATACGCGCGGCAGCGTCCTCGACGATTTCAGACGCCTGCTCCATCGTCCCATTAAGCCTTCACCGGACGCTGACGATCTAGCAAAATATCTTGCTTCGCATTTGGCTACAAGCGTTTCACTAGAGACCTCATACGCGACCGTATCTTTCGATTATATGGATCGCCAGGCCGCAGAGAGCATTCTCAATTTAATCTTGCTGGATGCCGATAACATAATCCGCGATGATAAGCGCCGCGATGTGGCGGCCCGGATCTCGTACCTTACAAGGGCCTTGGGCGACATCACGTTGACGGATCAAAAAATGTCGATTATCGGAACGTTGACGGATCAGCAGCAAGAGATGATGATCATTCAATCGGATCAACGCTTTGCATCGACGCTGATCGATCCGCCTCACGCTCCGTTTCGACCTGTCTCACCGGATCCTCTAAAGGATTTGATGGTCTCGATCGCCCTGGCAATCTTGCTTTGGGCTATGTTGATATATTTTGCACGGCCGGGCACGGTGATTTATCGGTTCATTGAAATATTTGCGCTCCGACGTCGGATATAGGAATGACATGGGTTCGGGTGTGTCTGGCAGCAGGCAGCGGACCAATGGACGATCTCTGCCAGCAAAATCGTGATAGAAAGAAGACTCTCGTTGCTACTTGATTCGTTTAGTTCATCAAGTTTAGCTTTGCGCCAATTCGTTCATGTCGGGATTGCGCCTTTCTCACCGAGTGAGCGCGCGTATATGCGCCAACGTAGCGCAGGCAGTTTATGGTTTTGATCGTTTTGGTCCATCAGGTGTTTTGGGCTAAAGTCCTCGATGTGAACGGTAATTATGCCGCTTCGGGGCTTTGAAAACCCCTCCATCGGCGGGTTACGCATTGATTGTTTTGATATCGCTCTTCGGTCGTTTGGGCGGACTGAGTGTCATGTATCCAACGCTCGCGCTGAAGGGTGCAGTGCGGTTTCTATGGGCAGATTCAACTTTGGCTGCCAGGGGATGAGAATGGATGAGTCTGCCGTACCAAATGCCAACGGTACAGTCGCAGGGCTACTTCATAATATAATCAGCCACGAGCTTGGGAGACAGCCTGGCTCGGTTCGGGTCCTAGATTTTGGCTGTGGTGCAGGCGAGGCGGTGCAGACATTTCTGGCGCTGGGTTATGATGCTTACGGTTGCGACATCGGGGCCGATTGGCCGGGTGCCCCTGGTGAATGGGAGCGTGGCTTACCCGGTAAAATGTGGAAAGAAAATGCGCGGGCGCGATTGATTCCAATTACGGCATCACCGTATCGCCTACCTTTTCCAAGCGGTACTTTCGATGTCGTCGTGAGCAATTCCGTCTTTGAGCACGCGCAGAATAAGCAAGAAGCTTTTGCCGAGATTGCACGCGTTCTAAAGGCCGGCGGTCTTGGGATTCATTTTATTCCTGCAAAATGGCGATTCATCGAACCACATATCTATGTGCCGCTGGTGTCTTGGATGTGGCCGAACGTCCCGGACTGGTGGCTTTCGCTCTGGGCTTTGCTTGGTGTGCGCAACGAATTTCAACAGGATATGCATTGGCACGACGTTTCGTTAAATAATCGTGCCTATTGCAGAGAAGGCCTCCATTACTGGAGGCTACATAAATACCGCTCTCTCTTTCGAAAAACGTTTGGCGACTATGTAAGCTTTGAAGATCAGAGGTTAAGACTCGGGCGTGGTAAAATTGCGAGATTATCGAGCATTCTACACTTGGGCTGGATCGCTGGTCCAATACGAGCGGTGTTCGTGGAGGCCTGTATCGGCCATCATAATTCGCGGTACGAATGAAAGTTGATCGCGGCAGATCGCTCCCCGGGTTGGTTCGTGAGATCGGACACAGTCTTATCGAAGAGAGCAACGTCGTGACAGTTTGCAATTTCTAGAATGGGTTATGCCCCGAGCACTTTGAGGACCATTCATCAGCAACGTTTTTCATTCTTCGCTTGTGTCTTTCGCATCGTTCCAAAACTTGTTAAACGCATACTATTTGATGTTGAATTTCAAAGACGTCCTCAACATACTGTGCCCATTGATGTTTTTTTTGCCAACTAGAGTTATGGTCGGTTTTTTTTCGTCATATGCACCCGAATACCATCCAAGTATTGGGTCTTCTGACCCGCAGACAATTCGCCAGGATAGGGCCGTATCAAGATCAATTTGTAACCGTCTCGCATTCCCATCAGCCTTCCACTCAAGCGTCGCAGCCGCATCTTTCAGTTCGCACGATATAGACGGATGAAGATGGAACATCATCTCGCAACTGGTTGGAGCGGCGACTGACACCTCGTCAATAATATCAAGACGCATGCATATGCGATTCAGGGAAACCGTTCGTTTAAGTGCGCCGCGAAACGACGTGCCTTCGTAGCCTGTGTGCTCACCTTGCGCGACCGCTACGGAAGCCGTTTCTTCCAATCCCTCAAAAGACCGCAATTCTGAACGCGCATGACGAGTCCAAATGAAAGGACCTCCGATCGTAGACTGGGTCAACCCGCCAAGTTGGAGCGTATTGTGTGCGGCCGTTGAACGAAAATAATCGCGCCATTCACTGCGCGTCGTGTAGTTGAACGTTCCAGGATCGACCAAGATCGGGTACCCGCCTTGCCTCAGCTCAATGGACAGAGCGTCGGCATGTCCATGGGCTGCGATCTTCAGATAACCCAAAGGGCCCGCATCAAACACGCAATAGATTTCGTCCGGACTTCCACTGCGGTCGCGCAGGATGGCCAATCCGGCATCGGGAAGGACAGAAACACGTTGTTCCGTTGGTTGCAGATGATAGGCGGCTCCGCGAGGCGCGAGTATTGGCGCAAGAAGCCAAGACCGAATGGATGGAGTGTCGGTTTTCGGCCACCATGCGGGCCGTCCAAAAACGGCGCCGGCCAGCCCCAGCAGATCATGCCAGCGATCATAATCTGGAGCATCGAGCAACAAGGCATGTGCATTATCGCCATCGCCTTGTCGCGGCGGATGGCCCTTACAATCCGCGAAGCTGGCTAACGTATGGCTAATGCGTGCCGCAAGTGACCAGTTTTCGTCTATCAAGGGAAATCCGGAAAGCTCACCTTCTGCTAGGCACAGTAGCAACGCCTCCAACACGAAGCCGTTGTACTCAGACGCAAGCTCGCGATTGTAACCGCTGGCGAAAGTCTGCAGCGTGAATTCGCGATTGAGGGTAGCTTTCGCCTTTGCGCGCCAGGAAGACGATTGCGCGTACCAGGGAAATGCACAACTTGCGCTGTAGAGCCCAGCCGCCTCGAAAATCAAGTGGTTGTTCGCCGACGAGCCTGAACTCAATCGCTGCGCAAGCAGCCACTGATGGCACGATATGGTTTCGATAAAAGCGCTATTGTCTTCAAAATGCACCGACGTTTCCGGCCAATCTTCAAGTAGGCGCCGTACCCAAACGAACGCAGTCAGCCGCATGCCCAATTCTATGCTGCTACCCCAGTGGACACCGGTCAGGAACGGATTATTGCGGATCCAAGCGGCAATATGCGCCACCGCTTGTCGGGCATAAGTATCATCACCTGTTATCCAATATGCCATTGCTAGGACGGTTGTGTGATGATGCCGCGAAAGTTCCCACAAATACTTGGTATCGAAACTTAAGCTTTCGCCGTGCGTGCGAATCGCGAACGTGTATTCATCAGCAGCAACCGAAGAGTTGCTCTTCGGATCGAGGTGCCAATCCACGTCGGGCGTGACGTCGGTGCGCTTGATGGCGAAAGTTGTCCAGTGGCCACGCAGCAATTGGTCTGCTGCGGCCAGTAGATAATTCCGAGCGGGCTGTGGCGCGCCTTCCACGGAATGGCGACCTAGTCCGGACGCGAACCGCCGCTCTTTTGTCGCAAGGCGTGTCGGAGGTGCGGATTTGAGGGCGTAGTAACGGCGCCAAGCGGCTTCATTAACTCTGTCGTGCAGGCGTCTCAGGAGTTCGGACGGCCCCATAGCCCGAAGGCGATTGAAATACCATCGGAGGTTCATAAAATGAGCGCACGGTCAAACAACCTGGCATATTGAGGCCCAACGGATGGTCTTTGGTACGATGCAGGCTGCAGGCTAATCATCTTAGGGCGTCCGTCCTAGTCTTAGACGTCAGGCCTATGTGATAGTTGAGCCTGCGGCGTATTGGCAAGGGCAACAAGGCCGGTTCTCGTAAGCTGTTTTGAGCCCTGTGTCGGACCAAGCCTTGGGCGATTAGCGGCGCGGAAATCCTGTGCAACCGGCTGCGCAATTGGGGCTCGAACGAGATTTAGGCATTCTCGCTCCTGCCGTCCTTCAGTTTCTGCGACCGCATGTCTGTTCAGAAACAGTTGTGGTAACAGCGGTAATCTGGTTTGGCGCAGGCAGCGATGGCTGAATAGGGAGATTCTGCGGTGTGCGGTATATTTGGTTGGGTTCTGGCCGGTAACAAGCGTCAGGACGTCAGAACGCTTGTGCGGCTTACAGACCGCCTCGCACATCGTGGACCTGACGGCTCAGGCCATTTGTTGACGGACACCCGCAATGGCGATTTTCAAATTGGGCTTGGCCATCGTCGCCTTTCAATCATCGATATCGCCGGCGGTACGCAGCCGATGTGGGACGCAAGTCGGACGCTTTCGCTTATCTTTAATGGTGAAATCTACAACTACATCGAACTTCGCGACGAGCTTAAAGCACTCGGTCATATCTTTCAGACACAATCCGACTCCGAAGTTCTCATTGAAGCCTACCGCGAATGGGGTCTCGACGCCTTGCCACGCTTGCGGGGCATGTTTGCATTCGCAATCTGGGATGTCGCGAAGCAAAGGTTGCTACTGGCGCGCGATCCGTTCGGAAAGAAGCCGCTCTTCCTGGTGACCCAGCCGGGCCAGCTGATATTTAGTTCCGAGATAGAGCCACTGACGAAATACCCCGATCTGGACCTGACAATCGAGCCCCATGCGATTGATCACTATCTTCTCAATCGGTACGTGCCGGGACCGCTTACGTTCTTTCGCGCGATCACGAAACTGCAGCCTGGGTGCTACGCGGTTTGGGAGAGTGGGTCTTTTGTGATTACGCGATATTTCATACCGCCTTTCGCGACCATAACGCCGAACATTTCGAACTTCAAAGAAGCCACGGAGCTATTTCGCCAAACGTTCGACGATTCTGTCCGCCTTCGTATGCGCAGCGACGCGCCTTACGGCGCTTACCTTTCTGGCGGTATCGATTCTTCGGCAGTTGTCAGCGCAATGGTGCGGCACAGCAGTGCGCCAGTTCGCACATTTTCGGTCGGGTTTCGCGAGGAACAATATTCCGAACTGGACCACGCCCGCACGATAGCCAATCATTTCAAAACGGACCATCATGAATTGATGGTCGGTCCCGAAGATTTCTTTGAACATTGGCCAACGGCGATTTTACATCGCGGCGCGCCGGTCACTGAGGCATCCGATATTCCAATTTTGATGCTGTCGCAGACGGCCTCACACACAGTAAAAGTGGTGCTGACCGGAGAAGGATCGGATGAATTGCTTGGCGGATACCCCAAACATCGCGCAGAACTTTGGATTTCGCTTTATCAGAAACTGATGCCGGGAGCACTCCACCGCTCGATCGTCGCTCCCGCCGCTCGACTTCTCCCTTATGAAATGCGGCGCGCCAAAATAGCGGCCGCCGCCGCCGGTGAAAGAGATTTAACCAATCGCATGCGGCTTTGGTTTGGCGGTACGACGATTGGTGAACGCGATGCGATCATGGGTGCCAAAAGTGCCGCGCCGTTGCCCGATATTTACCCATTTTCCGCGCAGATCGGATCGCCCGTCCGTCGCACCCTCTTTTTTGATCAAACGTCATGGTTGCCTGACAATCTCTTAGAACGCGGAGACCGCATGATGATGGCGGGATCGATCGAGGGGCGCATGCCTTTCATGGATACCGTTTTAGCCGGTGTTGTCGCGCGGTTTCCAGACCGCTTTCTGATAGGTGCACGAGGGGGCAAAGCCGTTTTGCGGGCGATGATGAAAGGTGTTCTGCCGCCGGAAACTCTTCATCGCAAAAAGGTTGGGTTTCGTGTTCCGTTTGACGAGTGGTTTCGTGGACCGTATCGCAATTTTCTGCGCGACATGCTGGCGAGCGACACCTCCCAGGTCTTGCAAATATGTGATCCCGTGACGATCGGACGGCTATTGTCAGAGCACCTTGAAGGGCGCCAAAACAACGAGCGTGCGCTATGGTCGCTCATTAACCTCGAGATGTTCCTGAGAGTATTCAAGCCTGTAAGAGCCGATGCCGCGGTAAGATCTGGGATTTGGAAAAAAGACATTTGATGCCGGCGGCTTTTGCGCAAGCCGTTCCTAGATTCGGATACGTACCGGAAGCGTTGAGTCAAGATCGGAAAAAACACAATCTGACTATGATGTTGGGAGTCGCTGGATGAACCTGAAGTATCTATCTTTGCTCCGTTGCCCAAAATCCGGCGAGCGTTTGGTATGCGAACCAGATGAAGTTGTGAACGGGCATATAAAGTCTGGAATTTTGCGTGCGGAATTAGGCGACCACAGTTACCCGATTGTGAATTTCATTCCGCGGTTTGTTGCTCGCGACAATTACGCCGCGAATTTTGGTCTCGAATGGAACATTCATTCGCGAACCCAATACGACGCGTCCAGCGGCCACAGTCTGTCGAGGAAAAGATTTCAAGAAGAAACGAAGTGGCCGCCAAACCTTGCCGGCGAGACCATCCTAGAGGTGGGCTCAGGGTCTGGTCGATTTACAGAGCACGCTTTAGCTACAGGCGCTGTCGTTGTCTCCTTCGATTATTCGGAGGCGGTTGAAGCGAACTATAGTTCTAACGGAAAACATGAAAACCTCATGTTGGTTCAGGCGAGCGTGTTCGAAATGCCATTCGCGAAGCATTCTTTTGATCGGGCGTTTTGTTTTGGCGTGCTTCAGCATACACCGACCCCCAAAAAGGCTTTTTTTTGTATTCGAAGCTGTTTAAAAGAGGGTGGATACGTCGCGGTGGACATATACATTAAGGACTTCTTTCGTTGGGTTCTCCCCTTCAAATACTGGGTGCGGCCATTCACGCGCGGTCGGGACCCGCAACGGCTATATAACGGCGTTAGGCGCTATGTTGATTTTATGTGGCCGTTAGCAAAAGTCTTACGACGTATTCCGAAAGTAGGGCCGACTCTAAATTGGAAGCTGCTGATCGGAGATTACTCTCAACATCTTCCTGACGCAGATGACGAGACACTAAAGAGCTGGGCCTATCTTGATACGTTCGATATGCTTTCTCCAATGTATGACTATCCGCAGACCGTTGGCTCGCTTCGGTCTTGGTTCGACAAAGCGGGTTATAAGGCCATCGAAGTGCATAGGGGGTATAATGGCGTAGAAGGCCGTGGACGAGCAACGGGCATTAATCTTTAATCTTCCGTCCATGGGGCCAGGTGGCAGTTAAACAATGGTTCGATGCCAATGGGAGGTGACCTACTCAAGTCAACATCGATTGCCAAGCTTCGTGAAGGATAGGCAACACGTTTCTTTGGGTATATCGGTTTACAACAATTTCTCTCGCACGATGTCCAATCATTGCTCGCTCCGAAGGATTTTCAACCAATTGTTTGATTGCGTCCGCGAGCATGAGAGCGTCTCGCGCGGGAACGATGAGGGCGCCGTCGTTGCCGACGATTTCAGGAACGGCGCCAACAGGTGTAACAATTGACGCGAGTCCAGCCGCCATTGCCTCCAGAAGTGCGTTGGGAAAACCCTCGCCCCGAGAAGGGAGCAGGAAGATGTCGGAAGTTCGCATTGCCGCAAGCATACGATCATGATCGACGTATCCTTCAATTTCGGCCATTTCACTAAGCCCATATCGAAGCACTAGCTCCTGCGCGTGAGGTAGCATCGCGAAAAGGCGAAATTTCACTTTGATTCCGCGTTCTTTGAGTGCGCGCATCGCCGCGAGAACCTCGCTTATTCCCTTGCGGTCCGCCTCGGTTCCGGCGCTGAACAAACAGATTGGTGTTGGATTGTTCAACTCGTCTGACGCGGAAACCATCGCGTCCGGCACCGCATTCGGGAGCACAAGAACGCGATCGCTCCGACCGATCCCAGCTACGAATATCCGCCAATACTCAGACTGCACAATGAGAATGTCCGGCCAAAGAAGAGCGCGGCGGATCAACTTCTCGGCGCGAGGCCCGGATTCCTGATAAAAATGATCGAAAGCTCCGCCGAGGCGCAATGCAACAGGTCGATGGAAAAGCCTACCGAGAAACACGTAGATTATAGCCTCCCAGAACGCCTGGAAATCGGAGGCCTGCACTTGAACAATGACGGGGTTCGAGAATATGAGCGAAAAGGGAAATTTTGCTATGTGCCAGAACGTGATAAACGCCGCCGCGATCAAGCGAAGGATGCCGCCGCTTAGCATAGTGCTATAGCCATGTGTCTTGGCGGCTTCGCGTCTTGCGGGACGCGACGTGGTGTAAGCGATGAAGTCGTAACGCTCGGCAAGAAACGACTTTGCTACGTTGAGCATAAAGGTGGTTGTTCCACCTGTTGTTGGCGGCCAAGGGCCGACCAGCATTATGCGCTGCTTATCCGTCATGGCGGGGCTTGAGCTCGGCCCAAAGATGCCAGCCGAAAACGCTCTCTCCCGGCAGGCCATGTATCGGAAGTGGGGGGGCATGCATGTACCGTTTGAATGTGCGCACCAGCTCGAAATCGGGAAAATCGCGTTGGAGCGTAGACCGGTCATAAACTTTGGCGTACGGGTTATCGGGGCCGTCAGTCGCGCGATGAATGAAGTTCTTGATCTTGAGATAGTTGACTAGTCCGACGCGCTGAGCGTTTCTCTTGTGCGCGGCATAAATACCACTGAAGTCTATCGGCAGAACGTATAGCACCATCAAACCCAAGCGTCGCACAAATTTAATTGCAACCTGATAGTTCAGTGACCATCGCGCATACATCATTATGATGAGACGGCCGTCCTCTTTCAGAACGCGGCGGATCTGTGTTTGTGCCGATAGAATATCGGGAACGTGATGCAAGACTCCGTGAGAAAAGACAATGTCAAAATCCCCATTGTTGAATGGCAGTGCGGTCGCCGAACCCTGGACAAGCTTGCGATAGTGCAAGCCGCGAAGGCGAAGTCTCTCACCGACCCTGCGAATCGATTCCGCCGTGAGATCTACTCCGGACCAGTCCGCGCCGCGACGAATGAGTTGTTCGGCGTCAGAGCCTTGGCCGAGGCCGATTTCCAAGACCCGCTTGTCGCGCCAGTCAAATTTGTCCAATGCCTTTAGAACGTGTTCTTGGCCGCCATAGTACCATTTGTCATAAGCGTCGAAAAAATTGGCGTGATCATCCAAGAAATCTTCACCAAGGCTGCCAACCAAATTTTCGCCAACTGGGTTCTTTTGCCAGTGAGATTGAATCTCGTGCTCGTCTGCCATCTGTGCGAATCTGACTTAATTTGGATGGGCGGGTAAGCTGCGCCCTTCAATTTAGCTTGCTAGTCTAATCGCCTCTGGCGCGGCTTTGGTCAAGTGGGCAATCGAATCAGCCAACACGCCTTCGCGTTTGCACCACTCTTCGAGCATCAGCAATGCCCATAGTGCGCTGTCCCAGCTACGTATTGAACGCGCGTGCTCGTCCAATATTCGTTCCAGAACTGGTGGCTTGAATATCGCCCTGCTAATAGAACCGGGCATCATAATTCTGTCGCGAATAAATTGCGACAGATCACCTTTAAACCATTGCGACAACGGAACATTGAATCCCTGTTTTCTTTGCCACAGAAAATCGTCCGGAAAATAGGTCGAAAGCGCCTTGCGCAGAATATATTTTTGACGTCCGCCCGGCAGTTTCGACCTAAAAGAAGTCCGGTTGAGAAGTTCGGCTAAGCGATGGTCGAGAAACGGCGTCCGTACCTCAAGCGAATGGGCCATGCTCATCCGATCGACCTTGTGGAGCATGTCGTCCGGCAAACTTACCATCTGATGCCAAGTTGCAATAGCACCCAATGGGTGCGCGCAATGACCGAACATCGGCCAGAAAATTTCGCGATCCAGTTTTTCCAAGTCACCGAACTGATGACGCCTCCAGGCTGCCTCCAGAAATTCCCTCCTGAAGATAGTTTGCTGCTTGGCGACAAACCTCTCCACTTCGGGAAGCGCGGCGTCTTCGATATTTTTTGCTAGACGTAAGCGCGCCTCGTGATCGCCACCGAGGTATGATGACGATCTGAGGCCAAACACTGCGAGTTCGCGCAACGAGCGGGGCACACGCCGCACATGCTCACTCAATCCATGACTTCTATAAACATTGTACCCGGCAAACAGTTCGTCTCCGCCGTCGCCAGAGAGCGCGACTGTAGCGTATCTCCGGGTGAGCTTGGACAGGAACCAAGTGGGTAGGGCGGCTTGGTCCGCAAAGGGCTCGTCGGCGTGCCAGGCGATCTCCTGCAGCACGTCCAAATTCTCAGGTCGCAGCACGAATTCATGGTGATTGGTTTTGAAACGTCGAGCGACAAACCGCGCTTGCGCCCGCTCATCATATCGAGGGTTATCAAATCCAATAGAAAAGGTTTCGACAGGCCCTCTGGTTATTTCCGTAGCGAGGGCGACAACAGCGCTTGAATCGACGCCCCCGGAAAGAAAGCAGCCGACTGGCACGTCTGCCACCAACCGCAGCCGGACGGAATCGCGAAGCAGCTCGGTCGTCTTGGCGATGACGTCGCCAGTGTCACTGAAGTCTTCGCTCATCGCTGGGGGTCGCCACCAGCGACGCGTTTTCGTCATGTGCGGCGACCAACGCATGATCGAGCCCGGTAAGAGGCGACGAACTCCGTCGAATATGGACTGCTCTCCAGTCGTATAGCCGACCGTTAAATAACTATAGAGCGCAGCCGAGTTGATCCGCTTTTCGACTATGCCCGCCGCCATCAACGCTTTCAATTCGGACGCTACGTAGAAAGCATCTGCCGTTTCATAATAATAGATAGGCTTCTCGCCGAACCAGTCACGCACAAGAACAAGTTCATCGTTGCGCTCATTGTAGAGAGCGAAGGCGAACATGCCATTTAACCGGTGGAGGCAATCCTCGCCCCATTGTTGCCATGCCGTCAGCAAAACTTCAGTATCGGAGTTTTCACGGAATCTGTGCCCTAGAGCTTGCAGTTCAACTTTCACGTCTTCGTAGTTGTAAATCTCCCCGTTAAAGACGATCCATGTCTTGCCATCCGCCGTTGTCATCGGCTGCTTGCCGCCATCAAGATCGATAATGGAGAGCCTTCGATGCCCCATGGCGACGGGACCCGTTATCCGCTGACCGTGTTCGTCGGGCCCGCGATGCGCCACCGCCCGATCCATCAAATCGAGACGCTCTTGGACAGACCAGGTCACGTTGATCTTCCGATAAATAAGAACAAAGCCGCACATGAGGATCTTTTAGCAAAATCTGCGCCTGAAAGAGACGATATCCGATGTCCAAACCAGTTGCCAGCATGGTATGGATGCTGATGTTCGATACGGACGTCAGCCGTGGGCCAGACCTTCGTAAAGCCGAATATAGACCGATACCATTTTCTCTATCGTAAAATCTTCGCGGATAACCCGCTGACCATTTTTGCCAAGAGATAGCGCCAATTCCTCGTCGTCGAGAAGTTCCTGAATACGATCTATTGCTGCTGATACGTCGCCGTCGGCTACAAGATATCCGGTCTTTCCTTCTATGACCAACTCAGGCGTACCTCCACCGCTCGAAGCAACAACGGGTTTCGCAAGAGCCATATATTCCATAATCGCGTTGGGAAGCCCCTCGCTGGGTGAGAACAGAACCCCTACGGTGAATGTTTGAACCACGTCTTCAACATCGGGCCGCCAGCCCAGCATCTTTATTCGTGGAAAGCGGCGTTCCGGAAATTGATTTCGGTAAGCGTCAAAATGTTCGCCATCTCCGATGGCAACAAATGTCACATCGTCTCGTGCGGTGGTTATCTGCCGACCGATTGCAAAGAAAGTATCGTAGTCTTTGAAGACGGAGAAGCTAGCCACCATACCGACGATATTTGGTGTTGTGATGTCTAACTGATGCTTTATCTCCGTGGGATTCGCCAACTGGGAAATTCTCGCCGGATCGAACCCATTATAGACGCAGATGCTCTTCTTCGGAGGCACGTCATACGCCCTAAGGCCCGCTAGAGAGTTGCCTATGACCAAATCTGCGAACGGTGTCGTCAGCTTTCTAATAAAAAAATCCAAGTTTCGCCACGTCAAGTTGGGTGGGGCTGCACGAACGCTGCCGTCAATAAATTTTACTCCTGCCAACCATGCAACAGGAGCTCCGTAAAATGTGCACATCGGGTTCCAGGAGTGAACGACGTCGGGTTCAAGCTCTCGCACCAGCTTCCGCAATCGCCGAAAGATGCCAAAATCATAGCGATTATGCCTAGCAAGTAAGTGGGTTGAAATGCCAAATCGGCGAAACTCCGTGTAATCCACGATGTCTGACATTAAGATAACATCAGATACAATATCCTTTCGCGACACCAGACCCTTGAGCAACTCGACGAACTGCCGTTCTTTTCCGCCACCCCGAACGGAATCGATGATGTGGAGGACGCGAATCATCGCGCGGGTGAACGCAAATCGATGAGGGCTTGGAGCGCGGAAACAAGTGTTTCCGCTGCCTTCTTTGCTGAGTGATGCATTTCAACATAATTCCGGCATCTGGCAGACATTTCTGCGAAGTTGTCTTCGTCCATATCCCAGATTCTGCGAACAAGTGACGAAAGGCTGCCCTCATCACGCGCGATCAATCCCAAATGATTTTTGGCAATCATCGAGTCCGGGTCGATGGCTGCACGCGCAATAACGGGTATGCCACAGGAAAGCGCTTCGAGAAACGTATTGGAAAAACCTTCTAGATTCGACGTGGATAGTAGCGCTCGGGCGCCAGACAAGAACTCGTAGAGTTCGCCACGCTTGACATAACCACACATTCTGACGTTCGGCAGCAACTTCAAAGCGGCTACCGCAGCAGATGTATCGGAATCCGCTTGATCCGGCAGAGCCCCCGCCACACGGAATTGTATCGACGGCGATTCACATGCAATTTTCCGGAGAAGCATCAGATTCTTTTGGTAACGAAAAATGCCGATCCACGCGATATAGCCTTTGGAAGACACGTGCTGCCGGTTTTCCTGTTTGGGTAACTCCTGGAATGCATTTTTCAGAAGAAGAAGGCGCTTATCCGAGTATGTTCGCCGCATCTGCTCCATTTGATATGCATTTTGACAAACTATGAGTTTGGCGCTTCGCAGACCATACCGAAAGGCTATCTGTTCGGGTTTTGTGAGATATGATTTGTATCGATTGTCGGCATCCGTATCCGAAGCGAGGCGATGGACAAATGGAACGCCGAGGCGATAAGCGGCAAAGGCCATGATTCCAGTGTTAAGCGCCGAACACGACTGGATGATGGCATCAGGTTCATATCTACGAGCAGCTGCCAGAAGAGTTGGAATAAAATAACTTAAGGTTCTCAATTTCCGGATGCCCTTGGATGGGTCATAGGTTTCAACAAGATCGCATATCATTTGTGGTCCAACATAATCATTTGCTCCCTTCCAAGTGAGAACGCCAGATTTATGACCGCTTTCCCGGAGGGCATCTAGAAGAATTTTAAGCTGCACTGCCCAGCCGCCGATCGGATATTCGTCGTCGTGAAAAAGTTGGGGCAACGTAAAATCTATAAAAAGCAATCTCATGGCGTCGCTCGCACAGAATTTGACCTGAGCCCCTTCTTTCATCCAGTTGGAAGTAGAGCCGGTTCTTCATTTGAGCCTTGCTGGCTCGGTGATGCAACGGGACGGGGCGCGGAGCCCCGAAGCAGCTCAAGCGACCCGTCCCGTTGCATCGCGGGATCGTTGAGTTTGGCGTAGACGGCAGGCGGCATGTTGCCGATGGCGCTGTGCGGCCTGACGGAGTTGTAGTCGTCCTTCCAGTCGGCGAGTGCTTCACGCGCGTGATCGAGCGACCGGAACAGCGTCTCGTTCAACAACTCGTCGCGCAGTCGTCCGTTGAAGCTCTCGATGAAGGCGTTCTGGGTCGGCTTGCCTGGCGCGATGTAGTGCCAGTCGACCTGTGTCTCCTGCGACCAGCTCAGGATCGCCATGCTGGTCAGTTCTGTGCCGTTGTCGCTGACAATCGACAGCGGTCTGCCGCGGCGAGCAATGATCACGTCCAGTTCACGGCCGACCCGCACGCCCGACAGGGACGTGTCGGCGATCAGCGCCAGGCATTCACGCGTGAAGTCATCAACGACGGTGAGCATACGAAAACGCCGGCTGTCGGTCAGCGTGTCGCTGACGAAGTCCAGCGACCAGCGCTGGTTCGGTCCCTGCGGCAATGCCAGCGGAGCCCTTGTTCCAAGCGCTCTTTTGCGACCGCCACGGCGGCGCACCTGCAGACGTTCCTCGCGATAGAGCCTTCTGAGCTTCTTGTGGTTCACGAACGTGCCCTCACGTCGCAGCATGAGCTGCAGACGGCGATAGCCAAAACGCCGCCGGACAGCGGCAAGCTCGCGCAGTCGTGCTCGCAGGGCAGCATCGTCGGGCCTCACGCTGCGATACCGCATCGAGGTCCGATCTGCACTGATCACCTGGCACGCCCGGCGCTGGCTCACCTCGAACAACTGGCCGAGATGAACCACAGCTTGCCGCTTCACGGCGGGCGTCACCATTTTTTTGAGTTGAGTTCCTTCAACATGGCGTTGTCGAGCATCGCCTCCGCCAGCAGCTTCTTCAGCTTGGCGTTCTCATCGGTCAGCATCTTCAGTCGGCGGGCCTCGGATACGTCGAGGCCTCCGTACTTCGCCTTCCACTGATAGAAACTCGCAGAGCTGATGCCATGCTTGCGACAGACATCCGCCGTCTTCACGCCAGCTTCATGCTCGCGCAGGATCCCAATGATCTGTTCCTCGTTGAACCTCGATCGCTTCATCGTCCGTCCCCTCTCAGGTGCCGGACTCTACTCAAATCTGGAGGAAGTTCAGGGGCTCAGGTCAAATTCATCGTGGGAGTTCCATCGTTTGCTTCATGCATGGGCTCTGATTAGCGGCTCGATGCTTGCGATCAGGTCTCGAACAGCGAGCCCGGACTCATGATTGACCTCGACATACTGTCTGCACCGCAACGACATCTCCGTGTAGCACCTTTCGCTCAAATCGTAGACTTTGCGAACGCATGAAACCAACTCGTTGTCCTCGCGTGCAATCAATCCTAGATCGTTGTCAGCAATCATCGAGTCGGGATCGACCGTTGAGGGGGCAATTACGGGTGTTCCACAAGCGAGGGCTTCCAAAAACGTATTGGAGAAGCCTTCGAACCGGGACGTAGACAAAAGGGCCCGTGCACCTGCTAAAAATTCGAAAATACTCGCGCGCTTGACGTAACCCAATATCTGGACATTCGGCAATTGCGACAAACCGGCAATAGCGGCAGTCGTTTCAGGATCGGGAGGGCCGGACAACACTCCGGCAACACGGAATTGGATCGAAGGCAATTCACGCGCGATTCGGTTAAGAAGCGCGAGGTTTTTCTGATATCGAAATCCACCAGCCCAAGCGATATAACCTTTTGATTGAGTTTCGCACGGTTGCTTCGATGCGGGCGAAACTTCCACCGCATTTTTTAATCGAAGCAGACGCTTAGCGGGATATGCGCGCCGCATTTGCGCCTCCTGATATCCATTCTGACAAATAATGAGCTTCGCATTCTTCAGTCCGTAGCGAAACGAAATTAGCTCCAGTCTGGTGAGGTATGATTTACATCTGTCATCGACATCACTGTCCGCAGCCAGCCGGTGCACGAAAGGCACACCAAGAATGCGCGCGACGAAGGCCATAAGGCCGGTATTCAGGGCCGCGCAGGATTGCACGATCACATCGGGATTGTAGGCGCGAGCAGCGGCTATCAGCGACGGAATGAAGTAGTAGAACAGCCGAAGCTTCTTGATGCCCCTACTTCGGTCGTAGGTGTCAAGGATATCGCATATGCTTTGCGGTCCGACATAATCGCTTGCACCCTTCCAGGCGAGCACTCCAGTTTTGTGACCGGCCTTAGATAGGGCGATCAAAAGTATTTTTAGTTGCACAGCCCAGCCGCCGACTGGAATGTCCCCGTCCCGCAACAGCTGAGGCAATGTGAAGTCGATGAATAACAATCTCACGGCTTCGCCGTTCGCGGGAACGCGCCAAAATATACCGACATGATCGCCCTGCGGCCTTGTTGTTCAACAAAGACAAAGCTAGCGCACGCCAGCAAGCCGCATACTGTAACCGCGCCAGTGATCGCCAAAAGATCAGGTGTGCCCAATCGCTTCAGCATTACGATAATTGTCGTCCCGATAAACTGGTGCAAGAGGTAGAGCGAGTACGATATACGACCGATGAATGCCAACGGGCCGAACCGCGCCGTTGGCGTGAGCCAGAGTAGAACGACCATAAGCACGGTTACTCCAAGGATGAACGCATCTCCTAACCAGTGTGGGGTCTCTTTCGTAAAAAACATGAAGCGTTCATTGAGTCCATACAGAAAAAGCGCGAACATCGCCGTTACCGCGCCCTCCCGTATTTTGCCTTCCAGCAGCGCCAACCATGCAGCGATCCCAATGATGAACAGCGGCATGTATTGCGCGATCAATATCATCTCTGCGTAGCCCGGTTTGATGCGTTCAATTATCGCGCCAACGACACCAACGCCAATGAGAAATTTCCAGAAGTTGGCACGGAAGAGTACAAAACCCACAGTGGCAAGAAAATAGAATTTAATTTCGACAGCGAGGCTCCAGTAAGCGCCGTCTACCCACGGGTGACCAAGATCGCCAGATAACATCGTTAAATTAACAAGGTAGTCAGCGACTCTGACTTTGAAGATCATTGGTCCGAATAAACTCATAAGCGCAAATGTCAGCGACGCAGCTCCAACATAGGCCGGGTAAAGGCGCGCAAAGCGTTTCACAAGGAACTCGAGAGCGCTCTCGCACTCCGCCAGCGTCATCGCAATCACGAGGCCCGAAATCACAAAGAAAACTTCCACCCCAAGCGCGCCTAGTTCTAAATGTGATGAATATCTACCCCTGTATCCGTAAATATCGACCGGTGAAAATGGAGGTGCCCAGCGGACTAAATAATGAAATAACAGCACGCTCATGATTGCAACGCCGCGAAACGCGTCGATCACATCGATTCTGTTGCGTTTATCGTTCATCCGAAACAGATTCTATCTTGGACACTTTGTCTTTTGCAATCCAACGCGATTGCTACGACGTTTCTCGGCCATTGCTGAAGTCAGCCATTGCTCCGGGTTAAACCGACTTCGCGGCCGGCAGCGCTGGCATTTTTTTTGATCCGTACAATTTCAGACGCGCGACATTGACTAGGATGCCTAGGATCGGAAACATCAGCATGTTTTCGACGTTTGGTAGAAAATGCCGCCCTGTAAGACCGCTGATGAAAAACGACGCAACGCAGATCACCAAGACTGAATAAATCCCGCTATGCATCTTGAGGCCCAAACGGATCGCCCAGATGAACCATGCCACGATCGCGACGATGACTGCGACGGTCAGGAGAATTCCATAATCAAGAAAAAGTTCGATAAACATGTTGTGGGCTTCGGCAACGGGCAAAATTGCGCCCATGCGAAGGTATTCGGATATCAGCATGCCATGAAGGCCGGCGCCAAACCAAAATCGGGACGACACCGACCACCACTCCACCAATAGCGGGAGCCAGACCAAGTCGTCACGGCCCGATAAAAGGAAGTGCCATGTAAAGCCGTATTTTCCGGTTATTCCCAGAGTCAAAAGCCTGAATAAAATCGGTCCTAACATAACGAAGACGCCGGTTAGGACGATAGGCGCCATGCGAAGGAGGACCCTTGTTCGTCCCATGACAATCAAGGTCGCGATGCTGCCGAAGGCGAATATGGCCATTGCGGTTCGCGCCTGAACAAGAATCACGGCTATCAGGGCTAGGATGAAGTTGAGCGTCCAAAAAGCGCCGCGCTTGAGCGCCAAATAAAGAAGGATCGGTGCCGACATGAGATACATTGTTCCAACGTCTGTATAGTACATGCCCAGATAGTCATTGCATAATTGCCCCATTCCCGCGCGGTTTGGTGTGCTGATAAGCTGAGGATTGAGAAAGACAGCCACCAGAAATATGGTCGAAAGGCAGAAAATTCCAATTCCTATAGCGAAACACACTTGCAGAAGTTGTTCGGCGGTCCGCATTTTTTTTATCACGTATAGGAAGGATGACGCGAACAACATCGGCGTGATGAACTCGTAAAGAGCGTATCCGAGGGGCGTTGTTGCAAAAAACCTCGGAAAAAGAGCGACAAATGTACCGATGTTTGGAATCGATCGCCAAAAAGCGACAAAAAAAAGTAGGACATAGATCGCGAAAATTCTGAGAGTAACCCGCTCCAGCTTGTCGTTTGTCCGCCAGATATTGTTATCGTTTAACAGAATCAAAAAAGGAATGAGAACGATGATATTGGATAACTTGAAACCAGGAATTGGCGCGATTTGCGTAGTCACAAGAGGCATAAGTTGAACCGGCATTATGGCTATCATCAGAAGAAAGAACAGGTTCTGGTTGTGCCTTGTGTCGGCCTTTGCCGGGCATTGTATTATGTTTTTTTCTTCGTCGATTGCTGTCATTGTCTTGTCACTCGGTATTGCCATGAGACCGCCGGTTGGTTGACCCGACGCTGCTTTCAACCTCAGACGGTTCGAGATCCAAACCGGTGACGTAAGCCCATAGAGGGCTTTTCCAAACCATAATACGAGGCTGCCGCGAGGGCTACGGACAGGGCGGAGCCCAAAGCCGCCTCAAGCAAATGTGGCATTGCATATTTGTTCAGGATCATGAGAACGAAGTAGTGCCAGACATAAAGCGAATAGCTCAAAATGCCGATCCAGCGAACAAAGCCCCAATTCAGAGATCTTTGAAGCCACCGATAGTTCCTGGAGAAAACGGTTGCTGCCAGAATTATGGTGACGCAAGCACCCTGAAGCGTATAGCGCAGCGTTTCGCGAAACCAGGGGATGCGGACAACGAAGCATATGAGTAGGATCGCGAGTGCGGTCCAAAACCACACGCCTTTTTGCACTTCCAGGACGATGCGATAACCCGAGTCGAGCTCGCAGAGGCCAGCAAGTAGGACACCGAATGCAATGGAGTCGAGTCGCAGCTCCGTATAATAGAACCAGTGCGTGTCCAATAGATCAGGGCGCAATGCAGCCAATAGAAAGCGCAGGACCAAGCATAGGACAATCACCGCAAGCATGCCGCGACAAATCCGGGAGGGCGAACCTCTTACGAGAACGAAGAATACCGGAAAGATCAAATAAAAGTGCTCTTCGATAGATAGAGACCAGAAAATGCTGAACGGCATTACAGTAGCTTGGCGGCCGATTTGCAGGAAATACGCGTACAGATAGTTGGCGAAATAAAATAGCGCCGACGCGGGCTCAACCCAATTGATGGGCCTGGACGTTGCAAGATAATAAGCGACGACGCAAAGCGTGTAGACAACGATCACGGGGTATAGACGAAAAATTCTGCGCATATAGAAATTGCCAAGGCTGACATTTCCGGCCGTGCGAGCTTCGGCGAATAGCAAGCGTGTGATCAAAAAACCACTGACGACGAAAAACACAAGAACGCCGAATCCGCCCGGAAACACGTTCGCGGAAATGAAGTGCGATGCGAGCACGATTGAGATGCTGACGGCTCGGAAGCCGTCGAGGCTTGGCACGCGGCTGAACTTGCTTCTCATATCCGTGAGAAACAATTGCACCGGCTCTTGTAGTCCCTCGTGGAAGGTCTTGGCACCCGTGGATGATTCCGATGATAGATTTGACGTTTTCATATGTGCCGTGCCTGGAATGGAGCTAAGCAGGAAAATATGTCCGATATTGCTCGCGCGCAAGGATGATCAAGTTGTCGAAAGCCTGACGATTGATAATGTAAGTGAAAGCCGCGAACAGTGAGCACCACGCTGCTGCCGCAACCGCGGACCAGATAAACGCCTGCCCAGTGGTATGAGCGGATGGGAAGGTCAAAAGTACGAGCAGTGTTCCGGGAACAGCGGCTGCCAGCGTACTGACAGCCGGAAAAAGCGACAGTTCAAGGTTCGAACGTCTTCGCAGCATGAACATTCCAAATAGCATTGTTAATGTGAATGCAAAAACGCGAGCGCCAGCAACGCCAACTAAGCCTGCGAGCGGCACCAGCGCGACGGCGGAAATCATAATTGCGAGCGATTCGACGACGGCATATGACACACGAACAAACCCTGGAACAATCAGATAAACGGCGCGATCGACAGGTATCGAGACAAACTGCACAAGCGCGCCAAGCAGCAGCACGATCGCGGTCCATGACACACCGCTGTATCGGGAACCGGCAAGAACTGTCATCGCATAGGGTGTGATCGTGATTGTAAACAATACAAATGGCACCGTTATTTGCGAAATGTGGGCGAATAATTCCTTGATCTTCTCGACGAACTCGCCAGTTCTGACAAAGCGTGCGAGGCGCTCCACAGCGACCTTATCGAGCGCGGTTAGAACCAATGAGACATTTACGTACAGCGTCTTCGCGACATAATATTCGGCGAGTTTTGAAGGCCCAAGAAATGATGTGACGACCAGTACGTCGCCGTCGCCCCGCAAATAAGACAGATAGTTGCCGATGTAGTAGGGCAAAGACTCTATGATCAATTTGCGAACCGGGTAAATGCGCGGCAGTGGCCCCAGAAACAGGTCCCTGACATAGTAGAAACCGAGGCCCGCCATGACAAATTGCGAGATGATCAGGCCTATCACGACGCCGGCATAACCCATCACGAAATAAAGCGCGATCGTGCACACTGGGCGAATAATAGATTCCAAGATCTGTAAAATCGAAGTGGCGCCGAATTGTCCGCGCCCCCACATAATATAGTCCACGATGCGGGAAATAACGTAAGCGATAAATCCAGGCGCCATAAGCGAAATTACCCAGCCCTGTGTCGGATCTCTGAAGACAAAACTCGCGATCGGGCTGCACCACACAAACGCGATCACGGCAGGGATAGTAGTGCCGGCGAGAATGATCGCTGACGATGTCACGACGAGGCTTCGAGCTCCCGGTTGATCCTCACGCCATAAAGATGGGAGTTCTCTCAACACTTGAGAGAAAATGCCAAATGTTAAAATGAGATCGCACAGCCCTGCGAGCATGAGGAAGATCGGAAAGGCTGCCATTTCCTGTTTGGTCAAAAGCCGCGTGAAAAGGATCAGCGATGCGACGCCGAAGGCTTTGGCCAATAGGCTGCCTGATAGTAATTTAGAGATATCTTTAAGTGCTCCACTATGCATCGAGACCGGCAGCCTTGTGTTCTTTCTTGTTACGCGGTGAAGCGGCGCCGCAATAGGTTGCCTCTCGACGCGATTTGCCGCCAGCTATAACGCAGCGCGGCGCTAACTTCTATGGCAGTATGGTTTTGTAGGCCGCCAGCAGCTTGGGGATTTCGTGCGGCCATGCCAACTCTTCCGCAACCCTTTTGCGGCCAAAGTCGCCCATGGTTTGCCTTTCATGCGGGTTGTCCAGCAACGTGATAATCTTGTCGCCGAAGTCCGCCGAGTCGCGCGCATATAGTGACGCGTCTCCCGCGGAATAGCGCCCCTCGGTCAAGTCGAACTGGACAATGGGTTTGCCCATCGCCATATATTCCATGATCTTGTTCATGGTCGACTTGTCATTCATCGTGTTGGGTCTGTCGGGGTTCACGCAAACATCCGCGGTCGATAGAACTGTAAAAAGCGTGTTGTCGTCGAGCCGGCCAGCGAACGTAATCATATCGTCGAGGTTGTTCTTATTGGACAGTGCTTTTACTGTCGCGAGTTCTGGTCCGCTGCCTACGATTGCAAATTGAATGTCGTGCCGCCCGTGTGTCGCCCGGATGTGCGCCGCGGCTTCCAGCAACAAATCAAGACCTTCTTGGTGGCCGATCACGCCGACGTAGGCGACGAGGAACGCGCGGCCATTGCGCCATACGGGATCTGCGGGACGTGATCGAACGCGATCGAGGTTGGGTCCCGACCTCACAACGAAGACTCTTTCCGGGCTCATGCCGCCGCGCGTGATCGCGATTTCGCGATAGGATTGATTGGTGGCGATGGACACGTCCGCGAGTTGAAATGATCGCCGTTCGAGCCATACCATCGCTTTCCAGCCAAATTCGCGGTGGCCGAACTTCGCTTCGTACAGTTCCGGGTTGATGTCATGGTGATCGAACACGAAGTGCTTGCCGAAGAAAAATTTGTAAAACGCGCCGATCAGGAAGATCAGATCCGGCGGATTGCAGGCATGAATGACATCGAACCCGCGCTGACGAAAGACTTTGATGCTGAGGTAAAACTCCCACAACAGCGCGGAACCATACTCCGCGAGATACCCGAGGAACCCGCGAGCCTCAAGCGGAAGAGGGTGGCGATAGACGTGAATGTTGTCGAGTATTTCGAAACTTTTTGTCGCGTCCTTGCCTTTTGGGCAAATAATTGAAACTTGGTAACCCGCATCGCGCAGCGCTGTTGCCTCCGACCAAACGCGCCGGTCGAAGGGAACGGGAAGGTTTTCGACAATTATCAGAACGCGGCGGCCCGCATTCTCACCAGTTGATGCCATCGTAACCCGGTCTGGTTCGAAGTTGTGACACGCGCGCGAAATCCAGAAGAACCTGATCGTCGCGAAGATTTGCCGCCGCTGTGATGTATTCGCGCGAAGCGGCAGTCAGAACCACAATATCGGCGTCTATCAACGCGTCCTGCGCAGTGGGTACGAGTAAATTTCCAATATGGGGAATGGTTGCCGCGATGTAGTCGCGGTTGGCGCCCATCACCATCGACATATGAACGTTGGGGTCAAATATCCTGATCGCGCAGCCTTTACCGATCAGCCGTTCCGCAAGGATGATGAAGGGGCTCTCGCGCATGTCGTCGGTGCCCGCCTTGAACGAGCAGCCGAGAAACGCGATACGCCGCTTGCCGTACGCGAGCACCATATCTACCGCGCGTTCAATTTGCGCGGCGTTGCTCGGCATTATCGATTGCAGCAGTGGCAGATTCAGGTCTTTCGTTCGCGCTAAATAGGTCAGTGCACGTGTGTCCTTTGGCAAACAGGAACCGCCAAATGCAAACCCCGGCTTCAGGTAGGCCGTCGAAATATTGAGCTTACGATCCAGCATAAAGATGTCCATAACGTCGTGGCTGTCGATGCCAAGTGATTTGCACAGATTGCCGATTTCGTTTCCGAAAGTGACTTTCAAAGCGTGCCAGATATTGTCCACATACTTCGCGAACTCGGCGATTTCAGGCGTTGTGCGAACGATTGTTCCGGGGAGCCCTTCGTAAAGCGCTGCCACGGTGTCTATCGTCATATTGTCGTCAGAGCCGATCACCGTTTTGTCGGGATTGCGGAAATCGGCGACAGCAGAGCCCTCACGCAAGAATTCGGGATTTATTGCGAGGCCGAAATCTTTCGTCGCCATTTTGCGGGACGCGCTTTCAAGTTCTGATAGAATGATGTTCCGAAAGGTGCCTGGGAGCATCGTCGAGCGAATGATGACCGTGTGGCGGGAGGATTTTGCGCCAATAGCGGCGCCGATCTCCTGCGCGACTTGATGCAATGCCCGTGAGTCGAGCCCGCCATTCGCGGCGCTGGGCGTGCCAACGCAAACGATCGAGACATCACTATCGTTGATTGCCGCATGCGAATCCTGCGTTGCCCGCAATCGGTTTGCTCCAACATTCTCCCGCACAATCTCGGAGATTTCCCGTTCAACGATGGGTGCACGGCCTTGATTGATCAGATTGACTTTGGACTCGCTGACATCAACACCAACGACCACGTGTCCGCGGCTGGCCAAACAAGCCGCCGAGACGGTTCCTACGTAACCGAGACCGAAAACACTGAGTTTCATAAAACCCCTGAAAGAAAACGCGCCCGCGCCGCCTTATAGCCAAGAGGCGTCCTACCTCAAACCCGGCCATATTTGGAAGATATATTCGGTTAATCTCTTAACTCGAGCAGTTTTACCCGATTCAACGAGAGCAGCCATGAGAGGCTAAATCGGTCGCCACTCGCGCGCCCATGCTACCAACATGAGGACAACCCACAGGCGATAACTGTGGTCGACGTCGCCTTGCTGATGCTCGTCCCAAACCTGGCGAACGGTGGGCAAATCGATCATTTGACCAATGATTGTGCCAGTGTCGTGGACGAGATCTTCACCCCACGCTTTGAGGGGACCGCGGAGCCACTCTTTGACGGGGATACCAAAACCCTGCTTCGGGCGCTCAACGAGCGTTCGCGGCACATAGCGGTCCAGAACTTTTCGCAAAATCCACTTGCCCGTGCTGCCGCGCCGCTTCAAATCCAACGGAAGACGCGATGCGAACTCCACGACGCGGTGGTCCAGCAGAGGTACGCGCGATTCCAAACTGACAGCCATGGATGCGCGATCGACCTTCACCAGAATATCGTCCGGCAAATAGCTGCCTTCATCCAGAAATGTCATGCCCAATAGCGGGTCGCCAAAGGTGGCGATGTCATACTGATCAAAAAATGTCGGATTCCGGGGTGGGGGCGGGCGCTTGAGCATGCCGGGCGGCCACTGCTGCATCAGATAGGCGTAAAGCTCCTGCTGGGTTCGACATCCCAATTCTGCTGCGCGCTGCATTATTTTTTGTTTGGTCAGCTTCTGGCGGATCGAGGAAGGCGCAACAGCCCGTGTGACACCCCACATCCAGGGGGGCATTGCCCTCATCCTGGTTGCGGCCAGTTTGCGAAAAGCATCAAACGCATGGTTGCGCTTCGACCATCTATCTTCGAAGTCGAAATAGCGGCCGTAGCCTGCAAAGAGTTCGTCACCCCCGTCCCCCGATAGGGACACGGTGACGTGCTGGCGGGTCAATTTAGACAACAAGAAAGTCGGTATCTGCGAAGAATCCGCAAAGGGCTCATCATAGAGCCTGGGCAAGGTGGGAATGACGTCACGCGCATCCTGCGCGGTGACATGCATTTGTGTATGATCGGTTTCGATGTGCTTTGCTACTTCGGCTGCGAAGCGCGATTCATCATAAGCATCTTCGTGGAAGCCGATCGAGAAGCTGCGCACGCATGTATTCGACTGCGCCTGCATCAATCCCACAATGGTGGAGGAATCAACGCCGCCGGACAGAAACGCGCCCATCGGCACGTCCGCCCGCATTCGCAAACGCACTGCATCTTGCAGCAGAGCATCGAGTTCGTCTATCGCGGCGCTTTCTTCCATCGGGCGCGGCGACGGCATCGGCAACATCCAATAGGCGTGAGTGTCCAGCGATATACCAGGCACAGCATCCGCCGCAATTCGTAAATATCGTCCCGGTTCGAGTTGCGATAATCCCGCATAAATCGATAGCGGATTGGCGACATAACCAGTTGCAACGATCAGCGATAAAGCATCCGGATTGATCCGGCGGGTGAAAGCCGGATGGACCGCCAGCGCCTTCAATTCAGATCCAAAAAGGAAAACGGATTCCTGCCAACCGAAGTAGAGAGGTTTCTCACCCATTCGGTCCCGCGCCAGATAAAGCGCGCGTTCCTGGCGATCCCAGGCCGCAAAGGCGAACATGCCGTTCGTCAACTTCAGACCTTTTTCGAAGCCGTAATAGGAAAACGCTTCGATCAAGACCTCTGTATCGGAATTGCTTGCCCAGCAATGGCCGGGGAATTCGTCGTCCAGTTTCTTGCGGATTTCCCGATAATTATAGATTTCGCCGTTAAAGGAAATGACCCAGCGACCGTTCGACGATGTCATAGGCTGTTTGCCGGCGTCAGACAGATCGATGATCGAAAGCCGGCGATGGCCCAGTGCAATGCCGCACTCGCCATCGACAAACGTGCCGTCGCCATCCGGGCCGCGATGCGCGATTGCGTTGGCCATGCGGCGCACGAGCGATTCGCTCGCGAGCGCGTCCTTGCCGAACTTAGCATCGAGAAACCCAACTATCCCGCACATTGCTCGACGTCCGCCGTGTTATGATAGTTTCGCGCGCGACAGCTCGGGCGGAGCACGTTTGTGGTGACCGATGCAGTTTTGCCGAAACGTGCCATACAGTTTGGCGAACAACCACGCCATAGGTGAGTGGGATATAAGCCGTGCCGTGCGATTTTGTCCCACACGCAATTTCAAGAGGCTGAGGTCGGAGTAGTCACCAAATGTTTCCGCGAAAAGGGCGCGAAATTGATGCACTCGCCAATAGTGCAGACCGTCCCTGCAATAATCGCGATTTACGGCCACAACATTTCGCCATTTCATTCCACGCTGAAACTCATTTCGAACTCCGAGGATAGCCCAGAGCGCAAGCCACCAAATCGGAACGTTTGGCCACATCCATGAAACAAACGGAACTTTGATGTGAGTTTCGACCGGGAGAAACCATTTTGCGGGAAACATGTGGATTCCGAGGCCGTTCGGTTTCAAGACACGCGCAATCTCTGAAAACGCTTCACGTTTGTTTCGCACATGCTCGAAAACTTGATTGCTGACCACGACGTCGAAGGTTCCCGCTTCAAACGGCAAGTGATAAGGCGTTGGCCGAATAGGACGAAGCCGCCCACGAAGGTCGGATTTCCAAACGATTTCGGGCATGGTGCCATGCCACTCACCCACCCCGACTGGCCAATCGATACCGAGATCGCAGCCATACGCGTCATATCCACGATCAAGAAAATCTTTGACAGTTCCGCCAGCACCGCAACCGAAATCGAGAATTCGGATCGTTGCGGGATCGTGCGGGCATAGCTCGTGCTCTAGGATCGAGTGAAAAAGTTCTCCGTCGCCCGCCAAATTTAGCTTCTCCTTGATCGAATTCATTGCTTTCTAACACTGCCAAACTAACACTAGCAAAACGCAATGAGGCCGTCCGCCTTCAGGTCAAGCGATCTCGTCACGAACGGCCACATATTCGTCGCAGCCTGAACCCCAGATGCCGTTTCCGACTTCACCGACGAATTCGCGCACAATTTTGAAGCCCAGTTTTTCTAAAAAGGCTCTAACACTCTCCGCTGATGCCGACTCATATGGATACCCACCCAGCCAATCATGCACATCGTGGAACCAGCTCATTCCACGCGCGCTGTGATAATTCCGGATATGCGCGATCGGACTTTCTCCATGCCGCAACGTTCTAGCCAAGAATGCAGTCATATAGACGGTCCGCAAGAGAGTCTGAATAAGACGAGGCGCGCGCGAATAGAATTGTTTTTCCCGCGTCCAAAAATCGCAAGAAGGTGTTTTTCGATAAAGTGCGATGGCAAAATATCCACCTGGCTTCACCATCAACGCGGCGTATTTCACGGCGCGCCACATGTCGCCTGTATGATGCAGAACGCCCCAACTATACACTATGTCGTATTGATTTTGTTCGGCGGGATTTAGATCAAAAACGCTTTTGATGCGCGCGGTCCAAGGAATGTCTTTGGCGTAGGTCGATAACATCTCCGTGGTCGCCGCGACGGAATTTGGATCAAGGTCCACCGCATCAATTCTTGCCACACCCAACCGCGTTGCGGCCAGTGAGGAAAGCCCGGAACCGCACCCGACGTCTAGGAACGTGGCGCCATCCAGTTCGCCGTTGGGAAACAGCCGTGTCATACCCGCTTCCGCTTCCTCGATGCGCTTGTTGTCCAAGAGCTTGGCAAAAGATTGCCAGTTTTCCCCGAACGCAAAATGCTGATCCACTTCAAGCAAACTTGCCATCGAGCCCTTACCTCTAGATCGCCAAAACTTGGAACGGCCGAAAACGCGCCCGCAGTTTTTCGCGTTGCAGCATAGACGGATGTTGTAGCGGCTCTCAAGCCTCTACCTCCCGCGCACTACCTGATGGGGAGCGGCGAAATCAGACGCGTGGCGGCTTCGAAATTCGAGCCTTAAGGCTGGTTCGCGTGACAACCTCATGATTAGCGTAGCGGATAGCAAGGGCCTCGTGCGGGATCGAGTAAGGCGAAGGATTGTCGCGGTAAATTTGGTATTGCGGATAGGGCAAGTCGCCAAAAAAGCCGATCGGTCCGCTGTAGCCGAGGACCTGACGCCCATCAAGGTAAACATCGGCCCCGGCGAAACCACTCCGGTTGGCGGGATCCATATTTATGCGCGTGACAACGTCATGCCAGACGCCGCGTCGTATTGGCCGCGTCGATTGATAGACATAGTTTGGGGCGTTATTGGGGAAGAGGTTGCTTCCGTGCGCTTCGATGGCAAAAAAGTCGTCCGGCAAAAGTTCAAACTGGATCGGAACGGCGTGCGCATGACTTGCTCGATAGTCACTGTGAATATCGGCAAAAATGAGCCAGCTATAACCTGCACCAAGACTGGTTATGGGTGAACCCGGCTCTATCAGAAAAGAAAAGCCCCACCATACGTCAGTCGAAAGAGGTAAACTTCGCGACGTGTTCGACCCGATATCTATCATCGCCTGCACCATCGTGCGTTCAACAGTTACTCCGGTTACCGCATCGTCCTTCCATTGGTCGCCGGCATGCAATTCCAGACGCAGCTTCTTGAAGTCATCCGACAATTCGCATGAGTAGGGATAACCTGCATTATGAGCCGTCCACGCCTGCGGGGCCTCATCGAATGTTCCAAAGTTGAAATATGATTGAGGGTTGCCATCAACTAATCCGTTGCGCGAGACCCATTGTGCTTTTCGCCCGGCGTTTGATTTTGCCATTGCAGAGCGAGCGGTAATTGCAATTGGCGTTGTCGCGAATGTCTGTATTAAGTCGCGCCGCGATAGCATCATTGCGTTTATCATTCGTGGATAGTTATTTTAGCTTACTATTTATCGAATTGAAACCACTCCGCATAATTCTTTGGCCATCTAGGGCGCGAGAATCATTTTCGTATCGAAGGGTAGCACATAGGAAATATTAGCGAGCCATTGTGCGGTTGCAAACTGCCACCTAGTGTGGGAATTGAACAAAATAGAGGTCTTTGAGAGGCGCCGACCTTTCTGGTCATCGCGTTATCATTCGACAGGGTTATTGGTTATCCATGCCACATCGCATCGCCATTATCGGACTTGGCTATGTTGGCCTGCCTGTCGCCGTTGCCTTTGCTGAAAAATTTCCCGGAACGATGGGTTTCGACATTTCGGCCGGGCGTATCGCGGCACTGAAATCCGGAGAAGACTGGACACATGAAGTGGATCCGGGACGGCTGAAAAGCGCCGGGCTGGTGCTGACGTGCGATCCGTCAGAGCTACGCGGGGCGAATGTGTTCATCGTTTGCGTACCGACCCCAATTCATAAGGATCGAAGGCCCGACCTCGGACCGCTCCAGTCTGCGTCCGAATTGGTTGGCAAAGTGCTGAGCCGCGGCGCTATCGTAGTTTACGAATCCACCGTCTATCCGGGCGTCACAGAAGAGTTTTGCGGCCCCGTTCTCGCGCGCGCGTCGGGCCTTAAACAGGGCGTCGATTTCAAGCTTGGATATTCGCCAGAGCGGATCAATCCGGGTGACAAGGCGCACACATTCGAAAAAATTCAAAAGATTGTGTCCGGAGAAGACGCAGCCACGGTAAAGACGATTGGCGAGATTTACGCAACTGTCGTCATTGCGGGCGTGCATGCTGCGCAATCCATCAAGGTCGCGGAAGCGGCGAAAGTGCTTGAGAACACACAGCGCGATCTGAACATCGCACTTATGAACGAACTGGCCATCATCTGCGGCTTGATGGAAATCCGGACCAAGGATGTGCTCGACGCGGCAGGCACCAAGTGGAATTTCCTGAATTTTACCCCGGGCCTGGTCGGGGGGCACTGCATCGGCGTGGATCCTTACTATCTGACGTCGAAGGCGCAGGAGCTGGGGTACAACCCGGAAGTCATTCTCGCAGGACGGCGGATCAATGATTCCATTGGGGGCTACGTCGCCAGGCGCGTGGTGCGGCTTTTGTCCAACTGTCCCAGGCCGTTGCGTGACACACGCGTTGGCGTGCTCGGCCTCACGTTCAAGGAAAACGTGCCAGACATTCGCAACAGTCGCGTGCCGGACATCATCGACGAATTTCAGACCTTCGGAATAAGGCCGTTCGCCCATGATCCTCTTGCGGACGCGCGCGAGATCAATAAGGAATATGGCATCCAATTGGCCGATCTGTCGCAGTTTCACGATTTGGACGCTCTCGTGCTTGCCGTGCCGCATGGAGAATATGTGGGAAATCCGAAGCGGCTTCTCGCGATGATTGCCGAGGGCGGCGTACTGGCTGATGTCAAATCCGCAATTGACCCGCAAACCTTGCCGGCGCATCTCCGGTATTGGAGTCTTTAGGAAGGTAGACGGTGTCATAAATGATTTTGGTGACGGGAGCCGCAGGCTTCATCGGTTCCAACGTCGCCCGCGCCTTAATGGCGCGCGGCGAGACGGTCCTTGGGATAGATAATCTCAATGCCTACTACGATGTGAAACTCAAGCAAGCGCGGCTTGCCAGACTTGAGGGCAACGGGTTCACGTTTCGAAAATGCGACATTTCAGATCGCGATGCGATGCTCGAATTGGCGCATGAGTTTCCCTCGATCACCGGAATCGTCCATCTCGCCGCCCAAGCAGGCGTTCGCTACTCACTGATCGACCCGTATATCTACATCCAGACAAATGTGATGGGACAGGTTGTGATGCTCGAGCTTGCGCGCAAACTCGAAAACTTTAAACATTTCGTTTATGCAAGTTCCTCATCCGTGTACGGTGGAAATGATAAGCTGCCGTTCTCGGTGGATGATCCGGTCGACAAGCCCAATTCGCTCTATGCCGCTTCCAAACGTGCCGATGAATTGATCGGCTATACGTATGCACATCTCTACGGAATCGCCGCGACGGGGCTACGCTTTTTTACTGTGTATGGGCCTTGGGGACGGCCCGATATGGCTGCATTCATCTTCGCGAAAGCGATCATTGCGGGCGAGCCCATTCGTGTCTTCAACTACGGCGAAATGTGGCGGGACTTCACATACATTGATGACATCGTGAACGGTATTTTGCGCGTGCTGGACCGGCCAGCGAGCGGAATGCCGCCGCACAAGGTCTACAATCTGGGAAATCACCGATCCGAGAAACTAACTGATTTTATTCGGTTGATCGAAGAGTCCCTGGGTCGTAAGGCGGAAATAGTTTTGGAACCGCTCCAGCAGGGCGATGTGCCTTCGACTTACGCAGACATCGAGACCAGTCGACGGGATCTAGGTTTTAAACCAACGACATCAATTGGCGAAGGTGTTCCCAGGTTCATTCGCTGGTATAAGGACTATTACAAAGTCGTCGACTGACGTTTTGTTGTATGTCCTCAACGAGTCGGAAATTTTGATTCCGACTTGCTTGCGGAATGCAACAATGCCCTATCGCCCCTGATCAGCCACAGATCGCTCTTAAGGCGCTACGATGTCGTTCAAATGGGTCAGCAGCTCTCCATACCCGTCACGATATGTGTCGTCGAAGAGCGTTGCGTCATTGTCCAAGCGTTGCCCACCGTCTCGTTGGACGGGGCGCAGATCGAGCGCGAATTCCGTCTGGGTCGAAACTGGCAAGGCCCATTCCAATGGAATGCGTATGATGATGCCTTTATCAAAGGCGCCTTCGCCAAACTGCTGGGCGGAAACATTGGTCTTCGTCGCAAAGGCGCCGATTTCAACACCTGTTGAAAATCTACGCGTTATTTCCAGCGTAACCCCATGATCGCCGGCGAGATACCTCCCAGCCATCAGTCTGAAATTCATTCCATACCAAGGAGACTCGTAGTAAACCGAAACATGACCGGTCAATACATGATAGTGCTGAAAGCCGAGCAGGCGATCAAAATTACGTTGCCACACTTCGTAAGCATCGACGCCGAATGCAAAACGGCTCTCCTCAGGCCGCCACAGGATTTCCCCGCCTGCGCCAGCGAACATACTTTCGAGATAACCAACTTTAGCAATCGCAAACACACCGGGGGCAAGCCGAAAGCGGTAGGAACCGTATAGATCGGCGATGCCATTGATGCCATGCTTGTAATACTGCTCGATGTCGCTGCGAACATGAGGAAGAGCGCTGTTACTTGGCGTTGCAGTGCTAAAATTATTCCAGATGTTGCCTTCTAATCCGCCGTTAAGCGCAATCCCTGGCAGAACTTCTAGCGTCCCGCTGGCGCCTAGCAGTACACCCAATTGCAATGGGTTCCTCGGATCGAAGAAACTTTCCTGGACTTCCGGGGTAACGGACCAGGAAAATTTCGGATATCCGAATGTACTCTGAGATTCGAGGATCGGGTTCTTACGAGCGGGACGGTTGACAGAGATCGCATCGCGCGCCTCCGCCGGATCGGCATTCTGCGCAAAAAGCCTCTCAAGAGGCGCACGCATGATTTTGTATTCCTGGATCGGTACACCGTGGACGAGTGAGACGAGCCTGAATATTTCGACGTCCGGCGGCGCGTCGTTCATCAGGATGCGCGCAAGGCGCCCGAGCGCGTCCGGTTCATCCCAATATCGTTCGTTGCTGTAATAAACAAGAGCTTCACTTGCGGCAATATGTACGGCCTCGATCGTAAGATTCTGCGCGGCCGCATCGCTGCGAATTTTCGCTTCGATGGTGCCATTATCGGGTTCGGTTATTGCAGGCCCATCAATGCTGCCAACAACGCCTTCCGGAACAGCGGCGGATGTTGTCAGGGGTTCAACCGGTGGCGCCGACGAAGTGTTCGAGGCTATCCAGGTAGCAGGTGTGAATAAAGACGCTTCTGCTACGCGCGGAACATCGCATTTGATTGGCTTTGTTTGTCGCGGCCCGATTGCGATGAGGGCGATCGATTCCAGATTACTTTCAAAAGTAGCCGCAAGGTTCGCGAAGGTTTTACACTTCGCGATGGTTTCGCTCGATGCGCTAGTTTCGATTGTGAGCGTCGTTCCATGCATCTCGATGTTGTTCGCGGAGCTTCCATCCGAGATGATATTGTCTACGAAACGATCCCGCTGAATGTTTTGGTTTTGTAGCTTTCTCGTATTCGATGTTGAGGATCGCTGCGAATTCCAGATCCTCGAAATCGGGCCGCCGTTGGCAAGGACTTCCAGAGCTTTTTGCTGTTCAGAGGAGGTTCTGATGGCGGCGGGGGCCCGGTCCGGCTCGATATGTATCGGGTATTGGGGTTCTTTCGGGTTCATAGCAAACGTCAGATTGACGCCAATTGTTGTGCCATAAAGCCAATTTATCCCAATCTGGGTCGAGTCAAACAATTGATATGCGGCTCCAAAGTTAAATTGTGTCCGTGGTTTGAATGCATCGAAAGCAGTTTCCTCAACGTAACGATCGCTGCTGTATTCAGCGCTGAGTGCGAGGTTCTTTATTGGTGTCTGCCAGACGACGCCGCCAAAAATTCCGACATTTGGACCGTGAAAGAGTTGACCAAAATTGACCTGTCCTGATTGTGAGACAAGACCCGCATTGAGGAGCGAGGCGCGGTCGTTAAACGAGGGAAAGATCTTTCCCAGCGGGTTTGCAAAGGCGGCGGCGGTCGAGAGCCGTCCCCAACCCATACCGATCGTTACGTCGAAATCATCAAAAACGTGCTTTGAAGCGCTTATATATTCGGCTGCATATATGCCGGTGCCAACCAAATCTCTAACGCCGACGACGACCGCAGGCGTGTAGTCGCCCTCTTTGGAGAGTCTAATTTTGAACCCAAAGCTACGATCAAAGTCGGTTGTTTTGACAGATGAGATTATGAAATGCGGAATGATCGCATAACGAAACGAGAAGTCGAGCCAAGGCAGCGCCTGAAATTCAAAATTGTACCGTTCCGTATTCTTGAAGACAGAGATGCCGGCGCTCAGCTCTCCATCAGGTGCCATTTCAGCGCTTGGCATTTCGATAATTCCAAGATAACCAAACGTTGATCGCGAAAGAATTCCGCCATAATTGAATGACACATTATCGTCAGCCGCGGAGGCGCATGCGGTCGATGCGATCAGGACCATGCCGCTGGCTATCGCTAAGTAGCACACGCGGAGTTTAAACCGACCCATCTTGTGAGGCGAAAATCCCAAAAACAGATTTCCGCTCTTCCCCTTTATCGAACCAGCCGCCGATGCAATGATCGGTCAATAATGGCTGGCGCCCTAACCACTTGACAAGCTAAATCTTTTCTTCGTCCTGGGAAGGCGATATGGTACAGCCGAGGCGTTGGAAAAACTTTCTGTCGATTCTTGAGGGGCTAATGATTTCGCCGTCCATCATCACAAAAATGGCGCGCATTGCGAGGGCGTCTCGGGCGGTATTGCTTTGGGCGGCTTTTGTACTTCCAATTTTGTGCTTCCAGCCCGGAAACGCACAACAGACACCGGACGGGAGCGACGTTAGCACGGATCAGATTCAACGAATTCTCGAGGGCCGCTCGACATCTTCGCCAGGGACCAGTAACGATCAATTGAACCGTGCCCCTGAAATCATTCTACAACCCTCAGCCACTCCAAACACAAATCTTCCCGTATCGCGTCTCGAGGAGGTGATGTCCCGCCGGACGGGGGTTAAACTTCGGCAATTTGGATACGATCAGCTAGGGATGGGCCACGCTGTTTCAATTCCACAAATGGGCGCGGTGCAAGATGATTATGTTCTTGGCCCCGGCGATGAGGTCATTGTATCGCTGCGTGGCCAAGAGAATTCCGAGTACCGAACGACTGTTGATCGCAACGGCCAGCTGGTTTTGCCACGACTCAATCCCATTTCTGCAGCGGGGAGGACGTTTGGTGATTTTCGTCAGGACCTGCAAAGGGCGGTGAGCCACGCTTATGTCTCCACCCAGGTTTTCGTTTCCGTAAGCCGTCTTCGCCAGATCAGTGTGCTGGTTACCGGTGAGGTAACAAATCCGGGTGCGCGGATCATGACGGGCCTTTCCACCCCCGCCGACGCGATCGCGATTTCTGGCGGGGTCAAGAAGACTGGAAGCTTGAGGGCAGTACGTGTGTTTCGCGGTGGCCGTGTTCTTGGCGTCGATCTGTACGACCTCATAACCCAGCGCGGGGGGGGGCAGACGATCCATTTGGCCGACGGCGACCGGATCGTCGTCCCACCGCTTGGACGAACCGCTGCTGTAACGGGCTGGGTCCGGTTGCCAGGGATTTACGAATTGGCTCCTGGTGCTTCGGCGATCTCGGTACGCGGACTGACGTTGCTGGCCGGCGGTTACGAGGTGCGAGGAAAGTACAATTTGTCTGTGTTGCGTTTACAGCGAGACGGACAATCTCAAATGACCTCTGTCAGTGACGGCGAGAGCGTGCGGGATGGAGAAATCCTATTCGTTCAACCTGCGGCGGCGCAGACAGTTAGCCAAGCCACTTTGTCCGGCGGGACGGTATTGGCCGGCCGTTATGCGGTGAGGAATGGGTCGCGTCTTTCGAGTCTTATCAAATCGCCTGGCGCGCTTGGCCCTTCGCCATATACTTTGTTTGGTATCATCGTTCGCCGCGATCCTGTGACTTATCTCAGGACGTTGACAGCATTTACCCCCGCTGCCGTGCTTGATGGCAGCGAAGACTTAGTTTTGCAGAGTGATGACGTGGTGCGCGTTTTTTCAATAAGCGAAGCGCAGATGATCCAATCTGCGATGGAGAAATTCCAGGCGCATGTACGGGCTGTGGACGAGGCCGTGCGCAATCCCCAAGCGGGCACGATGAGTCCCCTTACGGAAAGTGAGTTCTTGAATCGGCAAGGGCGAGAGCCGGGAGACTCGCCGGTCAATGCAACTGCGCCGGTCATACAAGGACCGCTAAAAAACGGAGCTTCGCCTTCGTCTTCTGCGGCCGCGCTTGCTGTTGCACAAGGCCTTACTCAGACGTCCTCGGATCAGCGTCAGGAAATTGCGAGGCTCTCCGACCAGACCGCAGTCGGGGGCGCGCCATCCGATCGAATTTCTTCAGACCGAGGCGTCGAAGCATCGCAACCGGAAAACTTGCAAGAACAATCGCTAGCCGGCATGCAAGAGCCGACAAATACCGAGGTCAAAAACTTTGGAGAACTGGCGAGGCAACTTAGCTTCGACCCGCGAATTCTCGCCCACTTTCTATTGGATCATGCAGCAACAATCAGTGGCGCCGTCAGGGGAGAGGGGCTCTATATCATAGGTCCTCACGTGAATCTGCCGGAGCTCTTGGCAGCTGCGGGCGGAACAAACAGTCGGGCAGACCAGAGCAGTGTAGAACTGATTTCTTCCGATGTGGATGTCAATACCGGCGTGGCAGTGAACCACCGATATATGCTCCCGCTCAACAAGGGGCCGCTTGTTGATTACATCGTCAAACCGGGAGACGAAATTCGATTCAATCAGACTTACACGGACGAGGACGCGGGTACGGTAACAATTCAAGGCGAGCTTCGATTCACAGGTTCCTATCAGATAGGGCGAGGCGAACATCTTTCGAGCATACTACTTCGTGCCGGGGGACTAACCCAGGCCGCCTTTCCCTACGGCACAGTATTCCTGCGCCGCTCGGCGGCTGCGCTGGAAGCCGACGGCTATAAGCGTGCAGCGGATGAAATTGAAAGTGAACTTGTTGCGGGGATGACGCGTATAAGCTCGGGCCCCACTTCAAACCTGTCGCCGGAAACGTTTGCGGCTTTACAGAACTTCATCACCGAGATACGCGCCCAGAAGCCACTTGGACGGATTTCGGTTGTCGCCGATCCTAGTGTTTTGCTGGCCAAGCCGGAACTTGATCCAATGTTGGAGCCCGGAGATGTCATCTACGTGCCGCAACGGCCAAGCACAGTGGCCGTACTAGGCCAGGTTCTACAGCCCGGCAGTTTCCAGTACCACGCAGGGTATTCCTTCCAAGATTATCTCGATCGGGCTGGTGGGTATGCGCAATTTGCAGATAAGTCGGCAACATTCGTGGTGCTTCCCGACGGGTCTGCAAAGAAGGTCGATTCGTCTTGGCTAAATTTCAACGATCAGACTATTCCGCCGGGAAGCGCAGTTGTGGTTTCGCGTGACCTCGCACCATATGATTTTCGTCAATTCGTTTTGGATTCGACGCAGATCTTGAGCCAGCTTGCGATTTCTGCCGCATCACTCGCGGTGTTGTCACAAAACAAATAGCGGCCCCTTCATAAAGGCTCTCCTTCCTTGTCAGCGGCCCAGTAGAGCGTGCGCCGTCTTCAGACTGTCGATGGATGGGGTGTTTTGATAACCTTAATGCCCGTTAAGCCGGAACGTGGATATTCATTCGTCTTCCTCTGAAACCGCTTTTCCTTGCTACATCGACAGAAGATTGCCGGCTCCACACTGTGGCCGAACAGACACGGAAGCAAGAAATTTGGGGCTTTGAGCCTACGGGATCCGCAACCAATCGACCGAATTGCCTCATGCTGCGTTATAGTCAGCGCCAAGGCATTGCGGCCGGACTGAGAACAAGGAAATATTTCCCGATGAAAAAACTGATATCCTTGGTTGGAGCAGTTGCATTGTTCCTTTCCAGCACGATTCCTGTTTTTGCGGGCACTGGTCCGGCTCAACAAAAAACCGGCGCCCTGGCGCCTGGCCACGCGGCAGGCGTCAAGCAGGCCCAATCGTATATGGGTTCGAATACGTTGCTTTGGCTATTTGGAGCGGGGATTGTAATCGGCGGTGTCGCTCTTCTCGCCAGCAGTGGCGGGCATCATCACGCGACCACAACGACCTCGCCCTAATTTTTTAATTCGCGGATTGAATATTTCAAAGTCGCGCGTGTGAGTAGGCAAGACATGCCGCCAAGATGCTTTGCATTATGATGGCGGCCGCAACATCTCTAATTCTATCGGATCCGCATCTGGACTGAGGGTTTGGCTCGAACGCCAGACGAATTTGGTGTCAGCGTCCACCCAGTAGCTGTTCACATATGACCAGTGCAATTGTGGAGCGCTGCAGGCCTCGTCGACTCGCAGAGTTCGAATCTCACTTCCCAAAATTGAAATGGTCTCTGGACCCACCGGTGCAATCGTGCAGACGATCGGCACCGAATAAAGCTTTAATGTCGCGAAATCTGCAACGAGATTTTCGGAGCGCGCGGTCGAGATATTCAAGCCGGGTGAGGAAAGATCGCCAGCGTCTAAGGACGTAAGCGCGCTTATGTCATGGCCTAGTCCAAAGCTGCTTACAATCCGGCCCTGTCGCGTCGTAACCAAAATATGCGATGCTGCGGTCCAGGTAAGATCGCTGCCGTTTTGTGCGGCAAGTACAAGCATTTGCTCCGGACCGCCTGAAATTCGAATACCTAAGCTAGCATAGGGGATGGCGCTCGCCTGATCCAGCGGAACGCTACTCCTCTTTTGAGACCATGACTGCTGAACGTAGTGGAAAAGCTGCATGTAATCGGCGTTGCCGTTGGAGGAACAACCACCCAGAGAAAGGGTGATCGCGGTCGCGATTGCGGCGGAAAATCTGCTAGAGACGTAGGGGACTTTACACATTCGTTGCCCAGATTACCTGCATTTGGATTGAGATTTTATTGGCATATTGCCTTGTCGGAAATAGGTCAAATCGCAGGCGGGACCAGATCGACCGCGCGAGACATTTGTCTTCATCGAACCGGTTCGTTGCAACTTTCCAAGCCGGGTTTGTAGGCCGTCTTGCGGCCAGTGCATCTCAAGTTTGGCAAATTCCGTCATCCTCTTGCGCCTTCGCGGCCTGGGCCCTATTTCACAGTAACCTGAGTAGGGCAAGGTGGAATTGGCTTCTATGAAAAGTGTTATATCGCATCTGCACCACCTGGAGTCCGAGAGCATCCATATCATGCGCGAAGTTGCGGCCGAATTCCGCAATCCGGTGATGCTCTATTCCATTGGCAAGGATTCCTCGGTCATGCTTCATCTGGCAATGAAGGCCTTTTATCCGAGCAAGCCGCCGTTTTCGCTACTCCATGTGGATACGACCTGGAAATTTCGCGAAATGATCCAGTTTCGCGACGAGACCGTGAAACGGCTGGGCCTCAATCTTCTGGTGCATATCAACGAAGACGGCGTGAAACGCGGGATCAATCCATTCGATTCCGGGTCTTCTTTGCACACGCAGGTGATGAAGACGGAAGCGCTCAAACAGGCGCTCGACAAATACGGCTTCGATGCCGCCTTCGGTGGCGCAAGGCGCGATGAAGAGAAAAGCCGCGCGAAGGAGCGTATTTTCTCATTCCGCAACGCCAATCACGCTTGGGATCCGAAGAGCCAACGTCCGGAACTCTGGCGGGTGTACAACACACGCATCGCCAAGGGCGAATCCATCCGCGTCTTTCCGCTGTCGAACTGGACTGAGCTTGATATCTGGCAATACATCCTGATGGAGAACATCCCCATCGTGCCACTCTATTTCGCGAAGCAACGTCCGGTGGTCGAGCGGGATGGCACGCTCATCATGCGCGATGACGAGCGCATGAAACTGGGCCCCGATGAAACGCAGGTAATGCGGGTAGTACGATTTCGTACACTGGGTTGCTACCCCTTGACCGGCGCCATCGAGTCGCCCGCCGACACGCTGGAAGGCATTGTGGGCGAAATGCTGACCGCGCGAACGTCTGAACGGCAGGGCCGTCTGATCGACGGCGACGAGAAATCCTCCATGGAGAAGAAGAAGAAGGAGGGCTATTTCTGATGATGACCGCTCCCTTGGAGCCCGGAATCGCCCAAACCGACCATCAAACAAAGACGGACCTGAGAACCTATCTCGCTTCACAGGAGAGAAAGTCGCTGCTGCGGTTTCTCACCTGCGGCAGTGTCGATGATGGCAAATCCACGCTCATCGGCCGGCTGCTGTACGACTCAAAATTGCTCTTCGAAGATCATCTGGCAACATTGGAGAAAGACTCCAAAAAGCATGGCACCACGGGCGGCGACATTGATTTTGCTTTGCTGGTGGACGGACTCGAAGCCGAGCGGGAGCAGGGCATCACTATTGATGTTGCTTACCGCTTCTTCGCAACCGACAAACGCAAATTCATCGTCGCCGACACGCCGGGGCACGAACAATATACCCGCAACATGGCGACCGGCGCCTCGAACTCGGACGTGGCTGTCATCCTGATCGACGCGCGCAGGGGCGTCCTCACGCAAACGCGGCGCCATGCCTACATCGTTTCGTTGCTGGGCATCCGCCATGTCGTGCTGGCGGTGAACAAAATCGATCTGGTCGGCTATTCGCAAGAAATCTTTGACGCGATTGTTGCTGAGTTCAGTGCTTTCGCCGAGAAATTGGGGTTTGCGAGCCTTGTGGCCGTGCCGATCTCTGCCCGCTTCGGTGACAATGTGATTTCGCGCAGCGCGAGCACGTCCTGGTATCGCGGCCCTTCGCTACTGTCCCTCTTGGAAAGTATCGACATCGATAGTGGAATTGTCGAGACGGCGTTTCGCATGCCGGTTCAATGGGTAAACCGGCCCAATCTCGACTTTCGCGGCTTTTCCGGAACGATTGTGGGAGGGCACATTAGATCGGGCGATGTGATCGCGGTGGCCAAGTCGGGCCGCAGCAGCAGCGTTTCACGCATTGTCACCATGGACGGTGATCTGAACGAGGCTTTCGCCGGCGAAGCCGTGACGCTGACCTTGAGCGACGAAGTCGATATCTCGCGCGGCGATGTGCTTTGCACGCCGGCCGCGCGCCCGGAAGTATCCGACCAGTTTTCGGCGCATCTGCTCTGGATGGCCGACGAAGAATTACTTCCCGGCCGTCAGTATTCGCTGAAGCTTGGAACCTCTACGGTGCCGGCCCAGGTGACGACGCTGAAGCACAAAATCGATGTCAACACGCTCGACCATTTCGCGGCCAAGACACTTCAGCTGAACGAGGTCGGCTATGTCAATATTTCGACATCGCAGCCGTTGGTTTTCGATTCTTATGTTTCGAACCGCGACATGGGCGGGTTCATTCTGATCGACCGGTTCACGAACGCGACGGTCGCAGCGGGCATGATCGATTTCGGTTTGCGCCGCGCGACAAATGTGCACTGGCAGGCACTGGACGTGAACAAATCGGTTCGCGGAGGCTTGAAGGGGCAGAAGCCCGCCGTGCTGTGGTTCACGGGCCTGTCGGGCTCCGGCAAATCGACAATCGCCAATCTGGTGGAGCGCTCGCTCGTTGCGCATGGCCGTCACACCTATTTGCTCGACGGTGACAATGTTCGTCACGGCCTTAATCGCGATCTTGGCTTTACCGATGCCGACCGGGTGGAGAATATCCGCCGTGTGGCCGAAGCTGCGAAATTGTTCGTCGATGCGGGCCTGATTGTTCTGGTGTCGTTTATTTCGCCATTCCGCTCGGAGCGTCGCATGGCGCGCGAGCTCGTTGGTCAGGACGAGTTTATCGAGATCTTTGTCGATACGCCGATCGAGGTCTGTATGGAACGTGATCCCAAGGGGCTTTACCAAAAGGCGATGGACGGTCAGATCAAGAATTTTACCGGGATTGACAGCCCTTACGAGCTACCAGAAACCCCAGAGATGGTTATCCAGACCGTCACGGCCGAGCCTGCCATCTTGGCCGCGCAAGTGATCGATTTTTTGCGGGCCCGCGGGACAGTTCCGTGACAGTCCATTCATCTCATCGAAATTGTTATGTTAAGATCTGGAACCTGTTTGAACCTCGAGTATTTAACAATAGATGCCGTTTGCCACGCCTGTTGCGGGTGAGCCACATCTGTCGAAGAAGCAGAAATAGGCTGATTTCTGTGGGTTTGGTCCCGAGCTTGGCAGTCTGAATTGATTGACAGCTCTGACGGGGTTGAGCTAGAACACACCCAGCTTTGACGAGTCAGGAGGACTTCATATGTTACGTAAGTGGGGAACGGCAATTGTTGTGGCTGCTTTGATTGCATCGAGCTCGACCGCAGCGCTGGCGCAGACGGGCTCGCAACAGGGGGCCTTAGCGCCGGGTGGTTCGGCTGGCGTTCAAAAGGCGGAAATGCTTGGGAGCCACACGGTTCTGATTCTGTTGGGTGTCGGCATTCTGGCCGGTGGCATTTATTTGGCGGCGAGCGGCAATGGTCACCATACAGTCACGGTCACGACGACTGGCGCGCCGTAGCAGCACCAACACGATAATGAGAGAGGCGCCCCTTTGGGCGCCTCTTTTCGTTGTGCTAATGCCTTCTCAAATCATTCGTTGTTACAGCGTTATCGGTCGACACACATCCTAAACTCTGCGACGAACGATGCCATGAGGTCTTCAGGGCTTGCGGAACGAGCCAAGCATCGTATGTGTCAGGAAGCGCGAAGTCTAGGAGGCTTTGGCGGGAGTTGGGATCACGATAGAACCGAATACATACAGATCGGTTGTCGAAGGCGAGCATTGGCCGGCAATTGTCAGCCAGCGCGCGCAAGCGCTCCTCACGATCCAATATCAATTGGAGAAGAGCCAATGGTGGCAACCGGAAATGCTAAGGGCGGCGCAATTCCGCCAACTCCAAGGCCTGCTTCAGCACGCCGCCGCGACCGTGCCGTTCTATGGCAAGCGTTTGGCCGAAAATGGCATCAATGTGGATGCGCCGCTCGACGAGGAAATGTGGTCTAGGATTCCACTTCTAACCCGACGCGACGTCCAAAGCGCGGGCGACGCGCTATTGAGCTCGGCGGTTCCTATGAGCCACGGCCGCGGTGACACCATTACGACGTCTGGCTCTACAGGAACGCCTGTAACCGTGCAAACCACCCAGACCTCCCAATTTTTCTTGCGCTGCTTCACCCTGCGCAGCTCTATCTGGCATAGATTCGATGTGAAGCGAAAATTCACCGCTATTCGTCACAACAATGGCCCCGGCGGCGAATATCCGAATGGCATAGAGATGAGAAGTTGGGGAGGCCCGTTCGATGCCTTATTCGTTACGGGACCTTCGGCACTCCTTTCGATCATGACACCGGTACCCCAGCAGATCGAATGGTTGCAGCGACAGAAGCCTGACTACTTTCTAACGTATCCCTCGAACCTCGCCGCGCTTCTGGCGTACTGCCGCGAGAACGGCATTCGCTTTCCAAAATTGCGCGCCGTCGCGACAATGGGCGAGATTCTTTCTCCTTATGTCCGCCGGGCGTGTCGCGAGATATGGGGGGTCAAAGTGCTGGACATGTATACTTGTCAGGAGGTCGGCTATCTCGCGCTCCAATGTCCTGAGCATGAGCACCACCACGTGCAATCGGAAAACATACTGCTCGAAGTTCTGGACGAAAATGATCAGCCGTGCGCGCCGGGAGAGACGGGGCGTGTCGTCATAACGGCGCTGCACAACTTCGCGACGCCCTTGATCCGTTATGCCAACGGAGACTATGCCGTTGTTGGTGAAGCCTGTCCGTGCGGCCGCGGGCTTCCGGTCCTGAAGCGAATCCTGGGACGCATGCGTAATATGATGACACTGCCAACCGGCGAGCAGCTATGGCCGTATTTCGGCAGTGACAAGCTGCGCGCCGCCGCGCCGCTCAGGCAGTTTCAACTCGTTCAAAAAAGTCTGACCGAACTCGAAGTGCACCTAGTTGTCGAGCGGCCCTTTACGTCCGAAGACGAAGGCCGGGTTCGTTCTGTGATCACGGGTGAGATTGGGGATGTGTTTAATATCGTCTTCATCTATCACGAGACAATTCCGCGTGGTCCCGGCGGCAAGTATGAGGATTTTCGTTCAGAGATTGCGCATAGGCGCGCGCGGCGACCGCCGGATTGATCCTGAAACAGGTTATCGTCCGACGCTAATATAGGTGAAACCAGCCGCAATCATTTGCGCCGGCCGATAGATGTTTCTCAGATCAACCATCACCGGGGTGCGTAGCAGCCCCTTGATCTTAGCGAGATCGAGCGCGCGAAACTCGTTCCATTCCGTGAGGATCACCACGCCATCAGCGCCCGAGAGCGCATCATCGGCACTTGCGCAAGGTTCGATCTGAAGCAGTGCCCGCGCTTCCTTAGCTCCTTCCGGATCATAGGCCTGGATCCGGGCGCCTTTCGCCTGCAAGTGCGGCACGATCACCAGGCTGGGCGCATCGCGCATGTCGTCGGTGTTGGGCTTAAAGGTGAGGCCCAAAATTGCGATGGTCTTTCCCGCCACACCGCCAAACGCCCGTTCGATTTTTTCTGCCATCGCAACTTTGCGCCGGTCATTGATGGACACCACGGCTTCGACAATGCGCGTGGGCGCTCCACAATCTTGCGAAGTCTTGAGAAGGGCAATCGTGTCCTTGGGAAAGCAGGATCCGCCAAATCCCGGTCCCGCATGGAGGAACTTCGAGCCGATGCGGCCATCCAGTCCAATGCCGCGCGCAATATCTTGAACGTCAGCACCCACTTTCTCGCAGATATCGGCCATCTCGTTGATGAAGGTGATCTTGGTCGCCAGAAACGCGTTGGCCGCGTATTTGATGAGCTCGCTGCTCTCGCGGGACGTGAAAAGAATGGGCGTCTCGTTGAGATAGAGCGGGCGATAGATTTCCGTAAGCACGTTCCGCGCCCGCTCGGTGTCGCAGCCGACCACCACCCGATCCGGCCGGCGGAAATCCTCGATCGCCGATCCCTCGCGCAAAAACTCCGGATTGGAGACGACATCTATATCTGCTTCCGGGCGCGCGCGGCGGATGACCTCTTCGACCTTCCGGCTGGTGCCTACCGGCACGGTCGATTTGGTGATGACGACGGTGTAGCCGCTCATCGCACGCGCGATCTCCTCCGCGGCCGCGAATACAAAACTCAGATCCGCATGGCCATCGCCCCGGCGGCTCGGTGTTCCGACCGCAATGAAGACGGCGTCGGCGTCCCGCACGGCTTGTGAAAGTGAGCCCGTGAAGGAGAGCCGGCCTGCCTTCACATTGGCGGCCACAACATCGTCCAGGCCCGGCTCGAAGATCGGGATTTTACCTGCCTTGAGGGCCGCGATTTTGGACGCGTCCTTGTCCACACAGATCACATCATGGCCAAACTCCGAGAAGCAGGCCCCGGAGACCAGCCCCACATAGCCTGTTCCAATCATCGCAACGCGCATTTGGTATTCCCTGTCGTACGGCCCTGTTTCGCCCGCCCGTGGGGTCGATACAAGGCCCTGTGCGCCGGAGCCGAAGGAAGATTAGGGGAGGGTTAGAAAACCGCCGCCGCCGCCCATGCCTGTGCCGTAGCCTGTGCCCGTCGGTGGGGCCCATCGAGACCGGGCTGCGTTACGCCCTGGGGTTCGGTCGGTTTCAAGTTTTGCCCGCCCCTCGGATATGCTTTGCCGGCGCGGTGATTTGCGCCGGAGCTTTGCGAGTCCATGTCCATTCTTGTCACCGGCGGGGCCGGGTATATCGGCAGCCATATGGTTTATGTCCTCGCCGACAGCGGCGTTGACGTCGTGGTCATCGACAATCTTTCAACCGGATCGCGCGGCCTCGTGGCGGAGAAGGCACATTTCGTCGAAGGCAATGCCGGTGATATCGCGCTTGCGCGGCGGGTGATTTCCGAGCGCGACGTAACCGCTATCATTCACTTCGCCGGCTCGATTGTGGTTCCGGATTCCGTGCGCGATCCGTTGAGCTACTACGCGAACAACACGGTCGTGGCGCGCAATCTGATCGAGGCCGCCGTCAAGGGCGGCGTGAAAAACTTTATCTTCTCATCGACGGCGACCGTCTATGCGGGAACTGTACCGGATCCCTTATCGGAAACATTGCCGACGAGGCCCATTAGCCCCTATGGCCGATCGAAACTGATGACGGAATGGATGTTGGAAGATTGCGCGCGGGCTTATGACTTTCGTTATGTCGCGCTGCGATACTTCAATGTGGCTGGCGCCGATCCCAAAGGGCGAACCGGTCAATCCAGTTCGCGTGCTACGCATCTGGTCAAGCGCGCGTCTCAGGTGGCTCTCGGCCGCGCGCCGCATCTCGATATTTTCGGCACCGACTATCCAACCCCCGATGGCACGGGCGTGCGGGACTACATCCATGTCAGCGATCTGGTGTCTGCGCATGCACTCGCGCTTGACTATCTGCGCAATGGCGGCGAGGCCACGGTCATGAATTGTGGCTATGGCCATGGCGCGTCCGTCCGCGAAGTGATTGCGTCTGTTGAGCGTGTCACGGGGCGTCCATTGCCTGTCAGGGAAAGTTCGCGTCGTCCAGGCGATCCGCCTTGGCTTGTCGCCGATGCAAGAAAGATCAAGCAGGTTCTGAATTGGAAGCCCCGTTACGATGATCTCGATGAAATCGTGCGCACGGCTTATGCGTGGGAAACCCAGCTGAACAGTCCTTGATCCCCCAAAACCGGTTACGATGCAGCAAAGCGGCTGTCTTCTGACCGTTTACCAAGCCTGACCTCGGGACGCTTGCGTGCTGCGACCGGCCTAGCGCATCCCATGCGTTCTCTTATAGGTTAAGGCCGCGCGACCAGCTTGTTCTTGGAGCAACAAGGGCTTTCGGGAATATTTGAAATGACGAAATCTCCAATCATTCCGGTCATCCTCTCCGGAGGCTCCGGAACACGGCTTTGGCCGCTTTCGCGGGCGGCTTTGCCCAAGCAACTGCTTGCTTTGGGCGGCGAGCACACCATGATTCAGGAAACAGCGCTTCGCGCTGGCTCCGTCGCGACGCAGCCTCCCATCGTCATCTGCAGCGAAGCGCACCGTTTTCTCGTCGCCCAACAGATGCAGGATGTGGGCATAAGCCCTTCAGCCATTGTGCTCGAGCCGGAAGGCCGCAATACCGCGCCCGCTGCCGCCGTGGCTGCGTTGCTTGCATCCGAAATCGACGCCGCCGCAATTGTCGTCCTGCTGCCTTCCGACCACAGCATTTCCGATCGGGCCTCTTTTGAAAGAACGTTGAACAGTGCCGTGATGGGCGCGCAAGCAGGGTTCATTGTGACTTTTGGCATTGCGCCCGCCGGACCGGAAACCGGCTACGGCTATATCGAGCAAGGCGATGCGGTCGATCAATTGGATGGTCTTTTTCTGGTTCGCCGGTTTGTCGAGAAACCCGACCACCAGACAGCGCGCGACTATCTTTCGAGTGGTGGCTATTCCTGGAACGGCGGCATGTTCGTTTTCCGTGCCGATATTTTACTTCAGGAATTCGAACGGCATTGCCCTGGCGTTCTCGCCGGTGCGCGCGCCTCCCTGGCCCAATCCAAACGCGATCCGGAGTTCATCCGGCTTGACGATTCAAGTTTTGGAAAAATCCAGGACATCTCGCTGGATTATGCGATTATGGAGCATACGGACAAAGCCGCGGTTGTTCCCTGTGAAATCGGCTGGAGCGATGTGGGATCGTGGTCTGCGCTTTGGTCGCTGGGCACGAAGAATATTGAGCAAAACGTGTTTTACGGCGACGTGCATTCGCACAACACGACCGGGTCATACGTGCACAGTCAGAACATGTTGACCACGCTGGTCGGGGTCAAAGATCTTGTCGTTATCACGACGGACGATGCCGTGCTGGTGGCCGACAAGAGCCATGCGCAGGATGTGAAATTTCTTGTGGATGGGCTCAAATCGGCTAAACGCAGCGAGCCTTTCGATCATGCCACCGTGTACCGGCCCTGGGGAAGTTATCGGACCGTCGATTCCGGCGTTGGCTATCAGGTCAAGCAGATCGTCGTGAATCCAGGTGGCCGGCTTTCGCTACAGATGCATCACAAACGGGCCGAGCACTGGGTTGTCGTGCGGGGGACGGCGCGCGTGACATGCGATCAGAACGTCTTCGATCTTCAGGAAAACCAATCGACTTACATTCCGCTCGGCTCAAAACACCGGCTGGAAAATCTGGGAAAGACCCCTCTGCGTTTGATCGAAGTTCAGTCGGGCTCGTATGTCGGCGAAGACGACATTGTCCGCTTTGACGATATCTACGGACGTGCACCAGCGAAGAAGTAAGAGCCGTGTGCGTGATACCCACGCATGGTCACATGCTTCGCTTCTAAGCCGGAACGATCTTGCTCTTGTCGGAGATTTCCTTGGTCGCATTGCGCGTGTCGACCACGAGCTTTGACCAGTTCATCAATGCCGCATAATCCACGTTGGAATGATCGGTCGCGATCAGTGCGGCATCGAATCGCGCCAGCACCGTCTCGTCAAACGAAATGCTTTTCATGCCCTGCAAGCTTGCATGCTCGCGCGTGCGCGGAATGACCGGGATGTACGGATCATAATACGAAACATTCCCACCAAGGCCCTGGATGATTTCCATGATCCGGAAAGCAGGGCTTTTGCGCGAATCATCGACGTTCTTTTTATATGCGACTCCACAAATCAATATGTTTGCGCCGTTCAGCGCTTTGGCCTGATGGCTACTTAGCGCGTCTGCCAATGTCTGCACGACAATACGCGGCATCGCGCGATTGACTTCGCCGGCCAGCTCGATGAAGTGGGTATCCACTTCGAAGGCGCGTGCGCGCCAGGAAAGATAGAAGGGGTCGATTGGGATGCAGTGTCCGCCGAGGCCTGGCCCCGGATAGATCGGCATGAAGCCGAAGGACTTGGTCTTGGCGGCGTCGATGACTTCCCAGATATCGATTCCCATGCGCGAACAGGCGAGTTTAAGCTCATTGACGAGCGCGATATTTACGGTGCGAAAGATGTTCTCCGTGATCTTCACCGCTTCGGCAGTTTGCGCGTCGCTGACATTGTGCACTTTGAAGAAGCCGAGGCCGTAGAAGCGCGCGGTGAGTTCTCCCGAATAGGTGTCGATGCCGCCCACAATCTTCGGGATCGTTTTGGTCTCAATGGCGCTGCCGGGGTCTTCACGCTCCGGCGAGAAGGCGAGGTGGAAATCCTCTCCTGCTTTGAGACCGCTCGTCTCAAGAATGGGCTGTACGACCTCCTGGGTCGTTCCCGGATAGGTCGTGGATTCCAGAACGATTAGCGCGCCTTTAGGGAAAGGCCTGGCGATCATCTCGCTGGTTTTGATCACGAAGCTCAAATCCGGTTCGCGAGTGGGCGTAATCGGTGTCGGAACGCAGATCATGATCGCGTCGGCCTCGGCCAATCGCAAGAAATCGTCGGTCGCGGCAAAGCGGCCGGACTCGTTCATGTCTCGTATGCGCGAATCCGCAAAATGGCTGATATAACTTTCTCCGGTCGCCAGCGCAGCGATTTTCGGCGGGTCGATGTCGAAGCCGATGACTTTCAAACCCGCTTGCCAGAACACGTGAACCAGCGGCAATCCGACATAGCCAAGACCGATCACGGCAACGGTGAGGGCGTCGAGCTTCTGCTCGAATTTCTTGCTCGCTCCGATCGAGACGCGGACATTCATGGCGCGATCCTGCATGGGCGAAGTCAAGAACTTCCCGCGAGCATCAAAATTAGCCGACATTTCTCAAAAAAAGTCTCTGGCCGCTGTGCCAGATTGGGATACAAATGCAGATCCGGGCGGCGCCGGGCTTACCGATAGCGCTCGTTTTTTGTTTGAGGCGAATTATGCAACGCGACAGAGTTTTTGGGGCCGTGCTTCTGTTGGCAAGCTGTGGTTTCGTCCCGCAGGCGAATGCGTCAGCAGATACGGCCGGAAAAATCGCCGTTTTGGGTGCAGGCACGGTAACCTGCTTGGCATGGACAGCAGAGCACGCGTCCAATTCGGTGGCGGCCGGCATCCAGAACAGTTGGGTTTTTGGTTACATCACGGGGTTCAATTCTTGGGCGCCGGGAACGAACGACGCTTCGCAGGCGGTCGACAATCCGGAGCTGCTCGCCTGGATGGGCACCTATTGCGAAAAGAATCCGGTTGATACCATCAGTCAGGCATCCTCCGCGCTGATTTTCGCACTATATTTGAACGCAAGCTCCCACACTTAGCGGCACCGGATCACCGCCGCCCGGCTGCCTCAGATGTAAGCCTGCGTTAGAAGCGACTGAAGCCCGCGCGCGTCGAGCTGTTCGGGCTTTTTTGTCGCTGCTATAGGCAAAGCCCTCGGCGACCGGTTTTTCAATCCGCCTGCATAAAATTCTGCTGCTCGCGCTCTCAAAGCAGCAGCGCATCAAACGGAATCACTGAGATATTCTTGATATGTTCAAGAAAACTTTGGCACTTTGGACAATAACCAGCAATTTGGCCAATGAGATCCGAATCCAATCAATGACGTAGCGCAAGCTCATTCCGACAAAGAATGACGACGCAACAAACCATGCAAAACGCGCCCCTCCGACCAAAGAGCCAAAAGTGCGGCTGCAGCGCTCTTGTAAGTGAGAGTTTACGGCATGTGCCTATAGCACGGACGCGCGGCGGCCCTGGTGACGTGTGACGGCGCTGATGGCCCTCGCGAAAGGCGTGCAGTACATCTATGTTGCGGTTGTCACGTCTAAGGCGCGCGCGGCAAAGATTGCCTAAGTATTACCTCGTTCAAGAAACCTGTCAGCAATCATGTTTTAATAAAACTGCGTTCTAATGCGTGCGTCAACCCAATCGTCGGGAGATGTGCGTTGAATACTAGGGTTCGTGAGACGCAACGCGTCGAGGTCCGCAGACGCCACGATAGTCTTCTAATCGCGATGGCACAGGTGGCGTCAGAATTGTTGACGATGACGTCAAAGGACCAATCCATTCCCCACACGCTCGGTGTCATTGGTGAGGTGATCGGCAGCAATCGTGCATTCGTGTTTGAGGCCAACGCTGTCTTGGACAGCAACGCTAGTCTGCTTTATTCCTGGGAAGCGTCCGATAGGCTCAGCGAGCGCAAGTTTGGACCAATTCCGACACGCATCGGCTGTCCGCCCGAATTTTCTGGCCTCTTCAGCGGCAAAGCGGTCACGGCCACACGGTACGCGGGCAGTCCCGTGATGCAGGATTTTCTGAAACAACTCGAACTCAGCTCGATCCTATTTGCGCCAATTATGATCGAGGGCGCCTATTGGGGATATCTGGGATTCGACGTGAGCCAAGCTGAAAAGCCGTGGACCAAGGACGAAATTGATATATTCCACACCATGGCGGGCCTCATTGGAGCATCGATCACACGCGAACGGTATGTTCGCCAACTCGCCGCGGCGCGCGATGAAGCCTTAACAAGATGTGTCGGGGCTGAATCGGCGAATGCCTCGAAAACCAACTTCTTAACAGCTATGAGCCATGAGCTGCGCTCGCCATTGAACGCCATCCTCGGCTTCTCAAGTATTTTGATGGCCGGGTCCGACGAACCTTCTGATTTGGCGCGCTACAAGGAATACGCCAGCGACATCCACCAATCAGGCTCACATCTTTTGAGCTTGATCAACGATCTGCTCGACATCGCCAAGATTGATGCCGGGCGAATGGAGATCGAGCCACGTTTACTCGAAACCCAAGACGCCCTTGATCATGCGCTGAGGGTGGTGGACACGAAGGCAAGCGAACGCAAGCAGATTCTAACGTCTAATGTGGAACCGGAGGCGGCGATCCTTTATGCCGATGCACGCGCGTTCACGCAAATCGCGATCAATTTGTTGTCGAACGCCGTGAAGTTCGCGCCTGATGGTGGCCATATCGTTGTTAACGCCCGCCGGGATGGCAATGGTGATTTTGAGCTTGCCGTCGTGAATGACGGACCTGGAATTCCCAAGGAAAAACTTGAGCGTCTTTTTCAGCCCTTTGGCCAAGTCGACAATCGCTACGCCAAACAGGATGGCGGCACTGGGCTTGGGTTGACCCTGGTGCGCGGATTGGCGGAACTTCACGGCGGCCGCGCATGGCTCGAAAGCGAAGAAGGAAAGGGCATACGCGCGGTCGTTCGTCTGCCAGCGCAGGAAACGCTCTCGTCCCAGATGACAGCTGAGGGTCGCATCGTGGCGGCGTAAACACTCAAATCGCGCTGAACTGTCGGGGCGCGCGCGAAAAAATTGCCAGTGTCAGGATACACGGCAGAAAATTCCGGCGCAGGCCCATAAAACACCACGTCGGTTCTCCCCTACATTTAACGATCCGTTTAGTGAGAAGCGATAGGCTTGGACTTCCAAATTGAGATCTCGAGAATGGCCAAAGCGCAATTTCATAAGAACCAGCGCGTCTATGTAAAGCCGGTTGGAATTTGGGGGATGATCGAGCGGGTTGTGCCGCAATGGACCAAGGGCATCGCAGAGCCATTACGGGTTCTCTACGATGTGGGGCTTGGTCGTGAATTTGTCACCGATGAGCTGCAGGCCGAAGCGCCGGCTGCAGAAGCAACAACCGATGGGTCGGAAAACTGGCGCATTCTACGCGCCCGCAACAAATGGCAAGCGGTGCAAGATTGTGGCCACCATCCGGTGCCCGGCACATTCCCGGTTATTGTGACCGGCCTATCGCAAGGGGGCGGCTGGCGCGTTCCCGGCGCCGAATATGATTTGAACCCTCAGAAGGTTGAGCTCCAGGCGCGCATCATCGCCAGCGCGCCGCGCCTTGCGGATTTTGCGTCCAGCCTCTTGAACTGGGCGCGCCAATCCGGGGAGGAAATGCCAACCCAACTGGTGAGGCTCGCGCATGACGCACAAGACATTCTCGCCGGCATTGATGGCAACTGCGGATAGTCCTAATCAGCATCCGGCTTGGCGATACATCCGCCGAGCGATGGGACCGAAGTTACCCGCCACTCGCGCTAACCGTAATGGTTGTCAGAGCTTGCTGGGCGCAAAGCCATCGTCCAAGAATCGGCTTCAATTAAAGGATCGGCTTGCTCTTCTCGCAAAGCGGCACGTTCAGTCGCTGCCACAAAGCGAACGTCGCCCCTTTCTCGGATCGCAGTCCTCGAATATGGCCGCGTTCGTTTGGGCGTTATTCGAGTTTCGGTCTCTTTTTGGTCGCGCAGGGCTTGCGTGGCTGATATCGCGCTACAAGTGAATAAAATGGTGCGACCCTCGTAAACCTCCTATTGACCATTCGGGCTTACAAATACCCATGGCGATAGCAGTCGGGGGGCCGTTTCGTACGGCGTGTTTAATGGCATTAGAAAATGCAACATCCGTCGATCATTCAATGGCCGAACGCAGGCGCTATAAACGCGAGCGCGTGGAGCTGGCCGGCCGTCAATTTGAACCCTCTGAAAACCGTGAGGCTGATTGCAAGATCGCCGATCTGTCGCCCGGTGGCGCGCGCGTCTTTAGCGATGTCGTTCCGCCGCCGGGCACCCAAATCGTCGTTTACATCGACGGCTTTGGCCGCTTCGAAGGTAATGTCGCGCGCCTGGAGGAGGGCGGCTTTGGAATTCAGTTCCATTGCTCTGAGCACAAGCGTGAACGCGTTGCCCAAAAGCTTACGCTCTACGTGAATGGCGGCGTGCTCGACGAAACGGCGTTGCGCCGCCACGAGCGCACGCCGAACCAGGGCATGGCCCGCTTCACACGCGCCGGCGGCGATGTTGTGAATTGCAAAGTACTCGATCTTTCGCTCACGGGCGTTTCGCTGGTCACGCAAAGCCGCCCGCCCATCGGCGAATTTGTGCTCATCGGCCAGATGCCAGGCCGTGTCGCCCGTCATCACGAAGCGGGTATCGGTATCGAGTTTCTGTCGCAGGACAAGGTGGTCGTCGAACCCGCGCGGCCCAAGCTTTTCGCCGTGCGCTAGTTCCCTAGCCGATTGACTTTTCGCGCTGCCGCTTCGGTAAATTGCCGCTTCTTCGTGTATTTTTTTTCGCATCTTGAAAAGCGAATGATTCGCGCATGAGCGCGGCACGGATGTGTCGCGCTGCCGATGCCAGGCTCCGCTCCAACCATGCGACCGACTGCACATCGATGATCGAGTGGCAATTCAAAGGCGTGGATGTAGTTTTGAGAGCATCAGATGAAATCTGGACGCGATCGGTGAGACACTTGCCAAATCGTTCATGAACAGGATTGCACAATACTTCGCGCTCTTTTCGGCGCGGAAGTCGGAAGCGCGCTTTGTGATCGGCGGCCACGACTCAAGTGTCCGCCAGTTGCCAACGAACGATCAACTGTGGCTCCAGAAGCTTCCAATGCTTGCTCACATAGTTCGAAATTTCGTCAATCCGCATGCGCGGGGCGAGGCCTGGCATCTTTTCATTCAGATGCGCTCGCAACGTTGATCCTCTTCAGCGTTCAGCAGCAAGCCGTGCGCGATGAACGCGCGTGCGACTTTGTGTTGACGACGGGTTTGATGGTTACGAGATGACGCAGAGCACAAGCGTTAACGAAGATTAACGACGTGAAAAATTTCGACGAAAATTTATTTGATTGATTCGCCCAATTCTTTCGGCTATTAAGACTCTGTTAACTTTATTTTGCGCGACCGAACGACTCAACGTTTGGCGTTTTTGGGTTGAGGCGTCGGTTATATGGCGTCGGTGGAGTGCCTCCGAAGGGATTTCGTACAGTATCGGAGGGGTACCATGCTCGCGTATGAAGAACTTAAAGGATCGACTGGCCGACAAATTCGCTTTCGCCCACCGCGCTATGATGCGCGGCGTTTGTTTCCAAGCCTCGCGCCGCGCGTGCGCGTTCGTGCAGCAGCCTATCGATTGCACGACATCAGCTTGGGCGGCTTGGCCGCATTGTCCAAGCAGTCGCAAGATGACGGGCTTCAAATTGGCGAGACGGTCGCTCTCAGCATTCAACAATCGGGTCTGCCGATTTTTGAAAGCGCGGCAAAAGTCTGCCGCTCTGAGAACACCGTCTTCGGTTCGAAGATCGCGTTTAACTTTGTCGATCGTCACATCGAATTCGACAAGCTTCTGACCCGCAACACCCAAGCGCAGATCGCGGCGCGCTCGCCGCTCTTTGTTTCGGAGACGACTCAACTGGTGCCCCAGCCATATCGCGCATTCTGCGCCGATGTGCTCAAGCTATTGCGGGCTTATCGTTCGGTCCTCGATGCCAATTCGCAAGTGGCCCGCGAATTCAGCGACGGTTTGGATCAGCTCGAGGCTTTCGAAACTTGCGAGCCCCGGATATTGCAACAATGGCGCTCACTATGGCGCACAGGTAACGATCTCACACTAGGCATGGCGGATGATCGGGAGATCCGCGAGGCAACCAAAGAATTCACCGAACTTGTTCTAACACCTGAGTTGCGCTTGGGCTCGATATGGGATCGCTCTTATGCCAAGCCTTTGGGATATCCCGGCGATTTTGAGATTATGAATCAGGTCTACGATTGGAAACGCGTCGGCGACAATGCCTATGACATGTTGATGCACCGAGTCGGATTGGACGTTGCTGAGTGCATTCGCACGCGAATGGAAGTGGTATTGATCCATATCGCCGAGGTTGTGCGCGAGAAAGGTCAGAGTAGGCCGGCACGGATTACAAGCCTTGGTAGCGGACCGGCGCGCGAAGTTGAAGCATATCTCAGCGGTCACAGCGCATCAGGCCACCGTGCGGAATTCTCGCTTATTGACCAGGAACAAGTCGCGTTACAATACGCCCATGAGAAGACCTATCCCTACGTCCTAAGCAGCGAAGGACGTATCAAAGTTCAGGGGCTCAATATTTCTTTTACCGATATCCTACGTGGCACAAACGGTCTTGCCGGGCTACCACCCCAAGACCTCGTCTATTCCGTCGGATTGCTTGACTATCTGACGCCCCATCGCGCCAAGGCATTGGTGAAGCGGCTCTACAATCTACTGCTGCCGGGCGGCCTAATGATCATTGGCAACATGAATGAATGCTCGCTGAGCAATTTTTGGCCGATGGAGTTTATCACAGACTGGTCTTTGGAGTACCGAAACGACGCCGACATGATGGCTTGGGCAGACGGGTTGAACGCAGAGCGCGCCTGGACAGAGACCGAACGCACCGGACGAGTACGCATGCTGTTCATTCGCAAGCCTTAAGACGTATCAGACAGCATATAGTAGTGGGGTCTCGGCCACGGTGCGCAAACGCGTGGCCGGGAGTTCCACCACGACCTTCGTGCCACGGCCAACTTCGCTTTGGATGGTAATCTGGCCGCCATGGAGTTCAATCAGTTTGCTGGTCAACGCCAGGCCGAGACCGGTACCACCATTCTTGCGGGAAAGGACGGTTTCAACTTGTTCGAATGGACGCAGGACGCGGATAATATCCTCGGGCGCAATGCCAACACCTGTGTCTTCAACTTCCAGGTAAATTGCCCTGGCGGGATCGGCTAGAACCCTGAGCGTTACTTGCCCACCAGGCAGAGTGAATTTGATGGCATTGGATAGCAGATTGAGAACAATCTGAAGCAGTAACCGTTCGTCAACCACAGCGACGATTGGATTTTCTCGGTGCAAAAATAGGACGGTGACCCCAGCGATCACGGCACGTCCGTGGCACATGCGTACGGCGTCATTCACGCTGCGTATTAGATCGGTCTCAGTTTCTTGTAACGAAAGCTTACCTGCCTCGGCCTTGGCCAAATCCAATATGTCATTGATGATCGAAAGCAAGTGATTGCCGCTGTCATTGATGTCGCGAATATATTCAGCGTAACGTGCATTTTCGATAGCGCCAAATAGCTGCTTGTTGAGAATATCTGAAAACCCAATGATGGCGTTTAAAGGTGTTCGAAGCTCATGGCTCATGTTGGCGAGAAAATCGCTTTTTGCGCGGCTAGCCTTGTTGGCTTCTAACAGCAACTCGTTCGCAACAGTATTCTTGACTTCGATGATCTTCTGCGCCCTGTAACTTCGCCTGATATACATTTCCTGGATGTAGCCCGAGAACAGGCCGACGGCGGTCGCCATCACAAGAAAGAAATTGTTGTTGAGATAGTCTTTAAAAGCAATCGGGTTAATGATCGTGGAGACAGCTTGATACATAACGACGAGCAACAGAGAGATGATCACCGAGTTTATGAAGCGCAGGCGCACGAGAGAACTGCCATAAATGACGACCATAATGAGCCCCGCATAATATAGACTGTTGGACGGCGGTGGCATGATCGCCGTCATAAAGATGATACCGATACCTGGTGCGATCATGGCGATAGAAATCACGGTCTGCGCGAAGCGATCGAAGGAAGGAATTTGAATAATCGTTGCCGCTAGCAGCAATATCGGACAAACAATGGCATAGCGGATGAACCAGAGTTCGCCAACAAGCTGACCGCCGACGACGCGGTCCAATACGCCAAAAACCAGGTATAGCAACGCCGCAGCCACAAGATATGTGCGGATAATAACGCGAGACTCATCGAGGTTTTCGGTGCGATAGCGTTTCTCCACAGCGGAATCGCGAAAGCGAAGCCGTAGCGGATCGATCTCGAAGCCCGCCTCGAACGGGGTAATGGTGTTGTCGACGCGATCTGACATTGGATAAAGCCAGCGGGCAATAGAGACGGCTCCGCAGTGTCCCACTCGCCGAGTAAATACTTGGATAGCGACAAAGCTTAACGGGTTTTTAAAATTGAAATTTTCGAATAAGACTGATTGGACGAAAGGGCGGAAGTCTCTATCTTGGCTTTGTTGGACTGATTTGGGGAGCGGGGCAATGCGCAAAACTGGCATCGCAATTTTGGCCTTGGTTATGATGGTCGCCGCTCCGGCGCTGGGCGCGGGTTATGGTCTCAAGGAGCATAGCGCGGATGCCATGGCGGCCGCTTATGCCGGCTCGGCCGCGACGGGTACGGATGCAAGTTATCTTGCTTACAACCCGGCCGCAGCGGGACTTGTCAGCGACGTTGATTTTTCGATTAGTGTGGTCGAAATCCTGCCAGGTTCGAGCGGCGCATATCAGTTGGCAAAAACCTCAGCGGGTACGCCGTCAGGAGGCTCGCTTGATCCGCATGGCTTTATTAAGAGCGCGACGGTCCCGGCGTTGGGCTTGCGCTGGCGGATTTCGGATCGTTGGGCCTTCGGCTTGGCTATTACGGCGCCTTGGGGGTTGGCCACTGATTATTCGAACAGTTGGGCCGGACGCTATTATGGGCTCAAGAGCAAGTTGCTGACGATTGATGTGACACCAATCGTTTCCTATCAGTTGACACGCGACATAACTGTCGCGGCTGGACCACAGATAGAATACGCGCAAGGTACACTAACCAGCGCGATCGACACTGGCACGCTGGGGGCGCTGAACGGCATACCAGGATCGGTACCCGGCGGGCAGGACAGTTTTGCAAGGCTGAGTGGCACAAACTGGGGCTACGGCTACGAGCTGGGCGCAATCGACCATCTTACGGACGATTTGACGCTGGGACTTTCTTACCATTCTGCCATCCAGCATGACCTACGCGGCCCGCTGACATTCAAGCTGGACGATACCGGCATCGGCGCCACGATTAGAGCGTTAACCGGGCTTTTCACCGACACGCACAACAAGACGCGCCTTACAATGCCCGACATGGTATTGTTCGGCGCCCGGCTGGATTTATCAGATCGTTGGACAGGACTGCTGGAGGCCGATTGGACAAATTGGAGTCGGGTGCACGAATTGAGCGTTGTCGCCGCCAATCCGCTGCAACCCGACGACGTGACCACGACCAGCTGGCACAACGCCTTGTTCGGTTCTCTCGGTCTGGAGTACCGCGTCGATCCGCGTTGGATGTTGCGCGACGGCGTTGCCTATGACCAGAGCCCCGTTCCCGACGCAACACGCGAACCGCGCATTCCCGATGCCGACAGGATCTGGCTGTCAACGGGGGTTAGTTATCGGTGGAGCGACAAGACGGACATTAAATTGACCGCATCGCGCTTATATAACCTGAAGACAGATGTCGCGCTCAATCCAACCCAAACCGGCAACGCACTGCGTGGCACCTTAAAGGGCTCCACCAGCTCTTTCGTGGACGTCCTTGGACTGCAATTTACGTTTAGACCTTAATATGTAAGTGCTCTTAACTGGTCGGGCTTTTCGTTAACGCGTGCCGCCGAGGACACCGGCAACGTGGAGCGCAGCCAGCCAATGTCGCCGGACAAATACGCGACACGCCTTGGCCTGCGCGACAATACGCATCTGCGCGCCATATCTGATTTGGCTCTGAGAATTATGCTGGCAGCGTTATCAATGCTTTAAAGAATTTGCGCGAATATCACGGTACTTCGAGCTTAAACCAGCGTGGCCAAAGTGCTTCGCAATTCTGCGAAACGGCAGCCCGAAAGTGGAAGGACGGCCTCGCGTGAAAGTAGTGCTCAACAAGAGCAATTTGGGGATCGTTCTAAACAGGCAATCATCGGCGGATAACCACCAATCTTCGTTGTTGGCGCATCTGATTTTGAATGGATTTGTCGTAGACGACGATGGAAATATCTGCCTGTCGGAACCTGTCGGCTTCCAAGGCATCCTTGATCTCGTTGAATCGCTTAAAGCTGAACTTGACGGCTTGGCCGACGAAACCCTGTTTTATCTTGCGCAAAATATTGCGTTGCATCGCGCACGGGGAGCCGTCGCATCGAATGACAATTAAAGGACCGGTGGGGTGATGCGAGGCGGCGGGTAAAAAAATTGGATCCCGCCGCCTCGGGTACTTCAAAAAGCTGAGCCCGATAATTAGAAAAGCGCAGAAAGGAAGGTAATCGTGCGTTCGATCGAACAACCCAATTTTGTGCCACTTTTCCCACGCGAAATGGCGCCACCCAAAAGTCGCAAGGAAGCCGGACCAACAGCAGACGTCAACGATCCCATAACGCAGCTCGCCAAAAGTGTCGAACTGCTTGCGACGGCAATTTCACGCATGAACTTCACAAACGAACACTCCTGAATGATCGCAGCGCAATTGCGCTGGCAGGTTTTTACGATCTAGATTTTGGATATATGAAATGATCAATATCGACGCTAACGGCCGCGAGGGCCTATCGGAACCTAACCAGGTGCCTGTTGGCCTCGTAAACTTGCCCCCACTGAAACCTATACGCTGGGTCATGGGCCGCAAGGCAGAAGTGGTTTCTGCGGTGCGCACAGGAGCCGTGAGCCTGGACGATGTGTGCAAATGCTATGAAATTTCTATGGATGAATTTTTGGCCTGGAAGAGCAAAATGGAACGCTTTGGCCCAAAGGGCCTTCGGATCAAAGACCTCCAGCATTCGCGTGCGATCATGCAACGCCCGACTGACTACTGATCCAGGCCCTATCGTTCGTCAGCGCGTTTGCGTCAACGCGCTCACTGGTGTGAAGTACTGCAATCTCGGGCTCACGAAGCGTCGAGTTTGAAATGATCGGACGAGTTCACATAATCCATCCACACAATCTCACTTGGTAAGTGGGGATTCAGATCTGTCCCGCACAGAACTTTTCGCATGCGCAGGCGCCGAAACAATGGCGATAGTCTGATCAAGCTGGCATTGCTCGCAAACATCTATTCTGATCAATGGTGTATCAAGATCCTTGCCACGAATAGCGAGCATTTTCATCGCTTGATAATGCAGATGGCGGAGACGCTCGATCTTCTTTTCTATTCTTTCAGCGCTGGGCGTGCCTTCATCAAGTCGCGGCGCCGCTTTGAACATACAATCCATATAGGTGTGAGTTGTCAGGTCCTGTTCCGCTTGGGATGCTGACGGATCTGTGCGCTGGCGAGACAAAAGTCAAAAATGTTGTCGCGCAAATCGCGATCATGACTTTTTTGGAGAGAGCACGAACAATAATGCGCTGTCACGGGTATTTTCACACAGGACATCCATTCAAAAAAGGCGGTGGTTCAACCAATCCTCACACAGTCACCCCAATTGTACTCGGGACACAAAGAGCCTTGCGGAGGCGGGTTCTCGTCCAGGACGGGTTAATAGAGTGGCCGCGAGGCTAAGTGTGGATGCCGGCCAGCATGGCTCTCAGCGCGGGTGCAATGTCGGGTCGCGAAAGGCCCACAGCGATATTGGCTTGCAGGAAACCGACCTTGTCGCCGCAATCGTACCAATCGCATTTCGCCACCACGGCGTGGAACGGATGGCGCCCGATCAGGCGCTGCATGGAGTCGGTGAGCTGGATTTCGCCGCCCGCGCCTTTTTCCTTGCGATCGAGTTCGGTGAACACTTCCGCCGGCAGGATGTAGCGTCCCACGATGCGCAGAAGCGACGGCGCTTTCTCCGTCTTGGGCTTTTCCACCATGCCCTTCACTTCGATGACATTGCCGTCGATCTTGCCAGGCGCGATCACGCCGTAGCGGTGGATCTCCGATTGCGGGCGCTCTTCCGCCGCGATCACCGCGCCGCCACCCATTTCGTAGTAGACTTTAATCATCTGCTTCAGCGCGCCGGGCTTGCCGACGCACAGATCGTCCGGCAGCAACACCGCGAAAGGCTCGTTGCCGATAAAATGGCGCGCGCACCACACGGCGTGGCCGAGACCCAGCGGCTTTTGCTGGCGCGTGAAGCTGACCGAACCCGATTGCGGCAGGCTTTCAAGAAGCGACTGCAGTTCTTTCGTTTTCTCGCGTTCCTTGAGCAGCGCTTCGAGTTCATAGGCGTGGTCGAAATGATCCTCGATGACGTTCTTGCCGCGGCCGGTGACGAAGACGAACTGCTCGATCCCCGCCTCGCGCGCTTCCTCCACCGCGTACTGCACGACGGGCTTGTCGACCACCGGCAACATTTCTTTCGGCACGGCCTTGGTGGCGGGCAGAAAGCGCGTGCCCATGCCGGCGACGGGAAGAACTGCTTTGCGGACGGGTTGCGGTTTGGCCATTGCGGAGCACGTGGGGATTGGAGAACTACCCGTGTTTCATGGCATAAGGCGCCGGGCGCCGTCCACATCGGGGATGCGGTTTGGGAATTAGGGCTTCGGCGGCATGCGGATTTTTTTGACGGGCGGCGCGGGATTTATCGGCTTCCACACGGCGCGCGCATTGCTGACGCGCGGGCACGATGTCGCCGCCATTGACGACCTCAATCCCTATTACGATCCGGCCCTGAAGAGAGCGCGGCTGATGGTGCTCTCGGAGTTTTCCGGTTTTCGCTTTGCGCAGGGCGATATTGCGGAGCCTGGCGCTCTTGCGAAGGCGGCTGGCGACGGGCGCATCGATGTGGTTCTGCATCTGGCGGCGCAGGCGGGCGTCCGCTATGCGCTAAAGGATCCGGCGGCCTATACGCGCTCCAACCTTGTCGGTCATCACGCTGTGCTGGAATTCGCGCGTGCTTCGCCGGGGCTTGGGCAATTGGTCTATGCCTCGTCCAGTTCCGTTTATGGCGACGATACCGCGGCGCCGTTTCGCGAAGATGCGCGGGCCGATCATCCGGTTTCTTTTTACGGCGCCACCAAACGTGCGGGCGAGTTGCTCTCGCATTCCTACGCCGAACTGTACGGTCTCAAACAGACCGGCCTTCGCTTCTTCACGGTCTATGGACCCTGGGGCAGGCCGGACATGGCCTATTGGCTGTTTACAGACGCCATTCTGAAGGACCGGCCGATACCCGTATTCGGTGGCGGCAAACTGAAGCGCGACTTCACTTATATTGACGACATCGTGTCCGCGCTGGTGCGCATCGTCGAAACCCCGTTCGCGGGCGAGAAGGGCGTTGCACCGCATCGCCTCTACAATCTGGGCGATAGCCACCCGGAAGAGGTTTCGGCTCTAATCCGGGCCATTGAAACGGCAACCGGCAAGACTGCGCGCATCGAAAAGGCCGAAGGTCCGGCTGGGGATGTGCGCGAGACCTATGCCGACATCTCGCGCGCAGCCCATGATTTCGGTTTTGTCCCCAGAATTTCGCTGAACGAGGGTATTCTCCTCTTCGTGGACTGGTTTCGCGGCTATCATCGAATCTGAGTTGGGCTGACCGGAGTTCATCGCTTGCGCTGGGGAAATTTCATTCGCGGATACGCGGCGGCGTTAATTCTTAGCGCGCCTTTTGCCGCGTATGGCGACGACGCCGTACCGGTCGCCGCGGTCTCCGCCGCGTTGCGCGAAGGCCGCGCCAAGGACGCCGACGATCTGGCGACGGCCGCATTGGCAAACCAGAACCTTTCGGCGATGGACCGCGCCTATCTCTTCCTCAATCAGGGTCTCGCGCGCGAGCAGATGAACGCACATGAATCGGCCAATGCCGATTTTTCAAGTGCCATCTCGCTGCAGATCCTGCGGCCCGACCAATTGGCGCGCGCGCTGTTCGATCGCGGCGTGACGTTCGATGAAATGAATCAGACCGCGGAAGCGATCGCGGATTATTCCGCGGCGCTCGGTCTCTCGCCGAAATTCGCAGCGGCGCTGAACAATCGCGGCAATGTGTTTCGCCGCATCGGCAAGCTTTCGGATGCCGGGGCCGATTACGAGGAAGCGCTGGCGGCGGGTGACGGCGAGCCCGAATATCCGCTCTATGGCCTGGGCCAGATCGCGGAGGCGCAAGGCCGTTCGCTTGCCGCCGAAGATTACTATCGCAAGGCATTGGCGGCGAATGCGCAATACGCGCCTGCGTCGGAGAGGCTGGCCATGTTGCAAACGCAGGGCGCGTCGGGGGCGCTGGCTTTGCGCGCGCCGGGAAAATCCGCGCTGCGTGTAAGAGCGCCGCGCGAGCAACGCGGGGCTTCGCTGCCGAGTTTGCGTCCGCCTATTCTGGACGTTGCTGCGCAAGCGCACCCGCCGCACGTCACGGCAGCAAGAGCCTCGCGTCTTTCCAGTGTCATAGCTGTGACGCCTGAACAGAGCGCGGTCGCCGGCGGCGCATCCTTGCAGCTTGGCGCCTGGCGCGCGGAAGCGGATGCCGCGGACGGCTGGAACCAGGCGACGAAGCGCGCGGGCGGTCTTCTGGATGGGTTATCGCCGCAGATCGTTCCCGCCGATATTCCCGGCAAGGGCCGCTATTACCGTCTGCGCGCGGGTCCGGTCGCGGATGCGGCGGGGCTGTGCGGCCAGCTCAAATCCAAGGGCCTCGCCTGCATCGTGACGCGCGGCTAGCCGCCCGTTGTCAGCCAGCATCAAAGCTGGTTTTCTCGCCGCGCTTTCGCAATTCCACGACAGGTATCCGACATGACCGGCATCACGTCTTATGGCGCTTATATCCCGCGCCTGCGGCTGCAACGCAAAGCGGCGGCGCAGGCCAATGCATGGTTCGCGCCGAACCTGATGGGCGCGGCCAGGGGCGAACGCGCCATGGCGAATTTCGACGAGGACGCCGTGACCATGGCGGTTGAGGCTGCACGCGATTGCGTGCCCGCCGCTGACCCGATTGCGGACCGCGCGTTCGTCGATGCCGTCTATTTCGCCTCGACCACCATGCCGTTCGCCGACCGCCAGAATGCCGGCATCTTGGCCGCGGCGCTCAACTTGCCCGATGCGATTTCGTCGCTGGACATCGCCGCCTCGCAACGCGCTGGAACGTCGGCGCTGATTGCGGCACTGGATGGCGTGAAATCCGGTCGCATCAAGGCGGCACTTGTCGCCGCCGGCGAGAAGCGCAGGGCGCGCGCCGCCTCGCCGCAGGAAATGGCGTTCGGCGACGCGGCGGCGGCGTTCACCATCGGAAATGAGAAGGTGGTCGCGAATTTTCTGTGTTCGCATTCCGTGACGCTCGACTTCGTCGATCACTTCCGCGGCGCCGACGAGGATTTCGATTATGGCTGGGAGGAGCGCTGGATCCGCGACGAGGGCTATTCGAAGATCGTGCCTGCCGCGATCAAGGCACTGCTCGACAAGACCGGCGTGATGGGCGCGGATATCGCGCATCTCATTCTGCCGTGTCCGTTTGCGAAGCTGGACCAGACGCTCGCCAAGGCGTCGGGCATCGATCCGGCGAAGGTTCGCGACAATCTCGCGGTCACGGTCGGCGATGCCGGTTCGGCGCATGCGCTCCTGATGCTGGCGCATGTTCTGGAAAGCGCGAAGCCGAGCGAGAAAATCCTAATCGCGCAATTTGGGCAGGGCTGCGACGTGCTGCTGTTCGAAGCGACGGCGGAGTTGACGAAGTTGAAGCGCAATGGCGTGTCCGGTTCGCTGGCGCGGCGCAAGGAAGAAACCAACTACAACAAATTCCTCGGCTTCAACGGCTTGATCGAGTTGGAAAAAGGCATGCGCGCGGAAGTGGACAAGCGCACCGCGCTCACCACGCTCTATCGCAAGAACGATATGCTGATGGGTCTTGTGGGCGGCAAATGCCGGGTCTGCGGCACCGCGCAATTTCCCCGCTCACGCATCTGCGTCAATCCGAACTGCAAGGCGGTGGACAGCCAGGATCCGTACAGCTTCGCTGACCAGCAGGGCACGGTGCTGTCGTGGTCGGCGGACTTCCTCACCTACTCTATGTCGCCGCCGAACCATTACGGCATGATCACTTTCGCGGATGGCGGGCGCCTGATGACCGACATCACGGATGTGGAGCAGGGCCAGATCGATTCCGGCACCAAAGTTAAAATGGTCTTTCGCGTGAAGGACCGCGACGAGAAGCGCGGTTTCATCCGCTATTTCTGGAAAGCGGCGCCGGTTTGAGCGGTAGGCTCCCAGTCATCAATATGGCGCCTTTGTTCGCGAGCGGCGAAACGCTGGCGCGGGACGAGGTCGCGCGTGCCATCGAGCGTGCGTGCTGCGACAACGGCTTCTTCTACGTCACCGGTCATGGCATCGCGCCGGAATTGTTGCAGCGTCTCGACGGCGAAAGCCGCGCGTTTTTCGCGCTGCCAGAATCCGAAAAGCTAAGTATTGCGATGGCGCGCGGCGGTCGGGCTTGGCGCGGATATTTTCCGGTCGGCGGCGAACTCACCTCCGGTAAGCCCGATCTCAAGGAAGGCATCTATTTCGGCACTGAACTTGGGCCGGCCGATCCTCGCGTGCGCGATGGTCTGCCACTGCATGGCGCCAATCTGTTTTCGGCGCATGTGCCGGGTCTACGCGCCGCCGTACTCGATTATATCGCAGCCGCAACGGATGCGTGGCATGCGCTGATGAAAGGTATCGCGCTCAGCCTTGGCCTGGAGGCGAACTACTTCCACCGTCACTATACGGCCGATCCAACTATCCTGTTTCGTATTTTCCACTATCCGAGCGGGGCGCAGGCGCCGGACTCATGGGGCGTTGGCGAGCACACCGACTACGGTCTGCTGACGCTTCTCGGGCAGGATGATATCGGCGGTCTTCAGGTCAAGACACGGCAGGGCTGGATCGATGCACCGCCGCTGCCGGGCACTCTCGTATGCAACATCGGCGACATGCTGGACCGTTTGACGGGCGGGTATTTCCGCTCCACGCCGCATCGTGCGCGAAACGCGAGCGCTGCGGGCCGGCTCTCCTTTCCGTTTTTCTTCGATCCCAGCTTCGATGCCGAAATACAACCGCTTCCGGCGCTCGCCGCGCACGCTGTGGAGGATCGCGATACACGCTGGGACGGCGTCAGCGTTCGGGCCTTCACCGGCACCTATGGCGATTACCTTCTGGACAAAGTCTCGAAGGTTTTCCCGGAACTGAGCCGGGATGTCATTTCGTGACGTGTCACAGCGAATGTCATCCGGCGCGATGATCGAACGATGAAGCCCTATGACGTAATCGTTCTTGGTCTCGGCGCAACCGGCAGCGCTGCGCTTTATCAACTGGCGAAGCGTGGTGCGCGCGTGCTGGGGATCGACCAGTTCGCGCCGCCGCATAATCGCGGATCGAGTCACGGCAACACACGCATCACGCGGCTAGCGATCGGGGAGGGCGCGCATTACACGCCGCTCGTCGCGCGCGCTCACGAAATCTGGCGCGAGATCGAGCGCGACACCGGCCGCAGCCTGATGACGCTCAATGGCGGACTGATCATCTCCAGCTCAGCAACCAGCGCCAAGACGCATGTTCAGGGCTTCTTTCAGAACATGGTCGATGCGTCGCGCAAATTCGGTATTGAACACGAAATCCTGAACGCCTCCGATATTCGCCGCCGCTTTCCACAATTCCGCGTGCAGGACGACGAGATCGGCTATTTCGAGAAGAGCGCTGGCTTTTTGCGGCCGGAAGCATGCGTGGCGGCACAGCTGGAACTGGCGCAGCGTCATGGCGCGGAAATTCGCACAAACGAAAAACTGCTTTCGTTTAGTGACCGGGGTCACGGCGTCGAAATCAGAACCGACCGTGGGACATACTCAGCCGATAAGCTGATCGTTGCGGCGGGTGCATGGCTGCCGCAACTGCTCGGCTCGTCTATGTTCAAAGTGTACCGGCAGGTGCAGTTCTGGTTCGATGTGCAAGACGCCGCCGCCTTCGCGCCGGAGCGCTTTCCGATTTTCATCTGGGAGCCGCGCCATGCCGCGCAGGGCATCTATGGGTTCCCTTCCATCGACGGCGCGGGCTTCAAGATCGCGACCGAGCAATATGAAGCCGAAACAATGCCCGACGATGTCGAGTGCGAAATATCACCGCACGAAATCGCCGCAATGTTTGCCGAACACGTCGCGCCCAATTTCGGGGGTATATCGCCGAACTGCCTGCGTGCCGTGCCCTGTCTTTACACCGTCACACCGGACGCCGGTTTCGTGATCGACACCTGGCCCGGCAGCGAGCGGGTGATCCTGGCCTCGCCCTGTTCGGGCCATGGCTTCAAGCACTCCCCGGCCATCGGCGAAATTCTGGCCGATATGGCGCTGGGCCGCGAAAGCCCGTTCGATCTGGCGCCGTTCCGGCTCGCTCGATTTTCCTGATTTCGAATTTGAGGTATGCTTCCGAAAACATATCGGGAGCCACGCCATGCCCTATGTCGAGAACCGCATCGTCCACGATGCCGATTCCCATCTGATGGAATTGAGCGACTGTCTGGACCAATTCCTCGATCCCAAATACCGCACTGCCTATGACGCGCTGCCGAAGCTGAAGGCGTGGCCGCGCGACGGCAAGTTGGTCAAGCACGCGAACAAGCTGCATGACGACGCGGAATTTCGTTCCGGTGCCGACGCCAATATCCTGCTGCGCAAGAATTACGAGGCGCTCGGCTCCTTCCGCAAACAGGATCGCCCGCGCGCCCTCGATCTTCTGGGCTTCTCCAGCCAGCTCATTTTCACCACCTGGTGTCTCGGCAATTTCGGGCTCGACGACGCGAACCCCGAACTCGCCTACGCCACGGCGCAGGCGCACAACCGAATGATGGTGGCTTTCTGTTCGGTGGATCGTCGCTTCCTGGGCACCGGCTATGTGCCGCTGTTCGATTTTGATCGCGCCATCCAAATTGCGCGCGAAGCCATCGATCTGGGCTGCAAAGCGCTCCTCATCCCCTCCAAGCCGCCACGCGAACATTCGCCCAGCCACATCGCGTTCGAGCCGATCTGGGCGATGGCGCAGGAAGTGGGGTTGCCGATCGTCTTTCACGTCGGCGGCGAGGAAAAGCTCAACCCTGCCTATTTCAACAACGGCCTGCCGCGCGTGAAGGATTTCCACGGCGGCGAAGAGAATTTCACCTCTGTCAGCTACATGCCCATCGCCCATTCGGTGATGAACACGCTAGCGGCGCTGATCTTCGATGGCGTGCTGGACCGTTTCCCGAAATTGAAATTCGGCGCCATCGAATTGGGCGCATCCTGGCTGCCTGGCTGGATGCGCAACATGGATTCCGCGGCGCAAGCCTTCGTCAAAAATGAGGAACGGCTGCAGAAGCTGTCCGCCAGGCCAAGCGAGATCGTGCGCCGCCAGGTACGCGTCACGCCCTATCCGCACGAAGATGCGGGCTGGATCATCGCCAATTCCGGCGAGGAGACGTGCCTGTTCTCATCGGACTTCCCGCATGTCGAAGGCGGGCGCAATCCGCTCAAGCGTTTCAACGATAGCCTCGCTGGCACGAACGCGCGCGCCGTCGAGCGTTTCTATTGCGACAATTTCGTCGATCTGATGGGCGAGGGATTGGCGGCGGATTTGCGCCATCCGGCAGGGCGCGTCGCGGCTTAACGCCCACCGCCAAAGCAAAAAGGCCCGCCGATTTCCCGGCGGGCCTTTCGCACATTAGCAGAGCGCGTGCGCGTTAGGGCACGGAATGCAAGGTCATCGCGCCGATACCGGCCGCGACGTTCAAGCCTGTATTGCCCTCGATGGAAAGCGGCTGCAGCGTGATCGAACGGTCGAAGCCGCCGAGCAACACATGCGCGCCGACGCCTACGCCAACAGTGGCGCTGGCCGTCGCACCGGCATAATCACCCTGAAGGGCGCCGTGGCGCGGGCCGGCAGTGGGGGCGAACACGGCCCACACGATGACAGCGCTCGAGGTATAGCCGACATCGACACCGAACTTGGAGATCGATCCGACATAATGCTCATCGCCGCGTCCGTTCGAAAAGTTACAGCGTAGATCCTTCGACGAACCGAAAATGAAACCCCAGCCGCTGGAAACGTGGCAGGTCAGAGTGCCGATTTTAACGCTGTCCGCGTTCGCCGGTCCGGCCGCAGCCATTCCAAGCGCAAGTGCGGCCGCAGCCGTCGCGATTGCAAATTTCTTCATAAGTAAACTCCTGATTGGTTTGGACCGGTGTCTAAAAGCGCCTATTCCGCCGCTGACGCGCCGAAAACGCGCCGCAAACGCCAGCCGCGGCTACAGACGGGAAACGTCCTGCTTGGGCTGAAAGTTCCCTATTCTGCGTTGGATAAGGCGGCTTGGCTATCGGTCTCTATCAATTGATGGGTGTTGACAGCGTCGCCCCCGCGATCTATGATTATAGTCCATTTCAGTATGAAATAATATTGCTATTCTAGAAGGAGTTCCAATAACAATCCTATATCCGGACATTTCGTAATCTCTGACACCACGAAAATTGAGGTACCACAAGGGCTTATTCGAAAAGAGCAAAATGTCCGGGGGAACACCCCCTATGCCCTTTTTCCGAAATCAATTCGAGCAAGCGGCCGGACCGAATTGCAGAGATGGAAAAAATAAACCGCTCCCGGACGGGGAGGGAGGGGACGCTGAAAACGCGAAAACAAATAGAGGTATGGGCCATTCCGCGCCCCACCAGATATGCAAGGGCCAAGGAGCAAGCCGCAAAAATTTCTGAAAAACAACCTGCGGCAAGTGTCACGGCGAGCGACGGCGGATCGAATCCTTTACACCCCGCCGACCGCGCTCTTAGATGACAGGTAGTCAGCATGAGGAGAAATCCATGGCAACGGGCATTAAAGACAAGGTCGCTATCCTGGGCATGGGCTGCTCCAAATTCGGCGAGCGCTGGGAATCCGGCGCCGAGGAATTGATGGTCGAGGCCTATCTGGAGGCCATCCAGGACGCCGGTGTGGATGTGAACCAGATCCAGGCGGCCTGGTTCTCTACCGCCATGCCGGAGCAGCATGTCGGCAATGGCGGCACGCCGCTTTCGGTGGCGCTGCGCCTGCCCAACATTCCGGTGACCCGCGTGGAGAATTTCTGCGCCAGCGGCTCCGAAGCCTTCCGTGGCGCGGTCTATGCCGTGGCGGCGGGCGCCTGTGACATCGCGCTGGCGCTGGGCGTGGAGAAACTGAAGGACACGGGCTATGGCGGCCTGCCGCAACGCGAGAACGGCACGCTCAACCCCTTGTGGAGCGCCAACGGTTCGGCCCCCGGCAATTTCGCGCAGTTGGCCAGCGCCTATCGCACCAAGCATGGCGTCTCGAAGGGAGATCTAAAGCGCGCCATCGCGCATGTCTCGGTGAAGAGCCACGCCAACGGCACGAAGAACCCCAAGGCGCATCTGCAAAAGGCCATCACCGAAGAGATGTGCCTGAATGCGCCGATGATCGCCGAGCCGCTCGGCCTGTTCGATTGCTGCGGCGTTTCGGACGGCGCGGCCTGCGCCATCGTGACGACGCCGGAGATCGCGCGCGCCATGGGCAAGAAGGATCTGATCACCGTGAAGGCGTTGCAGCTGGCGCTCTCAAACGGATTGGAGAGCCAGCACAATTCCTGGGACGGAAGCTATTTTCACACGGCGCGCATTGCATCCAAGCGTGCCTATGAGGAAGCCGGCATCAAGAATCCGCGCGACGAAGTTTCGATGATGGAAGTGCATGACTGTTTCTCCGTCACCGAGCTGGTGACGATGGAAGACCTGCACATCTCGAAAGAGGGCGAAGGCTGGAAGGACGTGATGAACGGCTTCTACGACGCCGACGGGCAGGTGCCGTGCCAGATCGATGGCGGACTGAAATGCTTCGGCCATCCGATCGGCGCCAGCGGCCTGCGCATGCTGTACGAGATGTATCTGCAATTGCAGGGCCGCGCCGGCGCGCGTCAGTTGAAGAATCCGAGCATCGGCATGACGCACAATCTCGGCGGCGCGCCGAACATGAATGTCTGCTCGGTCGCCATCATCGGCGCGCAGGGGGCGTGACGAAGCGAATATTCGAACAAGTTGCTGCCGGCATTAGTTCTGCTGCCGCGGTTGTCGCTTGGGCTCTGCTTGCGATCTGGAACATGAATATCGTGCGCGATATGCAAACTTTCGGGGAGCCGTTCCGCGACCACGCGAGCTTTGTTATTGTCCCAGTTGCTGGTGTATTGATTACAGCGATAGGCAGCGGCTGGCTGTTGCGAAGGGGAAAATGGCTTCTAGCCCTTTTGCTAGGTTTGACCTCGCTCGTTGTCGCACTGTTTTTCGCGTTTATTGAGGGCGCATCGCGTACCGGCTAATACACCACCACGCTCCGAATGCTTTTGCCCTCGTGCATCAGATCGAAGGCGTCGTTGATCTTGTCGAGCGGCATGGTGTGCGTGATGAGATCGTCGATGGCGATCTTTTTGTCCATGTACCAGTCCACGATACGCGGAACATCGGTGCGGCCTCTGGCGCCACCAAAGGCAGAGCCTTTCCAGACGCGACCCGTCACAAGCTGAAAAGGCCGCGTCGATATTTCCTGTCCCGCGCCGGCAACACCGATAATGACGCTGGTGCCCCAACCCTTGTGGCAGCACTCCAGGGCCTGGCGCATCGTCTTCACATTGCCGATGCATTCGAAACTGTAATCCGCGCCGCCCTTGGTCAGTTCGACAAGGTGGCCGACGATATCGCCGCTGACATCCTTGGGATTGACGAAATGCGTCATGCCGAATTTGCGGGCCAACGCCACGCGCGCCGGATTGACATCGACGCCGACAATCATGTTCGCGCCGGCAAGCTTCGCGCCCTGAATGACATTAAGCCCGATGCCACCAAGGCCGAACACGACCACATTCGCGCCCGGCTCGACCTTCGCCGTGAAGATCACCGCGCCGATGCCCGTCGTCACGCCGCAGCCGATGTAGCAGACCTTTTCGAATGGCGCGTCCTTGCGGATCTTTGCCAGCGCGATCTCCGGCAACACTGTGTGATTGGAGAAAGTCGAGCAGCCCATGTAATGCAATACCGGTTTGCCCTTGAACGAGAAGCGCGACGTGCCGTCCGGCATCACGCCGCGCCCTTGCGTCGTGCGGATCGCCTGGCAGAGATTCGTTTTGCGGCTGGTGCAGTAATCGCATTCGCGGCATTCGGGCGTGTAGAGCGGGATCACATGATCGCCGGGGCTAAGCGATTTCACGCCCGCTCCAACTTCCAGCACAACGCCGGCGCCTTCATGACCGAGGATCGCGGGGAACAGACCTTCGGGGTCGTCCCCCGAGAGCGTGAAAGCATCGGTATGGCAAATGCCGGTCGCCTTGATCTCGACCAGCACTTCTCCCGTCCGCGGACCGTCCAGATCGACCATGTCGATCTCAAGCGGCTTTCCCGCAGCAAAGGCCAAAGCAGCGCGCGTTCTCATGCTGGTTCTCCGAATCCGGCCCACGATTTGGTCATATTTTGCGGCAAGAGTGGCGGCGACGGATAGTCCTCCCTATCTATAGGGCGGAGTCTGCGTCGGGGCGTCATGATCGAAGTTCACGATCTTGTTTACGAGTATCCAACCAAGCGCGCACTGGAAGGCGTCTCGCTCAGCGTGCCGGCACAGACGATCGTGGCGCTGGTCGGCCCGAACGGCGCCGGCAAGACGACCTTGCTGCGTTGCCTTGCGGCTCTGGAAACGCCTTATTCAGGCTCGGTGATCATCGACGGTCTCGACACGCGCGAACATCCACGCGAAATCCACGAACGGCTTGGCTATCTGCCGGACTTTTACGGCCTCTACGACGAGTTGACGGTGCGCCGCTGCCTCACCTACGCGGCGTGGTCGCATGGTATCAAGGCCGACCAGACGGCGACTTCGGTCGAGAGTGCGGCGCAGAGCGTCGGGCTTTCCAACCGGCTGGATAGCAAAGCGGGCGAGTTGTCGCGAGGTCTGCGCCAGCGTCTCGCAATCGGACAAGCGATTGTGCATCAGCCGCGCGTGGTGCTGCTTGACGAGCCCGCGGCGGGCCTCGACCCGCAAGCGCGGCGCGATCTGTCCACCTTGCTGCTTCGTCTGCGCGACAACGGCATGACCCTTGTGGTGTCGTCGCACATTCTAGCCGAGTTGGAAGATTACTGCTCGGAGATGATCATCATCGAGAACGGCCGCGTGGTCGGCGGCAAGCCGATCAAGATCAAGGATGTCGAGCGGCCACGCTATCTGATCGAACTGGCGACAGCCCGCAGCGATCTTGGTGACTTCCTGCGTGGGCTTAGCGTCGACGTCGTGGAGGCCGATGACCGCCACGCGCTCATCACCTTCACGCGCAACGCCGCCGCGCGCGCCAAGCTTGTGCGCGATCTGGTGAATGCGGGTTTTGAAGTTTCAAGCTTCGGCGAATCCGCCAAGGCATTGGAAGGCGCCTATTTCGCGGAAGTCGGCAAGGAAGCCGCGCGATGAACCCGGAATTTCGCCGCAACCTTTGGCTGGAACTGACGCCGCGCCGCATCATCTTTATGGTTGGAATCCTGGCGCTGGTATTTTTCGCGGCGTCCGTGACGAGCGCACAATACGGCCCCGCAAACGCTGCGCGTACGCTTTACATGCTTATCGTCGTGCTGTGGGGCACGCGCAACGCGGCGCTCAGCGTCGTCGGCGAAATCCGTGACCGCACCTGGGATGGGCAGCGCCTGTCCTCGATCGGCGCGAGCCAGATGACATGGGGCAAACTGTTCGGTGCGACGATCTACAATTGGTTCGGCGGCGCGATCTGCCTTGCCGTCATGCTCATCTATGGCTTCGCGCACAACGATCCGGTCAGTGTGCTGATTGATCTTGTCTATCTCGTGGCTCTTGGCCTGATCGCGCAATCGGCATCCCTGCTGGCGAGCTTGATAGCCGTGCGCCGGCGGCAGTCCCATTCTAGGCTCGACGTATTTCTCTATCAGCTCGCCGGGCTCATTGCGGCGGTCATCGTCTCTTACATTTGGGCGGCGGTCGATCCGGCGGCCTCCCTGATCACCGGCCGCAAGGCGACCGAGTTCATCGTCTGGTGGGGCGCCACGTTCGATTCGCGGCCTTTCCTCCTGATGTCGCTTATCCTGTTTGAGGGCTGGATACTCGTCGGCTGCTATCGCGAGATGCGCCGCGAATTGCAGATGCGTAACGGCCCGCTGGTATGGCTCGGTTTTCTTGCTTTCATGGGTCTTTATATCGCCGGCTTCGACGCATGGCTTTCGCACGGCGGCCCGGTGGCCGGATGGGATGTCGTGGCGCTGCGTCTCGCGCTTGCCGGGTCAACTTTTGCACTCCTCACATATGTGATGGTGCTCCTGGAGCCGAAGGATCGCGTTCTGTATCGTTGGTTCGGCAGTCAGCTCGCCTCCGGTCGCATAAATCGTGTCGTCGCAAGTCTGCAAGCCTGGATGATGAATTACACAGCAACCGTGCTTGTCTTTGTGGCGCTCATCTGGTGGCTTCAGATGCAGGGCGGTTCCCAGCATGAGGGTCAATCGCTCATCGCTGCGGGCCTCGGCTTCGTAACGCGCGATGTCGCGATCTTCGTTTTGTTCGCGACCTTGCCGAGCAGCCACCGCGGGGATTTTGCCGCTGTTATTGCGCTGGTTGCGCTTTACGTACTGATGCCTGCAATTCTTGACGGCGTTGGCCTTCGCGGCGTTCTGGCTTTCTTTTATCCGCGTCTCACCCAGCCACTCTGGCTGGGACCCGCCGTGGTTTGGGGCGAGGCTATTGTCGCTATCATCGCGGCAACCGGGCGGCTGGCGCTCGGCGAAAAGAGCGCCGATTAGGCGCCGCGTTCGCGGGCCAGTTTCAAGCCGGAATAGTTGGGCTGGTCGATCGCGACCTTATCCAGTGTCGTCCGTTCGAGATGTTCTTCGAGCGCAGCCGACGAGATGTCCAGTTCGCCCGAGCGAATTTGTGCGCAAAGCACGCGATTAAGGTCTTCCAGCGAACCGTCGCGGCCGAGCAGGGCACGTAGGCGTATCGTTTCCGCTTCGGCGGATGCCCCACCACTTTCCAGTTCGCGCGCGACGATGCCCAATGCGTTCGCCGCCACGCGGGCATGGAACGCCGTGTGGCCTTTCAATTCCGGCATTGCTTTGGTTTCGAGGAAAAATCGCACGGCTTCGACAAGCTCGCGCATCGAAGGCTGATCCATCATGACTCAGATCTTTCCATGGATGATGAGATTGACGAGATCTATTTCAGTTTCGGACGATCGCCGCCCGATGGCAGCGCGCTCGACGGAACCATCGTTGCGAAAGCCCTGATACATGCTCATGCACATCACGCCCCATTTGAGCGAGCCATAAACGATCCATGTCCGCGCCTCGTCTGTATCGATGTGATCGCCACCCGCTTTCTCGTAACCATCCAGAAAATCTTCGAGGTCGCCAAAGCCCCCGACCACTTTCTCCGCGACACCAAAGCGCCAGGAGTTCGTGCAGATCCAGCCGATATCCTCTAGTGGATCGCCAATATGTGTCAGCTCCCAGTCCAGTGCAGCTTCGACGCCGCGAGGTGAAATCAGCAGATTGCCGTGGCGAAAATCGCCATGCACAAGAGTCTGCCGCTTGGCTTTCACCATGCGCGGCTCCAGCCATTTGAACGCATATTCGAATACCGGATGCGGATAGCTATAGGTGTCATACAGATCGCGATAACGGCGCAATTGCGCCGGACCGTCGATGACAGGGAGAATGGAGGCAATCTTTGTTGTACTGACCTTGTGGATGCGTGCGAGAATCTCGCCGCATTGCCGCGCGAGTTTGGGCCGTATGGCATCGAATTCGGGATCGCGCAGAATTTTGCGTGCGATGGTTTCGCCGGGAAGCCGGTCCATCACATAGCCTTGGCCAAAACCGTCCTCCGGCTTCAGCACATAACGGACACGCGGCGCGGCCACGCCCTCGGCGCGCGAGGCTTCGATGACGATGGCTTCGGTTTCCAGCGCGACCGCACTTGATCCTTCCGTGACGCGTGCGCCGCCGCCGGGGCTACGGCGCAGAATCAGAGGCTCGCTCGCGCCGTCGATCAGCGCGTTGAACGACCAAGTCTCCTGGCTCGCACCGCCTGAGAGTCGGGTGATCGTTTCGACACGCTCGAATCCGAGCATGGCGCGCGCCAGCGCGGCATTCAAAGCGCCAAGGAAATCAACGTCCATCTTGCCTCATCCCGTCCGCAAATAGCGCACCGCCTCGTCCCGCTCGAAAAGATAGAGCAGAACGCGCAGCGCTTCGCCACGGGGCGACTTCAGCTCGGGGTCCTGGGCGAGAATGAGCTTGGCGTCATCGCGCGCTGCCGCCAGAAGCTCGCCATGCACCGCAAGATCGGCCATGCGGAATTCGGGAAGGCCGCTCTGGCGCGTTCCCAGAAGTTCGCCGGCGCCGCGCAATTCCAGATCGCGCTCGGCGATGACAAAGCCATCGTCTGTCTCACGCAGGATCTTAAGGCGTTCTTTGGCGGTTTCCCCCAGCGGTCCCTGATAGATCAGCAGGCAGCTCGACTTTGCCGAACCGCGGCCTACGCGCCCGCGCAATTGATGAAGCTGGGCGAGACCAAACCGTTCGGCATGTTCGACCACCATGATCGTGGCTTCCGGTACGTCAACACCAACTTCGATGACCGTGGTGGCGACCAGAACGCTGGTTTCGCCGCGCTTAAATTTCGCCATGGCTTCATCACGCTCGGGACCTTTCATCTTTCCATGGACGAGGCCGATCTTGGAGCCCAACGTCTGCCGCAACATGCCGGCGCGTTCTTCGGCGGCGGTGAGATCAATCAGCTCGGACTCTTCCACAAGCGGACACACCCAATAGGCGCGGGCGCCTTTGGCAATGGCCTTGCGCAAATGTTCAATCACTTCGTCCAGCCGCTCGGCCGAAAGAACACGTGTGTCTACCGGCTTGCGGCCCGGCGGGCGGCCGGTCAGACGCGACACGTCCATGTCGCCATAGGCGGTGAGCGCGAGGGTGCGTGGAATGGGTGTTGCGGTCATGACCAGGACATCGACGGGCCTGTTTCCCTTGCTCTGCAAAGTCATGCGCTGATGCACGCCGAAGCGGTGCTGCTCATCGACGACCGCCAGGCCGAGATCGCGGAACGCAACATCCTCCGAAAAAATCGCATGTGTGCCGACGAGAATATCGATCTTGCCGTCCGCGAGATCGCGCAGCACGGTTTCACGATTGCCGCGTTCACGTCCCGTCAAAAGCGCCATGCGAATACCCGCCGCCTTTGCTAGCGGCTCGAGGACCATCATGTGCTGTCGCGCAAGAATTTCGGTGGGCGCCATCAGCGCCCCTTGTGTACCGGCTTCGACAGCATTCAGCAGCGCCAGCATCGCCACCACGGTCTTGCCGGCGCCGACATCGCCCTGCAGAAGCCGCAGCATGCGCATGGGCGCATCCATATCGGCCAGAATCTCGATGAGTGACTGCTTTTGCGTTTCGGTGAGCAGGAACGGTAGTGCTGCGATAGCTTTTGCGCGCAAATGTCCGTCACCTTTAATGCCGCGTCCCTTCGCGCTACGCATCCGCGATCGAATGAGAACAAGCGCCAGCTGGTTCGCGAGCAGCTCGTCATAAGCCAAACGCATGCGCGTGGATGCCAAGGGTGCAAGGTCATCCTCGCTCTTCGGGGCGTGCGCGTTTTGCACGGCCTCGTGAAAAAACGTCCAACCGCGTGCGCGCCGGTAAGCTGGATCCAGCCAATCCGGCATCGCAGGCACTTTCTCGACGGCCGCGCGCACAGCCTTGGACAGCGATTTCGATTGCAGACCCTCGGTCAGCCGATAGATCGCCTCCTGGAGCGGCAGCGAGGAGGCTTCCTCCGGCGTCAGGATGTAGTCCGGGTGTGTCATTTGCATGCGCCCACCGAACCGTTCCACACGCCCGCTAATGATGCGCTTGCTGCCGATGGGAAGTTGCTTGTTCAGATAATCCGCATGCGCGTGGAAGAAGACGAGTTCAATCGCAGCGCTGTCATCCGTGCAGCGCACTTTGTAAGGCTGGCGCCGGTCGCGCGGGGGCAAATGATCCAACACGTTGACCTCCGCCGTCACGACGCGGCCTTCGTCGGCCGCGATCAGCTTGGGGCGATAGGATCGGTCGATAATCCCCACAGGCAGATCGAAGATCAGATCGAGCAGCCGCGTGCCCGCCGCGCGCTCGATCAGCTTGGCGATCTTGGGGCCGACGCCGGGCAGCGTGCGCGTCTCGGCGAAGAAGGGATACAGAATCGAAGGCCGCATGGCACCCAAGTTTAGCCGAGGCCGGGCATGCACCAAATTGTCCCACTGGAAGGCGCCGGGGCGCCGCGTTATATCCAGCCCCATGGATACTGCTCAAAACGGTGGCTCTTCGGAGACCCGCCGCAAACGCCTATTGTTCCGGGCCAAGCGGCGCGGCTTCAAGGAGGTCGATCTGATCTTCGGAACCTTTGCGGCCGAGCAATTGGCCACGATGGATGACATGGCACTCGACCAGTTCGAAGCGCTTCTCGATGCGCCGGACAAGGATGTCTTTGGCTGGCTGCAGGACCATGAGCCGGTCCCGGTGCTATATGACAATCCGGTCTTCGCGGGGCTGAAAGCCATCTGCCGCCGAAAAGCGCCCCTATGGAACGTCTGACCTATATCGCGCGCGAGCGCGGGCGTTTTGCGCTGACCGGCGCGCCCGACGGCTATGACAGCTATCTCGCGACCGAGGCGGCAACGCGCCGAAAGGGCCTCGTGTTGTTTATCGCGGCGGACGATGTCCATGCGCAATCGGCCATCGATGCCATGCGCTTCTTTGCACCGGGCGTTCCGGTGCTGCCGTTTCCGGCGTGGGATTGTCTGCCGTACGATCGTGTCTCGCCCAAGCCGGATATCGAAAGTCAGCGGCTCGCCACACTCGCCAATCTGGCGCGACGCAATCCGGATGCTGGTGCGGCCATTGTCGTCACAACCGTCAACGCCGTACTTCAGCGCGTGCCGCCGCGCACGACCATCGCGGAATCTAGTTTTGTCGCGCGCGTCGGCGCCGATGTGGAACACGATGCGCTGGTCGCGTTCCTTGCCAAAAATGGCTATGCGCGCGCCAGCACGGTGCGCGAGCCCGGCGATTTCGCGCTGCGCGGCGGCATTGTCGATCTGTGGTCGCCGGGAACCGAGCAGCCGCTGCGGATGGATTTCTTTGGCTCGACCCTGGATGCCATTCGCCTGTTCGATGCGGAGACACAACTCTCCAGCGATCAGATCAAGAGCATCGAACTTCTGCCGGCCAGCGAAGCGCCGCTGGATGCCGACACGATCAGCCGTTTTCGCGCCGGCTATGTCGCCACGTTCGGAACCGCGACGAGCGACGATCCGCTGTACGAATCCGTCAGCGCCGGCCGCAAGCATCAGGGCATGGAGCATTGGCTCCCATTGTTTCACGATCATCTCGATACGCTGTTCGATTACGCGCTCGATGCGGTTTTCTTTCTGTCGCATCAGACCGAGGAGTCGAAGGCGGCGCGGCTGGAGCTTGTCGCAGACTATTACGAAACGCGCCGCCAGTTCCTGCGCGATCAGCGCGAAGGCGCGAAGGTCAACGCCTCTGCACCGCCCTACAAACCACTGCCGCCGGAGCGGCTTTATCTCACCGACGCCGAATGGAAGGCGGCGCTGTCGCATCGCGATGTGCGCGAGCTGTCGCCGTTTCAGGCGCCGGAATCGATGCGCTCCGTCGATGCGGGCGGCAAGCAGGGCCGCGACTTCGCGCCGGAACGCACGCAGGGAAAGGTCAACATCTTCCAGATCGCGGCGGATCATATCGGGGGCCTGCTCGCGGCAAAGAAGCGCGTGCTGGTCGCGAGCTGGAGCAACGGCGCGGCTGAGCGCATTGGCGGATTGCTTTCCGATCACGGCATTGGTGCCATCCGCCAGATCGCGAACTGGCCCGATGCGCAGGCGATGGACGCACAAGCTGTCGGCGTTGGCATACTCGGTCTGGAGCATGGCTTCGAGACTGCGGATTTCGCTGTCATCTCCGAGCAGGACATTCTGGGCGACCGCATGGTGCATGCGCGCTCGCGCCAGAAGCGGGCGCAGAACTTCCTGCAGGAGGCGTCCAGCCTCGCGCCGGGCGACCTCGTCACCCATATCGAGCACGGCGTCGGCCGCTATCTCGGCTTGCAGACGCTCGATGTTGCCGGCGGACCGCATGATTGCCTTGAACTGCAATATGACGGCGGCAAGCTGTTCCTGCCGGTCGAGAACATCGAGCTTCTAACGCGCTACGGTTCGGATGAAGGCGCCCAACTGGATCGTCTTGGCGGCGCGGGCTGGCAGTCGCGCAAAGCCAAGATGAAAGCGCGGGTGCGCGAGATCGCCGGCGAGCTGATCCGCATCGCCGCCGCGCGCGAACTCAAATCGCTACCGCCCGTCGATCCACCACAAGGCCTGTACGACGAATTCTGCGCGCGCTTTCCCTATCAGGAGACGGAGGACCAGGAGAAAGCCATCGCCGATACGATCGAGGATCTGGCGAAGGGCAGGCCGATGGACCGGCTGGTCTGCGGCGATGTTGGCTTCGGCAAGACGGAAGTGGCGATGCGCGCCGCCTTCGTGATGGCGATGAGCGGCTCGCAGGTTGCGGTCGTGGTGCCGACCACGCTTCTCGCCCGCCAGCACTATAAGAACTTTGTGGAACGCTTTGTGGGCTTTCCCCTGAAGATACGCCAGCTTTCGCGTTTCGTGGACGCGAAGGACGCGCGTGAAACGAAGGAAGGGCTTGCGTCGGGCGATGCGAACATCGTGATCGGAACGCATGCCCTGCTGGCGAAGGGCATCGAATTTAGCGGTCTCGGCCTTTTGATCGTGGATGAGGAACAGCATTTCGGCGTCAGCCACAAAGAACGGTTGAAGGCGCTCAAGGCTGACATGCATGTCCTGACACTGACGGCGACGCCCATTCCGCGCACTCTGCAGCTGGCATTGTCGGGCGTGCGCGACCTCTCGCTTATTACCACGCCGCCAGTGGACCGGCTGGCGGTGCGCACCTTCGTCACGCCGTTCGATCCCTTGGTGATCCGCGAGGCGCTGCTGCGCGAGCATTATCGCGGCGGGCAAAGCTTCTATGTTGCGCCGCGCATCGCCGATCTGCGCGAGGCAGCAGAATTCCTTAAAGCCACCGTGCCGGAAGTGAAGGTCGCTGTGGCGCATGGGCAGATGGCGCCCAGCATTCTCGAAGACGTGATGACGTCGTTCTACGACCGCAGGATCGATGTGCTGATCTCCACCAACATCGTGGAAAGCGGCCTCGATATTCCGACGGCCAATACGATGGTCGTGCATCGCGCGGACATGTTCGGCCTATCGCAGCTCTATCAATTGCGCGGGCGCATCGGGCGTTCCAAGCAGCGCGCGTATGCTTATCTGACGACGCCATCGACCCATAAGATCACCGAGACGGCGGAGCGGCGGCTGCAAATTCTCCAGTCGCTCGACCAATTGGGCGCGGGCTTCTCGATCGCCAGCCACGACATGGATATTCGCGGCGCCGGCAATCTGCTGGGCGAGGAACAGTCCGGCCATGTGCGCGAAGTCGGCATCGAGCTTTACCAGGAGATGCTGGAAGAAGCAGTGGCGCAGATGCGCAGCGGCGAGGGCGCGGCGGAGATCGCCGATCAATGGTCGCCGCAGATCAATATCGGCGCCTCGGTTCTCATTCCCGAAAGCTATGTCTCCGATCTGACGGTTCGCATGGCGCTCTATCGCCGCCTCGCCACGCTGGAAGACGGCAACGAGATCGAACGCTTCGCCGCCGAACTGATCGACCGCTTCGGCAAGATGCCCGACGAGGTGAAGCACCTCCTGAAGATCGTCGCGATCAAGCGCCTATGCCGCGCGGCTCTGGTGGAGAAGATCGAGGCGGGCCCAAAAGGCGCCACGCTTACCTTCCGGGGTAGCCAGTTCCCCAATCCCGTCGGCCTGGTGCGCCTGATCAACGAACACCAGAGTACGATGCGCGTGCGCCCCGATCAGAAAGTGGTCATCGCGCGCGATTGGCCGACGCCGGAGCTGCGCCTCAAGGGCGCGCAGAATTTATTAAGCCAGCTCGCCAAAATCGCCCAAGCCGCCTGATTTACGGCATCTATCCGGCACGCATCATCGCGAGCAATGCGTGACCTTTACAGTACAATGCTGGCCTTTATCCTTTGCGCATTGGCGCATGGCTTCCGCGTTCGCATCGCCAGCACCATTGCCGAGCCCCCAATAAGCGACGGTGCTATCGCTGCGTGCGGTCACTGCCCCGCATTTGCGGTTAAACCAAACCATGCTTTCGCAATCGCTTCCATGCTGCGCGCAATTCTGCATGGCGACGCTTTCGGCTTTTTTCTGGCTGCTCCAACCGTGAGAGTAACCATAGGCGCCGCTCGTGCGGCCATAGGCGATGGCGCCATAGCTCAGCGCAGGTCGGGTTGTCTCGTTGTTACACATCTGCATGTGCTCGACGCACTCGCCTTCTTCATATCGGCTGCAGGTCGTCGTGCAAATTTGCGCATGTGCAATCGAGTTTGCGCCCGCAGAGACAAATACCGCTACGATCATCAGCTTTAATATTTGCGTCATGTCCGCCCCCGTTTCTAACCGGATTGACCGGTTTCGGACGCTGCCTTGCGCCTGTTCATATCATTTCCCGCCGAAGCCGAGCAGGCCCGCAGCGCCGCCAACGTGGCTTTTATTTTTTGCAGATTCAGCCGCGCCTCCGCGCGCAATGCCTTCATCTGCGCGGTGTGCGCGCCAGTCTTGAGGGCGTTCTGGCTGCCCAGCGGCGGACCCCGCCTTTTGCGAATTAATTTCGAAAACGCGATTATAAAGTTGACATATGTGAGCCGATACCCTATATTCTGAACATAGGGAGAGGCCGATATGACCAAGACATTGACAATTCAGGACTTTTTCAAGTGTTTTCCGACCGACGAAGCCTGCATTACCCACCTTTTTGAACTTCGTTTCGGGGCTGACTTTGCCTGCCCGAAATGCGGGGAAATCGGCAAGTTTCGGAAGCTGGCGAAGCAGCCCGCCTACACCTGCAATTGCGGCCACCACATCCACCCGATGGTCGGCACGATGTTCAAGGACAGCCATACACCTCTCGCGAAGTGGTTTTACGCGATCTACCTGTTCACCACGACGCGTCACGGCGTTCCTGCGAAAGAATTGCAGCGCCAGCTTGGCGTCTCCTATCCGACCGCGTTCCGCATGGCGCATTTGATCCGTGACCATATGGCGAGCGTTGACGGCGATCCGCCGCTCTCTGGTCACGTTGAACTTGACGAAACCTATGTTGGCGGGCGCTCGCATGGCATCACCGGGCGCGGCGCGAAAGGCAAGACGGTTGTTTTCGGAATGCTGGAACGCGGCGGCGATGTGATGACGCGCGTTGTTCCTAATGCGAAGCAAAGAACGCTTGAGCCGCACATCGTTCGCAACGTGGAAAAGTATTCGACCATCAGCACCGACGAATGGGGCGCATATCACCGTCTCAACAAAATTGGCTACACCCACGGCGCGGTCAATCACGGAAAGAAGCGCTACGTTGACGGCATTCACCACACCAACAGCCTTGAGGGCTTCTGGTCGCAAATCAAACGCTCGATCCGTGGCACTCATGTTCACGTTTCGCCTAAGTATCTCGCGAAGTATTTGGGCGAGTTTGAGTATCGCTACAATCTGCGCCATCAACCCCATTGGATGTTTTGGCGTCTTGTGGAGAGTTTCTAATCATTGAAGTTAGTGTACCTTCAAAGCGATCTTCGTCTCCTTCGCCATGTCCGCCTGTGATGCGATCCTTCATGAATCGGCCCAGCAATTTCGGATTGCGCAGCACTTCTTCAAGGCTGATATACTTTCCAGTGGACATATCAGGGCGCCAATTGTGCAGCTTGAGTTTCAGAACTCGCATTTGCGGTTACAAATACAATTTTTCCTTCAACAACTGGATCAGTTGGCACTCTGCAAGTCACGCCCTGCCAAGTTGTGAGATGAAAGCGTGTCTTACTGTTCATTGCTGTCGCCATAATGCGGAGATGAAGCTCAACGGATAATCTGCCGCCGCTATTGAGAAGATCAAGCATTGTTGGAATTGCGGATGGCGGGACCGGCTGTTCTAAGTCAACGAATATCTCTCCTAGCGATGGTATCGGCTCCTGATTCCGTTTGGCGCTGGCCCATCCGATGGGTGGGTAGGCCAGCGCGCCAATTCCAGCCTCGTAGCTCAAACGACCATCCACGCTGTCGATGGCGACGGGCTCGGGAGTTCCATTAAAAAAGGCCAAAGTTATTCTGAGGACGTTATTCGTCTGGAGTTGGTCGAAGTAAGCATAAGCCCGCGCCTGATAGACCCGCGATGAGAAGGCGCTCGGAGGATCGGGAAGCGCTCGCAACGCGAGCGGCGACCGAAACTGCAATCCGCGCAACGATGAAAGCTGCGCCCATTTAGCCAAGACCCACCTATACAGATGCCAGAGCAGCCAAATGGGCAGCCCTGAGAACAGGATAATGCTGACCCAAAAAAGTAGCAGCCAGACCCAGTGCGGCGTGTTGGGATAGGCCCCCTGAAGCGTGTTGCCTATCATATCGAGCCCCACGCCAAAGGCTGACGACACAACGGCGGGGACAAGAAATCTTGGGAGGTGGTGCCCGTCCATACCGGACCTTGTAAAGATTCCTGGCATATGTCAACTTTATATACGCTTTCGAAAAATGGGGGAGGGGGCCCCCGGGGGGGGCATTTCGCGCCATTCATCACTCAACACCTTGCGATGTTGATCGATCCCGATGGGCGGTGCTGTGTTCATGTCCGGACATGCGCTGCCTTCGTCCGGGAATTTCACACCGAAGATGCGTTCGAATTGCCTTAGTGTCTGTCCGGGAACATATTGAATCCGATGAATCATTTGTGATTCAAGAGAGGTGGCCCTGATTCGAGGATGGTCACCGATGTGGACGGCACAAAATCGTGGACGTTATGACCGCAGC